>JADEYI010000005.1_pt1 | contig 506211 bp, 748 predicted proteins | sample 8542331 | NCBI WGS metagenome assembly JADEYI01 (sample SAMN16510988, study PRJNA670497) | mine drainage metagenome | isolation source: biofilm near Copperflume 1 | place: Germany: Marsberg coppermine Kilianstollen | collected 2018-02
GGTGCTGGCCGCGCTGGTGACGTTGGTCTACGGATTGATCGCCACGGCGGCGTTCCTGCCTCGCCCACGGACAGGCCGCTCTGGGATCGCAGGCCCAGGCTGCCGTTGAGGCCGCCAATCAGCGGGCTGCAGCCATGCACGGCGCGTCACACAACCATACACATCAATAGTTGCAGATCACAGAACAAAGATGCAGGCCACTTTCTAGAGGTGACCAAGTCAAGAAGTCTGAAGACAGGGAGACCATGTGGAAGATTCTGCAGGCAGGCAAATCAAATGAAGAAGTCTGGAGAGAGGGGAAGCACCTGGGCATGCTTCCAGGGGAGGGGGAGTAAGGGCGGTGAGAGGGCGAGCCGCTCTGACCAGGGTAGGGGGTGTCGGAGGGGTTGCGGCCCATGTGCTGCTGGGGCTGGTCGGAGATGAGGTGCTGCTCGCTGCCCACACGCACCATCATGCCGCCTGACGCCAGCTGCCCAGCAGACTGCGCAGCAAACCCTCATTACTCTCAAATTGTCATGTAAACTCATATCCTTGATATGGCACTTGACACATTGCTACTTCTCGTCAGCCTCATTGGCAATCAGCATTTCCAACACCAGAACAACACACAAAGAGAACATGCAACAGCGCACAAGTTGTGTGGACGACATTCCCCCAGCACGGTGCCACAAATAGTGAGACGCATCGACTTAGTCGTAAATAGAAATGCAGCAGGGAGAGGGCACCTGGGAGGCGCGGGGGCTGCTAAGGTGCTGGAGGTCGGTGAGGGGCGCCATGGGAGCGCCCAGGCCATACATGGGGAATGGCTGCTGCTGCTGCTGGAAGCTGCCTCCCCCGGCCTGCATGCCGCCCGACCGCGGCAGCTCCACGGCCGACGCCGAGTGGCGCATGCGCATCGCGCCCTGAGGCCCCTCATAGCCGCCGTGCATGGCACCGTATGGCATGGAGGACGTGACATATTGCGGGGGCGCCCCCATCATATACTGCCCCTGGCAACACACAAAATTTTCAGGAATAGAGCGCTGTAATGAATTTCCTGCATGCAGGGATGGAACTACAGGGTGCAGTCACTTTGGATATAACAGGATGGTCAGTGGGGGAGGTCACCTGGCCACCGGAGTTGTCCATGCTGTACATGCTGTAGGGGGCCATGCCCGGCTGCATGGGCGCGCCCTGGGAGACAGCGATGTGGGGCGTGGACATGGTGCGAAGCATCCTCAGCCCAGACGGCATCTGACCAGGCTTGTAGCCACTCGGCTGGCCCTCCCCAGTGGGCCCTAAAGGAATGAAGCTCCCGTCCGGGAAATACCCCATGTTCTGCAACACAAGTGGAGGCATCAGAAATTATAACATGCTCGTAATGCACCTCAGGGTATGCATAGCGAATGCTATGTCCCCAATTCTCTCATTGTGATCAAATGCAGTGCTGAAGCTCGCTGGGCAATATGATCAATGCTGTCTCAAGAAGAGCTTGAATCCAAGTGACTGGATGTAGGTCGCACCATGGGACCAGGAGGCATCTGGTTGAGGCCGCCCAGGTGGGAGGTGGATGCAGACTTGGGCAGGGAGTTCTTTGATGTGGCGCTGTCCTGCCCCTGGGGCGGCAGCAGCCCCGGGAGCCCTTTTCCCCTCGCCAGCCCATCGTCCGTGCTGCTCACTGGACTCCCTGCACGGCCGCCTTGGCCTGCGCCAGCCATCAACAGAGTCTCAGCCGCTGCAAAGGGTCCCACTCTAGCATAAAGATGCTCATACCATCCCGCCATGCAGCACAAGTCAGTCAAGGCAGCGTCACTCTATGGAGAAAGATTGGGGGCTGGGAGAGAGGTTCACACCGGGCAGGGGCACGCCCATGAGGTGGCCACGGAAGAGGGCCTCCTCGGAGGAGCCGGGGCTGGGGGGCCGCGTGCTGCCAAAGCCCTGCATGAGGGACGAGGGCAAGCCGCCCGTGCTGGAGGAGTGGCGGCGCATCATCGCGGGCTCCTCGCTGCTGGCAGAGCTGTTGGTGCGCACCAGGTCGGACGCGCGCAGCGTGCGGCCGCTACTGACGCGCGCAATGCCGGCCTCCCCGGCCGATGCGGGGGACAGCGGCGGCAGCGACCGCCCGAACGCGCTCGCGCCGTTGCCGGGGCCGGGGCCGCCGCCGGCCGAGCCGAGGCTGCCTGACGGCGAGGACGCTGCGCCCTGCGGCGAGTCACTGCTGTGCTGCGAGCCCCTGCGCCACAACGAGATAGTTTGCTTCATATAACTCAGACGGACAAAATCTATCGTGCCTTTAATTGATATTTTGAGGCTCATCACCAACACAAGGCCAACCCCACAACACCAACAAGACCATGTATCCTTCCAATCGAAATGTAATTGCAGGAAGGAACTCACCTCTGAAGAAGCTGGCGTGACGGGCGGGGCTTCCCAGCGGTGCGCATGCGCTCAGCGGAGTAGCGCTCCTTGAAGTTGATGTAGCTCTTGGCCTCCTTGGGCTTCAGGCGCCACACCGCATCGTCGTAGGCTCGCGCGGCCTCCTCCTCGCTGTCAAACAGCTCTCTGTAGGCCCACTTGCGGTTCACCATCACCTTGGCCTCCCACTTGCCCTTCTTCTTGCTCACGCCCCGGTACCTGAACATCAATACCCACCAGCATCAAGCACTTGCACCTTCGTCCATTTCCGACCTTCACAGTCAGGAAATTTGGGAAAAAGATCTGCATGTGACTCCGGTTCGCTCCACAAGAGGGTGCTGCGCGGTGCTGGCAGGCAGGGCAAGGGGCTCACTGGGAGGATTTGTCCATGGGTTTGACACCCAGGGCTCGTTGCAGCTCCTCCCTTGCCAGGCCCTGAAACTCGCCGCAGTCCTGCCCCTCGTACTCGGCGGCCGGGTAGTTGGTCTGCGCGTGCGGCCCGTGCAGGCTGATGCTCACCCTGTCGTACACACGCGCCGCCTCCTCCTCCGTCTCATAGTAGCCCAGGTGCGTCACCTGCCCACCACACATCTCTCTTCATGACTATCCCAGACCATAACCATGTGACAGAGACAAGGGTGAAGAGAAAAGATGCAGGAGCTGCCCTGCAGGAGCTGCAGGGCATGCATAGTCGGACACAAGGGTGAGATTTGCAGGCTTGCCGACCTTGCCGTGCACGAGGATGCGGGCCTGCCACTGGTTCTTGCGGTTGCTGCTGCCCACGCCCATGAAGCGGCTGGTGCGCTGCCGGCTGCTGAAGCGCCGCCGGGGCACTTTGGCCCGCTCACTTTTTAGCGTGGCCTTCACCTGTTGTGCACAGCCGGTATGGTCAAGCAATGCATCAACCAGGCAGCTTCTGGGTAGATTATTCTTTGGTGACTTGCAGTACTTGGACTTCAAAAGTGCAGCCACAACCTGAACATATACTGCGTCACATGAACATGTCCTGCATACTGACCTCCTCCCGCGTCTTGCCGATGAGCTGTGGGACGGGCTCCTTGTCGTACTCATGCAGAGGGAAATTTGTGGTGATCGCAGAATGATTGCGCCCCAAGAGCCCTATTGCGGCCCTGTCATACGCACGGGCAGCTGCCTCTTCTGTGTCGTAGTAGCCAACAGACACGCCGCTCTTCCCCAAAGTAGCAACCTGAGAGCAGCGAGCAGAGTCTAGTCAGTAGAGAGCCACAGATTGACTTGCCTTGCATCGATAAGCATATTGAGCTTGGTGTGCTTAAACCTCGGAAAGAATTGCACCAGAACTCACCTTGATCTGCACCCGCCATTTGCGTTTCTTCTTGTCGTAGCTGACACCCCGATAGCGAGATTTGTTGGGCCCGCCGGTGCCCTGGCGCACCATGGGCATGGTCCCAGCCGCTGCTCCAGCCCCGCTGCTGCTGGCATCGCTGTGGTGGCGCACATGGCTCTGCATACAGGCCATGTTCGTCAGCCCTGCAGTTCATTTTCTCCATGACACCCTCAGAGTGTTGAATTCCCTTATTTTTTCATCACAACTGCAATGATCCCCTGACATATGGTGCATGTTAGACACAAGCAGTGCTTGGGTGCAAAGAACAGACCGGCCCGGCATGGCCGCCATTGGGCATCGAGCTTCCGGCGCCGTGCATCCCAGCTGCGCTGTGCTGCCCATTCCCCATCCCATTCAGCTGCTGCCCGCCAGCGCCATTGCTTGACGAAGGCCAGTTTGGGAAGCCTGGCGGCAGCTGAATGGGCGGCATGGCGGCTGCTGGGTCATTCTTCATCTGCATACTGCCGCTGCCCCCCAACCTCTCTCCCATGCCAGAGTCCCCAGGGAAGCTGGGCCCCGACCCCCCAAATCCATGTCCCTGTAAACGAGAATGAATAAACCTTGAAAATCCTGATCAGCCTGTCACCATGGCACTAGACATGCTTTGAGTAGGTGAATTTGTGGCATCCCAATGATACAAAGGACTTGCAGCTTGTATGGCAGACGCAGGTGCAGACTCACCTCAGGCTTTTGCAAAGACACAGGCTCTCCATGGAGCACGCTGCCCCCAAACAGCGCTGAATTCTGCAGCAGATCAGAGTCATTGTCCGCTCCCTGCATGGACGCTCCAGCCGAGCTACTCAAAGTGATACTCTGTTGGCTGAGGCTGCAAAATAGCTGCCGCTTTTACAATGTGCGCTTGCCTACACTGTTGCCTAGCTAGAATACAATTTCTCTCTCTCGGCTAGATCTGCTCAAACACTGCTTTCCCATAATATTGCATCATCCTTTGAAGCCTGTACTGCTGCATAGCGCTCAAGCCTCAGATGAGGGCTATCCTCCTCACGTGTGGGTTGTCACACCTGCATCACAACCAAGAAGTGGGTCAGTGCATAATGATGTGGCTTGACCTCTTCCACAAAGGCATATTTTTTTAGGATCCCTGAAATGCATCACGCATAGTATGTCCCAGGGTACTGCGCTGTGCAATGTGTTGTCTCAATTTTTGTGAATTGAGCTCTTATAAATCCATTGCAATTTTGATCAGCAAATTCGACAACGTCATACAGGTGACGCCTAGCAAGAAGTCATGTGAAGCTCCTGGCTATTTATTCGCAGCAGTGTGGTGATACGTTCAGATCATAAAGGCATAACAATGTAAATAAGCTGCGATGCAACGTACCAATCGCCGCAATTTAGTAGAAAGCAGGAGAATAGGGGTGAATACTCGGAATATAGCAGTGCCGGGGTTCTCTACGATGATGACGACGATGAACATCGTGAGCTGTGATCCAACCTTAGTTGTGCCCCAGAATACGTTAATTTGAAGTGCTGGGCATGATCAGCCTATTTCCATAGCACAATGGCTAGATTACTGGGGTTCCATGGCTGAAGTTGTATGAGGCTTGCGCCCACAGGCATGCTTACCGAGCGAGAGGAATGGCATGCGCTGGTTACTGATCACGTGGTCTCCTTGCTTCCTGCCTGCCAAGCCCCTCTCTTACTCCATTTGCAGTACGGATGTCAAGGAAGTGAGGCTGGACAGAGAGGCAGGCATTGGAGCCTCCATGGTCCTCGAAAAGTGCTGCTGCCTCCCAAAGACTCCCAAATAAGTGTCTTTCCCCCAATGCGCGATCGGTGTGCCCCTGATTGGGTGCATGATCGAGATCATGAGGCACACCACCAGATTAGGCTCAGTGTCTGATGACTCAGCTGAGCCATCCGTTCCGGTGGGCCAAACTAGTAGTTCCGGTGAGCTAGATAGCAGTGTTCTGATATTGTGATCTTTAAAAGAATCACAAGGAACAGATCCTTGCAGTGATGCTTTCTTGAGGACAGAAATAGACGAACACTAGATTGTCCATGTCTCGATCAGATGTGCTCGAACATCCAGCCCTTGATCAATAAGACGAAAAATTCTAATGAATTTCCTCTGTTCGTCAGTGTCACCTGGCCGTCCAGCTGCAACGCCAGGCAGAACAATTTTCAACGTCATCCATCGGCCCACTTGCAATAGAAGGACTCCTCTTGCTAGATGCCTTACTTCAGGTAGAATCAGACACGCTTATAGTTCTTGTAATTGGCTGGCAAACACTTGCCTTGCAGACAATAATCCTGCCTCGCATTGCATTTGTCAGTACTAGCACCCCTCCCTTGCACTGCAGGTGGTCGGCCGCAGTGTCTTCCTAGACAATACACTCCTTGCAGATCAAAAGAGAATGGCAGATCGATGAGGGTCTGCCGGGTCCTGGCCGCAAAAGGGAATGTGGGCAGCTCACAACCTGAAAAGCAGCAGGTGACACTCCTGTTAAGCCTGTGATAATGTGATCAATGTTTAAAGCTTGTTGACACCATCCTTGGAGATGTAAGCTGTAATGCTGCCATGCAATACATACTCTGTACCAATGGCTTGCGGTGGCTGATGGGCAGCAGGTGTGGACCATCCCCACCATTTTGACACTCTGTCGAGTCTTGGCCATTCCCGTCCTAATCGCAGGTGCGCATCTGGGCCTGCATTAGACCAGCACATCCTGGCATTTCAGCTGTTTGAATCTTGTTCATCGCTTATGGCATGTTGTGCAGTGTGGTTCAGTCAGTTGCAATATGCTCCCCAGCTTTGCTGTGGGATTTTCCTCACGGCTTCCTTCACAGATTTCCTGGATGGCTACCTAGCACGCAAATGGGTAAGTAACTCTTGACCCAATTTGGCAGAACTTTTGGTGGGAGGCTGGCATTGCGTCTAAAGGTGATAAATAGACTGACATGTCTTCCTCAGGGGCTCACATCAAATTTTGGAGCGTTTCTGGACCCAGTGGCAGACAAGCTCATGGTGGCTGCGGTCCTCATAATGATGAGCTCTCGTCCCTTGGCTATTGGACCCCTTGCAGGCAATGACTGGGTCCTCCCAGTCATCAGCTCAGGTACGCATGCCAGCTGTGCGGCCAATCAAATGTAGCGCAGGTGGCGCTTTGCTTGGAAAAGTGAGGTTCAAATGATCCATGCTGGCTGCAGTGATCATTGGCAGAGAGATTGCTATGTCGGCACTGCGTGAGCTGGCTGCATCGCTGGGCGGAGAGGCATACAGTGCGGTTGCTGTGAGCTCATGGGGCAAATGGAAGACTGCAACACAGGTACGGAAATTTTGGAGTTCTGTGCCTTTTGTGCTTGGAACATGTTCATAATAATGGAGACGAGCCAAAATGGATGGGTTCTTTGTGCAGATGTCTTCCCTTACTTTGATGCTCCTCAGTGCTGGACAAAGCACTGGGCCATTATACACCACAGCTGCAAATTTGGGCTTGGGTCTGCTGCTGTGTGCAACACTTCTGACGGTGGTGTCACTGGCAGACTATTTGAAAGGCCTTTGGAAGTATCTTTAGCTTAGATGATCAGTACTTTCTGCATTTGTAAATTGACCAGTTGTTTCGCTTGGTAGCTTTGCAATGCTTTCAGGAAACTCAATTTCTTAGGACAACTTGCTTCAATTTGACACTGCCACTCTGTTGCTAACAGCTCAGAGCTCTCGAGGCTGATGTACAGCTGCTCACAATACATAGATGGCTGTAATATATTCTCTCACTGGTCTCATGCCTGATAGCAATCAATTATCTCTGTCAATGATGTCAGAACAATCTACATGAGCGATATACAGCTGCAACATATCTCTCTGAGCTTCAACTATGCCAACAGAGCTTTCCATTTTGCAGGATCAGTTCCAGGGCCATCCCCCTCCTTGCTGGTGATGGCATAGGCTTTCCCCTCCGCCTGCTCAAGAGCAAGTACCTGTACAATCGCCTCTGCACAGGCAGTCAGAGAGTGAGCATGAGTGAGCACGCATGAATTGCCAGCGGTATTCGACCTGCCTTGATATTTCTACTGTTACAATAGAAGACCACACTTGCATGGCTCACACAATGTGGCTGTAGATGATATTGACACGTAAGGTTAGGCCCACTACCTGCAACAGCGATGCGCGACGTCTCCCCCGACTGGTCATCCTGCAAGGAGACCTGCACGTCCTGCCGTGTGCCAGCAGTGGCCTGCAACAGGGTATTCAGGTCGTAGGATGTGTAGGGGCCATCTGTGAGGCGGCCAGGCCGCAGGATTGTCCAGGGCAGCCCTGACTGCTGCAAAACACCCTCGCTCGCCTTTTTGAACTTCAGCACTCCTGTTGCGCACAAGAAGCATTAGATGGCAGCCCCCAAGAAAGGTCTGGCATGTGAAGGCATCCAGGGGTAAGGAACAGTTGTCAGGGTGAGATAGATGCATGGGGGACGCACCGAATAGATTCAAGATGTTGAAGGGCAGCTGGTTGCTTCTGTCCACTCCAGCTGATGTGGTCAGCACAAAACGCTTCACGGAGGTTGGTGTTGCCTCTATGAGGTTCTTCATTGCCACATAGTCTGTCTGCTCAGGGCCGTTGTTCCCATCCCACCTGCAATTGCAAGCAATTTGCTCCTTCAACTGCCAAGAAGTAAAAGGCCAAAAGCCTGCGCAGGTGAGCAGCGCATTCCTCATATCAGTGTTCTGCTGACCTCTTGGACGGAAAGGCTGTTGTGCCTGTGACAGCTGCAACTGCGCTGATGCCTTCTGTCACTGGTGACAACGTGGCTGGATCCCGTGCATCAGCAATGACTATTTCCAGCCCTTCTTTCTTGCCCAGCAGCTGTGAAGCTTTCTCCAAGCTTCTTGTCAGCGCCCTCACCCTGTAACCACGCTGCGCAACAAACACTAGCCGACATCATTACGGGGCATCGTTGGCTTCAGAAATGAGGCAAACCTCTTCAAGTGACAAGTTTGAGATGGGATGACACTTGGGAGGGACAGCAAGGTTATCACCTCGAGAAGCTTAGCTGTCAGGATTTGACCCACTCCACCTGTGGCACCAGCAACAAGAACCAAATCGCCTGGCACCTTCACAAGGAGCAAAGAAATTCAGTGCCTGTAACAGTGAAATGCATGCCGATGTAATGCCTATGTAGGGCACATTTCATCATAAATTATGAAGACGGGCACTGCTACTTACCAAAGAGCCAGCACGTATGCACAGTGAACCTCTTGATGTTCTTCTGTACGATAGTGGACGTAGTTTTGAATCGCCGAACGGTCTGCAACGGACCGATGAGGGCTGATCTAGGAGCTGCATGCTACCCGTAAGCAAAATTTTGTCTTTGGCTATGCACAGCCACAGACTTACCACCTCCTTGGCACTGTGATGGCAAAGTATCGGACCCTGATTGATGCAGATTGGATCAAAACTCACCGCCACAGTCAATCGACTTCAGCATGTTCGACATGAAAGGCCAGGAACGCCGACGACCAGGTGGGAGGAATTCCACCCTTGAAGAAAAATTCCTCTCTAATTTTGTGGATATCAAGACATTCCATTGTATGATTGTTGCGGCTAGAAAAGTATTGCGACGTGAACGCTGTTTTTGAGCACAGGGACTTTCTAAGTTTGCTGGAGAAAAAAAGGAACTTCTCCCATGTGACAGTGTTTCTCTTTCATTGTGCCTTGAGATGGCAAGTTGGACGCGATTGTTGATATTGTGTCTTTGCCTAGCGTCCGCAGCGCCATGCCTATGCCGGATCACGGACGCTTCGGTTGTTCGAGACGACAGAGCGATTATATTGATTGCCACACCTTTCGGGTAATAACCTTCTTTACATGCGTACATCATGGCGAATTTACAAACTTACACAGTGTGGAAATTATAGTATGCACGAATCAATAATTTAAGTCAAGGCTGGTACAACAAGGTTCATGTGAGCCTGGTGTTGGTGATCTTCCAATATCTCAGTAAATTCCTGCAGGTTCGGATCAGATGGCTACATCGACATCGCGGTGAAATATTTCAACTATTGGCACAAGGGGAGCATCGACCTGACCCAGATTGGGTTCTTTGTGACAACCTCAGAGGCTGAGGCGCAGCTTGAAGTGGACCTTGCACAGGTGTGAGGAATCATCAGTCGTTGCTGTTCAGCCGCATGCAAGGAGAACCATCCTGCGTGCTGCAGCATCATGTTCAATCACTGAGCTGTTTGTTTGGTGGCAGGGGACGTGTGCGTTTGAGGCGGAGAATGTGATCAAGCTGCTGACCTTTGATGCGGTAGAGAGCAACAAGGCGGCAGGCAGCGAGCTGACGCAGCTGTCCGCGCGCTTGGCTGACCTGATAAAGGACTATCGTGGCGGCGAATTCAGCCTGTTCTACGCCAACTGCCAGAAGCTGGCGGTGGTGTCCTTTGACATCCGTGTGGCGCTGTACAATGTGCGGGGAAATGGGATCAAGGACTTCCTTAGTGTGGGAGAGGACATGCTGCCAACGGTGTTCATGGTGAGCAGCTGGCACACTCCCACATGCTTGCATCAAGCAAAGCTACCACTGTAATGAACGTGAAAGCAATGCCTGCCTCCAGCAATGCACATGCTGGAGAATACGGGCAATTGGCTTTGAGGTTTTGGTTGTGGGGGTGCAGATAATGTTTGTGCTGTTTTCTGTGGCGGCAGCCCTGTGGGGCATGGTATTGTTCAGGCAGCGCAAGCAGGCGCACCGGCTGCACTACCTCATGATGGTGCTGGTGGCCTTCAAGGCCCTCACGCTGCTGAGCCAGGCGGGCATGTACCACCTCATCCGCACCACAGGGCACCCCGAGGGCTGGAACGTCGCGTTCTACGTCTTCAACTTCCTGCGGGGCATCCTCTTCTTCACGGTGAGTGCCAGCTGCTTTGTGTGCACTTTTATGCCAGGGCGTGAACCCCAGATCTTATGCATTGATGGTTGATTGATGTGGAGATGCTGTGAATGGAAGTAAGGACTTGGGCATCTGCAGGTGGTTGTGCTGGTTGGGACTGGTTGGAGCTACATGACACCATTCCTGCGCGATAGGGAGAAGCGGCTCTTGATGGTGGTTATCCCTCTGCAGGTGTGCTGCTCCCTACAGTCTATGTATCCTGCGAGCTAGCTACTTTTTTAAGGCCCACCATACTGCAACCAGACTGTGGTCAGTGCAGTCAGTTGCTCTGTGGTACTGTGCAGGTGTGTGCAGAGGTTGCAATAGTGATACTGGACGAGAACACGCCAGCTTCGAGGTCCTGGTTCACCTGGCGGGACATTTTGCACCTGGTGGACATCATCTGCTGCTGCGCCATTCTGTTCCCCATTGTCTGGTCCATCAAACACCTGCGTGAGGCTGCAGGGGTGAGTGCATGACACCAACTGTCATCTGCATGGCTGCTTGGTTTCTTGTGCACTTTGAGCATCTTGCACTGACGTGTGAGCATCATGCACTGAAGGAAAATGACTCAATTTGGTGTGCTGTGCCGGGCAGACGGATGGCAAGGCAGCGCGCAACCTGTTGAAGCTGCAGCTGTTCCGGCATTTCTATGTGATGGTGGTGATCTACATCTACTTCACACGGATTGTGGTTTATTTGTTGCGCTCCACAATGCCCTACCAGTACGTGTGGCTGTCAGATGGAGCAGGTGAGCCTCAAGCATGCTGCTCCTGTCCTGCCACACTAAAACCCACTTCCTGACACGGAGAGGGACTTGAGTTATGGAGGCTGAATGTTGCAGATGAGGATTGCTGTGTTCTGCAGGCGAGCTTGCCACTCTGGCTTTTTATGTGACGACTGCGGTCAGCTTCCGACCGACAGCAGACAACCCCTACCTGCATCTTGCAGATGATGAAATAGACCTGCAAGAGCTGAGGGAGGCCACGCTATAGTTCCTGTCAATTTCAGGATGGTTTGAGTTTAATCATAGCAACAACATGCTGGAAAGTGGGCATATGGTCTCTTGAGTAAAGCATAAATCCCTGTAGCAGAAAGAATGCTGCGCAGATCTGCCCTTTGTCCTCGCGAAAGCTGCATGGACATATAGCAACCTGTGCAAAGGGCGTTTGCTCTGCGAGTGAATGTGTTGTAGCCATCTACTGTCAGTTGAGTGGCATGGTGCCGTAGCCAATTGTAGAAGAGAGGAAATTGTAAACCCTTTGCAGGTGAGTGATCTTCTAGACCGTGGAACGTGACCGTATCCATGCAACTTGATGCTCTGGTATGGAAGTGAAAGGAACTTTTACGTGTAGCTCGTGTTCGAGGTGCTCATGCATGTTCCTGTCAGCTGGTCATGCAGATGCGTTGTCGGCATGGGCCTTCTTACAGCATTTGAGCCACATTATGCTCATAACCCGCATCCCCTCAAGCTCGCAGTGGGGCTTCCACGATATTATGATCCTGCGATAGAGTATCATCATAGCTCGATCAAAGCCATTCCCATTGCACGTACTTAGACTAATCTAGATCATGGTACCACCGGTGGGCCCCGTTTGGCTGCCTCCCTTGGTCAACCTCCAACCACTATGCAATGCCGGGCCGAGGGTGTCAACCCTGGAAAGCACAGGCTGCGTCAAATCTTGCCATGCTCAGGTACAATATCCCAGACACCTCATAAGGACAAGCAGAAGATAGCAATTCAGATAAGGAGCACCCGTGCACAGAACCGAGGGTCTGATTGAAATGCAGCTACCATACAAATTGAAGAGCACGGCAACCAGAACGGCGTCATGCATTTGATACAAAGCACATGAGTACTGAGCAGAAGCGGCAGCTGTGGCTACCCTGCCATGGCATCCAGCTGCCTGCGAAACAGCTCGCCAAACTGCTGCACCGACGCTGCGTCCTCGCACTTCAGGGTCACACTCGCGCTGCCAGCGCTCTTGTCCACGATGGCCTCCAGCAGCACCGCGGATGGGCTGCCTGTCGGCTTGGCATACATGTAGAACCTGAAGGTGGGCGCCACCCCGCCCGAGGCCATCGTCGCAATGCCCACTGCCCCAACTCTGCGGCAAAAGTCCTGCAGAGATCCCACACCAGGACTTCTCAGCGATGCTGGATGCGTCCAGATGCTTCTCACCTCAACGGGAAAACTTTGGACATGCACATGCTTTCATGGTAGGCATGTTGACGAGCAAAGCTGTAACTTGCGCTTGACAAGCTAGGATTTAGTGGGGCGGGCCTGGTGGTTGTTGGCCTCGATGGCAGCCAGCGCGGAGGGGGGCAGCGGGTGCGAGAAGCGCGCGGCAGGCTGCAGAGAGCCCCAGGAGGCCTGGAAGGCTGCAGGCGTCAGCACCGGCCGCGGCTCCAGGGACAGTGTCGGCATGGGGGCGGGCAGCGCTGCCGCGGGTGCGCCAAAGACTCCGTCGCTCAGCCCCAGCAGGTCGTCCAGTGCGGACGCTGATGTTGTTGGCGCAGCTGCCGGGGCCACGCTCGACATGAGAGAAGGGCCTGCGCGCATGGAGGGGTAACATCATCAGATAAGTGGAGCATGAAAGCAGGAACTACAATGCGGTGTGAAATGGACTGTTGGAACTTGGACTCAATTGGAAAGTTCACGGAAGTGAAGTGAGAGCTTGAAAGTATGTGAAGGATGGGTTGTGCGGTCATGGAGGAAGCGCTGCTGTCATTGGGCGGTGGTGAGCACACCTGGAGAGTTGCCATTGGAGGTGGATGTGTCGATGAGCGCCTCCTCCTGCTCGTGCGTGCTCAGCAGTGCGCTGCCCTCATCCACCCCTGCCGCTGCTCTGGGAGTCTCTGGCAACGCCTGGCATTAGCGCAAGCATTGGGTCACTTTGCAGCCTTGAAGAGAGGTAAGGCTCGACTCTGTAGCTGCAACAAGGCTGGGGAATCACAGAGAGAACATGTCTACAAAGGAATGGGTATTTTAAGCACCGTAGGGCCTTCCAGGACATCGTCAGCGGCTGTGACAGGTGACTCCTGTAGGAAATTGGCCGACGGAGCTCTCAGCACCACGGCGAGGGAGTTAAACTCGTCAAATATCCGGTCGCGCAGCTCGGGGCTCTGCTCCTCTGCAAAGTGGGAGATGGCTGGCAGAGGCGCGCCCACCACCCGCTCTGCCTCCCTCACGCTCTGCTGCAGCAGCCTGAAAAGCACAAATTGCCATTAGTGAGTCCCCGAAATTATCCTCTGCAGCAGAATACAAAATGTACGGTATGCACTGGAAGACAGGGCATCTCAAATGCAAGGCAGATCAGGTGGATGTCAGGGGGTGAACCTGTAGTACAGCAGGGCTCTGTCATGGACGTCCTGATTGGCGTCGCTCATGGCAGCAGCCAGCACGGTGCCCAACAGGCGCTGGCACTCGGGCGGGCGCTTGAAGAAGAGCTTGCCCACAGCCGCCAGCAGCGCCAGCCTCACAGGCACCGGCTCGTCCGCAAAGCTGCTGCCGAGAGGCTCCAGAAGGTATGGCGCATCCTGTACAAGCGTGTTGCATCTCCTTTTATTGTGTCACATCAAGTATGGACACTTTAATTTTCTGAGTGCCTTGTTCAAGATGATTAGGCAGGGAATTTGTTGTCTCTGCTTGCCTGAATGTTGTGTCCATATTCTCCGAGGATCCAAATGAAAGCTGCTCGCCCCTCTGGTTCTGTCACATCCTGTGTTGACAAGCACAATGCAGGAAATCGACTGGTGTTCCCTGTGATAGTGGTCCTTGCAATCTGATTATAGTAGGAGTCTTCATCGTAAAACACATGAGGGATAGAAAGGCTTTGTTACCTCAGGAGCAATGGACGAGACTGAGGCCAGGCAGGCTTCGGCAATGGCGGGATAGCGCCTCAGGAGATCCTTAATCTGGATCACTGCCTCCGCTGTCACAAAAGCTTTTCCTGTCTCCAGGAATCCCAGCAACCGCTCAACGATCCCTCCCACATCCTGCACCTGCAATTGAGCACAACAAAGCATGGAATTTCAATTTTTACCTTCTGCTTCTACAGTTAACTTTGTTACATCACAGCATATTGATCTTTTATTACTGAAAGGAAATGACAATACATCAAGACAGCGCTATAAGACTGGTGCTGAGGGATAAAAAAATTGCCTCTATTGCAATGCGCCCCACGGCCTTGACAGCTTCTCGAGCCAGCTGCTCGTCTATGTCATTGACATACTCCGTGAGCTCGGTGGCGATCTCGTATGCGTTTGTCTCGTCCGCCAGGGCTGTCAATATCTCAAGCTTGAGCGTCTTGATGTAGCTGGGCTCATTCTGGCGGCAGAAGAATGTTGTGTAGATCTGCAAGGAAGGCAATCATAACATTCACAAGATTGGGTCCAAGAGGTCTGCCACCGTGGCCACTGCTGCAAATGTTCACTACATTGCATTGCAAAAAGGGTAGCAACTTAGAAGGAAGTTTTAGGCGCAGCAAAGGAGGCTACCTGCGAGAAGAGGACAGGGGCGCGCTGTGCAATGAGCAAGAAGTGGGCAAGCACTGCATATGCCGTCTCAAAGTGATCCCGTGAGATGAGAGTCTGCAGCGGGTCCTTTATCCTCTCCAGGACCTGGCCAATACCATGCACATAGCTGAGCAATCACCTGCCAGTCATGTTGCAACTGTGACATAACATATGGGAGACCAACGAACTCAAGAGGGTGGCAGAGGGGGCACCTGCTGGTGAGTGGGGGGCATGAAGAGGGTGAGGTGCAGGAACAGCTTGACGGTGGCCATGACCACAGCTGAATTGGAGTGCAGCAGCCTGTCGTCCAGGACGTTCATGATATCGTACACCTCCTGCTCATTGCTCGGTTTGTAAGCGCTGACAGCCTCCAGCACCTGGCACTGCGCCCACTCTGAGAACTCCTGCCCCACACAATGATCTCAGGTCAGATTTCCCAATTGCTGTGAGCATACTTATGCCATGCTGGCATGCAATGTGGCTGGGCTTCAAGGATGTATGTGTGCAAGCATGAGGAGCTCCTTCTGGCTGGAAAGAGCAGCCGCGATTGGCTCACCTTGATGCGATTCAGCAATGGGATGACGAGCGAGCGTGACACCAACTTCTGTGCTGCGCCAGCCTGCGCGGGCACCAAGCATGCATGGTCAAGAACATGAGGAGGCATGCATTATAGGGTGCCTGCTGCAGAGGCTTGTGAAGAGTGCCACCATACCTGTTTCAGGACGGACATGCAATTTGCCACAACCTGGGCGTCTTTGTCCTGCACCATGATGTCTTGCAAGGTGTCCAGCATACCTGCGAATAACCACGCGGCTTGTTTTAAAAGTATTTGTGCAAGGAGTGTCATAGCAAGAGCGAGAAAACAGATGGAGCCAAGAAAGGGAAGGGCTCGAGCTGACCTGCATTGAGGACCGCTGCTTTGTCCAGATGGTACACCTTCAGCACTCCCATGACTGCAGTACGTCTGACATAGGGGTGTGCATCTTGCAGACCTTGCTGGATCGGGGACATCTGCGAAACAGCACTGCCACTTGAATTCCTCTTGGACCTCAATAACCTGTTAGTCTTATTTGGACTCTTTGTTGGACACTTAGTGTGAAAACCATCTGGCTGTTGGTAGGGACGTACAATGTACTCCACCAGATTCGCCACCCTCAGTTGACACAGAGAGCGCAAAGCAAGACCGCGGATAGTGGGATCCTGGTCTTTGCAGTCCTTAGTGAGGAGGTTAATGGTGAGCAGTGTGAGGTCAGGGTTGGACTGGGCGTATGTGCATATATACAAGTACAACATCTTCTTAAGCACAATATCCTCCCCACTCGACACTGCGCACGTCATGACCTGCAATCAATCATGACACAGTGAGGCTGCATCTTGTCTCCTTCAAACAGTGCAGTAGGGAATCCAGCAGTCCCACTAAGCCAATCTCAGCCAAGAACTTCATTGCCAAAGAGAATTTATGTGTGGCAACGAGAGGTAAATGTGATCAAAGAAACTACCTGCATGAATAAGCTGGACATATCGATGCCGATCGTGATGTAGTTGATGATCTTTTTGAACACATCACGCTTAGCAGTGACAGCCGTTTCACCCTTGGAAGATCCCGATGTGGATGCAAGAGAAGCTAATGTTGTCCTGATCTCTGCCAACTCTCCCCGGCTCTTACTTTCCCCCATGGCAGACTTTGCCTCTTCCCTTGACTGTTAAGTGCGAGCTCTTCAGGCCCTTGATATACTTGTCTTTGGTACAGAACACCAGTATTCTAGGAAATAATCTCAAATTGCTTTCAAGTTCCCCGTAGAGAAAGCTAAGCTTTCACATGCCGAGGTGAGCTTCTAAGTTCCCATGCAACTGATGAGTCAACAATTGCGAGGGCATAACTTTGGATATACACATTTGGGGGTTTTTAAATAGGGCTTGCGCCCTTCTCTTCTCTCTCAATCCTTGGTCCTTGCAAAATAATCTTGAAGACATGTGGACACGACTGACAATTCCAGGATGTTGGTAGCATGTACCCTGCTATTGGCTGTGGAGTGTTCATCTGCGGAATAACACTCTCCGTTGTACGTTCGGTAAAGTCGATTATGCAGTCGAGTCTTGCCGACAGCACGGAGAGCAAGTCGCCGAGGAGAAGATTTGGGCACAAAGCGGCAATCCTTGCAATCAAGTCATGGTCCAAACGCATGCATCGTCGGTCCTGCAGCCGGACGGATAGTGCGTCTGGATGCTCGTCCGCGGACACATACAACAAGGTCGAGGACAGGAGCACTGAAGCCGATTCCATCAGCAGCGAAATCTTTGAGGAGGAGATCACCCCTCAGAGACCGTCTAAAGGTGTCCCACTGGTGCATACAGGCCGAGAAGTAAGAAGTGCCGGAAAGTGCTAGGAGGCTTTGAACCCTATTATGCGTTTCGGACACAGTGTGCTACGATACATTAAATTGGTGTCCGATTTAACAACGACCTTCCCCCATTTCGGCATATCAGACATGCATTCGAGTTGGATGGGGATAGACGAAATGTGGATTCGTTGCTGTTGTTTCTGAATTGACAAGGTTCCTTGAGCATTAGCTAATAGCAGTGTCTTTATGGTGCGCAGAGCGGCTGAAACAGCTTGGGCGGCGGCAGTGGGGCCTCCTTACATTGGCTGCTGTCATCCTCATAGCAGGCCATTGGCAGCGTATCGTCTCCATCCTGCTTTCAGTCTCAGATTCATCGTTGAGTTCTTCTGCGGCAGCTGCCTGCATTGCAGCTGCTTTGTGGCCAGCTGCCGCTGTGCAATGGAGGCGGAGCACATCCACCGCAATGAGTCTGGGGTGGCAAGTGTGGAGCGTTGTGGACAGTCTTATACTGGCCATCTTCAAACTCCCAGAGTGTTCCAGGGACATCAAGCTGGCTGTGCAAGAGATTAGAGAGGTCTGCAATACCCTCAAGAGCATCAAAGCAAAGATTGCCTTTCTCCCTGGCGATTTCAGACCACCGCCAGAAGTGAATGGCTTGGACCATGAGAATGGCCTGCTTGGTGAGCTCGGTACCCAGCGGTAGCACCGTACAAGAACAGACATAGACATGCAGGGAAGAAGTATGGCCTGGTCGGCAGGAGTAGTGGAGGGAGTGTGCCAGGAAACATTCAGGAGGAATTCAACTTGGACCAGAACCCGCGTAGGAAAGGCTGCCCGGTTGCAGTTCATGGCAAACAGATACAGAACTATTTTTCTTTCCGGGTGAAGTGCCTGCCTGATCCAGGCTGCCTCAAGTCTTGAAGAGATGGGGACATATGTGCACGGTGCTGGCCAGTGGGCGACCGTGTGAAACTCAAGATCCTAGGACAAAAAATGTGTTGAATAGGCCTTTGGACCTGCTTGAAGCGGTCTCGAAGGGTGTATTTCAGTCTGTTTCGTCAAGTGCACTTTCACGTGCAAGTGAGAATTGCTTGTGACACCTCACAATGGCATTCTTGATGTCTTGGTAACTCTCATTTATGTTGGGCCCCCAGGTGTGCCCTTTGGTCACCATGACAGTCATGGTACCACCGGATCCGGAGTTCTGGTCACAGCTTTGGGTGGTGACAGGGTTGGGCCCTGTCAGCAGAGCTGCAAATGACAGATTTTTGCCCGACCCACATGTATAATTGTGTGGGATCAAAGGACCATCAAGATCCTGTACAATGATTGAAATGATCACAAATGAGAAATGATCACTTGTAATGAACGGTATGTGGGCTGCAAATGGATGTACAGCTCTAAATATCGTTGATTACTGACGCGCCAATGCTATAAGCTTGATGGATATCTGTACTTTCCACCTTGCATGGTCCGACCAAGAGTATTAAGAGGATCTTCGCCATGGATTACTTTAAAACACATGTTGTACAATGCTTAGCAAAAATTTTGCTCAAACTTTTAAAGAGCCCAATATTCAGATCCACCTCTGCGGGGATACGCCTGCCTATACAATAACCTGTTTGAATCTCTATTTGGAGCATTCAACCGCAGGGTCAAAATCAGTAGTAACTCACTGCAATCCAGGCCAGTGCAAAAACATTGGTGGGAGGCATGGCCCAAGCGCCACCCCACAATACAGGCAAGTGGGCACATGCTGGAAGGCCTTGCTGGAGCTGTATGTGCGCCTGCACAGGAGGCAGAGCCACGGCGGGCTTCCCTCGCACAGCCGCAAGCTCGCCGCACAACGCTGCAAGCTGACCGTACAGCCCTGTTCGTCAAAAACGCACAGCGTCACGCCAGCACATGGTCTGGGAGCTGCACAAATCAGTCTGCACAGATTTGTAATCATCACCGCCAGAGAACAAATAGCATGGCAGGGATATCAGGTAGACAGCATGAGGGTAGTCAGGAGTTGTACATGGGGGACAGAGTCGCACCCCAAAGTCTGCCTCAGCTGCCCTCGCTGACTGCAGAGGCCCCCCAGTCATAACAAGCTCTGAACTCCGCAGAGGGTTCTCCTCGGCATGGGTGCTGGCCGATGCTCCTGCATGCACAATACATTGTTTGCTGAATCTGTGATGCTGCATGGATCCATAAATACAGATGGACACCGAGAAGCCATGATTGAATGTCCCAACAAACACCGTCATGGGCAACTGCTCGCACCTTCACAGATGCTCAGCAACTCAGGAGGCAGGTTCTGAGCATTTGCCTGGACCCAAGCCAGCATGACCTGCAGCGACCCATCAGGCCCAGTCCCACTGCCTTCCAGGCTGTCTGAGTCAGACAGGCAGCTGAGCACATGTCGCTGTAACAGCGCCAGCTCGTTGTGCTCAAGAGCAGCCTCCCACTCAGGGCCGGCCTCCAGAGCTGGCCGGCAGAGGCAAGAGCTGCTGCCGTTGCGAAGGCTGTTTGTGGCTCCCTGCAGCACACTCATGTTCAGCATGCTGCAGCAAACGCCTTTATCTCCAGGAGTTTCCGTCAAGAGAACAGATGGTGTGAGTGATGCCTGGCACTCAGAAATAATATATGTGGGCCACCTGCAATGGTGATGGGTGCAGCAGGCGTCGGATGGCGTTTGACAGCTGCAGCCCGTGCCAGGCCACTTCGGGAATTTGGGACAGGCTGCTGGAGCGCGCATGTGCTGTGAAAGGCCGCTCCAGGTCTGACAAGAGACCCTGCAAACACCCCCAGCACAAGCGTGTACTCAAATGAAAGGTCCAAATCGATGCCACTTAAATATCCACCAGACAGGATGATGGGAAGCAGGACTTGCCTGGACCGCTTGGGCAGCTTCCACTTTCAGCTGACTGCTGCCGCTGCTCTGTGCGTCCAGCGAGCTTGCGCATGAGACGGCAGCCGCGGCGTCCCACAGCCTGTCTGCAGGGAACGGCACACCCAGGTGCACCATGGGAGGCACGCATGACAGGGCTGCTGCTGGGTGGGGGCCCAGCGGAGCTGCAGGTCCATGCAGCCGCAGCAGCTGCACGCAGCCGCGCCACAGCTTCCTGGAGATGTCTTCAGGCCTGCCACCACACCCTTGGCATTTTCATCGCAGCATTGCACCATGTGCCCTCTTCTTGACAGAAGAAGGAGGCCCCAAATACTGGATGTGATTGCGATGTGACAATGGGTTGTGTGTGGTAAAGTGAAGGAGGCATTGGCGCACCCATCACTAGCTTTGGGCCGTGGAGATTCCCGGGCAACAGCTGCCAACAACCCATTGCCTGACGTGGCGACTCCAAAGGTTCGATGCTGTGTTTGTATGCTGCCTGCTTCTGCACTGGGAGATGTGCCATGCAGGCTCTGTGGCAGCTCCACTTCCATCAACTGCACACATTGTATTTAACAGGCTCAGCGTCATTCAGACCATGTTGCACCGCCTTTGACGTTATCCATTGAAATGGGCAGAAAGAGGCACTTGATAGGCAGGGCCGATTCTTGGCATCACCTGATCCTTTTGCCATCGCCATGCTTTAACACCACCATCCAGCCCGGTCGTGCACAGCAGTGCCTGGCCATCCTGGGAGCTCCCAGGCACATGCAGGGGAGATGGACAGCAGCGTGCCCATGAGACACCGGTGACTGCCATGGAGCCATGTGCCTTGTTGCTGTAGGCGCGCTGCTGGCTGACGCAAGGGGCTCCACAGGAGTCCTTCGCCAGGGGGCCGCTCTCCCACACTGCCACCATGCCCGCAGCCTTGCCAGCTGCCAGGCACAGCGTGGATGCTCCTGCACCATGACAATCGACAACCAATGTCAAGCGTGACTTTCTAGATACCTGGCAGTGCAGCTCTGATAAACTTGCAAGTGCAGCGTTGTGCAGACACTCCAGGCTACGGGTTCTCACCTGTGCTGCTGTCTGATCTAAGGCGCAAGTCGATGCATGTCACACCGCGCAAGTCTGCCGTCATAAGCACAGCCATGAGCTGCATGGCGGGCAGCCGTGCTCCATCCGCTGCTCCATTACTGCCTCCAGCTGTCGCTGCAATTGTCTGCACTGTCGCTGCGCTTGATGTTTGCTCAGATGCACCCCTGGCATCTTCGCCTGTCTGAGGCTCTGTGGCTGTTGGGGCCTGGTCTTCTGGGGTGGGCGCTGGCAGGATGTCGGGCAGGTCAGCGAGTGCGGCCTGCGCAGCGGTGTAGAGCCGCACAGAGCCCTCGGAGCACCCTGTTGCCAGGACCAGGTAGTCGCCGACAGCGCACCAGGCCAGCGCTGTCACCCAGCCAGCATGCGCCACAAAGGAGCCCACCTGCGCAAACCATACCTTTTCACCCATGTCATCATGGCTGCTTTGTTTGGCGCTACAAGCTTCACCAACAGCAGCACAAAACGTTGAACACAACAGTCGCCGTGTGCTCCAAAATTGCAGAACGTCGATATTCACATTTCAAAAATTTCCAGGTTATTTTTTTGACTCAGCAAGGATTAAGAACTCACCAAGCTGAAGCTGTGATCCACCAGGTCCCTCGCCTCCTTGAGTGAGAAGCTCTCGGGCATTCTGTAGCGCCACAACCACAACCTTCCAGACTTTGTGCCCACTGCCAGGATCGAGAACCTCGCAGCATTGGCCCCCGCAGTGAAGCAAACAGGTGACCATGCCACCTGCACAAGCAATCCCCTCACGTCTTCTGAGTGATCCCCTTGTGGAGTTTCAGCAGCCTCCAATCTGATTTCACAGCCATCATCAGGCAATGCAACCTCTGTTTCTGGAGGAGCTGCAAACCTGCAGAGCAGAGATGGAGAAGAGCCGCCGTTCATATTCTTCTGCGAAGGATGGCACTGATGGCGCCTGGGCCCCAGCTGCAGTTGACACCCTCCTCGGCCGGGGAAAGGGGTCTGTGGAGGGCAGCCCACACCGTGCTCAAGCACCACAATGTATTATGCTGAGAACGTTGGGGTACAATGCTCAGTGCTGATATGTTGCGCAATAGGTTGCATACATGCGCACCAGGAATTCCCGGCATCCCCTCCAGGAAAGCCTGCTTCTGCACGACTGCGCTGATGCGCTGCTGCAGTGCAGCGATGTCAGCGGCTTGCTTAGCCGCGGCTGTATCAGGGAGTGCTCCTTTCAGGCGCGTGCGCACAGCATTCAGCCTGATCTGGACCTTGCCCTCTCTCATCAGCCACTTCTCTGTCAAGGCCGCCCCCGTCAACGGCTCCTTGAAAGCTGACATCTGCACAGCGTCAGGAGAAAATGAAACAGGTAGCAGCACAAGTCACAGTGGATCCTATCAATTGACCAAGCAGAACTGAGAAATGTTGAAAACCACTAAGAGTGAGACGAAAAAGAAGGATGTGCACACCATCTCTGCGCAGACTTGGTCTGCAATCTCTGCATCCCTGCCTCGCAAGTGCTGCCCCTTCTCGTACTTCTCCTGTTCTTCCTCAGGAATCTGCGCACAGCCAACATCAGCAGAACATCCTGGAATGAAACAGAATGTACATGAAGACAAATCTCGTGCATGTGGAGCTCACCTCAGCGCGCAATGCCAGCCATCTGAGCAGGAAGACAAGGGGGAATGTGGCAATGATCCGCTTCTTGTTGGTGCTGTCCGCGCCAGGCAGGCAGGTAGCTGCATCAAAGTCCGCAGGCACCTGCAGGACAAACCACAGTGGGAAAGAAATTCAGCACAGTAAGAAAGAAACCCAATACTCATATACTGCTGTGTCTGAACAATGGCCGAGCAGGATTTGACAAGAGAAGATCACATGCCTTGTATGGTTCATTTGGATCAACAGTGATTGCCCATTCTTGCCCAGCATTGGCTCTTCCCTGCGCCTGCTGCCCACCTGTTGCAGCATCAGGGTTTCCTTCAAGACACAACGCAGTGTCCAAAAATCAGACACCAGATCAAAGCAAGATTTTAGTCACAATGCAACAAATTTTTGACTCTCAATTACTAGACCTATCAATAGACCAAGGTATGAGACCCCAAATCACCTGCTTCATGGCCGGTTGCTGCAGTTTCCTGGGAAGGCGTCGGAGTATCCTGGAGTTGCCTCTTCATCTGCTGATACTTCAAGTTCTTACCATTGTTCACCACCTCTCCCGTGACAGGATCCCACACCGCCCTGATCCTGCAAGGGCAGCAAACAAACACATCATGCCATGCACAGGACCCCGCCACCTGCTCATATTGACTCTGACATGGAAGGACAGTGTTGAGCCATTGCTAGCCGTGGCAAACCTCACAGCGGGATAAGCATGAAGCCAGCACTTACCCTCTGCGCCCTTCCATCAGGACATGCTTGGGCGTTATGCCCATGCCTGCCAACTTCTTGCCATACACAGCCAGCACTTCTGCTTTCACACGCTCCACCAGTGCAGCATCAGTGCCTTTCAGGTGCTCCCTCGCCTTGTAGGACGGCAGCTCACTCTCGGGCACCTGCAGGAGAAGAAAAAATCAAGGAACGTGATGAGTGAAAGCAATCTTGCAAGGAAATGCAGAGAAGGCAAAGGAAGGTTCTGTGTGGGCACACCAGCTGTCGAAGGTCGAGGAATCGCTGCCCAAAGGCAATGGCAATGCTGATCTTTGCATTGCCGATCTTGTCAGTTGCGAGGGGTTTCAAGACGCTGGCGTCAAAGTCCTGTGTCACATGACACAAGCTCACACTAGTGCATCACACTCAGCTAAATAAATTTGAAGGCAAACATGCAGTGATTCTCATTCGCTGCCAGGATAACTTCCATGTCATCTGCAATTCTGTGCAAAAGCTGCCAAGTGGCATGATAAGTGCTTGCCTGGGGGACTGTGTAGACAGGGGCAAAGGTGCCTAACGCGTCCTCATCTTCCACATTTCCCAGAATCTGCGCCTGCACCAGCCTTGTCCCTGCCAGCATGGCAGTATCTGGGTTCTTGCGCAGCCTCTTCAGCTTCTTCCCGTGCACTGCCAGGAACTCGGCCTTCACGCGCTCCAAGAGCTGCTGATCCACCTCTGCCAGTTGCTCGCCCTTCTCATACGAAGGAGCGTCTTCAACCTGTGCAACAGTAATTGTCTAGAAGTGCGAGCAGTAAGCATTGAAGGGGAATGCCTATCCCAAGCATGCTCACGCAGACCTGTTGCAACACAGCACAGCTGCAGAAAGAGTGCAAAGTGACAAGTGTGGGACAAATGTTCTGGCTCAGTGTTGGGTAAGAAACATGGAAGGATTAGCAGCGAGCCAAGATCGTGCTCCTGGTATGAGTCAAGGACATGTTGAACCACTTGTCCTTGTTGTTTGCCGCGCTTGCCAAGAAGGGCTGTTGATGTACCTGCTTGCGGAGATCCACAAACCGCTGCTTGAAAGCTGCGACAATTGTGCCATGCGCTCTGGCGCCAGAAGACATGTCCACTGCCGGCAGGTCTGCTGCAGAGAAGCCCTCCGGAACGCGGTAGATCTGTGCCGTGCCTGCCTGGGAGGCAGCTGGAGTACCTGTGCATGCATCCGTCATCATGGCGCAGCCTGATGCGCCCATTCTTTGACTGCGGTGAGCCATATACTTGGTCCCAAGAAAAAAAGAGAAAGCCATGCAAGAGGATGGTGGTCTACCTTGAGAAGCAGAGTCCTTCTGCCTCTTCCTCTGCGGCGTGCTGTCCTCTGCAATGCCTGTCTCCCGCCCTGCAGTCCCCGCACACCCGAATTTCATCAACAATGTCCATTCTTCTCAGTTCATCGGTAGTGGACAATACCTCAAGGTACAAACAGAAAGGTGGATAAGTCTGATGTTCGCACCAGGAGTGCCAGAGGGCATGCCATGAGACCAGCCGCCACAGGTCCATGACAGCCTCCTTCTGATGTCAGCACAGCTGACGTCATGCTCTGCAAGACCCACTTGAGCAATGACAGAGCCGTCATTGCCCGAGCTGCGCTTCACCGTCGCTTCCCACCAGCCGCCATCCAAGTACACGTCGATCGTCTCCCCCACATCACGCCGCTTGCCCCTCTCCGCAACCTGTACCATAATATTCAGAACATAACAATGTCCTCTACGCCATGCAGGAGGCAGGATCCTCGTGATCGCACAAAATGGAGAGCAGAGCAAAGGCTGCTTACATTGTCAGGTGGCTGAGGCCGGATGAGGTAGCCTGGGGCTGTGTGGGCTTTGAAGTTGCTGGCCAAAGCTGGCAGATATGCCGGGGCTCCTGGCGCAGGGAACCACTCCTGCAGCGCGTCCCCTGTGTCCTCGTCATCGACCTCATCGTAGGCCACCAAGACAAGGCCCCGCTCCACCTGCCGCACAGCCGCCGGGAACCAGCAGCCCCGCAGCCCAGCCTCGTCATTGGTCACCTGCAGCCAAAAAGCTTCATTGGTGCCACAGCCTGACCAATGATCAATATATCGAGACCAGTAGCTGAAAGGGGAACCTCCACCCCACAAGCCAGCACGATGCACATCACCTCTGCGTGAGCACATCAAGTTGGTTTGAGTTTGTGTCTCGACACAGGATGATGCACAGGCTGCACCTCAACGTGATCTCCGGGCTTGAACAGGGGCTGTGATGTAGAAACTGCAGAGGTGGAGGCCTGAGCATTTGAGTTGGCCCGCTCCTCAACAGGACTCCTCGGCCGCTTTCTGGGGCGGCCACCTCCCCTGAGCCTCATCATAGCAGGCTCCTCCAACGGGGCTGCCCCCACCATGGCACCAGGCTTCTCCGCTGTTGCTTCCTGCACAAGCGATAATATTCTCTCAGTTGGTGTGCTGCGTGTCTACAATTACGAAAGGGCATCTTGTCAGCATGCATGTGGGAACCATCAAGAACAACAGAAGCTTTGAATGCAGCAATACCTTCCAGCCTGTGCTGTGCATGTAGGTCAGCAATTTTCCCGTTAAGTCGCTGGCAAGGACCCACTCATTCTGCAGATGAGCTGGCGGCTGAAAGATGTTCACCTGCGCATGAGCTTTGCTTGAGACTTTATTGATGTTCGGTTCAACGGAAATTCCTCCTTCAATCAAGCAAATACTAGCCGTGAGGGCAGACATCTGCAAATGCTTTGCACCTTGCTGTCGGTGTCCACTGTGGCGAGGAGACAGGCATTTGCAGGACATGCAGCTGCTGGCGACCAGGCCACTGAACAAATCTTTGCATCGTGCTTGAAGGTGCCACTAACGCTGGCATCTTGCACTTTGCTGAGCTGGCTGTGGAGGCTGTCTTGAGCTTCGTTAAGCCCTTCTGACGACAGGCCGCGCATTAGAAAAAGTCAGGAAAGATTGATGTGATGAGAAGTAGAACAAAACAAAAAATGCAATGTCCAGGCGAGGTTGGTGAGTCACAATTCTCATTTCTTGGACTGTCTGTACCTTGGCAACCTGAAATCGATGAAGATGCCAAGTCGTTGCCAACAAACATTCGTGGACCTGAGAGATCACATGGGTCAAGAATGACCACACTGTGACCAGAGGCAACGGCAAGAAGGTTGTCTTCAGACCATTGAATGCTGTTGGGAAATGCTGGTGAATTGTATAAGCCCTGCTGATCTGCTACAATAGACATATTTTAATTCATCTCAGCGATCTGATTCAAAAAAGTGAATGAGAAAATGTGTGGTGACTAGAAAAGTTATACATGATGCCACCATCGCCCAACGGACAAAAGCGAAATTGCTGTCGTGATTCCAAAGATAGCAAATATTGAAACGTCTACAGGTCCCTTTTACACATCTTGAAACAGTCTTGCAGCCGTGAGTAAACCAAAGCCTTGGAAGCTGCGACTGATCAGTCATCACAGCTGTCGGAATTTCCGAAAGCCTCCCTTCCGAATGAAACTACGCTTCTTGGGCGCTGTGGATCAGGCATACTTAAATCTGTCCTTTCCTTCTGCATCAAGAAGACTTTAGTCACATCATGGGCAGAAGCTGCAGCCTTTGATGGTCTATCATAACTGACCAATAGTTTTCCTTGATGCTGCTGCTCCAGGGCAGTTGCACTTGTTATCGGAACAACGTTCACCTCACCAGGCAAGACAATGTCGTTAGCGGTGACGAGAACTAGAGGCGACAGTTTCGACATTGACATATCTCAGCCTGAGACTCTAACTCTCTTCTCTCTGTGAAACAGGCGCCTCAGATCAGCTCTTGGACAGGTTAGAGGATTGCCGTTTCAATCCGTAGAGCCTATTAGAAGATTTTCAGATTCAAGGGCATGGACTACCAGAAGCCCTGGTCTCATCAAGCGGGCTGTCGGTCTATCAGAGGAAGCTGTGTTGGAGCCTGCTGCAGATGAAGACAGCCAAGCAGCCCCTACAGACTCAAAGCCAAGGATTGTAAGTAGTGACATGCCATACACGGGCTTTTTCTCTCATCTTGCCGCTGCTCCTGTGCTCCTGGCATGACCACTGTTGGTGTGGATTGGGTGACAGGGTAGGAGGAATGCGACGGGTGCTTTCCAATCAATTCCGATCGTCCCAACGTCTGACGAGCACCTAGCCAGCGCCCTGAAGCGCGCCGGCCGCATTGGACCCAACACCAAGCTCAAGAATGAGGCCGCGCGAGCGCGAAACAAAACTGCTCGCCAGATGGATGGTGAGGCGGCTGCCCAGGAGTCATCTTAATTAGCGCTAAGAGATCGTGGAAGTGATGCTGGGCCCACGGAGGCGGGACACATGACATGGGATCTGCTGGTGCAGAGCTTGTGAAGGCCATCAGCACGCCGCTGGGTGCCTGTGTCAAGGGATTCCCAGCTGCTGAGCGGCTGCACCCCTTTGAGAGAGCGCTGCTGGATCTGACAATCGGCTTGGAGCTGTATGAGAAACGGCTGGCGCGCTTGACCAGCCTGCGCCAGTCTGCTGTCCAGGTACAAACATTTCCTTTTCATACAATTTGGAAAATCAGCACACCTTCACACGGCCTTCTCTGCTTGAAAATGAAGCCCTCATCACAACTTTCCATCGTTCTGTACACTTGCCGATTTGCCAGTTGCATGGTCCATGTCATGAAGAGGAATGCAGGTGAATTGAAGATGGGTGCTTTGCAGGTGGGGAAGGCGTACGCGGCCAGGGCAGGCAAGGCTGCCAACAAGAAGGAGGCAGAAGCGCTGGGGGTGGAGGGGTTTGAGAATGTGGCGGCCGTGTACAAGAAGGGCGCCACAGCGGTGGACGGCCTCAAAGACATGGCCAAACAGCTGCGCAGGCTGCCTGTCGTGGACCTCATGCTGCCCACAGTAAGCCTCCGCCACTGCTGTTATGCACATGCAGTCAGCTTCTGCACATATTTACAGTAGCCCCGAACTTCAATTTCATGATGACGGTGCTTGCGCTGGTGCAGGTTGCACTGGTGGGGGCGCCAAATGTGGGCAAGTCTTCGCTGGTGCAGATTCTGTCGTCGGGGCAGCCCGAGATATGTGACTACCCCTTCACCACGCGCAGCATCAAAATGGGGCACTTCTATGTGGACGGCCGCCGCCACCAGGTGCCCACGTCCCCATACATACTTATCATTCTTCCACCTACTCATAAAATGCTTTTCACATGCAGATTACTGGTAGGATGGAAGCAGATATCACCTTTTCTTTGGATTCAATGTGGCCAGTGGTTTTAATCGGAAGCTCTTAGGAGAACGCATGTCTCAGGGACTGTGCAAGTCAAATTCGTACAATGCCCAGGTGAGGCTTCAAGGACTAGGTAACATGGAGATGTGGGTGCCCTCGCAGGTGACGGACACGCCAGGGCTGCTGAACAGGGCAGAGGAGGATCGCAACGCGATGGAGCGGCTGACGGTGTCGTGCATGGCCTTCCTGCCCACCTCAGTGCTGTTCGTCATTGACCTGACGGGGCAGTGCGGAACGAGCCCGGCCACGCAGTGGCAGATCCGGACCGACCTGAGAGCGCGCTTCCCCAACAAGCCCTGGCTGGACGTCTTCACCAAGCAGGACCTGCTGCAGGACGTGCACGCGCAGGCGCAGGGGGCTGCAGCAACAGAGCAGCCGCAAACGCTTGGCGCGACTGGCTCTGCTGTTGACAGCGATGCCGGTGCTGGCAATGACTTGCATGGAGAAGGTGCGGCTGGGAGAGGTCTCGCAATTGCTGCCTGAGTGTGTGGTGTGCTAGAAGTGTGCCACGGCGGACTGAATGTGCAGTGCGCTGGGGATTCGATCAGAGAAGATCTGTCTGATTTAAGAGGTGTTGGTGCAGGGGAGGGCGGGTCGCAGGTGGTAGCCGATCTGGAGAGTCATGAAAGGGTCAGGAATGCAGACAGAGAGGCATCCAGTCTGACTGAGGCATCAGCAACAGCGGCAAAGTTCAGCTGGAATGACAGAGGCAAGCAGGGCCTTGATGCCCCTATCATTGCTGCGGCACTGCCCCAGGCCATCTGGGTCTCTTCTGTGACAGAGAGCGGTCTGGACGACCTCAGAAGCGCTGTCTTGAGAATGCTCCAGGAACAAAACAAGCAGGAGCCCGGCTACCCTGAAGGTGTATGATGTTGTGTGGTGTACTTGATAAAAATGACTTGCAACAGGTGAACACCTGAAAAAGCTGCCCATTGTAACTTGCCAAGCCTTACAATCACTGTTCTACATGTGGTTGCTTGGATGCTTTGTTGAGATGCGCAGCATCACTTGAACTGCTGGCCAAATGGGACACAGGCCGTGATGGCCCTGAACGCTCAACATGAACTGCGGCGGTGATCCGCATGTCTTTCGATCCTTCTGAGCTAGTCTGAGATACTATTGACAAGGACCTGCCTTTAAGCTTCCTTGCAATGAGCACCTGTCAGAAGGCAGACGAACTGTCGGTTCCTGCTGGCACAGCTTGATCCTGCAAGCTTACAGCTTGTTGCAAGGTGGCAACTTTTGAGCAGATGATGGATAGAAACGCATGCATACTGTAATACCTTTGCTTGCATCTGGTGACGATACTGCTCAAACTCCAAACGGAGGTGCTCCTTGTCTTTTTTGAAGTGGGAGCGCTGTCCCTGAGTTACTAACAGAAAGAAGCCCAACACAACACACAGACCCCCCAGCACAAATGGAGAGATAGCCCACGTGAGAATATTGTTGAGCACCCTGCAACCAAAGAAACAAGGCGTTGTGAAATTTAGTGGAATTGATGCCTAAAGCGTGTGGCAGGAAGTGGTTCTCTTGCTCATATGCTGATCTTTACTTCCATGGGCTTCCTACCTAGGTCCGTGACTGACTGCAGTGCTGAGTGCACTGGTCTGGCTTATGCCCTGGTGAGGGCCGCAGTATTTGCGCCCATACTGAAGGTTGAAAACCATGGGAACGCTGCAAGCTGTCAAGATACCTGCGTAGTCACAGCATCCCAAACTCAGCATGCCCCTCTTTGCCTCCACAACGTGAGCACTATAGTGAAGTGCATTGGACATGCATCAGTAAGGCGGCATGCCCCCATCAAAAAGGGATCCACATACCCAGCATGAGGGTGTAGACCAGCACATTTGTGCGCGAGGCTGAGTAGCGCTCCTTTGGCGGTGTGTACAGGTACAGCGACAGGAACTTCTTTGTGTTGAACAGGACGATGTTGGACACCAGGCCAAAGAATGGCAACAGAGGCGCATACATGCTGCCTAGCCAGACGAGCACCTCGGTATCGATTATCTGAATGACCACCTGCATTATCCACCAAACAGTCTTAAAACATATGTGTAAAGTGATATTTCACAATGAAGGAGAAAGGGTACTGGGAGCCGCTCCGATGCCATGCATGGAACATACATCTATCATGCAGAACTTCAGAGCTGTTGGATATCACAAAAAGAACTTGCCGCTGGAGGGTCAAAGGTCACAGCCATTCCAAGCAAGCGATACATGCACGCCATCAGAATGTCCACCAGGTTCAGCGTTGCCATGTTGGTCAACACCAGCCTGTAGAAGATTAGACCAATCAAGTTCTCCGCGCATCCTGGGACGCAATGGCTCTGCCATACAATGCACCCTTCTGTCAGTAGAATGATCCCACAAACATGCCAATCAAGATTATCGTGGGTGGCTCATCACTACTGCATGTGTATATGCTGAGCCTCATGACTCAGGCAGAAAGGCGGACCTCAAATGTTGGCTGCACAACAGCCGCCGCACAACTTGCATCGCAACAAAGGTAGCCTTTGCTGCAGGAAGCATCTGCCTGCACTCGCCCTAGGCCAAGATTGCACGTCTGTGGGGCAAGAAAAGCTGTGATCTCACCACATGCACGCCAGGTCTGAATGGACCAGGATTTGCGAATGACCCAAGAAATTAAAACGCACGAATAGAAGAGAAACATCACCTGGAAAGTGCTGGCGTCCTTTGCAGTGCTTGTGGTCTCCCCTGAGACACTGGTCTGTATTCGGTATAATTGGTAAACTAGAGTGGCTGTGTTGATCAGCTTGATAGACAGAAGCTTGAGTGCCTCTACCTGTGCCAAAGAGAACTTCCCCAAGTCAAAATTGATACACCAATTAATCAGCGCTGTCTTTCCTCACACCCATCCTGATCAGCTGAAAGTTATTGTTTTGGCTTCCGCACATGAGTTGCACAGAAGGGAGTGCTGTGCACAAGTGCTCACGTTTGTCCTCTGGCGGGGATGCCAGTTTTCAGCCACTACTGTCATGTGCACGAGCATCTGGCTGATGACAGTGACCAGTGACAGCATGACTGTGCTGGCAAACCCAAACCCCAAGTAGCGAGCAATGGCGTCTTGGTTTGTGATGATCAAATACACTGCTATGGCTGTGCCCCCGACCATCACAGGCCACACGATGACCAGACCAAACGTCTGCACAGACACACAGGTCAGCAAACACGGTGCAGGGACGCAAAGATTGCATGCATTACCGGCATTTTAAAATTGAAGCAGGGACAGGCGACAATACCCTACAAACCAGCCATACATTTTGCAGTGCTGGACCCAAATCAATCTCTTTTGTCATGGAAAAAGAAACACAAGCCTTGCCTTCAGCATGATGGAGGTGATCCTTGTGGACTTGGAGATGTAAGCATCTGCCAGCTGGGCATCAAAGACCATCTCAGCGAGCTGGTTGCGGATGGAATTGCGCAGGTTGCGCGCAGCCTTTGCATCTGTCAGGTGATAGTCCCAGGAAGTGAAAACAACAGTGGAGAATGGGAAGAGCTTGTTTTGGCCGACAAATGCCCCATCGCCTGCACCCTGCACACACGGCCTCAAGAATAGCACCAGACAATGCTGCTTGAGAGGAAATCCCCGATGCAACTCTGCGCATGCAACCCAGTGAGCCCTCAGTGCTCACACCGAGGTCAGTTCTTTTACCTGCAGTCTCTTGTGGATGGTGGTCAGCAGCATAATGAGGCTGAAGAAGAAGGCTGCCACAATCTCAAGTGGGAAACTCAGGTCCAGACGAAAGTCGCCTTTGCCTCCATTGTTGTCACCATAATTATAACCGCCTGCAGAGGTTCAAACACTTGATAATTGAAATCCATGCATTGTGCGTGTGACTATCGGCAAAGGAATATACCAAACGAGGTGCCAAAAGCTTACCATACAGCAAAAATGTGTTGTGCAAGCCGTAGCCTTGCAGGAGATCAAGTGGTCGGTATATTTTGAAGTAGGACCACGAGAATGTTGGTGGTGGACTGATCATGAAAGGAATGACAGTGCCGCCCAGCCAAAAGAGACAGAGAGCAGTGTTTATTCCCAGAGCAAATCGCAAGAAGTACAGCGTCAGTGACACATTTGAGCCTGCACATACAAACCAAGGTCACGACTTTCAACATCACTTGCCATTTTCTGCGGAACTTTCACCTCTATTTCTGGGTCTAATATTCCGCTGAACATTTGCAAGTTAGCACACCATGCTTGGCCTCCACAGTTTGGATGGAAGTCTTCCACAGGGACAAAAGCCTGCCCAGGATTGAAAGGCTCTGCTTCAGGGCGGACCGGAAGTCATGCCACTGGCTTCTACTGGCAAAAAGTCTTCCCTGCTCCGTTTCCTGTCGCCATGCATGCAAAAGCTCAGCTTCTCAATTATTTTCATAATGGCCTCTTCTCACAAAAAGGAGGACAATATTGCCATTATTATGCTTTTTTGTATCTGCTGTCACCTGGATAGTGCGCAGTCGAGCGCAGCCCCTCCTGAATGTCTCTGCAGTACGCTCCTGCTTCCTGTTGCGAGGCGCTCCTGGCCTTGCAAAGGCAGCTTCAGTGCTGCTTGCGGCCGTCGGCTGCACAAGTGGCGGCGTTTGAAATGACGCAGGACTCGGTTCGGGCTGGGGCTCTGGTGTGTCAGGCACCTAAAGGAACAAGACCGTCATGAACAGCAAGTCACTGGTGAGGTACAATGATTTATACCTCTAGTTAGTTGCGTCAGGGCTGTTGCCATTTGCACTGCGACGATTAGAAGCCTGAGTGAATGATGGAGGTGCTATAAACACGCTGCACCTGAGAGGTGCTGCGCTGTAACAAGTCAAGCAGTGCTGCCTGCGACATTGTCGACAGGGCTGGAAAGAGCTGTGGCATGTCCATCTGAGCATCGCTGCTCTGGTGCTGTAGAGCAGCCGCGTTTGCCAAGGCCATGGCTTGCAGCAGCGTGGCCTCATCATACACCCGATTGGACATCAGGGGTTCTGCTGTTTCCCCAAGGGATAATGTGGATGGTTGAGGCGTCAGCGCCTGCAGTAGTTCAGTGAGTTCTTCTGGTCTCAGGCCTGCTAGATCGACGGGTCCTTGAGGCATGGCTTGTTGCCCATCGCCTGCACATTGACACAGAGTCAGAGATAAGTCGCAGAAATTGGTTTTGAGGTTTTATCGAGAGATGAATTGTGGTCTAGAAAGTTTCTTGCCTGGGGCGTCAGAAGTATTCATTGAAGGATAGCGTGCTGCTTTTCATGGTTGAAAGATGGATGAATGCTGTAGGAAGTCGCAGTCTGATAAGATTAAAGTGCTCAGGTCCGATCTGGTTTTGAGATCGCGGTTTGTCTCAAGTTGAAGCTGTCCAAGAAAAGGCATCCCAGAGGCAGAAAATAAACAAAGTCACAAGTGGCGGCAGTACATGCCCAGACAATGAACTATTACATTCACTTCGCAATTTTTACGATGTATCAGGACAGGGTTGGTGGCCAAATCGCGTGCGTAGATCACCAGTGTACCTTCTAAAAATAGCCGAAGCTAAATCAGGCAAGTGCAGAATGGAGACTGATCCAAGCGTGATCTGGAGGTGATCGATGTCTGCTTCCTTTCCAATCTTATTTCTTTTCTTTTGAATTTTTGTTGTTGGTGCACTGCTTCATTGGACGGGCGGGTGTGCGCATTAGAACTACTACCAACCTCGCCAAACAAGTTTCTCTCGTGTAAACAATTATCTTTTGCCAGACTTTGCAAATGCATGACTAGTGCAAAGTTTACGCAGAGTCGTGTAGTTCATTTCTAGAGCTGAAACGCTTCAACTGGCAAGTTTAAATGCACCAACATGGAAAGCAAGGAGGCAGGTGGTGGGTGAGTTTCGGTCAATTGAGGCAGATACCTTGATTGACCAAAGAATATTCCACAATGTAGCAAAGCGACCGATGCATGTGATGCAGGAGTTCGTCAGCCTCTGATGCTCTGTGGCAACCGGAAGGGGCTCTTGCCCAGGTCCTCATTCAACGAGGAAAGTTGCTGATGAGGATGGGTATGTAATCGAGGGGATCCTCAGGTTCCATGCCAATGGTTGCTGCTGCTATATGGCCCTTGCCAGCCTTAACTTCTCATGACTCAGCCATGAGATGTCTGGACAGGTTTCATGCAAGCTGGGCGGCTTTACCTTCATATTGAAGAAGCTGTGTGAGTCCTCTTTTCAACATAGGCAAATTGGCACTGACGTGAATTCGCAGCAAGTCTAGATGGGGGTAGCGAAAATGTTCTGTCAGTATCTTCAGTAAGGTCCCGATCATGATCGCAGGTACCTCATCGAGCGGAATTTATTGAACCTATTCATTGACACTGGCGACGGGCGGCAACTTTTGTCTGCACAAAGCGCCAGTGATCTCATGGTGACACATATCTCCAGCGCTAAAACTGTTTTGTGTGGTGTTCCTTTCAGCCATACTGCATCTACCCTTAATGAAATGCAGCTCTGTAATTAATGCACGTCTCTATGCAATCCTAGTGGCATCTGGGTGACTGCAGGCTAGCATCGGGATTGGGGCGGATTTCTATGCTGTTTACGCACATTTGATGCAGGCGAGCTTGATTGTCAGAAGGTTGTGTCCCGACTCCCATGCGTGCCCTTGCTTCCAATATGCAACAGCTGTGTTTTGTACCTTGGACCTGCATCTCCCAGCACAGACATCATGCTTCCTTGACGAGGAACTTCTACCGATGGGGAAGCATTATGCAGGCACCCAGCGCATTGGATGTTGATGCCTGAGGAGGATCCCAACAGTATATGGCAACTGAGTGGCACCACTGGCGAACGCCATCCCTTGCAGAAGACGGAAGGAGAGGGGACCTCCAATTCTCAGGTTCAGGGCAATGATGCCTATTAAGCAGCTCTGTGAATCATTAAAAGGCTTTCCCTACCCTTCACGGGTGTTAGAGATCTAGGATTTTCTGTTGTGATTTTTCTTTTGCAGGATTCAAGGGCAGTACCGCCCACACTTATGTGCCGCACTGTGGAAGCCAACAAGGCACCTGAGAACATCAGCGAGAAGGGAAGCCATTTGCAGGTGCTGAAGATTCTTAGGAGCAATTTCGTCAGATGGTCAACTTTGCAAGCAGTGCCCTGATGCAAAGTCCCCTCCTGACGCCCTGGCCTGTTTTTCATGCAGCAGTATCATAGGTCATGGTGGCCGCAGACAACCGAATGCCAAGCTGAAACGTCCAGGTAAATTCTTTGTTGGGAGTGCATGATGCCGTCATCCCCATGTGGCATGACTTGTTTGTAGGGTTGGCAGGATGAGCCCCTGAAGACATGATCCCATGCAGGTGCCAGGTTGACGAAGCAGATGGATCCATCTTAACTCCCTTTGCATGTACCCCCCGCGAATATGAGGAGCTCAACGAGGTTCCAGCAAGGATGGTGAGATCACTTAGGCAGGATTCGGCCCACTGGGTGGCACCCTGAGATTCAATGCGGATGATGCATCGTCCAGTCTTGCTGACTGTTTTTGTTTTGACCACCAGGTGCTCGATGTGTTGGCTCCAAACAGCAGATTCAGCCGCACAAGGCCAGACCCACCAGTGTACCATGTGTGCATATCCCAAGGAAGGCCTCCAGGGAGGGATGTCATGTCTGCTGTGGAAGCCGCTGTGGGTCAAGACATTCCAGTCTATTTCGCTAGTGTGAGCGGCACCAATGTCTCACTGTACAATCTCGAGAAAGTGAGCTTGCCAAGAATTCTGTAACGGAGCAGGAGTTCCAGGACGACTAGCTCTAGGAAAAATGCTTCAATAGCCATGCAGCAGCAATTTGCATGCACACATGGCATGATGGCACCCGTGGTTCCAAATCTGGCTACATGAGACAAAAGTTTCATTGTCACTGAGGGAACTTCATGGCTTGTTCTTAGCAGATTGTCAGCCGTTAGATAACGTATTAGGCACCCTCTTTAAAACAGTAGACATGCTGACGGAAAATTTGTCCTTGTGAATTGTGATCGGACTCCAGAAGATTTTCAATCACAAGCCTTCCCGAAAGCTTTGACAGCCTTCAAGGAGCATCTGTTTTAGAATGGGTAAAGCAACCGAAATGAAAGACGCAGATGCAGCACCCAGCGACTCGACAGCAGCACGGACAGAGAAGAAGGAAACTGCTGAGCAACCTCCATCAGTCAGCGCCCAGCTTGCAACCAATGTGTCTCTTTTAGAATCAGCAGTACGTGCTAAGGAGACAAGAGTGCTAGTAGGCAGGCTATTGAGGCAGACGACAGCAGTGAGAAAACAACTGACCGCAGAGAATCTGGCAGACTTTGTCAAGAATGTCCTCCCAAGGGGATACCCAGGGACCTCACTTCTGCTGGCACATCTCAACAAGGTAATATTGCGCAGCTCATCCCAAAAACAATGTGTCTGATAAGCCAGGTCTTTCTAACCTTGAAGGAATGCTCAAGACGCCCTGGCCTGGTTCAGCTGGAGTGTTGCAGCACTGCCTGCTACAGGGCCGATTACTACGACCCTTGTGCATATGCGCTGTGCAGCTTCTGAATGACGCATGAATGCGCAGGCCTCTAGCGCGATGGAGACTGATGGCACTGATGCACCAGCTGAAAGTGCAGCAGCCTCATCGGCAGTTGGGCTCCTGCCAGAGTTAGAGACATATGCCTACTTGCTGGTGGTCACCTTTCTGGTGGACAAGAAGTTGTATCCAGAGGTTTGTGCCAGCCTTCCTTAGTGCTCGTCTTGCAAAGTGAAAAAACCTGAACAGTGCTTACTTCTGCTGCGGCATGGCTTCATTGCCTGCCCTGTGCCTATATGGTCTGCATTCAGGCATGAGGAGATGCTCCGTGGTCACTGCAGGCGAAGGAGGTTGTGACTGCGGGCATATCCAGGGTTGCTGACTTCAACAGGCGCACATTGGATGGGCTGGCTGCGCGCTTGTACTTCTACTACTCCCTTGTGCATGAGCACACAGACACCCTCGCAGACATACGAAGGTGTGCTTGTCTGTCAGTGTTGATCATCTTCCAATGGCCAGATTTGGAGTATTTGCGTTGGGATCTGAGAGCCGTGCAAATAATTAAAGATGAGTATTTTGGGTTTGCAGCCATTTGCTCGCCCTGCACCGGACGGCTGTGTTGCGGCATGACGAGTATGGACAAGAGACGCTGCTCAACCTGCTGCTGCGGAATTACCTTCACTACAACCTTTACGACCAGGTCTGCTCTTCATGCCTTTAAAGCCTTCATCAACCAGCAGCAGGAAGCCTGCCTTGTGAATTCTCTATAATTACCCCGCAAGGGAATCTCACCCAAGCAGGCTGCTTTTAAGTGGACGGTAGTGTGCATATTTTTCACGCATCTCCTGTGGCGGCCAGGCTGAGAAGCTGCGCAGCAAGGCGCAGCGGCCGGAGGTGTCGCGCAGCACGCAGCAGCTGTGCCGCTACCTGTACTACCTGGGCCGCATCCGCGCCATCCAGCTCGACTATACCGAGGCAAAGGACTGCCTGCAGCAGGCCTCGCGCAAGGTCCGTGCCGCGCCTCACTACCAGTGTCGCGCGCAGTGCTGCCAATTTCTGCCTGTCCCGACCCGCCATCGCATGCTGTCCTGCGTCACAAGATTCTATGGACAGCACAATCCCTGGAACAATGTGGCCTTTCTCTGCAGTCTTCTGGGCTTGCTTTTTGCATGCTTCATGTGGCTGCATACTGTATGCAGGCGCCCAGCAGCGCGGTGGGCTTCCGGGTGGAGGTGAGCAAATGGCTGTCGCTGGTGCGCCTTCTGCTGGGAGAGGTGCCGGAGCACAGCGAGTTCACCGCCGCCGGCCTCGCCAAGCCCCTGGCCCCATACTTCAACATCGCCCAGGCCGTGCGTGCCGGTGATCTCGTCGCCTTCAGGTGCCCACCACTCTTCCAGCGTGGTTGCATGAGCTGCCTCCTGCCCGCCTGACAGCCTTGCTAATGCTGGAGTTGTTGCTCACTGGATTTGAGGTAAATGAAGGGATTCAGTGGAATCTGGAATGCGTGCAGGCAAGTGGCGGATGCGAATGCTGCAGTGTTTGCGGCTGACAAGACGCAGAACCTGATTGTGCGCCTGCAGTACAACGTCATCCGCGCCGGGCTGCGCCGCATCAACCTGGCCTACTCGCGCATCTCCCTTGCGGACGTCGCCACCCGCCTCGGTGAGAACATTTTTTCTGCGCAGCCCTGCCACAGAATTCCTGACTTGCAGCGCTCTGCAGTGGCTGGAGACAGGAAACCCAACCATTCTCAAGCAGCATAATGTGGAGGCAAAGATTGCATGCATTCTTTGCCACCTTGTTCCATGTGCATATGGCAGAGAGGGCAGTTTCGCTTCAGACAAGGCAGCTACAAGACAGTGCTGTCTTGCGGTGGGCAGGCCTGGCGAGCGTGGAGGACACAGAGTGCATCGTGGCCAAGGCCATTCGCGACGGCGGCGTGGACGCTGTGCTAGACCACGCCAACGGCTGGATGCTGTCCAAGGAGGTCGTCGACATCTACGCCACCGCCGAACCCGCCGCTGCCTTCCATGCGCGTGTCGCCTTCTGCCTGGACATCCACAATGAGGTATCCTGCCCCAGCCCATGCCTCCTGAAGCAAGTCCCTTTTAGGTCCCCCTGCTCATTTCATAAGTTGTATATCTCTGGTCATTAGAAACCAGATGACATCTAGATGCAGCACCATTTTACAGCCTGCATAGCAGGGATGCGTACAAGTGCGGTGGATTCCATTGTCACCCTGTCATGATTCTGTGTGTTCAGAGAAGTGTTGCTGTTGCAGGCTGTTCGCGCAATGCGATTTGATGCTGCGGCGAACACCAAGAAGCTGGAGACTGCAGAGTCCGCGCGCGAGAGAGTGATTGCTGAGGAGGAACTGGCCAAGGCCCACGAAGAGGAGGAGGGCATCTGAGATTGTTGTCAGCCTCCAAGTTGGCGCTGGATGTGATAACGGAAATGCTGCTGTTGCGGCATGCATGTACGTGTGCCATGTGGAGATGTGTGCGGCACTTTGTGATGACAATGCAAAACTAGTAGAAGCTCTGCAGAACAACTGTGAGTCACGCATAGCCTATATTGCAAAACTATTGTAAACTGAGCTCTATTTCTGTTGACATCCCAAACTACGATCATGATACATCACTGTACCAAACAAATTTCCTCTGGGCCTCAATTAGTGCTCTAGCATACAAACAATTTGCGCAACATGCCTACTCAGATGTCCTGACAGGTAAAGAACTGAGCTGTGCTACCGATCGATCATTCAGAGGTACTCTTAACCTTTTGAATGTAGACCACACTTCCTAGCCCCTAGTCTGGGACCAACAACGATCATCATACCCTCAGAGAGGCGCTGTCGCCTCAGCACAGCTCAGGATTAACAATCTGCCTGAAAGTCAAGCTTATTCTGCCACCAGATACCCGTGTCCTTCGTGGTATAGAATGCATCCAGTGCTGCTGCACAGTGCCCTGCGGACAAAGAGCAATGTCAAAAGCCCCTGGTGTAGCACCACTGCTTAACGTTGACGTGTACATCCACATGTTTTGCTCATGACAGAAATGCAACCAGTACTGTGTTTTATCTTTAGATGCACATAGCCCTACCTTCATGACAAGCACATCGCCGCAGCCAAGTGGGTAAGAGATCTTATTGCTGCGGTCAGCATTGGACCGTAGGACAAAGTCTCGGGCCGAACCAAAGGAGGCCGATCCTGAGGTTCACAGCACAATCAACCAGTCAACCAAAATGCATCTTGGTTTTTCAGCAGGCTTCTCCATGTCAGCAAAGCATTTATACAACAGAAGCACGCTGCTCACCAATGGTGTAACTGCCACTGCCGTACAGGGGTTCGTTGTCTGAATGCCAGCTCAGTTGGTCCATGCCGGTTCTATAAAAGTTCAGCAGGCACGAGTTAAATGTGGCTCCAGAAAGTTCCTCCACTCTTTCCTGTTGGCAGGCATCCCCCAGCATGTCAGCTACCGTCAATGTCAGCATACCTTCCGCAACAGGAAAGTGAAGAACATATGATGAGCATGTGTGCTACAATCACTGGCAGAGCGCCCACCTTGATTCTTAGCACTGCCTCGTTCCAGGTCAAGGGAGTCATTGAAGATCCAGAGTAGGTGTAAGACAGGCCGGCATGGTCTGCCATGTAGGCAACGAGGCGCGGCTGCATCACCCTCCGCCCCATCACTGTAACCTCCTTTGCCTGCCACTCCACAGTGTCCTGCCAGGCATTCTCAGCAGCTCAGCACAGCCTTTGCATTGGTCATGACAAACAAAGTATTGGAGCGGTGAGGATGGTATCCTTCACAAGTCAGCAGATACCTGAAGGCTCTGATAGAGCGCCAAGCTTTCCCTTAGTGGAAATAGCGCTGGCGAGTATATGATGACGGAGCCTTGGCCCAGATCAGTTGTCCCTGCTTTGCCTGGCCCAGCCTGGACTGCTGCTGCTGACCGTCCAGGCTGTGACTTCAGCTTTGGGCCTGCAGACTTCTTGCTAGGCGGTCCTGATGCGCTGCCGATCGATGTTCCCTGCTGTTTCTTACTCTTCTGTTCTGTGCCCTTCGTACTAGGCTTGCCAGCAGTGAGCAACTGTTGCCACAAGCTCGCAGGCTGCACGGCTGGTGACTCCATGTCTTTGCTTGCCAAACTGTTGTGGCCCTCCAACAGCATGCCGGAGACTTCGCCACTGACAGCCCGGCTTCCAGTAGTTTTCTTCGCCAACTGCCTCAAGCAAGGGGTTGCGATCTGTCTTGCGAAGGCGTGCATGTAATGAACCCTGCTCGAACAGGGAGGTGACCGTCACTCCCAAGTGTCATTTCACACAGACTTTCCAATACATGACAATTTAACTCACCTTATGCTGAGATCTAACTCTTGACTCTCAGTCGCGAGTTTCTGGCAGCATCCTTGGCATCGTATGAAGCATCACGTAGGTTGGCTACGTCTTGCTCCCGTCTTCGCACCTATGAACGTGAGAAAAATTATGTGGGCCACACACTGTCATGATGGAAAGTGCGGGTAAGGATGTTTCTATGTCTGAGATATAAATCCCACCTCCTTACTGATAAATGGTAGTGCTGCGAATGTCAATGCTCCAACAACAGCAAAAAAGACCACTTTCTGGTTTCCTCTCGGAGCTTTCATATACTGGTGTTGAATGGCTGAGCGTGTCATGTGATACTTTATTCTCACCCGCTCCAAGAACTTGATAAATGAAACAAAGATCTATCTGCTGATTCGACGAAACGGATTAAGACGTAGACGGTGGAAGCTGGTACCAATAAGATCTCTGGTGATCAGTGCAAATTTATCGCGTCACAACAGTAGTGAAGGTAATTTGCTATGAAAAGATCGAAAGACAAACGATCAAAGATGAAAGAATTGAACGAAAGTCGCATAACATGGCTTCCCCATGAAACAGGCAGGAACGCCTCCGGATCCGGAGACTGTACAGCGGGAGGTCCGATGAGCGGGAGGTCCCCTTGGCACTCTGCTTTCCTCGGCGGCTGCTACACCTTTCACAAGCTGCAAGCGTCTGTGAGTGTTAGAACGTTGCCCAACATGGGGGTATGTCTCTTCTCATCGCAGATTTTTACTGACTGACCTGACTGACCGCTCGATTGGTTTCATTGATTTTGGAGTGTGCAAGGATTGAGAACTGTTGTTCCACCTAGTTTAGTGCGCATTGCGATGTTTGGGATCTAATGCTAGATCAGTATGGTTTCTTTAGTCCACAACTGAACATCACGTTGCTGTCTAGTGCGAGGATGCATGATGTTCGAGGAGCACTATTAATTCTTTTGGGAACACTTGCACTACAATTCTGTACCAACCTACAAAGGATCTCTTGTGCACGGTGACTGAAAACTCTGTTCTGTGTGATGTGGTGCAGTCACTCATCGCAGATGACGCTTTCCAGCACATTCTGCGTGTGCTCAACACCAACGTCGATGGCAAGCAGAAGATCATGTTCGCCCTGACGGCTATCAGGGGTATTGGAAGACGGTTCTCCAACATCGCCTGCAAGAAGGCTGAGGTGGACATGCGCAAGAGGTGGGCGCTGCTGCTCTGCATGCAGCTTGGGATTGCCTGCGGATGGTTTGCTGCTCTCTGTGTTGCGTGGAGCGAGCTGCATGAGCATGCAGAGCTGGATCACCTTTAAGTTTTCGAGATAAGCACGAAATATATCATGCTTTTCAGCAGAATTGAATTTGAACTGTTGCCTCTACAGGGCGGGTGAACTCTCTGCGGCAGAGCTCGAGCAGCTGATGGTGATTGTGGCCAACCCACGCACCTTCAAGATCCCAGACTGGTTCCTTAACAGGCAGAAGGACCACAAGGACGGCAAGAACTCCCAGCTGACCTCCTCTGCCCTCGACACAAAGCTGCGTGAGGACCTGGAGCGCCTCAAGAAGATCAGGTGACCATCACCTGCTCGTGGACGCCCATTACTAGGGCCACGTGCTGCCACGCACTCAGCAGTGCTTTTATTCTGCAACTAGACGCGGCAGTGTGTCCGATATCGGGGTCTGTGTTTGCTACTCGGATGGGTTGGAGTGGGGCGCTGAACGAGGTATTTTGACATGCAGGAACCACCGTGGTCTGAGGCATTACTGGGGCCTGCGCGTGAAGGGCCAGCACACAAAGACCACCGGTCGCCGCGGTCGCACTGTGGGTGTTGCCAAGAAGCGCTGAGCGCTCACAAAATACTCGATGGGTGTTGACTTGGCTAGTATCCTAGTGTCCAGACTCCTGGTTGTCCTGGTCTGTCATTGATGCAGGCCTCGGGATATCAACCTTAATGGAACAACTCTTCACAACTCTGGGTCATCGAAGCACATCGACCAACGTGTAACAGGATCTGCCAGATAGGCAAACTTTGCATGTGCTGCAGCTGAGAGAATGCTGTACATGTAACAGCAGTCTGTGTTAGTGACCTCAGGCTGTCATGGCATTATCCCTTCCACATCTACATGGTCCAATGGATACTTTTTCCACTTGGATTGGCCATGTATGCACTGCTGCTCTTTGACAGCTCTGAGACAGTCTTACACGTGTGCATGCTGGCATGTGCACCTTATTTTGATGCTACGACCACGCGCATTAAAGTCAACCCTCACAGGTAAAACACAGATACAGCCTATTATGCGGGCTTAGACATTCAGATCAAGGATGGAGGCCCAAAGAATTTGCAAAGCCGAACTCATATGCAAAAGACTGCAACATTGGAGCACCGAATCACTGCCAAGAATTCCTGTCAGTACATATTTATGGGGCCACCTTTGGGGACAAACTCAACTCGATAGAGAATATCAGTTCATAAAATTGCCCATTCAATGGAAAACTGCAGCAAACCGACAAGCTCAGCAAACCTGAACAATTTCAGAGACACTAAAGCCTTGGAGCAAATGCTCATATTCACAGTTTGGGGCCCACAACGCAGAGGCAATCATTATACATCAATCTACAACCCAAATACAGAGAGGACGGAGGTCACAAATACTTGTCATGTCTGACCTTTGCCACCTTCTCCGCTAGGGCCTCACTGACCACATTTGGTGCTTTAGGAAGCGCCGTCCATTCCTCAGCAACCTGCTGCCGAAGCTTCGTGAAGCTCTTCCAATTGTTCTGCAAAACAACAAGGGCAGCAGCATCAGTGTATGCAGAGGCTCTCAAGGCTTTAGGCAGAGGCATAAATTACTGATTGTGCAGTACTCAATAGGCAGAGGCAACGATGAATTTGTCAGCAGCAGAGACCGAATCTGATCACAGCTCAGGCATGGGCAATTTTGCGCACCTGAACTGGTCCGTGGTCGTATACAACCTGCAGCAAGTTCTCTTCTGATGCCACGTGCCCTCCTTCAGCTGGGAAGACAGTAGGAACACCACCCACACGTTTGACTGCAAGAGCCCCTGCGGACACAAAGCGTCAATTCTATTTTACAATCCCCCTTGCTGCCTACATGCAAGGGGATTGTGGTGGCAGGGGGTTCAATATCTGACTAAGATATAGAACCCCCTGCCACCATGAGAAGATGGGGTGCCTTGACCGCACGGGGTGGTTGCATGAAGTGCAACAACAGTCTCACAAAGATTCTCACCTGGAAATGAGATCTTGGCAGAGTCGCCGACTGGTGCCTTCATGATGTCAGCAGGGGTGCCGTCCGCATACACTATGTGGCTCAGCTTGGTGGCAAAGGACAGCGTGTCCCTGTTCACTTTCTGCAGTAGTCCACCGCCCATCCCAAACGCAACAGCCTGCAGACAGACATGCATCCTGAGTGTGCTACTCCACAACAATGCTCAGATTGCCTGCATGCCACTTGCCAATACAATCGATAAATCTTCCTGGTGATGCAACAAGAAATGTGCTTACCTCAGCGCTAAATCCCTTCTCCATGACGGCTGTCAGAATCTTGGACAGCATTCGAAGGTTTATGCCATCGCCCTGGATGACTCCACAACCACAAGGCACCTTGTACCCCTTCTTGTTTGTGTCCACCCCAAACACCTTCTCCGCAGCATCCAGCGCTGCCAAGACAGCTTCTATAGGATCCCCAGAGTCTGGCCTGAGCACCATGTAGCCGCCTGCTCCTACCTTTTCCTGTGCAATGCTTGGCACCACCTCTGCCAGTGCCTGCAGCCAATGCAACGTTCCCATTGCACCGAGCAGACTTGAAAGCAACAAGACAGCACTCTAGGATCCCAATTGCAGCTAGCAGACTCTGACACAAGCAAGGGAGACATGCAATGGAGAGCAGCACAGTCTGCTGGAATTTGCATGTGGGAGGCTACCTTTGCATAGTCATATGAGTCCATGACACAGGCAAAGATGCCGCTGCCAAAGTGGGAGATCATGTTGAGGATGGCCTCTCTTTCGCTGGGCCACGCCGTCATCACGCTGTGCTCTGTCGCCGGTATGCTGACTCCAACCGGCTCTCCATCGTTCAACTCAAACTGCAGCCCCCAGCAACCCGTCGGCTTCTGGCACATGCTGATATAATGCTCCATTGCAACAAGGATTTACCTCTGCGATCCAGCAGTCATGCTAGACAGGTGTTGTGTGCAGATTCACGACTGGAGATGCGCATGCCTGTGCATAGTAGGCGGCAGATAGGGTGTCTGTGCCATCAAAGTTGAGCAGATGGGCCACTCCGCCCAGCACGCTCTGCTCGACAGTGCAGCAGCCCCTGAAGCCAAAGTCATGGAGCTTAGAGGGCACCAGCGGCGACGCAGCACCGTCGTCCACGCTCTTCTCAAAGGCTGCCTCTATGACATCGCGTGCTCGTCTGCTCAGCGTTGCTACAGTTGTGGGGTACCTGCATTTGAATGATTATGATGTCTTCGATCTTTTCAGCATCAAGGTCTCGTCACCTACTGCAGGAGAAATTAGCCTGTAAAATGGCATGATTCTCCTGACCCTCAAGCACATAGAAGTGTTCTGGCGCTCACCAGATCATTGTCAATATTGTCTCAAGGTATGTGCAAAGTGGGGCGAACTCCCCGGTCGATGTGATCTGTTTGCCCACCACATTCCTCACTGATGATGATGCAACAGGGCGTAAGAGAGGGCAGTCCATCACACAACACCAACACAGCCGCACCTGATAGACTGGAACATGGGCATTAATGCAAGTCCCCTCGGGCAACGCTTCAAGCCTGATAGGGAAGTAACCTGAATGACAGAATATACTTTACAGCTCACGATTTGCACACACACCTTTCCCTTTTTGCGGGACCCAAACAACGGCCGATTCTATGATGAATGGTTGGCTGTCAGCTCACCATCATGGTTTTCAATGAAGCGCATAAATAAGTCCATTGGGAAGGGGAATGCAGTCATGGCCGGCGCCATATGTGTCCTGCCATAGCCTTGGGTCTTAGTCTGCTTGCATTGATAATAGAAACTCATTTCGGCCCCAGTGCGCACTGCGGCTCTCTACAGAGCTGTGTTACACAGATTGGCAAGCTAGGTGGCCACCAGAAGTCACCTGTAGAATTTCTCAGATTTCTCCACATCCTCGACAGTCCACTGCCGCAACAAGTAATTCTCCAGAATGTATCGCATCCCAAAGAACACCATGCGCGTGTCTTCGTTGTCACCTCCATATCCCGAGCGAAATTCCCCGTACTGCAGAAGCACCACAACATGAGGGTCTGAGTCCCATTGAATCCCTAGGATACTAACCTCAAGTGCCCGGCAGATGGTGATAACGTGTGCTTGGAGATAACAAATGAACCTACCGCTACCATCTCTTTACAAGGTGGATATTGCATGAAGTGGGTCGTCTTGTAACTGTCAGTCAGAATGCCCATGGGCAAAGAAGAGGTTATCGAGCTTCTTCCGTTCATTTTCTTGTCACTCTCGTTCAAGCCATCTAAAGATACGGTCTTACGATCTTCGGATTAGTACTCTGGACCTTCGGATCTATTAATGAGAGGAAGGAGAAGCGTGAAGCATCCCTAGCTTCCTCATTGGGGGAAGCTGCAGCTGATCCTTCTCTCTTGGCCTTCTTGTAGGGTCATGTTTATTGCAAAATCTTGCCAGTTTCAGTCAATTCAATCCCTGCAGAACTACTGGAATCCCTTTTCCAATTTTGATTGGAATAAATATTTCAAAGATAAACACTTCACTTCTAACACTCTCTCCTCAGACACGCTGCAGATCTCAACTCTCAGAGTTTCCTCGCTATGTTCTCTCCAAAACAAATACATTGCCCTTGTCGTCTCTGCCTATGCGAAGCTGGGCATCTACAAAGGTAATGTCCAGCCAGCCATCCGGATTGAATATATCCATCAACAGCTGATAATTCTTCTGAAATAGCTGCTGAAACTGCTCTGGCACCAGTGTCGCCTTCTCCAGCTTGATGGCTACTCTGGTTGGGGACACCGGCTCATAGCTGGCTTCAATAGTCAAGGCACCCTTGAACTTTCCAAACACCAGAATGTCGAAATTGACCTTATTCACCTGCACAGGAAAGTAACCACTGTTGATTTTGCATACCTTGTGCTATGAATATCGCACAACAACAGCAAACTGCAGGGGGTCTTGAGCTGGGCTTTTCCCCACCGTGTGGCGAGTGACAATGTCAATGTGCTGTGTGAGCGCCCCCACATTGACAATGTTTCTCAGCCCTAGCTTGATCCTCCTCCGTCCCTGTTCCCATGCATTTTCTCAGTCTGGCAAGGCTAATTCAAGAGGAAAGCACATCAGGCTCTGTCAACACCCTGAGATTTGACCATTCCGCACCAGGATGGTGACTGTAGAGAACAGCAGGCGCCAGGAGCCATGGCACTGATCCAAGTGCTCAGTGGGAGCCTCCAGAGGATTGCATGCCTCCAGGTCCTCAATTCTCTTCAGTAGCTCATCTCGCTGGGCACTCTGAAGGCACAAATCATCTCAGGAAAGGAACTGTCTTGAGATCTTTGTGGAGAAAAAAGTGCATCTGCCGTGGTATGCCTTGCTTACCTCTAGTCCATACACGCCATTGTCCTGTACGGACGACAGAGCGGCTAGCAGGTCCCGTTTTGCGTCATTGTTGATGTTCTTTATCTGGCTACTGCCAATCTTTGCCTGGTTCAAAAGCAGCAAGGCTGGGTACATGTGCATGGTCTGGCACTCATCTGAAAAGTTTGGTGAGTCCTCTTACCACCACTGGGGTCTGTGCTGCACAGATTCTGCTAATCTTCAGACAACAGGACCTCCTTGGCTGATGACTGCTGAAGGGCCTTCTGCCAGAGTACTTCCTGCTTGTCAACTGTAAAGCACAGGGCATCTCAAGATCAGAAGGTTCCCCGTATGTCAAGTTGGAGGCACTCATAAGGCAAATAGCATTCCAGTGCAACTGGCACCTGCACTGAAGAGGGTGGCCTTTCTTCCCAACTGCAGCATGGAAGCCCATTCAACTGATCCAAGATGAAAGCCATATACTTATTTCCTCCTCACAGTGAATCACAATCACTCTTGCACCATTGAATTATGCGGACCTCGGTTTTACAACTTTTGGGGATCTGAAAAAACCAAATTTCACCAATATGTGTAACACGCTTGCAACATTTATAAATTAGATCGAGAGCTACATGTGCAACTGGATCGTTAAACTTGTGAATGAAGAGAAATCAGGAGAGAGAGGATTGCGACAAGGTGGTGACGTCACCTTGTCCTTTAGAAGAAAGTCCGATGGTCCCAGGGGTTCTTCTTGCTTCGCCCTTGTCCCCAAATTCAGATATCTAGAAAAGTTTGCTTACTCGTCTCCGTTCAAATCTGTTCCGACGCCGATCTTTTCCTATCGATATACTGGCATTCAACTCTGACGGTGTACTAGACAATGTTCTGTCTTATAGTATATGTGCCATTACGAAAACTGCTTGTAATTATATAAAAGTATCCCTATGATTCCTAGGAGCCTATCCAGGCAGATTGGCTTCCAACATGCTCGCCAGATCTCCTCCAACACATCTATGGAAGAGATATATGATGTGGCCATCATTGGAAGTGGAATGGTTGGATCTGCACTAGCATGCGCACTAGGTGAGGGGTACAGGCCAGGATAGATGCTTGGTGCATGTAATGCCAGGAAGTTCTTGCAGTGCCTGAAGTCTCACTTGCTTGCCGTCCAGGTTCAAATCCAAATACGTCCGGTCTCAAAGTGCTGGTGATGGATCGAGAAGGACCCACAGAGGTCACATCAGCCCTGCAAGAGGTGCCTGACCTGCGCGTGAGCACCATAACGCCTGCCAGTGTGCAGCTCTTTCAGGACGTTGGGGCTTGGGACGACATTGCACCACCGCGTTCTGCTGCATTCCAACACATGCAGGTAGCTCTAGCTTTTTATCACACCTGTCACACTTTTATTTTGTCCGGCAGATCTTCCAAATCAAGTTTATCAAACAGTTGAATGTGTCTTCTACACCAATGATACGCCAGTGAGTATTGGATGCAGGTGTGGGATGAAGGAGGGAATGGGTGTGTGCGATACAGCGCTGGAAATGTTGGACTTCCCAACATGGGTTACGTGGCGGAAAACAGAGTTCTTCAAGCAGCACTGATGCGCAGGCTGACGCACTTTGAGAATTCCAGACTGCTATGGCCGGTGAGAAATCAACTGCTCTGCAAATCAGTTTATCTGCAAACATATTGCGGCGGTTCTAAGCTGATACCAAATGCTTGGCGAGTGGTGTGCAGGCAAGTCTGGAGGCGCTCACCCTACCAAGCTACGCTCCAGAAGCTCATGAAGGCAGGCCCACTTCTTCCTTGCATCTGTCCGCCGGCAACACTCTATCAGTTGAAATGGTGAACTGCCGTGATCCTTGCTTGAAAGAGTGACTTACAATCTGTGTTTTAAGTTGTCTTCCAGGTCCAAGTACGAACACACTGGCTGAGCTGAGGCTGGCAGATGGGCAGACATTTCAGGCGCGGCTGGTCGTTGGGGCTGATGGCGCTCGGTCACGCACACGCCAGCTAGCAGGTGGCACTTGTCGATACCTTGGAGGATTCCAGGTCCAGAATGCGAGCATCAGAACTGGCGCACATGCATGCAAGGACGAGTGGGCTGAGGCATCTTGAGAAGTGCAGATTTGCGAACATTTTCCCGGAGCTATCACCAGCGAGGCATTGTGGCGAGCGTGAGGACGCAGCAGGTTAATGACACTGCGTGGCAGAGGTTTCTGCCCACTGGGCCCCTGGCTCTGCTGCCTGTGCGCGGCGGCTACAGCAACATCGTGTGGTCCACCACTGTGCAGCAGGCCCTGGCCCTGGAGAAAGCAACCCCCCAGGAATTCGCCTTTGCAGTCAACGAGGTGTGCACTGACTTCACTTCTTCTCAAAGTCTCTGGCCTCCCAAGCACGCAAGCACATCTGGTTGATGGCACAGGACGTGTGCCTGATATTATCTTAAATTTGAGTGACTGCATGGCACGTCCAGGCGCTGAATGGGGGATCCACTCCTGCTCGCAATCCTCTGCTGCCATTCAGCAGCGCTGCGGACTTCACAGCCCCTCCCACAGTATTTCCTGTTGATGGGACTGTGCAGCGGTCTTTTCCTCTGACCCTTGCTGGTTCTGGAAGGTGAGACACTTGAAGCGTAATTGACCAGTCCGACCTGGAGAAGCTCTTCTGTGAAGGTCTGTCTGTCATTTTTACTAATGCCCACAAGAAATTTTTCCAATATAGTGACCAATTTGGTGTGTGCAGGTATGTGCGGCCCCGGCTGGCGCTGGTGGGCGATGCAGCGCATGTTGTGCACCCCTTGGCAGGCCAGGGTGTAAATTTGGGTTTTGGGGATGTGCGAGCGCTCTCTGCCGCTCTGGCGCATGCTGTTGAGACAGGGCGAGACCCTGGAGAACTGGCACTGCTTGAGGTGAGCCTTGGGCACTAGTTTCTTGATGAACATGGAACAAGTGTCATTTGGCTGTCTTGCATGGCGCAGGGTTTTTGTGGCACCCTTATGGGCAGGCTTTGTAATGATGTGCTGCTGTTGTGAATGCAGGAGATGTATGAACAGCCACGTCAGCGTGAGAATGGGATGATGATGATGGCGCTGGACAGCCTGAAGCACATTTTTGCACCCCAGAAGGGTCTCCTTGCCAGTGTCAGGGGCCTTGGTCTGGATCTCATAAATGGCACTCCTGCTCTAAAAGAAAGAATAATGAAGTATGCCATGGGCTGAAATTAGGACTAAGTCAATGGCAAGGACTGAGCAAGCCTTCGTGATCCCGTGTCATTATTACAGCTGGTCGATCATCATGAAAATTGATTGTGGCGATGAGGGAAAGGTCTGATCAGATTTCCTGCTGTAAGAACTCTGCCACTGACCGTTTGCACGGCAACAAATCCTAGTCACATCAGGCCCATATTGCATCATTGCAAGCAAATCCAAAGCAGCCAGGTGTGTTCAATCAATGCTGAACAGGGGCGAGTGGCGTGGCACGAATGGCACTCAGATCCAGCCCTTGCTCAATCTCATCGTCGACCTCTCCCACAACAGCTCTGCGAAATCCCACGGAAGATATGAGTAAGAATATCTGGTGTTTGCACGTCAGTCAGTTAGTCATTAGGCAGTCATTTGAGCTGATAAAGGGTGGTATTGAGCACAGCAGCTCACATGTTATCGCCCCTTACTACATGCAGTCCACCCAGCACTACTTGCTCCACGCCAGCCTGCACATCATGACGAGCGGTGTCCCTCAAGGTGTGAATACGGCTTTCCTTCATGTGCAGGAGAGATGTTTGATAGACAGTCTAGTTGACAAAGTATCCACACCCACCTTGCTGGAGTACACCCGCTCGTGACACTCATCCAGTATGAGGTTTGTAGCTTGATCATAGCCCCGCAGAATGCCCTGTCACATCACACAGTGATCGCTCCGCAATGTGTCTGAATGTTGCAATCGTGCAGGAGGTGGCAACTGGCTTCAGTTGGGTATAGTTGGACGTACCACTATGACTCGCCCATCATTTGTGATCACTGAAATTGTGCCTGCAAGTACACACGAATATCTTCAGAGATGATCACCTGGCAGTAGGGATACTTCGGGACTCACCACCCAACACCATTTATAGATGCTTCCTATCCACATGACCTCTCCTTCTTTACCCATCAGGATGCGGATCTTCCCACTCAGAAAATACTAAAACAGCTTTGCTTGGGGAACGGTCAACAGGGAAAGAGATACTTACTATCAACGAGGGGGGCAAGGCCAGCATCGCTAGCCATTCAGCCAGGCCTCCGCCCGGTGTGATCTAAGCAGTGCACTGCAAATTGGAGTACTGCTGGATAGCCTGATATCCTGGCGTACTGTTTCTTAGCTGTTTTGAAGAGGCGCCTTTGTTGGATGCTTTTTGATGGGGTAAAATTAGAGCCCTTTGTGAGAAGCTGCTTGGAGACGATTGCTGTCCAAATTGGCTAGGTACTCGTTTTTCCCTGTTATTGTTTGGTCCAGAAACTAGAAAGTGACAAAAGTGCTAAGAGTTACTGCGCTCCACGGATTTGCAATGCACCTGAAGTGCCAGTATCCCAAAGACCCTCCTTTCAGGATAAACGATGCGCACAGATGAATGAGGGAATCTCTTTAGAAAGTCTCATGCAGAGTGCAATTGCTGCGATGGAGAGAAGAAGAAGGAAGTCACCGACAGATGGAGAGCGTATCGTCATTAACTCTTGGTCTGCCTCGTTTGAATGACGAAGCAAAAAATTCTCAATACAATGCTCTGGCTGCATAAGCAATAGTTCCTTGCCGAGTTCTAAAGGAGTTGATGAAGGTGTCATTGACGGAGGCCAGCCTAGCTGCATGCCCTTCTTTCACAGAACGCGGGTATTCATTCTAAAGAGTACATCGGATCCACTTCTGCCCTTAATCTGAACACTTCAATATAATCATGAGAGTTCCCTCGGTGTTGCAAAGCGGTCCAGTCCCTTGGGTATTGACAGGGGCTGCGATCGTGGCCGCACCCCTTGTCAAAGGAGCACACAAGCTGAAGCAGATGTGGGACGTGAGACACCTACCCATGCACGTTCTTCAAGGTCCCGATGGCATGGAAGTCCACATCAGTCCTCTGGGTGGCGTCATACAGCGTCTATACGTCCCGGATGTGGAAGGAAATCTGGAAGATGTCGTTTTGGGCTTTGATGACATGGCCCCTTATGCCGTACGTTTCTGTCATAGAACGCGCATTTGATCAAATTCTACAATCTTTGCACCACTTCAACCAAGCTGAGAATGACCCACGATAGCCATCCGTAGTCGTATGGTAATTCCAGGAACCACGATGGCGATCACAACAAGGTTCAATCCATATCATCATTGGGAATCGGACTCATTAATTCACTGCATCCGATTTTCCTTATTTGCAGGACGGGACCAGCCCTTATTTTGGGGCTGTGGTGGGCCGGGTTGCGAACAGGATAGCCAAGGGGATCTTCAGCTTGGAGGGGCGGACGTACAAGCTTACAGTGAACAACGGGCCAAATGCCCTTCATGGCGGCAAGCGTGGGTTTGACAAAGTGATCTGGCAGGGCGCCCGCATCTCCCATCCAGAGGGTGACGCCCTGCGGCTGACGTACACCAGCAGGGACGGCGAGGAGGTGTGGAGCAGCGTTGAGTCAACATGTGGCCCCCGTTAAGCTCTCAAACAAGTCTACAAATCTGATGTCCTGGTGATGCGGCGCAGGGGTATCCCGGGACGCTGATCGCCACGCTCACCTACATTATGACACGAGAAGGTAAGCTGAAGGTCATCTTTGAGGCCACGGCAGACAAGCAGACTCCCGTGAACATCGTGCAGCACTCCTACTTCAACCTTGCCGGCCATGCCAGCGGCTCTGCCCTCGATCATACCCTGTACATAAACGGGTGCGCAGCAGGATGCACATGACCTGCATTTCTCACATGCTCTGCAAATGTCACTGCTATGGGATGTGCTGGTTGTTGAGCAATAAGGCAATCATCAGCATACAGAATTGCGATCAATGAATCAATCAATGCTGGCTTGACCTGGAGTTGTGCCACAAGCAGGGACCACTACACACCGCTGGATGAGACCGCCATTCCCACCGGCGAGATTGCCCCTGTGGCTGGCACACCCTTCGACTTCTCGGATGAGCACAGCATTGGGGAGAGAATCGGCCAGGTCTCTGGTGGCTACGACCACAACTACGTGCTCTTTGGCATGGGCCGGCAAGCAAAGTTCATTGTGAAGAACGGAGCAGCCAGCAACAAGTGCGCACCTCACCTCTCTCCTTTTGGTTGCTGACAACTTTCTTGGTGTTCTTCCATCCTTGCAAGACTTACTGCATGTCTGAGGAAACCCTTTCCACCGCGGCTGACGCCTGTATTGTATTCATCACCGACCACGAATGGCCACAAATGCCTTCAGTGAAAGCCTTCATTGCCTGCTGCTTAGAGACAGAACAAATTCATCAGTAGCGCTCAGCAGCGGATTATAAAACAAAACTGTGAAGCAAAAAAGAATTTTTCGTACATTATTTACACTGGCGAGCTTTAATCAGAGACTTTTTATTCTCCACGTGAAACCGAGACCATTATTGACTCCGCTAGAATGACAACTCCCGCCCTGATTGTGACAATCTACTTGGAAAGGTGTCCTATATACATCATTCTGTCCGGTCACAGTTGCCTCAAAGGGAAGTTGGAATGGCAACAATTCTGATCATTTTGCTTTTATTCAACGAGTCATGAGCCCTTGGCGCTCGCTGCTATGATAGCAGTGCTATCCCTGGTTGATCGGACCTGCCTTGGCACAGCAAGCTGCAGAGCAGCACAAGAGGAAGTCTTTCAGGTAGTGACAGCACCCTGACAAATTTCTGCCATACTGACTATTTCTGGAGGAGCAATAGCGGCGTAGGTGGTCAAGTGGGGGGGTCAAGGTGCCAAGTAGTCACATAAGTGACGTGCAATCACATCCTTCAGAGATGTCTGCTGTTAAGTCAATTCCCCGCATTGAACGTGAGGTAATCTGATGTGGATTGAGGATAGAGCAGGCTGCAAAGGTCCACTGCAAAGGACACACAGGATAGGACCGGGGGAGCCACTTGGCTTAGACAGTTGCCAAAACACCTATTCGGCTCTGACATGGGTCCAAAAACAATGCTCTTGTCCCAATACTGATGCAGGTGTGCCATGTGCGCGCATATGTGCCATGTCACTCATTACAGGGTCCCAGGGAAACTGCTTGAAAGCGCTCCGGGCAGCCGGTTTTGGTGACTCTCGCGTCGTGAGGCTAGCACGTATCCCCAAGGCACCTCCATGTTTGCTACGCAGGCCCAAGCTGGCGGCCAAGCTGACAGACCCAAAGTCGCGGCGCTGCCTGAAGGTGCTCACGACCGCGCCAGGCATGCAGTTCTACTCGGGCAATTTCCTGGAGGGAATCCGCGGCAAGGACGGCGCAGTCTACAACAAGCACGCAGGTGTCTGCCTGGAGACGCAGGGCTTCCCCAATGCTGTCAACGAGCACGCCTTCCCCTCAGTCATCCTGGGGCCCGGCGAGAAGTATCGCCATGAGGTCGACTATCAATTCTCAAATGCCTGATCCAGATCTTCTGGCTATTGAACTCTCTGGAATCTGTGCGAGCGAATTGGAAAGAGAAGTTTGGAACTCACTTCATGGCGCATCTTGCGAGCTCTCTTTGTAGATTAGAAATATGGCTGGTTTGGCTCTGCAGAATATGGGTTCCATGTCGGAAGCAGGTGCTGTCTCTTCTTGGGTACCGTTGTATAATTTTGTGCAAGTACGGCACAGATGCGCATCTAGTTCTTGTTGGGGGCCATTTCTGGGAATTCAGGTCTATGTGTATGCTCTCTCTCCTCATTGGAATACAGGTTAATGGAGACTTCAATGTTGATAGATTTGCTAGCCTTAGCTGCTGCCCCTCCAAAAGCATAGATTGTAAGTGAACAAACATTACACATCCACCGTGTTCTCTCTGAAGAGCTTCCAAGTCAACTCTTGTGCAATAGCATAGATGTACATGCGTGAATTTTCTTCACTTCCAGCATTTGCTCGTCAATCCCGCTGTAAAAGCAGAAGCGAGACACCGAAGTACTCGTCAGTTTCAATTCTAAATGTCCCTGGACGACCAAAACCAGTAGGCAGTACATGGCTGAGCAGGCTAAAGTACCCATGGCATTGCATGCTCACCTGCTCACGCCCGAAGAGATCTCCTCTGATACACATCATGTTGATGTAGTACAAATTTCAACTGGACCCCTCGAAAAGATGCAAGTCTTGAAGCTAAACATCTTCTTCACAGACACCTAAACTAGACAGCTACATTTGAGCTACAGAAAACCCTGCAAAATGATGGTACACACTAAGTCTACACACATACATCGCTACTCAAAAGCAAGGGATACAGCCAAATGCACTTGCTGCAGCACATTGGGCACAGCTTCACAAAAATTCATATGATTTAATATTGCAGTCCACGAAGCAACGAGCAACAGCTACAATTTTGACTTGGCCTTCTTGCCAGACAACCGCTGCAGAGTTGCTTCCAGCGCTTTGACTGTGGCGGGGGCTGCCAGCATGGCCCAAGCCCCTGGCACCTCTTGCTCTGGATAGGCCTCCCACTCATGCGAGAACTCATCACGGAATCGGCTCTTGACAATCATACGGCCTGAGTCAGGCTGCTTCAGGAGCTCTGCCATGGCTGCCACTGCCGCTGGCAGCAGCTGCTCTGAGGATGGAACCAGCTTATCCACCAGCTTAACCTGTGGAAGAACCGAAATCTCATCATGCAAATTTGATGAGACAACAGCATGTGCAAACACAAACGAGCTGTGTTACTTCAATATCACTCCTCTAATCACGGTGTTGCGGGTTGGCTCACCGCTGCAGCGTCTTTGGGTCCAAGAAGCACTGCAAATTTGCAGAGGTGCTCTGCCGTCTTGGCGCCCACTATACGTGCCATGAGTCTGCCCCAGTAAAGGGGTACGGAGATGCCGATTGCAACCTCATTCAATCCAATATGCCCCTGTCAGAGGCAGCGTTGTCCGCATCAGGCAGGCGCCCGCATGATAAAATTCCCGCAGTAAAGAAGACTTGTCATAACAGGAGCAAAGCACACGTGTTGCTTCCGTGGGCTGCAGGTTGACACTCACCGTTTCTGTCATGATCCGGACATCGCAGCAAAGGGACAGGCAGCAGCCTCCAGCTGGGCAGGCACCCTTGATGGCTGCAAGGGTCACCAGCGGCGAGCGATACAGCCGTGCAAGAAACACGTTGGAGGTCACCCAGAAGTCACGATACCTGTGGTGCAAAAAGAGGAATCAGCCACTGCTTGTCTTTGCATGCACACAGATTGCAGCATAGAGATGTGTGGATGGGCGCACCTGCTCATCGATGTCTGCGGTGCATAGAGCTCCTTGATATCATTGCCAGCAGTGAACACCTCGCGCTTGAGGCCTGAGGCAAAGATCACGCCGCGGACTTCCTGCTGGCACAACACAGCCTCCAGCATCTCCCTGCCGCTCATGTGAAGTGCATGTGACGAATTTGATCGTGCCTGAATTCCTGACCTGGTTGTCTTCCAAGTCTTGCAGAGCAGACATCAACTGCTGCCACATTGTCAAGTCCATCAGATTGACAGGCTCTCTCTCCAGCCATACAATGGCAAAGCCGCCAGGCCGCAGCTCCGTTCGGACATATGATGGCATGCTGCCTGATGAGACACGCTGCCTGATCCAATGACCTGCACGGCGCAGCATATGTCGGACCTCAAGGTATGCAAGTAATGGCACTCAAAAACAGATAATGCAGTCCTGGTCCCCTCAGTTCAGGTCTCCAAACCAAGGTTGTATCCCCACAGCTTGAACTGCTCGGTAGAACGAAAGTTTTTGATCATCATTGGGGCCACGGACATGCACTTTCTTTGCAGCCACTATCTTAAATGCAATCATGCAGGTACTGCAGACAAAGGGCTTCGGGCTTAGAAACTACGCCTCGAGTGAAACATAGGAAAGGCTATCGTCAGGGTTAATAACCATGTTGGTCTCAATAGCAGACACTTTGGCCTGCTTCAGAAGGTGTCCTAAGATGGATTCAATCATCATCCGATAGCCATGCCACAAGAAATGCGATGCACGAAAGCACTTACAACATGTATGGGAGTCAGAAAGAACACAGCGAAAATTTTTGCTTCTTCAGAGCGAAGCTCAGTTCAAGCGTCGAAACTTTTCTTCATCACTCTCCCATGAACTTTATAGGCATGCTTCATGAATACCGCAAAATGGAGCATGACGGCTGTGATTGCTCACCTGGGTAAAGAAGGTAATGAGAAGAGTCTACACAACGCTCGTCCTTGGTACCTACAAGCAGGAAGAAAGCTGCAGGTCGATCCCAGTACAGGTGTGATGTATGAATTTGCTTGGGACGTGTTCAATTGTCACTCGGCAGCTTGTCCAGCCTTCAAGAGTCCAGCCAGGTCAAAAACCGAGTGTCACTCTCCTCAGTTGTGGTAGGGACACTAAGTTCCACGGTCTAGGAACCCGCGTACGGAGTTGCCTGAGGTGGTATCCATCCAGTGTACTGGTCTGCTGAAGTGAATGGTACAAGGTGTGCAGTAAAAACTCAAGCACGCCATAAAAGATCCGTGCATGGAACCCTCAGAAATTTGCTTGATGTTGTCGACATTCTCAAAGTCCGGTCTCAAAGATTTTGTAGCATCATCGGGTTCACAGCCAGATCAACCTTCCAAAGGTCCTTGCACTCACTTCTGTTTGAGGACTCACCTTGTGTGGCAGAAGAAAATGCCTTCCAACGCCAAAGTGCGGCTGCTGCGCAATGATTTTGTCAAGGAGAAGTGTCCAGCCGCCCACCTGAACGCTTCAGGAGAGGCTTCATGCATGCGGCGTTCCAACGTTTTCCGACAGTCGTTCCGGAATGGTTGGGAGTGGAAGAGGACCGAGCTCAGTACTCCGATCGGACTTCATACTTGATCATTGAAAGGATCTAGTAGACTTGATCGTGCAAACAGGTGTTTGAACGCCTCTGTATTCACCTGATCAAACCCATCCCCAGGTATGGAAGACGATGGTATGCTGCTGAATCTTGCTGGCTTGGATGACTCTGCTGCTGAAAACGAGTACGTGCGACAACAAAACAGCAAAAGCAGCAAGTGGAGTCGCAGGAATCAGAAGAAGACAGCCTTGGTAACTCCTGTCTTACTCCTTGCGACAAGTTGAGACAAGTTGAGACAAGTTGAGACAAGTGCAGTGAAGCCTACAGCTGCCTGCAGCTGTTGTCAGGTGTGCATCAAGCCTCCTCACCAATCATGCTACACTTGATACAGGGAGATCAGAAAGAGACAAGAAGGAGGGAAACACCCAGGCCGCAACAGGCCTTCAGCAAGCCCTCTGCTGGGCAGTCGTTGAAGGGGTACGCGTTAGAGGACACACCAGATGAGCAGGGACAGGCCGTCGCGGATCCACCTGGAAGGTCCCATGGGACAAAAAGGCCGAGACTGTCCGAAGCAGCTGCTCCAGCTCCCAGGAAGCAGCAAGTGCCCCAGCTGGCGCCTCAGCTCGAGACTCACAATAGACAGAAGCAGAAGCAACCCCCTGCGGAGGATGCTGCGGGTATGCCTTGACCATTGTGTCAAGAAGAATATGAGATTGAATTCAGAAATCCATCTCCATAGTGGCCTTTATCTTTTGCCTACTTTGAACAGGAGCAGAGGACCCGGCAGTCATCGCCATGGTGGAGGCTGGAGAGCCACAACACATTGAAAGTGGCGAAGAAGAGGACGTGCTAGAAGTTGTGGCAAGGCTCCGACAGCGGGATGCTGGCCTGCAAGCAGCAGAACCTAGCGTGGCAGATGACAATGGGATGCCCATCGACCGAGACAGTGACAGTGATGATGAGGTGCACCGTCAGGCTTTTCCAAATACATGCTAGTGGCACCGATGCCTTTCATTTCTGTATCTGTGCACTGAGAATTGCGTGTGTGTTGCTTGATGCTTGAAGGGCAGAATTTTACAGTCCAGCTGTGCTTGCAGGAGAGGGGATTCGTGTCTTTCATCGACGAGCGAAAGACTATGCGCTACGCCACCAAGCGCAAAGTCAAAGAGGAAGACAGTTCCAAGCAGAAGAAAGTCAAATTCAAAGGTGCCTCCTGCAATGCCCTTGTGTGGCGCTCTGCAACATGTGTGCTTATCCTGGCAGCCTTCATAACGCACTGTGCAAACCCGCAGGTACAAAGAGCAACATGAAGACTGGGGAACTTACGCATGCCGAGTCGTCTGTCCCTGCAAGCCAGAAGCTGGAGGTGTTTGGGCCGGTTGACTCGTCATCATTCAGGGGCTTGGGCCTGGCTCAGACGCTGTCAGATCATCTTGAAGGTACAGCATTTGAATATTTCAAATGAGCGAGGCCTGATCGCCACATACCAACTGTTGCTGACCGGGGATGTGTGCCTGCAGAGATCAACTTCGTGACGCCGACACGGATACAGCAGGCCGCCATTCCAGTGCTCCTGGTGCGTGCCTCCCCACCCTTCCCTTCAACCACCACAACCCATGCATTGGAGAACCTCTAAATTTGCATGAGCAGGTCTGCCGAGGTGGCGTGTATCTGCATGGTGCATCTTGCCGATCTTATCATATCATATACAGACAATGTTTTGGACACTGTGCATCGCAAACAACGCCAAGATCTGCAAGCAGCCTCTGCAACTCAAGGCGCTGGTAGCCCACGCTGCTGGTGAGGCTGAACAGTTGTGTGCATGCGGCAGAGGGGCCGGGACGCGCTCGTGAACGCGCCGACTGGTTCCGGGAAGACGCTGGCGTATTTGGCGGCCATTGTGAACGATCTGCAGGCGCAGGAGCCGCGCGTGAGCCGGGCGGAGGGAACGCATGCGCTCATCGTGGTGCCCACGCGCGAGCTCTGCCTCCAGATCGCCGACGTGCTCACCCTCATCCTCCGCCGCTACATCTGGCTGGTGCGCACCAATGCCGCTGTCCCTGTGTACGCTCTCTGGCTGGCTTTGCATGGGCTGACATATTCAATTTATCGGACCTTTACACCCATCAGGGCTGCCCCTGTCTCAGCTCTTCTAGCTGCTTTGGCATGGCCTATTAGAGCTGCCTCTGTATTGCTCTTCACCTGGCTTTCCCTGGGCGTGAATTGCTGGAAAGGTAAACCACCAGCTTGACCTCTAGATGGAGCTTTCCTGTAAACAATGGCGGGCCTGGGTTGACATGGGCATCGCAAGGATGTATGAGAGGGTGACATGGGTTGTGAAAACATCAGGTGGGCGGGGCGATATATGGCGGGGAGAACCGGGCAAAGGAGAAGGCGCGGCTGCGCAAGGGTGTGACGGTGCTGGTGGCCACCCCGGGGCGGCTGCTGGACCACCTGCAGAACACGCAGTCCTTCCGCACCGAGGAGCTGCGCTGGCTCGTCCTCGACGAGGCCGACCGCCTGCTCGACCTCGGCTTCGAGCAGAAGATTGGCAAGTCTCTGCTAAAGAACGCGACGTAGCCCTTTCGTGCTGATACTTATCATCCAAGGTCACCCAATCCAAACGTATGGCTTTTTGCTTGAGGTGTTGGGTCATGTATGAGGCAGCTCTGAGAGCTCCTTGCGAGGGAGCAGGTGACATACTCGCCATCACTGACAAGCGCACAGCAGAGGCCGGCAACAGGCGGCGGCAGACGGTGCTGCTGTCAGCCACCCTCCACTCGAAGCTGGACAGCCTGGCATCCCTCAGCCTGCAGAACCCCGCCGCAATCGGCTTTCAAGTACAGGTAAGCTACATCGATGTTGCAGGTGCTCGGTGTGGCATGCAGAGTCTTTCGCAGCCGCTTGGGATGCCTTTCTTATTGACCACGTGCTGACTGGACCCAAACTGCTTTTGACGCCACAATCTTGCTTGCTGCAATGCAGGCGGTGGAGGGACACCTGCACATCACATCTGCTGAAGGGCAAGATGACGGAGGCAACGCCGCGGCATCCAGCGCCCACACAGCTGACAGAGAACAGTTCCACATCCCCACACTCCTGAAGCAGCGGGTTGTAGAGGTGAGCAGTTGCCATTCCTCCAGACTGCAACAGGAACATCTTAGACTTCCAGCGCACCCCCATACCACTTAAGAAGATGCCCCTTTCTGCTGCATGTGCTGCCAGATGATGATTATTCAGGACGGCACCCAACATGACATGCATGATTCTCCCTGCGCCGCCAAATAGATAAAAAGCACCCCTATGGAAGTTCTTTCTGAATACCTGCCCGCTGCCAAGATGATTGTCCGACCCCTGCCGGGCCCACATGCACCCATCCAGAAGAGGCCAGGCCTCATGGTTTATGATTGCTCATGGGGGTTGTGATTGCCGTCATTGAACGGACGTCATAATCTGACTTGGGGCCGGCTGAAGGGAACGCGCGGCGCAGGTGCCGAGCAAGATGCGGCTGGTGGTGCTGGCGGCGCTGCTGCGCCAGATCTGCGCAGCGCAGCGCGCGGCCAAGGTGGTGCTCTTCATGTCCAGCTGCGACGCGGTTCAGTTTGTGCACCAGATGTTCTCCGAGGTCTTCGAGCTCGTGGACGGCGAGCCGCTGCTGCCCACCACCATCTTCAAGCTGCATGGCAATCTGGCCCAGGTGCGCACTTGGCAGTCAGCAAAGACCCAGGCTGGCTTGATGATGGCCTGTGTTGCTACCCAAGGAGTGCCCAGTGTCTCGAGAGGCCAGTCCCAGCTCTCATGGTGGATGTCTGGGCATACAATGTCTCAATACATTCTCCTTGTGAGGTGTTTGACCACTACTTTTAGCATGGCCAGAGGTGTCTAATTCTTGATGCCATGCAGTTTGTTTTGCTCTGGAATGGTCGTAATTCAACGATGTGCAGGGGGTGCGCACTCACACGTTCCTGGAGTTCTCCCGGTGCAAGAGCGGCGTGCTCATCTGCACTGACGTGGCGGCGCGCGGCCTGGACTTCCCAGAGGTCACCAGCATCATCCAGTATGACCCGCCCGGCGAGGCCTCAGAGTGAGCTCCTCTCCATTCTCTCCCAGAACATCTGAACCGGCCCTGACACTCTTGACCCACAGTATCAAGATCATGGACTCCAGATTGGTGAGATAAAGATTGTACTATGTATGGGGTTTGGATGTTGCATTTTAGGACAAGCCCCATTGTCCTGAAGTCAAGACATGCAGGACTTGATGTAAAGTCGCGACTGGCGTGTGGAGTGTACATGGACATGTTGCCACAAGAGTGGTCCCTATCATACTGACTGCTTCAGAATCATAGTTGTGGTACAGCCTGTTAATTGCTGCATTGAGCTTGTGCAATTTGCAGGGGCACTGCCACAGCACAGCAACTGTGTCACTCAGAGCACCTCTGCATTGAGCCTAAGAAAAGTACAGAGATGTAGTTTCTGAAGAGATTCTGCTGGGGCAGGTATGTGCACCGGGTGGGCCGCACTGCGCGCATGGGCAAGGTCGGGGAGGCGTTCCTGTTCCTGCTGCCCTGCGAGCGCGGCTACCTGGCCAAGCTGGAGGCAACCGGCGTCCGCCTGCAGCCCATCAATCTGCTGGCTGCGCTTGACCTGCTGCCGGGGGCCCAGGGGCAACAGGTGTGCAGCTGTAGCCGCAAACAACACAAGCCCCCTGGTCACCCATGCATCTCCTGCGGCTCAGCATATCTTCAGTCCTTAGAGCAGCACGCTCTCTGAATTTGGGTGGCTGTTCAGTCAGGGGTACTAGATAATATCTGAGTATAATTGTAATAAGGTTCGCCTAGATACCCGTATCAAAGTCAAGGCCAGGGTCCAGAGGAATCAGTAAATGTAAGCAGGGGGTTGTATGCACCCCCTGCTCCAGGCTGGAGAAAGGCGTATGTTGGCCATTGAGGGGTGAATTGTTGGGGTGGCGCAGGGGCGGCCAGGGCGGACGCTGGACACGCACACGGGGGCGCACGCGCTGCAGGCGCGCCTGGGGGAGGCCGTGTCGGCGGACCCGGGCCTGCGTAGCCTGGCGGCCGATGCGTTCCGGTCGAGCGTGCGCGCATATGCGGCCCACCCGGCCGCCCTCAAGGACGTGTTCCATGTCAAGCGCTTGCACCTGGGCCACGTCGCACACAGCTTTGCGCTCAGGTGAGCTTGCTGTCCATTGATGCTGGTACAGGCAGCAGCTATGACAGCCGGTCTACCAGTAACTTTTGCTAAGGAAGATTGGGATGATTTCTGTGGCTTGTCCGGTGCAAACAAGTCCTCTGGTGCACTTGATGAATCTTCAATGCAGATGCTAGTAGCAGGCACTGCTTGCATCTGGATTGTTGTCAGACTTTTGTCTGCGCCGGTATGCAAATCTGAAGCTCTTAACAACTCCTGCTATTGGATGGCAGGGAAGCGCCTTCAATGCTCGGGAAGTCCAGCAACAAGGCTGAACTGAAGAGGAAAAAGGCGGAGGAGAGAGGAGGGAAGAAGGTGCTGCCAGGAAAGCTGAGAAAGCGGAAGTAATCCCATGGACAATCCTTTACATAAAATGGCCTGTACCTACATGCATGCGTGAAGTGCCTTCAACTTTGGCCCTATGCAACTGAAATGGAACAGTCTCAACAATGTAAGAAGTGAGAGACCAATCAAATGCTCTCCCGATGGGATGCAGCTGCACTGCATCACTTGATGGGAGACAGGTGCAGCTTTGTCAAGCATTTCCGCATATCTTCCGCTTGCTTTGTGCACTCGTTTCCCACAATACCGCCCACCATTGCTCCAGTGCCCAGCAAGCACTTCTGGAAAGCCTCCACTTGAGGTTTACAGCCAGGACACTGACTGGCATAGCACTCTACCACCCTGGTCTCCAGCCTCTCACACCTGGAAGGGTCGTTCGGGTATATCTTGGAGCAGGCAGCATATGCTGACAAGAGGGACTTGCAATTTTTACGGATCTTCTGCTGATGTTCCTCGGTGAGCCTGCCTTTCGATCCTTTGCTGCTAAAGGGCCACATGGAGCCGAATTAGAAGGGCAGCATCCTGTATCAATGGCACTCTGAACTTAGTTTCGATGTCAAGGTATACTTTACAAACAGCGTATTCTCGTGCATCAGTCCATCATATGGAGCGTAATAGCATATTTACCAAAGTGCAATCTGACCGTCTCGTTCAAGCGGCAGATTTTATTCAAGTGTTGGTGACTGATTTAGGATCTGATCTTCTCATTGCTTCCGAGTCGGAAGGTCGTTTTGACCCGATCAAGCGAAGGTACCGTTACACTGAATCCTTCGTGACAATCAGGTGAGTTCGAGCGAGATCAGAGATTCTCTGAGAAAGAACTTCTAAGTTGAGAAAGCACCTGTCAGCTCAGGGTTCGGTTTTAAACTAAAGGGTGAGCCCTTCGCTGTGCCGGGGTCGTCAAGCTATTGGTCATCTCTCCAGAGATTGCACCACCTGCAGCACCATGGCTGGCGCATTTCTACCAATAAGCGTCATATTCTCCTTTAAATTGAGATCACATACCTTTCATGTTTAGTACTAGGATTGGTGCTGAAGAAAGATCCTCAGACTGTTGCCTTCCTCGCGTGTCTTTGCAGTGGCGCCTGTGTCAGCAATCCCGACGTGCTTTTTTCTCTCAAGAGCCTGTTGACGTTATATTGACAGCCGCTTCAGATGCTGATCCGTTTTCTGCGTATGTCTATAACCGATCTAGAAATGCAAGGCGACTGCTTGGAAGACGACTGACACCAGCCTGTATAAGGTGAGCGGTGTTTCTTAAAGTCTGGGGCTTTATGCTGCCTTAACTGACTTTGGAAGTAATTGAAGATATTGACAACATCTCGTTGTATCATGAACACCTGGAATCATGTCTTTTCAACGAAGACATCTTCTGGATTGTTGCTGCCAGTAGAGGCAGGAAGTGTCAAGGCTCGGTATTTCGGAGATCTTGGAACTTGTGACCTTCATGTCACGTATTTAAACCCTGAATTCTTTCGCTGGTCATCGCTGTTAACCAGATACTGTACTTTGCCTGTGCAGGAGGTGATCCAGATGCAGTGCTTGACGCCCTTGCATAGAGCAGCACAGAAAGGAGATCTCGCTGAAGTCGGTGCCCTCATAAAGAAGGTGTGCCTCTGTTCATGAACGGAGGATGCGACCTCGCCTCCGAAATCAGTCTTGGAGATACATAGCAGCGCCCTGCAGTACCAGCTAGCAGGGAGGTAACTTCTGTCAATTCTTACTTGTTTCAGGGGGCCGATCCTGGAGTCAAGGATGCAGAGGGCAGGACGCCGCTGCATCATGCAGTCATGCGCAGCCACCTGGCAATAGTTGAGGCCCTGCTGGAGTCAGGAGGCCCCATCTTGCTGCTCAGCAAGGACATCCTTGGGTGTACACCCGTGCACCTCGCTGCGGTGCAAAATCAGGTGAGAGTCTCGTCCATCTCTGCACCGTGCCACTCTTGCAGGTTTCTACGGTGTGGTGACGTGCAGCAGATGTCCGGAAAGTTGGATCTGGATCAGAGTTTTAAGTGGTGCTCTGCTGTGAGCAGGTCACGCTGATCTTAAAGCTTGTGGAAGCCCTCCTCAAGGATGAAGGGGGCAAGACGCCCCTGCATGAGATCGCGAGGCGGAGATGCATGCAGGCATGGCCCTATCTCTGGCAGGGACACCAATCACAGCTTGCAATGCCCACTGCTGCCAATTATGTCTGAGCGAGCAGACTCTGGCTTGTATAAGAGACAAAGTCTGCTCCTTAGATGACCAGTCTGCAGCGGCTAAACTTTTTTCTCATTCTCTGTCACCAGGACTTCATGGGGTTCTTGCATTTGGGATGGGACACAGCGACGTGCGAGGATTTGGATGACGGTGACCTGTCACAGCTCAGTCCGGCATGGCAGGAGGCCGCCAAGCGACTGGATTTGGGCAGGCCGGGGTTGGCGGCAGTGCGAAAGATCATGGGATGGTCCCCGCTGCACTTGGCGGCCATGGATGGGGACGTCGCACTTATAGAGAAGCTCGTCAAGAAATTTGACTGCAGCATCACCGCCCGCTCTGCCAACTCGTGGACGCCCTTGCATTATGCCGCCGCCCACAATCAGGTGCGGCATCGCTTCTTTGGTGGCATGGGCTGTTGTATGCTGCCTGCCATGCTCCTGTTTTGCAGTGCAAGGAGCCAAAAGAGCAGGACTTGAGCTGCATGCATGGTCGTGCTCAGGTTGAGGCGATAAAGCTGCTGGTGCGGCTGGGTTGCGAGGCGACGGTGCAGGACAATGTGGCCTCGACGCCGCTGCATGTGGCAGCCGGAGAGGGACACCTTGACGCCATTGCAGCCCTTGTTAGCCTGGTGATTTTCCAGGCTTGGCTTGTCACCGTGCATGGATTTGATTGCCAACTTGTGGGCCAGCACGTCATCTGGCCTCACGAGCGCACTGTTGCTTGCCGTGTTTTCCAATGGCTTGAGATATAGTTTGCTGGCCTCGTTTGCATGTCCCTGATGGGTGAAAGTTTGTGGTGCAGGGATCGCCGCCGGACGTGAAGGATCGGGACGGGTGCACGCCGCTGTACTGCGCGGCGGCGTGGAACCGGGCAGAGGCTGTGCGGCGGCTGGACGCGCTGGGATGCCCATCGTGGGCGCGCTCCGAGGAGGGAAGAACAGCCGTGCACGTGGCCGCTGAGCAGGGCTGGACCGACCTCATAGAGCTCCTCGTCCGCCACTTCAAAAACAAGGTGGGGCCGGCGCCAATTTTAAGTTCATTCTTATATCACCTCTGCAGGCCTGCAGATGAGATTGCGGCATGCCTTCCATGCAGTGCAAAATGGCAAGGCTTGCATGATCAACTCTATGGAGTATTGTGATATGGACACCTGGTTGCGCTCGTGCGTGAGATTGGGTTGTTCTTTGTTCAGGTTGATGTGCGGGATACGTATCAGTTCACTCCGCTGCACAGCGCGGCCAACGGCGGCCACGTGCGCACCATCCAGAAGCTGATCCAGTTCTGCCACGACATTGACGTGAAGGACTACCTCGGTGCGTGAAGTCACCTCTCTCTTGAAGAGATCTCTGCGCCCTCGCAATGTGCCGATTGGTGTCCATTCATGCTCTTTTGCATTGCTGCATGCGTTGGTGTCTCAGGCAAACTTGGAGGACGCACAGGGGATGAGACGCGCGAGTATTGTTGCAGGTCGGACGCCGCTACACTACGCGGCGATGCACGGACGAGTGGCGGCTGTAGAGGTGCTGGTGAAGGCAGGGGCGGCGCTGAACGAGAAGGATGTGCGCGGAGGTTACAGCCCGCTGCACCTGGCGGCCGACGCGGGGCAGTGCGAGGCCATCGCGCGGCTGGTGCAGCTGGGGGCGTGCCTGGAGACGCGCTCCACCAAGGGCTGGACCCCCCTCGCCCTCGCTACCCTCAAGGTGGGCCCCATTTGCCTAGTCCCCAGCGCCTGACCTACTTGGAGCGCAGCATGCTGGACCTGCTTTCCACTGCTGGACCACTTCAATTTTTGTTAGCAATGGCTACAGCATGTGCAACACGCTATCAGCCACGTGGGAAATACCAGTCTGCAATGGATATGAAATATGATAATGATATAAAAAGAAGACTTGCGCATGAAGGGGGTTGTATCATGTGCATTGAGCAGGGTCCCACAAATGTGGATGCCATTGGGGTGATGGTGGAGCTAGGGGCCAAGGTGAGCGCAGTCATGGAGCACTGCACACTTGAGACACCCTTGCACATTGCTGCCCGCTGCGGGCGGCGGGACGTGCTGCAGAAGCTGCTGCGCTGCGGCCTCAAAGTTCTTGCCCGCACCAAGGTCTGGCGCTTCTCCCTCTTCCCTTCTCCTGAAATCCTTTTCTACTGTTGAGAGTCTACCTTCTCACTGTTGCAAATGCCAGCCTTGAAGACCTTTTCAAGCCACCAGAAATGCATGAGGACTTGCAGATGAAAGTTTGCTTGTTGTCACTGCAGGATGGCAGCACTCCTCTTCATTACGCGGCGGCATTTGGGCAGTCGAGTGTGATTGAGACCCTGGTGAATGCTGGGTGTCCTGTAGACGCAACAGACGACGCTCAGAACACGCCCTTGCATCTTGCAGCAGGTACGTCCTTTTTTGGCAGCCCATGCAATATAAGAGCGTCGTGCCTCAGACACGCTTGCCCCCTGCACATGGAGCAACATCACAAGGAATGGAAAACAATGGAGCTTGATTGTGTAAATGGTGTGGGGTGCAGGGTGCGGGTTCATAGACACTGTAGAGAAGCTGGTGTTGCTGGGGGCTGATCTGAATGCGCGCGATGTGACGTCCTGCACGCCGCTTCAGAATGCTGCGCACGGCACCTACTCCGCGCTCGCCGCCATGCCGCCACCAAACCAGCCAGGTGCTGCTCTCACGGCCGCTCGAAGCACTCCTCTTTCCCAAGCAGCACTCCAAGCATCAGCGGCGCATTGCAGCAGATTCTCAAGTGCATGCGATGCAAGGTGAAGGTCAAGTATACACAAGGACAAATATACATGTTTTGTTTTGTAGGAGGAAATGGGACTGTTGGGAGGGCGGGCTCCGCGGCCGCGTCGCTTCTGCCGGCGGCCGGCACAGTGGCAGGCGCGCGGGGGGCGGCGGCCACGGGCAACGGCGCGCTCACCAGTGCGCAGGCCGCCGCTCAGATGGCGCTCTGCAACGGCACCGGCCACCTCAACGGCCTCATGCCTGTCAGGACCGGCCTCGCCTGGGCCACCCTAGGTATTCAATCCGAGCACCAAGTGTTACCGGCCCTAAACACCGCTCTGTTTATGAATAAATCTGCCTGCGCCCATCAGACTTGCAAAGCACCCAGAGGGGAGGTCACCGATCCGGCCTTGACAGGGCGACAGGGATCTTGCTCCTCTCAACTTCTTCAATATAGCACAGGGGCAGTGGGTATGTATGGGGATTCACCGATTGCTGGCTGGTGACAGGGAGTGCGCTGTGCGGGCCGGTTGAGGCGGACACGGAGTCGCGCGCGGGCGACTGGCGCAGCCTGGGCCTCATGCAGCTGCTGAAGCGCGCCACCAAACGCCGAAACTCCACCTCCGCGTCCGGCTACGGCCTCGATCTAGCCATCGCCCGCCTCACCAACGCAGGCACACCCCCACTCCCATGCATCTGCCTTCCGTCGCTGTCAGAATGTTCTGCAAGCCCTGCTCCTGGGAACATGGGGTCTTCACCATTTGCATTATGGTGTTCTGCAGAGTACCTGACTGCCCCCATGCAGGGCCCTGAGCCAGATGGTGTGGACGCCCTGACATTGTTTGGTGGATGAGGATGAGTACGACAGCAGTGCCTGGCAAGAGGGGTGCGGTCATGTGAGATGATTGGGCGCATATCCGCAGGGAGCGGGGTCCGCGGGGAGCCATGCATAGACCGGGCGACGGCGGAGAGCAGCCTGGAGGCGCTGTTGCGACGCACGGAGGCGCTGCAGCTGAGCAGCATGGAGGCGGACCGCGCGCGGCTGATCGCGGTGGCGGAGCGGCTGGTGCAGCTTGGCGCTGCCGTGGGCGCGCGCGACGCCGAGGGCCGCACCGCGCTGCACCTGGCCGCCGGCTGCGGCGACAAGGCCATGGTCCTCAAGCTGGTCGCCCTCGGCACCGACATAAATTGCCGCGACTCCGTCGGCGGTGCGCCGCCTGCTCCCTCTCCCTACTTTGCTGGGGGCTGCCAGAGGCCCCCGTGCATCTTACATAAGCAGATCTGGATGCAAGCCGTCTCCAGCTCTCGCTGAGGTCACTGAGGTCATATGTGCACTTCAAAGGGCTGCCCGGCTCTGCACATGCCTGTGCATGCTGCCTCAAAGATGTCATGCCACCCTGGCGTGATGTCATTTGTGGTGGCGTCTCTGACAAGGGATAATATGAGAAGTACAACAGGGACTTGCATGGTGTCACATATGCAGGCACGCCGATGCACCATGCGGCCATGGCAAACAAGAAGGAGATGATGTTCCTGCTGGCGCGGCTGGGCTGCGACTGGCGCGCGAAGGCCGAGGGCATCGACGGGGCCACCGCCGCCTTCGTGCTCTGCGGCCAGCACGGCAAGACCACCCGCCAGCAGGTCACCATCTTGGCCCCTCGCTCCTCTGCTCTTTGTCCCAGTGTATTTACCCGTCCTTATCTGATCGGGTCATGTGTGTGGGTTGCCGACTCTCCCTAAAGGAAATCACTTTCTAGCAGTCCCATGGTCATTTGCCATGCATCAATTTCTCCATCACATAGGGAGAGTAGCAAGCCCCACCCTGTTACCTCAGGGACTCCCAAGATTGCTATCTTGGGAGTGTTTATGAATTTGCAATATTTGTGAATCGAATGCAATGCCAATGAAAGGGTCACTTGGAAGCTCAAGAAGACTGCTTGTTGCCTGTGTCCATGACCATCAAGAGCGAGGGTCCAGTTGCGTCCAGGGTGTGACGCAAGCATGAGTGGTGTGTGCAGAAGCTGGTGGAGGCGAAGCTGAGGCGGGTGCATGCGGAGGGCGTGGCGGAGCGCGCGGCACACTCGGGGCTGCCGGGGCAGCTGGCGCTGGAGGACGCTGAGCTGGCCGGCCACGAGGGCAGCGATGACGGCGATGACGAGGCCTCCGCCGCGCGCGCCGACGCCAACATGGCCGCCCTGCTCGCCGAAATGGACCTCGAGGGCGACGGGTGCGCTCCACCACCCTTATGTGCACCCAACGTTGCTCCTCCAAATGGACAGCCTGCACGTGTGCTCTCATCAGGTTGTTGAGAGCCTCTGTCTGGTCAGCTGCCATCTTGCAGAGACCACACTACTGGCTTGGCGTTTGACTACTGGCAGCGATCTGACAGATGCTCTTTGAAAGTTTTCTGGGAAGCTTGCGACTGCTTATCTGGGGGAGCATGCACATGCTAGGCTGATAAAATGCATGGTCAAAGTTTTCTCTGCATGCACGTCATGTGACGAGCAGGTCTTACGGTGTATCAGCGTCAATCATTGGCTGAAGCTTATGAGCTGCTTGCGCTGCCCAGGAGCAAAGCTGCAACATGCGCGAAGAAGCGGAAGAAGAAGAAGAAGGCTGGCAAGCCCAAGCCCGACGAGGACGGCGGCAGCGTCACAGCCGAATCGGAGGCGCCCGATGCAGCCGCCGAGGTCGCCGCAGAGGAGGCCGGCAGCCCCCATGCGCAAGACATCGCCCCTGCAGACCAGACGGGCCCTTCTGTCAGGGGCCCCCACTCCAACGCAGACGGCAGCGGGGCGGTCATTAAAGCTGAGCAGCCGTCGAGTGGCAAAGCAGAGCGACCGCCGGCAAAGGGCAAGGCCGGCAAGAAGACGGAGGTGGACGAGCGCGCGAAGGCGCCCACCGAGAATGGGCATCATCGGGCTTCCGAGGCCGAAGGAGAGCACAAGGATGACGGTGCGATGCAGTTCATCTGCTCCCTTCCTACTGTGCAGGATAGCAGATCACGCTGGCCCGCATGTTTGGCAAACCGTGCTCCATGCAGAGAGTGAAACAGAGGGGTGCGATGTAGGTGAGCGGCATGCTGATGCAGAGGCCATCACTGGGGAGTCGCAGCAGCAGGGAGAGGTGCGGAGCCGGTTGGATGCGGCAATTGCGCTGACGCTGCAAGTGCTGGACCTCGGCAATGCGGCAAGCGGAACGCAGGTGTGTGGCCTCACGATCCCTGCTTTGTTGTGATAACTGACTGTCGCAATAGACCCCTGGGTGTGCATGACTGGCGATGAACCATTATCTCCGGCCTCGGCAGGAATATTATATTCATGCTGACCAAATTGTCGCTGCTGCAGATGTCTGCTGCGCTGGATGAGTTGGCGGGGTGCATTGGCATGGCGACAGAGGTCGGTGTGAGCGCCAAGTACGCCAAGAAGGTGCTGAAGCGCTTGCAGCGACAGCTCGAACCCCAGCCACAACCCCTTGCAGCCGTGCCCACAGGCAACGACAGCCCTCGTGTGCCAGCTCCTGAGAAGCCAAGGGAGCCCCGGGAACAGCAGGAGCAGAAGCCTGCAGCCGCCGAGCCACAGCCGCCAACCGTTCCCCGGAGCAGGACCCCGGTCGCGGCAGCGCCGCAGCCGGCCCGAGGAACCTTCCTGGGGCAGCAGTTGCTCGCGAACGGCCCGGCATGGGGCGGCGCGGCTGCGCAGGCGCCACCTGCCGCTGCAGCCGCCGGCAAAGGCCCTCGGCCGCCGGCCACGCGGCCGATGGCGCCCAACGGGCCACTTCCCCTCGCGAACGCACAGCCGCCGCCACCGCCGCCAAAGCTGATCCAGCAGGAGCACTCCTGGGAGCCGCCGCCGCCGCCCCTGCTGCTGCCGGTCCCGGGCACGGGCCCCGCGCCAAGCCGCCTGCCCCCACCGCCGCCCCCGCCGGTGCATGCGCAGGTCCGCACAATGGCGCCGCTCTGGCAGCAGCAGCAGCAGCCGCAGCCGCACCCGGCGCCTCCCGGGGTCCAGCCCGGCAGCCTGTACAGTCAGCCCCTCACTGCAAGGGCTATCCCGCAGCAGCAAGCACCCGCGCACTTCACGGGGCCCCGTCCTCTGCAGGCGCCTCTGCAGCCCGGCAGCTGGGGCAGCGCCCCAGGCACTCCAGTCAGCTGGCAGGACGCCAATCTTGCGGCCACGCAACGGGGGCCTTTCGGTGGGCCTCAGGCGGGCGGCATGGGCAGCCTGCAGCAGCAGCATCCGCAGCTTGGACCTGCAGGAGTCAGAGGCATGCCCACGAGCACACAGGGCGTGCATGCGCTGCAGCCGCCGCCCCCGCAGGGGCCGCCCCGCCGCTCGACCGATTTTGCGCAGCAGGGGCTGCTGCGGCAGGGCAGCCTTGGCCGCCGCTCGCTGGAATCGGCAGGGTCCCTGTCTGATGCGGTCGGCCCCTTCCACGGCAACGGTACGCCTCGCGCCGCCGTCGACCTCGGCTCTGGCTCTTCCCTATTCGCGCACCCGGTGTTCCCGGCAGGATCCCTCGGCCTAAGTGAGAGCCTGGCGGGCGGCACGTCCGGCGAGAGCACGCCGCACAGCGCCCGGACGGTCGGCAGCCTCGCGTTTGGCGGCAAGCCGGGGAGTGGATTGGGCGGCTTTGGGTCGGGCGCGTTTGGGCCGTTCCCGTCGGCGCTGCCGGTGCCGGAGGCGGCTGGTGCGCTGGACCGCATGGCGCAGCAGCAGCCGCGGCGGGACGACCTGCAGCCCGCGCCGCTGCAGCTCACCCAGAGCCACTTCGGGCCGACTGTGTCTGCCAATGGACCGCAAGGTGCGCAATGCCTCGCATAGCTGCATGCTGCATCGGCTCCAATACACTACACTGTTCTTCTCTGGTCTTATAGCTGCAGGCTCCCTATTTGTTTTCTGCCAGTAGTGAAATTACAAGCACTTCCTTTATTTGACCGAAGCCTGCATGTGCAATTGCTTCAGGTGGTTGGGGCCAGTGGGGCTAGTGTCGTACAGCGGCATCTCATCTATGGAATCTTGACCCTCCTAGGACTTCAATCTCATTGAATAATTGGGTGGCAATGTTGCAAGACTAATTGTCTGTCGGAAATTGGTTTAGAGTTGACCTGCGCCATTCAGTACACCTTTTCCAGATGGCTTGATTTGTTGGAGTGAGTTGTTGAGTGATTGATCCTTGTGAGGGGTGATTTGAGGGATGCTGGATTTTGCTTCCTGAACTGATAAGCTACATCCCAACCCTGACACCGGCAGTAATGAGGCCTCTGCTGTCATGCTCCTAGGACAGGGCACTGGTATGTGTGTGAAGTAGAGCATTGTGTTCAAATGCTGTTGATTTTAAAGCTTGCTAACACATTGCCGGCAGGCACTTGGAAAGACCTTGTAAGCAATGTTACACAGAAGGGGCATTCAAATTGGGTGGTACAAGTTATGAAAACATACTGCAACCTGGCGACTCGTACAACTCAGCAAGAGCATCATCCCTGCCAGTCTCACAATACACAGCATGCATGCATGTACATACACACGTGCATGTTGTCTTCTATCTTAATTTTCAAATACATCCCAATTTGGACGTCTCAGGTCCTTGATCATACAAGTACACTCAAAAATTGCAAAATACAACCCACTGAGGAAGCCAGATTTAGTGTCACGTTGATGGCTCGTCGGTGCACGACATGTTCTTCTCTGGGCTTGCTAAAGATCAGGATATCATCCAAGAACACCAGCACAAAGTCCAGGCCATCTAATGTTTTACTCACTGAGGAAGGTCCTGTGTGCTTCTGACTGGGGCAGCGTTGAAACTGGTGGTACAGCACTCACGATGGGGCCTCCACAGCCACAATGTTGATTGTGACCTCGCCAGGGCTGCCAGGCCGCAGCACCTGCAGCTCCAGCGGCTTCCCCACCTGCTCCCCCAACGTCCTGATGAGACCAGCTGTGCTGGGCGCCTTCTGCCCCGCATACCCTGCCATTCAACAGCACAAACATCAGCTGCAGCCTCCCCTCCTCACACCTTTCATTCCCAGGCTAACTAGCAATTGACTGACTGACTCTGTGAGGCCCTGATACGACCCACATGTGGCCCCACTGATTCAAGCAGATCTAACCCATGCAAAACATTTTGAGGAGGGGGGAGGCAGGTGCGCACCGACGATGATGTCGCCCGGGCGCAGGCCGGCGCGTGAGGCCGGGGAGCCGGGCGACACCTGGGGCACCAGGATGCCGGCCTTGACCGCGGGAAAGGCTGGGTCGGCGCGCCGGAGCATGCCCGCCTTGCTCTCGTTCAGCTGCAGCATCTTGATCCCAATGTACGGCCGCACCACCCGCCCGTGCGCCTTCAACTGAAATGGACAGCTGGCGTGAGATTTAATCCACAGATCGCATCAGACCCTCCCAACATGAATGTCACAAATGATGCTCGTTTGACCTCGCGTGCAATAATAGAACCGCTACATGCGACGCCTAATCAAGAGAAGGAAGATGCAAGACATACAAGGCAGTGTGAGCGCCAAGTAGGGAGAAGGGGCTGCCTGGCAGTGTATAGGCAGTACCAGACATACAGGAAACCTCCTAAATGCAACATTTCAGGCACTTGCATGCCACGTCAACATGAGGTCTTCTTTCCACAACCAGGCTGTCTTCGAAGCTATACAAGTCTCCACTCAACAAAATTTGTATGTTTGCAATGAGCAGGGCAGGCTTGTCGGCAGGGGGCGGACCTGGGCGGCGACGTGCTTGGCGGTGTCGATGGGGATGGCGAAGGAGACGCCGTCGGCCGTGAGCGCCTTCATGGAGGAGATGCCCACCACCTCGCCCGCCAGGTTCACCAGGGGACCCCCCGAGTTGCCCGAGTTTATCGCCGCGTCCGTCTGTATGAAGTCCGAATTCGGCCCCGCCAACCCCAGCTCCACAGCCTGGCCAACCAGCCACTAAGCTTTGAGCAGTCTACAATGGCAGCACTGTCCAATACACGTCCAGAATGGAAGCAGCATTCCTATACTACTGAAGAGCCCACTGCATGCATCCAGAGTCTTGAAGTGATCTTAGAGACAAGAGCAGTCGAGGTGTGGGGCGGATCAGAAGCAGCAATCATGGGTGTGCTAGGTGAGTTTATCACCTGAGGCAACCCAGCACACAAAAAGGCAAAGCACACCTTGCGGTCGACGCAGGAGACGATGCCGGCGGTGACCGAGTTCTGCAGGTGCAGGGGGGACCCGAGCGCGAGCACCCACTCGCCCACGCGCAGCCCTGCGCTCGTGCCCAGCCGCGCGCACGGCAGCGCCTCCGCCGATTCTATCTTCACTATCGCTATATCCGACAGCCTGCGCCAGCACCCGATTTTCACGAGGAGCACAAGAGTATCTCTACATGCTGCTGCAATATGCCCATCCCCAGTACGGCCGAGTGAAAGAGGCATGCACAATCAAGCGTGGCTGAGCCAGAGGACCTGTCGCTCGATCATCAATTTTTGGAGAGCCCAAAAACACAGGCCAACATGCATCTGATTGAATGCTTTGCATGTCAGCATATGAGGAGGGAGGCAGGCCCCACCTGTCAGCGCTGATGACACGGCCCTCAAACACACGTCCGTCCTGCAGCGCCACGTGCACCGCCGGCTGCGTCCCTCTGCTGCCCCCACCGCCCTGCCGCCGCTGCGGCGACGCCTCCGCCACTATGTGCGCGTTCGTCAGGATGGTACCGTCTGGATCCAATATGAACCCACTCCCACTTGGGGCCCCCTGCTCCTCATCATGATCGGTTGTAAGTTGCACTCCTGTACATTAGGTCTCCTGGCGTTTAGGTGCACCGCAATCAAGTGCAGCTGTGGACAGGGCAAGTAAGGCAGGTCAATGTGGGCAGCCCATGGTGATGAAGGGGTGCATGCAACATTGACGCACATTGAAGAGTCCCTGGCTGCCGCCCTGAAGGGTGACATTGACGACGGCAGGAGCTGCCTTTGCGGCAGCATCCGCGAGTGAGTGCGGGCCGAGAGGCGCCGTGGCTGCTCCCGACCAGTACGAGGTCGAGGTCTCCTCAGTGAAGTCTCTCACTCGCCCTGCCACCCCGCGATACCTTTTCAGCATCCTACTTTCCGGCAATGCAATTTTGCACTCAGCTGATCATGGGACAGAATGTAGCATTGACAGGCGTAGGAATAAGCAGGTGGACTGCACACACCGCCCAGATTGCTGAGGACGTCCAGGACACTCAATGTACCGACATTGTTGTTCCACGCCTGCATAAGAGTGCTTTCCCAGTCCCGCATTTTCATGTTGGCGATGCCTGCATACCTGCAGGTTCCACCAGGTAATGCTCAAGTCTGTGTGTGAGGAAAAGTTTACTCACGCTTTACGGTGAAGTCTGAAATTGAGGAAGAGCCGTACCCTGCTGCTCCCAAACCAGCACCCAACACCCCTCCCCAGACAAAATGCATCATTGGGTTGCCAAAAGGTCCGTGACTGCCCTGTGGTTGCAAAGGCAGAGTATTTAGATATCGAGAGTGACTCGATCGAGAAGACACTGAACGGTCATGACCCCAACACGTTCAGCAGCTCCAGTATCGAGGATGCTAGAGGTCCAAGGGGGCCACCTGAGCAGATTGTCCATTACTCCCCATGTACCTCCTGAATGGCTTAGCGTGCTGGATCTCACGCATCAAAGATGCCGTAAATACGGCGCTGCTGCTGCTTCCATCGACTGGCACTGAGATTGGAGGGTTGCCAGGATGCAGTCCTGTCACAAACACAACGCCAGATGATGATCAGATGCAACGCCAGTACTTCAGAATAGGTGAAGATGCCATTCCCCGGGAACTAACGGGCCCAATATGTAGCCTAGAAAGTTGAGGTCCTCACAGCAGGGTTTCTTCTCACCTTGACAACTGCTGCTCGACGCTGCAGAAGATGGGCTAGTCGACGCGTGTGTAGAATGTGATTGAATGTTGTTGTCTGAACGTCGACACAGAATACGGGATACGGCCAACAGTCTTCGCAAGCCCATCGTTCAAGGTGTCCACTCACCCACCCCGACCTGGGGAAGCATGCCCGTCATGAAGAGGAGACTAAAAGAGCAGCAGCAATCAGACGGTTCCGGACTTTCTTCAGAGCGAAGCTGGTGCTTCTTTGTCCTTGGACGAGCGAGCACTTGTTTGGAATTCCTTTTTATGGCACGTGATCACGTGCACTCATGAGTGCACATGCCACGCAATGCTCGTAGAGCTCACCTTGGAGGAAGATTCGGCGACAATTTGGAGTATGAATGATCTCGGAAGACACGAAACATATGCAGTAGTAATAAATGAATACAAGGATCTCCATATCAAGAATTCTTATGAGCCTTCATGAAAGCCTCCCGTAACGCACAAAGGCCACAAGCCTCCAGCAAGAATTCACCCACGATCTGTCGCAACTGTAAAGACATCTTCACATCTGTAATTCTTGTCGTAGTGTTGGTGAGGTCTCCAAGACGCAATGTCTATAAACTTATGTTGCATCGGAAAACAAGACGCCAATGCTGTCTTCAGTGAGCTCAATTGAGGTGCTTCAATTTCTTTGCAAGGTGTGATATGATACTGATGTAGACATTGAGGATCTCTGGTGCAGATCTTCTTCTGCATAGTCCAAAACAACCGCACAGCTTCGCCCCTGCCAGGAACGTCTCCAGCTGACCAATTCTCGGAGGGCAGAGCTTTGCGATTGATCAAACGCTTAGCAAATGATTTCCCACATCGCCAGGTAGGATGTCAAGGCAAGCCTTGCAGAAGGAATGTCTGACTGGCCCTTGGAGAGGCTGCAAATGCAAAGCTTTAACTGCAGTCTGAGGAACTGCTGTCTTCTTGGTCCTGCCCTCTGGCAGGTGGGTGCCAAACATTACAGTGACGCATCAGCTTTCCTGCTGGATGAGGCTCGGAGTGTGCAGCGACTTGCTGCAAAAAGACAGGACCTGTCCGTGCAGGTGATCTGCTGATGCCCAGACATTCCTGATGTACAATCCTATCAGCCAATCTACTTTCGGCACAAGAAATTGACAGGTCATGAGCCTGCTGCATCACAGGTCGCCTCCGAACAAGCTACAGGAGCTGCAGACCTTGACTTCTTACACGCTGATTTCACAAATGCTTACCACAATCTCTCCAACGTCATCCTGAAAATTATCCCACTGCATGCGGCCGCTGAGAAAGCAGTGCTGGTCAACGCCCATTTTGATTCTACTCTTGGATCTCCAGGTAAGAGGATGATTCCTCTTGCACGCACCTCGCCTGTTGCTTTTCATGTGCTGAAGTATGTCAGGAGCTCCTGCAAGGCATGGTGATTGTACACATATCACATTTATGTCACTGTGAGGGCTTGCTGCACCAGGTGCATCGGACTGCGCAAGCTGCGTTGGGATTGCTTTAGAACTTGCACGCCTGCTTGTGACCGACGAGTCACGCAAGCTGCAAGCGCCCGTGACTTTCCTGCTCAATGGCGGGGAGGAGGCCTTTCTGTTGGGAGCGCATGCCTTCAAGCATCAGAGCAACTTCAGGCACAGGCTGGGAGCTATCATAAATCTGTGAGTTTTCCACACCGGAGTTGATATGATGAGGACGTCAAGCTGTTGTGAGAGGTGGTCCCTGCAGCAATGAGGGAGATGATTGCAATGGAACAGTATTGACGCACACGAGGATGAAGGAGAGACGAACAAGAGGTGTGATGCAGGGAGTCTACAGGGCCTGGAGGGCCTGACATTGTTTTCCAGCACAGTGGATCATGGACCATGAGATCTTACGCTAGAGTAGCGAGGCATCCACGAGGCACAGTCATAGCTCAGGTCGGCCCCTCTTCCTTGTAGCATCCATAAGCATTTGCATGGGCGCAGTGAAGCCCTGTTTCCCTGTGCATGTCTCTGAAGTTCTCTGCAATCTATGCAGGATTTCTTTGAGGCGGGTATATTGCCTGCCGACACGGATTTCAGGATGATGTCTGCAAAGTACTTTGGGGAGCTGCCGGGCCTTGATATTGCATTCCTGCTGGACTCTGGAGCCTACCACATGCTCGCAGATGTGCCAGAAAGAATCCGCCCAGGCACCTTGCAGGTGACACTTCTTTGCATTTTAATAACAATGAGTGCCGCTACAATTATTTGCCAGGCAGCTTGAGGCAAACGTGTGTGAACTGTGCCAACTCTTTCTGTCCTGCAGGCTATGGGAGAGAATGTGGCAGAGTTGATTGTAGACATTGGGGACAACCTTAAGCAGGGGAAAGATGAGGTGGAGGGAGATGAGAAGTTGATATTCTTCGATGTGCTCGGCTTGTTCATGGTATGCACTTGAGTTGCACTCTGCAAAACTAAGTTACAGGGTAAGGACACCGTTGTGCATCCCCAGTTGGGCGTAAATGTGTCGATCCATGCTGCGCAGGTGACATATCCCATGCGGCTGGCTAGGATTCTCCACAGGACACCGCTGATCCTTGCCCTGGCATTGCCCCTCCTCAGCTTAGCTGTGGGGCCCAAGCTGCAGCGCACCGTGCTGCAGCAGTACCTTGAGCAGTCCAAGATGGCCCTTGTGGCCTTTTTGAGTGCCGCATTCGCAGTCATCACTCCTGTGCTCTTCAGTGTTGCATTTGTCTATGTCACAGGTGAGCTATGTACCCAGCTCCCCACATGTGCCTGCTAATGGCCTTAGTATGTGCTGCTACATAAAAATGATCATGAATTCAAGCAGCAATTTGCATGCACAGGGAGGCCACTGGCGTGGGTGGGCCACTCTGCAGCAGCATATGCGCTGTACATGCCCCTGGCCCTGGCTGGCGCACTCCTGCCATATGGCCTGGCACCCAACGCTCAGCCAAAGTGGGTCCTGCTGGGCTTTGCTGTCCACATGGGCGTTCTGGCAGAGCTGCTCACCACTGCTGGCTTGGGCGCTGGTTATGCTTTAACTGCTTGGGCCCTGGCGGCTATCTTTGCTAGCCTCTTTGTCTCTGGGGTGAGTGAGCATTTTTGTATAACCTCCTAAGCTTTTGCAAGTTTCAGTGTTTACGCAGGAGGCTGAATGACATATGCAGAGATGGGGCTGTTGAAATGGCTGTTGAAACTTTGTGGGTGCCTGTCAGGAGGACGGTGGGGTGCAGCTGCCCTGGCTGGTGCTGGCAGCAGCGCCGGCCATTTTGCTGGTGGCGCCCCCGGCGCTGATGCTGTCCCTCCACATAGTGCAGAAAGCCAGCACCAGCGGCGCGCCCTTCCTGCAGTATGGCACAGACATCTCCGTCGCTGTCGTGCTGGGGCTGTCACTGATCGGCTGCGTGGGCTTTCTGGGAGGCCTCTTCGCGATCCAATTTAGAGCGAAAATATGGGTGAGGCCCGATCGACAACCTTGCAAGGAAGCGCCATTTTTGTGAATTTAAAGTCGTTTTCAGTTGAAGTGGTTTCTGACAGGGAGGCTGTGTTGTTGCAGGTGCCGGTGCTTATGTTGTGTGTCTTCTCGGCCATTTTTGGCGTTGTCTGGACGCAGAGAGTGCAGCCGTACACGGCTGAAGCGCCCAAGAAGGTGTACATGTATCACATGCATCATGTGGAGGCAGGGAGAGTGGCAAGCTCAACATGGGACCTGGCTGCCATAGACTCGTCACCCGTCTCTTGGGCGCTTCCCAGCAGCCTGGCAAGCTTGCCGGTAGCAGAGTGGGATTCGGACAGCCAGATTGTGCTGTATCCGGTGAACAATTTCATGCAGGTGCAGAACTTCTGGTCCCTTGATATCTGACCATACAAGTCATGGCGCGCATTGCTACTGTTCTCACAGTGTCTGACAATGAGATATAACTAGCAATTCATGCAGCGGTGTCTGACAAGGCTTCATTTGTCATCTTTCTCTGCAGGGGATAAGCCTTCCAGCTCCTGCGCCAGAGCCAGGCACCCCGCTGCCACGTGTGGATCTGGTGGGCAGGACGTGTGCATCAACATATCAGTCAGGGAGCTGTGTGAGTGAGCGGCTGCAGATTAGTCTGTCATTCCCCAGCTTTGGATTCTATGGAGCCCTGAACCTCACCGGGGACATGACTGCCTGGTCTTTCACCGACAAGACCTGGCCGATCGAGGGGGCAAAGGCAGAGAGGATGGTGCGCTTCACTGGAGCCAAGGGGAGCGAGACATGGAGATTCTGGGTGAGCTGCCGTGCGGCTCAAATCTGTCGCGGCTGCTGTAGCATTCACAACACTGGTGCTTGCAACAACTAGTTAACTGTGTTTGGCTGAATCATAAATTGCTATCTTGCTGATGCAAGCATGAAGGGGTGGTGCCTGTGTCCACAGGTGGACATCAGGGCAGGAGGACAGCTGGCCATTGATGTTGTGGCAGCGTCCATAGCGAAAGAAGCGTCGGAGGCAGCGAGGCTAACGGCCAGCTTTCCAGCTTGGGCCTCCGTCGCTGCCTCAGAAGCTTACCACATGCATTGGGCGTCAGAGCCGAGCGAGCCCTGATCCCAAGATGCCACGTGTGGACCCTGAAGCAAGGCCTTCACCCCTGGCTTCCTGTGAAGTTGGTAATGTGTCTGTCAGTTTCCTGTTTAGGAGTGCGTGTGGGGGGGTATTTGGGTTGACGTCAGCTCGGGGGGACCGCAAACAACGTGCAGGAAGAGGTGAAAGAAGCCGAAGACATAACGATGATTTGGGGTATATCTGTCAGATTATTCAATCAAAAGTAAAACCTTTCGCTGCAAGCCAATAAGAGCTGGCGCTTGGATGAGAGGGCAAGCAGAGCTTGAAAGACTCCCCCCTGCCTAGCTAACGCGTAGACCCGAGGGTGGCTTTGCCAGTTTCAAAGTGGTCGAGGAACCCGTGATTTAGCACTTCCAATTGCTTGCGGCTCCTAGCTATTTTGAGGAAGGTTTGATACTAGGGGCGAATCGCCCGGCCTCTCGCCTCTGAAGGGGATGGAGTTCCCGACGTTCAGCATGCAGCACACTCAGCCAGCCGCACTCCTGCCGACCCACAGCTACAAGCACAGGTCGCTGGCATCGCAGCGAAGACGTGCAAAGTACAGCGTGTTGCGACCTGTATCTTGCACGGCTGAAGCGGTCAAGGCTGAAGTTGCCGGCAGAGCTGCACCTACGTGGAAATCATCTTTTAGGGAAAAGTACTCCCTGGGCAGGCACGTGGGGAGTGGAAGGTGCGCATCCCATACGTGCCTCCAGTGCATTTCTGGGTTTTCAAATGCATCTTTGCGCAGGTCCGAAGAGTATACAGCATATGGAACACAGATTCTTTTGGTAGTTACTGCTCTGTGGTCTTTGGCGCATAGCCCAGGAATTGTTAATGTGTTAATCACTGGTTTCAAGGCTTTCGTTGTGGATTCGGAGCTTGCTATGTGTCATGCTGCTTGCAAAATCAAGGACTTTTTCGTATTATCGAGGATCCTGAAATATTGCTGCGTGGGCTGTGCTGCAGTTATGGAGTGGTGCACGTGTGCATTGACGATATCACGAAGCAGAAAGCAGCTGTCAAGATCTTGCCGAAAGTGCGTAGCAAACAACAGCCTCAGAAGACTCTGAAGAAGCTGGAGAGAGAGGTGGCCCTGATGGCCAGGGTGTCCAGACAGTCAAGGGGCATCACCCCCCTCATTGACGTGTACGAGGACAAAAACTACGTCTACATTGTCATGGGCCTCAATGAGGGCGGTGACCTGGAGCAGCTTCTTGAGGTATGCAGCTCCCTGCACTTGAGACGGAAGCTGTTACTGTGCAGCTGTCAAATCTGTTGTCATGCCTTCAACTTTGCTTGTGTATGCACAAGTTTAAAGGCAGAGCGCTTACATCCTGGTTGTGCTTGGTGTGCAGAAGTATGGCCCCTTCTCAGAGCGAGCCACTGCGACTGTCATGTACGAGTGCCTGAAGATCATCTCCGTTTGCCATGCCAACGGTGCGTAGCAATGTCTACCTTCCTGGCATCTGCCACAATGTTTCCATCTGGGTGCTTGAGGGATGTCTTGACATGTTGCCTGCATGGTGCAGGGGTGCTCCTGGGCGACATCAAGCCAGCAAACTTCATGCTGCGCCACAGATATAGAGATCCTTTGAAGGCCTTGGAGGGCGAGCATTTGGGCGAGGGTTTCCTCTCAGCCATCGACTTTGGCTGCAGCCAGGCTGTGGGCCCTGCTCCTCTGGCGAGGCGGACAGGCACTCCTGTCTACATGTCCCCTGAGACTTTCAGGCGGGAGTACCACCTTGAAGCCGAGTGAGCCCCAGATCACTCAGATTGCTCTGGGCCGTTACAATTGACAGTCCACTGCTTCACTGCTTTTGTCTGGTATTACAACGATGCTTCTGTTGTGGTCGCTGAACCCCTTTGCATCTGCTATGCTGCAGTCTGTGGAGCCTGGGCATGATGATGTACCAACTTATTGCCGGCCGCTTCCCCTTCTGGTAAGCCCCTTTCTATAAGCACCACCTGCTGTGGTCTGTGCACACTGCTTGGCATGATTCTTTCCTCGTGCACATTCCCTGGGGCGCCCACTCCCTGGGAACTTCCTGCAAGTAATCTGTTGACTGATGTGGGTCGTCATGCTCTGCAGGCCAAGCGTGGAGCAGTGCAGAACCAGGTCGCTGGAGGAGGTGATGAAGGCGGTCATCATGGAGGACATTCCTGTGGACTATGGCCCCTGGCTGTCAGTCTCCCCAGAGGGCCTCAGCCTGCTGCAGGGGCTGCTGACGCGCGACCCCACCCAGCGCCTGACAGCTGTGGAGGCCCTGGAGCACCCCTGGTTCCAGCGCCAGATCAATAGCGGCGGCAGCGCCGGTGACGGCCAGTTGGCTGCCGGCGGCGGCCGCAACAACATCGTCCCCCTCATGCCGGCTGCGCCGCGCGGCGGCTCCTCCGAAGCCGGCGCCCTGCGCAGCATGGCGGTGTGAAGGCGTGCTGCGACGCGCATGTCGACCTGTAGAAAATGCGGTGAGCGGTGACGTCGTGTCATAGAGTAAGCGCCAATTAACAAGAAATGCATGAGCACTTATCCTGAATTGATGGCGGCTAGACCGGCTGCGAGAAGACGTTTTGTTAGATTATTAGCACACTGCGCATTTGTGCCCCCCCGTTCCGTATCGAGGGTAGTCTTCGGGCTTGCACTGCAGGGCTTTTGTATTCACACCTATAAAGAACTGTCTAGCTGGAAGACCATCTCAAGATTTGGTTTTGTTGGATTGTATCTGGATGGATCCTTACACTGCCTAGTTGAAGATGCATGACAGACTGCAGATGACGAGAAGAAAATTTTGTTTTCAGTAGCAAAGCTGGGGCAGACTTTTCCAGACAGACGTTTTTGAGATTGCAGTGGGCTAGGAGCCACTGGTTCAGCAGTTCCTGATCAGGATCATTTGTTGTCGAATTGGGTAGAGTGAGTTGAGTGATGAGAGTACGAGTTGGCAGAACGGCATGCATGGAATACTGGTTCTGAACGGATGCACTGTGTTTTGCATTAGATCTGTTAGGAGATTTGTATCAGATGAGAAGATCAAAACGACATTTTGAGTGGAAGGATGATGAGGCGCTGAAATCTGAGCAGCCTAGTTGTGAGCAAGATGAGTCATGTGCAGTGCACTGCACTGGATCAAGTGTGTCCTCACTTATAAGACCTATCGACGTTGTGGAACTACTTGCAGTAGCAAAGCTCAAGCAGTGGTAGTAAGCTTGAGATGCTCGTCCGTTGCTATATATGCTGAGTCTGTGCTAAGATGTGTACCATCTGGGTAGCACTCCAATTGTGTAAGGGATAACCTGAGCTTATGCTTGAGAGGAAGTTGAATCCGAGCGGCATCATGCATGAATGATTCTCATCAGGCATCATGTCTGTGCAACCTGCACTTCAAGCTTGAAGTTATACTGGTGATCACTATCATCTGCATTGTGAAAGTGTCACCCTCAGAGCGGCTCCGAGCAGCAGATGCTGCAGCTCGGCAGCTGCGGACCCCGGCTAGCTGGCCATGGCAGCAGCTGCGGCCACTCGCCAGTGTTTGCAGATTCAAATGAAAGATATTTCTGCGGGCCTGGGCCGCTGCATCATGCATGGTGGCGATGGCAGGCTGCAGAGTGCGCTAGCATTTTAGCATTTCTGACACATTGACAAGACTCTGATTGAGTCCAGTCTCCCCTCTGCCTCATCAGACCTCCAGCAACCCAAATTGCTCACCTCCGTTGCACAAATCGCTTGGTGCCTCAGTAGGCAACCTGCCGGGAGATTCTTCATGGCTGCAAATGCGCAACGGAAGATATCATTTTTGAGACTGCTGGATTTACACCCGGTTTTTAATAAGATTCATCCGAAGAAGACAATCCGAGTGACTTAGAAAAGAGGTACCTGATGCAGGGCATGACCTTTGGGCCCACGACTAGCTCGTTGGCTCAAGGGAGTTTGAGTCAGATTGAAGCTGGCTATGGCAGAACGATCTGTGGCACTCCTTTGCGGCATGGAAATCTGTCGAAGCAGAGTACATCACCTTTGGCATCAATAGGACGATGCTCAAGGTGGTTCCTCAGCACTTTTGTGTCTATATTGGATCGCACTAGTAGCCTCGATTGCTCGTGAATAGGTGCACAACTGACATCACCTGTGGTCTGCCAGGTCACGGAGCAGTAATGTAGTGCGTGCAGTCATCGACAAGCCGTTGCTGGAAAACAGCTCCGCCCGTTCAGTGTCTGCGAGTGTTGCAGGTGGGCATGGAAAATGTTCTGAACAAGTATTGATTCAGGACCCCATTGATTTCTTGTGCAGTCCAATAGTTGTTTATATGCATTGCTGCTTGCTCTGTGCAACCCCCTTGCAAGTGTTCGTGCTTCAACTCAACAAGCATATTCCTGGGTTGCAGCTATCATCCTGGGTGGAGGAGCTGGATCGCGGCTGTACCCTCTCACAAAATCCAGGGCGAAGCCAGCAGTGCCAATCGGCGGAGCTTACCGGCTCATTGATGTGCCCATGTCCAACTGCATCAACTCCGGCATCTCCAAAATCTACATCCTCACGCAGTTCAACTCCACCTCGCTTAATCGCCACTTGGCTCGCACCTACAACGTGGGCTCGGGCGTGCGCTTTGGCGGTGATGGCTTTGTTGAGGTCCTGGCGGCCACGCAGACTCCCACAGACAAGGAGTGGTTCCAGGGGACCGCGGATGCAGTCAGGCAGTACGCATGGCTGTTCGAGGACATCAAGAACAGGGTGGTGGAGGACATCATCATCCTCTCTGGAGACCACTTGTGCGTACTTTCTATACCTATCCTCTGCATGCTTGCATTTCCTATGCACAGCTGAGCATATGAGCATGACGTAGCAGGCTTGGATCTGGCCAGCCCTTGGAAGATATGCCTGTCTGAAGACGAATGTACTATTCTCTATGTGTTTGTGCAGGTACCGCATGGACTACTTGAAGTTTGTGGAGCATCACAGGAGCACCAACGCAGACATCACCATCGGCTGCTTGCCAGTGGACTACGAGCGCGCCTCAGACTTTGGGCTCATGAAGATCGATGAGGAGGGCCGCATCTATGTGCGTGCCGTGCCCACTGACTTTACCCCTTCACCTCACTTGTGCAGGGCCCTGCTGTGGTTGAACATCTGTTGTGACGCCACTCGTATTGTTGCCGATGGATGCTCTGTGCTGAGCACAGGACTTTGCAGAGAAGCCAAAGGGGGACGCTCTGGAAGCCATGAAGGTGGACACAACTGTTCTTGGTGAGCCTTGCTACCCATCTCTTCATGCATGGGTACTCCAACGTAAAGACCACTTCTCAAATGGGCTCGTTGTTGCCGGGTACTTGCAGTGCACTTCTGAAGCCATCCTTCCCTGTGCTGTGATCAGGTCTGAACGAGGCAGAGGCAGCAAAGAGCCCCTTCATTGCGTCAATGGGCATCTACGTGTTCAAGAAGGAGCTGATGCTCAAGCTGCTCCGCGAGCAAGCCAAGTTCAACGACTTTGGCGGAGAGATCATTCCTGAGGCGGCCGCCAGCAGCCGAGTCATGGCCTACCTCTTCAACGACTACTGGGAGGACATTGGAACCATCAAATCCTTCTTCGAGGCCAACCTCGGCCTCGCCCAGCAGGTCTGTCTCGTCTCTGTGAGCAGTATCATCATGGTTACATGACCCCTGCTGCCACAGGATGCTGCTCTGCCTCTGCATCTGCTGGCATTGCATGCTTGTAAGACCTGATGACCTCCATGCAGCGAATGAGTGGTTCCAGTTCCAAGCACGCTGTAGCATGATTGTGGCATGGCTTTCTGTTACAAGCAACTGCAGTGGGCCAGGAATACCATATGACAGTATGGCTGAGTGTGGGGGTGTGGTGCGTGCGGTGCAGCCGCCGCGTTTTGAGTTCTACGACCCGCAGACGCCGATCTACACGTCGCCGCGCTTCCTGCCGCCGGCCAAGGTGGTGAAGAGCAAGATCAACGACGCTATCATCAGCCACGGCTCCTACCTGGAGGAGTGCACCGTCTCCAACGCCATCATCGGCCTCCGCTCCCGCATCTCCAAGGGCGCTGTCATCCAGGTGCCTGCCCCACACCCGTCAGGGCAGGAGCACCGCAATTGGACCACCTGCACAGCATGTGGACAGAGCCCCCACCTCACTGCATACAACAGGGCTCTTCCTTGTTGGTAGCTCCAGGCAAAGTGGCTTCCACTTTTTGAATTGGAGAAAGGAGCATGAAGCTGCACAGATGGAGCCTGCCCTACTCCACCATGATGTCGCCAGGATCAGCAGCGGTACGCCTGCATTGAAGCATAGAGAGAAGCGATTCTCGGTAAAAGTCCTGAGGGCCGACCAATTAGCTGAGGGCTGCTGTGTGACCATGCGCGCAGGACGCGATGATCATCGGCGCGGACTACTACGAGAGCGAGGAGCAGCGGAGCGCGCTGGTGGCGGCCGGCCGCATCCCCATCGGCATTGGCCAGAACAGCGTGATCAGCAACACCATCGTGGACAAGAACGCGCGCATCGGCCGCGACTGTCAGATCGTCAACGCTGCCGGCATCGACGAGGCCGTGCGCGAGGACGAGGGCCTCTACATCCGCTCAGGCATTGTCTGCGTCCTGCGCAATGCCGAGATCCCCGACGGTACCAAGGTCTGAGCGCATGGCGCGGGCCGAGGCGGCCCCAGCCGCTGCGGTCATCAGCCTTGTGTAGCAGCAGTTGTTGGGACCTTGTGTGGCAGCAGAATTTGAGGCTTTGTGCAGCGGCAGCACCTGACTGGCGGCGGTGCCAGAAGCAGGTGCTAATGGTTCAATCGTTTGCTTGGAAACGCTTGGAAGGACTGGGTGGGTGCTGCGTGGAGTTCGGGAATTGGAGGTAAGCAGAGGTGTGAAGATGCGGTGTGCCCCTTAACACCATGAGCAGAAAATAAACGAGTTGTGAGGTTCCATGCTGCCTGCAAAATGGCAAATGTCAACTTTGGTGTGCGCTGGGCTCCCATGCTTCTGTTGTTATCTTCAACAGAGCAGATCTAGAGCTTGCAGCTGATTGCCACCTGGCTTGTTCAGATTTTATTAGCAATTTGCGCTGCTGTATGCAGTCTCTAATTCTTGGGGCCCTTGCTTGGTCCCATCTGGTTCATGCTCGCTTAGATGGAACGGAATTGTTAGTGCAAATGCTATCCGTTTCCTTACTTTGGTTGTCCATCTTTGCTGGGAAAGTAAAAGAGCCGTTCAACCAATGGCATGCATGACATGTGTGCAAGCTCTCAGCGAGTAGGAAATATATTGTAGCAAATGACCGAGGGTCATGTAATGATATTTTGAAACCATACCCTTTTTATTCTTTTGCAGTCATGTGATCAGCATTCAAGAGCAAAAATTGAGATCAGCGTACGCATGGTGGATCGCGTATGATGCCATCGTCAATGTGCCAACTTGTTGAACATGCTGCTACTCCCAGTAATGATTAATTCCACAGCAGAAAATCCCAGAAAGGCATGCTATAAGCCTAAGTCCAACAATGCTCAAGCAGCCTTCGCTTTCAGAGAAAGAGCATGCACTCCACTTTTCAGCTCCTCGTCAAGTATGCCGTAAATTGTTCTGTGGCACTGCACAGGACTCTTCCCTTTGAATGCATCTGAAACGATCTCCACCCTGCAGAAAATGATTCAAAGGTCAGCGTCTTGCAGATAATCCTAAATAAACAAAGGTAGCTATCTATATCTGCAGCCATGACACGAAGTGGCAGATGTATGGTTCAAGGTGCGCACTTGAAGTGGGTCTCTGCATCCGGCGCCCCGGTTGGATTCCCCATGTGACCTGCATGCAGGTGTGACTCATTGACAATGCTGAGAGTCGTTGGAGTAAGGGCCTCCTCCAGCTTCCTGCAAACCAAAGGAAGGCACAATTACAGTCTCCTGATCCTCGTGCCTCTGATCAGACCACACGACACAGACTCATTTGCTGCAGGACTGGCGAAGGCTGCATGCACCTTCGGATGGATTGTGCAAGGGGCCCATTTGCACTTTGCTGAGCCTTGGAGGCCATCCTGCGCATCTGCCCTGCCAGGGGCTACTTGTTGAGATCAAAGCAGTCGAGGCAGGCCTGCAACGCTGTGTGGTATGTGGAATTGATGTCTGAATCTGTCAGCAATCAGAAACTGCCGTGTTTGCCTGTGCTATTTATGTAGATGCAACAAGTTCTCTAGGAAAGGCTATTTAACGCAGAACGCTTGGCAAACAGATCGGTCAAATGTTTGATCCAAAACAATCTCAGCTTGTAAAGAGTGCCAGCACTGAGGGCTGCGAAAAATGTGTCTACAACTACAAGCTTCACGAATGAAGGGTAGAAATTAGCACAGAGGATTCATTGATGCTCTGGAAGTCTCGGAAATTCAGGTCAATGATGGATGGGCAGGCTACAAACACGAAAGTTCCGAAACCAACCATGCCAAAATTTCCTGAATTAAGTTTGAAATGGATCAATGATAGTTTGAAAGATTGATTATTCGGGAGGAATATATTTCAGGCCAACGGGTGCATGTGTTCGCGGCGACAGGGAGGTTCTGAATAGCCACATGCTGTTGATCTCATGAAACCATGTCGTGATTAATCGATGGGCAACACTATGGGTTCTATAAATTTCTCCACGGTAACAAAACTTTTTACAAGATTCTTCTCGACACGGATGGGCCCTCCTGTGCCACGGCTGGGCATTCCGGGAGTAGATCACATTATTGCTGTAGCCTCTGGCAAGGGAGGGGTAGGGAAATCCACCACAGCAGGTCAGCTCTTGTCCGAATCTAACTACTTATCATAATCATCGAGCTTGATAGAAATGTTTAACCTCGGCTATACTGCAAGGCGTTGGATATGTGGCCGCATGGATGCCTCTCAAGCATTTGTAGCGTTGGATCTGAGAGCTGTTTGTGTCCTTCCCGCAGTCAACCTAGCAATTGCACTGGCAAGGGGCTCCAATCTCAGGGTTGGGCTGATGGATGCGGATGTGTTTGGCCCATCGATCCCTAGGATGATGAAGCTACAGGGGAAGCCTGAGATAGACAAGGGTGCGCGCCCTCAAAGCCTCTATATTTGGCCATGAACTTGCACGTGCTTCCTTTACAGAATTTCAAAACTTGAATGCTCTTTGTCGGCCCTGCTGTGCAGCTGGGAAGATGCTGCCACTTCAGAACTACGGCATCCGCTGCATGTCCATGGGGTTCTTGATGCAGGTGGGATTCCCCTACTGCTGTAATGCATCCGGAGCACTTCAGCCCTACTGTAACGGGCAAGCAAACCCTCATTCCCTTGTAGCCTCTCAACATGAAACACCAAGCTGTATGGGATGGCTGTTCACAGGATGACTCACCGGCGGTGTGGAGGGGTCCGATGGTGATGAGCGCCATAGACACCTTCATAAAGAAGGTCAACTGGGGTGACCTGGACGTGTTGGTCATTGACATGCCGCCCGGCACTGGGGATGTCCAGCTCAGCGTCACCCAGCGCCTGCGCCTCTCTGGCGCTGTCATGGTGTCCACCCCCCAGGTCCACCCTCCAGACCTGCCCAAACTGGCTGTCTACATAGGAACTGCGGCCAGTTGCTGGTAGATTTGTTTTGCTGCCTTCAGCACATAGCTATCGATGTCCAGGAAAATGGTCACCCTCAGTTGGCCTGCTTGTAAGCATCCCATATAGCCGGCCAAGCTCCTTGCCCCATGCTAAACATCACAGGCTCGCATGCAAGCCCTGCTGCTTGAGTTGTGCAGTTAGCATCAGTGCGACTGCAGGACATTGCGCTGATAGATGCGCGGAGGGGGGCGGGCATGTTCAGGAAGGTGGCGGTGCCCATCATGGGCATCATCGAGAACATGAGCTACTACCGCTGCCCAAATTGCGGCCACAGCGAGCACATCTTCGGCCACGACGGCGCCAAGCGCACCGGAGAGGAGCTCAACATGGAGCTCCTTGGACAGGTACTAGTAGTACCATAGCGGAATCTGCTGTCCCTCTGTAACCCCAAGGGTCACCTTTCTTAAGAGTGTCAGCCCTCAGCATTGGTCTTGTGGGGCAAGTGCTCCATGAACACTCCACTGTGATGCACAAGTTTCTGGAGTTGCCATTCCTAGATTATCTCTTCACTGTGTTTTTTGAAATGGAGGCATGCGATACGTGCTGATGCTATGCTGCGCTGGAAGGTGCCTTTGGAGATTGGGATCCGGGAGACGTCGGATGCAGGGACGCCGATAGTGGCCAGCCAGCCAGACAGCCCCACGGCCCAGGTGTACTGTGACATCGCCGACCGGCTGCGGCACAAGCTACGACTAGTTGAGCCGCAGTCAGGGCCCCGCAGGGATGACCAGAAGCCACCATAGCCTCAGAGGAGGAAACGTGCCCCAGGATTTTTTTTCATCTACTCCTAGCTGGTCCCACTTTAGTGCCCTAGCTAGGACATAGTATAAGACCCTGCAGTACTTCATGAGAAGTTCGAGTGCTGCATGCATGGTGCTCAATGTCATTTGCGGGTTGATCATGTCATGACATGAGCGCCGCTTCGGCGATTTTTGGTGCTCTGGCATTTCACGTAAACAGACTCTTACATGATTGAAAGTGCCTAATGTGCTCTGAAATGCAGAGCGCGTCGAACCCCCGATTTCCTCACACACCTCATGCAGTTGCGGGAACACAAGTCACATGTCGCAACACAGTTCTTGATTGATCCCAACCAATGTGGAATCAGCGACTCCACGATCATGAATTGAGCCTGAACCACCTCACCATTCTAGAGCACTCACGCCTAATTCAACCTTCCCATGACTTGTTGGCTGGCAAAATGACTATTTGCAGTCTCCAACACGATTGTGACACCAGGGATGGCCAACACCTGCAATTGAAAGAATTTTGTACAATGTAGGGCGGCACTACTAGCTGCCGCTGTGCGCATGGTGACCTAGATTCACCACGCGAGCAATGATCACAAGTATAGACTCAAATGCTAGACCCACACAGCCCCAAATTTCAGACTTGCCCAGCCATGAGCAAGCCAACCCGTAACGTCAACAATGAATGTTCACATGCAATAATAGCAAGCGCAATGCACTCACTGCCTCTGCAATACTTGAGGGAATGTGTCGCAAGAATTTCTTTATTAGTCACAATCACGACCATTCCCAAATGTCCATCTTGTTCAATCTAGATGATCTCACCCACATTCGTGGATGGGAGCAATAAGAATTCAACTGCAGTATCTTGAGTACAGATGCAATCATTGTCTGCAGCACGCTCTGCATCTACAAGTCACTGCAGGTGCATTGCAGCTGTCAGATCAGTGAATCCATCGTCCAGACTTTGCCTCATCAAGTCAGGTTCTTGGCGAGACCTCAAGAGGTATCCTCGTCATGGATCTTCTAGTAATCTTTCTTCACTACTGCTGTGCTGCTGGCTTGCATGCTAAAAGGCTGGAAAAAGAGGAACAAAGAGCCTGGTGCAAATGGCACGAGTCAAAACTAAAAGAGGCAAAAGAGAGGGTAACTTGGCCGCTGGGTACATAAAAATCATTCATCCTGGCATGCTTGGTATCCTACACAAATGGTCCATCCTCAGCACAGGTGCACATGCTGTCAGCATGTGAGCAAATGCCTTGCTGTGCTGATTGTACTCGCAATTTCCAACCCTCCAGCATAGCTACTTTTATACAGATTCTGCACCTCTTTCTTTTGAGGTTGCTCCCTGGCAGTTGCACTCCCGCAGACCTCTGCGTGCGGGCCCAAAAAGCTGCTGGAACAGTTGATATGACAGATGGCCCCCGCTGTATTGAGGACTGACACCTCTGTTTGCTCCAAGCTCAGCCCACAGGTGGAATTCATTTTTCAGGGCTGCACAGCTCTGATGCTGGAGCGTGTCCAGGAGGATGTGGCAGGGTCCAGAGCCAGCTGCCAGGTGGGCCAGTATTTGAGGTCCTGCTTCAGGCTGAGCACCTTGCTCTTCATCGTCTCCTGGTGCACCAGCTTCACGCGCACAAAGGCCCCGTCCTCCTGCACAGCCAGCAAACACCTGCTCAGCAAAAACCTTCAAGAATCCCTTTGATACCGTTAGCAAAGCTGCCAACCCACTGCGATCCACGCTGCACACATCTTGATGCATTCTCTTGCAGGGTCCCTGCTCAGCTCTTTGACCATGGCGATGTCAGCCAGAACGGAGCAGTGCTTGGCTGCTGACGCACTGAGGCATCGTCTGGAGCCTCATGGAACAACCAACAACTGCCAGAAAGCTGTCAGCACCATTGTGGTGGGGAGTGAGGGGCTTCAGCTCACCAGCTTGCTGACAGCAGCGACAAAGGCGTCCAGGTCGGGGGTCCGAACGCCGTTGACCTCCTGCACGAACTGCAGCGCGTAGAGGCCGTAGCGGTGCGAGGGCGACCCGTGGTGCCAGCGCGAGATGAACACTCCGCTGCACGCCGGCAGGAATCCCCCCTCCCTCACCGCCCTGTGCGGCGCCTGCACTCGGAACATGCTGCACTTTCAAACCTCTCCACTCAATGCAGTACGCAGTCAGGGGAGCTTGCTTAACTCATACTTAAGCCGGGGGGCACAAGGAACAGCATAAAGGCAGGTGAGAACAAATTGTACTTCTCTGGCCATTGATTACCAGACGACCTCTAGGTGGGGATCACTGAATACCTCATGCATAGCAGGCACGTGCAACAGGCAAGCCTGGCTCGGGCAAAGGGGCATCACAAACTGCAGCAGTGGGGAATGAAAGCACACCTGCAGCTGCGCGCCAGCCCAGTGGACGATGCGGGCGGTGCCGAGACCGTCCTCGCGCGCCAGGGGCACCTGCACGCTGACCACCCTGCCCTCCCGGCACACCTTCAGCGCCACCTGCTCTCCCGCTCCCGGAGCAGCCGCCACCTCAACCGCACCCCTGCCACATCACTTCCAATCAGCCAGCATCCCTAGCACTTCAAGTCCAGCTGAATTGCCGGTCAATCACGGTACCTTCTGGGGCTGCCGCTTAGCGTGTGCAGGCCAGCAATGTTCAGAAAAGCATTGGCCTACCCACAAGGTGGAATAATACTGACAGGCAGGTCAGCCTGAAAGAACCCCTCACCCGAGGATGGCGTGGGCGTCGAGAGTGTTGGCGTCGGAGGCGGTGCAGTTGAGGTCAAGGCGCGCGCCGCTGACGACGCGCTGCCGCTTGGCCGGCCCCGCGGCGGAGCTGCTGGCCGCGCCGCGCTTGCCGCCCTCGGGCGCGCCGATCTGGAACACTGTCCCCTCGGACGCCAGCTCGCTGCTGTCCTGGCGGTCCGCGCCGCCGGCCGCCACCGCAACAGGGCTCGGCGAGATCTTGACTGAGGCTTGGGCGGCCGGGAAGGAGGCGGCCACGGCGGCCTCGACGGCGCGGAAATGGGACACAGGGCGGCCGGCCACGGAGAGCAGCAGGTCGCCGTCCAGCAGCACTGCGCGCGCGGCCGAGCCCGCCATGCAGCTCCGCACACGCAGCACCTACACCAACCCATCATTTTTGTCAGACTACTGCCTCACCCACTATAACGACTAGTGCACCCCACAAGGCTTGCTGGGAATTATGCACTTGTGACGAGCAGGGCAGAGGAGCGGAGCCGCTGAGAATGCTGGGCAGGCAGGCGCGTTATAATCTGCATGCTTGTTGGCCCATCCGGGACTTTCTCCTTGCATACCTGTATGCCTGCATGCAATATACCAAGACCTGGTCTTGCGTATCAGGTTGTGCAATAATCTGTGCGAGGAGGAGAAGGCTGCACCTGGCGGCGCTGGGGGTCTAGGCGGGCGAGGCGGGCGACCCAGGGCTCGGGCAGGCCCAGCTGCGCAGCCTTGCTCAGCAGCACTGGCTCCAGCTCCACGTCCAGCACACGCACCTCCGGCACCGCCAGCGCCTGCAACCATGACATCATTTCTCCATGTCATTTTGCGTCAGCTCTGATTTTACATTGACAAGAACGTCCCCTACCGCAGCACCTCCCACTGCCACACGCAGCTAGGACCTTCTCAATGTCTAACTCTTGATGCCCTCAAGCTGGCTCAAAGCTTAGCACAAGGGACTGAGCCAGAAGTTCCCCTTGCCTGAAATTGGCTGGGAACTTGGTCAAGAGTATATGATGAATGATGTACGAGGGTGCACCTGGCAGACACTGGCACAGGGGGCGGGGAGTTTGGCCTCCGCGGCGGCGATGCGGCGCACGAAGGGCGCGATGACCGCGGCGGGCAGCCCGGCGCAGAGCTCGCGGTCCTCCGAGTTGACCTGCTCGCTGTAGGACGCCCACAGCGCGCGCAGCCGGTCACCAGCGTCCACCAGCACTCCGCTGAATGCCGAGCCAAAGTCCTGGTCCAGCTTCACCACCTGTGTGGTGAAAACGAGATCAGTGGCAATCCCCCCAGTCCAGAGGAGAGTCCATGCACTCAAAGACCTTTGTGGTGAAGAATGCATTACATGCAGATCTTTCCAGTCCGGAGGAGACTGCCTGCACTTAAAGGAAGGCAGACATGCAAATGGGTCAGTGAAACATTGCACAAGACTTGGGTTTGAGTAGACTCTAGTGTCGAGAGCGGGCCAGGCGTGAGGGGGCACCTCTTCGTTGACGGCGCGGTAGCGCGGCACTTCGATGGGCTGGATGGAGAGCGGGAAGCAGGCGTTGATCACCGTGCTGTTGCGCGCCATCGACCGCATCGACTTGTTCAGGCCTGCGGCAGAAGGAGCTCCTCTCATTACTCAGGAATGCATTTCCACATGCACTCCACCGATGAATGTTTGGACGTCAGAAATTGCCCAGAACTGGGGAAGGAAGGCACCAAGCAAGAGGCAGAAAGGCTTACCAATGAGCGACACCTTCTCGCCACCCTTCACCGGAGTGGCGTTCATGACAATGGGCACAACGGCGTTGCGGGCCTGCACACACACAGCACAACTTTGAGCAGTCTCTTCTGCCACAAAGCCTTTGTAAGCAGGCGCTGTCAGGAGAGTGTATGCGTGCCACACACTGCCATGACAAGCTCTGGGCACACGAGGACACGACAGTGCCAGGACTCTGACCTCGGGAGGCAGGTCGGCGGGGTTGTAGGAGAGGATGGCGAAGTTGTGGAGCGGGTGCAGGAAGCGGATGCGGCCCTCCACCTCGGCCGGGTGCGCGCCAAAGGACATGCGCACGTCGCCCACCGACACCGACGCCGTGTTGCGGTCCGTCACCACCAGTCCCAGCTTGTCGCTGTGGTGCACGATCACGCCGTTGCCTGCCGCATCACACCGCACACCTCAAATTACTCCCAATGCCCCCATGCTGCAGAACATATTAACCTAGCAACAGTTGTAATATACTGTATTGCCCCGCGCGTGGTGTTTCACCGAGGACTCTTGATAATACCCAAGGCTCAGACTTTCCCTGCCATGCCGTGCTGGAGAGCCATGTATATGATGCTCCACCCAAAAATGAATCAGCAAAGACAGCCCTGAGGTGGTTTCGCGGGTGCAACCGGTGCTTTCCAATCGTTTCGCTGCAATGGACCGATCAATCAGCCTTGTTAGGGTGCGCGACGGACCACCCATCAGACCTGAGTCAACCGACGCACACTTCCGCCCTACAGTGTCGGGTATTGATCAGATCAGACATGCGCATGCAGCATGGGTAGGGGCACGCACCGACGAATGCGCGGCAGTGCACGCCGTCGGGCAGAGCGATGGCTGGCAGGTGGATGTCGAGCATGACCAGAGACTGGCGCACGCGCTCGGCCTGGCTCTCCTCCACTGCTGCCGGCACCTGCTCCTCCACTGACCCCTCCTCCCCATCCTGTGCACACTCCAGACACGGACACCTCAGCTTTCTGACCCTCTCGAGACAATTTTCAGGAAGAGAGATGCAGACATCAGCGCAGAGCTATATTTGTTATTCTCAAAATTGTCTCAAGATCTGGCGATAGCTGTTTTGATAACGACAAATGCAGACGCAGACATCCAAGGAGAGCAAGCGCCAGACATAAGAGTGGGCATCAGGCAGCAACAATTATGTCCCGCTCCAGGAGCACTGAAGACAGCCTGAACCTCGGGAAGCCCAGTTCAACACAGCGAGCCTCGGGTCTTGTCCTTGATTACACGCCGAGACAAGCATGCATTCCTACAGAAACACATTGCTTGGATGAATGTACATACGGGGGCATGACACACCTCAAGGAGCATGTCCTCGTCGATGTTGTCACCTTCCCCAGAGCAGCTGTCGGATGCCGGGGCCAGCGGCGGCTTTGCCGCGGGCAGGGCTGCCGGCACCGCTGGCGGCCACGCCTCCGTGCGGTCCCATGTGCCCCTCGCGTCGTCGCGCGTCCAGTACTGTGGGACCCCGTGCCTGCCCAAATACACCACTAGTCAGCTTCTTCAATTCTTGGTTGTAGTTGAGGCGCTCTCCTCTCTGCTAAACTCTGTGGAGCTCGAAGGTCACAGTGCTGATAGCTTCCAAGATGAGACAGCCAATTGTTGAGCTGTGAGGATGTATTCCCAGTGTCAGCCAGGCAGGGCCACACCATGGGAACTGCTCAGCAAGCAAGATCGGCTGTGCTGAAGAGGCACAAGGAAGCTTATCAAAGCATGCGCTGGGAATTCAGTGTGAACTTGATGTGAGGAGCAATGTGTGTGGTGTGAATGCAGGTGTGAGGGGCGCTGACCAGCTGCGGTCGATGTGGAGGATGGCGGTGCGGCGGTGGTGGCGCTCGCCAAAGACAAAGTACTGCAGGGGCACCTGCGCGCCGTGCGCCAGGCTGGCCAGCTGGCGCGCGAATGACTCCAGGTCCGGCGTCCGCACGCCTGCCAGCTGCGTGATGATGGCCTGCTTTGGCACCGACGCCCTCGACAGCATGTACCCCGGCTCTGCCACATACACCTGCACACAGCAACAGCAATCCAGAACCTACCATTGCATACTCCAGGGGAAAATATTGAGAAAAGACCGGATTCTCCCTGTTAAGCCAGCCCCAACAATGCTTGCCAGGGCACGTACTACTACACTGGGAAGCCCACCAGCTTCCAACAAAAATTCTTGACATGCCAATACAGTGACCATGGCAGCAGTCACATTGTTGCCCGAAAAGTACCCAGTCAAAGCTTGCAGGAATATGGCCTCTCACATGTTGCCATAGGAAGCATATGCTTTGCTGCGTTGCACTAAAGAGGCGCTGCCACACCTGGCCGACGTGGGCGGAGTTATTGCGGGCCTGCTGGTAGCTGAGGCCGTGCAGCACGCCGCCGGCAGATTCCAGGAAGCTGCTGGGCGACACCGCGTGCAGGTCCTGCACCGCCAGCTCAGCGCTGACTAAGCGCCCCCCCCTCTCCACCTCCACCGTCACGCTGCCCCCCACACACTCGTCCAGCAGCGCCTCCAGCGGCAGAAAGTGCACCACCACCTGCCGCCAAAACCATGCTCTCATCGCTGGCATTTTCCCATGGGTAATCCTAAAATAGGGTCAAGGAGTCGCCCAGCCATGTTTGGATTGCTATAAGCAAACATGGCTCCTGGGTCATTCAGTTCTCTTTGGACCGCTGCCTCGCAGTTGCTGGCTACAACAAGGCAGGACACGCTGTTGGATAAAAAATCAGAAGAAAGGACATGCTGACGGAAAGGAACACAAATACGTTGTACTGTGGATGTGATTACCTGACCCTGCAGCCGGACCAGCACATCTCCCGGCTCCAGCACGCCATCAGCCGGTCCCCCCGGCACCACACTCTCCACCACCAGCATCCCCGTGCTCCACTCCTCACCTGGGCATGGACCGCATCCCACAAAAGTGACAACTCCCACATCAACTTATGCACCTGCATTGCCCTCCAGCCCTTCCTGGCTGTCTGCAGAAACGTGCTAAAATCAATTTACCAATTGTGTCTGTACGCAATCCGTGATCCCTGGTGCTTGAAACTACACAGCCCTGGCAGTGTCTTCAAGACAGTGTCAAGGGGGCAGTACAGATCTGGCGGCACACACCATTGGAGGAAGTCTGCTGCTTTATGGCCGCTCTGACGGCGGCCTCAGTGGTGTGTGTCAGCCCCAGCCGCCGGACCTCGTCAAAGCCCTTGAACACGAATGTGGCCTGCAGATCTCCCCTGGGAATGCACGGTGCGCGCCACTCGTCCGGCCCCCTGCCGATGTCATGGCATGCCTGTCAGCCAACACACCACGTCTGGTCAGTCTCGGTCCACAATGCCCCTTGTGGCCACAGCATATTCTTGCCATTGCAGACTCCCTGACACAAGTCTCCATGCAGAAATCATTATACTTCTACAGCTACATGAATAGGAATTTTGACATCATTACATAAGCAATGCTTGATTATGGTTGACTGCGTCTTGCTTGGATCTGGCAAGTCCAACATGGGGTAGGACATATGGCATCCTTCACATGCAGCTTGTCTGCAGACACACCTTGATTTTGGCAGGAGAAGCATGTGATAATAATGATAAATCAATAAAAATACAGATGCTGAGGTGGACAGGGTGAGCTGGTGCGCGCCTGCAGAAGCTTGAGGGCTCTGACCACGCGGTCCAAGGGGAGGTAGAAGGCGGATGCAGCCTTGTTCTTGCCTCCAGCGTTCAGCGCAATGACCTGGCCATGACTGTTGATGACAGGGGAGCCGCTGCTGCCGCCCTTGGTGCCCGACGCCGCTTGCAGGTAGACTGCACGCCACGCAGCAACTCAGCAATAATGCACATGAAACAACTCTTGACACCTTTATTGCGCAACTAAAAAAAACAGCAGTTTCTTTGAGAAATCATCTCAGTTCAATTAAGGGAGGATTGCCCACAGGTGTTGAAATCGTTGTAGCCCTTCTTGGAGTAGAATGGCGCGTCCCTGTCCAGCCGCGCCAGAGTTCCGGCAAGAATGGAGATCTGCACAGAGCAGGAGGGGCAGAAAGTGATTTAAGCACTCGGATTTGCACAATTGTACGCTTGTGAGTATGATGACAAAAAGCACATCACAGCTGCAATGGATGTGAGGTTCGATGAGATCAGATAAGATGTCTAGGGTGAAGTACAGCAGATTCAATAATCGAGATCAAGCAGTGACCAGGAGGGTCAACAGATCTTGTCAGGCGACCCGTACTTTCTCGCCAGAGTCGTTGCCCACGACGCGCACTTCCATGCCAACAGAGGCTCCCTCCGGCTTCAGAGGGACCTCGGTGACTGGCATGAACTGCACTTTGCTCGGGTCAAAGCGCAGGAACCCTGCAGACACAAGGGACACCTTATTTCTCATCTGATCCACGTTCTGCTGTCTCTCATAGTCTGATAGGTGAGCAATGCTTACAAATTAAGCTGCGCACCGAAGTCGTGGACTGGGTCATAGTAAAGTGGGCGGACAGGCAGCTCCTCGCGATTCAGGAAGATAGCTTCTGCAGTGATGGGGCCTGCGCCATTGCAGCACAAGTTGAAGGCAACTGTGTCGGAATGTTTGCAGCTGACAGAAGAATGAGGAATCAGAGGCTGATGGCAGCTTTACTGCCTCTCACCCCAACGTATAGGGCTAGATCGGAGCGCAGGCACGAGCAAGACAATGGGGGCCGGGTGCACAGATCGGTTGTTCCAAAATCAAACCTGGTGTCACAACGTGTCTGTTCGTGAGTATCAAACCGCGTTTTGCATCCACAATGAAACCAGTGGCGTAGGCTGACCCTGCGCTCTCAGTGTCGAATGACCTTGTTTGCGTGACCCTGCATGGCCCAGGCCAATCTTACGAGTATGCCCTAATTAAAAAAGCACACTAGTGTGGCAAACTATAGCTTGGACATATTTAAGAGAGTACCACAAAGCCTGTGAAGTGAACTTCATAGGCTGCGGGAGTTGACGGTGGAAAAGCGTACTTAAGAACCAAGCAAGCTGGAACGACAGCATCGAGAGCTTTCTGGAAATTTGCTGTGGCATGCGAAGGAGGTGCCACGGCTTCTTCCATGCTCTGAAGCGTTTCTTCTTCCCTAAATTTTTGGTGTGCCGTCTCCCCAGAATCACGCACAGGTTTGTCCATATCCCGAATGGTGTGTGAGAAGCTGCTACAGCAACGCATGAGATCGGAAGAATAATCCAGGCCTCGCAGAAGAGGAACAGGATGGACCCGCCAAAGCCGTGGTGCTGATCTCCGCGTTGAGGGTTCCTGAAGCGTGTTGAAAACCCTAATCCAAGGTTCACTCTCCTAATTAGGTGCGACTTGCATTGCTGAATGGCTGAGAGCTGCAAGCCTTCCGACATCCCTACCCAATTGAAGACATCAAGAACAACTTCAATAATTCCAGAAGATCGATATAATATTGACGCATGCTACTGGATCGCTGCATGAGGTTGGCACAGGTCTTGAGGCTGGGCCACAGATTGCACCTGCCTGCACTTTCCGAGAGGTGTTTAGGGGGTGCGATCGACGCACGTCAGACGTCTCACTTCCACGCTAGCACATCTGCATCACATGGAGAAAGAAAAGAGGGAGAATCGTGAGTGCAAAACCACTCATACATTTATTCGCATTCTTGATCTAAGCTTGTATGCCCAAATTCTGCTTGTACTCATCATTTGCTATTTCAAGAAATGCATCTGGCGTTTTTCGCAGGATAACGGCCACGTTCTTTGACGAAAAGGACAAGTCTGAGAAAACCGTGCAGGTTACACTAGGGGAGTCACTAATGGAAGCTGCACATGCAAATGACATTGATCTAGAGGGTGAGAGCCTTCCTGATTGACAGAGAGGACTTGTTCATTGTTCTCTGCTTGGTGGCGAGCAGGGCAGTGCGCCAATACGCTGTTGCTCTGGTCTGAAAAGCCGGCTTCACTGAAATGTTGTCCATTTTCCTATGATTGTGCCAGTTGGCTTGATCCAGCCCCATTTCTAGACAAGCGGCAATTGCAGCTGGGAGTGACGAACTCACGTGTGTTTTCTGTGCATTGTGAAGGTGCATGCGAGGGATCCTTAGCCTGCTCCACTTGCCACGTGGTGATTGAGGTGCCATTCAGTGCTCTCCAGCCGCAGCTCGATTCTGGGACTCTTTATTGTATTGCGTATGACTCATGTCTGCGTTTAAGGCAGCGCCTTGATGTCTTCAATCTTCTCTCAGAATGGTCTGGTCCTGTGGCAGGATCCAGAGCTATATGACAAACTGCCAGAACCCACAGATGATGAGAATGACATGCTGGACCTGGCATATGGCCTCACAGAAACGTACGCTGCTCCATAATATCATCATGAAGTGTCACAAGAGATGCAGTAAAATCGTCTACTTGGGGAGGGGCAAAGGATTGAAAGGCTGTGTGTTTGTGAGCAGGTCCAGGCTTGGGTGCCAAGTGATTGCTTCAAAGGACATCGATGGGATCCGCGTGAGAATACCTGGAGCCACCAGAAACTTTGCAGTCGATGGGTACAAGCCAAAGCCGCATTGATCGTTGTCCCTAGGGTGCAGTAAAGGATACATGCAAGCATCATAGAGATTCAATTGTAGCTACCTAGGCTGCCTGCTGCTGCAGAGCAAAATTCTTTCTTACCCAACTCGTGTCTAGCACTACTAGACGGGTAGATGTACCAATCGTATCCATAGAATAGATGCATACAAACGCATGATGATCCTGTCCAGTTGCTGACACACTGCAAGCAGTCGTTTTTTGCCCCAGGCTGACTTGTGCTGATGACTTGTATGTGTTCACCAAGACTTACAGGAAATCTTAACCTATCATATTATGATAAGCGCTATTATTGTAGTGCCCTGCGGATTGCATGACTCTATAAACAGACAGATCGGCACCACTGCCTGATTGGAACAATTTCTCAGGCAACTCATACTAGTACCACCTCCATATATTGATATGGAGCCATCCTGATCAGCGCAGCGCTGCTAGCATGTACATGAGTACACATTCTAACATCTCGCCCGAACAGTCATTGCGCTGAATAGCAAAATCTCTATCTATGGTTGCATTTAGGTAGCCTTGATAAAGCTGGGCTGCCCCATCAGGCGGATGGCATACTCACGGGTCCCTAGGAGGCCAGTCCTCTCATAAATGACAGCATACAGGGGGAATGTCCGGAGCAGCTTGTTGAAGCGGCTCTCCTGGTGCAGGAAGGAATGCACCAGACACCTCCTGTCCCTGATCTTCTCTAAGAGCTGCATAGCATCAAAAAATCTCCCGTCAGAGCCATGCAGATACCTCACCGCAGATTCCTTGATTCTTATTACACGCTTTTCCTGCCAGAGGCAAGGTGCGCCTGCAGACAGACCTCTGAGCAGATGCAGCACGAATATCAAGCAAATATGTACAGGAGGAGAGGCACCAGGTGATTGCAGGGCTGACCTTGGGCGTGATGCCTCCACAGATATAGACACCTCCAGTGGCCAGCGCACGGAGCCCCATGTAGCCAGCCTCTGCCCCAATGATGGCCAGAAACATGTCCACAGCCTCCACCGCCAACTCATCATTCCCACTCAGCGCTGCTTTTGTGATTGCTGGCGCATCCTGCCAGGCGCATCAAAGCACATCATTAGATCACTGTGGACCCCCTTGACAACCTTGTGTGTGTTTTCCAAGGCGAGTGCCTCATTTTGGGCAGCTAGACTTTGGCCTGGCTCGGCCCAGGACAGTGGGATGGTGTGCATGCCTTGCAGGTGTCCATTGATACGAGGGGGCGGTTGCAGCTCTCGTCCGACTGCAGGAATCTGTAGATCCGTTCAAGGCCGCTGCCGCATGTAACGTGCTCCACTTCACAGTACCCCAGCTCCTGCTCTACAAACACCTGCGCCACACACTCGTCTGCATAAAAAAATCTCTGACATGTGCCAGTACACCCCTCAGAATGGCAGCCAACACATGCTGGTGCACTGACACCAGATAGGAAACTCTTCACATTGCAGTAATTATGTCCATCTGGACCAGCAGAGCATGAGCTGGCCCGCAAAGCGAACACACAGAAATTTCATCTGAGAATTCCCCTAGTCCAGCAGGTGTAATGAATCCGTTTGCTGCCAGTCAAGAGTGGTGTGAGGGGAGTCAGGTCACCTGCAGGGCGCGCTGCTTCCATCCCCGGGGGGCGAAGGTTGCGTGGGACCCCTCGCTGGGCCACACCTTGTATCCGCCCTGGATCTCGTCCCAGAACAGCTGCGCCTCCCCCAGCCCAGTCCCTGGACCCAGCACTGCTTTGGGACCCTGCGCGCAACCACATGGGCCCCTTACTGTGAAATCCACCAGAGAATTCAAGTGCATGATTGCATCTCACCACCTCAAGGTCTAGTTTGTGGCCTGAGCAGCTTGAACTGCATGGAGTGCAGTAAACGTCTCGCATGGCTGCGGTGAAGTGACCAGATTACTTCATGGGATTGCATGCAATGTCTGCATTTTCTACAGCTTAATCAATATGTGAGGCCAGTGGGGTCTTGAGAGGAAGTAGATCCTTGCCTTCTCAACATCGGGCACCTCGTTCAGACAGACCAGATGTTCAGGTTCCAAGGCGGTCACTCCATATCCATTCGCCTCAAAGTCATTGAGCACAGCAACCCTGGACGACAGGCTCAATCCAATCAACACTGCTGGCATGTGCGATGAGGGCAAGAGGTTTACGAATTTCAGGAGGGAAACATTATGTTGGATCAGCGCCAATTGGGGACAGTGATATGTGGCTCACCTGATGCCATGCGCCTCTGAAAGGTAGTCACCATCAATGACCCAGCTCAGGTTTGTCATCTCACACTTGTTGTGTGCAACAGGTCCAGCACATGCAAAAGCTGCGGCCTTTGGTAGATTTGCCTGAAAGACTTCCTGTCTGGCCACTTCGGCAAGGGCGTCCGGGAAGGTTGGGAACTCCCTGCATGGGAAAATCTGCAGATGCAGCAATAATGAATGTCAGTCTCTGACAAACTCCTGCACCTGATCAATGAGATCTGCGGTCGCAACAACAGCATTTCTAAATGGGCAGCATGATGCAGCAAGCTCGTCATGACCCACAGTTGTGCACCTGGTGATAAAGCTCCTGATGAGCACGCCCGCCTGTCATGTCGATCTTCCAAAGCTCAAAGCGGCAGTTGGTGCCACCAATGTCAGCAATGAGCACTGTGTCCCCATTGCCCTGTGAAGAAAACACAGTATGGGCCCTGCATCTTGTTGTTGAGGGCTGATAGGTCAAACGAGAAACAAGAGAGAGTGCAGCGCAGACACGCACAATCACTGAGACAAGAGATGAAAAACATGCTGTAGCTTGCTCGCACAACAGAAGGGGGTTTTCTCGGAGGTCATCGGTGGAAGTAACTCACTGAGTGGCCCCAATCCATGGACGCTGCCGCGTTTCTACATTGCACATCGAACTTGTGGCCGATCTCACTGCGCCCATGACGAGTGGTCCAAGCATGCTGCCTTGCCGAGGGACGAGGCGATGATTTAAATATCAGTGATCTCGATTGAGGAAGCTGCGTGGAGGGTGCTGTCGAGGCCAGAGCCGTGAATCTTCCCGACGTGGAATGGATATGCAGCATATTGAAACTAGTTCCCAACACCTATTCTGCCAGTACACGCTGTGCTTTTCTGCGAAGCACCCAGCTGGAGCTGGGTGTGAAAGCGTTAAGGGATTGACCAAATCTGCTCAACTAGTGTATGCTGGTGCGACCCACGAGAGCATTACCAGCTCCACGCGAACCCCTTCATGAAACAAATGTACTTCGATTTGTAAAAAAATTGCTCAGGCAGGATGCAATGCTCTTGCTTCCGCGCGCAATAACTGTGACTCACCGCTATGGTCATTCATTGCTGGAGAGGTTTCAATGCATGCGATTATCGACTCCTCATCTCCAAACCCTCGATTCAGTGCATCTCTGCAGTGAAATTGGCGCGACAAGTGGCAAGACCTTGAAGAATAAATTGGATTTGAGTCTCTTGTACGAGTCACAAACAGGAGCCGATTGTTTCCCCTATTTCTGGGTGGGCTCGCATACTCCCGCACGGGTGCAAGAACCCGTCACCCGGAACGAGCGCAGCCCACAATACACTTACGGGAAGTCACCTATGGGACTGGCCCGTGGGCAAAGCCTCGGTTTGAGAAAGTGTGCCAGTCTCCCATCACTGAGCGACTGCGGTTCGGACCGCGCCCTTGAAGTGTATTGTGGAAAAAGGCAGCTGATAGAGCTGTCGACGAAGGTTCCAACACGGCTTCACGGGTTCCTGGAAGACATTGGAGTAGCTCACTACTTTGTAATAGTAAAGCAGACCACGGATGGCAGCCTCACCCAGTTCGATTTTGGCCCAGTGGGTGGGGACATCGCATTCCCGCAGTTCAACTCACTTGAGCTCCCAGCAAGGGGAGTCATGGGAAACGGGGATAAGAGGAATGCGAAGCGGCTCAAGCAGGCAGAGATCCGAGAGATGAAGGTGTGCTCTGCTGGTCTTGGCACTGTTGACCACCAGCTGCACAGAAGGTTCAAGTTGCTTTTAGGAACAAACATAATGCAAAATAGTGTTGGCTCTCTGTAGGGTCAAAAGTATTCATTGTGGGTTTTACCATTGAAATTCTCAGCAGCCACAGATGCGATATTGCAGCCTAGCTAAGTTTCGTTGACCTAAAGACATTTACTTGTTGGACAGTTGACAGAGCTTCCACCACAGCATATGTACGTTGGAAGGAGCAAACTGTCGCTGAAGGACATTCGGAACTTCAACAACCTGCAGCAGCTGACCTACTTCCTGAACCAAAATGACTGCCGGTAAGCGCAGCTCCCTGTGTTTGCCATCGCCTTCGGATGCTTGCCGTACAATCTTGTGCTTGTTTTGTTTTGCCTCGTCAACTGTACTGCAGAAATTTCTTGGAACGCAGCGCCTATCGGGGATGTTTGTGCAGGCACTATGTTGACAAGCTGTGTCAGTACACAACTGGGGTGAGCCACGCAGCCAGCCTTTGCAAGAGGACGACCTTCCGACAGCGCAGAGCCACGCCGCACTGGTCAGACTCGGTCATTACCCTGGCGCACGCCCTCACAGACGTCGCCAACTGGCCAAAGGTCCAGACAGCCACCCAGGTGATGCCCAAATCAAATTCCCTCGCCTTCGCTTGTGCAGGGGATACTAAGGACTTCTTCAGGAGTCTGACTAAGGCATGGGGAGGGGAATGCCGTCTATCAGATCCTGCACTTTGTGAGAATCTCCTTTTTTAAAAGGAATGCAGGGAAAGAAAAGGCTGCCTTGCAAGTGGACATCATGCAGCAACAGGCCAATAATTGCCGGCTCAGGAGCACTCCTCTTGTAGATGCACTGGAGAATGCAATTTCTTTTCTAAACAATGTCAATGGTGTTTGCAGATGACTCTTACCTTTGCGGGTGCTCTGACCAGCCGCTCGACGCTGCGACGGCTGCGGCCGCAGCTGCTGCCGGGGCTGGCCGCGCGCGTCAGCGCAGTGCCTGCTCCCAGGGCCCTCGTCAGCAGGACCCTGCAGCGGCCGCCCATCGCCATGGCCACAGCTGTTGCGGCATCCTACACTGCCGGGAGAGCTCCTGCGGTGCGAACTTTTGACCCAGTTTTGAGGGAATATTTCGGATCCTTGCTGCCCAGGGCGCCGGTGAGTTCTGTGCGCGGGTCTTGACTAGACGTGCTTTGCTGGTGCAGGTGCGGGAGGCTCTGAATGTGGGCTGGCGCATTGGGGAGAGTGTGAGGGCTGCTGCAATGAACATGGTGGCATCAGCAAGCTCCGTGGGGCGCTCCGCCACCAGAGCAGCGGCCGGCAGCTTCCAGGAGGTGGGTTACTATCCTGAAATCTCGACAAGTTTGGTCTTGTACAGATGTTGGACCTACAGGATGAGCTTGTTCTTAGCACTGAGCGAGTGGTCAAGAAGCAATATTTTTTGAGAGAGCTTCTGGCGTTTGTGACTGAGACAGGTAGAGCGCTTTTGAACAGTGAGCATGATTGTGCAGGTGCTATCTGTGGCTGGCCAAGGTGTGGTGGGTGCAATGGCGGTAGCAGGAACGCGCAGCACAGTCTGCAATTCTGCCACCGCAGAGCGGCCAGCGCCCTCGCGGCTGCGGCCGCGCCTGATTTTGCCCCGCATCGGTGGCCGTTCAAGCAAGGTCCTGGTGGCATGAGTACATATTACAGCACTGGCTTCAAGCTGGCATCATCAGCCAAGGGGATGTCACTGTGAGCATGTTTGGAGCGATGAGGAGTGAGCTTACAGTAGAAGCCATAGCTAACAACGCTGAGGTACTGAACTTTTTCAAGAATTTGTGAGACAAGCGAGAGAGTGCGGGAGAGCAAACGATGCAGATTGTGCCAACAGATAGCAAACGAGTGGATTTGAGGAGTAGCAGTAGAGGTTGTGGAGGCAATATCTTTGTCAAAAAAGGAAGATGTTCACCGTTTCCTCACTTGAACACGTGTAGTTCCACATCATTTCTGTGGTCTTTGGATGAGCGTGAACATGACTTTGCCAGAACTGCTAGTATCTGCCCGTCACATTGAAGTCAGAGCCCATGTTTTGGGAAACAAAAGGAACCAGACAGGGAAGTCTCCGAGTTGTGATGTCCATGCAGAGAAGATAGGCTACAGTAGAGAGTGCATCTTTTATATACAGTTGTAGAATAAAGCAATGTATGACCATTTCCATTCAGTGATCGACAATTGAGGGGTGTGCTTGGACAGTAGTGTTGCAATTTGCATATGCTGACTTGCAAGAGAAGATCTGAAGTTGGGCAAGCATCATAAGGAATGTTGAGGGTGCACCTTTGGTTGCGCTGTGCTGGAATGGGAGTGATAGGAACCTGCATGTTATGACCTCAATTCTTACATCATGTGGGACATGCATGATAAATGGATGAGAAAGGCACCGATTAATCAATATTGTTTGCAGCACTGCATGCTGCCATAGAAATTATCTCTTCAATGTAAAGGTAAACCATTCGTAATAAAGCAACTGGGAACGCTTATGTACTGCTTAAGGGACCAGCACTGGGTCTAGAATGACAAGCTGAACTTCAGCTGCTGAAGGCTCCTTCAGTAGCCGCCTCGGCAGTGACATCCATCTCTACCATGATTGACGACCCTGCACATGCCATTGAACTGCTCTTGCAGACGCAACCAATCTTGATGAGATTGCCGGAAAGATCTTCCAGGAAACTGAAGTACCAGGAGGTGCATTGATGCATCAGAACATACCAGGAATGGTAGCGTGGTACGCTGTGGGTGTCAGGGGGCCCAAACATTGCAGAAGCATTATGGTGCGTTCTTCTTCCTTTTCTTCTTCCCTTTCTTTTGGTAAAGCATCAGGTCCTGCTGAAAGGGCCGCTTCTGCTTCTGGATTGCCCCTGCACGGCCCTCCTCTTCCTCTTCCTCCTGCTCACTTGCCTCTGCTGTGTCGGCTGTCTGACCTGCGCGCATGGGCAAGGATATCTTTGCCCAGTGCCAGGCAGTACGCCATGCACAGCAAGATTGATCCCGTCCCTACTAGAAAAACACACAGAGATCACATGCATATATTTCCTGTGTGAATGTCAAATCCATGGGTTCTTCCCAGTCATGCCCTGTTCAGGAGGGCCCAGCACCAGTAGTGGCTCCATTCTTTTGACTGTGGCCGGCACTCGGTTGCTGCCCATCCTGCTGCCCCTTCAGCCGCTGCCCCAGTCTCCTCTCCAACTTTGACGCTGCAGTCAGTGCCTGCGCAGAGCAAACCCATTTGATAACAAAAAACTGCAACCTGCGACAGAGGGGAGGTCATCAGGTGATACATCAAGGGGGCATACGGCGCAAATTGTGGTACCGGCTGAGACCCACCTTGTGGTACTTGCGTGGGTCAGCTCCCAACCCCAGCAGTGGAGGGCGCAGCTCCTCCACATCTGTGCTATTCTGAACAGGGTCTGCTGCTAGAGCTTCCTGGAAGCTGCTAAGGCCCAACCACTTTGACACCTGCACCCGCTTGGTTTTGCTAATCCCAGAATGACACAGACATGATCACCTAGGATTCCTTCAGATTGACACCACTTATAGAACTCAACTTCCCGTAAGCTTTATCTGCATCAGTGCATTGGGAGCCAAATACAAACGGAAGTATGGGAGGCTGATTTACCACGCTGAGAGCCTCCCCCGATGCCACAATCTGATCAGCATCATCTATTTTGCCAGCGCTCATAGTGCAAAGCCTGTATCAGAAGTTTCTCTGCTGAAGGACACTTGAGAAGAGAGGGAGTAGAGGTATCTTCGAAGGAATGCTGTGAGTCTTGTGTCAAGTAGATACAATAACAATGAACAGTAGACAAAGATTGTGCCAATCAAGAATGGTGTGGAATGTGGGCCCATGATCATCAAGTTGAGCCAGACAAGTCTCAGCGTTCCCTCAAGGAATTGTTGTACCCAAGACCTTGCCTCATTGACAACCAAACCCAGACAACCTAGGGAGAAATTGAAGCTGTTGTTATCAATTTCTGCCATCGAGTGTCAGGATTATGAGAGTCTAGTCGTGTACAAGAACGATGATCAGCATGCAAAGGGTGGCACTGTTGATATGTTTCTCTAGCTTTGTTGAAATAGATGGCAGCACGATTCTTGCAGCTGGTGATTACTTGTGATGACAGGCAGGAGCAGAGGCACCCGAGAGACTGATGTGTAGCATACACTGCAATCAATAGAAACAAGATGTTTCAGAGCAAGACACGTGTGGGTCCAGCGAAGCTGGTGACCTTTGCCATTGCAGGCTTCCTCGCTGGACTTGGCCTTGGGTACATATTCATGGGCACTGTACATGCGGTGAGGGCTCCTGTCCAATGCCATGGCACCAAACAGCCTTATGCCTGTGCATCCATGATCGAGGATAACTACTCAATGTTGACCTGATGAAGACATCTAGGCAGGGACTGACAATTGGCGTGGACCTGCAGATGCTGCAGCTCAGGGAGGAATCTGTGCAAGGGCTGGCTGTAGGTAGGCTGACGGACCCCCTTTGACCCCATAAAACAACCATTCTCCGTCCCACAATGCTGAGCTCTCAAGACATGACATATCTACTATGTGCACCAGATCGATTCACACCCCTGGATGACAGCATGCACGATACCCGGTCTACAAGGAAGCAGCTGCCAGGGCAGCCGACCGCGAAGGTCAAAAGGAGCACAGTAACTCCCGGAATCCCAACAAAGGGCACGGCAATACACACTCTCGTCACCAGCAATGGCAGCCCCTACCTAAACTTTCAGAACCGCATCATGTACGTTCTTGCATGCTCCATATCTGTGCATGCTCTGTTGGTGTGATGCGCCGGAGAAGTAGAAACATTTCACCTCAGGACCTTGTGGACCTTTTAAGCTTGGGGTCAACATGTTGCAAAGGACTCATCACGTTAACGTGTTGTGGGGATGCATGCACAGGTATGGGACCTATAAGAAGGCCCAGAAGATGCCAGGCGGTGATTCCCTTGTGGGCTTCACACGAATCCTCCACCGCACTCGCCCTGATCTCCTCATGGATGAGGCAAGCCTCTCTCCTACATCTTGCTCAACAGTTGCCGCAATGCCTGATTGCTCAGATGAATGGTCTCTTGCCAACAGAGCGTGTTGTGCAGGTGCCCACATTTAGAGCAGATCCCCTGACACCCTCCTGTGATACATGGTGCGAGTTCCCTGTGTCCGACCGGCCTAATGCAGTGATGCAGTTTTTGAAGGCAGCCAAGGCGGACCCCACCATGATCAAGGTATGTACTAGTAGGCTTCCAATTTTGCTGTGAGAGCTTTGTACATATGTCTGTCTGTCTTGTATGTCTCCCCGGTTCCTGGTTGAGGTCAGTTAGGTCCCAGATCAATCCACGTGTTTGCTGTGTGGCAGGCACCATGGTTGCTGATGATAGAGACAGACTATGTGTGGATGAGGCCGCTCCAGGCGCCACCAGCAGAGGACCCGGCCAGCCGTCCGATGGCATACCCCTTCAACTACATAGTTCCCACTGCTCCGCCCCTGGAAGGGGTCATGCGAAAGATGTACCCGGCGGAGCTGGGCCCCCTGTCAGGCATTCACGGCAGCGGCCCGGCACCTGTCATGATGCGATTTGACGAGTGGATGGAGGTGCGCTTTCCTTCATGCAGACCCTCCAAGAGTTCCTTGTGCATTGATGCGAAATGGCTCAGCCTCAAATGGAGCGGTGCAAAGCACGGTTAAGTCTGCACATGGTCACAGCTGCACGACATTGGGCTTTCCGCATGTGAGCGTTCACGGTTCGATGCAAAAATTGCTGAGCCTCAAAGAGTGACGCAGACACGGTCAATGATGCGCATGACCAGAGCTCCACCATGGTGCAGTGCTGCAGTAAGATATTGCTAATGATGTCATCATGGGCACAGGTGGCGCCAGAGTGGGAACGGCTGACGGCGCACATCGAGGCGGACCCGGAGTCGAAGGAGAAGCTGGGGTGGGTGCGCGAGATGTACGCGTTCAGCGTGGCCATGGCGCTCAAGGGGGTCAAGCCGGAGATCCTGGCCTGCCCGCGGTGCCCCCTGATTGCGCAGCCGCCGGCCGACCAGGCCCTGGGCGGCGCGGCGATGTTCCACTACACCTGGGGCACCATCTTCAAGGACTCCTTTGGGCGCAAGATCTGGGAGTTTGACAAGCGCACCTACACCGCTGAAGAGATCCAGCGCAAGGTGTGTCCCCTGCTGCTCATTACTTCGCTGCCCTCCATTTGCCCCCAAAAGCATTTGCAGGCTAGCGATGGCATGATTGTCGTTTGAGGGAGACAATTTACAGAGCGCTCCTTTTTTTGGTCCGCAAGTTCCTGACGAAGTACTGGCATGCTGCGCAGACGCCGCGTGTGCCTTTGCCACCGGCCTACAGGGAGGATTGGAAGATGCAGGATGACCAGCCTGTAACCCGGGAGCTGTATGACACGTTGGTGGGCATGATAGAGCGGATGAACAGTGCTGTAGATGATTTGCCTGAACTGCAGGCTGTCCGATAGCGCATGTCCTTTGGTTGTGTCATGTACAATGTCGTTGTGAGACGTCTACTCTATATCATGAACTGCCTGAACAGTGATGGAATCCATGAACTCTCAGCAAGTCCAGTAGAAGCAGAAATCATATCAGTAATTTGCTATGTTGCACAAGGATTTTGTCTAGTAGATTCTGAGATCAGAGGTATGATGCTGCCGTAAATGTCAATTACTGTGCATTGAGGATTCAATTGGAGAATCTATGACTTACAGTGAAATTTCTAGCGTTGAGAGGGATTCGTTGTGGCATGAAAAATGGTTATACACAACTCTGCCATGTCGTAGCTCTAATCATCACTGTATGATATTTTGCATATGAGCTCCTGAAAGCCTGTGTTAACATCTCTACCTTATCGGACCATCAACGGTCTTGTACCCGGCGCATGTAGGGTGCTGCACATGCATGCAGTACTAAATCAGCAGGATACTCCATCACTCTCTGCTTTGCCTTAGGTTTTCCTGCCCCTTTTCTTGGTTGGTGCCGCCGCTTCAGCCTTGTTTGCCTGGTCATCTGTGTCTGCATTTTTCTTCTTTCTGCTCTTCTTTACTGGCTTGGCTGCTTCTTCAGACGCTCCGTCTTCCTCTTCCTCTGCTGCAGGCGGAAATCACATCAAACTACCACCTGCCTGATGCTGGGATCAAATTGCAGTTTGGTCACTGGAAAAGACCCTCAAAATGTTGTTCTTTACAATCATCTAATGATACAGCACACCTCTCATATCATGATACGAGTATGAAGGAGCCTTCTGCTGAGGTGGCCAAGCATACCAGCGACACTTTGTGCTCTCGGGGTTTTGGGCGCTGCTCTCTTCCTGGGCTGCTTTACTGCTGGTACGGCAGCCTCAGTCTCGCTGTCAGCTGCCTTCTTCTTTGCTGCTTTTGGCTTCTCAGCGGCCTGAGCTTTGAGTTTCTGAAGTGCCGGCACATATGCTGTTGTGCGACCCCCCACCTGCATGTACTCTATCTTGTTTCCTTCAAGCCTCGGGGCCGGCCCCTTCTTGCCAGCTCCCCATTTCTGATGGAACAACCAAGTCTTTGGGAACTTCTCTGAATCGGCGCCAGCATCAACAGCAGTCTGAAGGACGGCCTGTGCACACCGTTAAATTCAGACCACCAGTCTTATAATATAAGATAGCAATGGCCCAATATACTTCACATGTGCAAACAAGCTGGCAGCACCTTCATCTGGTGGTGGAGTGCAGCGCACTGCGCTTCGTCAAGGGAGGCTGCCTTCTGTTCTGGGTGTATCTTGGCCTGGTACAAGATCTCGTCGGCCACCCAGTTGCCCACTCCCGCAGAAAAGCTCTGATCCAGCAGCAAGGGCTTGACAGAGCGCCTCTGCTTTGCGAGCATGCCTGAGAAGGTGGCCAGATCTGGCATGCTCAAGATCGGGTCAAAGCCCAGCTTGCTGATTGGCTCATTGTTCTCTGGATCGGCCTGAAGCCTGACTTTTCCAAATCTTCTGGGGTCACAGAACGCCAGCTTGACTCCACAGTCTGTCTCAAGCACCACCTGCATGCCTTGATTTATAAAAATATGATGCTTGTGATTCATTCCACTGAAAGATATGCTTGCGTCAACACGATGTAATTTTCCACTGGTCCTCAAGCACACACCTTCCAGTACTTTGGAGGCCATTCGTCTCCACGCTTCTTGGCATTCACATACTGCACTATAGGGACGCCTTCCACCACCATGTAGCCGGTCATCCCTAGGTGAAACAGCAGGGCTGGATTTTCACCATCAAGCTCCAACCACATGTGTTTGCCCTTCCTATGGGCATCCACGATGGTCCTCCCTCGCAAAGCATTCTGTAGCTCCTCAGGACTTACTCCTTCAATGACCTCTGCATCAATACAGTTCTGTCGTCAGAGAGTCTCAGAAGACATCACAGAGGTCTCAGACGGTGCAAACTTGATCTCCTCCAGTGACTTACTTGTGTCATCTGCAGCGATGGCCTGCTCAATACATTTGCCCTTACAATGATTATGGACTAACACTCTTGCAGCCTCAACCTCGGGGAGTTCAGGCATCGGCCCTCTATGGAGATCTGGGATCAATCAAACAGCCTCACTGTCACAGGACTGTGGAGCATGGTCTGGAAACTAATGTCATAAAAAGACATGAACTTTCATATCCTTCGCATGTGCTCTGGCGCTCTCGACACACCAGTTGCACGTGAATCGCAGCAGGCAAAGCATGAGCTGAATAGCAAGGCTCGTTTCCATGATGGAAATTCCATCTCATGTGAAGAGACCACACTGTGGTCACCACAGCATTAACAGATTGTAAAAAGTACGATAGAGAAAAGGGACGATCTTGAGGGGAAATGGCGGGCCCTTCAAGAGCAGAGATAAAGAAGGAAGTCAATGTCATCTTGGAAACAGCAGACTTGACCACACTGTGTGAACGAAATATCAGGGAGCTTCTCACTGGAAAATTCGGTGATGTTGTGCAGACGGATGCTTACAAAAAGATGATCGCGGTGACTTCTCGTCCTTGTCCTGTATTAACACACCAGGAACCTGCACTCTGACCCATACAGTGCCTTCTGATCTATCTAAAACATGGTGTCACATCATACTTGTGGCCCTTCTGTATGGTCAGCCAATTTTGATACTGGCTGGGACTGCGCTGAGGGCGTTGTGTGTTGATGAACCCAGGATGAAATTGAGGGCTACCTCGCAAGCCTTCCTCCTGAGGAAGATCCACATGACGAGGATGACGAGCCTGCCTTCTCATCACAAGTGCCTTTGGGACAAAAGTTGGGCAAGAGGAAGGCAGAGGCAGTCGCAGAACCCTCGCACCATGCAAAATCAGCTCGAAGCACAAATGCTGCACAGGAGGCCACCTTTGACCTCTCTGGTCGACGCCAGGTGCAAGCTTGCTGAAATGCGGTCCATGCATCTGTTGCTGCGCACGGAAAAGTAGCTGCAGGCGCTTCCGAGCTCCTGACAATACTCATTGTTGCAGGTGACTGTCCGTTCTTTTAAGGGCAAGCCCCTTGTGGACATCCGGGAGTTTTACGAGAAGGATGGCAAGCCGATGCCTGGGAAGAAAGGTGGGGAGAGGACTCTGGTCAGACCCAGTTGGTCTTGTCTTCAATTAGCGTGGACATCTTGTTTGTGCTTGAGCAGGTAGTGCTCCTGACTTGCATGTTACATCCACAGGCATATCTCTGACACCGGAGCAGTGGGCAGCTGTCAAGGGCAGTGCAGCAGCAGTCTCAGAAGCTCTGGATGCAGAGGAAGAGGACTTCACAGTTGACTTGTCGGCACAGAGGAAATTGCGTGTACGGCTAGTTGGTAAGAACCTCTGCGTGGACGTCCGCGAGTTCTATGAGAAGGATGGTGAAGATGCTCCTGGAAAGAAAGGTGTGATTATCTTTCCGTGTCTGCCCCTCTGCTTGTCACATTTCTGTCAATCATCTGGTGTCTGTGGAGCAAGCAAAATTTGCCGGCTGAATGGTCAATGTGTTTGCGCAGGCATCAGCCTACCTGCAGTCCAGTGGGAGGCCCTGGTCAGCGCCACAGGTGACATTGATGCTGAGCTGCAGGCTCTGGGTGCATCAGCCAACCACAAGCCCAAGGAAAGTGCAGGTGCTCATCTACTTCCCATACTGCTGTCTGCTGGACTGTGCGATTGACCCTTTAAATGGATCATTGCAGAGTGATTCTCCTTATGGGACATTGCAGGCAAAGCTGCTGCGGCGTCCGGTGCTGCTGGACCTTCTGAGGAATCAGAGACCGCGCAGCACAGCGGCCCCCTCCCTGTCATCCTGAGCAGCAATCGGCGCGCTGACATCAGCAATTTCAAAGGATCCACCTTTGTTAACATCAGGGAATACTACGAGGTTTGTTCGCCGCCGCTGCAATGTATCCATTCCAGTTTTTCTCATCAATATGGAAGCTGTGCATATGTGCCTTTGCGCTGAGAACATTTTCTTTGACATTTGTGCAGAAGAATGGCGAGTTGTTGCCTGGGTCCAAGGGGATAGCGCTTTCCCTGGAGCAGTTTCAGATACTCAAGGCTGCTGCCAGCGATGTCACTGCCGCCCTTGCATCAAAGGATGTCGACTTCAAAGTGGCTCTGTCAAGCAAGTACGGCCAGAGCCTGATGCAGCCTCTGATGCAATATGCCCAATCATTCACCTTGGACTTTTGCCAAGCCATCTTTGTATTCTCCTGAATGTAGAACTTGTTGCACAGGCGAGCGTTGCGGATCAATCAGTTCAAATCGAGCATTATGGTGGACATAAGGGAAATGTATGAGAAGGACGGCAAAGAGCTGCCTGGAAAGAAAGGTGCAATTTCCCTGAGCATACACTAAATGTGCTCGTGATATTCTGTTGCTGCCGCGGGGACCAAGCAAAGTAGCCATGTTCTCGACGCATTCTCAATGCACGTATGTGACTTTGCAGGCATCTCTTTGGTGGCAGAGCAGTGGCAGAGCCTTGTGAAAGGTCTGCCTGCCCTTGAAGCTGCCCTTCCATGATGACAATCAGCACTGTGATGACATCCAGCAGAACAAATTGCAGAAACGTGTCACTCAACAAGAGTTAATCACAGCTGTTTTGATGCGTAACTTACTGTTAAACATGCCACCGACGACTGTCCTGTGTAGTCGCTCTGATCCGATGTGGTGCAAGTAAATTGAACGACAAGATTGCCCATCTATCATTCAAAGCTGCATGTTGTCCTTGCAGGTCAGTAGTGACCACTGGCATCACAGCTAGATTCTTTTGGCCTAAATTATGCATCACGGAACCTCTATGTAATTGCAATGCCAATGTGTAACATACATTCTAGTGGGGTAGATTGCAGCAGCACCTCCCAAGTACTTTCATGACAAAGCTTGTCCCGGTACAGATTTTCAAGGCATCAGCTAATCTACAAGAAGATGCAAGCACACATTGCCTTCGCTGAGTCCCAATTGGAGTCTTGCAAGTCATCCGCAGCACCTCAAAATAGCTAAATATACAAAATTCAGATGATCTGGAAGAGCAGGCTGCTCCAGAAGTTTGATGCATCTCAGTTTCCCCGTATGGCCTCCCGGAGCCCAATGGCCCACTCGCAGCACTCCTCCACATTCGAGGCCCGGAAGATGAGCCGGCGGCTGCGCCCAAACATGCCCGGTCCCATCTCCACAAGGTTGAATTCCGGTGCCTCCCCAGTCTCAAACTGACACCTGCACAGCCATGGGACTAACCATTGACGCACTGAAATAATAAACCCCACAACAACCTCTGGTTGAGCAGCCGATAATTTGCGATGGCATGCAGATATAGGATAGGGAACGCGCCTGGACAGGTTGAGGGAGTCTGCAGGCACGATGTCAGCGGGCGCTGGCGGGCTGTTGTTGAACCAGTGCAGGAAGCCGCAGCGCGTCAGCACAAAGTGGCAGTCCATCCACCTGCCTGACCCAGACACCCAGCGCGCCATCTCCCCTTGCCTGCATTTCCAGGACCCAATTTCACCAAGTCCTCTTGACTTGGGGAAACAACTCCTGAATTTCATGGGTTGGGCATGGCAATCCAGCTGTGAGTAGACAGCCTCCATGCTGGCTCATGAGCAGTAGCACAGTGGAGAACCCACCGGACGATTTCTGGGCTGCACAGAAGCTCCTGCGAGGCAGCCTCCAGGGCCTCGGTCTGGCGAGCGCCCAGTGCTGCGCCGGTCTCAGCCGCGGCCGCTGAGCTGGCCGTCAGCTCTGCCAGGTCAGCCTCACCATCTATCTGCTCCGCCACACGCAGCAGCGGCGCTGTGTCCGCCTTCACCACGCCCAGATCACTCCTGCCACAACACCCGGCTCATCACTTCCGCATGCTTCACACTCCTCTTTTGCACCGGGAGTTATAGACTGGCAACCAGATAACCTTAATGGGCACCATGGGCTGGCAGGCCAAGGCAGCTGCTGCATCCCCAAAGCATCTCTCCAGCGATGCAGGGAGGGTTGTGGTCAGGGCGCGACGTTCAATGATCTGCAAATACCACCTGATCCCAGCTGGTCCAGTAAAAGCACGTAAGGCAGGTGGACATGGGGAGAGCGCAGTCTCTCACTTGTAGGCGGCAACGAAGGCGTTGATGACGTCCTTGATGGCGGCGGTGCGCTGCAGCTCGAGCTCCTTGACGCGCGCGAAAGCGCGGATGAGAAATTCGCGCTCGGCGGCCTGCGCGCGTTGCAGCGTCCCGTGCGCGGCCACGACGCGCGCCTCCGTGAGCCATGGGTCGCCCGTCTCCGAGAACGGCCGCCCCAGCCGGCCCCGCGCGCGCTCCAGCGCTGACTCATCTGTCATCCTGGCACAGCGCAGTCACACCCTCACACACAAATGATTCTTCACTAAAAAAAGGGACGAATCAGGGCTGAAGTTCAAAGCAAAAAGAGTTGGAAATGTCGAAGTTTCATATCTGCACCAGCAGTACATGGCGGTAATGCTGGAGAATACAAGAAAAAAGAATCACACAATCTATTAGTCATCCCTGTGGAGAAGAGGCCGCGCAGGCGAGTCATGGCAGCTGAGCAGGCAAATTCCAAAGGGTTTGAAGGGAGTTGAATCGCACCGGCAGGCGGCGGTGTGATCGGCGAAGGCGGCCTGCAGGTGGCGGCGCGCGGCGTCGATGGAGCGGTGCACCTTGGCGGACTCGCCCGAGATCTCGGCGCAGGCCGTCCGCAGCGCGCCCACCACCTCCTGCATGCCCCTTGTCGTGTCTGACAGTCCCGCACCCACCGTCACATGCGCCTGCACCCCCCACCGCTCCCTCAGCACTCGTTCAGCTTCTCCCATGAAAATTGTCATAATTTTTCCCACCCATTGTGTGCCTTTCGAAGAGCTTGCGCTTCCATTGATGACCATCCAGCTCCAGTGACCATTGCTGGACTCATCTGTGACCTGAAATACAGTGGACCTTGCAGCGTTGAAAGCCAGGCAGCTATCTTCCCACCCTGTACAACCTTAACATGGCGCCAAGTCGATTTTGCCGCAGCGCTACATAGCAAGCCAGCAGAAGGACGGTCCTGACACTGCAAGAGAGTTGTGTGAGGGCACTGGCATGGGTTGTGGGGCGCGCCTGGCCGACCATGAAGGGCAGATCGGAGAAGCCGCAGAGGGCGGCGCGCAGAGAGGCGCCGTCGCAGCCGCCCACCAGGGGAACCTTGGACGCTGCGGTCAGCGCCCGCGTGTACGCCGCCTCCGCCCCCGCGCACGCCTGCGCAGCGTTCCAAAACCGCCATTTACTACACATGTGATGGAATCGAGATGTTCCACTTCAAAAAATTGACTGATGCAACTTGCAGGACAACTTGGAGCTCACGGACACTGACACAGGAGCTTCCGCTCCTGAGAATTGTCCCGGAACGTGTCTGCATTTGAAGGCCATTGCAAAATGATCTCGCAACATCCAAAGGAAAGTGACGATTCATGAGTTGCTAACAGCACCGAGATATCAGTGACCACTTGCGCAAACGGCTTCAGACGCACATGTTAATGGTAAAGATTGTACATACAGACACCACCGGTGAGGATATTCTGGTAAGGATGTTTTAAGGCCCACCTGCAGGACACCCAGCAGCTTTTCAGTGGCCCTGCGAGCGGCGTCCATGCGCGTGCACATGACGGCGGCCAGCTCCCGGTTGATCCCGCTCTCCTCCTCCGCCTCCGTGTCAATCGCGGCCAGCGCCACTCGTTGCCGCTCCACCTGTGAGACAGCCCAGTCAGCCACCCCAGAAACACTGCACACCTATGGTGTGATGCTGACATGAAGTGTCTGAGCCTGAGGTAAGTATTGTTGAATGCATAGAGTGTTAAACACAGGACCACTGCACTGCGCTGTCACATTGGACAGCCTTGACACAACACCCAGAATGGGGTTTATTGGTGAAGATGTGATAGGATTAGCGTGGGGAGGGGCGCACATCAGCTTCGCGGGGGAAGGCATTGGGGTCCAGGTGAGCGCTCCCGGAGCGGCTCTCCCCATCCAGCTCCGCCTTGGCAGCCTTTGCGAGCCCGGGGTGCTTTGCAATGTCCATGAAGTTGACCTGCATCCCAGGTCATGACATCAGTGCACAAGTGTGTCATCATACTTCAGCACTTCATGTCGTGCCTTACATAGTACATATTGCGAGATCAACCTCGAATATTGCGCAGAATTGCTCAGAATGGCAGAGGAGTACCTTCTGGTTGAGCATGGCGGTCTTCAGGCGCATGGCCTGGTGCATGAGGGCCTTGCCAAAGGAGTCGCCAGAGGTGGATGGCGACAGGGCATCGCCCCTGGGTGACTGCCCAGGCGTCTCTATCTCTGCTGCCACCACACGCAGGGAGGGCAAAGAGTCCTCCATTGCTTCTGGAGGGTGCCGCCTCACTTCTGATACCCTGCACAGCACATTCTCCATTGAGCCACATTTTAAAAACCGAGAGGGTCCTGAAGGCAATGCTTGGGGACAAAGAAAGACATGCTTGCAGCATTTCACGCACCTGAGGCTGCTCCTGATCGCTTCCCTGATGCCTTCAGCAACTTCGTGCAGAGGTGGGTAATCTGAGGGTCCTGCTCTGCTGGTCTCCTCTCCTTCAGTGACTGAGGCTGGCCTTGACGTGGGGCTGGCACCAGCAGGAGAGGACAGCGGGGGAGTGGGCGGTTGTAGGCTGCTCGCCTGTGCCTCTGAGCACAACCGCTCTGACTGCTCCTCCTCCTGTTTAGCAGGTAGAGACTGGTCTGTTGGCTGGTACTCTCTGGGGCTTTCTGTCTTGGCGTCTGATCTGTCCTGGTGAGCTTGAGGGCTGGGGTGTCTAAAGCTGTGCCTTTCGTCTGTACTGGAGGCAATCTGCTCCCTGCCTTCAGTTGGGACACCGGCTGGGTCTTCTTCAGAAGCTGCTTCACTGGCTAATGCAACCGTCGTGGTCTGTTCTGCTGAGCTACTAGCTGGCAATGACTTTGAAGATTCCTGGTCAAGACGTTCAGAATAATCTTTCACAGATTCACTTGTATTGGGTATTGACAAAATTGCTTCTGCCATATAATCAAACCAATCCCGTGCGTTTGTTCACCGTCCGCCTGACTGGATCACATCAAGCGTTCAGGCAGGATCTTAGGTGTCTGTAGGATGGCTTTACTGATGATTGGTGCTTTCTTTGCGATCGAGAAGCGTTGCACACGCGCCTAAACAACGTGATGTAAGATGTTGACTGTTCGCCTGCAGGAATATATGACCAGGCTAGTGGACTACAGATCGACACCGAGGGGCATTCTTGAAGACCCACTTCCTTCCGAGAATGCAATTGCAATGCATTGGTTCCCAATTTCCTTCAAGTTCGAGGGGTTATGCCATTGCTTGTGGGTATGACTCAGCACACGAACAATGTTGACTAATGCATGCAAAAGCATAGAGGCACCTCAAAGTTCCCCAGATGTTCTACAAGCTTGTAACTTAAGTTCATGGCTCACACTCAACGCCAGTGATGTGTAAGGCCGCATGTACATAACATCCATCCGCAGCGCAATGCAATGCTCATGACTGACGTCCGTCCCTCACTCACCAGTACTGGCGCCAGCGCTGCGCGGCATGCCGGCAGCCACATCAGGAATTTGAAGATCACAATGGTTGGGACAATCTCAAGATCCAAAGTTGTGAAAGGTTGCTTGGACCTGCCCTCTCAAACCTGCCACACTACTCATCACTCATTGAAATGAACCGCTTTTCTCATGATCACAGACACTTCAGTATTCCGCCGGCATGATGTTTGTCCGCACGTTTGCTCCGTGCTTGCTCACCACACCACATATGATTCAGATCTGATCTGGTCAATGGCCGCATGTACGTAGCGCGCACTCAGCGCTGACGAACTCGCCTTTCCAGATCCCTGCAAGAACGCACAGTCTCTTCAGCGTCCCAGTCCAGGGCATACCCATTGCAAACCCATGCACGAGCATGCATGCACGCAGACAGGAGTCCCTTTGCCCACAAGGGATTAAAGGAAGACATAATGCAAAACACATGCAAGGCAGTGCAGCGCCAAGTGGGAAGTGGGAAGAGATGGCTGCCTCGCAGTTTATATGCAATGTTGCATGCGAGCAAACATGCAAGACACCTCCGCCCAGGAGCAGGATTCATCAAAATGCACACAAGCAATCAAGGGTATTGCAGCAACTTACGTGCGAGCGTTGTTGGCCGCCTTGAGCTGTTCCTCTGCATTGGCCGCCACTTCGCGCGCTGCCTGCACCTGCTGCTCGGCAGCTTCCACCGTGGAATCTGCCACACGGACCATCTCCAGTGCCGGCCCGGACTGCCGGCGCGCTTGCACTGACTCCTTCTCAAAATCCCTGCACCCACAAGGTAACACATCCACCAAATTGCCATTCCCTTTTGAACATTCTGAACCGCAACTGCACAGCATTGTTCTGGAGTACAGCATATGGGGTCCAGGCAGAACATGCCAAAGCATGTCTGCCAGGATAACACTTTCCTCAAGTTTGTAGTTGCTGCTGCTCTGCATTACAGGACAAATGAAGCCCAGCCAGGCCAGGCCAGAGGCCAGAGCATGAACGCAAGGAGGACAAGCTCACTTGAGCTCCTTGAGGGCAGCACGAGCCTGCGCCTGTGCATCTTTGTAGGCCTCTGTGATCTCGGCCAGCTGCGCGCGCACCGCCTCGCGCCGCCTCACCTCCTCGGACTTGGTGTCAGGTACCCTGCACAGCGCCCACAACCATAAACATAGCATTTTATACATCTGCGCCCTCATCCCACATCGAGCATGTGTTTGTTGTATACTTCACTCGTGCCCACGGTTGATTGGAATTTGCATGGAATTGGCGAGTCCATCAAGGGGTAGGATTTGTGCTGTCCTTCATCTGCAGCCTATCTGCAGCCGCACCTTGCCTCTGGCAGGAACAACATCCTATTAATAGTAAGGTATCGATACTTCACTCGATCAGGAAATTCTTTGCTGTGATGCCAACAGGAAGGGGTTGGCAGGGCAATACGCACTGTGCAGGAGCTGCAGTGGCTCTGCGGCCCCTCCTGGCGGTGCCTGAAGAAGCTTCCTCTGCGTAGCTCCTCTCCGCCTCCGTGGCCAGGCCCGGCTTGCCCCTGCCGCCGAGCAGGAACGACAGCGCAGCCGGCGCTTCCTCCGGCTCATCTCCCTCTTCCTGTGTGGAAATAGTCCCTCTAAAGTCTCTCGGTTGTTCTATGGACTATATTGGACAGACTTGGCTAAAGGCAGAGGCAATGCAGAGGAGCTCCCTTCCAAAACCATTTCATCACAGGGTCACCACGTTGCATCTACCAATTTAAGCCATACCGGCTCTGGGCATGTCGGTAAACGCTATGTAGGACTAAGCTGATCTCTGGGCATGTCTGCAATCCCTGTGTAGAACTCAACATAGCCAAGACCAAAAGAAGCCGGGCCGCACCTCAACATCGTCTTCGGCCTCCTCGGCCTCGCGCTGGAATACGAACAGCTGCGGCTGGCTGCCAGAGTCCGCGTCGGGCAGGAAGCGCACGACTCGCACGCGCTCGTCCAGGTACAGCACCTCGAACATGCGCTGCACAGCCTCGCCCTGGTTGGTCACTCCAGCGTTCCCTGCCACCTTGAGCGCCGCCGGCTCCAGATCAACCTGCTCCCATATAACCACACCGTCTCAGGAGAAGAGACGTGTCCCTTCACTCTTGACTGTAGGACTGAAGCTCTCCTTCCCATGGGCCTGCAATTGCTGCGAGTTGACCGGCTGGTCCTTGATCTAAAATACCCTTGCGGTGTCTTGTTTGTTTTGCAATTTGTCATTGGTTGAATATAAGAAAAGCGCTGTCAGCACCATCCCTCAGGGATGAGTGTCTCGCCACCAGCTCACAGGAATCCTGTGCTAGGAGCATTCAGGATTAAACAATTGTAGGATCTTGATACGACTCAAGAGTAGGATGCGGGCGCTCACCACATAGCGGTTGCCGTCCAGGGCTCGCCAGCGCCCCTCCTGCACAGCTGTGCCCGGGAAGAGGCCCAGAGTCTTGAAGCCCACCTCGTTCAGGAACACGTCTGGCTTCTGCAGAGTCTGCCGCAGCTGCTGCCCAGTGAACACGGCCTGCCCAGGGCCGCTGCGCAGCACGGGCCCTCCTGGAGCATTCGGGTTTGATGTGTAGAGCACCTGCCGCATGCAAAATATAAGGCAGTGCACAGCAACGGGAACGTCATGCCAAATACTGTTCTGCTAGAGCATCTGAATCTGTATAAGGATTCACCTTGTAGGTGCCGGGGAAGAGGGGGCTGCGAGTCGGTGCCCGTGGCCTGAATCTCTGCAGTTGTTCCGTCTGAGAATAGCATGACATTTATGTCAATTGCAGCCTAGTCCTCACATTTGCAGAGAGAGCTGTGCTCAGGCATGCAACAGGACCTGTTAATGCGCATATAATCCTGGCAACGTGTATGAAATTTATGGAAAGTGCACGTCAAATGGTCCACAGATCTGGGCTGATCTGCCTGCATGCCAGTGACTCTGAGCGCACCAGGTCGTCGAGCTGCTCACGAATGCTTGAGCTCGCCTTTGCTCCACCATTTGTCTTTGCTGCAATCTCCAAAAGCTCGCTGACGAGCTCATCTGCTCGAGCATCGGTTTTTGGGCCAGCCTGAGGAGTCAGAAAATCCAAAAGTCCAGCTCTGATTATTTGCTGTCTTCTCGTTGGAAGCTTTCTTTTTTGCCTTGAGCTGACAAAAGGAGCGGGCACGCGCAAACTGCGCTGAGCAAGTGGGCTGGCCTGCATTCTGAACTTCTGCCCGTCTGTCTTGGCGAGTGCCCCAGACTGGGTCATCACAGATGTCATTTTGCACGTTAAAGAAGCAGACAAATGTTCACAAGAATTGTTTAAGAATTTGCAATCGGACAATGAGAAGATCAAGTTCATATCGCTTTACCTCGATCCTTTTACGGTTTTTAAAGTGACGATTGACGTAACATTTGACAGTGTTTTCTTCGCCAGTCATGGTCTCTTTGAATTTCATTATACCTCGCAATTCGGTATCAGGAACGGCAAGCTTTTGATTAGAGAGTGAGAGGCAGGTGAGGCATCTCACCCATTCCGCTCACCTTTCCTGAAGCTGCAGATGCCCATTCCGTCGAACACATCTCGTCGTCATTTCGCGCAATTTGCGCTAATGTACACCAGCAGCCAATTGGAATAGATATCTTCAGTGAACCATGCGATTAAACTCCATTGTTCGACGCTTGCGTTGTTACCTCGAGAGGACAACCGGAGTTAGGTTTTAACACATACGTAGTGGCGATCCCTGAATCAAACAGTGCAGCTCGGCCGCATTTATGCAATGTGAAGGCATTTTATTGTGATAGATTCATCATTTTATCAGCGCTCCAGTGTCGCGCTTGTAGGGAACCCGCGACTGGTCGCAAATCCCAAACTTGCAAAGCGAAAGCTGATGCATATTGCTCACCTTTTGCGTTGAATGGCAGGTGGGCATACATAATTAAAGATGCCGCCACGCACGCCGATACCCATTGTGACCGTCGATGTCAAGAAGAAGGCCGAGGATCAGACCACGACAAGCCTGCACAACAGATGGCATCCTGATATCCCACCTGTGAGTCGACACGTCACTCATGGACGCTTGTCAGACCTTCCATCCTCTTTGTATGTGATGCAGTGTACAGGCACCAGCGATTTAACAAGAGATTATGGTTTCCCACACCAGGTGGGCACTGTCAAGGAAGGAGACCTGTTTCGTGTGGAGACTGTGGAATGGACTGGTGGCCAGATCAAGGACGACGACTCAGCAGAGGATGTGAAGACCGTCGATCTGACAAAGGTGCGCCCATCTTCCCTTCCTGTCATTGCTGACGCTCCGATACGCCATGCAAGAGTGAGGGGTTAGTGACTAAATCATGTCATGCTGTAAACTACAGGTGCACAACCTGAGCGGGCCTGTAGCCGTGACAGATGCCAGTGGCGAGCCAGCCCATCCTGGGGACCTGCTGATGGTGGAGATCTGCAATCTGGGCCCTCTGCCTGGCGATGAGTGGGGCTTCACAGGCACCTTTGACCGCGAGAACGGAGGTGGGCATGCATTCACAAACAGAAATCCTGCACAGATCTGCATTATGATTGCATGGCATCGGCTGTATGCATGGCCCAGAACCCAGTTTGACTGACGAGGACACTCTTCCCCAGCAGAACTTTCCGTGCACCGTGTCACTGTAAGGCAATGGCTGTATGCTTGGGCAAGAATTCACTTTGACTGTGTGGAGCAATGCGTGCGCAGGTGGCTTCCTGACAGACCATTTCCCGTCCGCGACCAAGGCCATCTGGCACTTTGACGGCATCTACTGCTCTTCCCGCCACATCCCCGGTGTCAGATTCCCCGGCATCATCCACCCCGGTGCGCCACTGCTGCCTCACAATGGATACTTAAGCCGTTTCTGCTCCTCGTATCCGAAGCCAGGAGCACCTCCTGCTCTGCATTGCGTCCCGGCTTCTTTGAGAGCGCCTGCATGCATCGGGCGCCGGAATATCGAAGCACCTACAGCTCACCTCTAGCAATATTGCTGCTGCTTATGTGCCCGCTGACAGGCAGGTTCCTGGCAATTTGTGTGACATCGACTGCAATGAGGCATTTAGTGACCAAGAAGCGCACTGAAGACAGACCCAAAGGCTGAAAGAGTAGTGTGTGCGCCTTTGGGCCCTTGAAGGTCAACGCACCATCCAACAACGATGCTGATTCAGTGTTGGATGCGCGATTGGGCAATTCCTGAGCTAAACTGGTGGTGTGCATGTGCGCGCAGGGCTGATTGGGACGGCGCCGTCAAAGGAGCTGCTGGACATCTGGAACAAGCGAGAGGGTGAGCTGGTGGCCAACGGCCCCGACGCGCTCACTCTGGGCGGCGTGCTGCACACTCGGCCGCTGGCGCTGCTGCCGGAGCCCAAAGGCGCTCTGCTGGGCAAGGTCCCCAAGGGCTCCGCCGACTGGGACCGCGTCGCCTCAGAGGCCGCGCGCACAATCCCCGGGTGAGTCCTTTTCGTCCTGCCCTGTTCCTGCCTGAACAGTTTTCCCATATATATATTGCAAAGCTTTTGCGACATGCTTCACGGCCTTAGTGGCGCAACATAGCATTTTGTCCTGCTTTCGTCCTGGCGTTTTCATGCGAGATCTGCACAGCTTTGATGCCATGCATTATGGTCTTCGTGCTGTTTCTTGTACTCCCTCCTCTTGTCTGTGCTGTTTGGGGTGTTTCCGGCACAATAAGGCCCTCACCCTGTTCGTGATGTGGGCTGCAGGCGCGAGAACGGAGGTAACTGCGACATCAAGGTGTGCTCTTCTCGCTACGGCAGATTGCACATGTGCATGTCAAGCTGCCTGACACCATGAACGCGGCTTGGTCTCATCAAACAGCAAGCTGCAGCATGGCAGGGAGTCACATCACCCCTGCGCACTGGCTGAGCGCTGAAGTTATGCTGTGATGTCTGGCGCAGAACCTGTCGCGGGGCTGCCGCGTGTACTTCCCGGTGTTTGTGGAGGGCGCCAACCTGAGCATGGGCGACATGCACTTCTCCCAGGGCGACGGCGAAGTCTCCTTCTGCGGCGCCATAGAGATGAGCGGCTTTCTGGAGCTCAGGCCAGTTTCCCCTTCCTGAAAGTTTCTTTCTGCTGTTCTTCTTTTCGCATCTTGGAGCTGCAACACATAGACTGTCTTCTGCACCCAGTATCTTGCTGCAGTTGATCCCGTGGATCCCCTACGGAACTACTGGCAGCACCCATATTGCAGTGCTTCAATCAGGACAACCTTGGCAGCGCTTCATTTGGGACAACTGTGCCAGCCTCTATTCAAAATAGGGCTTGCAGCAGCATAGATTATGCATTTCTCTGGTCATTAGTACTTTGGCTGAGCGAATTTAAATGGCGCAGGTGTGAGATCCTGCGCGGTGGCATGGACCAGTACTTGACCCCCATGGGCCCCACCAAGCTGCACGTGAACCCCATCTTTGAGATCGGCCCTCTGGAGCCGCGCTTCTCAGAGTGGCTGGTGTTTGAGGGCCTGTCCGTGGACGAGACGGGCAAGCAGCATTACCTGGACGCCACCGTGGCCTTCAAGCGCGCTGTGCTCAACTGCATCGACTACCTCTCCAAGTTTGGCTACACCAAGGAGCAGGTGAGAACATGCATGCATGTAATGTCCTTCGTATGCATAGGCGCTACCATGGGTTGTTTTGATTCTGGGATGCTGTCAGTGCATCCGGTGTTGCAGGTTGCTTTCTTTCAGCTTGTATGTGTTCTATAGGATCCCCGGGAACGAGTTGGGCTACTGGTGAATGTGGATTCACAGAGAGTAATATGGGATGGAGATATGATGCTGAGCCGCTGTCTTGTTGGTCCCTTGAATTTTGCACTGTCTGCAGGTGTACCTGCTGCTGTCCTGCTGCCCCTGTGAGGGCCGGCTGTCCGGCATTGTGGATGTACCCAACGCATGCGCCACACTGGCCATCCCCATCGCCATCTTTGACCAAGTACGCCATTGCCTTTCCCTATGCATGTCGTTTCTGATTGGTGGACCCACCTGCTTTTGTGGAAGCTAGAGCAGAAGTTGAGAGTTGAGAGCTCTTGAAGATAGCAATGTGCAGCGTCCATCATTGATCAGAGAGAGGTTCTATTCGCATGCTTATACTCTTGTGTTGCTGTGTTTCCAGGATATCAGGCCAAAGAAGGGAGGCCCGCCGGTCGGCCCCAGGCTGATCAAGCGGGGAGATGTTCCCAAGGTGCCCTACGAAGGGAGCCTGCCCATTGCTATCAACCCCTGCTGCCATGGCCACTGATGGGCTGCTATGGTTGGGGCCTTCATAGCTATTTCATGCAGTGCTCCAGCTGCCTGTACAGGGTCACTGTGCTACAATCGACGTTCATGTTGTGCTTCTACTGATGAGAAGGAGCACCCTTGTATGTATCTACCAATACATGACTTGAAAGACTGACGCAGCTCTAGCGCTACATGTTCATTTTGGGCTGAGGTATGACACATGATCATGTGTCATGATATAAAAGCGGCTCCAGAATTTGAATAGTAATAAGCTCAGAGTTAGAAATGTGATAGGTATCACACAAGTGAACGCAAATGGCTGCAGTAAGAAGTTCCTTTACAAAGCTGCCATATTTTCCCGTCTCATGGTACTGTATCCTGATAATGGTTCAAAAAGTTCAAATGTGTTCTTATTTCTACACAAGCTTGCACTTAGCTGAAATACCTTGCAAAATACTTGCATCTGCAAAAAAACATTAATTCCACCAATGGCCACGATCAGGATCACAAAAAGTCGACATAGGACCAGATCACCACCAACATCAGCACAAGGAAAGCAGCAGTGCCCCTAGAGCTGGACTACCAACTCCACTAATGTACACGACCTACTGAACACTTACAACCTAGAGGGGCACCAGTGCAGCCATCAACAAAAGCTGCTCACATTTACACTGCCGCCTTTCTCTTCCACCACACCACCAATGCAAATCCGCTCTGCAACAATCACATGGGAAAGCAGTCGGCTCTCTCGGTAGGCATATGTGATGTTGCCACACATGTTGATATGCAGCCTCAAATGCGATGCTAAGAGCTTGCACTGACTTTGATCAGGTACAGAGAGCGCGCTTTTGGTCCTCACCAGTGTCATGAATATTGTGGAGATGCCACAAGGCAGCGACACAAGGGGATCGTTGAAGAATCTGGACGCCAGCAAAAGGCCCAGGAGGCTTGACTGCACAGGCAACACACAGCTGTCATCACCTCTGCAGACATTCAGCCATAATTTGAACTCCTGCTGATGGTTCATGTGAGGGTGTGCTATTCACCTGCATTCCTGTCTCCAAGGAAATGCAGCGGGCCAAAGGAATGGACTCCTTTGCAATTGTAGACCGTGCCAACCGAAATCCAAAGTAGTAGGCGGCAACATGCAGCACTACCACCTGTCACACAAACACAATCTCAAACATGAAGTTTTGAGCTGTTTTGCAGCACATTGCCATTGTACCTGAAAACAGGTATTATCTTGGAAGGAAAAATTAGTGGATCTCACCGGGAGAAGCACAGTGAGCCCTGTGGAACTGCGCGCAGTTGCGCTGTTGGATGCAAGAGAAGCGCCAACACAGGCGCAGGTGTCCAGCAGGGACAAGAATGTGAGGAAGGGCTTTGCAGAAAGTACAAAGCTCGGGAAATATTGACTGCATGTCAGACCTGCACCACTTGACACTCAGGTTATGAGCCTCTGCAATCATATTGTATCAAGAAATGGTGACATGAAGTGGTCAGAAATATTCACTGCAAGCTATTGGAGGCAGATCCCACCTGCTAAGACGGGCACCAGGACAATCTGTGTGATGGACAGTGCCATGCCCTGAGGGTCGACAGGAATACGGGCCCCCAGCAGCAGCAGTGCAAGTGCAGGAGTCATTAGCACCCCTGCCGCAGTTGACAGCGCAGTCAGAACAATGCTGAGCGGAGCTTGCTCTGGGTGCACCAAGAATGTTGCATAGTTTGACAGCTGTGCTCCAGAGACACAAGACACCTGCACAGCACAATTTCATCAGCCATCGCCACAGAGTCACAACGCCCTGTCTACAACAGTCAATCTGTTCATGCAAGCAAGACCAATAATCCATGAGAGCAATAGATAGTGGGTGCGAGGCCGCACCAGGATTAAGCCTGTGCCAACTGCATTGGGGAGACCAAGCATTGGTACCAGTGTTAGCGCAAGAATGAGCCCCAGCAATGGTTTGACCAGCCACTGCCCCACAGCTCCAACCGCAATGTACTGGAATAGAACATTGCACAGCTATGAGTTTCCTAGACAGCTGAATTTCATCAGTGCAACACTCCAAAAATTGCCAGTGTGACTTGCAACGACAGGATGTGCTCACCTGAGGCTTCTTGAAGACTTCTTTGAAAGCCTCCACTTTGAGGTTCACACCCACCGCAAACATCAAGAAGCCCAGGCCAGGGGCATACATGGGCGGGGTGAACCAGGCAAATGACGCTGGCACAAATCTGCACGCCACAATAAGATCTCTCAATTCAACAGACTTGTAACACGACTTTTTCAGTGAGGAGACCATTTGGTCACAAGGTCAACAAGAGCCTTCAACACTTTCCCAAGAGGGTTGTGTCTCACAGTGCCAATGCCGCAGCAACCACCACAGCGTATGGAAGAGCATCGCTGCTCCTGGACATCAGCTGAAGTATTGTGTCTTTCCTGGTCTCCTGCACCAGCAACTCCAGTCAAGACCTTTACCCAACTCATAGCTGACATGGTGCTCAAGGACACAAATGATGCTCACCATTGACGTCAAGAATCTTTTGGAGCTGCTAGCATCCGGAGAACTGCTGCTGCAGGAGACAGAAAGCTTGTCTCTTCCTGCTTTCCCGAGCTGTTGGCATCTTCTAGCCTTCGGATTCCAAAGTCGTGCATGCGTTGTTCCTGCACTCCTTCCGAGAGCACTTCTCTGATAAACTAAACTGCCGCGCAACGGAAAAATCTGATGACACTTCTCCCTGGAAAACAATTGCCTCTGGCCCATGGTACGAGTCCCCTCCCCAGAGAAGTGCAGATTCATGATACTTTCAGAATCGATCTTCTCAATTTGTAATTGACCCTTTGGCAACGCTTGAAATGCGTAGGCATCGCTGCTGAGTATCAAAAATTCTGAAAGACAATCATGTGCATGTGCAATGAAACGTGTGGTTTGCTGTCGTCTATATCGACCTTAGTTCCACTTGCACGATGTCCTCAATTGCATCTTCAAGCCATCGCCCCCTAATGACTATCAACATTTTTGTCTGCAACGGATTTCAAAGCCACCTGTCCTGCTCTTGTCCTGCTGAGCATGGCTCGCTGCCTGATTTGGCAACTCTCTCGAGCTCTTGCGCATTCGGCTTTCCGATCGTTGCGCAATTTTCACAGGCACAGCCATCATGAGCGAGGGTCCGGAGCCATCAGGGAGCTTAGGTGAGTCATAAATTTTGTTAATAAGCAACAGCGCTGACCATCAGGCCGTTCTCCACTGAAAAATGTATGCTCCTTGAATGCAGGCCCCCAACCATCACTGCCACCTCTCCCTTCGAGCATGCAGAGAAGTGGGGGTTCAGATGCAGGGCCCTCAGCAGTCAATAATGAAGCACCAGCTCCTTCCAACGTCACTGGAGGCAGTCCCAACAACTCTGGCTTTCAATCAGCAAGGAGTTTTGGCGGGACTGTGGCCAGTGCTTCTCTGAATGCTGCTCGGGGTCTGGCAGGAGCACGTGCAGGCCAAAATCGCCGATTCAGTTTGTCATTCTCTCAGGGAGTGAGTTCAACGTTCACCCTGCGTGTGTCCTGGAGCAAAGAGCAAACATCCAGTTATGTAGTTTTGTTCTGATGGCAGACTTAGCTCGCTTTTAGGCTCGCTAATCTATCTTCTGCTGCTGCCAAAACAGCTGATTCCCATCACTTCATGCTGCAGGCGCCCTTCTCAGGAATTTCAGGTGTCAGCGAGGACTATGAGAATGAGAACTTCATCTGGGGCACCACCATCCGAGCACACCAGATCACCAGGGAGCTGGAGCAGTTCTTCCTCAACTTCACGGAGGAGGGGGCAGATGAGGCAAAGTACATCACGCTGCTCAGGGAGGTAATGCTCATCCTATGCCATCCCTATATACTCCAGTATGCCTACTTGCTGATTCGCCTTGCAGCCCACAGCAACTCCTGCAGTGACCAACTCTTTCCATTGCTGTGCAGATGCATGCCAGCGGGGAGGGGATGGTGAATGTGGACTGTCATGACCTGCACGCCTACAACTCCGAGATATACAGCAAGCTGATCAAGTACCCCTCAGAAGTCATCACCCTCATGGACGGCGCAGTCAAGCTGGTGTACGCTGACATCGCGCAGACCCAGGCCGAGAACGCAGAAGTGCAGGTGCGCATTTCCTCAAATTTGTCACAATCTGCATGCATGTGATTGTGTGGGGCTGTCACCAAGAGCATGTTGAAATTGCTGTTGGTTTGCTGCGCAGGCAAATGTGTTCAATCTGATGGAGCGGAAGGTGATCAGGGATCTGGACCCTGATGACATTGACCGACTGGTGTCAGTCAGCGGAATGGTCACCCGCTGCAGCAACATCATCCCTGAAGTCAGGTCATCCTCCGCTCCTCCCCACCCAGCAGGCAAATCTTTGCAGGTCCCGATAGCCTGTTGTGGATTTGTTTCCAGCAGCAGAATGCGTATTTTCCACTGGCGCTGACAGTGGGTGCATGGGTGCAGCCACGCCTGTTTCAAGTGCGACAACTGCCAGCACGAGGAGCTGGTGCAGAACATCCTGGGGCACATCGAGGAGCCCAAGATCTGCCCATCCTGCCAGAAGAAGTGGATGATGAAGATGGTGCACAACCGCAGCATCTACCTCAACAAACAGATCGTCAAGATGCAGGTGCATGCCTGGTCCTGTTGCGCTTGTGTTTGCTTCCAATTTGACCCTTGATTCTCTGGCTTGCCTTGCCTCTGTTTGGAAGCTGTACCCAGCAACTTCCGGAGGCTTCACACCTTCCACTCGGCATGGACGCAGAGTTGTCATTGGTTATTTCCCCCATGTGCAGGAAAACCCCAACGCGATCCCCGAGGGAGAGACGCCGCACAATGTGACGCTGATGTGCTACGACCCCATGACTGACATGACTAAGCCGGGCGACCGCATCACCGTCACAGGCACGCTCCTTTGCACCTCGCCTGCATGCCCGGCTGACAGCTACCAGCAGCTCCCACTCCAGCTTTCTTGCACATCCGCACTTGTCTGCACTTGCTTTGAGCAGGGCATCATGTCTTTAAAGGTCTCTTTCTAACAGGCATGCTCCTTTGCCCCTTTGCCTGCATGCCTTCAGGCAGCTTCCAGAGGCTTTGACCCCAAATTTTTTGCAGATCCGCAGTTGCTTGCTGTTGCTCTTAGCAGGATGTACAATGTGACAGGCATCCTTGACACACGCATGTAGAGGAAGAGCCCAGGATGTCATTCAGTCACAATTCTTCATACAGGCATCTACAAGGCGCACCCGCTGCGCGTCAACCCGCGCCTGCGCATGCTCAAGACGGTCTACAAGGCCAACATTGACATCGTGCACATTCAGCGCGAGGAGACGTCCACGCTCTTCTCCGTCTCCGAGCGCGGGCCCATGAACTCTGACGACGGCGTCCCCGGCGCCGCCCAAGACACCCAGAACGACGGCCTCTTCCAGGTCTGCATCACTCCATCCAAAATTTTCAGCATTCCCATGATCCTCGAAGCTGCAGCGCTTTATATGAGTCCTGCCATCAGCATGACCAGCGCACTCAGCGGGACAGTCAGCCAATAGCCAAAGCAGGGTTGCATTGAGATGAGAGTCACCTGCGAGCGATGAAACATTACCTTGATGGCAGACATCAAGCAGGAATGGCTAGCCTGACCTGCAGCGCTAGGGCGATTGCACTGCTTGTGTTGATTTCTTTGGACCTTGGCATCCAGATGGGCCCTATATCTGAAGCATGTCATCAGGACAGGGATGCAAACCCATCACCTGCACCCCCACAGGCTTGTGATGCGCACTGGAAGTGGTGCTGATGGGGTACGGCTGTGGTGTATAGGCGGGGAACGAGAGCAGGGAGGAGATTGAGGCAAAGGAGGCTGAGATGCGCGCGTTGGGCGCCGAGCCGGACATCTACGACAAGCTGATGAAGTCGGTGGCGCCCTCCATCTGGCAGATGGACGACGTCAAGAAGGGCATCCTCTGCCAGCTCTTCGGCGGCTCCTCCAAGGCACGGCCCCCTCACCCTCAAACCATCACATGTAAAATCTCTGGCCTTCAGCAACCGAATGACCTCTACTTGGGGTTGCCTACCACAGCATATGCGCTAAAGGCAAGCCTGGCGCGGGCAAAGGGGCACCACAGTCATTTTAGTACTGAGTGAGAGCACTCTTTCCATGCTCCATTACTGTGCAGCTCCGGCTGCCAGCATGGCGACATGGGAAGGCTTCTGGTGCTAGAGTTTGCAGCCCGCGCAGCTCTGCCTCACGCTCCATGCCAATTTTTAATTAGACTTAGCACTCGGCAAGCCTGCAGACTGGTTCAGCAAGTCAGCAGGGGGAAATCTGCAGGGCTACGGCAGCCGGGCCTTGCCAAAAAGGCCGCAAAATCAGAACCTGAGTGCAATAGCGCGGTGTGAGCAGGAGTTCAGCGGGGGCCGGGTGCGCGGGGAGATCAACGTGCTGCTGGTGGGAGACCCAGGTGTGTCCAAGTCGCAGCTGCTGAGCTACGTGCACAAGCTGGCGCCGCGCGGCATCTACACCAGCGGGCGCGGCAGCTCGGCAGTTGGCCTGACGGCGTACGTGTCCAGGGACCAGGAGACCAAGGAGATGGTGCTGGAGAGCGGCGCGCTCGTGCTCTCCGACCGCGGCATCTGCTGCATCGACGAGTTCGACAAGATGTCCGACGCCGCCCGCTCCATGGTGCAGCCCTCTTCTGCAACCCACCTGTACCTTGCTCGTTGCCTATCAAGTAGCCTGTGTCCCCCTTTGATGCGCCATGCACGTGCGTTGGGCTGGCTGTAGGTGAGGCTGAATGATTGGTGATGAATATCAGCTGCACACTGGCACGGAATTAGCTGAGAAGAAATACTCAAAGCAGATTGCTATGCTGGGTTGCGCGCAGCTGCACGAGGTGATGGAGCAGCAGACTGTGTCGGTGGCCAAGGCGGGCATCATAGCAACGCTGAACGCGCGCACGAGCGTCCTGGCCTCGGCCAACCCGGTGGGCAGCCGCTACAACCCGCGCATGTCCATCGTGGACAACCTGCACCTGCCTCCCTCGCTCATCTCCCGGTTCGACCTCATCTACCTCGTCCTAGACAAGGCCGAGGAGGCCAACGACCGCCGCCTCGCCCGCCACCTCCTCTCGCTCCATTACCCAGACGCCGACGCCGCCGTCCAGGCGCGTTCCCTCCCACCCTTCCACCACAATGGCACATCTCACATCTCTCTCCTGCCCTTCTACATCTTTTACGCTTCCACCACAAACGGCGCTCGTGCCGGCACCTGTCCAGGCACGCCGCCGGCTTGCTCGCTGTTCCCTCCCACCCTGCTAACAAGGAACGGCGCTCAGGCGAGTGGAATCCTGCTACTAGGTCGAAGTCATTGCTATGCCACTGAGTCAGGCCAGCTATGGCAATTTCCTGTGTATTCTCCCTGCAAGCCTCAATTGAAGCTTTGAAACCCTGAATTTTATTCTGTGGCTCGAGGATAGGTGCTGAGCGGCTGTCAGGATGTCCTGGATCACAGCGCTTGCCGATCACTCAGGTGCTGGCGGTGCATGTTTGATCAGTAGCAGAATGGAGGGTTGGTGGCTGATTGTGGGGTGCTGTTGTGTGCAGGCGCCGATCCCCATTGACCAGCTGCGGGACTTCATCGCGTACGCGCGCAACAACTGCCACCCGGAGCTGTCGCCCGAGGCCGCCACCGACATCATTGACGGCTACATGAACATGCGCCGCATGGGCTCCTCCCGCAAAGTGCGCCTCGCTGCTCCTCCTTTGCAGATTTCACTCTTCTGCGCAGCACTCTGGCACTACAGAGTCATCTCAGGAATGCTGAGCACTTGTCATTCCCGCAACCGGGCATGGGGTTTGATGGGTGTCTCTGTCGGCGGCAGACGATCACGGCGACGCCGCGGCAGCTGGAGAGTCTGATCCGCATCAGCGAGGCGCTGGCGCGCATGCGGCTGTCCCCCACCGTCGAGCGCCAAGACGCCGCCGAAGCCCTGCGCCTCATGCAGGTCCGAATCTTTCCCTCCCGCTCACTGGAAGAGCTCTATCCCCTGTACTCAGTTCACCACATGATCTCCACTCGACAGTGATTCTTGAGCGGGTGCTTGCATCGGTAGGATGAGAATTAACAGCAGTCAGCAAAGGATCTGCTGGTTGCTTTATGGATCCATTGTGGTGACATGTTGAGGAAATGACAGTGTTTGCTGGGCGCGCAGGTGGCAATCCAGCAGGCGGCAACGGATCCAGTGACGGGCGCCATCGACATGGACCTGATCCAGACTGGCGTGTCGGCCTCCGAGCGTATCGCTCGCGGGCAGCTGGCCCAGGAGATCAAGAAGCTGCTCATAAGTGCGTCACCTTTCCGGCAGCTGCACCCTCTCAGCTTCCAAAATGTTGCACCAGGAACTCATGCCAAGTACATGATGCCATGCAGCTGCTTACTATTCTTGTTGGAAGTTCTTCTGTGAAGGAAAGCTGTGCTGTGGGCAGGCAAGCCAGCAGGCATGAGCTTTGAGGAGATGACAGCCGCCATCGCAAACCAAGCCAGCGTGCCTGTGGACCAGACAGCCGTTCGGCGAGCAGTTGACACCATCCTGGAAGAGGTCTCTGTTGTTGGGAACCACTTGAAGCACAAGAACGCCATTGCCTAGGTTGCTCTGTGCTCTGCAGCATTTGACAGTTTCGGTGGCTGGCGCGTTCAACATATGTCATGTGCAGCAAGCTTTGGTTCACAAAATTCTGATCAGTCCGCTTGGTGATATCAGGTGCTTAAAATTACCAGCATTTCTTATCGGCCAATATTGTTTTGACTCATCTGCAAACGCTTTGTATCGAAATGGCAAGAAGTGTGTTATCCTCAGGCCAAACGTCAGAAAAGCGCTGTTAATATTGATCTTGTTCCAAATATGACAACCCAGGCCCATAACACAAGGACACTCAAGACTGTCTGTGAGGATGCGGCCTGAGATAGCTAGCCTTAGGGACAATGCTATATACTAGGAAACTGCGTTGTAAATGTTGAGGAACACTACAGACTCTTGCACAGCCCTAGCTAAGCAACTACATTCAGACTAAGTCATTCATGCGTTCAGTTTCCACAAAACCTCACTCACATGCGCACAAATTGCCGGGTGTCGCCAGCAGCCTTCTTGCCGTATGGGTTATCGGCAGAGAAGGCATGCCCAGACTTCCGTCGGTAGTCTGCACCTCCCTTAGCTCCCTCCAATGCTGTCCTGTGAGCCTTCCTCACATTGGCAGCCTTGCTCTCCAGGTTCAAGCTGACCTGGCACACACACAGACACGAACAAGTCACTGCTGACTCAGCAAGTGAGGACAACTTGATTTTGCACATGCTAGAAACTAAGTGTGTGTTGGGGAGTCAGACAGTACGAATACATGTAGATAGAATCGTCAGTGCTTCATCAGATTTTGCCCTATCTTTGTTGCATCATCCTCCCCAACCAGCAAAACATTTTACTCAAAATGCCTATTCCTTTAAAAATTCCTGCACATCAAGCTACAAATCATGAGTACAGCCGCACCAGGCATTGATCGCTCAATGACAGGCAGCTCCCAAGATTATATTACCACCAATTAGCAGAGTGGCTGTAGCATGAGGGTGTCAGACAATACGAATACATGTAGATAGAATCGTCAACTGTTCATCAGATTTTGCCCTATCTTTGTTGCATCATGCACCCCCAGCAGTCAAAATACTGATAGCCTCATCTCTCCAAATATTCTAGCAAGTCAAGCTATGTCGCATAAGAACAGCAGTGCAGGGCATCGATTGCTTGATGACAAGCAGCTCCCAGGCAAATGTCCCAAAATAAGCACAGGGAGGAGACTCCTCCAATGGGCAGCTCACCCGTGGCGGCTGCGCGAAGCCAAAGGACTTGGCCACAGAGAGGAGGTCAAGCGTGTGGACGTTGAAGATGGACTTGAGCTGGTGAGAGTTGTAGGCGAGCAGGTAGGAGCGGTAGGCGTCGCGCGCACTCGTGTGCAGGTAAAAATTCTTCTCCACCAGCTTCTCCAGCTGGCTCTGCACGTTGGCCAGCTTGCTCTGTGGGAACTCGTACTCGTTCAAGGGCACCTTGGCCTCCTGTGCATGCCACACACATGTCTCAGAGTCACTGCCATGCATCGCATGTCTGGCACTTGCAACACACAAGCACACTCCCCACACACTTGATCGACACCCAATGGGCAGACGCTATCGTATATCATGGCGGCTACGCGGTCATTGACCCGTGTTAACAACACAAAATCACAAGTCGGATGGCGTGAGTAGCGGCTGTCTGAGCAGGTGTGGCATTTGGCAACGTGTATGATTGTTACCTTGAGGTATTTGAGGAAGCCGATCTCCTGGGGCAGCAGCATGAGCAGCGCGCGGCCGCGGCCGGACCGGCCACGCGCGGTGCGCCCCACCCGGTGGATGTACTCCTTGGGATCGTCGGGTGGATCGTACTGGATGATCCAGTCCACTGCAGGAATGTCCAGCCCCCTCGCCGCCACGTCTGTGCACAGCAGAATGCCCTTCTCTGCCTGCACACCAACCACAGAAGACTTCTCAGCCTAGCCACTCTATCCTTTTGAGCAGCGCAAATAGGTGTTTGCAGGCTTGAAGTCTGAAAAAGTGAGGGCGAGCGTGCCTTGCAGAACTCAAGGAAGGTGGTGGTGCGGCGTTGCTGCTTCTGCTTGCCATGGATGTCCTTGACTGGGACGTCAATGTAGTTGAGCAGCTCGCCATGGTATTTGACTGAGTTGCACGACGAGAAGAACACCATGACCTGCAGTGTCACAGCCCAAACACATCAACCTCTGCACATTTGCGGGACATGTTCAGATCGATTTGAGTTAACATATGGCCTGATTTGGACAGGATAGAGAATTTTGCCTCAGTGGAAAATGATTTTCAAGGTGCTGATCTTGTCGGGCGCAGGGAGCTGCACCTTCTTGTCCTTGTTCTTTTTGAGGAAGGTGAAGAGCAGGAGCAGGCGCTGCTCGGAGGGGACGATGCAGTAGCCCTGCTCCAGTCCCTCGCGCGTGGCCGCCTCCTGCTTGTCATCCACCCCCACATACAGCGGCTGCCGCTTGAAGGACAGCCGCGCCAAATCCTCCACCTGTTGCCCAGCGGACCAATCAGCTGCCAGTACTTCTCTAGACAAGCATGAAGCATATAATTTGCGTGTTTAAGAGGGTCCAACAAGACAAAGTAGGCATCAAGGAGACGGCATGCACCACACAGAAGCTTCCATTTATTACTGCTCATGAGCACCATTAATCACCATCCAATATTCTCTAGTGCCCTCTGATACTGCAAATACAATATATACTGTCCCAGCTGCCAGGTCCTTGCGCAGGTGCAGTTGCATTGGAACAAGCTATCCATTCCCATCATGGGGCTTGGTGCTCCTTTGGCTTAGGAAGCAGTGAGTTTGATCTATCTCATAAATGTTGGTGAAATTCTCCAGCTTCAAGGTGCAGTGTGCATATTGCAGGTCAGGACACGCACCTTGGTGGTCTGGGTGGCGGAGAAGAGCATGGTCTGACGGTCCTTGGGCAGGATGCGCACAATCTGGCGCATCTCCTCCTCAAACCCAATCTCCAGAATGCGGTCGGCCTCATCGATGACCAGGCACGCCAGGTTGCTGTAGACAAACCCCTTGGTGTTCTGCAGGTGGTCCAGCAGCCGCCCCGGTGTTGCCACAATCAGGTTCACCCCCTTCACCAGCTTCTCTGCCTCCGTCCTCCTGTTGGCGCCTCCCATGATCAGCCCTGCGCACAAGCCAGGACGATTTCAATGCCTCTATCACTGGCGCAAATTACACCTCTCTATTTTCTGCTATGATCGAGGCTTGGTGTCAGTCGCTCAAACCCCAGGCACTGTGCCCGTCTGACACATTAGACCAGCATTCACAATGCCTGCCATTGTGTGATCTCAGCTTCAGAATTCTCAGAATCTGTTGTGTAAGGGACGTGGGGTCAATAAAATGGCCAGTGATTCCGGGCGGCGCACCATGCGTCTGGGAGTGGTGTTGGAGGAGGTCTCGGGCAACGCTGTAGATCTGCATGGCCAGCTCGCGCGTGGGGGATATGATGAGCGCGCCTGTGCCGTTGCGCGGCATGAACTTGGCCTTGTGCAGCAGCTCCAAGCAGGGCACCAGGAACGCCAGCGTCTTGCCAGACCCTGCCATCATCACATCATCAGTATATATACCGCGAAAAAAGGAACCGCCAAATTTTCCTAGGCCGGCATGAAGTGTGTTCATTGCCTGCATGCATCCACCCATGCTTCGCTTGTGAGTGTACAGGAGCTTCAGTGGCCCGTCCACAACAAGCTTCTTCACATCCCTTGACAATCAGAAAGTTGGAAAGTCGGAATTTATCTGTGCACATTCTCTCAAAAAGGCTGTACAGCTTACACGGTGAGCAAGGGATGCGATCAGCATGCAGATGAAGGTCAAGCCACACCTGTCTTAGCTGCCCCCAGGACGTCCCTGCCGGTGAGGAGGTGCGGGATGGTGCGTGCCTGCACCTCTGTCATGTGCGTGAAGCCCATTTCAGCAATGGCCCGCTGCGTCTGCTCTGTCAGGTCAAGGGAGGAGAACTCTGAGGCACTCATGATGCCGCTGACCCGAGCTGTCACTCTTTCCACCTCGACACCTCGCTTTGCCTGAAAGTCATCAGATCATTAATTACACAGAGGCCATAAAACATGCTGCAGTGCGGTAAGGACATTCGGTTCGATTCAACGTGAGCATGCCTTCTTAGAGGATGGTGCAGCAGGTGTGCCATCCTCAGTCCGGCCGCTTGTGGTTGCCTCCTCGGTGTGCTGCCTTGCATTGACTGGTGCTTCTTCAGGTCCTTCATTCTGCTCTGCCTCAGCTGTGATGGTACCAGGCACCTGAGGAAGGCCACATAATCTTGTTGTTGGCAGAATGGATCTTGAAATCAAACGTTTCCGTCTCCAGGAGCATGTCATACTGAGACTAGCACAAATGCCACGAACTGTCAGGCTATTTTGCACAGTCTGCGAAGTGTAGGTGCCCGCACCACGTCTGTCTTCTTCCGCTTCTTCCCCCTTATCTTCTTCGCTTTCACTTCCGAAGTACCTGCGCATATAGGCACATTGTAAGGGGAAGCCAAGCTCCAAAGACAGATACTAGACTTGTAACCACTGTGTAGAACGCTCACCAGCATTATCGACTTTCGCTATTTCCTTGTGTGCAATTAGCTGTGACTCTTTGGTTACTTTTTGCTTGTTTTTCACCTTCAAACCACCATCTTCGGGGATGGCCATGTTTTATGAGGTGAACACTAGACAGAAAGATCTTTGCAAAGCGTCCTTGATAGTCTTGCCCAAGGACTAGCTCTATACAAGTGATATTCCGAGAATTTCTCCGATCCTGAGGAACTGGATATTTATGTTTGCTCCAAACGACGGTTTCTTTCTCCATCACGCTTGAGCCGTCGGGCCTACAGGAACTCCGTCGTACGACCTGTTTCGGAACCAAATGCACATTTGCTCATAGAGGTGTTTGGTCGTCATCTAATGAAGAATGATTGTGGATAAAGGTTATCTTAGATATCCCTTGGATACTAGCCAGCAGGTTGAAATGATGGGACGTACTTTTGGGAGATCTGTATGATGCAACTCAATGGGGCCACTGCAGATTCATGGCGTTGGCGATCGATCAGAACACACTAACGAATTGCAACGCAGTAAAGTAGGCACAGCATCTATCTGGTGGGACACAGCTTCGAGGATCGACGGCCAAGATGGGAAGCAATATAGAGGAGAGCATTCTTGCACTATGCAGGCAGCATCCAGAGGTAACGCTGTGCTGATTGTCTCGTGAAGTTGTTCGATGATCGCCTGTCATGGCTTTGGTGTCCGTGAGAAACTTGCTGACACCATCATACTTTCCTGCAGGGCCTCCCAGAAGCTGTCCTGGAGCAGCACATTCCAGCTACTCAGAGGACTACAGCAATGAACAACCTGCTTGCCAAGCACCGCCTCAGAATCCTGCAGCATCCCAGGGACAATTCACTGGTCTACCAGGAAGTGATACAGGAGGAGGCAGCCAAGTACGACCCCACTTCACACCCTCCTCTTTGGCATGCACAATGATGAAGCATGTCTTATGCGCCCGTGTGGAAATCTTACCATATTACATGGTGCAGATTGAAAGGCTTATCAGCCGAGGACCTTTTGGTGTATCAGCACATTGCGCAAGCAGGAGATACAGGTAACTTGATCTGTAGAAACTTGCCGGAACGCCAGAAAGTTTGGTTTCTGCATGCCCGCTTCAGTGCTTACAAAGCTCCAGTGTCCTTGCAGCTACAGTTCAGTAGCCTAGCGTCTGATGCACAAGATCGCAATGCTGTCTCCGTGCAGGCATCTGGACAAAGGACCTGAAGAACAGGACGAATCTGCAGCAGCCGCAGATCACAAAGATCCTGAAGAACCTGGATCAGCGCAGCCTGGTGAAGAGCGTGAAGAGTGTCATCAATCCCAGCCGGAAGGTCTACATACTCTTTGAGCTGGAGCCTGCACGCGAGCTCACTGGTGGAGCCTGGTGAGACGCTCCAGGAACCTTGTTTTTACTTTCCTAGCATTAGTGTTTTGCGCGTTTTGCGCCAGTACCACGTGCCACTTTTTGCAGGGTGGCTTTGTAGCTCACAAATATCTTGCGCGCAGGTACACGGGCCAGGACTTTGATGCTGAGTTCATTCAGGTGCTGCAGCAGGCCTGCCATAAGTATATCGAGAATGAGGGTGTCGCCACGCTGGAGGAAGTCGCAGACTTCGTTCGCACAAAGGTGTGCCCTGCTCAATGCAACTTCTTGTTTGCTTGACGAGTATGCTTTGTCATCTTTAGGATCCCTTGTCAGTTTTGCAAATGATAATAGCATTGTGCGGGGCTTGACAGGGATTCTCCAGAGTGGAGTTGAGGGACGCGGATGTGCTGTGCATACTGCGCACACTGGAGTTTGACGGGCTGGTTGAGAGCTCCTTGTCAGATGATGGGGAGGTGTACCGGCCGGCCAGACATGTTGTGCCAAAGACTTCACCCTTCACATCAATGCCATGTGGCGTCTGCCCTGTACGTCCGGTCTTCACACTGCAAATTCCTTGCCTTTCGTTGTCCAGACTGCAATTGCTCATTGTCTTTCATTTGGTTCCTGATGATGGCTCCTTGTGTTGGTCTGTAGGTTATCAATGAATGCTCGGATGGCGGGGTAATATCTCCTTCCACGTGCACGTACTACCAAACATGGCTGGACTTCTAGCTTAGACGGATCTGGGGGCCAGCCCTTTCCATGAACACGAGGATGCAGCCTCTCTGAGATCATGAAGCCAGCATTTCCACAGCTTATTCTGCAGAGATTTTCAGTGCATGTCAAATTCAGCCTAAATATAGATCTTTTAGAACTCTGTCACAGATTGTTTCCAAATAAATTTGAGCTTAAGAGTGACGTATTATTGCAAGCATTGCGCAAGGTCAGGGGAGACAGCATTTATGTGACATATGTGACTTGTTGAAATATTTATGAAGAACGTCCAGACTACCTTATGACCATCACATATGCCGCCTAGCTCCCTTATCTGAAGGAAGCAGGTTGCAATTTCTTTGCCTTGCAACAATGATGATATTACATTATAAGGTGACCTTGTACGTGGGTCACCAGCATGTTTCTACAGTGCATCTTATCCCTCCAATCAAGAGGTTTCAGTCAAAAACTGCAAGGTTGCAGCGGTAATCCTTTGGTATATGGTAAGGTAACAAATACTCTAGCAGCACCAGTCTCGATAAACAATCTACAACACTTTTCACAGACTAGAAAAGCAATTCGGGAGGTAGAGCAGACTGTCAACCGCCTGACGGGAACAGGCAGTACAGTGGCGAGACATTTGCTGCTGTCCATTGCCTAATACTAGCAAAGGACACGTCAAGACACAAAAATCCCCAGGATATGGCAATCCCCACTTCAACCTCCCCAAGACCAATTCCAAGCACTCGTTTCTATCGTTCCGAGTACGAGGGCCTGCTACTCTCAACATACTGTATCTAGTGCGCGGCAGCCATTGTGGCGGACATCTCAAAGCCCTTGCTGGCTGTTGCGCGCTTCTTTGCCTTCCTGGGCGCAGAGGTGCCGGATGTGGCAGCCCTGGCAGGAGGCAGCTGCTCTCTGATGACCACGCCGGGACCGAGCCGCTGTTTGTACACGTGTGTGGGTGGCTTCACCGGCAGACCCTGCACGCCCACAAACACTTGTCAGGAAGCATGCTCTTGAAGCCCAACACACAGTAGACCACCTCACATCGTGCGCCAGAAAGTAGACACATTTCGCAAACAATTGGCATTGGCAGTTGTGGCTTTGGAAGGAAATATCACCTGCAGGTGGAGCCTGGTCTCCTGGCCAAACCAGGTGGAGACGGCGCGGAAGGCAGTGGACATGCCCAGGTAGGGGAGGAGGAAGTTTGAGTGGTCGAACAGGTATCTGTCGATGCCTCCCAGCATCTGGTACCGCGCATTCGCAAAGACGCCCATGGTGAGCGCCATGCCGGTGGCGCTGGTGCGCAGCTCTGGGATGGGCACTGATGGGGTGAAGCTCGGGTCCCAGTGCCTCCTCGCCATCACGTCAAGCTGCAGACACACACAGTCCACATCAGCAAACAGCACATGTGCACGGCGAAGTGCCAGATTCTCACACACCAACTGTGCTACTGCAGAATTATAAACTTGCCAGGACACATTGGAATGCATAGAAACACCGGCAATGGGCCAATAGGTGTGTACCTGGCCAAAGCCTGACATGGCAGCGCCTGCAAGTGTGCCCACGGCGCCCAGCTCGAACACCTTGGCGACGACACTGCCCGCTCGCTGCCCAGCTGTGATCCGCCTGGCAGGCGATGAGGCGTCAAAGATGTGGTTGGGGAGATCGTGCAACTTCCTCTGCCAGCCCGCCTGCAATCCAAAGCCCCACATGAGCAACATATACCAGCAGCATTGCAAAATATGTGGAATTGGACTGCATTGATCTTGAGCAAGAAATATGGGAAAAGTCTAAGCTCTCGTGAGGGCTGTACCTTGAGCACGCCGCTGGCTCTGTTAGGCGCCATAAGCCAGACAAGGCCTCCTGTGGCTGCCATGAGCGAGAGGGTGTTGATGGCCACAAAGTCAATCTCCTTCCAGAAGCGTTCCCGCCTCTGCTGGTACTCCCAGCTGACGTTGCAGCCGATTGTCAGCAACTGCTCGATGCACATCTTCTGCACGAATGCGGGGTCTGCCATCAAGCGGCCCACAATGTCGCGTGCCACCTGCATTGCAATGGCCACACTTCCATAAGCACATCTGATCAGCTCATAGAGACTGACACCAAACCTTCCGCATAGGTAGGTGTACACCAGACCAGCTTCTGCCTGGCTTCCAACAAAATCCAGACGACATGCACAACAATAACTACAGCCACAAAGCAATCTTGATTGTCAACAGGATACACACCTGGGGTGGGAGTGACCGGGTCACTGCACGGGCAACGTTGGGCCGGACGTCCATGGACAAGAAGCGCACTAGCTGAGCACTGCTGAACAGGCCCATCTCTACTGAGCCGCGAAGAATTGCTGGCAAGCTCTCAAGGGTCCTGAACCACTCCTGGAGCACTGCATTGATGCTCTTCCTGTCGTACAACTGCTCTATGACTGTCCTGAAGAAGTTGCCATCGTCTCCCTCGCCATCTCCACCATCAAAATTGTCAAAGTAGTCATCGTCATCCCCTCCATCATTGTCTCCACCACCACCATTGAAGATGTTTTTCCCGTTGTTCCCACCACCAGCTCCATCGTCCACCTTTGGTTCCTGGGTCTTCACCTCCTTGGCCATATCCAGCTTAGACCTCTGCAGCGTTGCACCGCCCACTGATCCCAAGCCTTTGGCCATTCCCCTGGTTGGGATAGTGAGGCTTTCGATAGAACGTCCGCTGGTGCTGCACTCCCCTTGCTCCTGCATGGAAGAGTCATAAAGTGGGTGAACATTCTAGATGTGGATAACCCCGCACGAATATATCAAGGCAGCACGATTGACTTGTTTCGGGCATACACTCGTCACATTAGCTTCGAGAAGACATAATGGAACATGACTGTGGAAGCAACAAGCGATTAGAAGCACAATAGTACTTGTGGCACATAGTAACAGGACAGCAACGCACTTCAGAAAGATACTACAGAAGGAGTTCCAGGCAGACAAGGAGGGACTACCAACACACCTCGCCTGGTTGAGCAATGCCAGCTCCACAGCTGACTGAAAATCTGCTCGGGGAGGCAGAAAGCACATGTGCTGGTGCACGCCAGAAAGGCTTGCACGCCGCCGTTCTGCTCTCCTCCCGACATCTGCGCGCAGCAGCGGCGGGGCGGATGGTCCCTTTGATCGCCGGGAAGCCCAGGGAGCACTTGGCTGACGCCAGCGTTTGGCGGCCTCTAGAGTGTTCGTGAACACGGGTTGCACACTGTCCGGCCACGGGTGACACCACACCAGCCCGGAGGGCCATTGCAGTCTGCGTCTGCGAAGCTTTACGAAGAATTTCTGCGATGATCTGAAGTTGGATGGAGTGGTTGACTTGTTTTGAAGAGCAGATTGTCCTCTTGTGGGTCTTTCTATTGCGTCCAGAGATATTGGATTAGTCGACGATACTATTTAGGCTCATCCGTGACACCGTCACGTCGCCGAGGGCGTGCCTGGTCGACACAGTGCTCTTTTTATCAATGGCAAGAACAGCCAAGATGATCAGGATTTGAGATATTACTACAAAGAGTTTCAGTTTTAGGATCTGCAGGCAGATTGTCCACCGCTCGATCCTGACATCCGGTTGCCATTTTGTGATTTGCCATTTTGTGATTTGTCTTGATCTTGTCATTTGGAAAAGCCGATCTCATTTTCTTCTTAATATTTGATTAGGAAGCTATTGCTATTGACCTTGGCTTGCATGTAATCACGATCTTCATGAATGGCTTCTACAACTGATGCATACATGAAGCAGTAGCTGCCATATGGGCACTGTAGGACAGGACAGCCTTCATGACAGGTCCTACTCCCACATTGCTGGCGCAAGGATCCCAGCTCGAAGGGCCTGGTCGTCCCTTGTTGGCCAGCATTGCTGCCTGTGATAGCCTCTGGGTAGCGGTGCGATTCACACCTGACACAGTGCATGTTTTCGCTGGCGGTACCCTGCGCCACATAGTCCTGTTTCCAGAGGATGTGTGCCACCTGGAGTTTGGAGTGCGCAGTGCAAGTCCAGCGCAGACACAGTTGCAGGGCCAGCAGGTCTGTCTCCTGGCCATCACAGAGCCGTGCCGGGCATGGATGCTAGATCCCACCAAGTCTGCAGGGGCCTCAACACAGACAGGCAGAGGAGTGGCGACAACAGGGGCGCCAGATGCCAGGGCGCAGCCCTCGAGTCCTCCGCAGCAGGCAAAAGAAAGATTGCAGAGCAGTGCTGCAGCCGAGCCGCTCAGAGTAGAATGGCAGGTGGTGCCAGCGCAGGCTGGGAGCGCTCCAGATGCACCGCGACCAACGCATGCACCCACAAGGTTCGCCGCTCTCCTGACTTGTGCAGCCAGCCTCCTGGACAGCCCAGCAGGGCCCGCCAGCCTGGCAGCTCAGATCGCTTGGAAGCACCTGGCAGACAGCCCTAGCGTGCTGCCTGGCACAGCATCGGACAGCGGCATGTTCCTCGACATCTCAGAGGTGGGCAGGAAATACAGCCGGGAGAGGCATGCTCTGGGCGGTGGGACGGTGTCTGGCTTGGCTGGCGCCTGCTGCGAAGGCACCATGCCGCAGCTCAGCGGCGTCACATGCAGCCTGCATGTGCATGCACATGCATCGTCTGGCGTGCCTCCAACCGGTGCCAGGGATGAGCTGCGCTGCAGAAGCAGGGCTTGCATCAGCCCGCAGCTGTACGCGGCGCTTCTGGCGGGAGGATGTGCGGACACAGGGGCCAGCAATGGCAGCTGTCTGCTTGCGGGGGACTATTCAGGAAAGGTGTGGGCCTATCCCCTCAGCCGCAGCAGTGCTCAGCAGAAAACTGGCGCAAGCAGCGCACCTCCATTGGCAGCTCAGAATTCAGCTGCAGCGGACAGCGGGAGGACAGGCCCCGTGCTCCTGTTTGACATCCAGCAGCCAGTTCTGAGCATCCATGCAGCCTCATCGACAAAGGAGGCATGCTCATCTGGCGGCCCTCCCCACGAATGCCTCATCATCATTGGCCAGGGAGGGCACGTGGTGCAGGTCTGCGTGAGGGATGTGTCAGTGTGGCCACAGCAGCAGCCGCCTGCAAGTGGTGTACAGAAAGAGCGAGCTGCCAGCCTGGCGACCATCCAGATGCGCGTGCATGCGCCGGTGACGTCAGCTGCTGTCAGTCAGGGCGTGCTCTACTACGTCACCGGTAGCACAGCCCGCGCCGCACTTCTGCCGTGCGCGCCAAATTTTCAAACTGCGAATGATGCGGGCGCGCCCGCAGTCCCAGCAAAGAGGGACTGCTGGCATGATCTGCAGCCGCTGCCGCTCCAGTGCTTTGGGCAGTGCCCGCACCTGCTGAGCATCTGCGATCCCGGCACTTCAGCTGCAACAAAGCAGGCACCTGACAGGGCAGCCAACAAATATGCGGCAGCGGGGCATGGCAGACTTGTCGTGCTGTGCACCAATGGAGCGCTGTTTGAGGGTCCTTTGCTCTCTGCTGAGGCGGTCACCGCTGTCAAGCCAGCGCTGCTGAGCAGCAGAGTGCAACAAGAAGTCAAGGTGATGCTCCATGCCAGCAATTTTTGTAGATCCAGACTATGCTTTTGTTCACCCTGGTCACCTGGCGCAAAATGGCTGTGAGGACTGCACATGATGACCTCCCCCTGTCTCTGAAGGTCAGCGAGTGATCTTGCATGTGTGCCTGAAGGGGTTAATTCAGGGCATTAATGAGCTGACGGCATGCAAGGCGCTGCTTCAGCCTCACTTGGCTGCAGCGGATGCTGGCCTGGCTGAGCTGGCTCTGTCCATCCCCTTGGCTCAGGTGACAGCCAAACCCATGCTCTCCTGCTTGTTGCTACCCCATGCACAAATATTGCTCTGGACCTACCGTACCGAAATGACCTCTGCGTGTGGCAGATCTAACACATAGCATGCAAAGCAGGGATGCAAATACAGGCCTGCCTTGGTCTATGCAGTCCATTCACCTCACCAGAGAAGTCAAGGGCAACCTTGGGCATGTAGCAGCCGCACCATGCACCTAAGGATTTGGGTGAATCGCAGGGTCTGCGCGAGAAGCGCAACTTGCACTGCTGGGTGGAGGCAGCTGTCCAGGCCGCCGCTGGGGGTGTTGCACCGGATGTGCTGCTCACAGTTGGGCTGAAGAACACTGGACCCTATCTGGTCACCCAGTCTTGGAGCGTACAAATTGTCAGCAAAGCGCCGCCCGGTGGTGAGCGGACAGGTAGATGCTGCCCAAAGTATGACAAGATGGACCTACTGTGCTGCTCTGAACTCTGCCCTCCTTTGGCCAATTCCTGTGAGGATTGCGTGTTGAAGTTTCATGCAACCGGATCGGAGGTTGATGCAAGCGTGGCTCGACAGGGTGTGCCATGCAAAGGGCCATTCCTCTGAAAGGCCTGCCAGTGGGGCGCACCTGGAAGCACAGCTTCACAGTTGAGGGGATGCAGACTAGCTCTTTGGAGGTGTCCGTTTATTTGTGCCACGTGCAGAAGCAGGTACCTCCCAACAATCCTGCAGCTGCACTGAAGGGCTCATACAAGTAAGGCGTGTATGGACACCTGATTCTGATGCATATCATGATGAGTGCAGGGTGCCGTTGAGGGGCATTGTACAACAGCGCTGCTGAAAAGAGTGCGCATCGATCTGCTGCTCTTGATGCGGCCAGTGCCCTTCCAGACTGCCTATGAGCGTGCCTGCCTCCCTGGTGCGCCACTCATGCTGCTGTCCATGGCAGTCAATAGCAGCATAGAATGCCCGAAAAAAGTGCTTTTATTTTCTTGAATAACAATGTTCACAATGCCTGTGCGTCAAGCGATTCTGCACTTTATACTTTGTGGTGCTGTCGCAGGAAACACTGAGCAGCAGCGCACAGCTTCGCTGAGCGTGATGGTGCATGCGCTATCCTCCATGCCCACCGCATCCCAGTTATTGCAGCAAGTCCTGTCTGTGGGAGTCGATGACTGCCTGCATCCCCCAGGTGATGACCAATCAGAGATCCCCATCGTTTCTGATGTACCAGCAAAATATGTCCCCCCCACAGAAGTCTGCCTGTGTATATACCGTAGAAGGCTGGCTGTTGTGAAGTTGTTTTGTGGTGCACAGCAGGCGACTATGGCAGAGCAACAGGCGCCCTTGGCCTGATGGGTGGCAACAACGTGACAGGCGTTGTGTCGCTCGGCTGCAATAGCGCCACCCTCAGCATGCATGCAGCCCTGCTTTCTACTTCCACCACATCACCTGGAGCAGGCGTTGCAAGGCTGGAATTGACCCTCAAAAGCTCTGATGTCGCCATTCTGGCGGCTTCACACGAGTGCATGTCCTGGCGCCTCCAGGAATGGCAGAGGAAGCTTTCTGGCATGGTGTGTGCAATGCATCAAGTTTCCGTGCTCAGGACACTGTTGGAATACTCTGCTGTAGTGGATGCTCACCATGCATGGCGTCAGATTGTGGTCCGTCATGAACAGCTGTGTGGCATGCAGAGTCCTGACAAGAGTGAGGCTGGTCGTGAGGATGCGCTGAAGCGTGCACAGACTGAATTGCATCAGCTGCAGCGCATTGCCGCAGCACTGCAGGTGCGTATGTGAAATTTCATTTGGGTCCGCCCAGGACTGTCTGGGTGGTGGAGTTTTGGGGATTCTGATTGTTTCACTCTGGGGGATTGCAGGAGGCTGGAGAGGGGGCAAAGAAGCTGCGGCTGCTGACAGATCGTGGCAGCGGGCTGCACTCACAAGGACTGGCCTTCCAGGCCCTCCAGCAGCAGAGCGCCAGTCTGAGAGCTGGCCTGACACATGCGTATCTCAAGCTGCGCGGCATCTCAGGACCACTGCCATACCATGTGACCCTGCAGTGAGACTTGCAGGATAAAAGTGCAGGAGGGCATTTGGATAAGGGATCAGAACTTGGCATCTTCTGATCAGTAGAGACGCAGTACTATGCTACTTGTAATACAGCAAGCCCATGCAACAAAAATTTACAGTCAGCGCACTAGGCAAGACCAGGATAATGCACAACCATGCTTTCAGGTCTTCAGTAAGAGTCAGACATGCTCGAGGTCTCTCTGGGCCCTTGAACTTACACAGTGGGCACTAGGAAGGCACTAGGAAGGACTATAGTTTGTTCACGGTCATCACACAGATCTCAAGTATTTCACCACCACTTCTCAATTTTGATGTCATCCCTGTTCACCTCGAGCTGTGACAATTGATCCGAGATCTCATCAAGCATGCTTGGGGGACCACACAGAAAGACCTTTGGAGTGCCTGATGCAGGCTCAGGACTGAGGGCCTGCAGAGCTTCTCTTAAATCCTCCTTCCTGATTCTCTTCAACTGTCCATTGCTTGAGTCACTGCCATCGCGTTGTTTGGTCACAAAGAAATGTAGCCGCAATTTCCCTGCATGCACACAAGTCTGCAGTCACTTTTAAATCTAATTGAAAGATGGTATCTCAACACTTGGAGTCTGCTGGAGGCACGATCACACCTCTCAACTGCTCAGCCAAACTTAGAAAGTGGCCTCTGAACGCCAGCTCATCTGAAGTACTGGCAGAGTACAGCAACACTGCTGTTGGAAGCTGAATGTCCTGAGACTTCCCATGCTGATCTCCTTCCTTAGAAGTCTGCAGATGATCAGATCCCAGGGATTCAGGACCTGCTTCTGCGTTTTATCAAAACATTTTTTCTGTAGGAAGGTGTGCAGCTGTCTACCGCACCTACTTGGTCAGCAAAGTGGGCTAGCATGGATGCGATGGGTGTGATGCCAATCCCTCCAGCAACGAATAGAAGTGGACGCCTGAGATCTTCTTTGGATAGGTAGAAGTCACCGCCAACTTGCAGCTTCACCCTTGTTCCGGCAGTAGCCTGCACGAACAGAGATCCTTCTACTTCCCAAGCAAGAACGGTGATACCAGCAGTTACACAGGAAGAAGGCAGTTCCAATAGGATGCATGCCTGTTCATGGAGCCAGATGGCTGGTGGGTAGCTGGAGAGCTTGACGGCCAAGTCAAGGGTATTGGACCTTTCCATCTGGCTGGGCGGGGAGCAGATTGAGTAACCTCCCACATGTGCCACATTGGGGGCATAAAAATCCACCCACTGCCCTGGTGAGAAAGGGAGTTGCCCGTCTGCCTGTGCAAAATACAAATATAGTGAGTGACTGAGAAGGAGTGAATGTGCCAGAACCAGGTGTGCAAAAGTTTGAGTATAGCTCACCACGCCAATTTGGAAGAGCTTCACTGTTGGGGTGATCTGTTGTGCGCTAATGATCTCAGCCTCTCTTTTCTCCTGCACCTTTGACATTCTTCAATACAATGGACGAATGGGGTGATCTTCAAGACAGGCACTCCTTTTACAGAGTTGCAGGTCGACAAGTGTGTTCATCTTCAGCTGTATATTGCTAAGGGGCTTACAGCACTGCGTTTGATCGAGGCTGTCAGTTCAGCATGGCTCAACCGATCGGCATCGACATCAGTCGAAATTGACAGGGGCGACGCTTGCATATTCTCGGCCAAAGGGATCAACACGTTCAGTGAACCTCTTAGCACATTAGTCTGATACAAGGACAGCAAGTAAGAAGATCTTCGAACGGCATGAGTCAGGAGCATGGGACATTGGTTGCAGTATCCTCAACGTGAACCTTATTGCAAAAGGATCGCATGCGGCTTTCCAACGCAGGGGAATCCACAAGAAGAGACTAAATGACGATGGACGTCCATAACGTCTTGCATGCAGATCATCTGCAGCAGATGTGAAACGCCACCTGTGAACGGGGGGCCCAAGACGCCCCAGCTTGTGAATTAAATGTTCCCAGATGCACAGATTGCACCACAGTGCGGTCAATATTTAAAACAAACTGACACTTGGATCTTGTGTAAGGCAAAGTACATCGCAGCTCCTGTAGAAGGCGACTTATTTTCCAAATTCCAAGGGATGGCGCGCAAGAAAATCAGAGAATATGACTCGAAACGCCTTCTTAAAGCACACATCTTGCGTCTGAAAGAAATCAAGTTGCCGCTGAATGTCGCTCAGGTGCTTTCCCCCTGTGACAAGACGCTGGTGTTGCTTCATCACCTTGGTCGGTTCCTTCGTCACGGGTGATAGACGTGGTCATAAAAGGAGGCTGGGATGATCCCATGCCATCCAAAGTCTATCGAGTGTAGTTCTGATCAATGCACATGGTCAGATTGGGGGAACTTCAAGACTCTGTGCCCAGTGAGAGCGGATGTCTTTGGGAAGGGGAGCCTTGTAGAAGCCATTGTTATGCTCAGATCGTGTTAGAAAATATATCGAGTCCAATGGAGGTCATTGGATGCCGTGCTGGACTCATGGGGCCTCTTCCCTTGTGCAGGAATCTTCCATCTTGCAAGCTAGACTCACCCGCTTATTTAGATGTTGTCGGCCTCTATCTCTCCGGTCTTTGGTATTGACGATATTGTGTCAATCAGACCTAATTGAGGACGGCTCCTTGCAGTTAAGAGCAGGCTACAGCCTTGACTGACGGGCATAGTTGGCATTGCAGGTTCGAGCAGACACAAACTTTGTGGAGCTGCTTGACGCCAACCCATGGCTGAAGACCACCAAGTTGGTGGTGAAGCCGGACATGCTGTTTGGCAAGCGCGGCAAGCACGACCTAGTGGGGCTGAACCTGGACTTTCCAGGCGTGGAGGCCTTCATCAAGGCTCGCATGGGCAAGGTGGTGGACATGGATGGCTGCGTGGGGGGCATCAACACATTCGTTGTGGAGCCCTTTGTGCCCCACAAGCAGGAGTACTACCTCTGCATCCAGGTCTGCCACGATACATCTCAGCCAGCAATTGCCTTGATGAAGAGCACAAGGCTAGCATTGCATGTGTTCTTTGTTCCTGAGCTCACCGGTGTGGTCAGCTCCCAGCAATTTACCTGCCTTCAGAGACAAGCTGCCCACAGTCACAGCCTGCTAGTGGCCATGATGGAGACTTGCTGGCCTGCCTTCTTGCAGGAGCAATGTGCACTTCCTGAGCGGTTTGAAGAGGCTGAAGCGCTTTATCGGTGTGTGGTGCAGTCGAACCGGTTGGGCAATGACATCAGCTTCAGCGAGGCGGGTGGAGTGGAGATCGAGGAGAACTGGGACAAGGTGAAGAAGATCACGCTGGCCGTTGAGGAGGAGGCGACCAATGACAGCCTGGCGCCGCTGCTGTCCAGCCTCCCCCTGGAGCTGCGCCCAGACATGGAGACCTTCATCCAGGCCTGCTACGAGGCAGGGCCCCACCCTGTTCCAGTACTTTTGTGCGTGGAATGGCCCGTATTCAAAGACATTGGGCTCAGCCGTTCACTAGAAAATCATGATATCAAACTCTGATCATCAGCAGTGGCAGGCCTGCAAAGGATTCAGGAGATGGTAGCATGATGGAATTCAGATTGACCACGTGTTGAGGGCAGTTCAGGTTAGGCTGACGCCAGGACTTCCTTGCACGAGAAACTTATTCAAAAAAAAATTCAGGGGATGCAGGCCTGCCGTACAGGGAAGCTCTGCTCAGCATTCCTGGGCGAACAAGTGCCTGAAGGTGGAAACTTTCCTGTGGCAGGTGTTTCTGGACCTGGACTTCACGCTGATGGAGATGAATCCGTTCACGCTGGACTCTGAGGGCAAGCCCTTCCCGCTCGACATGCGCGGCGAGCTCGACGACACCGCCGCCTTCAAGTCCGGCAAGAAGTGAGCCCCTCTTATTGCTCACCCCGCAGTGCCACAAGTTGGAGCGACAGTGCAAGGAACCACAGTCCTTGCCGCACATGGGTAGACGCATGCCGCATGGCACCAACCAGGGGACCTGATGACAGCATATCAAGCCCCTCCTCCATGAGGCTTGAATAATCAGCGCCGCAAGAGTCTTCATCAACCACAGGTCCCGCATACTGCTGTGACAGCTCGGTTTGACTACGAGACCTTTTCAAGTATGCTAGGTGGAATTATGGACGTCGATTGGAACCCCGGTGGGCTGCAGTTCCCCTATGCTGGTATCATTTTCAAGTGGCTGGGCTTCAGTCTTTGCTGCTGTCTGATGGCAAACCTCGGGTTGGCGCGGGTGGGGGGACCTGGAGTTCCCGCTGCCGTTCGGGCGCAGCATGACGGCGGCGGAGGAGTATGTGCACGAGCTGGACGGCAAGACGGGCGCCTCCCTCAAGCTGAGCATCCTGAACCCCAAGGGACGCATCTGGACCATGGTCGCCGGCGGCGGCGCCTCGGTCATCTACGCGGACACCGTGGGCGACCTCGGCTACGCTGATGAGCTGGGCAACTACGCCGAGTACTCCGGCGCCCCCAACACCGCGGTAAGTTCCCCTCGCACTATGCGATTAAAGCAAGGCAGGGCGTGTGCCAAGAAGGGAGGAAGGACTGCTTCGCCATGTGACAAGCGTGCAATTGCACAATGCCCAGCACTTGGCCTGATGATGCTTCCTCAAATGAAAATCAGGGCGTATTCTGTCAGGCATCCTCTCACCGCCTCTTGAGCGGCTCTCACCAGAGATCAAGGGCCCAGAGCCTGTGGCTACTTCCGTGCAAGGCCTTGCAAGAATCATTCACTTTTGCAACCAATTGAACAGCAGGAGGTCTGTTGCTGGTGCTGCTTGCTGGAGTTGAGAGCCACAATCTGTTGTTGCAGGAGACGTATGCGTACGCGAAGACTCTGCTGGACGTGGCAACTTCCAGCGCAGACGGGCGGGCACGCGCACTGCTGGTCGGCGGCGGCATTGCCAATTTCACAGACGTGGCCGCCACCTTCAAGGGCATCATCCAGGTGCGCCCAATAGCGCCTGCATCGTTTCATTCTGTGCATCCTGGTTGTACCTGCCACATTGTGCAAGAGTCATGCCTTCCGCGCTGTTTACGCAGATTAGTCTGTCCATTTCGTCTGATCGATTCCCTGAGGGAGAGTCCATGGCTCCGAGCAATAGAGGGCATATCATGTAAACACTGATGCATCCGGGATCTCTTTGAGCTAATGACCTGAAGTCCTGCGCAGGCGATGCGGGAAAAGGCGGATGCGATAAAGGCGGCCAAGATGCGCATCTTTGTGAGGCGGGGCGGGCCCAACTACCAGGCTGGCCTCGCGCTCATGCGCCAGCTGGGCACTGACACAGGCATCCCTGTGGAGGTGTTTGGGCCTGAGACCTCCATGACTGTCATCTGCGCCAAGGCGATCGAGTATGTCAAAAGGTCAGAGTGAGCTTGGTGCCATTACTATCGTGGAGAGGCTGATTTGGCAAATGGCCGTGCCATGAACCTGTTTGGAATCTGAAGCCAAAGCAAACTCCTGAAGATTTTGACCTGCACCGATGGTTTTCATGTACCTTTCTGTACCTTCATACTTTTCTGGCTAGCTCTGCTGCTGCAGCACCCACACTGACAAACTTCTCTCCGCTGACAATCTCACACTTTGAAGATGTGACTGCGACAAAATGGAATGCATCCTCCAGCACTACAAATAGCATCTCTAGGCAGCGATCAGGACTGGCTGCTGTTGCCGCTTGGGGTGGTATCGCTCGAGCGCCGCAGCTCTGCTGCTTGCGTCAGCGCGTCTCCCAGTCGGCCCTGAGTGCGGTTCAGCCGTGCCTCCAACCTGCACACAGCAAGCCAGCTCAGCAAGGCACAACAGGATGTGTAGCTTATATTCACACTCTTGGCCGCAAGAGCCTGATCAGAGAATGGGCGCATGTAGAGGTTACCTGGCGTTGCGGTGGCTCCACTCCTCCAGGGTGGCTCGCAGCCTGGCGTTCTCATCCATCTGCTGCTGCTTCACCACCTGCCAGGGCCAAGCCTTTATTAACCACCACCACCATCGTTTTGTCACAACTGCGCACCACAGCACCCCTCCTGAAGCGAAATTCTCAAAGGCAGATTGCCTCTTGGACCATTGGCAAAAATTGGCCGATTCCAGAGAGCAATCTACACACCTGCTGAGGACATTACTGAGCAGAGCCCTTCAGAGAGCCAGACAGACAAAGGATACCCATAAATTGCCGAGATAGCTTCTCAGTGCAGGGTGGCGGGCGGACCTCGAGCTCGTGCGCGGCTGCGGTGCGCTCATCAAGGAGGCTCCACGCGGCGCGCGCCTGCTGCGACAGCACGTCCTTCTCGGCCGCCAGCGCGCGCAGCTCCCTCTCTCGCGCCGCCAGCCGGTGCTCCAAATCCGTCCGGCACACATCAACCCCGGCGCTCACCCCCTCCTCCTCCCTAGCACCACACCCTACGTTTTACTCTCTGATGGTGCAATGCCGCCCTTGAGAAGACTCCAGTGACAGTGGGGATACCTCGATGAATATCATGTCTCCTTTCTGACACAGGCCTGCAGTGGTATATGTGCAGAATTGGCATGTACATATGTCGTCATTTAGAGCAGATTGTGCATTGAGCACGAGGTGGCACATAATAACATCCTTGCATTAAGATTGCGGTGCATGCGGCGGCCGGGAGGACACCTCACCTGTCCCTGGCGATGCTGAGGCGCAGGACTTCGCGCTGCAGGTTCTGGCAGCGCTTGCTAAGCCAGCGCATGGCCTCCGCCTGGTGCTCCACCACCGCCCCAGTCCCCCTGAGCACAAATGCCAAAACTCAATCTCAATTAAATGCACAGTCTCACCATACCCACACTCTGGCAACCACGGACGTCGATCAAGCACCTGGGAGCATCAAAACGTCAAGATATGAAAGATCAGGCCTATCTCTCACGCATCCCTGCTATGCAGGCTGTAATAGGGTGCCCTATCTGCAGGTCATCTGGTTACTGATGACCAGAGTAATATATAACAATTGGGAGCGTAGGGGACTTGAAGTCGGCCACACCTGTGGGAGGGAGTCGGGGTGGGGTACAGAGGGGTGCGCAGGAACAGCTGCGCATCTGGCTGCGCCTCGTGGTTGTGGCGCCAGACCTGGTAGGCGTACGCCACCGCGAAGGCAGTGATGGCGGCCAGCTCGATGCATGTAATTAGCTGCAGCTTGCGCAGCTGGTTCAGCTGCGCAGGCACGTCCGGCCAGAACGCCACCATCGTCACCACGCCCTGTTGCGCACAGGCATCTCATGAGTGTGAAATACTGGTATCTGGATTGGAGGTGGTGGCTTTATTGGAATAAATGAGATTCATATCAGCATTTTACGATGCACATCCATGTACTTCTAAACAGGGCCACGCAGGCAGGAAGGGGAGATAAAACACCTGTCCCACTGCTGTGACACGGCTGGGGATAGACAGCAGCCCACGAGTGCTCCAGTAGAAGGCAAGGAAGCCAGCCTGCTGCCGCTTCCTGTGCTGCACCCGCAGGTACGACTCCAACAGCAGCGCCAGGAACAGCAGCAAGATGTGCGCGGATGCCTGCATGCACTCAAAATTTAATTTTACTGTGTAAGAACTGCACTGCCCTTGCATGGCAGCTCTGATGTCTGGTAGGGCGTGACTTCACCTTGATGTGAAAATCATCCAAGGTAGTGTCGTAGATTGGGATGAAGAGGAACACGGTGTATGCGCATGCGCATGCCCAGTAGCAGAAGACAGCAAGCGCGGTGCTGAGGATGGGACCTGGCTCTTCAACATGCCCTGTGCCAGCCTCTTCGTCCCCACCAAAGCCAAACCTGCAGACAGATTCTCCAAACTGTCATGCATGTCAGGCAGATCTTGCATGAGGTCCACACACTCGCAAATAATGCTCTACAAAGAGTGAATGCGTGCTGGCAGCACACCCATGAGCGGGAGTGTGCACGAATGAGCGGTCTAGTAGAAGGCTCTCGTCGTAGTCAGTGAGCTCATTCTGCAAGCCTCTGCCTTGCGTGTCGCGGTGTGATTGTTGCTGGACCCTTGATGGCATCCTAAATTAGGGAACTTCCATTTCCCATGCAGACTGCTCTTCGATGGCACTAAGTCAAGTGATCGTCGAGTATTGGGAAGCTGCACCAGGCGTGTTGAGTGGACTAGACTCGATTTATGCTGCTATTGTTGTTCGCTTAAAACAGCAATATATGCAATGATCTCAAACAGCCCAGACTGAGAGATTTGATGTAAACATCAGTGATTGCTGCGCATCAGGATGTCGACTGGTTGATCGAGAAGGTATGACTATTGCTTTCCAAAAGATTTTCTCTCTACTGTACTACACCTCCAGTGATAATTTCGATCACCCAAACAGCTGAAGCACCCTTCTTGGACCCCAGATTGTGACTTATGCGCCACGATAGCATGACTGATATCAGCGTGGCCAATCTGTCGTCTGATCAAGATCCATCCTTGTGCAAGTCGATGCACAATAGTTCTAGAATACAATACAAGATGAATCGCTCTACTATACTGTCAGAGATACATCCCGTGCATATTCAACCTGTCAGATTGAGGTGCACAGCGTCGTGCTCTCGGCCAGCCTCCCTTACTTCGGAACCCGCTTCATGTAGCAGAAGAGTGCTGCAGCATGCATTTAGCACACAAAATAATTTCAGATCAGTGTCTCTTCGAGCATCTACTCAGGAGCAAGAGACAGTGGCAGAAACCCCTGGGACAGAAGAAAAGTCTAAGAAACGAAGGGCGCCAGGAAGGCAGACGTATCGACCATCATCTTTCCAAGAGCTGGTCAACGACGCCACTGCTTCAGTGAGAGCTGCGATCGGTGATGGGCTCACGCGGCTGGAAGTGGAGTTTCCTGCCCTTCCTGGTAACATAGACGGTAAGTGGCCAGGCCTTAGGCAATTTTCCTTCTTGTAGATCACAAGAGGCATCTGACTGATATCCTGTGGTGTGTGCAGGCTACAAAGGTGCTTCAGACTGGTTCATTGATTCCAACATCCAGCTGGCGATTGCAGCATCGAGAATAGTGAGTGCTCTTTATTGTGAGCTGCACTAAAAGAGATGATCACCCAAACCTGCAGCCTAGTCATTGATCGGTGCAGGCAAGGTTGAAAAGCTGGACGCATGCTGTGAGCACACTAGTTCACACGCATGGATTGGCAAATGTTGTTTCTCCAACCTTATGTTTGTGCCCTGCAGCTTGTGAAGGAGTCGGGCAAGCGCGTGCACATCCTTGTCCCAGATGGGGGTGAATACAATCGATCGTACAAGATGTGCGAAGCACTTCTCCCCATGCACTTTCCATTAAGACCCTATTGTGCATGCATGCAGTAGGTGGCGTTCTTCTGCCCAGTTCAGTTGTGAAAACTTTTTAGAGGATCCTTGATGTCCTTGCAGGTTCAAGGGGGCCCTTGATCTGGCAGACGGTATTTCAATGGGCCACCTGAAGGAGAACAGCAAGGGAGTCTTCAGCAGCTTCAATTTTTTTGGCAGCGTGCCGGACACAGATGCTGAGACACTGAGTCAGGCTGCCAGGAAGGCAGACGTCTTCATTGTTGTTAATGCCTCCACGATTGAGCTGCCCGATCTGGAGCGCTATATCGAGGAGATTGTTGGAGAGCGCCCTCTGGTGCTGTGGAATCTGGAGCTTGACACCCTCAGAGCTGATCTGGGTGAGCAACATATGAGGTCCACCAGTACAGACCTTTTTATTGGTGATCCCAGGGATCTAATTGACCGACCGTGAAAGGATGACTCCGATGCTGAGCCGGCAGTGTGTGATGTCTGTAGGCTTGCTGGGCTTCCCTCCCAAGGAACTGCAATACCGCTTCTTGAGTCAATTTACTCCGGTCTTCTACATCAGGCAGCGTGACTACTCCAAGGTACATGGCCCCTGCACTATTGGCGGCCAGTAACACAGACTTCAATACGGCTTCCCATCATTTGAGCATTTCTAAGCACATGTCCTGTTCATGCAGAGCGTGGCAGTGTCCCCCTTCATCATCAATTACAGCGGCTGCATATTCAGGGAGTACCCTGGGCCGTGGCAGGTGAGGCCTGGCCTGCTTTGTCTGTGTGGGCTTTGTTCTTCTAGTGTATAATTTGGACTTTGGATGGCAATGGCACGTTGTTCAGAGATGGTGCTTTTACCCGGTGCAGGTGATGCTGCGGCAAGACAACGGGCAGTATGCATGCATTGCCGAGGACGAGAGGCGGTACAACCTTGGAGAGGCAAAGGAGGAAATGATGGCAGCCATGGGCTTGGACACAGAGGAGGAGGGATCAGCCCTGCAGTTCCTGCGCCGCGGCTACAAGGTGCAGCTTAGAGTGTTGTCTTCTCTGGCAGAAATGTTTATGTCAGCAGTGCTCATCATTGAGTGAAGTAGGGCACATGCGAGGTATTGTTTGCTATGTCAAGCTGTGAACACCATACCCGGGCTCTTCCAACAAGTGTCTTGTTATTGCAGAGGTCAACATGGTGGGAGGACGCGGTGGACCTGGAGCAGACAGACATGTGGAGGAGATAGCAGCCGTCGGATTTTGCAAAGGATGATTACGTTAAGACTGTATTGCAGGACCTTTAGTGCTCACCTTATCATTGGCAAAATGGACGGTTGTGTTTTGGTAAAGACTTGATGATGATGATGATGATGATGATGTGGAGGATGCGAATGCCGGCACATCCTCATGGACACGCTGGCGGTCCTAGATCTGTGCGAGCCCAACACTGTCACATCGGTTGGCTACGGCCAATCTTATGGCATTCCTCGCTGCATGATTTTCTTGCCTTTGTCTTGCCTGTGGGCAGCATGTTATACAATGGATAGATTGATCCAGGATCTGCCCAAAATTGAATCTGTTGGGGCTGAATTTGAAAGGGTGCTCAGAGGGTTTGCACAAAAAACCCTCAAGGCTGTGGATGCAGGCCAACTCTCTTTATTTTAATCGCATCTCAGACATTGAAATGGAACCAATTGTCCGACATTACAGTTTCTCATTATAATTCTGCACACATCATAGCGCTGATCAGCTGCAGGAACTGATACTTTGCTTGTTTTTTGGCCTCATCATTCTTGGATATCCTCTTTCTAATATATTTAATTCGTTTTTCGGGTCCGGTGTGTCATTTAGGGTCTATACAAGGACTAAGAGGTCCTTGTACTTTTATCTACTCTTTTGAAGTCACCGCTAAGAATGGAAGAGGAAGTAGATTATGATGAATACGAGGACGAAGAGAACTCCCCGTCAACTGATGGAGGTGTAGGTTCTTCACATCTTACACAAATTAAAGAGCTTTTGATAATGGTACATGCCTGTCAAATCAATATGAAGGCTCTGGATAGAAGATGACATGCTGCGTCGTGCAATGTCTGAAGGTGAGGCGGGAGCTGAAGAGTTATATGGTGATCTGTTCGCTCGGGATGGGGCTGGAGAGGGGCTTTTGCCAATCCAAACAGCTGAGGCAAGCCTGAAACGCTCCAAGGCATTGCATGCATGCGCTGCTGATATCTAGTTTTGCACACCTCTGCTGAGGGATCAGGCAGTACTCTCAAGGCATACTCGCCTGCATCATGCCATATTCTTTGAACTAAATATGTTCATGCAGAGCTGATTGATGCCTCTTGTTTATTCCACAGCTCAGACACAGGAGTGAGGAACAGGAAGCTCTTATTGAGGAGCTGAAGCTCAGATTGGAAGCAGCAGAGGCCGAGGTGAGTGGAGTAATGTACGATTTGCTACATGCCAGTGTCCCCTCCCGGATGCTCATGACATGTGTGTGCTTCTTTGGCAGAGGGATGAGCTGCGAGAGGAGAGAGAAACTCTTGTGCGCAACATATCATGCATTTTCAGAACAGCGCAACTTGAGCTGCAGCGCAAAGATGATCAACTTAAGGAGCTCAGGCAGCAAGTGGAGGGCATTCCAAACAGTGCAACAGGACCACAGCAAAAGACATTACAGACGTGATCAAGCCTCATGATGAGCTGGAATTCAGATATCAGGAGGCCTGATGGCTCCCCACTGTGTTACTGTCAGCAGTCCACGTGGGCAGTTGCACAACGTTGTAACTGTACTATGCTCGAGCATAGGCTTCGGTTTCTTCCAGTGCCAGATGCAATCAAAAAGGGCTACAAGTTTGTAGCACAGGGAGCAGTTCAGTTCAGTTTGAAGAAACATCACAAGATCTGCTGCTCGACTGGCATTCTCTCAAGTACTTGCTATTCCGCCTGTACTGCAATCCTTACAGTACTGAATGTCAGCTAATCGTCCGAGCAGGATTGCCCCAATTAATTATGCCGTCTTCTTTGCTGCCTTGGATGGTGCCCCCAAGATCTTCTTGCGCTGCCTCAGCATGTGGAAGTACAGCTCTGGCAAGCCTGGCACATAGCATGCTATGGCAATCCAGCAGAACACATAGTAGTCAAAAGCAAAGTTGAAGCTGTTGGGCATGCTGAAGCTGAGCGGCCGCTCCTTTCGGATGACTGGCATCGCAAGGTACACCATTGTCATCTCGCTGGCGACTCCCAATGGGTACAAAATCACAAACGTGGAGTAGCGCAGCCACAACAGAGGGTACGGCATAATGCCCAATTCCTGTGCCAAACTGACCCATCAGTTTCCTGAGTATTGTATGAGCCCATGCCCTCCTTCTTATTTTAAATGATAGCAAATTGACCGCAGATGGAGCTGTGGGTAAGTTTCCACCTTGACTGCGTAGAAGCCGTAGCGCAGGACTTCTGTCACGCTCCAGCAGAACAGCAGAGTGATCATGTTCAGCTGGAGTGTTACGGGCCCAGCCTTCAGCAAAGTGAGAGCTCCTGTGCTGGTCGCTTCAGGAGCAACCTCCACTATGCCCCAAAGTGCCCAGTAGCGAGACAGGACCTGGATGACTGCAAAGCATAGACTTTGCTCGACGTGCCCCTGTAGGACTTGCCTTAACTGCCTGGTGTCCAAGGATTGCATGCCACAAGGACACTAGCAGTAGAGTGTATGCAGGGCGCTTACATGTTGTGAAGAAGGGCGCCTTCACAACTCCCAAGACGCTGTGGAACACCTGTCATCATCTGCACAAGTGAGACACAGCAGTTGTGCAGAGAATTGGTCAGCTGGAGGAGGCGGCATATAGACAGTTGGGACGCACCTCAGCAATTGCAGCAGACTGAGCGATCTTTAATGGGAGCGACACCGTCTGCGTTGCAAAATGATAAATTTAGCAAAGGATACCTTGGATCCAAGGCAACAGAATGGATATGACAGAAAGTGCATGGGGAGAAGCACTACCTCGTACACCTCTCTTGTCCAGCCACCGTTGTAAACGGTACTTCCTACAAGAAAAGCAACGTATGCCCTGCACAGCAGCCATAATAAAAAGTTGAGTTCCAGAAGACATTGTCCTTCGACAACCCGACTTCAAGATTACGCTCGGAGATAAGGCTACCATCATGCATGTATGTGAAGAAACGGACCAGCCTGCAGCAAGCGAAGCATTATACACGAGGAGATATGCATTGACCTGCGCAGCGATACAATATATCAACTTGGGAAGCAATTCTTGGAAAACACAAACAGTTGCCAACTTTGCAGGCCGCACCATTATTGACTCTTGATCAAGCACTATGACTGCCGCTATCTCCCCTTTAGCATCGTTAAGAAAAAACTGGCCGGGTGGAATGCAACTGCGGAGTCCAGCAAGTGCTGGAGCAACTGGACCGTTGTGCCGTTTCGCCGATGGATGTTGCGCCAGTTTATGACTGGAGCAAAACTTTCGCCGCAAAACCGTAAGCAATTGCAAAATTTTGGCACATGGTTGCCAAGGCTTGGACAGCTCTGGAGAGTGGTTGGAGTTGATACGGTCTGTCTGATCTCAATGATTGTGGATGGCATCTGACGTAGCTCCTGAATATTTCGTTGCTGGCGCACCCTGGGGGCTCTGAGTGAGATTCTCTGGTGCCTAGTGAGACCATCCGACCTCCTGCGCAACACAGAGATCATTTTTTTCGGCATGCAAGTCTTTAGGATCTTTCCTGAGGTCTTTTGATTGGAGAGCTTCGAGCAGATGCCTCCCGGATAGGAGTGACGGCCTCTTTGGGTTGGTGCGGTGCTCAGTTGCGCTGACCCGAGAGCGTCTACCAGAAGCCTCTGGAGGCATGTCCAACGCAGGCTTTGAGGTTGACTTGGTTTCAGACACGGATAGTGGGTCTTCTGAGGAAGCAACAGGCAGTGAGGACGAAGTAGCAGCATGGATTGGCTGGTTTTGTTCTCTGAAGGGCAACGAGTTCTTCTGCGAGGTGGACGAGGAGTTCATACAGGACGATTTCAACCTGAGCGGCCTTAGCAGCCAGGTGAGCTGGTGCCAAGTCAGGCCTGTATGGTCCTGCTATACTAGAAAGTTGGTGGGCTGGTCTAGGTTTGATCCCTGTCACAATACTTTTTGCTGCTTGATGAACCTCTGCAGTTCCTGTCTGGAGAAGAGTTGAATGTCATACTCTTGTGCGTATCTGACATGGCCACACTATGACTTGCCTGACATTTGTGCTGTGTCATACTTGAGCGCAGGTGTCCTACTATGACTATGCGCTGGACTTGATCCTGGACGCTGACTCGCCCAGCACAGAGATCCTGACAGATGAGCAGCATGAGCTCGTGGAGAGCGCGGCGGAGACTCTGTATGGCCTCATCCATGTCCGCTACATCCTCACCAGCCGTGGCATGGGGGCCATGTATGAGAAGTACAAGGCGTGCGAGTTTGGCCGCTGCCCGCGCATGCTCTGCAACGGGCAGCCCTGCCTGCCTGTCGGCACCTGCGACGTGCCCAGACAGAGCACAGTGAAGATCTTCTGCCCCAAATGCCAGGAGACTTACTACCCGCGCTCAAAGTACCAGGTGCGGATTCCCCTGTGCTCCCCAGCTTAATATCCCCAGCTTTTGGCCACAGATATGGTCGTCGAGTGCAATTTTTCTCGTATACCCAACCGGCGATGTCGGTCATCAAGACAAGCCATTGCATGATATCCTCTGCTGTGCAGGGAAATGTGGACGGCGCCTTCTTTGGCACAACATTCCCACACCTCCTGCTGATGTCATACCCGGGCATGCGGCCGCAGCAGCCGCCAGATCGCTATGTCCCGCGCGTGTTTGGCTTCAAGCTGAATGCCGCCGCGCTCGCGCCGCCAAACGATTCGCGCGATGCCCAGCGCAACGATGCCACTGCCTCCAGGGTGAGCCTCGTCCTGGCCGCTGGCCTGACTGTGTACGGTGGTACATGAGAAAGTAGACTGGGGCGTGAACTGCTGGGAAGCAACATTGCTCAACAGGGGCGAGGTTTACCAGCCACTGCCAGACTATTGGGCAGGCCCTGTGCGGGTGCCATGTTGGATGCGGCAGCATACACAATGCAGCAGGGTGCCCAGCAGCTTCATCAAACACCTTTCCGTTACGTGGGGCCTAGGAAGTGAGGCACGCATGCAGTTGTGTAGTATTTGCTGGCCATCAGGAAGGGATCCATGCTCTTCCTGAAATGTACCTATACAGGTAGCATACTGAGCTACTGCGGCAGGATTGCTTGTTCATCCTGAAGGGTCTGACAATCGGAGGGGTGGTGGCAGCAGGGGGTTGCAGGCAATGCGGCGCCTGCCAACCACACAGAACGGACGCGACCACAGGCCAAACGCAAGGATGATGCAGGGCCCAGCCAGGCCAGGAGCAGCCAGCGGCTGCATGGTTGATGTGATGACAGTGGCACGTGATGTGATTGTCGATGGGTGACACATCATACCGATCAGGGCTGTGCAGGCAGTGCGCTCAGAGAGAATGTCGGCTTCTTTTGAGCTTCTGCCTCGCTAGCCTTCTAAGAAATGGCAGTGCCTGTCACAAAACTTTCTTCACCCATCTGCTTTGGCCACCGTGAATCAACTGGCCTACCAAGCACGATGCAATTTCCTCTTTCGGGTGGTCGTTAAAGGACACTTTGACGTTTTGAATACTTGCTAGGTGATAGCCCAGAGGTGCCAGTGGCTAAATGTGGCATGTTATTCCTGTTTGCCAAGCCCGGCCCTGGGATATATTGTGAAGTTGGAAAAGCAGGGAAATGCAGGCATATGCCCATCCTTCACGCTCAGGCAATACGTATTCATGAGGAACCCCTCACCCTTTATGGTGAGATACTTCGCTGAGGCCCACAGTGAAACTCAATTTGCAAGCCCCGTGGTAATCAAGAGGTATTGCTCTTTGCCACAAGCACTTACAGGATGTAACCCGTATGAGGCTAAGCTCGCTTGTTTGTCTCCATCAACCACCGGTCTTCAACCACCGGTAAGTTACCAGATCTGATCTCTGAATCATTATAGTTCAGAAATGAGTTCCTTCACATTTTCAGCTATTCGGTTCTGGAATCCTCATCAAACACATGCCTGATCTCACAAAATCTTCTTTGTGGCATGATCATATGATATTGACATCAACAGCATGCATGCTGTCGCTACCTGTTGCCAAAACTGTGGACCTCTCCTGTTTGGATGAAAGCTACCTGATCCACCTTACCACATCGCGATTCAATGATTGGGCGAAAAGATATCACAACTCTAAATTAGCTGAACATCTCTAGACCTGTTGGGCACCTCATAATGCTACCCATTCATCATAACCTTCCAGAAAGGAGAATAAAAGAGCCTGTTTGCAAGACTGTCTCATTCATTGAAGTGGATTCCTCCCGCCTTGAAGACCACTGCAAAGGTCCCAATCATGAGGCTGATGATGAGGGTGAAGCTGAGCACGATGAGCTGCGCGCACAACACATCTGTTTTCTTGTGACGCACACCACAATCTCACAACACTGCCAAGACTCCATTGGCATGATGCCATAGCGGAGGAACTGCCCGCATGTGCTTACAAACTTGCTGGACAGCTCATACTGAAAAGGAATTGCTGCATCGATTGAATCTTGTACGTGTGGGTAAGAGGCGCACCACTTGCCCAAGCGTGATGGACTTCCACCAAGGCTGGTCGATCATGGCATCCGGCTCCATGTAAGGGCTCAAGTTGTCCATCTCATTGAAGAGTTTTGCATTCCCGGCACCAGTGAAGGGCTTGGGTGGGGGCGATTTCCCCTTCGGAGTCCCAAATGGACTTGCAGCTGCAGACTTGCCAAAAGCTACGGCGCCTTTGCTTGCTCCTGCATGCCATTGCACAAGTCAGTGAAAGGCGCTTCAATGCTCCTAGTGAGAAATGTGAGACATGCTGCCACATTCACATGCACCACTCTGATGCAGACAGACCTGCAGGGGGAGTGCTGCCATTTGATCTGCCACTTGTGCTTGGCTTCTCTTCCTCCTCTTTCTTGTCGCTGGGCCCCTCGTCAAACTCTGTTCTGAATCCAGCGCCGATCTCCTCTATGCCTGTCAACTCCTTCCTGTCACGCTGCAGAAGTCTTTGCACTTGCGCCGCACCCTCATCAAACTCATACTTGTCCTCAGGCACCTCGCCCAATGTGTTGGATCCAAGAGGCCCTGATACATAGCAACGGTACTTCAGCTGAGGCACATTGTTCGTGCAATACCGCGTTTTGGTGATACATACTCTCACCGATTCACTGACTTTTTGATGAGTCTCACAGAGATATCAGGAAAATTGTATTATTCATTCAGCTCAACCAGGATCAAACACTACAGCACTCGTGAAAATTAGCGGACGCTTGTACTAGGTGCTCTGACTTTCAAAGCGCACCTTCCTCGGCTCTGATGCAAGTCCATGATCTCCGATGATGCCAGACATGAGGTGAAGTATTGAAAGGTCTTTTAATGATCGATCTTGTTCGCTGTGAAGTGCATTGTGGAGGGCTAGACTTCACGTAGGCACTTGGGGCGCCTGACAGGACAGAATTAGACAACATCTTGATCGAAATTTCACCTTCTGATGCAATCCAGATGTTCACAATGTAAAATCAATGCAAAAATTGCCGTTCAATCTTATCGAGATCAACGTTCGCTGGAGTACGCATGCATACTGTAATTCCCTTGATATTTTCGCATTTCCCCGCCGCCTTCATAAAACTCTTTGGGCACCATCCATTGGACAGACAGACCGATTCAACAGTGTGTTGATTTGCTTAAGGGAAGCTGTACATCGCGTGTGTGACAGGTTCCTCCGCTGATCTTACAAGCGCAGATAAGAACATCATCCTGATCTCGTTTACTGCGCTCTCCAGTGATTTACAGTACCATATAGAGCAGCAGGGCACACCGTAATGACATCAGCAAAGGGTGTCGGCGTTCCTGTCAAGCTGCTTCATGAGGCAGAGGGGCATGTAATTACGGTAGGCCGGCAGACCTGTGGGGTTTGATGGCGAGTGAAGGATGGTTCCTTTCATATAAATGCAATTGTTACTTCTTTTTTCAATCAATTTATACATCCTTTGTTGAACAGGTCGAGCTCAAATCTGGTGAGACCTACAGAGGGGAGCTGGCAGAAGCAGAGGACAGTTGGAATGTGCAGCTAAAACAAGTGACTGCAACAGCAAAGGTGCTCACCTTTGTATTTTATAGAAGGGTTCCTCGCAGAGACGACTTGGAATGGCTGCTTTGATCCACCAATGAGCTGGAAGGGCAAATTATAAAGCTGCTCCTTGTGCAGGACGGGCGAGTAAGTCACCTGGAGCACATATTTGTCCGCGGCAGCAGAGTCCGATTTGTCATCATTCCAGACATGTTGAAGAACGCGCCAATGTTCAAGCGGATCGACCCCAAGAACAAGGTATGCTGTTGCGACGATTTTGTTGCAGTTTTGTGCTCGGCTTGCTTTTGGCTCTCTTGGTTGATCCTGGGCTGGGCATGTCTCTGCAAAGACCTTCCATGTGACTCAGTGCCTTTTGCTGCAGGCGAAGGCCGTGCCAATGGGTGTTGGAGGCCGCGGGCGTGCAGTGGCTGCCAGGGCAAAAGCAAAGGCTGGAGGCCCCGGCCCCAAGTGATGACATATACAGCCAAGTCTCATGGGGGTGGTTCACGTTGAGTGAATCGATAGTAAGAAACCCCGCAGCATACAGGCTCTTCTAATGCTGCAACATGCACTTCCGCCCGTTGGGCATGAATTCCGCTGATCCCTGCGTGCCCTGCCTAATTTTTGTCGTGACCAGTTCTACAATACTTCAGGCATGTGCAGATACACTCGAATGAGCTTCATAGACAAGTACTGTCTCTAGCAAGGCTGTCTGGCCCATTGTTCACAGATCAGGCTAAGTTAGCTTGAAGCTTTATGGCACCCTCTTCGCATTCACTGACTGTAGTTGGCTAGCGTGTCCTGCCTGTCATGCAGCTTTATTGTCATGCATGCAAATGTTTAAAGCAGGTCCTTGTGAGGAGGATAATTACGATGCACTTTCTGGACTACACTGTATGGCTGGTCGATATGATGTTCCGTAAACGTGTAACACATGTCCTGCAGATCGCCTGAGGGGGCACCCGCCTGTCTCGGGGGAGCTCAGTGTACTTTTAAATTTGCCTTCAGGACCACCAAAAAGCCCAGTCACAACACCTTCAATGTTGGTATCAAGTGAATATGCATGAAAAGATAATACATCTATTCCATGAATTAAATGCAACAGCCATCACTGTACATCATCTGCTCCTTTTGACCGGTGTCGCCCTATCCGCTCCAGTGATGTACCCCCACCATGTCACGCTCATTTTTCTCACTGGAGCAGGGCTCTCCAGCACATCAGGGCCATTTTCCTGGCCTTCCTTTGTCTCCTCTACAGGTCTCACAGATGGCGAAGGCCCATGTTCAATCTGAACAGTGATTGCTTCACCACTCTTGCTGAGCTGCGTGCCTGAGCCGCCATTGCTGCCGCCAGCTTCTGAGCCTACCATGGGACAGGACATGACCTCAGGGAAGCTTGTCAATGTTTCACAAAGCCTGTCATGATCTCTCAAGCTCCACAAATTCATTTGAAAGTAGAAATTTTGGGTTGTCTCAGTGGGATCTGCGGCTGCTCACCCGGATGTGACTGAGCGGGTGTCGCCTGCTGCTGAGAAGCTGACAGCGCACGCTGCTTTTCCAGGGCGGTCTCCAGCTCCTTCACATACTCTGCAAGGGCTAGCAGCTCCAGATCACTCTCCGAAAAGCGCACACCGCCTGCGTTCTCACCACACAGTAGTTTGCAAAGATTCCAGAAACTGCCACCTTTACAGCAAACACGCCCCTTGCTCACACGTGTCAGACTTCATGGAATTCAGATGAAGGGCCGTTCATCACACAAGCACAGTGTCCAGTACAGGCATATGTGCCTACCCATACATGCTGAATGTCTGAGGCCCCCATTGTCAGGATGGGCTCACTAAATCTGCAGACTGAAGAGAACCGCACCTGCAGGCTCATCCGTAGCAGGTGCAGCAGGGCTCTTTGCGCGGGCTTCAGCAAGAAGGGCCTCCAGCGAGCTGATGTGGGCGGCCTGCGAGTTGAGCTTGGTCCCCAGCTCGCTGTTGGCGCCCAGCAGCCGCTCCATCGTCACATGGAGGGAGTTGTTCTGCGCCCGCAGCGTTTCCACCGCTGCACATGCAGATATGGTGAGCAACGCATTGACTGACCAGCTCGCACCATATGCCTGATGTGTGGAGTTGGCAAATGCATGAAAGTTGCTGAGAACGCGGTCTTGAATAGGATTTGGCCTGCTCGTAAGGAAGCCTCACTGAGTGGGAAAACTGGGGCGCACTTGCTTCGAGCTGCTTGGTGTGATCTTCGCTGCTCTGGAAGACTTCACACCGGTTTCTGAGCTCTTCGCATGTGCCGCGCAGCTGCGCCACCTCCTCTGCGGACCTGAGAAGCTCCGTCACCCGGATCTGTGACAACACACCAGGCATTACACATGGACACCATTTGCCAAGCCATCACAATATGTGAATATCTACGAACACCATGCCATACGATGAACATACAGGCCTGCATTGTCTGTGATCAGGACAAGCACAGACAAGCCTTGCCTGCAGGCCACTGTTGGTCAGCTTTTGGGCATCCAGAGCGGCGCGGGTGTCCGCCAGCTCCTTCTGTGCAGCTGCCAGGGCCGCCCGCGCCTGGCCGCCATCCTTCCTCGGCGACGCTGCTGGGCTGACCTGCACTCCCCACAATTACCCTGACTGCCTCGCTCTCATGCATCACGCCATCCGTTTGTTGGATACACAATGCAGTTCAGTATTTAAGCAACGCCCTGCCCTGCCATGCCACCCACGTCATGTACAAGGTGGTAATGGAACATTGAGCATGCAAGGAAGGGTTGACCTGGCGTGCTGCCCCCAGTGCGCGCTGCAGCTCTCGGACGGTGGCGCGCTCCTGCTCGATGGCGCGCTCCGCCCTCTCCAGCCGCATCCGCATCTTGCCACCCTCCTTTGCATGCGCCTGCACATTGGCACTGCCTCAGCAGCCCTTCTCTTTAATTTCATGCTCTATGCCCTGTAAGCCCACAACAATCAGGGGTTTGCAGCACCTAGCTGAAGCAGGGATCAAGTGGCATGGAATGGGATGTGTAGCGGGGTACCTCTTGCAGGGCGGTGGACGTCTGCTCCTGCAGCGCTCTGTGCGCGTCCTGCAGCTGCTGCAGCTCCTGCCTGGCGGCTTCCGCCTCCCCCCTCACCTCCGTGTACGCCTCCCGGATCGCTGCAAGCTGTGGTCCAGACAACAATGCATCATTTTTGCATACACCAATCAACATGCACCAGTAATCAACTCATTCCTGGTGCTACCAAATTACCTTCACAACGCAAAATAGAAGGCCTATTTATGTAAACAGTGCAGTCTTTGTGTTAGATGGAGAACATCAGCAAGGGCCGCACCTCAGCCCGCGCATCAGCTTCCCGCTCACGCCACTCAGCCGCCTCAGCGCGAGCTGACTCAGCGTCCCTGCGTGCCGCGTCTGCCTGCCTAGCTGCGCTCTTTGCTGAGTCCTGCGCTCTTTCCAGCTCCTGTTCCAGCCGTTCCACCTCCTCTGCCAGAGCCAGCAGATCTGCCTCCGTGGCGGCAGAGTCCGGCGCTGCTGCCTCACTGCTATCCGCAGCCTCTGATTCCACAGGCCCCTCGCTGACAGCCTCATGTGTAAACAGGTGCTTCTCTGCATCGGGAGATGTGGCCGCCTCCTCTGCTGGCACTGCTGCTAGGCTGAACTCTGCGGGCGCATGTGGGGCGGTGATGGGCGCCTTGGAGGGTCGAAGGAAGGACTGCGTTTGGAAGGGCGGGACACGCGGAGGAAGGGGAAGGCTGGGAAGCATTGCAGTGACAGTGACCCTGTCTGTCTGCGATGAAGCTTGTGCTGCCGCGTGCACCTCCGGTGCTACCTCAAGGGCTGACTCAGCTGCCGATGGCAAGCTATCGACGTCTGGCTCCTCATCGGTTTCTGCTGCGCCCGGTGCTGCTTGCCCTTCATCCGGCAGTGCTGGCGGACGTTGCTGCTCTGCGTCCACTGGCACAAGTGCGGCTCCCAATGCTTGTTCGCGCCCCACGCTGCCACTTCCAGCTGTCTGCTCCTCTGGCAGAGAATCTGGCCTTTGCCTATCTGATCCGAACTCCTCTGCTTTGCCAGCGCCTCGCTCAATGATTGGGCCTGCTGCTCCCTCGCTTGGTTGACTGAGAGAGCATTGGGGCTCAGGAAGAGGGTCGCCACCAGCTGACTGCTGCCCTGTCTGAGCGCACTGCGTCTCCGACTCGCCCCTGTACCCATGGCTTGCAGCCATGTCTGGTGCATGCTGGATGGCGCTGCATGCTTCGCTGGGTTCTGCATCTGCAGACAGTGCTCCTTGCACGGCACCTGGGAAGCTTGCACCCTCCTCCTCTGTTACAGTGTCTCCTCTGTGCGCACCCTCAGACTGCGCATCGGCCACCTCCCCTGTTGCTGCTGGTATGGCTGGTGGCTCCAGCCCACTCTGGCTGTGGTCCCCTGGCAGCGAGTGTGACATGCTCTGTGCTGGTGGGGTACTGGAATGGCTATCGGCGGTCACCGAGCTGTTTGGGACCCCAGGTGCTTCTGGTGCAGGATCTCTCCCAGCTTCTGTTGGCACTGCCGTCACCTCTGCAACTTCTGCTGGCCAAGCAAGTGGCGCCCTGGATGGCTGGTCCAAGCGGGCAGGCTCCTCTGCTGGCAAGATAGCTTCCTCCACAGGTGGAACGTGCAGTGAAGGCTGTTCTCTGAGGGGCCCCTCTGCTGCTGGTGGTCTGGCCTCAGGAAGCCCAACGCCGTGGACTGTATTTGCTGCGCCCTCATGTGCAGCTGTCGTTTCTGTACAGCCTGCTGGTGCCTGTTGTAGACTGTCAGGCGCGGGCTGCGCGTCAGTGCTCACTTTGCTGAGTTTGATGGTGGTTCCGTGAATTTCGGTGCCTGCTGTCTGCGCGGATTGCTGGAAACTCTCCTGACTGTCACCCTGAGACGCCATTACTGCATCAGAGTGCGGCCTGCTCAGAGTGTTGACAGCAGCCACATCCCCAAGAGCTGATTTCTGCAAAAAAGTTGGCTTCTCTGGTGGCGAGAAAAACTCCAGTCTCTGCTTTGCGCTGCGCTGTTGGGTGGTTTCTCTGCCTGGCGGCAGAGATTGAACCCAATCCACCGCAGCAGGATCCGGTATGCCCTGCTCTGATCTCTGGAGTGGATCCTATAAGGCAGCAAATTTGCAAGGATTACGGGCTTGCCAAGCTCTGCTCGACAAGGTGAATAAGTGGATCATGTGCAGGCCTCACGCCAGACATCATGTGACATTGTGCCATTGCATTTCTGGACCACGACAGCATGTGCTGCAATTTTTGGAGAATCTACCTGTGTTGCTGCTCGCTGAGTGGAGGCATGCTGGATTCGACCTGGGTCATTCTGCTCCTCCATCTGGGCAGATACTGCCGTTTTTCCCATAGACTTTGGGACATCGAAGGGAATGGCACCCATTTGTGAGCTTGTTCCTTGCTCCTTGTATTTACGTTGGCTTTGTCACAAGATGCTGCATGCTGCTGGCGTGAACTCTGCGCGATAAACTGCCAGATCAAGTCTTTTCTTTTAAACGAAAACAAAGTCAGTTCTGATTAATGTGAACGTTTTTGCTGATGCAGGCACAGTATTCGATGAAGCACGCCATGCAAGGCAGATCAGCACAGTACTTCTACCCTATTCTTTTTGTAACACGTCGAGTTGTACCTTGCATGAGGAAAATTTTCAATCGATGCGCAGGCAATACGGGACTGCACAACATTCCTTATCCATTTTCATGGACTGATATGAAAAAATACATTTTTCCTTGGACACATTTAGGGTCTAGACCAGATCTGGGACCCTGTTGCTTTGTCAGCATTCTTGGCCTGTATTTCGGAGCTCTTTTTGTGTCTTCTTCCGTTCAAATAAGCCCGGTGAGCAGACAAGCTGTTAGATTCATTATATGATGGGAGCAACGAATTGACCTGGTGCAGATTAACGAGAGGATATCTTCTTTCTTACGCTAGCGCTACTCCTCAAAGCTGCTCTTTCTGTTGTCACCGTGTGGATATACAAATATCAAGATGTCAGTATCAAGAAGTGTGCTTCGTAGAGCAGGCTGTGTGGCATCAGTGTACGGGCGAACAGTCTCCACTGGACTTCCGGGTACACATTGAAGTCTGGCAAGCTAGCAATTTGCTGAAGTCATGTCATCAATTGTTATCCTTTGAACTTGATCGATCACTTTTACGTTGCAGCTCTCTCGACCACATCTCCATCGGTGGAAAGACCCTGGATGAGTCCAACATCAGAGACAGCAACATCGTCAGGTCGCAGCTTTGAGGCTGCTCAGAGACCTTCAGATGATTTGTTGTACCCCTCACATGTGAAGCTGGGCACCCTGCAGAAGGCGACTGTCGCAGTCCTGTCTGCTATTGGAGCAAGCCTGAAGTGAGTCAGCATACCCCACACCCTGCATTGCCCAAAATCCCTTTGTTCTGCAAATCTAAAAAAGAGGCGACACGGTTAGAGTGTGCTCTGCTGTTGCACAGCCCAGCACGAGCGGACCTGGTTGCTGCCCTGGGCGAAACAACCGGCGAGAGGGCGTTGCGGAGCATGCGCGCCCGCATGCAAGCCAGCGCCACCGGCCGCATAATTCTGGAGGAGCGACCCCGCATCACGGCAAGCACCTCGCTCCTGGTTCCCGTGGATCCCACCTGTCATGACCCAAATGACCAGATTTTCACAGCCAGATACTGACACACAAAGAAAGGTCTGTGCACTGTGCTCAATAATAAGAGAGTGGTGCATGTTCAGGATGCGACCATGCGGTACGCGCAGAGCCTGCCGGAGGGAACATTCGGCCGCTCGTACGGCGAGTTTATGCGCCACAGAAAATTTCTGGCCAGCGATCGGCCGCCGGTGCGCTTCATAGATGACGAGGAGCTGGCTTATGTGGCGCAGCGCTCGCGAGAGGTGCATGACCTGTGGCACGTCCTGTTCAACTGCAAGACGACCGTCCTCGGGGAGCTCGCCCTCAAAGCGGTCGAGTTTGTGCAGGTGTGCCTCTGCTTCGCTGACAAATATGCTCCACAGAACCACATGCACGCATCTATCTGTTGCTCAATCATCAGGAGTCCATCGAGCAATTCTGTGCGCTGTGCTCATGATGTCATGTATGGGATGCTGTGTGAAGCAGCATTGGACTTGCCGTGCTCACATGATGCTGTGTTGCAGACGGGCATGCCCATGACAGCGTTGTCGGTGGTGGGGGCTTCGTGGCGCCTCAAGGCTCAGGACCGCAGCCGCCTCATAAACGAGCTGCTGCCCTGGGCAGTGCACGCCGGATCGCGCAGCGCAGACCTCATGTGCCTCTACTACGAGAAGCACTTCGAGGTGAGCAGGACGGCGCCTCTTTGCTCATGACTACACTCTCATGCATATTCTAATGGTGTTGCGATCAAGATCAGACCTGCAAGCAATTTTGGAAAGGGAGAATGCAACACATGCGATTTGTGGAGCTGCCAAAAGCAAACTTCTTTCTCCCCCGTGCAGGAGGGCCTGGAAGATGTGCGGCACAGATGGCGCATGATACGAGCCCCCTTTGATGGCTGATCGCAATGAACAAACACTTGTGTAATGTACCTCTTGTAGACAGCGATATATCCGACTGTAGTCATTGAAGCAACGCATGCACTGTTGGTAGCGGGACTGATCATTGAAAAATTTTATTGCCGAATTCTAGCAGGGGCCTTTGTGGCCACTGTCATGGATTCACTTACAGCCTCCACGTTGGGACATCTCGGATTATTTTCAAGATCCTGTATTGTATAAGTTTGCTGTTAAAGCTTCATTGGAGTTTAGATATCATATCTATGATATATGTCTGAACTCGACAGCACGTGCACTGGCATGTGACCTGTTAGATAACAGCTCTGAGTTGCCGTGCATGCATGGTCGTACACTGTTCAGACTATGGCACCCATCTGAGAAACAATTTCTGACTCTTGCCTATACTCACAGTATCATCTACAACACGCTCCACCTTGAATCACGACCATGGGCACATTGTACTACCAGTGTTTCTTTCAAGGAGTTTGGCTGAATACCAATGTGGCTTTGAACATTTTCTTGAAAATATCGGCTGAAGGCACAGAAATTGGCTACAGATTAAATCTTCAAGAAGAATGCTGCTCAAAGTGGAAAGTTTCTGGGGGCATTCCAGCTCAATAAGGCCACAAAGTGGCTCCTTGCAGCTGGTTTTATTTTCTGTAAGCCGATCGCTGGCTTCCAAGCGGACATTCCAAGGTCGCCGTCAAGGTGTACCAAGAAACATCCAATAAAAAATGGCCAGAAGGCCAAAAATATGCACCCCAAAATTCTAAGCCACATTGGCTTTTCAAAGCCACCAAAACTAACACAGTGTTCAATTTGCTGCCCTGACTCCATTATAACATATACGTATACGTCCTGTGCACAAGCCGCTTGGCAGAAAGGGGCCTTCTCCCTTGCAGGGGCTTATTTGAGTGCATGCACTCCATCTGCTTATCTTGGCATCCTACAGCTTTTATGGCATATCCTTGTAGAGCGCCATGGACTCTGGAAGCAGGTCCCAAGTCCGCATCTGTTGGGAATGCAGATATTTGTTGTGTTTCTACCAGCTCTGCCCGGCCCATGCTCCAAGCAACGTGTGCACACAAGACGCCCAAAATCCTCTGTGGCTGCCTTGAGAAACCTGCGCCGCAAACTCTCTACAACCCACACTCAACATCACAAACTCAACCAGACAACGGTGTCTCATGGCACCCTGGATTGCTCCATGCACCCCAGGAGGCTCAGAGGTGGGAACCCAGGAAAGAACCTGCATTGATCAAGAGCTGCACCCTGTCCCGCTCTATTGTACCTGAGCAAATGGGGCCCCATCCTGACTCGCAACAGAGTCAAACCCGGCAAAGAAAAAAGAAGGACACTTACGGGAGCTGACTGTCCGAGCAATACTCTGCCCAAAACAGAACCTACAACTGGCATCTTAAGTACTGAAAAGGTGCCCTCCTCGTGCATGTCCCATGTATTAGGTGCACAGTAATTGCAGCGCGCCGAGAGACGCGCTGCGCAAACTTGCAGAAACCAGCTTCTTCAAATCATCGAAAACGGCTGCCGGGGGCACACCAGCATAGCGGCACCCCGGAACCTCCCTCCCACCCCCGCTGCTGCAACCAGCACAGGGGCGGGGGGCCAGCAGACATGAGCTACACTATTCGCTCTGGCGCGTCCGCTGGCACTGTCTCAGAAGTCCACAACAGAGAAACTGCAAGATGAAGGAACGGCAAAGTGCCCGCCCGGCATGCCCAGGCAGGCATGCTGCCACTGAGTCGCCTGCGGCAGCCTCCGCGGATCAAGGCTTGGATCAAAGCAAAAACGGGCGGTTCAGGTCAAAGTCCTGTGAGGCGCTGAGCTCCGGGACCTTGGGGAAATGCTGGGGCCCGTTTTTGAGGGAGTAGCGCATGGCCCGCAGCAGGACATTGTAGGTGGCTGCCTGCCCCTGCTCAACCGCCTGGATCAGTGAAAATGTCACCGCGCCTGCGCGCAGCCACACACAGCAGTCGGCTTAAGGATCCTTTACACCCCCTTCGCTCCACCAAGATCTGAACGCAGTTTCCTACATGTGCCTGGGGCAAGCAGGCAAAAGAAATGGCCAGCCGGAAGTTGCTACCTTGCTGTTTGAAGAGGGATTGAGCAGCTCAGGAACTCTTCACTTGCCAATCCAGATGATGACTGGTGTGAGATGAGAGTAGAGAAAGGCACTGAGTGTGCATTCCCTGATGGGCACGGTGAAAGCAGCACCTGTGGAGGCATAGTGGCTGTAGTTGGTTGAGTCCATGTCCAGGTCCTCATCCTCGGACAGCGTGCTGCTCAGCATTACAACCTCGCCGTCCGGCTGGGGCCTCAGGCTTGCGCCAAAGCCGCTGTCCAGCCCCCGCTCATCCTCCTGCATCAGCACTCACAAAAGCCCTTCAAATAGTGTCACTTTTTCAGAGGATCATAATGTGCTGCATAGGCAAGCCTAGGAGGCTCCCAAAAGAGATACCGAGTGTACGTGCGCAATCTGCTATCATACCGCATAGCAGGCCATGCCAGTCCAGCCAAGCATAGGATGCACATGCCTAGAGAGGCCTTAGCAATGTGCAGCGATGCTTGTGGGGTGATACTAGCCGTGATGCATGCAGCAGAAGGTCAGCAGAAGGGTGCTCGCCTCCCAGTTGGACCAGCCGTCGGCGCGGGTGTACACGCAGGAGGGTAGGCCCAGTGCGAAGATGCCCCTGCAGGTGTCCACAAAGCAGTGCAGCCGGCTGCCCTTCACCAGCCGCGCCACCAGGCCCTCGTACAGCTCATCCTCGTATATCGGGCCCGCCTGCCGCAGACAGACAGCAACACAAACTTTGAACATCTGAAGCATGTGCGCCTGGCGATCAAAATGTAGCCCCGGGAAACACATTCTGAGGCTGCGCATGTATTGCTATCCACGGACATTCCCAAAGGGTGTCAGCCAAGCCTCAGGAAGCAGGAGATCTGCAAAGCGGTGCCTTAGACATTGGTAGCTACTCCGCTGATGCGCACCTCCAGGAAGTCAGAGGGCAGGATGCCATCGCGGCCGTGCTCATCGCACAGGGTGTCCAGGGAGCCGTGACCGGAGAAGGCAAACACCAGCGAGTCCAGCGGCTGGCAATCCTCCAGCAGCCAGGTCACCGCGGCTAGAATGTTGTCCTGCACACCCACCGCCACCGTCGCATGGGTCGGATTTCAAGGTCACTGACTGCGAGCAAAATCACGCAAAGCTGTGGCAAGCATACGCCACTGCTGCTGAAGGGGTTGCACACCTTTGTGGGCCAGTAGTCCCCATGTGGCTGCTCGTCATGCAGCAGCACGATGTTGTTGTCCTGGAAGCTGCGCGCAGCAGGAGCACCGCAAATCAGACCCATTTAAGTCTCGTACTGAAATGTGACAGTGCAGGCACTTTCACAGATGCGGCATGCTGGCACAGTGCCACAGGGTATTGATCTTTAGGGGGAGGGGTCCCCACCCAAACTTGGAGGTGAGTAGGTGCTTGAGGCAGTGCACGTCGTTGATGCAGCCGCGCAGGCGGGCGCTTCCGTCGGCGGAGCGGCTGTAGTTGGCGGCAACGAGCAGCGCGCGCCTGCGCCCCGGCTGCCACGCCCCGGAGGCGGCCAGGTGGGCGTATTCTGGGGGCGGCAGGCTGGGTGGGGGTACGTACGGCGCTGCGTAAGGCAGCTGCAGGCGGCCGCTCAGCATCACTCCCGGCGGTGCCTGTCAGCAGCCGACTAACAAGTCAGCCACATGCAGAGCAGCGCCATCAAGTCAATATGACAAGTGCTCCAGTGCGAGTATAGTCCCATGATAATATGAGTACAGGTTGGGATGATTTTACGTTGACTGAAGTGATCTAAGGTGATGCCAGATTGACTGCTTGGAAGGTGATACAGGGGGGCATTGTCTCTGAAGAGGCTCACCTTGGAGGTGGGTAGTGGGGAGGGGCGGAGTGGTTCTTGGAAAAACTCGCTGACGGAAGGGGTGCCCGGCCTGGCAGGAATTGTATCCCGCTGTGGTGTCTCTGGCTCGGCAGGGATGCTGTGCTTGGAGTACTTCCCATTCACAAGCCCTAGGTCCTTCATAGGGGTGCCTCGCTGGCTGCTGTACACTGTGGCTGCTGCATCTGGCCTTTCTCTTCGTACTTCTTCCACCTCTCTATCAAACTGAGACTTGCTGGCACAGTGGCCCATGGCTGGCCACTGACAGGTGTACCAGTGATAGGTAAAATGCTACCTAATTGTGCTTAGGACAATGCGGGGCGCCCATATGCGGTGCGTGTACTGCTTTCACAGGCCCAGACGATCCTCGTTTGGTCTGCGACCAAACCCCATCGTGTCGATGAGCTGAATTCGAGCTGCGCCCGGTCTGCAGGCGATCAACATGCTGCATCAATTGCAGATGTGAGCACATCCAATCTGACATGCTAGATCGGATCGAGGCGTTCCGATCAGAAGATATGTAAGCACTCACAACGCTACATCCAGAATGGAGAGAACCGAAGGCTTACCCCCAATAAATCGATGCTTGTACACGATGATCAAATCCTCCCAGCTGATCAGTCACGCCATCTTGATTCGATCTCTGCCCCGATTGCTCTCAGACCCAGTCACCACTGCCATTTGAAAAGTTGCATCTGGCCTCCTGCGGGAGGCAACGCCGGTTGATGGGAAAAGCTGAGTTGGCTGGACTGACCCAGAAGCGCGAAAGAGCGAGCATTTTCCTTCAAGGAATGAGCACAGAAATTCACGCCCAGCGGAGCTGCCATCGGGAGAGACTCTAGGCCATCGCAAATTTGAAGGCAGGCAGACTTTGAGTGAGCGTTTTCGAAGGTGCTCGGCTCGTGATCTAGCGGGTCAACCATAAGGAGAACAACGGTAGGTTCAAACTTGGGCTCCTTGCATGCCTGGTGTGGGCACAGGGCAGCAGTCAGGAAGATGTCTGAGCCGCTTGGGCCCTCAGTGTGGTGCCAGCATGGGGTCTTTCAGCAAGTGGAAGATCGAGGCAGTTTGACGTGAACATGTCCTATTATTTCAGCAGCCACTGGCCAGGGCATGGCCAGATTCCATTTCATGGAAACTGGCCTCCATCAATTTCCTGGCCTTCTTTGATGCGCATTGGGCGTGGGTGTCGGATGGCCCACGAAGTTATATTTAAACGGACTCGCTGAGGCAGCCGGGTCAGCAGAGGGTTGAGGACTCTGGTCAAAGCACGGCCTGGCCATTGCCAGGATCCGGGGTCAGCAGCTGATGCCAGTAGGCTCTTGTTGTGCCGCTATTCACGACGTGAGGCGAAGGCCTCGCTCTGGGTTTCGGCTGCCAGCGTTTCCTTGCTGGGTGACACTACAGCTACCGGGGAGTCATAGGTTCAGCGGTGGTTGACCCAGCGTGGATGCTGGATCTGAGGCGGGCCTTGCTGCCTTTCTAAAAGAGGGATAATTTCGGATTGATGCGCAATGTCAATCGTGGCAAAAATTGTTCAGGTCTTTCTGCGTAACTTCCGCAAGCACGTTCTGTGATCTGGAGGCCACCTGGCCTTCAAAGGGTGCGCGCCAGCTGTGTCGCGTGTCGGTTCCGTGTAGAAGTAGAGGGTCGTCCGAGATTTTGAGCTGGGCTGTTAAGGCCCAGCAGGCTCGTTCCTGGTAGGGATCAACGTGTTGGTAGGACATGAACCTCAAAGCGGGAAGTGTGGTGGAGCAGCCTTCACCGCCCTTTTTCTGACTGTAGGGTCGTCGATTCTGATGGCCGTCGTCCAGCAATACATGGCAGCCGCAGAGATGGGCGTAGCAGCTGCCTATTTGATGGAGATGGGTGGTAACGGCGGGAAGATAACCAGCAAGGAGGTCTTCAAACAGGTATATACTTCCATCTTGATACCCTGAATATTCTGTCGGTTTTCATTCATGTCAAACATGTAAATGAATGCGAGGAGCCTGGGACGACGTCCGCTGACGGACGCGAACCTTGTCACGGCTGATCCAGATCACCCTTGAATATTATGTAAGCCTGCCTCGTACCTGAGTGCAGTACAATGGCTTTCGATGTATGAGATGATGGCTCACCAGCTGTGCAAGATACTGGAAGTGCACCTCAGCACGGGCGAACAGATGTCATTGCACTGTGCAGGCTGCTGCCAGGTCCTCACTCCCATATGCACGGCCCAACTTCATCGGTCTGGGCGCCGGCGGCAAGACCTGCTCCCAGTGCGGCACAAACCGCACCCCACAGTGGCGCGAAGGGCCCGAGGGTGCGCCGGCGCCATCTGCTTTTCACCTGTTGCCCTGCTTTGCTGTCCCTAGGAGGAAGCTGTGCTGTCCAACAAGAGCGCTGCGAGGGACATGGTCTGTTGAAGCTGGGGGAGATGTGCAACTGACTCCGTAGCATGACTGCGCAGGTCCAAAGACGCTGTGCAATGCATGCGGGGTCAAGCGCGTGCGCCAGATGCGCATGCTCACAGACGGGCACAAGCGCCGCCCGCCCGCCGCGGCAACCGCGCCCCTCAAGACAGCATTGTCCCTGGCCAAGCAGAGCTCCGGCTCGCTCACGTCCGACAGCAATGCTGTGATCAGACGCCGCGACAGGTCGCCAGCCGTCAGGCGGCCCCAGCGCAAGGTGGGAGCCCCTTCTGCCCTTACCGTTCAAAATTCTGTTCTGCTGGGCACTTTTTTAACGGCCATTGACTTTTTGGAGAACAACACCATAAAGGATCAACACACGGTGTCTGAGGCGTGGAGTTTGGTGGTTGTAGGCGGCTGCAAAGGCAGCTTCAAGAACCGCAGAGTTTGCCACAACAGGCGATTGGCCGGACGACGAGGCTGACGCGTCATACCCCGTCCGCTCTGCAGCACAGTCAACCTTCACAGACCCCTCAGGCTCGGTGCGCCCCCCTGCAGTCCTCCTTATCCCCACTTCTGGCCCTGCACCATGCATCCTGGTCACGTCTGTTATTGCCAAGATTGACCATCAGGCATCGGGGCTGATGTGAGCGTCAACAATTTGCAGGAGGACTCAGCAGCGCTGAACTCTGACTCGGCGGAGGAGGTGGCGTGGACGCCCACCCGCGGCCCGGGCCCGGCTCACACGTCCATGCCGCAGCCCCCCAGCCCCTTCCCCGTGGTCGGCCACGAGACGGCCGCCGCCGTCAACCTGCTGTCCATGTCCATCCACGAGCAGGACCTGGGCGCCGGCCGAGCCGCCGCCGGCGCACTCGCCGCAAGAGACCTCAGCACATCCTACGAGCATCATCAGGTGGGTGCTCTTCTTGCCGTGCAGCAGTCAGCCTGAACGCCTTGCTGTGTGCCTGCCCAACCGGTGCTCTGCACTGTCTTCACATTGGGCTGGCATGGTAGTGTTGCGTTGGGGATGCAGCAGCGTGGCCTGAGCATGTGTGGTGTTGGTGTGCAGTATGGCAAGCAAATGGGGTCGCCCATGACCTTCAACTCGGCCGCCTTTGCGGCGATGGTGAACTCAAGCATGAACGAGGTCCCGGGCGCCAAGCCGGAGGAGCAGCCAGCGGCGGCAGAGGAGCTCAAGGACGCCCTGCGCCGCCTGCCGCACGGCAAGCAGACCGAGATGGCCCTCGTCAAGGAGCGCCTCGAAAACTCCCTCCGCGAGGAGGCTGCGGCCAACGCTGCCGTCGCGGCAGTCGCAAAGGTATGTCCACCTGCATTCCTGCTTGCTTCCTGTCCCACCACAGCTGTGTCAGGGGACCTGTGTCATGTGTAGGCTGTAAGAACGTTGCCTGAGGTGTGCTCTGGGCATGTGCAGATCCTGGCAATGAAGCAGGCGGCGGGCATCCGGGCAAGGGCGGCGGCTGCGGCGGCTTCAAGAGACATGCAGCGCTTCATGGCCGAGCTGGACGAGGAGTTTAGTCTGTCCAACATCCTCAAGAAGCAGAGGACCTGAATCCAACACCTGACTGTCTCGCAGCATTGACAAAGGCGTCATAACGGCACGGCACCTGATGGGTTATTCTGCGGTGGGGGAGGGAACAGCAAGAGCGCGAATGTATGCATTGAACCAATTCTTTGAACACCTTTCCCGCTAGTGTGTTGCACACTGCAGCACTTGCAACATCGTTTGGACAATGGAATTGTGTAAGCAAGCGAGGCCTGACAGCAGGGATACATTCTGCCGCGGCTCTTTGTGTGCCCGACATACACGCTTTGCCATTGCAGATGAGCTGGCTCATTGCAATTGCCTGATGCGCAGCATCTGTACATTACGAAGTTTAACTTGCCTTTTCACTCCTGAAGTGCTTGCTCCTTGGTGGGGATGTTCCATGCTTGATTGTCTTATTCTCCTGCGAGTAGCATGAAGGCCTTTGTCTTGTCGTGATCTTGGGGTGGTGACTTGTCCTTTGGTGCTTCTGCTCGAGAAGTGAAGCCTGGGGTACTGCCTTGTACTTGTAGATGTCTACAACCTGATTTGTTTTGCAGGCTCATTCAATTTGATTATCTGATATCCTCAAGAGGATATGATGGTGCACCAGTCTGGACGTGCTTGCTTTCTTATAAGACATTTCTGTGGTACAAAGCGGCAGATTGCAGAGCTAGGACTCGGAGTTATGCTAGCGCTATGCGTGCATGTTTTAGGGGGCATGTATCATCTACTTCTTGTGCTGGATTTTTTCTCTGACTAATAGTGTTGCGTACACTCCACATCCATGTGTAATGGCCGTTTGTTGGAAGGCTTTGCAGCGTGCTATTCAACTTGTAGTTGATAATTAATTGATCTGCAGTGCAACTGTTGATCTGTCCAGATCTGCTCTAGAGCCATCTGCGGTGGTGCTGTTGATCACAGCCAGTGGCACCCCTTGATCATAACGGTACCTGGTCACCGCACAATGGTGCATCGATGACATCACGCGGGGGCGTCCATGACACCGTGTCATGATCATGCTGGCAGCTAGCTGCGGCAGTGTGCCGCGCAATGATGCTGACGCAGCCACACAGGCAAATTCCGCATGTGAGACTGCTAGTGATACTATGTGATCTTGCGGCAAAGAAGTTTTCTGAGCAACCATCACAACTCAGAGCAGTACATGCCAGGGACCATGCCAAGTGTATGTCCAGCTGGCATTAGTCATCTTATCCTCCGGAAAAGCGATTCGGAAAGCAATCTACTGCGCGCTGATACTAAATTTCTATCTATAGATTTTCCCTGTGCGTATAATCCTTATTGAAATGCTATGAAGAACAACACGATGAATTGCACAATCAACTCGCTGAATGCAGCAGGAAGCACGCGCCACCAAAAATGCCATCCTCTGCGCGTCCTGTGCACATCTTCTAATGTGCCCATTCGGACCCCAAGACCTTGCAAAGTCCATAAGAAAGTGGAAAGATTTTCCACGATCACCCCTCATGCCGTCAGGGCAGATCAGCAGGTGGGAGATCACAAGAAACACTCCTCCTGAACTTTTCAATATTTCATTCGTAGGTAATTTGATGTCACTTTCATGTCCCCGACAAGTAGGCAAAGAATGGGCACTTTGACTGAGATTCCTTGTCTACTTCCAGGCCGAACAGCTGAGCACAGCAACGCTGGAGCTCATTTCAGACATCACTCGGAAGGTTGACGAGGAGCATGCTGCCACAATCGAGAGGAATAGGGCGGCTTTGGAAAGCCTGGTGGAGCAGGCCGCGGCCAGCGAGCTGAAGCAGAAGATCCTTGCCACTGTCCAAGCCCTGAAGGAGGGCCTCCTGGAGCGAGAGATGGAGGTGTCTAAGTTGCCCGTTCATGCCACCGCAAAGTCAATTTCTGCATGCAAGCACTGTTTTATACACAGCATGAACATCTGCAACTACTAGGCAACAAATGGGACTGACCACCTCCAGCGCACTGCCCAGTACCCGCTTTAACGCGCGAATTAGGAACTATATTGCACCGTCGATGCAATCCTGTCTACACAGCGAGGCTGCCCTTTCTCCCTACTCGGGCGCTTGCACTGAATTTCATGCATGCATCCTTTGCTGACTGCAAATGTGACCTTGCCTGTGAAGGCACAAAGCAGGGGCTGATCGTAGGGTGTTTTGCAGGTTCGGCTGCTGCTACTGGCAGCTCTGGCAGGGGAGCATCTGCTGCTGCTGGGGCCGCCGGGGACAGCCAAGTCGGAGCTGGCACGGCGCATGGCGCGCCTCACGGGCGGCACATACTTTGAGCGCCTCCTCACTCGCTTCTCAGTGCCCGAGGAGCTGTTTGGCCCCCTCTCCATGAAGGGTGCGACATCCTCCTGTCAACAATTTCCTGGCAGGGGACGGTTATTCAGAACGGGCTCCCATGAGGGAAAATTCGTATCTAATCGGCAGCGCAAGTGGCCACAATTATCGATTTGTGTGCCGTGCTATAAAACTGCCCTCTGGCACCTGTTCCTGTTGTATTGACCTGCTACATTCTCGTTCCTTCCAGTTTTCGGTTGTGTGTGTAAAAAAGGAGGGTTGTGTGCATTGAGCAGGTCTGGAGGACGATGAGTACGTGAGGCAGATAGACGGCTACCTGCCCACCAGCGAGGTGGCCTTCATCGATGAGATCTTCAAGGCTAACTCGGCCATCCTGAATGCGCTGCTCACGCTGCTCAACGAGCGCCTCTTCGACAACGGCAACCAGCGCCTGCGTGTTCCCCTCCTCTGCCTGGTCAGTAACCCCTGTCCTGCCAGCTACTCCAATCCTACACCATCAAACTCCTACCATGTTGGGACATGAAAGTTCCAGCTCTGCGCCTTGCTGGAGGCCGCCCCGATCCACCTGTGATACATACTGTCCTGCAGCAAGATTCTCCGGGAGAGGGAAAAGGGATATCAACAGCTTGGCTGGGGTTGAAAGGAGCTGTGTCTGTCGCTGCAGGTGGGCGCCTCGAACGAGCTGCCCGAGAGCGAGGAGCTGGATGCGCTCTATGACAGATTTCTGATCAGACGTCACGTGGCCCAGGTGCAGTGCCTGCCTCCCTCGTCTACATGCAATGACGCTATGAAGCGCCCTGAAGTGGCCTGCCACTCCTCATGCCTGGACCTAGGCACCTTCTAAATGGGATGGTGCAATCTGGGTGCAGGTGTCATCAGCACAGCTGGGATCCCTTGCGCGGTTGGCGGCAGGCCAGCTGGCCAGCCCCTCGTCGGGTGATGGTGCGGCCTCCTCCAGCGGGACAGAGTTCAACGGCGCGGCCACTAGCGTAGCCGACGGCACCGGTAGATTCAGCGACCTCACCCTCGAAGAGTTCAGGTAGGTCACTGCTCGGCAGCACCCACCAATGTTGCCGGGTGGCCCAGGAGTTGACCTCCCAAGGCAGCAGCACCTTTTGGATCATTGTGGTGACCTTTGCTGACTTTCTTTGGCATCAGGGACCTGCCGTAAAAAAACATGGCCTTTGAAGGGTCGCTCAGAGCGTGCAGTGGCTCCTGAGAAGAGCTTGAGCCCTTGGTAGAAAGCACCAGACTGTAATAACGCCGCAATCCTGCAGGTCAGAGACATGTGCGCTCACTGTGCAGCGCAGCGCAGAGACTACTTATTCAAGCAGTCGTATGATTTATTTGCGGCCATGCGTGCAGGGGCACAGCCAAGGCAGCCTACAATGCGGTGGAGCTGCCGGACGCTGTGATCGACATCCTGACGTCGCTGCGCAACTACCTGCAGGACAAGTGCGAGCCGCCCGTCTACGTCTCCGACCGCCGCTTCATGAAGTCCGTCAACCTGCTGCAGGTCGCCGCTCACGCCGACGGCCGCGACCAGGTCTGCGCCGTTCCCTCCTTCTGATGTCTGCATGGACATGCGCTTTGATGTTCAGCAGGTCAAGCTGCCACCTTAGGTTCCTGTGGATTCCTGTGGCAGGCTGTAGGGGCACAAGGAATGCTCCCCTTGGCATTCTTATAAGTGCCATTGACCATTTTCTAAAAACCACCTTGCGCTACCGGCATCGCCTGCGCAAGTATTGCAAAAAGGGGTTCTTCACATGCAATTCTTATGCCCGAGTCCCCAATCACACCAACAAGGCTTTGCCTCACATAGTATGGCTTTCCAGAATGAATATCTTCCGGAGGGTGGTAGGTGATTTTTTAGTGCTGATGTCTGTGTCTCTTTGTGGCTGCGGCGCAGGTGCACGAGTACGACTGCCTTTTGCTGGAGCATGTGTTTGGGCAGCGGCCGGACGACGCGCACAAGGTGAAGCAATTTGTGCTGGACACCATCGCCAGCGACCCGGGACTGCAGCAGACCGAACTCGTCTTCCTCGGCCTCTTCGGCCGCGCCTGCCGCGTCCTCGAAGCCCGCGACCAGCAGGCACGCCCCTCAGAATCCACCCATGTCTTATGCCCTTTCCAGCTCAGCAGCACCCTCATCCTGTCTCTTCTAGCATGTTTTCTGTCCTGAGCAGGTTCCAAAGCTGTGTGTGCCTGCTGTATGCGACGCACCCGACCAAGAGATGCATTGGACCCCGGAGGCTGACACAAGGGGGTTTGGAATTAGAGTTGAGGCTCTGGCGGGGGAATTGGAGGTATTTCATGGCAATTTCAAGTCGGGGATCTATTCGTGTGGGCATGCGCTGATGGAACACACTTGCTGTGTGCGCAGGAGTTGGAGGAGACCCGGAAAGAGGCGGCTGCAGTGGTGGAGCTGCTGGACCTGCGCCAGGGAGGCCTCGCGCAAACGCTAGACGGCAACTTCCCCGACCTGCGCAACTCTGTGTGGCAGTCCGAGTCCACCGTCCAGGCCGCTGTCCAGGTCAGCCTTTCCCTCAAGCCCCTATTTTCTCATCACTCAAGCAGCCTCAGCATGAGGCTAGTCTGAGCCAAGAGGTTAAGACTTTTGGCAAGGAGCTTTAAGCAAGCCCATTGCATGCAGCGTAAATGTTGAGGAATGCTGGAAACGTTTCTGAAGGTGAAGCTATTAATATCCCAGGCTATATCTGTACAAGCATGTGGCATGGCAAGGGGTGATGCCCCTCTGCAAGTGCAAGAGACCACTTTGCTGTCCTCTACTTTGATGATGACGCGGTGCTTATGGCCGTAAGTTTGCTCTGGAGCACTTGCAGGCAAGAGCAAAGACAAGAAGATGGCGAGGACCTCTGTTTGAGATGCTGGTGTGTGGATGATGTGCGTGCAGGCGCTGACGCCGCAGATGACTGAGAACAAGAAGAGGGTGGAAGAGCTGCTGCGCGAGGCGCTGATTTTGCAGGCCGCGCTCTCCAACGAGACCGAGCCGGGCCTACTGGAGCGCCTGCTGCCCAAGCGCTATAAGCAGTACCAGAAGGGCATCTCCTCCAGGGCCTAGGGAGCCCTGCCCATCCCTTGACGGACTTCTTGTTTTCAATCCCCAAAGTAGCGCTGACCTTGCACTGGTTCAGAGCATGTATGCCGGGTGGCATGCAGGCATTTACTGTTGGGAAGACGCTCATAGATATCTTTGGTGCTCTCGCCCCTTTCTCAACCATTCTGCTGCTGTCCCCTGACCTGATCGCACAGGGCTAGGGCAACAAGGCACTTAAGTGCATGTTTCGCGTTGGTGTTGCATTGTGTGCTCTTTTAAGGCTGATTCTCAAACCAACCCCATAGAAGGCAATTTTGATGATGTGCGACACTTAAATTTAGACCAGATCTGTCGTCTGGTGCACTAGCTCTGATGCTGTTTGGGAACGGATGAATGTTTGATGTAAATTACATCATGTAACAGCCTGTCTTCGGCCGACCGCGGTTGATGCATGCACCTGGTCAGGGACCAGCTACATGCTGCACACTATCAATCGTCCATGTGTTTCCCTTCATACTGAGGAACCACATGTAGGGGAGTGTGTACAGGTCTTGAGGCCCGCCTTCCAATTTCCTCTGACCCTGGACACCTTGCATATGCATGCAGCACAACACCTGTCATGACCTTATCAGACTTGGGCTTCACCAGTGTCGCCCAGATATTAATTTCAACTGCGCAATTTGGGAGTCACTCACTACAGAAAGAATTCACCTACAAAAATGACTGCCTTGTCTGCAGACACCTGAGCTGTGGCCGCCACACTGTAGCCATGATGGTATAGCAGTGGGGCATATGCCGGGATGCGCCGCACAAGCGAAGAGTCAAGACCAAGGCCAGTGGCTTCCTCATTTGGCAGGAACACAAATCGCAGCGCCCTTTCCACGTCCCCATCCCTGCTCACACAGCTTTTCCCTCACTACTGCACCTTCTAATTTGCATTCTGTACACACCTGGCGATGGACATGACATACATAACCAGGCATGGCATGAGTATTGATATCAACAGGGGAGCGGGTTATGAGGATACCTGAGTGCTTCCAGCTGCCCACAGACGACAGACTCAGGGCCCCATCTTGGATCGGGCTCTGTGGGGCACTGGCCCTCCTCACCAGCTGACTCTCCCTTGATGCTGCGCAAGACCCAACACTTGCCTGCATCAAACGTCACAGCCAACGTGCTTGTCAGTGAGTGCACTTTCATGCGGTAATGAACATCGTATCTTGAGAATTGCTGGCCTGCAAATGTGGGGGATGGTGGACTTGAAAGGCTCGGAAGGACCCGAGGCTTGCCTGTCGTGAATCCCCTGTAGCTGGGCTGATACCGCTCTTCAAGGCACAGCCTGAAGGCCAGAATCATCTGCTCTCCAGTGGTGGTTGTCACATGGCAGCGCTGAATAAACTCTCCAGGTGCCAATTCCATGGATGAGAGCAGCTGCAAATGGCAGACATCATCTGTGTTGTCAGCTCTGTGCATTGAAAGGTGCAGCACTGAAGGCCGTGTAGAGACAGTGGAAATGTGCATGTCTTCATGTTACCTGACACTCTGCTGGCCTCGAGAAGACAAGGGCTCTCAAGGCATAAGCACCAATAAAGAAGTCCAGCTGTGCCGACATGAGGGCTATCTCCACAAAATTGATAGTGTCAGCTTTGTCCATCTTAGCATAATGGCTGCAAAGGCAAACATGGCATGGCTGCTATGAGCTTCTACAAATCAGATGAATGTATCAGCTACATTGTCTATTCCAAGGAATATGCAGAAGGGAGTGGCATACCTCATCTGCTGCTTTCGTTCTAGAGCTTTTTCAACCACAGAGTCAGGGACGAGATCGAGAAGACCTTCTAAATTGCCCAATCTTGCTAGATCCATCAGCACCTGCACGGCTTCTCTGCCATCTCTGCCACTTTGAGACATTTGACAGACAAGACCTCTGCTTGGACCCTTCCTTTGCGACCTCTCGACACGGAATCTCCATCGTCTTGATGAAGAAACATGATGGGGAAGTCTTTGATGAGGGAGAGGGAGTGCTGTAGATGAGTATGACGTAGTCGCTTGTCCACCCCTCGACTCCATGGCACCAACGAACAAATCAACCCTCAGCAGAGCGCTGCCAACAATCAGAGAGAATCTTTCCTTACCAATTTCTTCTCCAACCTCCTACTGTAGAGGACAGATCCGAGTTGACACAGAGGATTATCAGGGATGTCTTTACATTGATTTGCCAGCCTGGCAGGCCAGCTTCCCCTAGCTTCCCCCTTTTGCGAAAACAACTCTTCCCTTGCTTGTTTCACCGAGAAGCGCTGTTATTGCAAGGATCTGGGCAGTCTTTACAATGACAGCAAATGGCTGGACCCACCCGCAGCACGCACAATCTGTTTGGCCTGTGATTTGCGTCCATGTCCTGCCCTTGACTTGTCGCTGATTTGGACCGACATACATCCACAAGCAGCCTTGCAGTCCTTTTTGGCAGTTGATACTTGTCTGCGTGCTGGGATGCATATTTTCGAGTATTCATGACGTGTGTGCTACTGATGGTTTGAGATATGTGGGACGCTTAATCAGCCCTGTGTGGCTGGAAAAAGTGTAATCTCTCTCTCTCTCTCTCTCAGCTCCTCAATGTTCGCATGATGCTTCTCTGTAAGCAGCCTGCATCAGTTGCTCTACAATTTAGTGCTGCAAGATATTTCGACAAACATCGATGACATGTCAGTGGGCTCGGACTGCATGGACGTCATGCATGCTGAGCAGTAAGGCGCCCCAGAATGAGGCTGGCTAGCGGCGGGGCAGCGTCTTCGCCCGTCTTCCTGCGGCCAGACGCCCGCCGCCCCTGTGGCTTGCGCGCCATCTCGGCCGCCTCTTGCACCGGCGCCTGCCCAGCCAGCCCCACCCACACCTGCACCGACAATGTCAATATCTCCACAATTTCACTCTAAATCAACCAACCATTGCTTTGCTTGATGAATTATGTTGAACTGCAAGGCAGCCCTTTATCATATTCTGATCTTCGCAATGCCTTCATGTATTGCTTTCTCTCTTCACTGATTGCTTTCTGTGTCCCCATCATGAGAAGCATGTGACCTCTCCTGTTGCACTTTCAACACCAGATATTGACTTCGGGTAGAGGAATTGCGGCACACCTTTGGCAATTGATCCGAACCCTCGCCCTCGCCGTTTGCCTGCCTGGTCTGCACGTGCAGCTTCTGGCCGCCCCAAGGCCCAGGGAGGCTGGAAGCGTCCACGGGCTTCCTCTTCAGTCCCCCCCTCTCCACTGCGTACCAGGCGCCCGAACCGGCGCCGCCATCCCCTTCCCTCACGCACAGCTGCCTCACCGCGTGCCGCACCTCCAGATACAGCCGCTGCACAAGCCACGCAAGCAAAACTTGATGCCTCAATCTCAGGATGCTCCCCATATGTGTCGCATGGCATGCACGACGCAAGCTTGGAAATGAGTTTCAAGCTAGTCTCTATTCAGTGACAGCCCACAGTCTGGAGACAGCCATTTGTACCATTATCAAGCATCACATGCAAGGCAGTCCACTACTGCACGAGCTGCGCCTGCAACTGTTTGCCAAATACCAGGGGCAAATGCAGCAGCAGATTGACCCTTTGCAGCACCACGCTGCAAAAGAGAGGACGGGAAAAAGGAAGAAGGAGCACCTGGGCGAGGTGGAGGCAGTCGTGGTGGAGGATGGCGTTGCAGCCCTCGCGCAGGGACGTCTGCGTGCGGAAGTCGGCGATGATGTGCACCAGGCGGTCGCGCAGCCGCGGAATCTCCAGCCCCGCCGGAATCTTCTGCACCAGCCGCAGCGGATCCACGTAGCCGCCTATGTGGTCCAGCAGAGCACCTGCGCACCACACTTAAAACTTGTGAGCGTGGCATACTTCAGCTGGGAAATGATCCACTCAATTTGCCTGTGAAGCTGGCATGCCTCAGATAGGTCATGATGAACTCTGGCTGCTGACGAGGGGGTCCTACTGTCCAAGACCTTTGTTTCTCAGACACAGGCATCAATGCCGCACCAGGTGCCAACCAATTGTGATGAGGGCAGTGATAAGCAAGAGAGACCATTTAGCTTTGACATCCTACATTTTAATGATCGAAGCTGGGGGTTGTCCACCTGTCAGGTCGGCGCTGCCGATGGCGAGGCTGATGAGCAGCTCCCACAGCTCGTCGTCGCGCTGCATCTGCACAAACTCAATCGCCTGCACCCACACCACAGCCTGCCCCTCAGCACAGGCAGCGTGCGACGTTCCCATTAAGCAGACTCTCTTCTCCCCTGCCAATTTGTGTTGTGGCCACCGCATCTCCTTTGCTACACGGCAAAAGCACAACCAGCGGGCAAGATCCCTCTTACTTTGACTCTCCTCCATTCTGCCACCCACTTTCATGGTTGCGATGTTCTTCGTAAGGCAAGGCTCAAGGCTGACAGTCCAAGGGGAGGGAAGACGCCTGGGCCCCGGTATGTATAATCGGTCCCTCACTAAACATGTTCTGTAAAAGGTTGCCCTACATAGAGGTCAATCGGTGCCTTCGTGTCCAGAGAATCAAAGGCAGGGGCGGGCAGGGACTTCTAAACTCCCTAATTTCACCTGAATCGATTGATTCAGAGGGAATTTGATTTGGAGTCCCCTGGGGTAGGGTGCAGACGGGTGTTTTGCCTGGGGTATGTCGGCGAGGCGGCGGATGATGAGGTGGAGGGCCTGGTGCGAGTTGCCCATGCGGCCGAGCACAAAGACCTGCTCGCGCACCAGCCCGCGCGCCTCGCACAGCTCCGCGGCCGCCTCCAGCGCATAAGCCTGGCTGCTCACCAGGAACGCCATCAGCCGCCCGGCATCGTAGTCAGCGTACAGCTCCACCTGCGCGCACAGCCCTGGGGCGTGAGTGCATGCCTTGAAATTCTGATGTATCCAGCGGTGAGCGCAATGGGGATGACAGCGACGGCGTTGTACTGAGGCTTGAGGGGTACAGCGATAGGTGCACTGGGGTGACAGAGACTGTGTTACATTCCATGTGGGCCTTCCGGTGTCTTGATCCACAGCGCAAATAATTGATCGGCAGCCCCTAATAGTCAAGCGTGTAGCCAATGAGACATCCAGAAATGTTTTGAAGAGTTGAGTCTCTGCATGAGGAGCGAGCAGGCGCCCCATTGAAGATAATTGACATGTTTGGGCATGGCGCATCAGGTACAATTGCAGCGAGGGGAGAATCAGAAGGCCCAGCACCTGCAGGCCTGCAAACTCTGCGCCGGCATTGGAGTCCTTCTGGAAGAGCCAGTCGAGGTAGTAGAAGATGCGCTTGCGCCACAGCTCCGCCTCCTTCTCATCCCCCGTCCTCTTTGCCTCTTCCTCCGCTGCCTGTAGGCCACAGCGTCATCCTCGGACCCAGACATGGACATGCCACTTGCGTCCACTGTCAAAACAAGCGGTATCAAACAGTTTAAGCGAGGCATGATGCAATTTAAGCAGTACCACATCGTGATGCCTGTAAGTGCATTGGGTTTGTAGCATAGGATTTGATTGTATACCTGCAGGGCTGGGACTATGGTAGCGGCCGTGACTTCCTCGTGGTGATCCACCAGCAGCCGTATTGCGCGCACCTGCCATGCACACATCCTCAAAATTGGAAATTGTTGCCGTGAGCAGCGTGCAGACCCAGGTCACAGCACCTCCAATCATGCTGACCCTGATTGTTGCAGCTCCAGCACGTTACACGACAGAGACCAAAATCAAATTTAAATAACATTGCAGCTCCAGCACGTTACAGAAAAGAGACCAGCAGCAAATTGCCTGATTAATGCAACTCCAGCACAGTGCATGAAAGAGAACAAAAACGAACTGCATGTCAGCAAGGGGAAGGCACCTCATCGATGCGCACGAGGGCAGCCACGTGGGAGGGCTTGAGAAGGGGGAGCAGGCTGTGGTCGGTGACAAAGGAGAAGACGTCCGGCTGTTGCAGGCGCAGCAGGATGGCGAGCGCCAGGTCAAAGCGGCCCTGCAGCTGGTACAGGTGCGCCGCCGACTGCAGCAGCGCCTTGCTGTCGCCGCCTGGGCCCCGTGCCCTGCACTCCATGTCAACATTTTACTCCCATCCACCAATGCAGAGAATTCGCTCTTTGCAAGGGCTTCTAGGAACCTGATTGCGCACACTGATCGAATCTTTTCTAATGCACTAATGTGGAAGACCGAGAGGGCTGCATCCCAAAATCCAAATTCAACGGTGCTTCCTCTCAAACTCGGCGTACATGCAGTTCCATGGCTCCCGTAGTTCAGGCGTAATCGTTTCAAACAGTCCAGGAGTATGAGGAAGAGAGGGAAGAGGTTTTGGAGCAATTGTCCAAACAGTCCAGGGGTTAAGGGGAGCAGGTGGGGGCGGGCCTGACCTGTTGATAACGGACTGGGTGAGGGAGGGGATGGAGTAGAGGTCGGGGGGCCACTTAAGCAGAGCATCCAGAAGCCGCGGGTGGTCCGCAGGGGCCAGCAGGAAGGAGTGCAGCACCATCTCGTACGCCGTCTGCCGCAGCCGCGGCTCCTTTGTGGGGATGTACGGCGCCAGCGCCGGCAGCTGCCGTAGCTGCGCAAACACATACACCCACCGCTCCCACCCCGCTGCATTGTCCTGCAAGCAACATCAACCGCTCAGAGTACACAGGGATAAGAATGAGACGAGCAGGATCTTGAGGTACAAGCAAACGCTGCCAGTTGAACAGAGACGGACAGGCAGAGCGGGTCAATGTGCTGGTACCTTGAGAAGCCTGGCACAGACTTGGGCGGCCTCGTCAAAGCGCCGCTGCGAGACCAGATACTCCAGATAACGCTGCGTCACCTGCATGGCAGTAGAAGTCGTTGCTCGTCATCTGGAGATATCCAGGTTCGTTAGAACTTTGTCAGGCACCAGCCGGCAAATCTGCGATATATGCATTGCACAGGATGGGCCCCACCTGCTCATGGGTGGATGCCTTGAGCCCTCGGTCCGTCTCGAGCACAGCGAGCGCCTTGTCAAAGTGCTTGTGGTCTAGCAGCCAGGCCACCCTGTCGTCCCCATCCCTCGGACGCCCCACCACCACATCCTAGGCCATCATTACAAATATGAGAGCAGCAAGTCACCAAGCGCATGCCGCAGAACACGGCTTTATAACATCTGCGAAACATAGCCTGAGGGGTTCCTCACCATGCTCACTCACGGCACCCGCGCCTCAGAAACAGAGATTGCACGTGGACAAAATGCAATGTTGATTGGCATGCATCTAGAGGGCATTCAAAAAGACAAGCGCAGGGGACAGCAGCCTCATCCCAGGACAGGCTGGGCACCTTGGAGGAGATGATGTAGTAGAGGGGCTCGTCTCCGTCGGCCCACCACTTGGTGAAGTCCGTGGATCGCCCGCTGGTGCCGGCTGCGTCCTCGGGGGCGCCGTGCGCGCGCGGCCGCCTCGGGTACCAGGCAGCCAGCGCGTAGTCAGTCGCCTCATAGTGCTCATAGCCGTGGACGGACAGCGCGTCCGATGCCACCTCCTCGTTCTGCCACGTCACTATCTTTAGCTGCACGCAGCCACAAACACACCCCGAGCTTAGGACCCATTTGTATTGCGCTTTTGCCCTGCATAAATCCCAAGGATGGGCACCACTTACAGCATGCACAGCATGAAAAAGAAAGGGATGTAAAAGAAAGGCCTGGCCCCAGCAGCGAGCTTGTGGCAGCCCTCAGGAAACTATCCTGTATCCAGGTGGAAGAACTCATTACAGGTATGGTGAAGTAGAGCAGGGCAAAGTGCAGTATACAGTGCGAGAAATACCTCTGGTCTGGGGGCCTCTGCTGGGACTACTGCAGTCGTGTCCCCTGTTGTGCCTGCCTCCTCTTGCTCTGCGCCATCGCCTTGCTTGGCCAATGTGCAGGCTAGCAAGCAGATGTCCTCTCCAAACGGCGCAATCCCCTGTGATATATTCTTTTGATTACCCAGGGACCCCAGTCAACCCCACAGAAAGGGACACATCAGCGAAGGCTGTCAGGAGCTCCAGACGACCAGCGTGCAGAGCAAGGGACCACACCGCAATGAGGTAGTCCATCTGGAATGAAGCGACAATCTGGAGGGAGCGCTTCGAGTCTGTCTGTGCGCCGGAGCCTGCAGTGGCTGGGCGGACGCGTGCCACCTTGACGCAGTCGGCCCACCCAATGTGCAACAGGGACTCTCCCTCCCAGAACATGTGGCACTGCAGCTTCTCATGCTTCAAGCTGCAGCCACACCCACACTGTTGAGCACTCCCTGCTCAAGGGACAAGAAGGCTAGCATGCCTCTTGGCTTTGCTAATCAAAATAACGCTCCGGCCTTCTGTTCAGCGTAAAGATGCAGCCCCCGTTGCACATGAAGGGCAGTGTCCGATCAAAGGGGCTCACCTCGAGCGAGGACGCTCGATGTAAGCAATGCGCTGATGGATTGTGGTGTCATACACTTTCACGCCCAGGTCGTTAGCCCACGAGATCAAAGTGCCGCTCCACTTGATTTCTTGGATCGGGCCCTCGCCGGAGTGCAGGATGGTGTCTTTGTTGCCCAGCCAGCCCTGTGGCATTGACAAGGGCAGACGGCATCGATGCATCCCCTAGGAAGGTCAATGTCATTATAGGGATTAGCAGAGTGCTGCATGGGTGCTTGCCTTGGAGACCAGTATGAGCTGCCCCGCCAGTCCGCCTGTGACAAACTCCCGGGTCTTCCTTGAGCCATACCGCGGATCCAACGCCACGCTCTGCCAGCACAACATCATAATGTATATGGAAAAGAGCGGACAAAAAAACTGCTCAAAGGCGCCCTTGGGCCATATTCATACCTTGATGGGCCGTTTATACTTGACCGTTGTGATCTCGTCTGTGTAAAAGCCTTGGATCTGCAATCAGAAGCAAGTTGAATTGCCAGCGGTACAGAGAGTGTAAGGAAGAATTCACAGACTCTGATCATGCATAGACATTTTCAGAAAATGCGCACCACAACAGAGCCATCATCAGAGCAGCTGGCAATGTATTCCACCGCCTCATCAAAGCATATCTCATTGACAGGCCCCTTGTGCGCCTCTATGCGCTTCACCTTGAGTACAGTCCAGAGCAGGAACATGTCAGATCCCATGTCATGAGCCATGCAAAAGAAAAGCAGAAACCGACAATAAGCATTTTGGCAGGCAAAATGGAGATTGGGAGAGAATTGATAGCTTCTCTGCACACCTCGTTGCCGATGTAGTCCAGTACGTGCACTGTGCCATTGTGAGTGCCCAACGCCAGGATCTTGTCCGAGACACACAGACATGTTGCTGCATTATTGCCTAGCAACTCAGCTACGTCACACCCTAGTCTCTGGTATTTAAGCCTTGGCTCTTCTTCAGTATCACCTAAATTAGGAGGCTGACTGTCGTCGCTGTGAGGAATCTCCACGCTTCTACTGCCTCTTCGTTCTGCAAGAACAGGCTCCTCCGCCATCTGATCGTGGAAAATCAGCTTCCTGTCTCTCACGAGTCATTCGCATCAGCAAATCCCATCAGCATGCCAAAACCAAAGTGGTTCAGAAGAGAGCTGCTGGGTGTGACAAATGAAGACAATACTATTCAATATCTTCTGATCATCTGACTTCAGTAGTCCCTGCAGGATTCATGCGATCTCACATAGCAAGTCAAACCACGTGAGCATGACTCAGCAACGATCTTAAGCCGCTCCACGTCAAAGCTTTGCATCCAGAGCAGAAGCAACATTGAACGCTGCTTGGATCATGTTGGGGTATGGATATTGGCATAGTTGACATTTGACATTGTAACGATTTTGGACTGCATCTTGCTTGATACTAAAAATTGGTGAACCATGGGACCATGAGCAGTCGTCCTCTGTCTCCAGCAGTGTGATCATCTGTATGTGGGTAGCTATACTGCTCCTAGTATGAGTATTGAATCAATAAGTGCCGGCTTCCAGCACATCCACCGTCACAAGAGCTCGTTGCAGGTTGCTGAGCTTGAAGATGTGCTAAAGAACGTGCAATTCGTTGTCACAAAGCTACGATGATGTTGTCAAATGCCTTGGACTGTCTGCATTTGACTATCACATCAGCGTGATGGACGTACTGAAGTTCTGCACTAATTCGTCAGTGCCTTACAGGTACCGAACAGCAGCTCAGCAGCATGTGGTTGGGGAAAAACCACTCTGAAATTGCGAAGGCGTAGAAAATCTTGTGCCAAGTTCCATGCTGCCCCTGCCTCACGGTGCAGGAGACTATCTATTGCTGCAGGTAAGGCTGTGAAGAAAGTACTGGAAAAATTCTCGCTTCGCCAGGAGAAAGATGTAGCTTTTCTGGGCTCACTGGCGTATGCTGCAGCTGGGGACAAATATGGGAGGGAGGGGACTATTGATGACGAGCCAGAGGCAGCAGTGCTGCTCGTAGCATGTGCCATCGGCCTGGCAACGGGCGGTGGAGTTGTTTTGTTCAACAATGTGATCCACACAATCCGACACTATGCATGGCAGGTGATGTCCCCTTCCTCCTTTTCATGGTTCTGCACTCTGGTGCCGATGAGTCATTTACCCCTGGATTGCCAGCTGACCCTGGGCGAGCATGGTGTGCAGGAAACTCCGGTAGAGGCCACACATTGGGGACGGTGGGCAAGGCAGCTTCCCTTCTCCTCTGCAGTGCCCGTGTTGGTTGCACCACCAGTGGTGGGAGGCATTGTAGTGGGGTCCCTGCGGGCGTTGACAAATTTTGATGACCCAACAGCCTCAAAGGGAAAGGGGCAGCAGGGAAGTGCAGGCAATGCAGTGCCTCAGAATGGCAGTGTGGCAGCCGTCCCATCTCAGGCAAGTACACTAATTGCTAAATGGTGGTCCAAGAGTTCTGCACAAAAATATCTGTAACCATGTCTCGCCAAGAGCTTGCGCCATGTTGTGTGAAGTGGAGTGCTCTGCATGCAGGGAAGCCAAGCTGTTCTGAGGGACCAAACAGCTGCAGCATCAACCTCTGGCAGAGATGCATCAGTACAGCATGCTGGTGCCTCTGCTGATGCAGACTCACCTGCAAGCTTTGCCAGCTCATGGCGGAGGAGGCTACTCCCTTCCTCATGGCAGCTGCAGGGCAAGGTGCTTTTACATACCTCGCTGCCCATCAGAACTTTGTACCGTACCTGTGCACAACTGCGCCTCTTCTTGAACAGTGTAGACCCTTCGTCTGGCAAGCAATTCATCTTTCTGTGCATTCCTCTTGCCATGGAAAACTTGGCTACAGGCGCCTACAACCGGGCAGAAGAGAAACATTGCAATGGTGCTTCTTCGACAGGTGAAGCTGAGAATGGTGGCAGCGCCGGTGCTGCGCGCACTGGCAGCGGCCATAACGCTGGGCAGCGGTGCCTCTCTGGGCCCTGAGGGGCCCTCTGTGGACATTGGTCGCTCTTCTGCGCAGGCGCTCGGCTCCCTCCTGCGCTCCAAGCGCCGCCTCCTTCTGCCACTCATTGCCGCCGGCTCCGGCGCAGGTGCACAGCCACCTTTCTGTCTCTCACTGCTCTGCATTGTCAATGTACGTCAATTTGCTTTATGGTTGCACCCGCTGCACGGACATTGTGATTTCCTGATGTGCCGAGAAGTGGAATATTGGGCCTCTGGTCATTTTAAAAGTCTCAGATCAATTGGCCATGATTTACGGACTTCTACTATATATTCTGGAAAGCTGGGAGATCTACAGCTGGGGTTGTGAAATATTTGATCCTGAAGAGCCCTCCTGATATGCGGGCAGGCGTGGCGGCGGGCTTCAATGCGCCCATATCGGGGGTCTTCTTTGCGGTAGAGTCAGTGCTGCAGCGGCCGGGGATGGTAAAGGACGAAGCCGGCAGGGCCATGTCTGCCGACAGCTCTGGCGCCAGTTTTTCATCTGCCCTCACTGTTGCTATGGTCCTGCTTGCCAGCGTGGTGGCCGCTGTGGTGTCCCAGGTCTGTCCCCTCCCTGCAGCATCTTTCTAAAAGAACAATTTGGCGGGATGAGGAGGAAGGCGGGAGGATGGGCGGGGGAAGAAGACGTTCCTTTATTGCCCTTGGGTCATTATGATCCGTTGCTTGAGGGTGTTAGTGAGTGCTACCTTGTTGCAGCCGGGAAAAGAAGATAACTGGCAAATACAGTGATTGGGTTGATGTGCTTAGGCGGGCTTGGGCGCATCGCCAGCTTTCAGGGTGCCGGAGTACGAGCTGCAGAGCATGTTTGAGCTGCCGCTCGTGCTTGTCCTGGGCGCCCTCTGCGGCCTGGCATCCGCGACCTTCAAGGCCTCCAGCCAGGTCACTATTCCCACGTATCCATTCCCCAAAGTGCTGCATCCAAGAGTCTTCAAAATGCAGCAGCGGACTTCCCATGCGTCCATACTGTTGCCTCAATTGAGCTTGTTGTGCGCAGGTCAGCGATAGAGCATTCAGGCAGATGGAGGATGCACTCTCGGGGGTCATTGGCAAGCAGGCACAGCACATGCTGTGGCCTGCTCTGGGCGGCTTGGCCACAGGTGAGTTTGTCTGTCCTCCCTCTTACCCAGATCTTGACAGTGCATGGCATGCATATCTGAGCCAGACACGTAGATATTGTTGCGGCGTGAGGTTCTTCTTATGTCAGGCTGAAATCTGAGTGGCTGATTCGTGAGTGATTCTCTGGCAGGTTTGGTGGCGCTAGCGTATCCTGAGGTGCTGTACCAGGGGTTTGGAAATGTAAATGCGATACTGGAGGCTCGCGGCGGCGATTATGCGCCGCTGCTGCTGCTGCAGATCGTGGCCGCCAAAATAGTGACCACCTCTGTGTGCCAGCGCTCTGGTCTTGTCGGGGGCGTCTATGCCCCATCCATCTTCATGGGTGAGCACAGATCAGCAAAGTCACACCACACCTTACTGCTACCAGCTCCTCTGACCATCCAGCTCTTCTCTGGGGGCTCAGTTCACATTCAATCTGCTTCTGCCCGGCAAAAGCGTCACTTGGGGATTTCCGGGAGGGTGTTCATTGTGTAAATTACCTGGGCAGGTGCTGCTCTGGGGTCGGCCTTTGGGGGCATTGCAGCAGTGGTGGGAACGCCGCTGGGCCTGACAGTCACTGCTCCCCAGGCCTATGCCCTGGTCGGCGTCGCTGGCATGCTTGCAGCCCTGTGCCAGGTGCGCTGGCCCCTCCCTCACTCTATCTTGCATCTTCATGCATGTAATATTTCTTCTTGCACCTGAGGATGCTAACTCCAATTCTCAGTCCCAACAATCCTATGCCTCCAATTACTACCCTTCTTTCACATCCGTTTGGTACCATTTGGCAGTTTAGACTTGACGGATCGCTCTAAAAGTGAGCACTGTGGTCTGCGTGCGGGTAACAGGTGCCTCTGACGGCGGTGCTGCTGTTGTTTGAGCTAACGCATGACTACTTCATCATCATTCCCACGCTGGCGTCTGTGGGCATCTCCTACTGGGTCGCCTCTTTCCCCGTGGCCTCCCTGCTGCAGCCCCTGTCCCCAGTCTTCCGGCTGTGGCCCTCTGACATGGCCTCCCCCTTGTCGACCTCAGCGCAGTCCCGCACTGCCATGAGCGACGAGGTCTCGGCAGTCGTCAGCGATGCGCTGTCCTCTCTCCCAGCTGACAGCGTGCCGCAGGTCTTGGAGAGTGCGCAGCGGCAGCCGGGCAGAGCACAGGATGACTCTCGTGAAAGGGGTGGTGTTGTGGAGGTGAAAGCCAAGCCAGTGCCGCAGGCGAGCGCAGCAGAGGATGAGGCCGGGCATACTGGCAGGATCAGCTCTCTCGGCAGGGGCGGCGGCACCTCCGTGTCGTTCTCTGGCGCCTCCGTGCTGAGCGGCACAAATGGCAGAGCCGTGCAGGGTGCGGGTGTAAACAGCGGTGGCGCTGGTGGGGGATTGAGGGAGGTAGATATGGGGATTGGGCTGGTGGGCAGCCTGCCGATACGGCCCAAGGACCGGCAGGTTGACGATCTGACAGTGCTGTGCGCGCTGCGCCAGGCGTGCGTCATGCTGACACCAGACACCTCCCTCAGCGAGGCCCTGCAGGTATTTTCCTGGCGCTTGCCTGCCTTATCCTTGTCAAGAAGCTCTTGACACAGCGTATGCCCTGATATGAATGACTTTATCACCTCTCTCTCTGTCTTATTTGTCCCGCTGAATGATCGAGCCAACATTGCGTTATGACCCAGCTTTCACTTGGGTCGACAATTAGGGCATTGAGCTTGAGTAAATGCTCTGATTCTGGCAGGGATGTGACAGACATTAAGGTTTGAAGTGGTGCTCTCAGGTGATGGATGAGGCTGGGGAGTCTGTGGCCATGGTGCTGGATGATGGAGGGTCCATCATTGGAGTCCTCACTCGAGCCTCGGTTGAGGAAGCCCAGCTCGCAGCTCAAGCCCAAAAAATCCTGCCCACAAACTGAAGAACTGTGGTCTGAAGTGTGCCATGTGACGAGGAGAGAGCAATTTTTAGCAATGTGATCTGCGAGAGTGGGTTGTTGTGAAGTCCAAATTCTTTGGGAGTGTAGCGTGCCATATTGGCACAGCGGGCACCCCATGTGATTTTTTGTACCATATACAGAGTTGCTGAGAGATCATTTTTGCCTGGCACATCCTAGTATTTCAGCATAGATTGGGTCACGCTGCAGTAATAGAAGCTGGAGCTAATCTAGACATTTCAGTGTAGCAGGTTCCGGCATTGTCTTTTAAATGATGTCAATAATTGTGCACTCGAGCTCACAATCTGGATTTTGTTGCACATGCATAAAAACTTCACCAAACTCTGTATTGCCCGCTCCTGTGTCTCCCAAATCAACCTTTACACTCATGCGGAATGCAGACATATTCAGTATCTTTATTGTTCTATTCTTGTTCATTGAGTTGGCTGCTTCTCCATGGATTTAAGGCCATCGACCCTCCTAAATTTGCGCTGTACTCAGCTCCATCATTCAGACTTCCATCCCAAGAGCTTCATATGCTGTTGTTCTCGTATTCTTGCAGTCCCTTGGACAGCTGCAAGTCAGAATGGCACATCGACATCCTCAAAGAAACTTCAACGCCATCGTCTGCTCTTCGCTGGGCTTTGCATCGCCCTTGGCTGCTGGGTTCTGGAATCCGCCCGCCTCATCCAGCGCGGCGATGGTGCCAGTTTCTAGGAACTCATCAATCTGCATTTGTGCACACCAGGTATGACAAGCAAAACAGCGCCTATAAAAGCTAGCTTTGCTGCCTTCAACGCTTGCGGATTGGGCACAGTGCCAGCCACTGATGGGCATTCGTTGTTTATCCCAAGGGTAAGAGGGCTAGGCGAAGCCTGCATTGCATCCTAATGGCAAAGAGCACGACAAGGAAGGATTGTACACCATTACAAAGACTTTCTCGAGAGGGTGGAGAGGCATACATAGCCCATGCTGCCCTTGCCGATTCCAGCTGTGCCTTTCAGGTCTTTGCTGGAGGTGACTTTAGATGAGTGAGCAGCAATTATCTTCCCTGACTTGTCCAGAGCACGCGCCTTGAACCCTTCTCCTGCAATTATATGATGAAACAATTTAGAAACAGGTGCAGCCATCAATGAGGGTGTATTCAACCCCGCAAGAAGCACATGCATCACGATTCAAAAGACACACCTCCATTCATCACAGGTGCAAGGCCAGCGATCCGTTGCCTCTTCCTACTGAGGTGGCAAGGTCAACATACAATTTCATGAGGGCATTGAATGGAGCAAAGCGGGGCGCACCGCGCTTTGTGAAGTGGTCAGCCAATTGCTCGAATGCAGCCGAGAGCTCTGCATTGTGGTTCTCACCCTCCTGACCAGCCTTTGGAAGGGCTGCTTGCTTCTTAGCTGCTCCCTCCCTGCACCCATGTCCCACTTGATGGCAAACAGACTCGCATTCCTGCCAACTCCCTCTGTCTCATCAGGAGAAAGCAGACAGAACATTGATATCTGCGGCCTTAAGAGACCAGCAGAGCCCTACCCAAAGCACTCCTCTGGCGTCTTAAAAGCAATGCCAATGCCCTCTGCAAATTTCCTGAGTGCATAAAAGGCAGCGTGTCAGCGGTTCCCGTAAGCTGAGCTGGGATTGCAAGCAGTAACAATTCAGGCAAATGGCAAGTCAGAGCAAAGGAACTCTGTAGCTCACTTGTCACTGTCTGACTCCTGTATGTCAATTGACCTGCCAGCCATATCTCCCACAAAGAAGCTCTGCGCCTTGTCTGCAATCACAGGCACCCTTCATTGACTTCCATGTGACGAGACCACAGCATGCCTGCCATCCTCATGCATGCAGGGCCACAGGGACATGCAGGGTGTCGGCTTACCAGGAGACACGCCGCCATTCAGATGCTCCACAAAGTACTCCCACATGCCAGTTCCAGGCTTCCTGAAGCTGTCCTCCTTGCCAGCTGCGTACAGCACTGTCGCTTCCACATCCAGCTGCATGCACAGCAAATAATTTCAAAGAATGATCTGAAGAAGATCACAGATAGGGAGAAGCTGAGCACGCAAGAGAGTGAAAGGGAGGATCTCAATCACCTTTGTAAGGATGTTCTCTGCCCTCTGCCTCAACTTCACAGACATTTTTCCGTCCAAGGACTTTCCGATGCCTGCCTGGTTGCTGCATCACAGATCATCAATTGTAAGACGTTGTTTGGCAAAACGATGTGGATAAGGGAGCATCATAAGAAGATGTCACACCTGAAGACGACGATCTTGTAACCCTTCTCGGCATACTCATTCAGGACTTTGGGCACTTCCTTGTTGAAGAGTTTGAAGTCATCTGGAGATGTCACATAGGGCTGATTGCTCTTGGTGAGCACAAGCGTTCCATCCTGTCCGCACCCACGGCAATGAATGTCATCTAAAGCTCCAAGTTTTTGAGCATACCGGAGTGCAAGGCTTGCTGACAAACATGCGGATGCCGCACCAGATCAAATGCAGCTATCTTCTCTCCTGATTTTGGTCCACCTTCCCTGCGTGGCATGCATCGGGATGACAATCAATGAAATTGTTTCTTGCTGTTGATCCGATGTGATCACCAATGATCCGCTGAGATATGAAAAATCTGTGGTGCATTGCTGGGATGTTGCAACGAAATCCGTACAAATGGTTTTGTAGAGCACCTGTACAACAGGGATGGGGGCACCACTGTCCAGGCAGGTCCCTCGAGCGCTGTATGGACTTCTTCAGGTTCCTTCTCCTTCTTGGCCCGTGGCTTCTTTTTCGGTTTCTGAGCATCCCCATCATCACTCCCTGATTTGTTCTTCTTTTGGGGATCATACACATCATCGGCATCGTCAGCCTCAGCCACAGAAGCTCTCTTCTTTCTGGGCGGCATCTCTCGTTGAGCAAAAGACCAAAAGAACGCTCGATATGGAGCTGTCTGCGACAATATCCTTCCAGAATATCCTAAATGTTGATGATACACTGTTTGGGACAGGAATGGTCCAGGCAAACAGCGTCCAAGATGCTGCATTTGGGATTGACGACCGCATGAGTCCTCAAGTGTTCCCCTAAGGTTGAGATGCCAGAACAGGCAACCTGCAGGGATTTCCTTTCATGAGTCTGGTCTTGCCCAACATCGCAGGGCAAGATATACTCAGCCTCCGTGAAGGGCTGCATGGATGAGCAGTATGGATTGTTCCAGGAGCTGGGCAATAAACGCGTTGCTGGCCTGTTGCCTGGTTCTGTGCAGTGTTAGGTTGACCCAGGGACAAGAGTTTTCAGAAGTCGTTCAAAGGACGCCAACGATTGTTTGGTCACCTGATAGTTACATAGAAACGGGATCGGAGGGACAGAAGGCAAGAGTGTCATACGAGGTGCGACTAGCAGAGACATCCAAGGAGTAATCTGAGGGAACCCTAGTGGGAGTTGCTTCTTTGTTCATGCCGTACTGTGTGGCAGCAATTTTGTGTATTTGTTGAGACGATGCTTCAACTCATCTATCTTATTATGCGAATTACGATCCACATGGAAAGTGATATCTGTGCACGCTGATTGTATAGGTTGAGCTGCGATTCCTATAACGTGCACTTGAGGTGCTTGCCATGATCGGTTCTGACACCTCGTCTATGCTATGCAGACGGCATCGACTGCGTCATTGGCAGAGACTCTGCTAAGCAGCCTCTTCAGAAAAGATGGTGTTCACTCAGCTGCACAGCACTTACTGAATGCAGACAGTATCAGGCTGAGAGCGCCTGAGACGGTGCTCTTGTACATTGGCAACCAGGTGATTGCGCAGATGGATGGATCTTACTGTACCAAACATATGTTGGGGTCTTGGTCACTCCTGATGCGTGTACAACATGAGTACGGCCTTCTATTTGAGAGTCTGATCTGGCAATGATGCAAAATGCTTGTCTTCCAGGTACACTCAAAGTCGCTGGCTGAGCCGTCGCTTGCTGCAGCGCTCAGGCCTTTGCAGAGCGCTGTGGAGAATGCCGCTTTCTCGCTGTCTCTGCCCAATGTATTCCACAAGGTACAACTTTCTTCCCTTTTTTGCTGGCACTCGTAAGCCTTGAATCCTGCAAAGGCTTGCGGTGATGAGTGTATATTGCAGAAGGCATTGAAGGGAAAGTGCAGGCAATGACAGACCTGGTCATGAATGTGCAGGGGCCTGGGACTGTCAGCGAGCTGATCACCCAGCACTTACAATCTCAGAGCAAGCCTGCCGCGGTGCATCTGCTGGGCGCATGCACCGGGAACGAGGACTCCACTTCCGAGGCGTCAGCATCAGCTGTGCAGTCGCTGCTGTCGAGTGCTTCAGATGGGACACAGGTAAATCCTGCAGTAGCTCCGTCAGCCATACCCGCATGCAGGTTGTCATGCTGCTTTAGTCACGACAGACTTGGCTCAGTGCTGGGTGCATGATGCAGGTGGTTGTGGTCTGCCCTAGCGAGGCCGGCCTACAGGAAGAGATGGATCTGCTGCAGCAGATTCAGGCTGTTGTCGCTGAGGGTGACAGGAGACATGTCATGGCTTACATCTCAGATCCTGCCAGGAATCCTGAGGTAACGCTGTATCTCTTGGAGCTGGAAACTCAAGAGACATTGGGCATCATGAGATACTACTTGCTGGTTAGATGCATGGTGATGGAAGCACATAGGCGAACTGAGGTTGGACGAGGCATTTACAGACTGTGATTGTCTGCCGTTGCAGGCGTCATCACCTACTCGCCATCTCCTTTCCCAGCGGCAGTTGCACAGAGCACCTGCTAAGACTTACACATGCGATGCGAAGTGCGAGACACAGGTAGGACTGGGGCAACTCATTCAACACAAGCTTGTTCGCTGTTCTTGTCTCTACTCACCGGCTAGCACTGTACATATGTCCAAATTGTTGACGAGCTCCACCAATTGTGTTCCCGCCTGTGTATTTTCACATTTGCGCCATTATTCTGCGCAGGTCAAGCTGTTGGAAGCTGTCATCCTGGCAATCACTTTGATCACGGCCCTCATCACAGGATCCTGCATGCTGAACAATTTGGGCACGCCCACAAGATTCGAGACTCCAAAGGATTCCCTGTCCCGGGATTAGAGAGCTATGCTAGAAAAGAATGCTGTATTCAAGCTGCTGGCCCCACCAAAAGGGGGACACATGTCCTGCACATTACATATGCGGCAGGCGGTGTTTGCCCATGGATTTTAACAATATCCTACCTGCTAGGACTGTCCCAAAACTTGTAGCTGACTCGACAACTTGTGAGGGCATACGATTGACATTTGGCAGGGCCTCTTGATCAATGCATGGTCAACACACAAGATAATGCTTTGTCGAGTCGCTAAAAATTCCGAAAGTTTCTGGGGGACAACGGACGCAAGCATTTTCCATGCATCCTGTGACTATTCTGCAGACGTCTTGAACAAACCCGTCCCGTACGGACACCAACTTAGCTTTTGATTGAACGGCTTGTTTTCTTCCTACCAAAATTGTGCAGGATTTAGACGCACTTCCAGGTCTCTACAGGAATCCCAGCCACCTCTCTAATTTTTGTGCCCATTCTGTCAATGAAAGTGGTAACCAAAGTTCCAGTTCCCCACTTTTAAACTTCCTTATCCCATTTAAATTCTGTCTGGAATTGAGGTTGCCTCGTGACGGGCAACTTCACGATGCACTTGTGAGGCTTGTCTCTGATGAGAGAGAGCCGATGAGATGACTTGCAACATCAGAATGCTCTTCTGTGCCCCGAGTTGCACCTGCAATCGCATGCACTTGATTCTTTTTCCCATACAGAAGATGGACAGTTTCAGAAAGAAAGGTTGTGACCTGTCGCTCAATTCTGGATAGTGAAACATGTTGTACAGTGTGTCTCACAAAAGAGTGTCAGTGTCCCACCGGGTTTGATGTTGAACCTGACAGTGCCTGCAGCTTCTTCAGCATCCATGAACCTGTAAAATGACATCAAGCGCTCTTTTGCAGCGGGGTTGTCGCCCCTGAGCTGTGAATCCATCCACGCCAGCATTGGAGGCGCCGTCAGCCGCACTGTCTCCTGCCATCATTCAGGCCTCCTACTGATAATAAGCTATCACAAATTTGATGCCGTTATGCACAACAAAGGTCCTTTTTGGCTGTGCAATGCGGCCTCGTTCTCACCTGGAATGAGTTGCTGCCTCTGTTGCCGCAAAGGAGCGCAAAAGCCCTGTTCAAGATGAAGCCGGCGTTGAGGAACTCCGTGTGGCTTGACTGGGCCACCAAGGTGAGCCAAGACTTTGCGGCTGCCGCTCCATTGAACTCCTGTGGAACCACAGACAGATGACGCCTATGATGCATCCAGCACCAGACGCCAACTTGTTATATACGTACAAAAGTAAAATCTTTACCAGTACTTCAGGGTCTGTTACCTCATAGTTGCTTCCATTGGGATTACACTTCCCGACAATGCCTGCGCCTGTGATGCCCACTGGCTTGCCAGATTGGCGCAGAGCTCTGACAGCACTCGGATATTCGGCACTCTCAGGTGTGAAGGTGGTGTTGTCTACGGGGTCAATCAGGTATGCTGCTTTCACCTGAGCGCGATCTGCGCTGAACACACAGTCATTTACTTCAAGTTTCAAGCTGCTCGTGCGGCAAGGTGCGCCACTGCAAGCCAAAGAATAATTAAAGACAGATGAAATTGCTGATCTTTGGCGTCAGAAACTGCAATGCGTCAGGGCAAGAGTGAATTGAATAGAGTGAGACTCACTGGCAAAATGCAGACATGCGAGCTTAGCGCCGCGGCTGTGGCCTGCAACTGCGATGCGATCAAAGTCCAAGAGGCTGTGCAGCTTCGAATCTTTGGATTGGTTCTCAGAGGCAAGCCAGCTCAGGATGCCATCGAAGAAATCCATCTGTCAGACAGCTTGCCGTAAGTATACATAGACAGGACATCTGACCAATGAGCCTCAGGTGGCTCCCAAAAGGTCTCTAAAATGTAAAAATAACATTTTTTAAAAAACCCCAAGTGCGCCTCACCTCATACTTGTCTGGCACTATGCACAATGCAGGCCCATTGTATTGTACTAAGATGAAGCCATAGGAGGCCAACTGCTCTGCATAGGCCTGATAGAACAACATCCTGGCCTGCAGCAGAGAAGAATTGCCGTAATTAATGTGATTGCCAGTGGGACCTTCTGCTGACTAGATTGCTTCCAATATTGCCAAAGATGATATCCACGACCGCTTGTTGGACCTTGGGATTATCTGAGAACGATACGTCACCTGAAACCCGTTAAAGAAGAAAAGGACTGGGTAAGGTGGTTGGATTGATGCGTGCTGTCCTGGTATAGTAACCTTAAGGCTAAGCCTTGTCACTTTCCCGCTGGAGTCTTGTGCACGGTAAACGGAAGAGAGAGAGTCCAAGGGAAGACAGGGCCCCAAAGAAGTGTAATCACAGGCTTCTACGAGCCTCGATGCTGTGGCAGCAACCGCCATGACCAATGCTGGCACCCTCATCCTTGGCCCTTCAGCACTGATCAGATGAGGAATTCACAATTGATAAATGATGCAATCTTCGCGAGATTGCATGCAATACCATGACCTCATCCCTGGATTCTTGTCCGTTCTTTGGCATGCGGGATTTCCTAATGAGTGCTACAAACAAGCAATAAAGTCCGATCGATCACCATTATGTATCTTCACCACAAACTTTACTCGATCCTAGATACTGTTCTGGAGAGCAGAGATCGGGGATGTTCAAAAGTGGAGTAAATCGGGAGAAGGGAGTGACCACGCGAATCTTCACATGTGCTCCGCCCCGCCTCGGTGAATCCTTGGATCCTCATTAAATGATGACCTCTCGACATTGTTACAGTCGCTGTGGCAAAATTTCGATTGAGTATTGCAGAATGTAAATGTTGCTCGAGTAGGTCCTTTCCTCACACTTCTGAGGTCACGGTGAAGTCTCATAATAATCAACAGTCCAAGATTGTTTCTTTGACTCACCCTCCGTTTGCACACGATGTTGAAGCGTATTCAGAAGCGATTTGATCACCTCTCCGCCGGTAAATCGACAACAAGATGTCAGGTCAAAATCGAGGTGAAGACGCTTCAGAGTATTCCACAATCGCTCAAGCAGGTGAGGGTAGTTTGGGCGAAGAGCGTGGGAAAAGGGATCAAGGCCAGCACGGACAGCTGCGTCGTTCACACAGGTGCATCTTAAAAGCTGTTTTTGCACATTTGTACTGCCTAGGTACCACCTTCAAGTAATTGTGCCTTGTGCTATTCACGTCTGCATGACCTTTGCAGGGAAAGCTGACATTGGCCAGACTTTGCACCATGAGTCCAAGCTCCTTAGAGACTCAAAGGCACCAGGAGAATACTTGGAAAAGGTTAGGCACCTATTACTGCGCTTACATACGGTGCAAGTGACGAGGAGGCTTTTGTAAGACCTGATGGGCACCTGAGTGGCTCCTTTGTTGGGACAGGAAATTATCCTCAAGGTGCAAGGGGCTGAAGAGCTGGGAGGATGGGCTGATATGATCACCATCTGTAAGAAAGTTGTGGACGTTGCCCAATACATTGACTCAGACTCAGGCGGACACGATGTCGTTCTGTCAATGCCTTTCACCAGTAAATCAGGCTTTGGCAGTGCTCAAAATGGGTATCCTCAGCTCCACCTGAGGATTTCTGCCAAGCTTTCTGAGGTTTGATGGTCTGCTGTTGTCAAGTGCCACCTGGACAATTGTGCTGCTGACAAAGTTGCGCCTCACTTGGCGTCATTTGCAATATATCTCAAAAAGTGCAGATGAGACTGGCGTGTCTGTTATCCAGGTGGAGCACGTTATGGATATTGATAAGAGTGCGCATGCAAAGAGCGCCGTGCTGGAAAGGGAGGACTCTGTGATTTCAGGGCTGACAACTGAGGGCGATGAAATTCCCCACAGCATCAAGGTCAGAACTCTCCAAGATTACCTGAACGATCCTCTTGAAAATGGGGTCTACCTCAAGTTTTGCATGGTGTCAATGCTAAGCAGTTCTTTGCATCAATCGCAGAGCTCTGCTATGATGGTGCAGGCTGTCAGAAAACAATCAAAAGATATCTCGCTGGACGATCTTCCCTCCAATGCTGCTGAAGATGCATTGACTTCGTGGCCCTTGGACCCTCACCGCAACAATGACGCAAAGACCCGAACGCTTGATTCTCAAAAACATTCGCCTGATGAGATACAGGTGCGCTCCTTCATCAAATTCTATTAGGGATCCATGCGAGCACAAATTGTCATAGCAATAAATTATGGCTTGGGATGTGCAGGATATTGAGAGGCCAGCTGAGGAGGGTAATGAATCAGGGCTCGATCCGGAAGAGGTCAAGGAAGGATCATGGGATACCGAAGATCGTAGGCCAATGGAATCTGCTCTCCTGAAGGGCCTCAAATTTGAGTCGAGCTTGGACAGCCAGCGCAGCAGGGAATCTGCCCCTACACCGGCTAGCCCAAATGTGCTGGATTGGTGGAATGAAGCGGGCACTCCCACTGAGGCAAACGAGCTCCCCAGTAGGAAACCCATGCTTGGGCAGGCCGAGAGTATCCACCAGTATGGCAGATCATCTGAGCAGTCCGAGCTGTCCAGATTCAGTGACCAGGACGGAGAGCTCGCCCCTGAACTGACATACGAGGAAGTCAGGGTGGATGCGATGGAGCCGCGCTGCCGGGATGCCATGCTCAGGATCGCTGACTTGGAGTCCGAGAATGCAGAGATCAGCGTTCGCATGCATGCGGCCGAGCAGCAGCTGCAGCAAGGCATGGCAGAGCTTGCGCAGCAGCGCTCGGACAACGAGCAGGAGCTGCAGCAGCATTGCAAGGAGCAACAGGTCCTCATCGGTGAGCTGGAAAGCACGATAGAGGAGCAGGAATGTGCGGCCCAGCTTCTGCAAGAAGAGAAGATGGCCCTGTTAGAGGCTGCGGGCGCCAACAAGGGTCTTGAGGGGACATGTGGGAAGCTGCAAGGGGAGTTGGAGGAACTGGAGGCTGCCATGCGCTCACAGGAAGCTGAGCTGCATGCGCTGGAGCAGGAGAACCTGCAGCTGCAGGGGCAGCTGCAGGCCAGCGACGAGGCCTGTGAGGACTTCAGATCATCTGTCGGGGAACTCCAAAGGGGAATGGCCGGCCTCGACGCCTCTGCGTCAGACCTGCGCCGCACTGTGCGAGGCCATGTGGCCTCAGAACAGTCCCTAAGGACTGAGCTTGAAGAGCTAAGGGCCCAGGTGCCACTCACAACTCACATGTGATCATCCATCAAATGTCTAGATCTGCTCCTGGCTGAGATCGATGGGTGTTTCAAGGTTGGCGGTGTGATGAATTACGAGGATGAGAAAATGCCTCTCAATGTAGTGCCTGCGCATTTCCAGGTGGAGGCCGTGCAGGAGGAGAAACAAGCACTCCTGGATGCGCATGTTGCCGAGATGGAACTGCAGAGCGGGCAGTACGCAGACCTTGCTGCTAAGCTACGCAGGGCAGAGGCTTTGATCAGCGCGCAAGAGCATCAGTTGACTGCGGCCCAGGTGCGCAAGGGATTCCAAGCTGTTGGCGCCAGTGCTGTGGTGATAGGAGCAGATAGTATTGCTGCGACATTGGTCCTCGCCAAACAATGCGTGTGCTTCCTTTCTGCAGGAGCATAATTTGGAAACCAAACGGAAGCTGAGCAGAAGCGAGGAGGAGCTCGCGGTAGCCTTGCAGCAAGTGATCGCAGGCAAGCATGATGCTGACACAGCCAGATCAATCGCAACAGACACATATGAACCAACCGACCGTGAATCAAGTGCGTTCACTATTGACCTATGATATTCTTAATCACCTGCTGCAAGAAAGTGCGTAGGTGCCACGTGATATCTTTTCAGCGAAGTCAGGTGGACAAAATGTCGTCAAATTTAAGGGACCTTGTGCGTGTTGGAACGCAGAGCTTGCCACACTAGAGGAGCGATGGACCGCACTGGAAGCCCAGAAGGCAGAAGGGGAGGCGCGACTGGTATGCCCACGTAGTCATATCACCTTTTGCTCACCGGTGGTACCTAGCACAGTGATGCGCAGCTCTGCAATTGCGACAGCACACATGCATGCATGTCATGACAAGACAAGGTTGACATCTAGAAAACTTCCCACCAATCTGTCCCACATCCTTGCAGGCCAGCCTGCAGCAGGAGGCTGACGATGCGCTGGACATGGCGGAGAAGGCCACTGCCGGGCTGCAGGAGCAATTGGTCCTGCTGGGGAGTGAGAGGGACGAGCTCAAGGCTGCGCTGGCCAGCCAAGTGGCGGCTGCGGCCGAGGGCACCAGGCGCCTGGAAGCCCTGGAGCAGGAGATGGAAGATGCCACCAAGAAGGCTGCCCAGGTGTGACATGTCCGCTGCATGCTGATGCACTTGATAATGCTTTAAGTCTACCTAGCGGCACCTCTGGTGCGAACGTCCTCAATGTGAAGTGATTCATGCTCACAGGCGGCAACGGAGCAGGCGGCCAGGGCGCTGGCCATGTACGCGGCGGAGGCTGCCAGCCTGAGGGAGCAGCTGGCAGAAGCTCAGGCGTCACAGGACGCGCCTGTGACAGTTGCTGGCATCCTGAGGTCAGCTGGGCGCTCCCTGCTGAGGCAGAGGAGCAGCATCTCCAGCACCACTCCTAGCCAGGCAAGGATGACAACTTATTGTGTTCCTCCAATGTCACGAAATTGACTGGATAGAGGCCCAGGAAGAAGTGGTAGTTGGAGCGATCTGGCACAGATCAAAAACTACTTAAGGACCCTCTCGTGCTATGCACCCCAAGCGATCGGCACTCTCCACGTTGCTGCTGCGAAGGTATGACACATTTGGTGAGCCTATTGGGATGTCGGTTCGGTTAGTCTTGGTATGATTCACTGCTCGTTCATGCTGACCCTTCGTCCCGACCCCAAACCCTGGTAAACGGCTGACACATCAGCCGCAGATGCGTCATCACGAAAAGGCGGTAGATGCGGGTCGCAGCCCTCGTGAAATCTAGTTTTCTCGGGCCTTCCTCACGCCCGATCTCGGCCGCAGCTGTGCAGCCAGGCATGTCTTGAAGCTGTTGAGCGCAGGGATCAGCCCGGGCCGGCATGGGAACGCTGCACAAACGAAATGCGAGCCTGCTGACGTCTGGTGGGCTGTCTTACACCAGAACGATGGCCCTGCAGGAGGAGGTCGAGGCCAAGAGGGCGGAGGTCGCCCAGCTGAAAGCCCAGCTCATGATGGAGCAGGTGGTGGCCGCAGATCCGGGCTGGCAACGTCACGGGCACGACGATGCCGAGCTCCTGATCAGGTGAAGCGCGTACTAGCCTGCAGCTGGTTCCTCAGCCTCGATCCCCGAGGTCTTCGCCGCTTTGAGATATTGGGACGCCATCAGAGCGTCTGATGGCCATCCTATGGAGGCATGACTCTGTTACAGTGCCCAACGCACATCCTTCGTCAGCCGGCTATGACCGTTGAGTCCACCAAACCACCGTGAATCTTTGCTCGCAGGCACTTCTCAGATGATACAGCACCGCATACTCGGGACATCTATAACGAGGATCAAGACTGGGAATCAGAGACAACCAATCAAGCAAGGTCAGTTAGTGCTGTGCTTTGGACTGTTGTTGCCTTGATCAAGGCAGCTCAGGGCCATTTAAGGAGCCCAGAAAGTATATATTGGGTCGATGAGAAGCTTGAACCTGGTGGGAGGTCTTTTCACTTGAATTGACCAGTGTAAAATATCTTCAGATCTTGACATCTTGTGTTATGCACCAGGGAGACAGAGGAGCTGCGCAGGGAGTTGGACGCAGTCAAGGCCCAGAATGCAGAACTTCAAGCAGCAATTCAAGAATCAAGCCATTTCAAGGACATTGCGGGATCACAGGTACTTCCGGCTTGAGCCAGACTTGAGCACATTTGTGCCAAGGAGTCACAGACATTGCAGACTGATTCATTGCAATATGTGACAGTGTCAAATCTCACACTTTCCTTTAGAAAAATCAGGGAAGGCCATCCTTCAAGAGCATATTTTTTGGGATCTTTGACCCAAGTATAATGTTGCATATCATCACAAGAAGGCAGCTCAGGAGGTCACAGCTCAGTGGGAATGGGTCCTTAGCTAAATGTGCGCTCACGAGCCAAATGTGAGGGTGCACAAGTGTCAATAATATTCACAGCAAGACATTGCTGACGGTGTAAATTGCTGTGCTGCAGCCGCTGGAGCGGAAGCTGGCGAGCTACGAGGGCGATGGGTGGCTGGAGCAGTGCTGTGCGTCGTTGGCAGAGCAGCTGAGGGTGGCACAGGCGGAAAACGTGGAGCTGCAGAAGACCGTTGAGGAGCTGCGGGGTGACTCATCTGGGCAGTCATCGCCCATGGCCTGGGACGGCACGCGCACGAGCTCTGGCCACTTTGAGTCCGCCCTGGAAATGGAGACCAGCAGTCAGGGCTCCCGGCAGTCTCGGGTGAGGGCTTTTGCATGGGTGTAATATTTTGGTGCTCAGCACATGTCTGTGAGGATGCAGCTGGCATGGAGGTCCCTGAAGTACATGTGCTTGCAATGATTTGGCACGTGTCAAACATTGCAGCATGTGGTTGGAGTCAGGACTGCAATTAGCTTTACTGACGGTGCTGCTCGCATCACAAGACTTTCATGCTCAAATTATTATGAGCTCATGCATATTGCAGGTGGCATGCGCAGACCTGAAGTACATTGCCTGCGTCACTGTGGGTGTATGCCAATTGTGACAACATACAAGTGTCTCTGTGAGGATGCAGCTGGCATGAACGTCACTGAAATACATCTGCCTGCCCATTTCAGGGCCGCATGCGTATGTGGTCATGAGTGCAATCTTGACGGACAACTTGGGGCTGGTTGCAGGCTCGCACTAACAGCTGGACGTCACAGCGGAGCCTGGAGGCGCAGATTGCGACACTGCGGCAGCAGTTGGACATTTCAGCGGCCACGGAGGTGGAGCTGCAGAGGGAGATCGACGTATGGAACCCTTGATACATCTGGGGCTTCCCTTTGTCGCTTGGTCGTGGATTTAATGTGACCCATGACGCCGGAATACTGCACCCAGAAGACCAATTATATCTTCAAAAAACTTTCTTTCATACGTGATGAGCGGGGTTTTCACAACTCACCGACACTCTGCTCACGGGCAAACAGCGTGCGCATGCACTGGAAGGTGCTCTTGCGGTCTGCACATGTACAGGAAAAGGTCTGATGACGCATTACCAATACACCGTACTGACGCCCTGCGTGTATGCCCTATGGCCTCTGGCTCTGGCTTCGCCGACCTGTAATGATAACAATCTGTGCAATGCGCAGCTGCTGCGCAAGGAGGGCGGCGCGGAGGCGGTTGCGAGCGCGGTGGCTGTGGCGGTGGCGACGCGCGACAGCGAGCTGGGAGCGATGCAACGGCACATGGCGGAGCTGGAGGATGCCCTTCACCGCGCGCTGGCAGAGGCAGCCGAGGCGCAAGAGGAGTCCCTGGACATGCGCAACGCCTGTGTCCACCTCGACGCCGCCCTGCGCGACTCCGAGGCCAAGCGGTACGCGCCGCAGTGCTGCTGCCCAGGATGGCTGCTTTCAGCCGCATTTTTGCTGCTTGACGCGCGAAGCTTTAACCATGCTGTAGATAAGAAAATATGGGGTACAGACAAGCCAAAAGGATGCTCAGGGCTTGCGCTGGTCAGGATTGTGTTGCGTCGTGATTTTCTCGGGATGCTCTCTGCAATGGCTGATTATCGGCAGTGCAAGAGGCAGGACCGCCTGTGTCCTTACGCGCAAGGGGATGCCTCGCGCAGGGGTGCGATGCAGCAGGAGAAGCACATGCTGGAGGCGCAGCTGCTGCAGACGGCGGGCGAGGTGGCCACGGCCGAGCGCGAGCTCACGGGCAGCCAGCTCAGCAGCCTGGCGTCCGCGCGATCCTCATCCATGGCCTACTCCAGCGACAGCGATGACAGCGACGGCACCGCCAGTGCCGGCGGCTCCCCCCTGCCGCGCTCGCACATCGGCCGCCTGGCGGAGGCATCCACGCGCGAGGTCGAGTCCCTGCGCGCCGAGAACGATGCCATCATGAAGGTGCGTGCATATTTCTCACAGAAAGTCTGTGTTCTGGTCCTCTATAGGTTGGGGGCACTTCCTGGATTGTCAAGAGTGCTGACGGTACGATCCTGGCAAAATTGTGCCGATGTTGCGCACAGCATTCATGACAGCAAGCAAGGACAGGTTGATGCAGGCATGGATGCCCATGTCAGTGCCGGCAGTGCTCAAGACTTACATGCAATGATTGTGCCTGCTGGTAATGCCATGAGCGGGAATCACTGACGGTATCACACGAAGCCTCTGCTGCGAGCAAGCAGTGTCAGACGTCTAGTCTTGCTGGCTATGCCAAGCAACTATTCTGACATATGGCTTGGGTTTTACCAATTACAGGAGCTTGTGGAGAAGAAGATGGAGCTGGCAGAATTGCACGAGGAGCTGATCAAGATGAGCCACGCGCATGCACATGCACAGCATGACAGTCCCAAGAAGACTTAATTGTTCCGGATACATCGTCTGTCAAGATCTGCATGGTTCTGCACGGAAATCAGACACTCACAGTATTTACGGGCGCAAGGCAGTGTCCCCACAAGCTTGTACCATCATCAGCTGACAGTGTTCCGAGCCCTGTCAAGATCTGCCCAAGGCCAACCGCCATTTCGTGTGTCCATCATGATTTCGATTACATCTATTGCGTCTTGCTATTGTCTACCAAGAAACAGGTTGCTTTGCCTAAGACACATTGTCCCCAGATAAGCGAGTTTGGTCCCAATCAAGCCAGTGTTCAAGACAATAATTGTCGTGTTCCATTCTGTTCGTACATGTGCTTTTGCTCTATTGTTCTTGCATTGATGATAAGAAGCTTCAAATTATAGTGTTTACAATAAGAGCCTAGTTAGCTACTAGTTTGTCCTGCGCAGTATGAAAGGTGGTGTATCTTGGTTTGCCAGGATACCTGCTTTCGTCATAATAATTACGGGGTGTAACAAGCAATGAAGGATTGATTCCCATGTGCATACTAGTCCACAGAGAATTTCACATTTGGCAAGGCCACCTCCCCTCTGCCACCTCACATAATAGTACAGGATGTGTGCAATTCCAATAGCTAATAAAGCACACTACTGCGCGTGGCAATATCAATGAACTCTCTTTCATGCTCTTGTCTGACTCCCAAACCGCAACACTCCACAAATTAGACGCTCTCTTACCACACATGAATACCGGGTGACACTGTTCACCAAGTCAATGAAATGCGCCGTTCTGTGTCGATCACCGGCTCCCCTTCGCTGAGGGATGACTCCACGCTGAGGACAGGGACCTTGGGCAGATCTCCAACAGAATCCAATGATTCCTTGATCCTCCTCAACAAGTCTCTCTCCTCCCGAGGTGCCTCTGTGCCCACACTTCACACTATTCAGTCCTCTGCGAGCACTTGTGCTCACAAGGGTACTCAGATTCATGCTATGCAACTCTCTGGCATGACAGTCACAACTAGAGAAAGCTGACATGGCAGGCAACCAGCAGGTGCAATGGAACCATAAGGTGCACAGATACAGAAGATACAGAGATGGAAGGAGCTGGATAGCTGGAGTATCACCTGCTGCAGTGCCAGTGGATGTATAGGCTGCCAGGTGTGCACTGGCGGCTGGCAGGTCACCAGCATGCATGTACAGTATTGCCACGTCTCGCCGCTCCAAGGGGCCATCATCCCCCAGCAAGATGCACAGGCGCTCCGCAGCCGCCAATGCGCGCCTCAAATCCCCTGCCCAACCCGATCCTTGTCATTAAGTTGAGATAGCAAAACTTCTCATGCCATGTGATCTCACGCTGGTGCTTGACCGCTGCTATATGCTGCCCATGAATACCTAATGCAACTTTTTTGAAGTCTGCATTGCTGTGACTGCTCCACAAGTACTACACTTGCACTTGCAATGCACCTACGGGTAATTCCTGGATTAGTGAGGCTACAGAGTGTTGGGCCGCACCACCGCCGGGGCTGGTCCAAATTCCCCGCTCCAGGCGGTGCTTGGCCGTCCGGGCTATTGCCTGCAGCTCCGCGCGATCCTCGCCATCCAGCCAAATCTGCACCCCCACGCATAGCTCTTTAGCTGCCTGCAAGTTCCTTGGGTCTCAAGACCACGGCGATAGACACAGCGCAGCAGCACCCTTCCCAGCTCAGCGACTGGGATTTTGTAATGCAGGAATGGCAAGAATAGAAACTGTTTCTATTTTATATCTATTTGAGGGGAGGATGAGAGCAGGGCACCGTGGCGGCGCTGGTGAATCCACCGGTGGCGTTGTCGGGGGTGGACTGCCAGGGGAAGGGCCAGTAGGCGCGCTTGAGGAAGCGCAGAACTTCCACCAGCACGTCGGATGAGCACGTGTTGAGCATGCTGCCGTCCGCGCGCGTCACCATCGCCCGATTCAGCCCCGGGATCACCTCGGCCTGCGGCAGCCTGCATGCATGCAGCAACAACCAAGTTCGCTTGAGGCTTTCTAGCGCGCAGTCCTTCTGTAAGCCTGACATGACCAGAAGAGGGGATACAACCACTGCCTGACTCGTGGCTTGAAGCAAGAGAAATCTTCTGGCACATGAGTTCTGAAAGACGCAATAGACATGCTTCAAGCAACACATCCTGCAAATGGCCCTCCGGCCCCTTCCGTTCGCAGACCTGCTGCTGGTACAAGCATTAAAGGTGCAGGTGGTGCGTCAAGAGCAAGCTCTCAAAGTCTCCCAAAGGGGTCAGCACTGATGGGTATGCCATGTGGGGCAGGCCTAAAATGAAAGAATCGTGTCTGTAAGAGAAGATTCTACTTCGAGAAAAGAGAGGGGCCAGACCGGTCGAGGGAGGGGCAGTCGACTCGCACGGCAAAGTCGATGGCGCCCTGGGACAGCAGCCGCTGGCAGACCTCCTCCAGCAGGATGGCCAGCACGGCAGGCGTTCCCTTCCTGCTCACCAGCAGCTCGTGCAGGTACGCGTACTTGGCGTTCTCATGCACTCCCGGATTGTCCATCACTTGGCCGCTAGCAATATTGGAGCGGCCAAATGCCGGCAGGCCAAAGCGCTGCTCCTCAAACAGGAACCTATGTATCAACTGCAGACATGTCAAAGCAACTGTCAGATCATCACTCCCCTCCTCATGCCAACTTCTGTTGTGAAGGCTTATATCTCCCCATTGGTTTGACAGAGGCCCCAATCGTTCAGTCCAGCAACAAGAGATACCCCAGTGGTAAGACAGGAATTCAAATGGCTGAATGGCTGACCTTCAGCGCATCGTCTGGGGATGAGCCTGCCGGCAGTGGTCTGAGGTAGGCGGTATTCACGGCGTTTGCCAGCCGGGAGATCCGGTTCAGAAAGGACTGGACAGGCAGCTGCACCGACGAGTGCGAGACTATCGCATCGTCCTCTGCTGCCACCTGAAGCGCTGCCTCTGCCAGAATTATTCCTGCGGAGACATGTGCAGTGTGGGACCGAGCTTGAGTGACACCTTCCACGCATGCATGCAAGGTGGGAAAATCCGAGTGACTTGCCTGACTCCCCGCTGGCAATGTTTCTTACAAATGCGCGCCTTGCCTTCCAGGCGTTGATCTCTGACATATCCACTCTGCAGTGAGACACGGCTCAGAAAGTGGTGCAAGCAGGCCATGTACAGCCAGGTGAAAATACCCATCGATGTTGGGTCAAACACACCTTCTGTATCTCGGATCATCTTCCACGATCATTCTTTCTACGGGACGTCTCGAATGAAGGTCACTTACGACTGCACAACGCTTCATCAATCTAACCTGTCTGGCTCGGCAACGACCCAATCCATGGCAAGAACAATCTTTCGATAGATTTCCCCATTTGAATATAGTTTTGTCATTCAAGATGTGCATGTTGCCCATGTCGTAAGGAATTCTCATTTATACAACACAACAGCGATGCCAGACAATAGAATGAAATTGATGGATGAACGGTCTTTTGCAGATTAGGCAGCTTACAAAATAGATTGAGAAAGAATCCACAATAGTTGTCTCGATCTACATGGAATCAATCACGATCAAATTCTCGCAACTGGGCAATCTCTCGAGCCGTTGAGGGAAGCTGCTTGCTAGCTGAGCTGGCCCACATAAGCCACCTCAGCAAACGTTTCGATTCACGACATGACTCGATCACAGACGCAAAGTGTGGCAAATCGAGCTAGATGGGAGGAACAGATACCACCAGGGGCTCGACAGCTGCCCCTTCTGCCCGCAGCAGTCGGGATCGGAAGGACAGGCCCAGCGTTCTTGTGCTCGCATGGGACAGGTGAAACGGAATATGTCGTTTAATCATCTTATCACGTACTCCTCAACTTACATGTGCATTTAATAATACTGTGAAGGTATTGCTCAGGTACTTGAGGCAGCTGGAGAGGAATCCGCTGAGAACAAAGGTGACCTGGCTGCCAAGGTATTGTTTTTGAGCTTCTTCTTTCTGCTGCTGATCTTCCTCTTAAGGCCACCCTACTGTGCAGGCGATGACTTCTTCTGTCATAGCTGGCTTCAGTGATGTCGTGGCTCAAAGGATGATATGGAAAGGGCCGCTGAACTGGCGGAGGACAGCTGCTCTGGCGGTGGGCATCCATCACTCACATTTGGCATTTGTTGCAGAATTCATGCAACCTGTGTCTGTGCAGAAGAAGTGAGAGAAAAAGTGCAGAACGCTATGTCTACGGGCAAACTTGGCACAATAAATGCTACAGGTGTTTGGGCTGGTGTGGAGTGGGCCAGCCAACCACTACTGGCAAGCCTTTCTGGAGCGCGTCTTCCGCGGCAAGAGGGATGCAGCAACGCTGTGCAAGAAGGTGCTGCTGGATCAGCTGAGCTATGGGCCGCTCAACAACGCCCTGCTGATGATCTACATTGCGTTCATCGTTGAAGGTGACTTTGTCAGTCACCTTGGCTTGGACCAAGCCATCTGAATACCGCATCTGCTAGTGCTGTACACATCACTGTACACTCACCTGACATGCTGTGTCAATGTGGATCAGGTCGGTCCTGGGACTTCACAAGGGCAAAGCTGTTCAACGACTTTGCCAGAGTCCAGAAGAACGGCTGGCGGGTGAGGGATACACATCATCTCAATGCTTGTTTATTCTGCCCAGTACAACTGATCCAGGAGCACACGTCTCTACCTAAAGTACGGTGTCAGTTGCTAGCAGCATGACTGAGGAGATGGCACTGTTGTGCTGTGCTGCAGCTGTGGCCCCTCGCATCATTCATCAACTACAGATTTGTGCCGCTGCGCCTGCGCGTGCTCTTCGTCAATGTGGTTGCCTTCTTCTGGTAAGGCTTACTGCTTGATTCAGCAGTAAAGCACGATCCTGCGCATCTGCGAGTTTACCAAGTGAACGTCTGGTGCGCAGGTCGACCTTCATGATCCTGAGATCCCGCACATCCCTCGTGGCAATCAGGAGATGAGCGTTATTTGCACTCAGATATTGGTAATATTTCAGAAGACTTGTTCCTCTCTTCTGATGTACTTGAAAGAGAGCACTTGCAGCTCTTGTGGGTTCGGGGCCCAGATATTATCATAGTATGGGAGCCGCTGTACAGCAAAATTGTCACACTGTTTTAATCCTATGGGAGCTGAAGTCTGAGTGGAATGCACTTGTTCTCCTTTGACGGCCGTAGCAGTATCTTTTGATCTCTTCTGTGGGTGCAATAAGCATGAGCACTCTTAAGTAAGCTATCTTGTGGATGGTCTAGCCTTGTGACAACACCCTCACACTCGATGCAACAGGATTCACGCCCTCATGAGGGGCAACTTTATTTGGATGGTGGGATATTGAAGGGGAGATATCATTAGATCTAGAGACGCATCGTCAGCCACGCATGCAGACACTAAAGGTTTCAGCAGATCTTGTACAGGACACATTTTGAAAAGTTGATACGATACAACATCAGCACTGGCTACCATGGCCGCCACGCACCATCCTACCAATGAAGAAAAATTCCCCACGAACAGAATTAAACTTGAAATCCTTGGTGGCATATGAAAAATATGAAAGTAATAAATCCTGAAAAAAAAAATTTGTTGCCAACCTTCTAAACTTCGAGGCCCTTCCGGGAATACTTGTATCGGTTGTATCGTGAGCACTTTGAAGTGTCGTCCTTTTGAAGTGCTGTCTTTAGTGCAACACTTCTGGAGACGTAATAAACTCTCCATGACCGCATGCAGCACAGTGCGCTGGCCAGTCAGACTGCCGACAAGCAAATGCTGCTCTGATCCCATCTGGTGAAGAGCTGAAGTGGGGTCATCACTCAGCTATGCTGCGCTAACACTACAGTAAGCAATAGCCTACACAGAGAGTCTTTGTATGTGGTGCAACTGGCAGTTTTCTGCCTATTTTCACCCCAGAGGGCTGCTGAACGGAGAGCTTGCCACTGAGTACGGGGCAAAAGCTGGCGCCAGGTGTGCGCCAGCTGTAAAGTTGTGGCCTGCATGGGGCGCTAGCGCAGGTGCATGCAATTTTGGAGCAGGCGCTTTGCATTGGTAGCATTCGGCAAACACCCCAAAGCCTGCGCCCCGAACAGAAACATCTTGGCCCCTTGCAATCTGCATCATGCAAGGAGAACCACCTAATATTATGCCCACTCAGATTTGCCCAGAACAAGCTGTGAAATTACGGTAATCAGCCAAGCAGCGCAAAGCACTGCACATAGCATGCAAAGTCTGGGAGCTCACTTCTGATGTTGTTGTGGAGCTTCAGAGAGGAGAAGTAGACCCCGAATCCGAACTGGCCGAACAGCCAGATGATGATAATGGAGATGTTGAGGACCCAGATCAGCAGCCAATTTGCCTTGCGCAGAAACCTGCATGCACGAGCACCTTGAGAGTCCCTTGTGCTTTGGGGTGCTTAGATCATGCCTGCCTGCATAGTAACTGCAGCGCAGATCTTGGATGGTGCTCTGGGGTTGTTTGCACTGTGTAGTCAGGTGCTCAGACAGGTAAAGATAGACTGTACAAGGGTAGGAGCGTACTTCCAGGGCTTGAGGACAGCGCCGTTACGGGCAGAGGGGGTGCGATAGACCCAGCTGTAGACGGCGCAGGGGAAGACAAAGGCCGTCAGGGGCTCCGCCAACGCCTTGTACAGCGAATTGATGGTCCCATAGAACTGCGCGCAAGAGGGAAAAAATTGATCGGTAGTATTTTTTGGCAACACAATCGATCCCCAGAAAGTACAGTGTGGGTGTCTATGCGACATATGGGCAGTCACATGAGGGCACTGAGCGGACGCACCGGAAAGGCCACTCCAATAAGGTAGAGAGCCAGGGCTGCACACACACGCACATTTGTCAGTATCACCAGCTCAAGCCTGTCTGGTTCATTCTAAATGACACATCATCGCAGCCAATAAACGCAGATTGCACGCCCTGCAAATCCCAGTGGCACTGTACTATTGGATGCATGTGCACTGAGGATAATCGACTTTTGTACTTCGTTTACGGAGAGCAAGAGGGATGCTGGGACTCACAGACTGGCAGGCGCAGTGGCAGGCGGATGTACCAGGGCTTGCTGTGCACCCGGAGCAGCTTCTCCCACATGAACAGCAGCGGCACTGCAAAGGCAAGACATATTTGCTCAGCTCCTGGATTGACCTTTTCAAGTCCCTCACGCACGCATGCATGCATTCTTGGCAGTTGCGCACTCTCACCATAGGCTCTGCATTGGGAGGATTTACGTGAATGACCAAAATGCAGCTATCAAATGTTGCTGAGGTCTTGTTAAGGTGGAAATGGCGCACCGACATAGAGGGAGAAGGCCACAAGCTGGTGAATGTTCATGAGCCACACCGAGATGACCTTCCAGATGCTGTATGGCAGCACGCTGTAGATATTGTCTGCGCAAGCCACACGAAACTTTTAGCACACCATGGCAGCACTGGCTGTCAGGGGTGGCATCCACCAATCCATCAGCTGCAGCCCTCAGTGATACACCTGGAAAAGACCCGCTGTGTGTGGGTGGGGGCCGGATGCAGTGACTGGAGATTGCGAGAGTACCTTGAGCCAAAACTTCAGCCGGCCATGCCAGGTTTGCGGCAATGGAGTGAGGGAGAATGAGTGTCAGGGTCCACAACCTGCAGGAGATTACATCCAATTGACATCTGATGAGGGTGATGCAGCAAGACATGCTGACAAACTCCTGTGCATAACCTCAGCAGATTTGGTGTTTTCCAAGGGCTGAGAGCACTTACCATCCCAAGAAGTATGCCCATTGGAAGGCTCCTTGGTTGCGCATGGCATCTGCAGAGCCGGGAAATGGCTGAAATACGTTTCCAGGGGATGCAGAAAAGCGGGGATGCAGCAAGGAGGTTCCGTGTAGAGATTATTCAGGGTATGAATCCACGCACCTGCCATTTCAAGAGCGATAGGGTGGCCAAACTCCCCCAGCACGGCAGCACCCACGAAGAAGTCCTGCGCGTTCTTGTGAGGCCTGATTGCATACAATAAACGCTTAAGATGTATAAAAAACAATATGCATTGTGTGTGCATGTGCAAGCCTGCATGCATGCCGATGCTGGGCGCCGGGTCTCTTATTCTTCTCACTTTTAGAAATTGTTTGCTGCAGAGCAACTGGGGTCATATCATCTGGCAAGATTTTTGCCGGATGTAGAATTTTCAGTGGAGGCTTGCCTGTTTATTGCGCCAGGTGTGACGCCCTTGATAGCTGCCTCGGTGACAACGTACCACGCTGCACACAATCAAATCTCAGATCTGCTTGCACTGGCATGAAACCTAGTGTGTGCTGCTACGCACAAGGTTGACTCATCGTGTGTAGGTTATGAAATTCCTTCCACTTCACCATGCTCAGAGAGGCTTGACACGTGGCTTTTACCTGTGTATGCAGTTCCCACCAGAGCAATGATGTTGATGACCCCTGCATGAACAGCATTCACCAGTCAGTCAGCATCAGCACTTTGCAGTTCTTGTTTTCTAGCATGCATGCTCTGACAATTCAAGCAGCAGAACACCAGATCCTGATTTGTCACTTTGAAGGGACACAATGACTCACTGAAGTGGCGGAATGAAGGCACAAACGTGAAGACCATGAGGACTCCACCCCAGACAAGAGCATAGAACCTGCACAACCGTCCAGCACTTCAAACACTCCCTGCCTGGCAACCTTGGAACAACCATCTCTGTACACTGGCAATCCAAGCTGACAGAGATGGTTGGAAGGTCATTCGCGCATGCCAATGATATGAAACACAGGATCCCAAGCAGAATATCAAGGTCACAGAAAGGCACCCACCTCTTGCTGTGAGAATGGTCAATGGAATAATTGTTGCCTGCACAAGCAATTACTTGGGAGGTCCCAGTGCCTATCAGATGTACTGCAATGAGAATCTGAGAAACATACTTGAGGACTGGACCCCCCCAGTAACCCATCACCTGATCACACACACAGGTCACTTCAATTTCTTTTGTATTATAAGTAAGCACATGTGCGTCTGTCTAGCCAGGTGCTGCAAAAGTCTCTAAAGCACCAGGCATCCTTATGATGTACGCAATGGCCTTGAAGCAGGCTGGTCATAGCGTTCTTGCAACTAGATATTGTCAGTACAAGCCTTACCTCGTGATACTGTGTGACCTGCCGCCGATGCCCACTCGCGTCGTACCACTGGCCTGTCACAGAGGAGGGATGCAACATTTCAGATGATGGCACAGGAGACCTTTCATCGAGAAGCAACAGAGCCTTCTCACTCAACGCATTGAAGTGACCCCAATGCTTTCAGAATCACCTGCTTTGATCTGGCGGGCCTTCATCTCCAAGTACAAGCTCACCAGCAGAAACATTGTCCTGCAATAATAAGGTGTTTAAGATACTTTCCAAAAATTATGGCACGATCAAAGCCAAACCTCTTCTGTGCCGAATAGCGCGCGAAGGGCTGGGACTTAAACAAGCTGCAGACCAATGAACGGAAGGAGTCTCACCAGAGACCCGCAGTTGCAGAGACTAGGGTCACCACAATCCCTTCTTTGATGCCCAGCAGTGCCATGCTGTGAGGCATGGTGAGCATGACTTGTCCAATCTGCAAGACAGCACCCAGAGCGTGAGCATCCTTTCATCTGTCCTGCAGCCTCTCGCAGGGCTCACTTCACCAAGAGAATGCATGAGGGACATCACTGTCGGACTATTGATAGATATTAGTCGTGGCTGTACCTGAGCGCAAGCCACTGAGAGGAGGCAGTCCCATGCGGTGTGTCCCTCTGTGCATAGAGCCTTGGCATGGTGCAGCCACTGGTTCCTGGGCGGCCCGCTAATTTTGCCTGCACAGGACCAGTGCCTCAAAGTCTTGGACTCAGCCTATACCGCTAGATGTCAATGCTCGGAACTGTATGAACATATGATTTCATGACTTCAAGAAGCTGACCAGATGGCAGAGGCAGCTGCCTCTGTCTCCCTAGCTACACTCCAGAGACCAAGATCTGCTGTCTCTTCTTGATCTGCCCTGGATTGTCGTGTGAATGCATTTCAAAAACTGTTGCCGCCTGACTTAGCATTGCATTTGTGTGGGTGTGCAAGCACTGAGCGTGACGAAAATCCCTTTAGCAAGGGATCGTGCGAGCACGTGGTGGCATTTTCATACGCTCCTTCTCTGTCCGCGACTCTTTGTGAGACGACATACAGCGATGAAGCAGTATAGTTCAATAATAGCTGTGCGGAATCGCACTTATTCCCAGGCCCCAAATAGATCCCACATCTGCTGTGGCGTTCCGAATGGATGGTACGAGAAAGAAGGAATAGATAGTGTGATGTCGTTGTCGACCTATCTATCTTGATTGAATCTAATCCAGGGAGCTTATGAGCAGCCTGAATCTTAAGACGAGGTGCGCGCGCACCAGAAAGAGTCGCCGGCTTTTCGATCAGCAGCTTCGGCTCGACCGTGTTCGAGGCAGGCTTCCGATCGGGTTCTGCCCCCGCCTGAGCGGTCGAAGCTCCCATATTTGTGGAATGTGCTGTGGATGTGTGGCTTCGTGTTCCACTGGGCCGCGGAAACAAGGAAGAGCAGGACGATTGTGTGCGGTGGCATGCGCCCTCATGCGCGCTTTACGCCATCACGTGAGGAAGTAGCCAAAATAGACACCCTTTAAAGCAGCCACCTGTGTTTCCTGGCTGTCTTTCCCTGTTTTGAAAGAAGAGATGGACCCGATTGATAGATGACTTGTTGCCGCATGCGAATACGTATATCCTTGATTTCTCCATTGCAATCTGTATAGTACAAGCAGCATTGCTGGCTGACTGAATTTGCGTCTAGGGTGGCGGCATCGAGTTTCAGACACTGCCGCGGGTCCTTCTCAAGAGGTCACCCTATTGTTGCCCAGCTTCATTGGTTGCAGGTTGAATACTTTATCAGTCTTACTCGGTTGGGACTGCATCCATTGATTCGCCCGCGTTGGTTTTTCTATGCCATGGCGTGCTAAAAGTTGCATTGAGACTATACAAGGTTGCTAGTTGACGAGAAGAAGTAAACAAAGCTCATGCCGAAGACAAAGCCTAGGACGTGCTCTCCTTTTGACGCCTGCTGTGGCGCACCACCCTCTACTATTGAGGCACTCTGGGAGCCACCTGTGACGCTGGAGGTGACATCATACGTCCTTCTGCCTCGATCCTGCCTGCGTCAATCAATACCTGCCATGCGTTGCACTACATGCAGTTGCAAAACGATGTCCGGGGCTCCTTGCCGTTCCTGCGCAATGTGAACTAAGTTCACATTAGTAATAATGCAGTACAACTAGATTATCCTAGAATGTCGGTTTGTCTTTCTCATACGAATCCTTCACTGTGTCTCATTAAAGAACTGACTAGTTGTCCTGCGGTCCAAGATGGCCGCAACGCCGGCCAGGGAGACTTTCCATGAGCCATTGCTCGACACCCTGCAACAACGAAGTCCTGTGTCAGGTGCGCCTTGGGATGTTGCCCGCAAGCGGACTTGCACCTTTAATGTTGAAATTGGATGTCATAGCAAGTCACTTGTAATGCACTGATATTGCTTTACTTCCGAGAAAGTTCTTGACTTCCTGTCATGACCCCATCATCTTGGAGTGTAAAGGAGTGCTTCGTGATCTTGTCAACATCTTGCAAGTCAAGATGTCTTTTAGATTTGCCTGATGTGCTCGCAGAAAAGTGTGAGAATGGAACGTGTCAGCTGGCTGATGGAGCTTCAGAGGCCAAGACAGAGACTCGAGCGGTATGTGCCTACCCCTCTTTGTGATTCTTCACAAGTTGGGGCAGATCCAGAAGGAAAGTGCAAGTCTCAGATAGGACGAATGCATGTGTGATGCGGTGCATGTTGTCATCTCGCATGGAAGCTTGCTGAGCTTGCAGTGGTTGCATGCAGATACAATGCAAGCTTATTGTGGTTTTGGTCATCGCCTCAATCTTTATGGTGGTGGAAGTGGTAGGAGGATTCATCGCTCACAGGTACAGTCCAGCAGCATTGAATCAGCCTTGTGCGACATTGTGGCCTGAAGATACATCAGCTCAGCTTGCTCAGATGCACAGATACCTGCAGAGAGGCTGTGCAGATGCTGATGTGCTTGATCTGCCATGCAGTGTCGCCATCATGACAGACGCTGCTCACCTGCTGTCAGACACAAGCGGCTTTGGCGTGGCGCTGTTTGCCAGCATATATGCGACAAAGAAGAGCATGAGCACGCACACATTTGGGTGATGCCCCATTCTACCTTTTTGCAGCCTGAGACATGACACATGTAGCAATCTTTTCATCAAGGGGCAATGCCATGCATCTCAAGATGGGGATCTGCATTGACATGCTTCATATTTGTGCTTCAGCTACCATCGCATTGAGGTGATGGGAGCCCTGGCATCGGTGGTGAGCACATATCTAGTCACAGGGGCGCTGCTGTACGAAGCTGTCAATCGTTTCATTCATCCCACCCCCATCAATGGCAAGCGTGAGTGCTCCCTTGACCCGGACCCTGAATGGCCAAGTCTCAATCAACTGTTGTACATCTGTGGGTGTCCAGACATATCAGCAACTGAATATGACATAATCGCTTCAGAATATATGATTTGCTGATTTTTCCTTGCTGTGCAGTGATGTTCATTCTGGCGGTTGCTGGCCTTGTAGTCAACATAACCCTCTTTGCAATCTTGGGAGGCCACCATCATGGCCACTTCCACAGCCACTCCCATGACCACAGCCAAGGGGTGCGCTGCTTGACTACCTGCTAACATGCTGCTCGTCATCCAAACACATGCCCTCTTTCATGATGTGTCTCATTACTGGCATTGCAGCAGGCTTGAAGTGGTGGCCCCTAAAGGAGATCATGTGATCAGCGGTGGTGATTGGCCTGATGAAGTTGTGCAACAGGATGCGGAAGAGGGCCATGCAAAGGGAGGCACATGTGGGCATGGCCACCAGCACAGTCATGGGCATGGCGAGGAGAACATCAACATGAGGGGAGCTATCATCCATGCGCTGGGAGACCTGGTGCAGAGCATCGGCGTCGTCGTTGCCAGTGTGCTCATCTGGTGCAATGAGGTGCGCATGAGCCATTCTTACATCTCTTGCTTCCAAAGTTTCACATGCAGCAAGTTCTCACGTGCAGCTCTTCATCCTCTGCAAACTGACACTCAATGTCCTGCATGACTTATCTGATCATTGCATCAACACAATTTGATCTCTTTAAAGACGTGAAGGTGGAGTGGAATCAAGGTCAGCTGCTCCTTCCATGTCATTGAGCATCTGACAACTGTGAATCAAATTGTCGTGCCCTTGCAGGGTGGCAGCCGTTGGTGGCTGTTAGCCGATCCCATATGCACGGTCATCTTCGCCATCATCGTGCTCTTTACAACTGTGGGCATCCTGCGTGACATCAGCGACATCCTCATGGAGCGAGTGCCTCGCGCCCTGGACGCTGATGTCATCCAGGCAGACCTCCAAAAGGTGACTCATCGCCTCACAATGCCAGCTGCTGCCCTTTGTCTCTGTCAGCCAGCTGTTGAAAATTAAAGGCTTTTAGACATGCAATTGGGCCTCATGGAAACAAGTTATTGACTTTAGCCTGATCAAGGACAGGGCTGACCCGATCAGAAATGCCTGACAGGTAGGCAGCAGTTTACGTGACGTGGATCAGAGCTGTAGATGCACACAGTTCATGGGTGGTGCAAGCCTTTCTGGTCCTGCTACTGCAGTGCCGAGCAGTAGACTGTACCGGAATGTTAATGGTGGAAGTTTAAATCCACATTTTGTGCGGTTGTACAGATCGAGGGAGTGGTGAGCGTGCACGACTTGCATGTGTGGGCGCTGAAGCCGGGGGTGCCTCTGCTGGCAACACATCTCAATGTGGCGAAGGAGCAGGATGCGTGCAAGGTGCTGATGGCAGCAACCAGCTACTGTGTCTCCAAGGGCATCACCCACTCCACCATTCAGCTGCTGCACAACAGTGCTCCCTGCTGCATACCTGCTCAGCGCTGATTGATTTTCCCTGTGCAGCTGTCTCAGTGTATATTTGTTCGGTAGCTCGTGCTGTGCATGCGGCATGAGCTGTTGTGTTCATGAATGCTGCATCAGTACCCACAGATCTGCTGTGCTGCTGCCTCTATCAACTGCTAGATATTTAGAGTCAGGTTGTTCTGGGACATAATTGGGCCCTCAGCAGTGTACATGTTAACGCAGTGTCCCGCTCATTGAAGTATGCAAATGCATGACATGGAGGAACGTGCAGGTGATGAAATGAAGGCACGTTAATAGGACGTAGGACCAGCAGAAAGACAGCTGTGTAGATTAGAAGTCCTTACAAGCTACAATAGCTCTTGTCTGGAATACAGATTTTGAGTAGGAAACACTTTGGTGGTCGGCATATCTGTAATATTGTACATCTATTTCTTGTGAAATGGTGGAACCCCATTGGAATATCCTCAATCTGGGTCCATCCATGATCATGGTCCTGACAGTGGCGGCACACTGGATCACGACTTGGCTCATATCATATGTGGCGCCGGTGCCTTAGGAACAACACAGGACACTCTGGAGAATCTTCTGCTCCAACAGCAGATCACTGCCTCAAAACCTAGATCATCTAGGCATAATGGAACTGCATCCTCACATTGCAGCCTGGCTCAGCGACAGCCCAGCACGCTTGAAAGCTGAGCGCGAGCCAACAATATGGTCCCTCCATAAACTTGGGAGGACCACCCACGCACATCCGCCCCCAGACATGCAGGAACTGGCAGCAGTCTTGCACACTAACAGGTAAGCCATGCTCTGCCAGATGGCACCCCACAGGCCACCACATCACAGCCATGTCCAGATTCAATCCCACTCAACGAACCCACGACCCTAAGTAGGCCTCGAGAGCACTCAGTGCCCAGATCACTCCTCGTCGGCAGCGTCGGCCTTGGCGGGCTCGTCCGCGATGGGGGCCTCCTCTGCGTCTGGGATGGGCTCCTCGCTGTAGTTCTCCTGGAAGGCGTCCTCGGGGACGGAGTAGAGGCGCAGCAGCTGCTTGTTGGGGTCCTTGACGATGAGGTACTTGCCGTCCTCCATCTTCATGCACAGGTCCACCAGCGCGCGCACGATGCCCCAGCAGTTGTCCATGTTCAGGTTTATCTGCTGCGCGAAGTCCTTGGGCTTGCACACCTGCACACCGCCGTCACCCGCCGCCTCAGCACAACCGCAAAACCTCATCTCCCTTTACTTGCCACTTAACGCCTCAGCTACAGGCAATCAAGCAATCTATAATAGGAAGGCAGCAGGGAACAGGCTCCCAAGTCGCCAACGAGACCTTGCTCCCGCAGGTGAAGCTGCACTGCTGCGCCATCGCCTCAGGGCCCGGCCAGCAGACCGAAAGGTGTCACGTCTGCGCCTGTGAGTCTCACAGCGAGAAGAGTGCACAGAGCAGCGGGAGGGTGATAACCTGGGTGCCGAGGACGGTGTGGTGGAGGTTGTCGCGCAGGCTGGCGCGAGAGACGTAGCCGAGCTTGATCATGTCGGCGCCAGAGATGAGCGCCGCCGCCGTCCACTTGGCCAGCTTGTTCGCGTTGTTCTTCAGCTCCGTCGCCAGCACCGCCCCCCGCTGGTTCTCCAACTTCTGCCGCCAGTCCACGCCTGCGCGCATCATCATTCTCAATTTCAAGTTTCAAACCAAATTTCAAACGTTCAAAAATTACATGGGCATGACCTGCATGCCGCTTAGCTCTCTAATTGACCTCTTGGCCCCCGCATCAATGCTGGACATAATGCAGCGCAGGGGGTATGCATGCAAAACGCAGGTAGAGCATTCCATTAAGTCAAAGTGAAGAGAAGGTCAGAAGGGTAGCTGGGGCAGAAAGATGGAGTGCAGTGGGCCGCTGCGCACCGGTGAGCTTGGGGTCGAATTCGTTGAGGGCCTTGATGGAGAGCAACTGGTCCTGGCCCTTGTAGTTCATGACGCCGTCCAGCTCGCACCGCACCACCAGGTCCACCTCATCATTCATCTTCACCTTCCGATACCTGCAGTCCCCATACACCCTCGTCACTCCCCTGGAGCTGCAGCATCTTTGATCCACTTTTGCCACCACACATCTGTCGAAGACACAACAGGCTAGACCGAAAAAGCAACAAGCGGTGATTGAAGCTCTGTGGAATCATGTCAGGGGTTGGGGCTGACCTGTAGGCGACTGCTGCCAGCTCCTCGTTGCCCTCTCCCACGAAGGGGTTGGGCTGGTCGTACGTCAGCTTCTTGCCCTCTTGCAACAGCACCTGCACACACCCACAGCGCATTCAGCAACAATAATCTCCTTGCAATGGGAACCAACAGTACTGCCACACTGCCAAGCTTCCAAACTGCCGATCACAGCTTGCACGCCATAGCACTTGAAAAGGAGGGTGAAGTCTGTCAGCTGCATGACGTCACTCCTCCCAGCCAGAGCTTGGTGGGCATGTGCTAGCACAGATGAAAAAAAGGGGCTGACTCCAAAGGGGCTGCCCATGAAACCGGCAAATCACCTGCTGGGAGAAGTTCTGGTTGATGGCGGTGGCCTCCAGGGAGAGCTGCTGCATGCCGTTGATGTTGTCCTTGTCCTCGGGGATGGCCTCGGGGGACGTCTCAGCCACAGTCAGCATGTCCAGGGAAGAGCCGTCGCGCTTGTCAAAGAAGAGGCGGCCGGCCGCGCGTGTGACCAGGATGTCCCACGAATACACTGACCGCGGCGTGCACATGAGCGTCGTCAGCAGCGAGTCGGTGATAAACACCTGCGCCGCGTCCTCCTTCGCGTACTGCCTGCAAGACGCAACATAACGCTGTCAGCCAATCAGCTGATTGCGCCCTGAGACTCGACATCTTGCAGCATCCCGAAGGTCAGCTTCTCATCCATGCCACCGTGCCATGGTCTCGTGCATAAATGGCAAAATCAAAAGAGTCAGGCCAGACTGCCTTTATCGCTTTGATTGGTGGCGACCGCAGACTCATGTTGCTGAGTTAAGAAGCGCAAATTCAGTGTGGATGCAGAGCAAGGCCAGGCAGCCAGGGCCAGTGGGATCACAGTTTGGCCTTGCAGTCCAGATAGACTGATCTCTGACATGCAGAAAGAAAAAGCTACAAGCGCAATTGTGGGTATGGGACGTGCCTGATGACAGGGTCGTCGGAGGTGGTGACTGAGCGGAAGGCGCGGGGGGTCTTCTTGAGGGCCTTGTCGGTTTTGGGCGTGAGGCGGTCGTAGGACTTGTCGTAGTACTCCAGCTGCCCGCAGAAGGCCAGGTCCTCGGGCGCGGGCGCCTGGTAGTTCAGCTTGGTCAGGCTGGTGAAGGGGATCTGCTCCACCACCACCCACTCCGGCCGAATGTCCACGCTCGAGCTGTGCACCACTTGCTGCACACCCCCAACGCCAGTCCCATCAGCTGAACAATCCTTCGGTTTGACTCATTATGATGAAGAGGCAGCCAGAACCAAATACCCACACTTTAAACGTCCTGCAACCTCTTAAGCGCTGCTCTGAGGCAAGATTCCACCAGTCTGTGATCTCCTTGGAGGACAGGAAGTTCTGTTGTATGATGACATGACAGCATCCAGCTGACTGGATGCAATGCAGTCAGAAAACGCACCCGCTGCTCATTCCTGTGGAAGAACTGCGGCCGCTTGTTCTGCTGCTTCCTGGGCTGCCGGTCCTGGTGCACCTGCATGTCACCCCGCTGATTCTGCTGATCCCTCCGCTGCTGGAACCTGTTGGGCTGGAAGCGCCGCATGCCCTGCTTCCTCTGCGCGGGCTTGTTGTCCACCAGATGGAAGCTGTCCTCCTGCAGGATGCACCCGCACAAGCTCCATAACTCCTTCTACATCACAGCTTTGTGAATGCAAACATTGATTCTGGCTTTGGCATGATTCGCAAGCAGCACAACGTGTGCAAGCCAAGTGATGTGAGCAGGGACGCACGTCTTCGTTATGGAAGAAGTTGAAGACAGCAACGGTGGGCTGATTCTGACCATACCGATCTGTGTACACAGCAATTTTCAGAAAATTCTTATAGGGAAATACAAGGTGCATCCAAAATGCCCATACAGTAACTTATTCGGAAATGTAAAGACGAAGCCTACTTCCGTATTTGTTGAAGCCTGTCTGTGTGAAGTCTGAGATCCTTCCCACTTTGTCTCCCTTGCCAAAGGGAGCATACGGCAACCCCTCAAGTTGCTCTGGCACTGTTGTGGGACCCCAACCGTCGGCATTGTCCACGATGCCTGGTACCTCAAATGGTGCTGGCATATTGAGGTGCTCCCGATCACCGCACCGCGACTACTGTGTCTTCTCGATCAAGGAACACCTCAAACGCCACCGATGGTACACTTACCACTTTTTCAATTACAATTTGGAAAGATGGACCACATTTGCGCACCAAAACGCAAAGAAATGTCAAAGCCGCCTGCTTCTAATATCGTGGTTACTAATGACGATGAGTAATCTTGCATGCACCCTCCCATGCTGGTGCTGAATGGTTTTGCTTGAATTCTCAGCACTAAGCGAAGCGTATCGGTGCTGTATCTGCCCAGGTCTAGGCCCCTCCATCAGAGCTGCAGGCTGCTGCGAGCTTTGAAAGCACTGGCCAGCTTCAAAGCTGATCATGAATTTAGCTCATTAATAAATTAATATTTAAATGAATAATTAATAAATTAAAAAAAAAACCGCCCACTGCCAGTACTACAGAAATAGGTGCATGATAGTGGACATGTGTAAAGGATCCTCCTTTTTTGAAAAGTGAATAGACTAAGATAAAATACTATAACCGCATACTCGCACACGCACGCAGGCTTGCGCAAGTCTGAGGCCTTCAAGAGAAAATTTTCCCGTCCCATCAAGTTGGTACAGTACTGGCAAATCACTTTGGCAAGTCGTCACTGGCGCCTAGCTACATTTGAGCTGCTTGTTCAGCTTCAAAATACTTCCAAAATGTGTTTGCACAATATCAGTACACTGTGGCACACGGCGGTCGCCCGCATGCATTCCATCAATATTACTCTCCAAGAGACAGCCTTTCCATGTCGCTGATGTGGGTGACCTTGCTGGACAGGAGCTCCTTGAGAGCGGCATCTATGAACTTTGTGTCCTCATCCCAAAGACCCCCTGTCAGTAGAGCAGCCACGCAAATTCCTATCAGATAGAGCCTGCCTCGAAGGGTCTGTTTATTACAGGGATTGAATCCCAGCCCGCATGCACAAGGCTAATCAAGCAACGCGCAGTCTTGATGGACGACAAGACATGCGATTTGGTGTGAGAAGTCAATGTAATAACTCAAGGGAGGGCTCACCGCCAGCAAAGTGGCCCCATACTCCAGGAATGACTCGCAGCTCTGCTCCATTCATGTGGCTGACCTCATACTCCTCGTCAGCCACTGGAAAGTACAGGTCCACCTCTGCTGGCATCACTATCGCCTTGGCCTGCATCCCACGCGCACGCCTGAAATGCTCATGCTTCACGTCATGACCAGGTCATCTCCACATTTCCATGACAAGTAACAAGTTCAAAACAATTCAGAGCAAGACAATATAAAACAGGCGGATGTTGCAGAGACGTGCCTTGATGCATGCCAAGGCCTTTTCAAGGCTGCCATCGAATCCTGGGGTCTTGCCTATGTTGCCATTGGCCCAGGTGGACAGCATTGTCAGCAAATTGTTGGGGTCCCTCTCCAGAAAGAATCCCTCCCAGAAACCCACTAAGAAATCCTCCAGCGAGGTGTATCCAAGCTCCCTCCATTTCTGCACGACGTCAAGCTCTTTGATCAGGCCTTTGTGAGCTGCCATTTTGATGCTGCAGGGTAGGTCTTAAACGATGCTTCTTCCTGTCACAGCGCTCATGCCAACAGACATATCGCTCTTGTCTGCTGTCTCATAACAAGGTTTGCAGCACTGATAAGCAATGGCAGGGAAATAAGCACCTCGTGCCAGTAGAAGGCCTGGGTGAATCCCCATCCTGCATACACACGTGCAGCGGCTCTCAAGCCCGTCACTGGAGGGTCGCCAGGAGAGTACCACCCTCCCTGGAACTTGGCATCCGCCGTCAACGCAGCCCTCACACCTTCCAGAAACACCTGCAGCGCACATGTGTCAAGATTTGCGCAGCAACTGATATATGAACTGCATGCAGCCCCTGTAGGTGGACATCAGACCTAGGTGACAGTCGATAACAGAGAACGGGGTGGTACCTTGTTGTGCTCACTGGTGCGAGCGGACCCACAGAAAGGCAGGATGCGCTTCACCATGTCAGGATAGCTGCACCATGAAATTATTCATCAGCGCATGCTTCCTGGCTGATGCATGCATGCACGCTCGCATGCGGTGCTAAGATTGGCTAATCAAGTCAGCGTCACCTGACAGCCCATTGGAAAGTCTGGCCAGCTCCCATTGACCAACCAACAACGGCTTCGAGGGTTGTGATGCCAAACTTCTCAGTCACCAGTTGGTGCTGCGCCCGAACGTTGTCCTGAACTGCTATCTGTCCACACGGCAGAGCCAGATCAGGATACAATTGATGTATCCCTGCTTTCCCAGTGAACTTGGCTGGTAGTACCAGATGTGGGGAGCAGGCCAGCTAATTACCTGAGGGAAGCGCGCTCTATCAAAGGGGGGAGGTGTGTTGCTGGGACTTGAAGAAAGCCCATTGCCAAACATGTTGGTGACGATGATGAAGTACTTGGCAGGGTCCAATGCCTTGCCGGGACCTATCAGCCAGTCATTCTCCCAGTGGCGCCCTGCGGCCATGCATGTCCAGCTTGTGCATTGACTGAGGTCAACCATGCGCCTATTTGCAGTTGACCAAGTCAAGAGCGACTCTTGTTGCTTGCATAAAGATGGGGAATCACCTGAGTACCACGTGGGATAGACTATGGCATTGCTTTTGTCAGCATTCAGCGTTCCCCATGATTTGTAAGCCAATTTGGCTTGTCTTAAGGTACTTCCACCCACTAGCTTGAAGTCCCCAAGATCGTAAATCTCATGAGATTCACGCTCACCTGAGGGGAGACGAGAACAGTTGCTGTGAAATAAAAAGGGTTGTGTTATAAAGGGGCGATCTGCAAAACAACCCTAGATAGCTAGGTCGGCTAGCACGTTGACAGTCAGCAGAAAAAAACTCATTATTACGTTTGTTGCAGTAAAATGGTTCCTACGAAATACACGTCCAGCCGAAGGACGTACTCTGGCTCATCGATCTGGGATCCATCGAGGTAAGATTGCAAGGATCGAAGCACTCCAACAAACGGCAAAGGGCTATTGGGCTCGGTGAAAGGATTCAAATCAATCATACAGTACATACAAGCATATGGTGAGCGACTCACTGAGAATTTGGCAGAGCGCGCGGAATACGTTGCAGTGTCGTCCTATCTTGGCTTTCATGTGCTATATTTGACTTTCAGCGTGCACATCGATCTTGCACTCATCCACGGTCCTCCCTTCGAACAAAATTAATACTGATTGAGATGCACACAGCGTACTCATTCTTGTGATGAATTGGCTTTATTAAAAATAAGGAGTGTCCATGGCTATCAGGCATGCATTCTGTGGACGACTTCACCTTCAGCACTTGTTCGCACGCAGTTACATCCAGATATTGAATCGTTCAGGTTCCAACATTACAGAATCATCATTGTGTCACAGTAGAGTCCACTATGGGAACTCCTTTAACCCATCATGCCAGCCCCTTGTGCGCAGATGCTCAGGTCTGAGCAGCAGACACACGATCTCTAGATCAGCTGTGGGAAAAAACGATGTCGCCCTTAACAGAAGCCGACAGTATCCAGACGAGCCTAGGGTGGGAGCGAAAGACCTCCTGAGATGAGTCCTTCTGAATGTATATTGGCAGCTGCTTTGGAGGCGTGTGCAACATGCCGCCTTTCAAGACTCTCACAACGTCCAGGTGGGCATTGGGGTGGTGGCGCTGCGAAAGGTGACATCTTCTGAGGGCAGTTCTGGAGTGACTGAGGTGCTACTGGTGCGCCGAGCAAAGGCACCAGAAGTGGGAAAGTGGACATTCCCTGGCGGCAGCCTGGAAGTGGGTGAGATATCTGGGGTGCAATTCTTTACCAATATCATTAAAATATTGCCGTGTTTCATAGTGTGCAAAGCTGGCATTTTCTCGTCTGTGGGCACAGGCGAGACAATGGTCGAGTGTGCTGTGAGAGAGGCATATGAGGAGACTGGCTTGAACCTGCGCAATGATCCGGAGACAGGTAAGGCCTTGTCAGGAAGCCAACACACGCTCATCCATTGCTTGAGAGGGCGCCTTGTGTGAAGTGAGTCTGGCGTGCGCAGCTGGAGCGGTTGAGGAGAGGGAAGGAGGCCTGTCAAGTGGCCTTGAGGTGCCGACGCCTTTTGCAGCTGCAGATGTGATTGTTTATGAGGACAGCGGACGCCTGGCTTTCCACTATGCCATTGTCGAGGTGTGCATGTAACGGCAGTGCATGTGGCTCACTGGATCAATTGCCACTGCTTCATGGCATGGCCGTTGCGCAGGGCTGCTGCCGATCTGCCCACTGTCCTTGATTGGTCTCTGAAGTTGCTGCACACAGTGGTTTCAATGGCAACAGGGTCCTTGTTCAATAAGCAGCGTGTCTGCTCAAGATATGCAATGGTTTTGCCATGTGCATAGATCATGTTTGACAGGTGGCAGCTGTTCCAGTGGATCCTAGTGCTCCCTTGGTACCTGGTGGTGATGTGGATGGAGCTCAGTGGAAACCTGTCAACTTATTAAAAGGAATGACAGGTGCGGAAAGCAATAAATACTTTGAGTTTGAATCTCATACAACTTTTCATCTGCTCAAGTCCTCAAGTAACTTTTGATGTGGCACAGACCTCACAAAGAACTCGGCCAAAATTGCCGAGGAGGCTGCATGGAGATTTGCAGCCGCTCTTTAATGGAAGGCAGCAACAGATATAAGGATAGAAATTTGGCACTGCTTGGCCGCGACAGAATGCCAAGCAGTGACATGTAAAACTTTGAAGTCAGTCCCCATCATCGGATCCCAGACTCAAGACGGCCATGAATGCCTCCTGAGGCACATCCACCCTGCCCAAACTCTGCAAGCACCAACAGAACCGAGTCAGGTCCAAAGGAGTCTTGTAATGCTCACTCAGCCTCCAAAATCAGCAAGTTTGCACAAGTAGATGAATAGGAATGCAGACATCAATGCAGTGCCAGCCCCAGGGAGCGAGGAGAAAGGGCTCCCTCGCAGTGTAAATGCAATGCATGCAACATGGAAGCAATTCTACAGGTTGTGCAGCAGAAGTGGGAAAGCCCACCTTCATGCGCTTCTTGCCCTTGGCCTGCTTCTTGAGCAGCTTCTTCTTTCTACTGACATCTCCTCCATAGCATTTTGCCAGCACATCCTTTCGTAGAGCTGCGGAAACACAGCAGCACACGTCACCCCATCGCTACTGCAAGCTTCAGAAGAATGTACACACGACCTCAGTCTGTTTGGCCTGAGTCAAATACTGGCATAAGCTAGATAGGGCGGTGTATGCACCAATTGAGAGAAAGAGGAATGCACACATAAAGGCAGAGCGAGCACCAAGGACGAGGAAAAGGGCTGCTTCTGAGGTGCACGTCATGCAAAAACAATACAATGATCCCCGGGCCCATGAGCACTATCTCACATGCACAATAGAGGTGCAGGCCGCACCGGAGATGCTCTCAGAGGCGATGACACGCGAGCCAATGGCGGCCTGGATAGGGATCTTGAACTGCTGGCGCGGTATGAGCTCCTTCAGCCGCTTCACCAGCGCCCGGCCCACCCGGTACGAGTTGTCCCGGTGCACAATCGATGCCAGCGGGTCCGCCGTCTGCATGCAGTCCCTCACCAGTCAAGATGACGTTTCACAAGATAAAGCAGCTATCACACACTGCAGGCACAGGCAGTCTTGCCACAGCATGCAGACATCAGAACTCGGTGCAACAGATCAGACAATCCCAAACACAGAATCAGTGTTGATTACATTTCCTCTGATGGAAAGGAGGTAAAAGGGAGGAAAGGACTTGGCACCTCGCCGTTGATTTTGATGTCGAGGCGAACGAGGTCGTTCTTGCGGTAGCCTGTGATGTGGTACTCCATGCTGGCGTAGCCACGGCTGCGGCTCTTCATCTCGTCGAAGAAATCCGTCACCACCTGTGCACATCACCCCACATGCTCTTACAACTGCAAATCACCCGGCTTGGATGCCTCAGGCATGTATGTGCCTAGCATGCTCACCCTCTTGATTGTCAAGGGCTCCTGCTGCCAGCCAGTAATATGCGCTTTATGGTCTGGGCTGGTGGTAAGGGCTGTTGCTGCAGACGAGTGCCAGCTTAGGACAGCTTGGCGGCATAATCAGCTTGTTCACAGGGCTGTTACTACAAATGAGTACAGTGTAGTAAGGTGGCCTCACCTCGGCAAGGGGGAGGTCATAGACGAGGGTGGTGCGCGTCTCTGTGAGGTAGGTCATGTCGATGAAGTCCCCCCGCCGCTGCTGCGCCAGCTCCATGATGGGGCCCACAAAGTCCTTGGGAGTGATGATCTCCATCCTGCGCACAGCGCTCACACCCATCTCAGCACTTTGCCAATATGGCGCACTGCACTCGCCGATGTAGGATCCCCGGTTTGCCTGATTTGCAGAGAACCACAGCATGCTTTTCAATGATGCGCATGCAGTATGCATGGTCGTGTTTGCTTAGCGGGTGGAAAGCTGAAGCAGACGTGCACTGTTCACGATGCATGCGAAACGCCGGTGATGGGCACAGGAATGGCCCAGTGCGCAACTGCAGGTGTATTCAGGACCAGACACAGGTAAACAATGTGAGCCTGAATATTCACACAGACCCAGGGCAGGCAGGAGAGGGCCGGTGCGCGCCTGCAGTAGGGCTCTTGCAGGTTGTCGTGCTTGTCTGGGAGGTTGCAGGGGTTGTCAACGTTCATTTCCTCGCCGCCGGCGCGCAGGCACTTGTAGACGACGGTGGGCGCCGTGGTGATGAGGTCGAGGTCGTACTCGCGCTCCAGCCGCTCCTGCACGATTTCCATGTGCAGCAGCCCCAGGAAGCCGCAGCGGAAGCCGAACCCCATCGCGCTCGACACCTGCGCGCGCACACACCCTCTACGTCAGTCACCTCAAGACAGAACACTCCCAGGAATACAGCCCGATTAAAGCAGCATAGCATCCATGTATCATTGGGCCGCCTTTTGTCCTTCCATATGCCCGCAAGCAGCTCCTGCAGTGTCAGGCTGACAGGGTAGGCTACTCTAAGCACAGGGGAAGCGCAACGCTGCACCGGCAGAGAATCAGAAACTCAGCTGAGGCCACCATGAGCAAATGAACATTCTGCCACACAGCGCCATATCAAGGGATATTCGCCCTTGAGCAAAATGGCACAGCCTTGAATAAAGGGGCACGGACGGACCTCGGGCTCGTATTGGAGTGCGGCGTCGTTGAGCTGGAGGCGGCCGAGCGCCTCGCGCAGGTCGGAGAACTGGTCGGCGTCGGTGGGGAAGAGGCCGCAGAACACCACGGGCTGCACCTCCTGGTACCCGTCCAGCGCCTCCGCCGTGCCGCCCTTCTTCAGCGTTATGGTGTCCCCCACGCGCGCGTCCGCCACCGCCTTTATGCTCGCCGCCAAATAGCCCACCTCCCCGGCGTACAGCGCGTCCACCTGGCGCCACGTCAGCACGCCACGTCAGCAGTGCGTCTAAACGGCAATGAATGGTAGTGAGGAGGTGCTGCTTAGACTGAAACTTGCCGATCAATGCATGGACTCAGTAGACAAAAGTGATCCACATACCCATTTGAAGGTCCTCTACTGCCTCTTGCGCTTCCTCTTCATGCTTTACAAGGAGGTGACTTCCATGTCATAAGCGTCACTTCCATCTCTCATGGGCTGTAATGTTTTGTGAGATGCAGGGAGAAGGGCTGCTCACCGGCACTTGCTTGGGCGCAAGGACGCCGACCTCGTCCACCTGGTACTCCTTCCCGGTGTTCATCAGCCTCACCACGTCCCCGGGCACCATCTGGCCGTCCACCACCCTGAAGTACACTATCACGCCCTGCGCACACATACCACACCTGTCAATGATCCTTGCTGCAGTACCAAAATAGGGGTCAAGTGCAGCATGCACACCCAAAAGAGTATCAAGCAGGTAGGATCCTTGGGAAGGCTGCTAGCATTCACTGTACGTCACCTTGCCCTCCTTGGGCAGTGGTCTGCTAAACCTGATGCTCTTCACGATGCGAGGCTGCAGCGGTACTTGCAGTTGCAGCATTGATCAACTGAAAGGTGCCCGAAGGATGGGTGGTCACTGCACCTTGTAGGGGTCGTAGTAGGAGTCGAAGATGAGCGCACGCAGCGGCTTGTGGCGGTTGTCGGGTGGCGGCGGGACGCGGCGCACAACCTCTTCGAGGATCTCATCGATGCCGATGCCCTGCTTGGCGCTCGCCATGATGGCGTCGCTGCAGTCCAGGCCCACCACCTCCTCCACCTCGCGCCTCACCCTCTCCGGGTCAGCACCTGCCAGAGGAGATGAGCCCCATGTTAAAGAGCGCTCAGCATGCATGCAACCCATAGTACTATACGCCCTTCACAGCCGGCTCACTCCAGGGCGGGCACATAGAGTAGCAAACAACACATAGAGGTCTAAGCCTTTATATGAGAGGGAGCCGGAGTGTGCCGGACAGACTAGAAAATAGACACAATTCAGAATCGCGGATGGACATGTTGGGAGAGTGCTGGTGCATGCAGGTCTTTACCTGGAAGATCAATTTTGTTGAGGACGGGAATGATCTCCAGCTCATTCTCCAGTGCAATGTACACGTTCGCCAGCGTCTGGGCTTCAACACCCTGCACAGGTGACCCTCCCTCAGTCCCTCTTCCGGGGAAATAAATCAGAAATGTTACTAAGATGCACTGATCTACTGCATTTTGGTGGAGCAGTCTGCCAGATGGACCAGGGTAGGGGAATGCACCTGGCTGGCGTCCACCACTAGTAGGCAGCCCTCGCAGGCAGCCAGAGAGCGAGACACCTCGTAGCTGAAATCGACATGCCCAGGGGTGTCGATCAGGTTCAGCGCATATGTCAGCCCGTCCGAGGCCGTGTACTTCATACGCGCCTGATTAAGCTTTATGGTGATCCCCCGCTCCCTCTCCAGGTCCATCCCATCCAAGAATTGAGCCTGCAAGACACCACTTGTATTGAATGTGGTGCATGCGAGCCGGTGAGGTGCTTTGGAGGGTTGTGGGTTAAGACAGGAGCATTACCTGCATGTCTCGATCATCCACTGTCTTTGTCCGCATCAGCAGCTGATCTGCCAATGTGGACTTGCCGTGGTCGATGTGAGCAATGATTGAAAAGTTTCTAATTCGCTCTGGGGGGACCTGCACACAGGCAAAGGTGAGAGAGCAGAAGTCACGCTGGCCATGAGTTCAAAGTGAAGCATCCTCTCATGATGGCGGCACATTGATGTTGACTTGGTAATGCCTGCTAGCATTGCAGTGATGCAGTACCTTCTCAACCTTCCCGTCTGCAAAGACCTTTGACTCTAGCCTCTCAGGGGCTGCAATGCAAGTAGCTCGCTGTCTGGCATCCTTGGTTCGCCTCGTTCCCTTGTCATGACATCTGCCATGATCTACAAAGGTCCCTCTCCTGAATGCACTCGCTTGAGAGGCTAGAAATGGTCTCTGAGCTGGATGCCCTCTTGGGACATTGACTTTTAAGCTACTGGAGCAGGTACAGTACGACGTGCTGGGTGCGCAGGGCATCCTAGTTTCCAACATTGTATCAATTGCAATGGATCTACCCTAGATCATCGTAAGTCCGGATCGTCAGAGGAGAGAATTCCGATACATAAAACTCACACCCCCCCACACCAATTGTCTCGTGTACTGACTTTGCAGTTCACATACTAGAATAAGCTTAAAGTTTAGCAATACATGGCTTCGCACGAGCCCCTCAACATCTGGGCATTTGAGCTGAAATTGCTAGCCACTGGCTCCGCGCATGTCTGCAGCCGGCGTTCCTGCTATTGCTGTTTGGTGAAATTTTTGTTCAGACTGGCCGCAGATCTTAGGAAACATTACCAGAATCAAACAAGCTAGCGCGGTGGACATTATATTGCGATCCCCATCAAGTTGATCTCCAGGCATGGGGCTGCTGGACGCTTTCAGATCGCCCCGACCAGCAGACAAAGAAGCAGAGGAAGCAGGCTCTCTAGGCGGCGACCTCTTGCATGATGCTACATCTTCATCAACATCAGAATTACTCAGCAACCACGAGGTATGGTTTCGATTGTCAAGGGCCCATCTGCGGCTCAATTTATTTATATCTAGTACAGACAAACTGTGCTAATGCGCCAAGCTGTTTGTTAAATGGCATACAGGCGTGGTTTACCTGTGTGATAACGATCTTCTATCGTGTTAGGACAGCAACGATAATGCCCACGATGCTCTTAATTTGTAGAATCAGGCTGAGCCCTAAGCTTCCTGCAGGTACATGGACCGCCAGGAGGACTGGACCTGAACAACACAGATCGCCTGTACAACCCGTACGAGGGCCTGAGCACTGCAATAGACAGCAGAGGCGGATTGCCGCGAAATCTGTACAAATTGCCAAAGCAGCCTGAGTTCCTCTTTCAAGAGGAAGCAGCCGTGCACAAGAGGAGTTGGAGCGAGAATCTGACCTACTACACAGGGGTTGGCTACCTCTCAGGTGTGATCCACATTTCTGCACCTCAGATCTATTGCAATTTGTATCCAGACAGCTTCACTGGCTCAATGTCCTTGTGAGTGCTGCCCAAGCAAGCGCCCTACAGTGTGGAGTGTGTGCTTGCATCCAGTGTTTGGATGTCATGCTGGGCGCTGACTGTGACAATTAATCATGCATTGGATCAGCCTCGGCTGGAATTGATGCAATCTGACTGACTGACAGCCTGCGCATGGCAGCCACCTATGAGAAGCAAGAGACTCCTAGAAATCACTGGAACATTGCGTGGTTGGTGACGCGCTGCTGGCACCGCGCAAGTGCAGCCGCCTGTTCAAAGAGAGAGGGCTCTACAACTTCCCTGGAGCATCACTAGAACATTGCTGAAACACTGCTTGGGTGCTGATGCACAGGGGCCACACTGGGGGGTAGCCAGGGGCTGCTGACGGCGGTGAGGACAAAGCCGGAGCTGGGCATTGACACGACGCGGCTGCGCGTCAACCGCGTGCTCAACCTGAGCGGCAAGACCGGCCGCGTCGCAGGGAACGCCCTTGGCTGCCTGGGCCTTTTCTATGCCTCCACTGAATCCGGTCTTGACTATCTCAATGACGGGCGCATGCCAGACCTCTGCGCATCCCTCGGCGCAGGTGCATTACCCGACCTTGCCCAGCCTTCTCAACACGCCTGGACTTTGCTCAGCATTTACCTGTGGACGGATTTTCACCTGTATGAATCTGGATGCAGGATCACAGGTTGTGTGTACTGTCGTGTGCATTGCATATATTGTGAACAATGCAAGATCTCTGCAGGATATTGATCGAGTCATGTTGAGGAACTGAGATGCCCCATTAGATGCAGGGCGTGGCTGCCTTACAGGGATGGAATGTGTGGTGCAGGTTTTCTGTCAGGGGCGCTGTTCAGGTCGACTCGTGGCCTGAAAGCAGCGGGCATTGCCGGCGCCGTGGGCACACTTGCAGCCTCCACGCTTGTGGTGGCTCGCAACACTATTGACAAGAACCTGTGAGCAGCGTGATGCAGATATACTCCTCAACAAGCACGTGTGGCCTCCATTTTGGCCACCAGTTGAGTGAATGAATTGTAGTCGAACATGAGTATTGAAACAACCCTTTATATGGCAAAATTGGCGCTTGGGTGGACCCTTGATGGGGTGGGGTGCATTAAATCCTTGAGTGAGACCTCTACTGCAAATCTGTGACTCTGCGGCAGCTGCACATTATCCAGTGCGACGCCACATCCATCAGAGTCAAGCATGCACCGAACAGATCGTGACAGTGCTTGTGAACACGTGTGGTGCCTGTCTTAGCTATAGATGCTCGGCCTGCTGCGTTGCTTCTGTGTGGTGTCGAGTTGGATGATGCTGTCTGTTCTGCTGTGCAGTATTTGCACATGTAATCAGGTTGCATTGATCCTGGCATGCTTGATCGGCAGGGCAGCCCCGTTCTCCTTACCCAGGTCAAAGTCTCTGAACTCCAGCTCAAGATGCAGCCTCGTCAGCATGCGCATCAGGGCACCCTGCACGCATCAGTTATCATCTACCCATTGTCTTCCACATGTATCAGATAGAAACATGTGCAATGCTCAAGTAGCCACACATCAATACACATCACTGGCACAGCCTCTTGTGCTGCGTTCAAGGGGATCATGAAAAATGACGTTGGTTGTCCTTACTGCGCATCCCAGCAGTAAGACACCGGCCTCAGTATGTCTGCAGCATGTGAATATTCTTGGGCTGCACTCGTCTGCAACAGCGCCTGGGACAAATGTCCTGATAGGCCTGATCCTTCACTTTCCTGTACTGTTCAGTCATGGAGTGGGGTTCACCTTAAGGTCGGTGGCGCTGCAAGGGGTGATGGTCAGGCGGAGCAGGCGGGGCAGCTGCTTCTGCCGCCGTTTGAGGGGCTCCTTTATCTGAAGTGCGCCCTCGCAGTCGGCCATCACAAAGCACAGCTCCAGCGTGTCTGCGTTGGGCTCCATCACCGTCAGCTTGCGCATCAGCGAGTAGCGCTCGGCCCCGCTCTCACGGGGCGATGCCTGCCTGCATGGATGAGCATTTGCAGCTCTTCAGGCGCGCGCTTCCACCAAAGCTGTGATCTCAGCATCGCGCAGAGAACTATTTTTGGTCTGTCCTATTTGTGCTCTTGATTCTCCACTACACCCGCACCCCTCTATTGTAAAGATCACCTTGGGGGTTGGATGCAGCCAAAAACACCGGGCGGTGTGGCGGCGGCGACACAGAGGTGGCCTGCAGTTGGGTCGAAGCAGCACAGGCCTGCCTTGTGCCGCTGCACAGTGGACCCCTTGTCCTCCGCGTAAACCATCTGCAGCGCAACATGAAATGTGACAGAGATCGCCAAACGGATCAGTCATCTTTGCCAGATAACTGCGGGGTCTATTGCAAACCTGGCGCGACCCTTGCCCTCACAAGGATGTCTGCCTCAAGGACTCTGCGCAGCCGAGGCTTGCCAGACAAACCCACAACACCATAGTAGTAGTCGGTGTCTGCAGAAGAGGTACCTCGCAGGCCATGGGGTGCACGAGCTTGTCTTGGCCCATGGAGAGCAGGTGCAGCAGCGGCTGCAGTCCCCCAGCAGCAACTATGGCCGCGCGATTAGCGGCGTTGCCGAGCGCCAGGTTGCGCAGAACCACCGCTGCCAGCTCAGCCGCTATCTCGCCCGTGTCAGCTGCCAGCAGCTCCACCAGCACGCTTATCGCCCCCGCCTGCCCGAGAGCTCTTTCACAGTCAAGCACAACATGTTTGAATCAGAATTGCGCTACACATTTTCCCTTCAATCCCTACCATCAATGACACAAAGCAGGTGACGCACTCCCTTGGAGCAATTCTGCATCCTCATAATGCTGGGGTCTGCCACTCCCCGCGCCCCGCGGGGCAGCATCATGTTGGAGGCACTGTGAGGCCAAAAGTAAATAAGTAGAAAGGAGGCAGACAAACAGGGCTCAAACCGCGCACCTCCCGGACGGCGTCCTTGAGCGGCTGTCCGCCGGCGGCGAGGTTGCCGAGGACGGCGGCGGCGTACTCAGTGTGCTCGCTGTAGGGGCCCTGGCGCAGCAGGGCCACCAGCGGGGGGATGCCCTCCGCCTTTAGTATAGCCATGCGGTCCCCCTCTCTGTCTGTGAGTATGCGCAGCGCCAGCAGCGCCCGGTGCGCCGCCTCCGACTCCGGCCCGGCCGCCAGTAACGCCACTAGTTTGCCGGCCGCGTCCGCGCGCCGCATCAGATCCTGCGCCAATTGGCATTAAATTACCCCTCTCTCTGCTTTTACGATACGCCCTGTTAATGTTGCCTTCTTGTGCAATTCTGATGAGGCTTGTGCATCAGACGGCTTCCTTCCCCTGAGGCCAGCACCTGGGACAACTGTGTGAAGGTACACCTGCTAGAAATGGCCGTCAGACAAGCTCTGCATTCTTATCCTTGATAGGACTTGTCAGCAAAAATGTAATGAATTCGTCTCTGTAGACTTTCCCAGATCATGTTGAGGGAGTCGTGTAGTCTCGTGGAAATGGGGTCTTGGAGATCAAGGGCGGCGTTGATGATCTGAAGAGGTACCAACCCTGCTGAGCGGGTCGTCCACAGCGAGGCAAGACAGAGCCTCTGCGGCCACGACTGTGAGGGGGTGCTGGCAGCCGCCGTCCAGCACTGCCAACAGCGCTTCCACGCCGCCCGCCTCGCGTACGGCCGCCTTGTGTGCCGGCTGACCCGCCATATCGCGCAGGGCCAGACCCGCCCTCAGCCGCTGCCCCTCCGGCCCAGAGAACAGCTGTGCCACGTGCTCCCTGGCTTGCTTCATCATGTCGGTCTCCATTGATTAGTGCCCTGTATTGCAGAGATTTGGAGATCAGCTGTCGATGAGATGATGAGGACGTTGAGTGGTGTTTTCTCAAGCAGTTGGTCATATCAGCCACTTGACATCTTTCTCTTGCTACGTAAGAGGCCGCCACCGGTAGAGATAGTGCTATGAAAAAAAATCTGAAGGGATCTCTCCTTTTTGGATAAAAATTGTGACGACCACTGAATTCAGCGGTTCTGAACGAAGTGATGTCAGGTGAGTTCCTTGGCAACAATTTACCTTTAAAGACGTCTAAGACTTCAAGTCAACACGCGATCAGATGAACGTCCTATATCAACGACTTGTACCACTCGTGTTACCCACAAAACCACTCAAGGATCATCAATCTTGCCAAAAACAATGTAACTGCAGATTATGCAAATATAGTCTCCCACACCTCGGAAGAATTCTATTTGGAGTTTTTAAGTGTTCTTTCCCAAGAGAGGTGTGTCAACAATGTGAGAGTCATAGATACTGTGTTATTTGCAATCATAAGGTTTGTGGACGGCTGTTTGCCATTCCGGAACTGCACTCAGACGCGATGTGCGATGTGTAAGCCTCGCCGACAGGACAACCTTGTTGCTTTCTGGGCTGTGTCCGATGCACAAAACTTATTGTAATCGAATCACAAAAACAATTTTTTGGCTACTGTCCCATTAATTGTCGTAAGTACCACGCAGGACGTATGATCGACTGTGGAAACAAGCCATGGAAACACTGGTACAGCTGAGACGGGCAGAGAACCCTCAGCGTCACGACTACCCAAAGGTAAAGCTCAAAGATTGATTTCAGATATTCAAAGGGGTGCATGCTGGTCATTTCGGGTGAAAATCTGTTCCTGCTACTAATACATCTGTCTTTGCAGGACTTGTCAGCATGGTGTATCACGTTCCTGAAGTACGTGCAAGTTCTGCGGAGCCTAGAAGAAGCGCACGCCCACATGGTGCAGCCTCAGAAGCGCAAAGATATCAGGCGTGCTCTGGACTGCTGCATGGGCCGCTTACTGGAGATCAGGAACTGGATGGTGCCTTTCTGAACCTTCTCTGAGCCAGCTACATAACCCTTGAATACATGATGCAAGGAGGAATTATCCTAGACAGGCGATAGCAACTAAGATGATAAATCATGGAGATAATAAAATGGTGGCGCTCTGGGTTTACAGGTGGTTTTGAACAAAGGGCTGCTCTTCATGAGCATGGAGCCAGCCATCAACTCGCTGGGCTTGACTCCCGACCTGACAGAGATTCCCATCCCCACCTGCTTCCTTGAGGACAGGACCCAGGTGAACCTTTGCTTTCTGATGCCTGCTTCATGCTCATTCTTTTCAAACTCATTCTTGACTTACAGTGTTGTCAGATGCCCAGAGGAATGGCCATTGAGATTTTGCAAAGTAGTTAATGTGTGTCCGCACAGGAGCTTGAGGAGCGAGCAGCCAAGCCGAAAGTGCTGGCAGAGGCATTTGAGGCACCTTTGCAAGCCACTGCGCCTGCTGAAGATGCAGATCATGAGAGCCGGGAAGCTGTGTCGGATGGGCCATCTAGGGACCTTGCACCCGTAACACCACCAGAACATCAGGCAAGACCTTACTTCACACAAAGCACGCCGTTCAGTGTAGCAGAGTGTACACAGGTTCGATTGCTGTTTACCCCTAAATCTGTGTGCAGGGAGATCAGGTGACAGAAAACCTGCAGCCCATGCAGATGCCCAGAATGTCGGCGTATCTGCCGCGAAAGTCAGCATACAGGCCAAGGAGCACCATTCTCAAGCCCATCAAGGAGCAGCAAGGCTATGCTGGGGTGAGCCAGCCTCTACACATCCACCCTGATTGCAGCTGATAGTACCGTATGTTAGGCAGCTAGAGCAAGATATGAGGAAGGCTTGAGGCATGATCCTGCTGTGCATGCGGTGTGCAGAGCATCAAGGTCATGATCAGATAACATAAGTGCACACTGAACAATCTCTGTTGGCTTGAAACAGGGGATGACTTCAGAGGAGGCGGCCACAAAGATCCAGTCAGCGCTCCGGGGCTTCACATCGCGGAAAACTGTGGAGCGCAGCGAGGCAAGGGAGCTGATCTTCCTTGGCATGCAGCCGCTGGTGCGCAAATCATCTCCCTTTTGTTCTCAGCTGCACTGCTCACGCGAACACTTCACCTTCGAAGGGTCGTCTTGGTGACATCCCAGCCAACATCAGACTCTCAGTGCAACACTCCTGCAACAACATCAGAGCAGCACTTCCCCTCAAAGCAGGAAAAATGCTTCTCAATCGATGTCCACTTTGCACCAGGTTTCGACCACATCAGAGAATGATCCAGGCAGGAGGAAATGTGTGGATGCTAGCTTGCTGGTGATGACATGCAGGCATCATTGGGAGACAAGGAGCCGTTATGTATGGATGCAGCGGCGGCGGATGCAAGGAAGACCACCCAGGGGCAGATGCAGCACCTGTACCAGGACTCGCTGGTCTCACAGCGCTCGGAGCTCATGCTTGTGGAAGGCATGGAGATCAGAGAGGCCCTGCAGGAAAAGGTAAGGTTGCCTTCACTTCATCTCCTTGTCTTTCCTCCTCCTCCTGCTCGGCATACAATAAGTTCCATAGAATATCCTTGCGTTGGGTTTCTGCCACAATTGTAGTGCACTTTTAAACCGAGCCAAGCACATATTGACCCGTTCTGCTATGCTTGCGGCAATAGGGCGCCTTCCTAAGAGGTCATCTGCTGATTAATGCCCAGAGGAAGCTGTTGTGAGGCGTGCAATAAGGGCTTGTCGGCTTGTGCGCAGATCAATGATTGGGTTGTGAAGAATCAAGCGGGCGAGGACGGCCAGCTGCCAAAGTTCCCCAGCGAGGCAGACGGCGGATCAAAGATTTTTCTAGAGCCGCAAGCCCCTGTGGAGGAGCCACCTGCGGCTAAGAAGGGCAAGGGGAAGCAGCCAGGAAGGCCAGCCTCGGCCACACCAAAGGGCAAAGACCCGCGCAAGAAAGGTGCACCTGCCGGTACCCTCATCCTGAGACAATTCATTGCACCAATGTTCATGATTTGACAATTAGGTGTCACTGTTAGAGTGATACTATGAGTGTGCAGGCCTTGATATTCACCGTAAATTCAATGCCAATAGTTTGCCATGCATGGCGATTTGGCGCCAGGAGATCTGATGTAAGGATCAACATGCTCTCTTGATGTTTTTCAGGTGCTCCACTTCCCGAGCTGCCAGAAGAGATTGGGCATGCATGCGCAGACGACCTATCCACCGCCATCCAGGAGTGGCAAGACCGCTGGGCAGACCGCAACGACCCAGGTGGCTTCCATATAAACCTCTGCGCTTTGTTGTAAGGTTCTCCTGTGTTTATTGCGCCTCAGAGGCGTCAAGTCATGATCCTCGTGTGTAAAATTGCAGATGTAATGATCTCGTCAGGCACGTCATTGACTGAACTGAGCCGTGATTACTGCCCAGTGCCACGGTTTTCGAGAAGCGTCATGGCACTCGGACCCAGGAATGGACAATAAAACATTGTCCTGCAGCGGTTGCTGCTCTCGCCTTAGGGTGACTAAGGATAACTACGGGCGTCCTGTGACTAAGGGTGACTAAGGATGATCAAGGGTGAGTGCAGGCGCGGGTGCATGGGCAGCGCAGCAGCTGGACAGGGAGTTGCTAAAAGCAGAAGTGAGGCCGTCTGTGGCGGAAGAAATCCGCCTCCAGACCGACGAGGAAATGCGCTTGCTGCTGGCAAACCTTAAAGTGAACCACTGGCAGAGCCTTCTTGACCTTTTGTGACAGTGTCTCTGCTCAGCTTAATGCATTGGGATGAAGAGGTGATATATCTGTGACAATGTCTTGGGTGGAAGAAATGTCAGGATAGGCCCACTTGGAAGGGTGCCATATAACCATTGCTGCAATGCACCCAATCCTATGGATTGGAAAAACGTGCAATGGTGATAAGTAGTTCATGGGGGGTCATGTTTGCAGGAGATGGCTGAAGCAGAGATGGCGGCGTCTGGGGCTAACAAGACAAAAGGAAAGCCCAAGGACGGCAAGGGCCAAAAGAAGCCGCCAGCAAAGGCAGCACCCAAGCCGCAGGGCAAAACAGAGGCCAAGAAGCCCGCCCCTGAGAAAAAGAGAAAGGACATGACGGTGTGTATTCCACCCAGCGGATGCTTCTTGCTCACCTAAATAACATGCTTGTCCCCTTCGGATCCTGTCTTTGATCTTGCATGCTCATGTGACTTTGCATGACTGTTTTTTCTGGACACAGCAAGTGTCACGCAGCCATCGCCGTTGTCATGCAGACAATGCCATATACTGTGTCCTCAAAGTGTTTGTTTCAGGATGAATCGAAAAACTCCACACCCTTGGATCCTGTATGCCCATGTGACATTGCGTGACTGCTCTGGCTTCTACACATAGCATTGTCCTGCGCAGATCAGGAGGTTCGAATTTGAACCAATGTTTTGGCACAGGCTGACAGGACAGTGGAGTCACTGTACGCTGAGCTGGCGGCGGCCCAGCTGGTGGTGGCCTGCCCGCAGGTCCGTATGGCGGAGTTCCTGGGCGCGCCAGATTTGGCGACAAGGGGTCTGACCCCCGGTGAGATCGCATTCGAGCCCTCGCTGGCCGATATCCGCGCGGCGCTGACAGCTCTGTGCATCCTGCCGCTTGCATCCTCCTACGTGCATGACAGGTGCTCTCTCCACCTCGCCTCTTTTTAACTCACCGATAACACCCTCTTCACAAGGTTCCAAGCTGGGAGGCTAGGAGTACTATCCTGTGTCACTGGTGGCCCTGGACAACGGTTCCTTGAGTCTTCAAGTTGGTGTCAGCCTCCGCAGCTGCTAATTCAATTTTCAGGAGCGTGCATAATTGAATGTCAAAGCAACTTGCCAGAAAGGGCAGAGGCAATTTTGATGCCTTTATTGGTTGAGGCAGCCAATAGATGCATTGAGGGAGGGTGCCCAAGGGTCATAAATTTGTGATCTCTCAGGGTGGCGGCTGCACATTCGGTGTTGCTGTACGGGGCGGTGGGCGGCGGCAAGACGATGCTGGCGCATGCGGTCGCGCACGAGAGCGGCGCATGTTTCTTCAACCTGAGTCCCCGCCACACCGATGGGAAGTTCCAGGGGAAGGCCGCCTGCTCCCTCATGGTCCACATGGTGCGCCACCCTGACAGCTTTGTGGACTTTTTCCTTCACTCATTAGACGCTTACAATCTGTCTTCCTGCCCGAGGCAAGGTGCAGGCAAAGGCTGCCACATACCCTACCCCTTGTTGGACTCGCCAGATCCAAGCAAGACCCAATCAACTGTGGGCACGGGGCTCAGTCATTATACCGGCCCCCGCCAGCCGGGCAGCTTGTGAACTGCAGAGCCTCTTTTCTGTTTTGTGGATGGCAGTAGCGTCACATTCTGGCAGATCTTTAAGAGGATTGTGGAACATTTGATAAGGGAGGGATTCTGCTTGAGTGGTGTGAAAGGGAGGATAGTGAGTTTCAGCTGTGCTGTCTGCCCGCGCCAGGTGTTCAAGGTTGCCAGAGCCATGGCGCCATCTGTCATCTACATTGACGAGGCTGAGAAGGTGCGCTTGCCTTTGAAAAGGCGCGACTCACAGCGCCACTTTGCTTGCCTGGTGCAACAGTGATAAAACTCGAAGTGATGGTGGCCTACCCATCCGACTGGGCGTGGGGGCAGGTCCCGTGACCGAACATTTACAAACCAAGAGCTGTTACATCTAGGCATGCAAGACAGGAACAGTCAGGAGGTAACAAAAGATAAGCATGTCATGCCACCAGGTGTTCATAATGGACAAGAGGAAAGCCGAGGGGCATGGCGGAGTCGAGCTCTTCAACAGGATCAAGAGGGACTTGTTGGTGGAGGTTGCGGCCCTGGCACCCACAGACAGAGTCCTGGTGATCGGCACTTCCAGCGAGCCCTTCAACTGCAAGCGCAAGGACGAAACTGCGCTCGTGGGCGCTTTCGAAAAGCACATACATGTGCCCCTGCCAGACAACGCCTCTCGTCAGGTCCCCGAGTGCCCTGGTCCCAAGTTGAGAGACAGGGAAATGCAGACATCAAGGCAGAGCAACTTGACACAAGTGTTCAGTGACGGACATAAGTTTGCGTCATATGCATGTGCATTTTGCACATTGCAGAGCGTGTCAGTTGTTAAGGTGTGTATTGGAAGATCAGCTAATTGCAAGAGGTTGCTGTGCAGATCCTGTGGGCTGGTCTGATGGCGAAGCACGGCCTGCCTTTGCACAAGAGCTTTGACATGTCCACGGTGGTTTACATGTCAGAGGGCTACTCTGCTGGGGGCATCGAGCAGGTGATGAATGGCCATTGCACATTTCTCAAATGAACAGCCAATGCATAAGCACCACAGAGCATGGCTGCAATGTCTCTGGCAAAAAGGTTCTGATTCAGGGGTGTGCTTGCAGATCATCTTGAGCATATTGGCAGACAGGCAGCAGAGTGGGAAGGATGTAAAGGCGCCAGTCACTGCGGACGATGTCCTGCAGAAGTTGAGGAACACAGACACACCTCCATCTGCAGAGGCTGCCTCACAACTGAAGGAGTGGAAGATGAATACGCCCGCTTACAAGGCACTGACAGAAGATGGGAAGGAAGAGAGTGCTACCAAGGGAAAGAAGGCCGCGCCCAAGAGGAAGTGATCTGGTGCACTAAGCATGCATTGGCGCAATGTCTTTGATGTGCATTTATGGTGGACGTTTGTATGCGTGCCAAAATCGAGTAGCTCAGGAACAGATGACAGGAGAGATTATGCAATGCACAGACTGGACGTGTCACGCTAGTATTGGCCACGTGGTGTTACATAATCATACACCCTGACTTCCGCTACGTGACCCAAAAAACACTTTGTGCCTGAGTTTACCACACTACCTGCTGCAAGTGGGTCTTGCAGCAATTTATATTGTCGCCACTCATAACCCCAACAGAGTCACACCACGCACAGCCCAACCACCCACATCCGCAGTAGCAGCAAGCATGCGCAGCCTTTCGCCACCAGCACGGAGCGCAGCACGCATGCACATGCAATGCAGCAGCTTTCACACGGACGCTGAGGCTGTTCTAGTGGCTGGAGTCCCCTCACAAACAGTAGACTAGCACGTGCATACGCATGCATGCAGGCTGCCCCCAGGAGGGAACGCGCGCTCAGCCCAGGCGCTGGGCGAGCTCCTTCTGCATCTCCTTCTCGCGGAGGCGCGCCTTGGCCTGGGACTTGGGGCCCATGATGCCGCCTCCCCACGACACGCGCGGGCCGTCGTTGAAGCTGGTCTTGGCGCTGTCCACGATCTTGCTCAGCTCGCGGTTGTCCTCGCTCTTCACCGCTGTCAGCGCGAGCGCCGCCGCCGTCTTCTGGTGCACCACCGTCCCCAGACGTGCCTTGCCCTGCGCGCACCAGTCACAAAACCCATCAGTCACCTGTTTTTCATGCTATCACTGTGCGATTAGGCACACATCTTCTCAGGAAAACTTCCACATGGTCAGATCCCTGCCCATCCGCCGGTCCTCTCCATCTGATGGATGGGATGCATTCTGTCATTCAAGGCGACAATCAGCACATGCAGGCGGTGAGGGGCGCTGCTCACTGACACATCCTCGCATCCAAACTCTGGACAGCCAGCAGGTGCTGATCAGAGTTCTGCCTTTGATGGCAAGGGTGAAGACACTCCTCAACTGAGACTCTGCCAACAGCTATGTGACTCAGCTGTGGTTCTGACTGCCCCCAAGCCTTTCAAGGCACACACATGTGCAGTAATGCAAGACATCTCAAGGTGATCTGTACAGGACTGAAGCAAACGTCCCACCTTGACAATGATGTAGGGGATGTTCATCTTCTTGCAGACGGCGGGCAGCCACACAACAAGCTCGATGGGGTCCACGTCGTGCGCGATGACCACAAGCGCCGCCTTGCCAGTCTCCACCAGGTGAGTCACGTGGTTCAGCCCAAACTTGACCACCAGCGGCTTCTTCTTCTCAGCCTCCTTGCCAGCCGCACGCGCCTCCGCCTGTGCCATGCATGATACCGAATCTCACTACTTGCCTTTGAGCCGCAATGAGTGCAGAAACCGGTGCAGATCTGCCATGTAGGGCAGCAAGATGCAGTCTTTATGCCTCTCCAACAACAGTCTGGTGGCAGCAGTGTGGTAGTGGCATGTTCACTGCTGCCTCTCACATAGACCAACAATCCTTTGCTCCTATCTCCTTGCTTTTTCCTGCGGATCCAACATTCAAGAGAGTGCCCCCAGCAGCGCACCTCTCTGAGCAGGCGAGCCTTCTTGGCTGCCTTGTCCTCCGGCCTGTACTTGAGCAGCAGCTTGAACACTGTCTCTGCCAGGTTCTTGTCCGCTGTCTTTGTGAAGCGGTTAAGTGCCGGGGGCACCTGCAGGACAACACCAATCCTCAACTCACGCCGCCTCCACCATTTGCAGCATTCTCGGTGTTGACCAAGGAAGGTGCACAGGGGAACTGAAGCAGAGCAGCTGCACACCTTCAGCCGCTGATTGAGGACGCGCCGTTGCCTCTGGATGCGCACGTATTTGGGCCACCTGACATATCTGTGCAGGTCGTGCTTTGGTGCATGGGTGCTGCCGACGCCTGCACCAAATTCTCGTTTTAGAGCTTGTATACTTCTCGTGGCAAGCCACCATTCCAATTGCAATTAAGCGTTCGAAACCTTTCACGCCTGGGACAGAAGATGCATTGCACAAAGGTAACTATGTGAGAAGGGAAGCTGCAGGTGATCACTCACCAAAGGTCTTTGGCCTCTTCTCGAACAGAGGGTTGACGGCCTTGGCGGGGGCTTCCTTCTGTTCAAAAGCAAGAGCATTCGCATTAGAGCTGCAACGCTTCAGTATAAATCGAAGGCCAAGAGATTGTGCACAAGCAAAGCCTTGGGTGAAAATCCGAGAAGAGCTCCTACCTTCTTCGTAGCAGCAGGAGCTGGTGCTACGCGCTTCTTGGGTGCCTATATATCACATGACACGATCAAGATCTTCTCCATAAGTTCACCTATATACATCTCCAACTCTGCTTTGTGCAGCTGATGGAAGTCTGTCGCTCCGTTCCATGCGGAACTTGTCATAAGCCACACCATGCTGCCAGGACAAGAGACCCTGACACTGGATCAATAATTTATGCAGCTGTAAAGCCTAAAAGCAGAGCCCATCATCCTGCCTGCATTCTGCTGTCCTAGCAACAATACGGCGTTCACTGTTATGTCACATGCCAGGTAACTATAAAGGTCACTCACCATGATGATGCCACCCTCAACGCTCCACTTCACACTTCTCTGCCCACTGTCTGCTCAGATCTATTGCATTCTGCGACTGCGGCGGCGAAAGGGCAGCCCAACGGCGTTCCTTTCGGAAGCTGGCCAATTCAGGCAACCCATGCCACGGAACCTTGGAAACTGTTGCAATTGCTCGATCCACGCCAAGGAAGTCATGATTCAAGGAATACATAAATCAATTCTATACTACTCTCAGATCAGATCGTACTTTTTTGGGATTCCGAGTCCGTACTCATTGGTATACGACGGTGAGGCAGGCGTGTTGTGCAACGCTGCTTTCAAGTGCGCATCCCGTGAACTAGCCCGTGAGATGTCGCATTCGTTCAAGCCACAGCTGCAACACATTTGAGACTGCGCAAAGGGATACAATTATTCCAGCTTTACTGGTCTGCCGACAAAGCCACCGCTGCCTGGCTGATCGAAATAGCTTCTCACACATATACTTACAGCACTGTTCGGTATGAGCCATCATGCAGTGGGCTAAATATGTGCAACTCCGCATGGTGACAATCTAGGGCAGGAGCCAAGCCAGAATTGTAAGCACACAAGAGCTCCTCCTGCAAGCGAGAACCCCTCAGCCAGAGGGGGACTATATAGTGATGCTTCCAATTTCAACTGTCTGTTGCAACACATCGCTGGTCCAAGACTCCAATTTTGAAATGCAAAGCTCAGGCAGGATACATTTGCACTATGCCACAATTCTAAAGCCTAAAGCCATACTTCAACGCAGTTCAGCCAGCACAGTCATTGTGTCTCTCATCAGCTCGGTGATTCTGATCGATGTCCCTATATACGCCACATATCATGTATTGAGACAGTCATGAGATTCCAGAACAATTTGCAGGATTTGTTGGTCTGTCTCAATTCGCTATGTGGGCGCCCCAGGTTGTAGCTGGCCACTGGCTGATTCTTTGAGCGGTCAGTCTGAGCTGCTGTCATAGCTGCTGTCTGATCCTCCACAGTCGGATGACGATGAGTCATCCGATGAGCTGTAACTGGTGTCAGAATAGGAGTGGTCCGATGACCAGCTGCTGTCTGTAGATGAGTGATCTGATGACCAATTGGTGCCTCCTCCTGCATAGCCAGATGATAAATCATCCAATGCATAAGTTGTCTCCCCTGCTGCATGCGAGTCACTTGGGGTCCAGCTGTCATCTGAGTGCAGGCTGAATCCATCTGACTCGCTACTGAAGACCTCTGCTTGCTGGTCATTCTGTGTTTCAGAGGCGTCTCCTCCAAGTGAGTCATCTAGCGTCCAAGTGACGACTAACTCATCCTGCAACTCGCTATCGGACTCTGGCACTTGCAGGTCACCTGGGCTGGAAGGTGTGTGGTCCGCAGTGCTGTCTCCAAACAGGATGTTGAAGTCGAAGTATGAAGAGGAGTGCTGAGAAAAGGCACAGATACAATTAGATTGGCAGTACCCTTCTGACATCAGTGCACCGGGGTCAATCATTGACCTGCTCTAGATATGCCACTTCCATCCTTTGATACGGTCAGCTTCTCGTTTCCAAAAAATGCATTCATGAATGCTGCTGATGGGCTTCTTTCGATCGCATTGCCAACGGTCCTGAACTGGGCGCAGCCCAGTGCATCCACTGTGCAAGTAGGCAACAATCTGCAAGTACCGTGCTTCTGTAGCGGTAAACTCTCAAGCAAGGGTACACCAGCCCGCTCAAGAAATACCATTTATGAAGTAATGCCATGACTCCTGCAGGATTTATGGGACATATGCCAAGGAGATGTTGCCAGAGACTTTCACAGACGATCTGTCTCACCTCATAAGATGAGCCCCGGCCTGAGCTTCTGGTGGAAATTCCTTTCCGTGGAGTCCTGATTGTGGAAATTTTCTTCGCCTTCTGCGGAGTGCGCTTCTGCAGAATCCTCTTCTTGTCTGAAGTGTTCTGCTTGGCCCTGTTTCTACGCCAGAACCGCCACCAAGGCTCCTCTTCTTTGGTCTCCTCGCCCCTTTTCACAGCTTGCACACGCGTTTGCTTTATGCAGCACGTTGCCGATCGGCAGAAGAGCACTGGCCGAGTATGGTGCAAGTGCAAAGGGCGAACCACGGTGGCTGAGGTGAAATTCATTGCACGCTATAAAAACTGTGTTGATATCCGTATGGACTTTTGTAATTATAATCTCAGGGGCTCGATAGTCTGTTCGCTGATCCCACAAAGAGCAACGTGAATTGAGAAGCAATCCGAACAACAGGAAGCTACCCTCGTTCGTACGCCTCGCTGTCCCTTTATCCTGATCGTCAGGGGAATTTTCTCAAGGAGCAATTCTCAGCTCAGGGAGGAAGGTAGCCCCAGAAAACAATCTCATTTCCTGGATTAAGGGCCACCAGAGATTGCTGCATACTCTGTTGCAGGGTGTTCCTCCATATTGGGTCTCGCAGAACACAGCCCAGCAGGACTGCTGCCACAGCAATGTCCATCGGCACCATGGAATTTAGAAGCATTCTGCAATCAGGCACAGGTTGGCAGCCATTTGTTTGATAGGTCCATGTGAGCACCTAAATCCTATATTCACAGGGAGTAGAACAGGACACATGTCCATGGAGACTGCCACTGCAGTGTATGATTAATGACACAGGCCTTGTGACATTCAGGGCACTCAGTGCGGTACCGGGGACCCCACTGAGAGTTGATATCTTAGGTAGTCCAGGTAATGCAGCAAATCTTACATGTGTGCACAACTACTCACACCGTCATTGGCTGCCGGCAATGCTTGATAAAGAATGCTGAGGGACCTCTCTTCCTGACCAAAATCATGAAACAGCTGGGAGCAATGCAATTTGTTAAAGCCCTGCACCGACGTGCAAATATTTCTGCCCAGCCCGTCACGCGTAAGTAGCTTGGCTTTGTCAGGCCTCACAGGGGCAGGCCCCCCGCCCAAGGACTGCCTCCTTCACACCAGACCTTGCTGACACAACACACTCGAAAAGATACTTGAATACATTTGAAGCAGCTTATCGCGCAATTCTGCACAAGATGCATCGTGGGGTATGTGGCACGAAAACTTATGCAATGGATGATGTTATGCAATCGCGATCACCTAAACTTTCCACACCCCTACCCCTGAAGCCCTGCCAATGCTTCACACGAAGTTGTCACCGCAAAGCACATGATTGCTCGCTCCATTCCACGCCAATCCAATGGATATCCCACGGCACTTCCCATGGCAGCTGCTTCAGTTGCCACCATGTTGAGGGCATTATTTGAGCAGCAAGGCTCTGACAGCGGGGCCGAGGTATGCTAGTGTACAATCCTGCACCAGACAGTAGTGTGCAAAAAGGGCCCCTGGGGTCAGGGCTCCTCGGCTGCGTAGCGCTGGTGGCGTGAGACTTCCTCCTCCATCACGCGTATCCTCTGCGCCAGCCGCTGCACTTCCTCCCTCAGGTGGTTATTCTGCATATTTCCACAACCCACACATCAGCAAAGCAAGCCCAGTTATGATCCTATTTTGAAGGGTGCGTGCCCTGCATGGCTCCACAATACAAGCCTCAGCACTCTGAGCCCACTGAGTTGTTTTCTTGAAGGCTTCTTGGACATCTGGTCATCCGGTGCAGCAATAGCAGAAGAAATCAGGCAGCACAACTGGAGGGTGGAATCGAGCAGCTCCAACCTGCCAACTCTTCCAGAGGAGAGAGTGGCAAGTCTTCAGAGGCAAGTCTTCAGACGCAGCCAATTTGAGGGCTATGACAGCAATGCAATTTGAAGAAGTGAGGCAGGAGATCACCTCCAATTTCAAGCGGTCAGTTTCTTCCCGGCTGGGCTTGGGGTAGGCCCGCTCGCTGACCTCAGCCAACAGCGTGTTGATGCTCGACTGCCGGCCCCGCTCAGTGTCCTGTGTCAGCACCACACCCGCTCATCATGTCCACCACCCAACAACCAGCATGTCACAGCGCAGGCCTTGCCTCAATCCCACAGCACCAACGGACGCTCATTTTCAAGCCTTCACCTAAGAAATGCTTTGGTACTTGCCAGCCATGGTAAATCAGCCAAGAACAGATATGAACTGAGGGCCAAGACCGACACATGTGCTCCTGAAGATGGAGGATACAGAGTGCGGCAAGTCACCACAATGTCACCAAAAAGATACAGTAGAGATAGGAAAGATGGCCTGTGAGGGGCTGGGGCGCGCCTGCACGGCGGCGACGACCTCTTTGAGGAGGTCGTACTGGGTGCCCATGCCCTGCAGCAGCTCCTTGAGCGCCGGCAGCAGGATCTTCACCGCCGTCGCCGGGATGGGCTTGCTTCCGTCTCCCAACTGGCCGCTCGGCGCACGTCCCTCCGCCACCTTGTCGCTTGTGCCCGTGCGCCGCGCCACCTTGGCACCCTCCGCACCCATGTCCTCCTCCACGATCTGCGTGCATGCAACCAATATTCTGCGTCCTTCTCTTGTGCATGCAAGTGCATGCAAGAGTCCGGAATGATGCTTCATAACCCAAACGCATGCGCAAAGCCTTCAAAACAACATGCTTGGGAGTTCTGAAGTGATTCCAGACAGGCAGGAGCCCAGAATGGTGCTCCCCTCCTACGCTGGCCATTCCCAAGTCCAATTACACCTGTTAAATACATCACACGTAATGTCCAGTGCCACCCTAAATCACAAGAACAAAGAGGAAGATCACAGAAGGAGGCAGGGCAGGAGCTACCTTGAAGCGCCCCTTCTTGTGGGCCTCCTTGTTGGCGGCGAGCTCGCTGGACTCAGAGGCGGCGCGCGAGCCGCCCTCGGAGCCGTCCAGGGAAGCGGTGCTACCGCGCGGCTCCGGCGTGGCCGGCTTCAGGTTGGCTTCCATCAGCTGCGCCCCGTTCGTCAGCACAGGCGACAGCGGCGGAGGCGCTTCACCCTGCACAGCCACCGCGCACGGTTTGACACCCTTCATTACTCTGAGGCACGCAGATCGCCCACCATGGTGTGTTCTCCGAGCACCGTCGTGAGCGCTAGAACATGGCGCCTTGTGTTGAAAATGGCCTAACGCCAGGGACCCATGAAGGAGAAGATTGGAGAAGCTCTAGTATAGGCCAGCACAAGGCATTTGCAGCAGGACCTCAAGGCAGGCTGCAAAAGGGGTGAGGGCACCGACCTCATAGACCTTGAAGCGGCCGCGATCGCCCTTAATGGCGACGCCCTTGCCGGCCAGCGCGGCGGCGGTGGCGGCTCCCGAGCCGCCGGAGCCGGCCAGTGGCGCCTTGCCGGGCGTGGAGGCGGCTGAGAGGCTGCGCTCTGAGCTGCTGCGCGTCGGCTGGCCCGGGCTGGCCAGAGGCGGCTTTCCCGTCGGGGACTGCAGCCCGCTCGGCAGCTCCACCGACAGCACTGCGCAGCATTCTTGCATCAGGACAGGCGCTCATCACGAGCAAGTTTGCCAGAGGCTCCGCTGCGATTGGATACTTGTGCATAATGTTTTGCAGGAAAAGAGGCCCTCGATAAGAGCTGGGCTGACATGTCCAGTAGAGCTTCAGAAGTTTTGCGGCCGCTGTTGTGTTTACTGCTATAGTCGACGTCCCTCTACTCTGCTTAGGACACAGGCAAAAGCACACCAAGAGAATGCACGCAACGTGTGCATGCCACTCTGCGTCACCATACACATGGAACATCTCTTCAAGGCTTGCTTCTGTCCTTTCCCTTGCAGCAGAGGTGCAGCAGAACCTGCAATGCCAACATACTTCCTCCCAAGAAACTTGGCTGGGTGAATGAAAAGCACCTGGTTCCCCCAGTCCGCCAGTCTGCGCAGAAACATCGCTGGCGGTCCCCTCTATGATGGGGGCCAGCGAAGGCTCTAGGCCGCCTTCCCTCGCTGCCTGCTCCTTCAGCGCCGCTACGTCAAAATTCCACGCCGACACACCCTGCACCAGATAACCTCGTTATTTAAATCCCACGCCCGCTGGTATCAGCACTCACTTCAATTGAACACCCTGGATCATAGTACCTCACCACTCACAGCCCACGCCCGCTGGCATCAGCAGACACCTCCAATGAAAAACACCCAGTACAGCGCTGCCTTGATTCCACAAATGCCCAATAGGGTGTGAAGCAAGATACTGTCCAAGAAGAGATGTTCTGACCTTGATGTAGGCTTCCTGAGAGGCAAACATGCGGTCCTTGGCATCGTCCGCCATGTTCCCATTGCGCCCCTGCCGCATCGCCTTCACGCGCTCCGTCACTTGCGGCAGCCCCGCCAGCAGGTGCTTCACAATGTATCCTTGGTCATGCGCCGTCTGCGCCACAGCCAACTCGCACTTGAACACGATATTATAAGAGAGCTATCCCTCTGCTGCCTTATTTCGGAGTGCTTGGCAACAGTTGCACTGACTGGAAGAGTGGTGTGCTGCTGCACTGCATGATCCAGCAAGAAAGGACAGCGGGTACGCACCTTGAAAAACTTGTGATCCAGGAGCTGCGCAGCCGTGGGGCGCCTTGACGGGTCCTTCACCAGGCACTTTGCCACGATATCCCTCATCGCCTGCATGCAACAGTAACAAGTCAGCTCGCAATATTTTAGAGCGTCCCCTACAGCAAATTGAAGCAGAATTCGGCATGTCACAAACTGAAAAGAATGTGCCGTCACACTCTATCTTTATCCAAGCTGATTCTCTTAGGCTTGTGCGACTGTGAAGTCTGGGACACGCTTAACAATTCATGGCGTTTACAGGTGAGCATGGCCCAAGGTGCACACCTTGGAGAAGTGCTTTTTGGCGTCGGACTCCAGTGAGGGCGGCGGGTTCTGGATGGTCATCAGCAGCACCTTCATCGGCGGGAACCGCGCAAACGGCGCGTGCCCGTGCGCCAGCTCCAGAATGGTGATCCCAAACGACCATATGTCCGCCAGCGAATTGTACCTGATGCAGTGAAGCACTCCACTTCAGCCTTTGGCCAATGCTGCCACCTCTCATGCTTGCAGCTGAGAAGCTCTTGCAGGAAGCCGGAAAATCTGATGAGACAGGTCTTGCACTTTGCTTCAGCTCTTGCAGTGCCACTGCAGCACATCTGCTAGACGGATCTAGGCTTGCCGTGACATCATGCAAAGCATGAGCATGCTTTATTCACGGGTGCCATGATGTCATGGCATCATGGACGAGGCAGGCTCATGATTGTCAGGGGGAGAGGCGCTCAGGGGCTTGATCAGACTGTCTGTACGCAAGACCAGGCAGGCTCATCATTGTTGGAGGCAGAGGCGCTCATGGCTTGACGAAACTGCGAGTCTGCGCAGACCACCAGGCAGGCACATGATTATTGGAGCAGGGCTGCTCAAGGGATCGGACAGTGCGAGGGCGCACCCCTGGGTCTGCTCCATGACCTCGGGCGCCATCCAGCAGGGCGTGCCGACGAATGTGTTGCGCGAAATGTTCTTGTTGCCCCAGGAGCCGCCGCGCTCCATCGTGGCCGCCACCCCAAAGTCCGCCAGCACCACCTGCCCGTCCGTGTTGATCAGGATGTTCCCCGCCTGCGCACAACAGTGCATCCAAATTCTCTCAAGACATCTCTGTGTAACATAGTATCGTGCATGGACTGTGCATTGGGATTATGCTCATGGCCCTAGATATGCGTCCTCCTCTCTCTCTAGTAGTCTAAACGAGAGCACCAGGGAAGATGGTGCAATCCGTGCAGGTGCACCACAGTGATGCCGCACTGTATCTACATGGCAACCAAAGACCGCCGCTTCCCTGCTCAAATGAGAGGGATACATTGCAAATTGCGATCAAATGGCTGAATGGTCGGGTGATAGCAAGGCTGTTGGATGTGGAGGGGGTGAGGCACCTTCACATCCCGGTGGATGCCCCCCTGCTTGTGCATGTAGTCCAGCCCCTTCAGCACTTCTTTGAGGATTGTGGCAATTACTGGCTCCTCCAGCCCCTACATGGCAAAGATTGAAAATCGAACAAGCAGGTCAAACTTAGCAAAAGACATCACGCCAAAACAGTCTCCACAAGTGCGCTAAAACTGCAGCAAATGGAGACGAGGCGCTCACATCTGGATAGGCGTATTTCATGATGTTGAGGACAGAGCCGCCCGCCACATATGGCATGACCATCCACAGGTTCTGCTCGTGCACGAAGGAGCAATAAAGTGGCAGCACGGAGGCATGCGACTGCTGCCGCATGGTCTGAGCCTCTCGCACAATCTCATCCTGCAGCAGGTCAAAGCAGGGCCATCAGCAGCACTTCACTTCTGGTAATCAAGACCTTGGGATATCTCATTGCAAAAGTACATCAGAATGCTCCAAAACCCATACTTCAACAATATCCAGTGCCTGCCTGCCCATCAAGAGGCCCACAACTTTGAGGGATGTACTCACCAGGCTGCAGTTCACGTTTTCAAGATCGAGCAATTTCACTGCCACCTCCTCATTATAAGGTATACAGAGCGCACGCCACACCTGCATACGCCATATAAGATCGGCCCGTCATGACGAGAAGGGCATATTTTCTAGTGCAACCTAGCACCATAACATCTCAGCACACACAATACACTTTCGCATCGTCCGTGGTCATATGGCGAAATACATATCTATATCATGCAGGACGACGTTTTGTGGCATCTTTAAGCAAGCAAAGGCGTCCAATGGACAGAGGCAGCTACAGCTGCATTTGGAAGTGTGGCACTTACTGTTGCGCTGACTCCCCTCCCGCACTCTTCCAACAACTTGTAATCATCAGCATTCGTTGGATACTCCCTGTTTAGCAGGGAATGCTGTCAGGGCTGGCCAAGCAGAGTTTGCCCCAACGTATAAAACTATACCAAAATATATGAGACTCACCTCATGTTGCTTGTCAGGCTGCCAGTGGATGCACTGGCCCTCTTCAGGAAGGATCCTGATGTTCTATGCATGACAAACGGCGACGGGGGCGAACCCCTTCGCGCAACGTGACTTTGGTCTCCCCACCAACACAATTCTTGTCCCGTGTCCGCAAAACCTAATCGCAATCGTGCTCCTGCATTGGACAAGGCAATCCTCGTTCTGCTTGTGTTGTTCTGTGTCCAGGTCCAGGCATCGCAGGTCCGCGAGCGCGATCCGTGTGGGGCGCCAGTCCTCCAGCGCTGGCTTCCTTTCCGCGGTTGCGACACTGTGGCAGCAGCACGTGACCGTTTCACTCGCAGCACCTGTCTGTCTCCCAGACTGGCACGGAGATATGGATGGATGATGGATGGATGGCCACAGAAGAACTTCCTCATGAACTTACATGTCCGTGCCTGGACACAAGTCACTTCCTGTGCACCATAACAGCACATGTGCATGCGTGCCGCAGCGGCCGCGGCTGTACACTGTCCCGTGACGCCATTCCGAGGAGAAGTCACCATTTATGCATCTCAAGGTCATGACACAGAGAACCTGGCGGCAGGCCTCCGGCACTGATGAGAACATGATTGCAGCAGCAAGCTGCAACTTATGGCAGCGTTACATAGAGTGAACATCGATGTCTGATCAAATACATTTCCTTAAGAGGCCGCCTCTAAAGAGGGCGGCCCTCTTAAGTTGCGGGAAGTCCCATATGCTTCAGCAAGGTGTGCATTCAGTTGCTGGCACTGAGTCAGCAACAATAAGCAGCCAATGTACAGTACGGCAAACTGCTCCAGCCACAAGCTTAATCTTCCTTTTCTTCCCAATCATTCAAGCTGCACGGAGCTGCATAAGCTCCGATTGATGCCCAACTTATAGGTGCGTTCACCGTGACACCCAGCACCTCGCCAGGCGCCCAGGCCTATGCCGGCACTTGAAGTATCATGGGCTATCAGACTGCCAAAAACAAGGGCCGGCGCGTAAAAACACAGCACCCTGAGGTGCGCAGGAAAGGAGCACACCGGCCAAACTGCTCCTTCCCCACAAGTGTGGCGTTGATCTGTCCTTCACAAAGCTGCTTGTTTGAGTTGCAGCAGGCCCCCTCTAGTTTCTTGAAGAGAAGACAGTGCTCTGCAAGAAGATGGTCGGTCCTAAAACAAACGTAGCCGCAGCCAGCTCTTAGTGTGACCAGCTGAGGAACTCGGGGCCAGCCTGCGCCTTGAGCTCCTCACCGGCTTCCCTGCCCAACCGCACCATCTCCTCCTCTGTGTACTTTCCTTCCCTGCAGCATGTTCAAGCCCAGCTCAGCGCGATTACAAAATCTGTTCCTTGCGTCACATCCCATTCCTTGACAACCTTTCACCAGATCATCCACAAATTCTCTCACATAGACGAGTAGACAGCCGTTCGAACGCATACTCATCCTAAATTGATCGAGAGAGTTGCACTGATGGCCAGAGACCAATGGCATCATCGGTCAGAGTGAGATTGACTTACCCAAGCGCCTTATAACTCAAGAAGACAAGTGAATGGAAGGGTTTAACACACCTGGAGGTCTCGAAGATCTTGGCGCCGTCTGGGGAGGCAATGAGGCCGCGGAAGCTGAGGCCGCCAGAGGCATTCCTCTGCGCAAGCCCGGCAATGGGCGTGCGGCAGGAGCCGTCGAGGGCCGTCAGGAATGCGCGCTCGCACAGCACCGCTAACCGCGTGTCCTCGTGGTTCAGTGACGCAAGAAGATCCCCTGCTGCGCTGTCGCCTTCCCTGCATGCGATGCCAATCGCGCCCTGCACACTCCACACAAGGTCCTTGAGCTTCCTGCAGAAAGCGGCAACGCCTGCTGTGCTGGCAAGAAGAGACTGCAATGCAGCCGCCTCTTCGGCTCAGAATCCAGCAATCCCCAACTGTTCGCTTACTTGGTTAATGGCATCTGGCATTCTTATGACAAGGGATGGCCTCCTCCCTCGTATTCTGGATATGGGATCAGGCAAAGTGGACAAAAGTAAATGACCTCTTTGGCATGATTGTCAGGTTGCAGCAGGTGTCTGCATTCTGGGAAACACCAGCAACGTGATGCCTGAGCAGCGTTAGGGATGAGTGCACACCTGTGCGACGGCTGGGAGCATGTCCTCAGTGGACAGGATGGCGGTGGCCTTGTCAGCCAGATCCAGCCGTTTGAGGCCTGCCAGCGCCAGCAGAGTGGCCGCACACACGCCCTCGTTCAGTTTGCGCATCCGCGTCTGCACGTTGCCGCGGAAGTTCTCCACCTGCAGCAGACAAAAGCAGCACCGCTCACATCAATGTCAAGCACCGACCAGGATGCTATCCCACCACACAACATCACAGATGCCACCCAACAGTGAACATCTGCTTCCCTGTGGCACATCTAGTTTCATGAGAGATTCCTGCAAACGAGAGCCCACAAGTAAGGATCGGTTGCAAGCTGCAGGAGCTGACATTCATGCTTGCACCCCTTGGAAGTGCTGCAGCACTGCAGATCACCGCATAGTGCTCGCCAGATCCAAGTGACCTTGCTGTCATGTGGGACGACAGGTGGAGAACTTGTAAAGGGGCCGAAGGAAGGAAGAGAGGGCACCTTGAGGTGGGGGTATTTGTGGAGGATTTGGGCTTGCCGCCGGAGGCTGGCGCTGCCGACGAGAGAACCCGCCGGCAGCTCACCCAGGCTGCTTGCAATGGGTGAGATGAATGCATCCCTCACGTCCTCACGCGGTAGGTTGCAGGGCAGGATTGTGCCAGGGGGCAGGTAGGTAGGCACATCCTGCAGAGAGTCACAGAATGTCCTTTTCAGACGGATGACACCGTGCCCTTGTTTTGCTTGACCATAGAAGGCACCACAGGCCTGATCAGAAGGCCCAACACACCCTTGTGTGGGATATTATTGATGACTAAACTACAGCAATGGTTGGGACCCAACAGCTAGTCCCAATAGAGGTGCACATTGTAATTTACAAAAAACACACCTTCATGGAGTGCACTGCAATGTCAATGCGGCCCTCAAGGAGGGCATCATCGATCTCCTTGGTGAAGAGTCCCTTCCCGCCAATGTCTGCCAGCGGCTGGTTCAGGATCTTGTCACCAGTCGTCTTGATGATGCAGATCTCTAGGGCGCCCTCTTCCTGGAGGTCTGGGAAGGCTGCCTGCAGCAGGAGTACAAACGAATATTTTGAAATTGTCAAGAATGAGATGCAACTCCTGGTACAGAACATCAACAGATCCCCTTTTACAACTGTCTTTGAATAAGGAAGAATTAAATCGCAAAGGGAGCCCTCGTGCCTTCAGCAGATCTCTAGTCATGTATGCCTGGGCCAATGCCAAGGGGCTCCCCCTCGTCCCGATTTTGACGGTCTTTGTCCCAACTGCCGCTACTGCAAACACTTTGATGCTCCCCCTTCGGCATGCTGCGCTGCGGGGCCGTGAGTCATATAAAACTGCGTTGGATGGTCTGGACAGCACAAGAAGATTTAGTGCTGGCTTCTCCAAATCAATTCGGCTAAAAGCAGAAGAATGTACGATCACTTCAAAAACATACATTCACCACTTATAGACAGCATTATCGTTATTCACAACATCTTACCTTTTCAACAAGCAAGATGAGCTGCGCTCGGACAGCATCGACGCCTGCATTTTTGCAAATTTTATTTCCGAAACAAATTTACAATCCCATCCACTTTCAAAATAAATGAGTTGCTTCTTAGAAAGGAAAGATGTTACACCTTACTGAAGATCTGGATAAGGACTGCGAATGCGAGATTGGGTACATCGGACAGGCGGCGATGCCTACAAAAGGGTTCGTAAAGTAATAAGCTTCGAAACCATCACGCAGCAGCTCGCAGCATGCATCTTCACAGCAACGGGACATGAAACCCAGCACAGATAGAATATTCCGCAAGTGACACGAATAATCAATCGCTCTTGGACCCGAGGTTCGGCGACAAGGCAACAGGATGGTAAGTACCTGTCTTTATTCTTTCCATCCAGTCAATTCATTCTGTACGTCTCTTCTGAACAATTGATGTCATCGATGTGCTTCTGCTCAGAGCAAGAAACGTGGATTGTCCATAGAGGAGAAGAAGCAGAAGGTCCTCGAAATTTTTCACGAGTCCAAGGATGTCTTTGTCCTAAAGGTGAGCCTGGGCACTTGCTTTGAGAACAACACGCCTGCTTACCTCAAACAATTTCAAGTAAAGATGTTCAAGAACAGACGTGCCAATGCTGATCATGTGGCACCCCACAGGATCTGGAGAAATCGGCACCAAAAAGGGGAGTCATATCTCAGTCAGTCAAGGAGGTACTGCAAGCGCTTGTGGACGACGACTTAGGTGTGCTGCAATTGTCCTGTTTTGCATAGACAGGTGCACATGCTCCACGATCGCACAAACTGTCCTCAGGGCCCAAAATTGAACCATCACCTGGGGGATGCAGTGCACCAGGACCGCATTGGCGCGTCCAACTTCTTCTGGTCCTTTCCCAGTGAAGCTGCTGTGAAGGTAAGCTGCCAAAAAATATACTTTGCTGCCACTTGAATCTGCCAAGGAGGTCTCACAGAAATGACTGAGTGGGGGTGTTCTGGAATTGCAGCTCAAGAATGACGTCCAGCAGAAGACGCGGCAGCTGGCAGACCAAGAGGAGGAGATTGCCTTAATAGGAGAAAAGATACAGGAGAGCAGGAAAGGCAAAGAGGACTCGGTGAGCCATATTCTTCATGGACAGATTTGAACCCGTCCTAGAAGCAGCTCCTTTTGCATGCCTCGCTTTCTCGAGGAGAGGGAAGTGAAGGGCGTTTCCGTCGCAGGATGATCGGGCGGCAAAGCTAGCAGAGATGCAGCAGCTGGAGATTGAGCTGAGACTGGCCAAGCAGGAGTTGGCGCAGTATGCAGACAGCGATCCCCAAAAACTGGAAGCAATGAGTGAGCGTGCTCACCCACGTGTGCTGCACCTGAGATGCATCTGCCAATTTCAGCGGCAACCAACTCGACTGCGTCCAAGTATCTGCTGAACGACGGTGCTGTTGTTCTGCTGCAGAGAATGCTGTGGACGTTGCAAAGAGCGCAGCAAACAGATGGCTGGGTGCGTGGCTTCCTCTTGCTCTTCCCGTTTGTTTGCCATGCCTGCTGAGCAATCCTGTCAGGTGCTAGATATCTAGCAGAGCAAACGTTCAACTGGCACCGTGGGTCCAGTGGATTGCAGAACTATGATAGTTGCCTCGAGCTGCAAGGAATGCAATTTTGTGCACCTGAGCCATGCAATGTGGGTGCCTGCGCAGAAAACTCGTGGGCTCTGCAGACCTGGTGCAAGAAGCGATTTGAGGGCATGGAGGACTCCCTGGACTCTTTCTTCAAGGAGAATGGGCTAACAGATGACATAGACTACGTCACCTGATAGCCTAGGAAGGCTGTCAGCAGAAGTGAGACGCTGCATGGCAGATCAGTGTACCATAGAATGTACAAGACTGTACCCCTGCCAGAGTGCCAGGGAATAAAAGGCATGTGGAGACGAGTCATCCAGAAGTGAAGAAGGCCTGCCAAGGAGGATCTTTCGTATATTCAAGTTTAATCGTCCCTGCAGCCACTGCTCCCTCCAACTTGCTGTAACAATGTTTGCTGGCTTCCCATTTCATAACTCACTTTAACCTCATCAGCCGTATGAAGCCGGTCCAGGGATTTGCCAAGTGCAATAACGAGAAAACACAGCAGCAGCAAATCGGTGTGTTGTGATCATGAAACAGCGTAGGGGAGCTCCCACCAACGTGCAGCTAGCGCACTTGCATGCTTTGTCTTACATCTGTTGCAAACATTGCCTGCTGCCTCTATCTGCATGCGCGCCTGCTTCCACTGCAATATCGCATGCCATTAAACTCTTGCCTGCCGCTGTTTGTACCGAGGGACATCTCACATGACGTTAAGCCACACATAGGCGTCGCAAGAGGACAGGCTCAAGGAGCGAGCCTTTGTGTTGGCGGCGTCCCTAGGGAGCTGCGGGGCGGGACAACAACTTGAACCGGCTGGAGATATGGTAGCTCATGGTGGCAATAAGGGCCGGCGGCCGGCGGCGGCTGTGGAGGGTAGTTTGTGAGGGCCTCAACCGACATCCGGGGCTGCCCAGAGACCACTTCTCGATGGCTCTGGGCAGTCCCTGGGCTGCATAAGTAGTTCGGCAGTCAATGTGGCCACAAGGTTTGGGCGGACGGGAAGCCTGTCCCAGATGTATGAGCCCAATCGGATTGGGCCAACCCAAGGGGGGGTGACAAATCCTGCTGCAGAGCTGCTCACAGAGGAGGCGTTTGCGCAGCCATGCATCAGCGAGCACATGTACAGTACATTATTTAGCTTGTGGGAGCTTTTAATGCGCGCCGTCATGCAGGCCCAGCGTGAGCCCGAAATGGAACGCTGAGTCATGATCAGATCAGTCCGGTCTCATCAGTGACTCTTCGGATCTGAGGCACAGGTGTTGCACCAAAATATATAGGCTACGTAGCACTGTATACACTGCTATAATTACTGTGGGGCTCTTCCCTTTTCTCAGTCCTGATCATATTCGAATATTCGTCCATGCACAGGTAGGGTATCTTCCGAGGGAACAGTGCGCCTCCTTGGTGAGTAGGGAAAAGCAAATGACGGACATTTGCATCGCTTACGGTTACAATCCATGTGACGGTGTGATCCAATCAGTGACAGGCCTGATGTCAAATGCCCCTGATGACCTCATCGCTGATCCGCTCTCGGTACAGCCAGAGACCGTTCGGCGCGGTTCGGCGTCGTCCTGGACGTCCTGGACGACGCCGTACCAGTCGGCGATTTTACTCTGACATAGAGGTCCTTGCGAGGCTGTGTTCTGGGAGCTCGGCCAGGTTTGTACTGTAGTACGGCCGTTCTAGTCGTCACGTAACTTATAAGGCCCACTTTGGAAGATTGTGAGATCGGCGTGGGATGAAATAGATGTCGGAACTCAGTAGTGTGTTACCTACACATCAGTGGGTACCCAGACTGCCTCCAATGCGCAGCTTGACTGGAGCTTTTGTCTGGCGCTCGGCGTGCTGCGTCTGAAGGCACACGCAGCCCGGCCGCACGCAGTCCTACGCAGCAGCCCCACCTCGAGAGGCAAAGTGCTGAACAAATCCAGCCGTTTATTGTCCTACACTGGGGACAGGCTTGGAGCCATGATGCCTCGTCATTTTGGAACGGCTGTGCGACGCACGACGAGCTGCGTGTAGAAGAGCTCGCAGCCTCGTCCTACGCAGCGACCCGGCCGAGGGAAATACGGACAGCGCATAAAGCGTTTGCGCTTCTCTTCAAGACATTCGACAGGCATCGACTCATGATTTGGTGTCTCAGATTCTTCTCGACAGTCGACTTTCGGCGCGTGGGATGCGTCGCTGTGCTACTGGGAGGAGCTGGTAAGCCACTGCAGTGTTCTCTTGTAGATGTGCTTCTCTAGAGATATTTTTGAAAGCATTTGAGCACTCAGTGGCGGTGCCCATCAACAGGGACCGTATGCCTGGCCTGTTTTTGCCGAAGCCGTTGTCGCGCTCATGTGGTGCTCGACACAGAATTGTAGACAGCTGGCTTGCAGTCATTGAATTTAAATGCTGCACAAACTTCTGCGCGAAGATTAAGGACACCTTTGAGTTGTTTCTGAGGGAAGACTGACATGCTGACTGCTGACACGCTCACAGGCATCGACTGACGGTGCCGAATCAAAAGACAGGGTTGGGGCTCTTTCGCAGGAAGTTCCTTCCCAAAGACGGGCTAAATAACAAGAGCAAGGCTGACAGCTGTGGCATATGCAGGTGGGATTATTTACTGGGTGATAACGGATTACGTTGGGGCGCCCGTCTTCGATATTGTGGGGTGGAGCCTTATCGTCAGCCGCTGTACGGCGATGCTGATGCTCCCCATCTTTTCACTGTGTCTCTTTGCAGCCTGCCGCCGCACAATGACAATTTTGCGGTAAGCCGGATGCTCACGATCATGATAATGGCAACTGTCTCGATGTCTTCGGAATGTCGCTGAGATACCCCGAAGTGTCGGTGAGAATATCCCCAAGCGATGAGGTCCAGCAGAGGCTCGAGTGAAGCTATGCATGGGAATGCTACTTTGAGTGTCATGCTCAAGCTGATTGTGTTCAGGCCCAAGCACCTACGAAGTGATGTCGGATATGGCATTTCGAGGCTTGCCAAGTACTTGCAGCCTGTTCACCCAGAGTCTTCCACTGTGCAGGAGCACGCCCCTGGACTACATCATTCCCTTTGATGATGCAGTGAGCTTTCATCGATGGATGGGAGGCATCGGGGCTTTTCTGGCTGTCCTACACTCTATCACCCACATCGCCAACTTCATATAGTGTGTCTCTCTTCTCACCCCGGGAGTGCCTAAACGCTGACCCTTCCAACTAGAGTGGTCCGCACGTAGTCACTTGCTTGAGCAAATCCTAGTCTCTGACCTTCATCTATTCTGTGAACTTGCTGTCGTTTCGAGCTCTCCTTTTGCAGCTCGGTTAACATCTGGGCAGGCCATAACATGACTGTCCCACCTTTCTCAGGTGCTCCTCTAGATTGGGCGGACTAAAGACTGATGCAGCACGCTGTGTAATTTAGTCATGTAGAGAAGTTTGTGCATGTCTGTGCATGTGGATGAGCGCGCATTATGCGTCACCCTTTGCACCACATTGCTTCTGCATGAGGCATTCCTGCTGCAGGCATTGAAGCACAAGGGCTTTGTGGCATTGATGATCAGCCATGCTAACCCTCATCGGCGCATGCAAAGGGCTTAGAAATTATGTGTTTATTCGCCAGCGCCAAAAGGGAGGTCTACTTCTCGGAGCTGTACCTCAAGGCTCCTGGTGCAGCTGCCGCCTTGGTGTGGAATCCTGCCATAACCGCGACAGGATGCTGCATGCTTCTGGCATTGTTCCTGGCCCTTCCCTTTGCGCTGCAGTGGCCAAAGCGGGCCAGCTGGCTGCAGAATACCTCGCTTGGCCGGGTGTGCCTTTTGCTCTATGCCTGTTGCTTGCTGCCTGCGCGTACTCTCCAGCATGCAGTATTTTAAGGCTGATACTCTTACATCCCAAGTGATAGTGCTCACACTAGCGGCAAATCGTGTCATGCTCTTGCTACAATGTCAGGGACTGGATGATGGTCATCTGCTCCGGGTCATTTCTGCAGAGGCTGGCAATGTATGTCCCAATTTTGGGGTCTGTGCAGTGAGAGGTTTGAATTTTCTTGGACCATGCTGGTGCATGGCAGTGCAGAGTGAGAGGCTGCTAGCAAGCTTGCGAGCAGCATTCAATTTTGCCGCGAGGGGTCAGCCTGAGAGGAGATGTTTCGATTACGTTGAGAAAGATGAGAAGATCAAAAAAGGCATTCTGGATTTGTTTTGCCTGTGCGCAGGTGCTGAACAACTTCACAGCGTTCTACGTGAGCCACCAGATCTTCTTTCTGGTGTTTGTGCTGCTCTTCATGCTCCACCCGGTGCCCAAGTTCAGCCACGTGCGCGGCAAGCGCCAATTCCTGCCCATTCCCTACTCATGGGTGCGCTCGTTTTCAAGCTCAATTTAATCAGCCAGCTGAGACCTCGTTACATGTCATTTTGGGGCATTGTGCAGCTTGTCCGCTAGGCTGCTGCTTTTTCAATCATGCACTGCTGCATTGTGGCACACCCTCGCAGCTCAGATTCAGCAGATTCCTTGACCAAAACAGCTTACGATTTTTCAGGTCTGCCTTCATATTCCAATAGACCTGGCATGCCTCAGTGTGTGCGAAAATCCATGTAGGCTGCCTGCCATTGCCTGATGTTCACTTACTAGTCTGTCTTGTGCGTCCATAGGCTGCAGTGCAAAGTGGCAGACCTGTCAGTGATGTGGCAGAGAGACAGGGACTTTTTTCTTTTGTTTTCTTTGCCAGCCAACAAGCTGACGAGGTGTCTTGGGGTGCAGATGTGGATTGCCTGGCCGTTTGCACTGTACATTGGAGAGAGAATCTACGGGCTGTTCCGAGGTCGATCCTGGGACACCCAAGTGATGGGTGCCTCCATCCTAGACCCTGGCGTGCTCACTCTTGAGCTGTCAAAGCCACCTGGCTTCTCCCACATGTGCGCTCCCTGCTTTATTATGAAAATGTCATGACAGCTGCCAATCTTGGACCCCAACACTTCCTGACACCATGTCCTGACTTGTTACTATAGTATGGCTGAGCTGAGGGCTTCCTGAGGTGTTACATGACTGGTTGATAGACCAGCGTTTTGTTTGTCTGGACTTCAACACATGTGACATTGTGATTTGTTGATTGGGCTGAGGGTTGCAGGTTATTTTTGGTGCCCGGCTGGTTGGCAGAAAAGTCCGAGTAAGGTGTTCCAGGATTTTTAGTTCTGAGTATTTGTCTGGGGTGCAGACCTGGGCAGTACGTCCTGATCCAGTGCGGTGACATCAGCAAGTACGAGTGGCATCCCTTCACGCTGACATCAGCGCCCGACGACAATTTCCTCCAGGTGCGTCCTGTGACGAATTGTGTCCACATTCAAATCTTTCAAATTTAAATTAAAAGTTTAGCTGCAGTAGGTGTGCTTCTGCAGGTAAGTCCTTGAGTAAATAAATGCTAGTCACAGCCGAGCCTTAGTGTGAAGTCCAATGAAGAGTGTCCTGCTGCCCTGGTCTGGCCTCCGGCCCTCTGGGCGCCATTTTTGCAAGATCACACCGGACGAGGGATAGCAAGTGTGCCAGAAAGCCTGAAATTATCCTTACTGCCCTGGTGCGCACCGTAAGAGTGTGCCCTGTCTTATCAAACCCGTTCACCCGCCAAATTAGAGGCTCTGTTTCTGTTGGAGCAGCAGTTAAAGTGAACATTTTCCTGTGCGCAGCTGCACATCGGCAATGCTGGGGATTGGACTGGGGCGTTGCATGCGCGCTTCTGCGCGAGCATCCAGGTGACTCACACGGACAAGGGGGCTCTCATGCAGTCTCTGGCCCAGTCGCTGAAGCTTCGGAAGCAATCTGCCACGGAGGGGCGCCTCTCTCTGGGACCCAGGCTTTCCATGGCCACCTCCATGCAGGCAGGCCAAGATCTCACTTGCTGAACGACACTCAATTCCATGGTGCTGTGAAAAGCTGCAGGTTGCATGGATTTGAGAGTGAGCCAGAACTCCACGAGTTGTGGTTTTTGCTGCAAGGAATTCACGGTCCTGATTGTATGATACTGCTGGTGAATGTTGGGCATTTCAATCACAGCTGTAGTGCTCGCCAGCATTGACAGGGGGGTCGAGCTTTGGCTTGCTGAGGCTTCCTTCCTCTAAATATGTGTGGATGCTCTGCAGGTGGTAGACGAGAGCAGTATGCAGCCTGAGGCTATACCAGAATCGGGGAGCAGTGACGGAGGAGAATCTCCAGGCATCAGTCAGCAAGACAGCGCAATGGAATTTCACCGTGCGCAGAAGACGTGATTTTCTTCCTCCGTCCGCGCATGCACTCAAAACTCCTCATCACTTAGATCTAAAGTTCAGGCCCCTTTGACTGGAATTCACAGTAGGACGGCAGCTTCCAATGGCTGAGCTTTTCCTGAAGCGTTTGTTATGCTCTGTTCCTCATGATCACGGTTGCCTTGCTTCACCTCTCACCCTAGCATATCAAGTGACAAAACTGTGCTCATGTGCAGGCTGGAGCAGCCAAAGAGCCCTTCCAATGCACCTCAGGTCACCAGTTCTTCCCCGCACAAGCTGCCTGAGGATCAGTCAGGAAGTGCGCACCCTGGAGTTCCCACTGTCCAGCCTTCCGATGCGCCAAAGCAGCTGGATTCTGAGATGACGGATTTCATCAGCCAGAACATGGGCAGCCGCCGGCCGCGCGCCAGGGTGTCTCTGTCAAGCGAGAAATCTCTGTCTAGCGAGCGGGTCTCCTCCGAGTATGTGATCACCATCCGCGAGTCACCAGACACGGTACACTGTCATATCAAACTTCTTGAGATCAGTTCTTCTTGTATCCAGATTTTCTCTGAGTGCTTGTGTTGGCTCTTTGAGCAATAGCTTTATCCCTTGTCTCTGCTCTCCCAGGGCATGTATGCGAAGGTCTGAGAAACTACCAGTAGACAATCGTGCTAATTTTGTGTCAAGCAAACCCCTGTCCGTCCTTGATGCATCCTCATGAGCATCACCATGAGCAATTACCGGCCCTGACATTTCTGCTTGCAAGTGCTTCAGACATGCCATTGGTCGTGCTCTTATGCATGTTATGCGCTCTGCGTCAGGAGGTCAAGGACCTGTGCAGCAGCACCCACCAGATCGCGCCGGTGCCGTCAAAGTCCTACATCTCCTACATGCCATCGACAGAGGCGGAGTCGCAGCTGCAGCGGATGCAGAGCATGCGGCGGCGGGAGAGCAGCCGGGCGTGGGAGGGCGTTCCTGCCCCTGACATGGCTCGCAGCATCCTGCAGCGCATGAGCAGCAACAAGCTGCGCCGCCTCGAGTCCATGCTGCAGCGCGCTTCAACACTCAGCGCTCCCGCACAAGTGAGCTGCAGCGTTCTGAGGCCTTGCCTGTCAACAGCCAGATGGCTGGCAGGCTGCTCCTTATGAAGTTTCCTTGCGTACAGCTCTCTCAGCATTGGTCTGCACACAGGAATTTCGCAAGGGTGGAAGAGTTTCCAAAGGCACATGTTCAATTCCTCGTCCTTGCTCTACATTTGCACCGGTGGTCCAGCACTAGAGTGGCAGAGTACAGTTTTCAGAAAAAGCCAAGGATGCATATGAATCAGCAGGACGTCTGTGTGACGCCTGCAATCTAGCCCTGGGCTGCCAAATTGGGCAGCAGTCATTACCATGCAGTGTGCCAGCTGGAATCTTTGCTGATGTCACGTCTCACCTCATTGCAGGCGCCCCGGCTGATCATCGACGGTCCCTTCGGGGCCCCCACGCAGGAGCACGCCAAGTTCAGGAAGGTGGTGCTGATCGGCATGGGCACGGGCATAGCGCCCATGCTCTCCATAATGCGCGACACCCTCCACCGACTCGCAGCCCTGCCCGACGACCCGCCAGGCGGCCTCAAGGTACAGTCCTTCACCAGCAATATCTTTTCAAGCATAGTTGCACCATTCGGTCAGAACACTTTTTGGGGACCGTATATACGGCCGAATATACGGTCATACGGTATTAAAATATACGGAATACGGTCAAAAACGGCCTATTTTGGCCCAAAACACCGAATATACGACCGAATATTCACCGTATGCCGAATGGCCGAATCCATATGGTGCAACTATGTTTTCAAGCCTCGCCTGGCAGATACTGAGCACCGTGCCCACGATTCATCGGGTCTTGCTTGTATCAGGCGAGTCCACCTTGTTGTACAATGGGAAGGTTTTGGCAGCCTGAAATTGCACCTTGTCTGCAGACGCACCTTGCCTCTTCGCAGGAAAAAAACGTGCAATGAATAATCATCTTAATGAATTTCTTCGAGAGTCTCTATAGGAGCAGTGAACTCCACAGGCTGCACAGGTCTGTGCCGCAAATGCAATGCAGCCCTTTCTGTGGTCTGTGCTGTGTGACGTAGGCTTCCTGTGCAAAAAAGCCTCAACAGCAGCATCTATAGCATTAGCAACAAACCCAGTAAGCTCTGGCTGCGCTGCTCAGGCAGGAATCACTGCCATGCGATGCAAGTTGCCTGATCTGACAAGTCCAGGTCAGCGATGACCTGGCACGCAGGCAGACTGCCAACAGGACCACCCTAACTCACTGTCCAGCCATCAACTGTCCAGCCATCTACACCTAAATACCAAATGTTGATATCAAATGCATTGGCTGGCGCAGGCTGATGGGCAGACGGAGACGGTTGAGCAGCGCAAGGCATACATGCATTGGGTGGTGCGGGACCCGCGGGCTGCCGGCTGGCTCAAATACGAGTTCGAAATCATGAGCCTGCTGGACCTCACTGGGGACGTCTTCAAATCACACATCCACATCACCGGAACGAGCGCCGAGGTATGACCATCCCTGATGCAAACTGGTAATGTCATAAGTTTCAATTTTGGCCGGTCCGCGAGCTCTGCTAGGGCTTGACGGCCATGCCACTGACCAATTTGTTCTGTCCAAATAGACAAGCTATTCCGGGCTATTGAAGATGTCTTCATCTGCTTTCGTTTGGTTTCAACTTTTTAATGCTTGGTTCAAGCGCAGATTTTCGGGCTCGGCGAAGAACGGAGGACCATTTAATTGCTGCTACAGATCCTGTTTAGCTTTGGCTTGAGAGTGCTGTTCAAAGGGGTTGAACTCCTGCAAGGAAACTGAGCATCCGGGGCTAGCATGCATTTCAAAGGTGTGCGTATGCAAAGCGCAGAGTCTGTCCAAAGACAGCGCTGTATGACGGATCTCTTGACAGATGGAGTGGTACTGCAGGAGGTCAATTCGCCCAAGGCGTGGGAGCCTGACCCGCAGATACACTCCAATGTGGTACTCTCGAGCGGCAGGCCAGACTTTGAGGCCATACTCAAGGGAATCCAGGTCAGCCCCAAGCCTCATCATGCTGGCCTGAGACTGCACCTTCACTGAAATCTTGGGGGTGTTATCTGCTTTGGCAGACCTGTCCAACCCCAGTCACAAGGGACCAATCCTTGACGAGGCTTTTTGCTTTGGAACAGAAGCTTCCTCAAGCTAGTTTTGGTTCAGTTGCAGAATTGAAGGGCAAAGAGTTTCGCTTGCCAATTGTCTTTGCAGGTAATGCCAGTGCTTCTTGAAGATAGAAAGGAAGTGCAGCGAATGGCACATTGCCAGGGTAATGGCGTGTGCACCCAGGAATGAGTATGTTGGGTGCTTGTGACAGGCTGAAGTCGGCAGGGCTTGCGTGGGAGTCTTCCTCTGCGGCCCTCTGCCAGTGAGAGGCGCTCTGAGGAAGCTGTGCGCGAAACTCACAAAGGCCGGCGACACAACCTTCAGTTTTCACGCTGAGCATTTCTGATGCACCATTTTCCGAAGTCAGTCAGTCAGGCAGTCACATTACATCGCATCCAGCCAGCCAAGTACTTCAACATTGAAAAACTCTGAACGCCTATAATGGTCCGTTACGGACCCAACTTCCATGCACAGGGGGACGCCTAAGGCGCCCCCATTAGGCGAAGGGTAGTTCCCCCTTTTCTGGGGAATGTCCTGCCGTGCAGGAGGATGCAACTTTTGTCATTTCTCCAGCAGAGAGACAGAGCGAGGGGAGAGAGCACTGTTGCTTCTGTTTCAGCCACTAGTGGCCCATGAGAAGTCTGACCATCATTTAGCTTCAGCAGAGCGATATGTACCGGAAGTAGTGACAAAAAATTAGCAAAACACCAGGCCAGAGATTTGGTTTCCATGAGGCGGAAGGGCTCAGGCAGTGCAATCTGGGCCATGGGACCGCATTCAGTGTGCATGGCAGGGACGAGCAATGATGACAATATTGGTTATCACGTGCAGTGCTGCTAGTGTTTGTTTCAGATTTTGCTGCTTCACTGAGACGTTGTCGCAGAAAGCCAACTTAGAATCCCCGGTTTTACTTTTTATTCGTCGTGGGAAGCTAAGTAAGTTGCTGCTCCGGCGTGGCATGATGTCCCTCACTAATGGAGGGCTCCTTTCTGAGCTGTTCAGCTATTGTTGGAAGGGTGTGGGTCAGTCGCGCGAAGCCAGCTTAGCCTCCCCGGTTTTTAACCTTTTTGCGTGAGAAGGAGCGGTTATGTATTTTTTCGATGGTGCGGGTGTTAGATCACCATAACATCGGGGGCTCGGCCAGAGCGGCGCTCGCCAATTTGCGGCCCGCCCGGCCTGGTCTAGAATGTCTACAGAATACTCCACAAGTGCGTTAATGAAGGAAAGTTTTTGTGTGATACTGATATTCTTTCAGTGCTCGGGCAGAGCCGCGGCAGGTGAGGGGCAGAAGGTTCTTTCTTGTGTTCAATTCTTGGGCTGAGAAAGTGGTGGAGTTGTGGGTAGTAAAGGCATACGTATGCGCTATAATTTTTCTTATATCATATCTTTAGATATGTACAGGATGTAGGCTTACTTTAGATGTCTAGTAGGTTAGTTTCTTCACCATATGAACACAACGTTGTGTAAACGGTTTATGTCGACAGACGTCTCGGACGCTGAATAACCAGCATGCATGCATGGATTTGCTAGCCTTACTCCGTTTTTGCAAATTTGGATCTGTGAGCACAGATCTACTGCCGCAACAGCACATACACATACAGGCATGTCACTTACACCGTGCATAACATATACATACATGAACAGCACCTTTCAGAGGTGCACCTAGAAAACACCGCATACCTTTGTTCTGGAAAACTTGCAGGTGGAGGGCTGCTCAGGCAGCTTGCACAACATAAGGTCCCCTTTCAACAACTATACTCAAAGAATTGCTTTTGCAACCAAGTCACTGGTGAAGTATCCCTGCAGCCAATATCTCCCAGAAAGCTTGCTGCAGCAACATCCCTCAATCGCCAGGTCTCAAGTGACTAACCCTCATCAGCCAAAGCACACACAGCAAGAAGGAAAGGCATTACGTAACGCCAATTTACTTGAAAGAATACATTGCAGGTTGCCGCAGTGACAAACGTAACTATGCCATCTCGTGCAAACGCTCAATTGCAATTGCAGCTTGCTACTCTCACACACGCCTCTCTCAACAAAGAATCATTGCGCTGTCTCGCCATGCTCAGCAACCGTCTCATTGCTCCACAAATTGCCCCAAGATATCAACTGATGCTGCCCCAATATTGATGGCCCATCAATAAGTGTTTGATGGGCCAAAGAAGACGGGAAGAATTCTGCGGCTCTGTGCGCTCAATTGGTGCGGCCCCACATCAGGACCTTTGGAAGCTTTCGCTTGCTCTCGCGGATTGTCTGAGAAGCCATCTTGGTCAACTTGCGCAGATTGCCTGCCGCCTCCCTCTGCACACGCGCCTGCTTACCCTGCAACACATCACATAGCAAAGGAGTTGAGCCACCGGATGCATGGTAAATCTCAAAGAACCACTCCCCATCCTCTGATCAGCTCACCATCAGCCGCTTGACAAAAGCTCAGAACCCATACCATATTTTCAAACCCCGTGGAGACCACCGAACAGCGGATAATACCTTGCCGCAGACAAATACAGCGCATGTTCAGAGCTCCAAAGGTCCCAAACACAAATTTCAAGGATGACACTCAATCTCTCAAGTGGTGCATTACCTGCACAGCGCGGTTGAAGGCGGCTTGGCGAAGCTGCCACCAGGAGATGGTGGCAGAGGCATTTCTGGGGATGGGCAGACGGTCAAAGTCGGGGCCCAGCTCGTCAGTGATCTGCGCCTCTGTCAACCCCCCAGACCTCTGCGAGCCGCTCAGGCCGCCCTCCAGCCATGTGTCTGTGCCCAGCACCTGCACAGCGCGGCTCCTCAGCACTATGACCCCCTCTCACCATGCAAGCTAATGAAGGTAATGAGACACAATCTCAGCATGGCAGGGCCCAGCAGCAAAAACTCTGAGGAAGGGCCGGCATCTTTGCAGCACATCTCCCCCCACCTTGGTGAGCCCTCATAAAAAGTCACCGCTGTGACTCACCACAGCAATGTGCGTGGTTCAATGATTGACGTATTGCCAGCTAAGACTGCTCCAAAGTGCAACAGTTTGCACAGTCTACAAGAATCGGGGTAGGATGCTTTCAAATCAGGCACTGCTCCACTGAGTGCATCAGGTGCACAACAAGGATCATTTGATATAGCCCCATAGAAACGCCTTTATGCAGGACGACAACTGTGGCACGAGAAAAGCTACAAGTGCATTTCTCATCCAGTAGAAAGAGCAGTCTTGAAGCAGCTCTTGTGTACCCAGGGTCACCTCCCACATGAAGGCATCTCTGTGATTGTCAAGGATGTGATTTACACGGCGATGGCGAAATCAGAGAGCGCGCACCCGGTCAGCCGCATCCCCTGCGCGGCGCGAGAGCGAGTTGAGCGCGGCGGTGATGCCGCCGCCGAGGGCTGGGTGTGCGGCGGCCGCGGAGGCGCTCAGGCGCTTGCGCGGCGCTGCCTGCATCAACGAGCACACCAGGTCCCACGGCGCGCCGTCGTCCAGATCCAGCATCGCAAAGCCCTCCGTGTACTCCCTGCTGTTCCTCCTCTCCTGCAGCACCAAACATGCCATTTGATGTATGAGTCCGCTGTGCAGCACCAATCTATGCGGCAACGCACAGTTAAATGGAACATTGTTCACATGCCAAGTCAGCATCGTGCAGTATGAAGCAATCTAATGTACTGCAATGCTCCAAATAAGCCCTGATACAGCTGCACTCTGCTCAGAGGCCAACAAGGGGCTGTGCATGAAAGCAATGGGGTTCTGCTCGGGGCAGAGCAGCGCTGTCCACAAGAGAATACACGTCAAATGGAGCACGAATTCTGAGCCTATTCCTTCACCTAAAGGAAAAGCATAGAGCTGGACATGGGCAGCAAGGAAACAAAGGGGCACCTGCTGGGCGCGCCAGGCGGGCATGTCGTAGTTGCACTGCTCGAGCTTGCGGCGGAAGGCAATGAGTGCGGAGTCGGAGCGCAGGGCGGGCATGCAGGCCTGCAGCAGCATCACGCCCGCGCTGTACATGTCGAAGCGGTCTGGGTTGTTCAGCTGCCACAGGATCGGCGACAGCGTGGCCGCCACCGGGATCGGCGGCGCGCGTGGCGTCTGCGCGCACATCGTGACACACATAATTAGTGCAGAGTAGTAATCCTTGCTTAGTCAGCGCCCTGAGAGATACCAGGCCGGCCGGCATGACAGCATGCGCAGGGCCACCACATAATCCTACACTGTTTTTGCACTACCTTATAGATTTATGTGGGCACGCTGAGCGTGCGATCATGATCCAGCCTCCCCGTGACCCAGTGCTCACCGAACACGAGATGCATTCACGACAACAAATGAGTTGCAGAAGTAGAACTGATACTCATGTGACAGATGGCGAAGAGACTTGCTAATCAGCCAGAATGTCCTGTACCACACTGCAAGTCAGCGCACATGCCAGGATGAGGTACGAGAGTCTCAGGCGGAAATCCACAAAAACAGCATCGGGGGTTCCTCCCCTCAGCAGGTTTCTAGAGCTGTATGGTGTTTTCATCATCGACTCTTCCTCCCTTTCTGCATGACTACACCTTTAATACGACTGGGCCAGCCAAAACTTTTCAGTTTTCTCTGCTTCCTTCGTTCCCTTTGAAATGCAACACAGAGAGCCGCGCACCTGGGTTGACATGATGTACTGCTCGGGGGGCGCGTAGCGGGGATCCAGCAGGAACTCGTTGGGCACATAATTGATGCCAATGCGCAGGTCTGCGGCCGCGCCCAGATCGATCAGCTTGGCGCGGCGGTCGGGATCACTCAAAATGACGTTCTGCGGCTTCACGTCCCGGTGCACGATCCCCGTCGCGTGGCATGCCTGTAGCGCCTCCATCATCTGCGTGTACAGGGTCATGTAATAGTTTAGCAAAATGACTACGGTACATGTGAGTACTGTCATGTATGGACATTCTCCTGCAGCAGAAAAATGGGGTTAGCCATGGCATGACGAGTATGAGTGCCTACATGGCTCCCATGCCATTGCTACGAGAAGTTGGTGCCATTGGCATCCCCTCGATATCAGCCCTTCCATAACCAGAAGGCCAGTCCCGGTCGAGTGTCTACTTTGCCGCGAGGAGGGTGCATCTTGAATGGCACATGCAGATGTGCTTGTCCATAAGAATTTAAAGAAGTGCAGTGAGAGAGTGGTGCAGATCATGAGGTGGGAGGCGGACCTGCTGCATGATGACGCGGAGGGTGATCCAGCGGCGGCGGGGGCTTCTGGGCAGATTGAGCTCGCGGCCGAACAGCACCGGCTCCAGGTTGTACGGCCAGTCCTTCTTCTGCATCAGGTCGTACAGCGTGAAGTCGCCCTCGTACTGCCACACCAGCCACAGCGGCTCCTGCGCAGACACCGGTGCTGGATTGGCTTGTTGTTCTTTGTTTGTTCGTTTCAAGAATCCTGTTATTGATTCACACTTCCCCCAATCTTGCGGAGGGGACTGACAGCATGTCAGCTGCCGTCTCGTCCACATTTACTTTGCATTTGTTGCCAGGTGTCTCACTAGCAGCAGTCTCACCAGTACAACCAATCCCAGGTTGCACGGCTCCTTATTCCCACCTCCGCAGCATAAGGCAGGAAGCTGACTACAATCTCACGAGTAATGCTGAGGGAAGGTCAGCCTTGAACTTGCCAAATTGGCATGATGTTGCCAACGTTGGCATTTTGCCGACGGTCGTTCGGCAACATTTTGCCGGACGACCGTCTCCCAACATCAGCTGAGCTAAGCTGGGTAATGCTTCCGATGGTGAGTTGTGGCATAATCACATCAGAAGGAAATTGCACGGGTTGAGGTGCATATCAACTCACCGGCTTGCCACTATTTTGCCTATTGCCGTCCTCGAAGGCGGTGATGAAGCGAGCAAAGCAGCTGGGTGCTGCCCTCATCAGCCGCTCGTTCATCCATACCTCTGCCTCTCCAAACTCCTTTGCCTGATGCATTTACAAACAATTCTTACTTGCGGTGCATGGATGTTCTTAAGGCATGCAATGCAACAGGATATGCAGGAACAGCTGCTGCGCAGGCCTGCCAAGAGGTGTTAGCAAGAGCCCACCTTCTTAACAACCACAGGCCGTGGTTCACCAGGCTCCTCGTCATCAACGAGGTCTGCTCGATACACAGTCCCAAAGCCGCCCGTCGCCAATTTCTTTCCCAGACGGATGTTTTCCTGCAGGCACAGAAATGCCCTTCAGTATGACTCTTTGCATGCCGTCATCCTGTAAAGTGTAGCCTGAGAGTGTCACAGAGTCTGGACCATGTTGACAGATGGCAACAAATTACCTTGGTGTAGGTTTTCGTATTTGTCAGGCGCTGGAATTTGTCGAGAATGTAGTAATCAATAGCGCCAGCCAGCACACCTGTCAGACACCACAAAGCAGGGTCAAGCACCTTGCCGCACGCCTCAGGACACTATCCATGATGCTTGAGTGCTAAAGCGAAATCTCGTGCTCTTCATACCTGGCTTGGCAAAGAGGTAAGCGATGACAGCTGAGACCAGGGCGACGCCTTGTGGGGTTACACCTCGCTGTTCAAGGCGCAATACTGGATCCAAGGTACTGCACCACAGATGCACGATGTTTATTGGAAGCTTTCTCTGTGGATGTTGATGTCGCACGCCTTGTACATATGAGCAATAAAGTCATGCCAGAGTTCCCACAGTCCTTTCTGCTCCACCCTGTCAAGCGTACTTACCGGCTGCAGGCACATCGTGCTAAACAGAAATACCGAACAGTGCGTTTCAAGGTAGATCCGTTATACGAGAGAAATCGAAGACGCACCTTCTGTGCACCACGTCACCACAGTTCATGTTGTGGCAAGGCATCACCACACGCTCGTAAGCGAAAAACAAGTGATCCATCATGGGCGCCAGCATGTCCTGCAGCTGATCTGGCGACAATGCTGCCAAGAGACGGCTTGCTGTCCTCCTCTGTGACTTTTGTGCAGTACGCATTTGGGAGCGTTTGTGGGTCGCAGGGGACGGAACTGACAGGGGCCTTGCCCGACATGGCTGCACAAAACTGCAACTGCAAGTGCCTGCTCGCGATTGCATTGAAGACTGATCAGGCTACATATAAAAAAGCCCCAATCCTGGATGAGCAGAACCTCTTGGAAACAACCTGAGAGCCAGTAGGCCGAAACAAAGATGCAGAACAAAGGTTCTGTGTATGCAAATGTGAATCGACGTTGTTCCAGGACCTTCCCCTGTTGCTGCTCGACAACTCGATTTCAACCACAAGGTAGAAGATTTTGCTGAATAGCTCGCTCAGATCTGGGCGTCCATTCGACGGCGATCTTCTGATCCAGGCCTGGAAGAAGGTGTTGGAATGAATGCTGGGGCAGCCTCAACGTGCTCAATTCTAATTGGCAAAAAGCACCAAAGGTTTTCGGGTGTACCCAGATCTCAAGCTCCTCTAAGGCCGGACCTGAAGGCAGTCTAGGCCCAGTAAGCTGATCACAAAGATATTTAATTATTAACTAATAACATTCGTGTCGGTTTGGTTTGCAACAAAATCAACGATGCTGCCAAATATAGGTCTCAACAGTTCACGTCCATTCTCTCAGACAACTCATTTCTCTCAGACATGCGTCATGAATGTCGCTCTGCAACACCGCTGGTCCGTCTTCGAGATACTACAATCTTATCTGGGAGTGCCAGGCCTTGTCCTGCGAAGTTGGATGAATGCGAAATGCCACGCCCCTGCCAGACAGCTGCTTCAAGCCAAAAGCTCATGCAGGAATTTGCCGCCTGCGTGATTTTTCATCCCAATTGCAGTTCAACAGTGCTTAATCGTTTCCCTCCACAGCTGCTGCCCTCTCGAGCACCAGGACAAAGCCTGCCACATCTCCTCTTCCTGGCAAGCCACGCTTTTGCCCCCAACAAAGCCGTTGCGGCTCTCAGAGGCTGGCGCCGGTCTTGTAGAGGTCTGGGCGCTTTGACACATTCTGGGCCCAGAGCTCCCTCACGATCGCAAAGCCCATGGGGATGGCCACGTCGGGGCGCAGGAAGTAGGTCTTGGGGCGCATGTTGGTCATCACCTCGGCCCACTTGGTCATCATGGAGTCGCCCACGCGCTGCATCTCGTTCGCGCATGCGTCCAGCAGGATCGGGTACTTGTAGATCAGCTCGGCACCCTTCTTGGACTGCACCGCACCCCACCAATATTGCATCAGTTCCTAGTATTGCAAGCCAGCCCTGGAGCATTGCCGCCACCTGTTGTACTTGATAAACCCACCACAATAGAGAAGCTGTGCACGACCAAGCAAGCCGCCGCTCTGAGAGCTGTGCATCCAGAAGCAATTTGCCTGCCAAAACATTTGCCGCTGCCCAGAGCCTCATCCTCTGAGAAACCGTTCATTACGATGGAAAATATAAATTAATTACAGCATGACTTTGTCTTGGGGAAGGATCTTCACCCAGTGGGCAATGTCCTCTTATCCTATGCCGCTGACACAAGACAGCAACATGGGCATTTTAAGATAGGGGCGCACGTAGGCAAAGTCGTGGCCGAAGGCCTTCATCCAGCGCTGCTCGTAGATGCGCGTGGAGAGCTTGGAGTAATCACCAGCCGCGCGCATGTCCAGGATGGTCTGCGCCGCCGCCTTGCCCCCCTGCACGCCACACACATCTATCCCGTCTAAGCCCATTGAAAATCACCGCCAACTTTCTGAATCCTTCTAAAAAAGGCTCCTCGAGCTCGGCATATGATATGCTCCCGACCTCCAACTTGCTGTCTGCTTTCCGCTTCCTGTACCTGGCTCTTCTGTGCTATCAATGAGCCTCCAGACAGGGCTCAGCCTGCACCCATTTCTCTTGGCCACATCATTCAAGAATAAAGGCACTCCACCTACGAGCATCAGAAGTGCATGCAGCCTGAATTGATAGGACCAGCAGGGCGCACCATGAGGGCGGTGTGGATGCCCTCGCCGGTGAGCGGGTCGATGTGGCCGGCGGCGTCGCCGATGATGAGCAAGTGGTCGTCGTAGGAGGAGGGAACGCCCTGGGAGCCCAGGCGCAGCGCGGCGGCCTTCATGCGCTCCACCTTGGCGTTGGGGCCCACCGCCTGGCTGATGAAGGGGTCGCTCTTCAGCGCGCCCTCATGCAGCCGCTTCAGATCCGCCTCCTGTGCCGAGGAGTTCCCACTCTCAGACTATCGATACTGAGAAGGGCACCGTGTTGGGGGTACAGAATTTTAAACTTGAGAGCGCAAGGAGCACAGACTGCCAAGTTGCGTGCCGCTCTTGATGCTGAGACAGCTCCCTGTCAGCTCCCTGTCAGCATGGCACCGTGGCCTTACCGTGGCTTTTCAAGCCTCAAGGATGCACAAAAGCCAAAGTTCCAGGGATGACGTTGTGCTCCCCTGTCAGATCACTGCTTCTTGCTTGCATGGTCGATCACGCTTGCTGATCATGGCTGGAGTGAGGAGGGAGAGGAGGACTCACAGAGACGTCGCCGCACATGCCGTCCTTGCCGCACGGGATGAGGTAGTAGCAGAAGTTGAGCTCGTCGTTGGGGTGCCTGAAGATGGCCGAGTAGCCCGGCAGCGACTCCCTCTGGTAGAAGCACACGCCTGCACCCATTGAAAACAACCTCGTGACCACAACCAACATGCAGCCTTTGTAGAGTCACAGGGCACCTGTGCAGTCTCGATAGTTTGCTCATCAACATGCAGCCTCTGCAGAGTAACATGGTCACTGTGCAGTCTCATTAGTCTTGCTCATCAAATGCAGACTTTGTAGGATAACATGGCGATGTGCGCTTCAATCAGACTGTTTGAGGTAGATGTGGTTGTGGGTGAGCACCGTCAAAGTCCACGTTGTGGGTGCCGCCCTCAATGAAGGCTCGGCTGCAGACGCCCTTGGGCGGCTCTGTGCAGTAGCCCATCTGCATGGCCAGCTTCGAGGTCGCGCCGTCCGCAATGACCAACACCCGCCCCTTCACTGTCTTCCCCTGTGTTGCCCACAGACATGTCAACCCAGCACATGCAAGGCGATCGCGAGACTCCAGGAAAAACACTTTGCCGCGATATGAAAGGACCTCTGGGATGTGTGAGCATGGGGTTTGCACGCACCCCAGTTGACTTGACAGTCCACAGGCCGCTCTGCTTGTTGAAGGTGGGGTTCTCCTTGCCGACCTCAAAGCCCTCCTTGAGCTCTGCGCCGACATCGCGAGCCTTCCATGCAATCCTCTTGTCCAGGTTGGTGCGCTTGACTGCACAAGCTGCTGCACCTCCTAACCGCTCCTTCGACTGGCCTGCACGTGACCCTCTCGTGTTAGCATTTGCAACAAGGGATACATGCAAAAGAACAGCACACTCTGCTTTCACATGCACGCCCTAATAAGTGATAGGGAGCTGGTGCATGCTGGCCCCTCAAAGAAATGAGTGACGGCACGCACCGATGTATGTGAGTCCTGAGGGACTGACGAAGCCACCAGAGTCTGCAAAGTGAGCCTCATTGTTGTCCACGAGCTCTTTCAGCACACCCATCTCCTCAAGGATGTTGAGTCCAGGAGTGCAGACCTGCAGTGCAATCGAAACTGGTTAAGAAAATAGACTGTTGTCGGTACACATCAGCATTTGTAGCCAGAAACTCTGCTCCGATATCTTTGATCTTTGCATGAGATGGAAGATGTGCATCTGTTTCCGTTTGAAAAGAAACGAGATCCATGCGAAAGATACCGAGAAATAAGCAACAAGCATTACTCATTGAGTTCTGGGATAGGATCTAACCGCATCGCCGCAGTACTTGTCGCGAGGAAACGTCTCTTTGTCTAGCAGCGCCACTCTGGCACCAGCACTCGCAAGGAAGTGTGCGCAGGTGCTGCCCGATGGTCCTGCACCCACGATGACTGCATCGTAGGCGTCGCTGGGCAACGTCTCCAGGGAAAACTTGCCGTTGGGCCGCACCCTGCTGTTCCTGCGCCTGACATAGTAAGTCGCAGCAGCAGCTGCCACAGTCAGCCCGACGGCTGCGCCGGCAGCAGCTCCAGGATTTGCACGTACTTTATCCATAGAATGACCCTCTCAACTACGTCTAGCGGTCGTCTGCTCTTCGAACGGCCGTCTCTTTCACAAGCCCAAAGTCTCGCGCCAATAATGCCCCAGGAACGCCGTCCGATGTCGTGTGAATCACAAGGCACACCGTAAACAGTTTCAATCGCCGTCAGGATCTGCAACAGGCTCACCAAAAGAAACATTTGGATGTTCAGAAGTATGTCTTTGCATTTAGGGATGGGCGTGCAAGCGCCGCGCTGCGCTCTGCAGCGACTTGAGTCTGCCCCTCATTTGAGGAAAGCAGTCCAGCTGACCTCCTGCGGCCTTTTGCAATGATGGAATGTTTGATTAGATCGTTCTCCAGTCTCAGGTAGCATTCTCCTGTATCAGCTGCCTGTGTCAGAATGACAGAAGGCCAGCCTTTGGATGGCAGCAAGGCAGCAGCTTCCCACAGCATCACCAGGCAGGACTTGGCTCAGGCCAAGGCGCTGGTAGGCTCAGGGAGAAGTGCTGACCTGAGTGCAAAGGAAGACAGTTCAGTGCTGCAGAAACTGCAGAAATGGGCGGACTATCAGAGCTATGGGGAGCCAGTAGGCCCCACCAGATTTCTGCCCATGAAGACGCCTATGTCCTCAGAGATCATTCAGAACTGGTCCCTGGACGAACCACCGCAGCATGTGCTCACCATCCAGAGCCTGCTCAAGGACCAGCAGGAGAAGGGACGCACTATAGGCCTCATCATAGATCTCTCCAACCACGAGACACTGTATGCTGATGACCTTCAGGCAGTCGACGGGATCCAATATACACACATACCGGTGAGTGTCGCTGCTAGATTGCACAGCTGCAGAGAAGGATCAATCATCAGTCTCAGTATGCTGATGGAAGCTTGTGGATGCGCAGTTGGTGGCGAAATCATTTCCTCCAGCGAATGCCATCAGTCAGGTCATCAAGACTGCCAAGAGCTACTGGAAGGAGCACCCTAAGAAGTACATTGCCATCCACTGTGCTTATGGTGCGCTGCCTGTGCGATTCCCATTGTCAAATCACTTGCACCCTGCTTTTCTTGCTCAGATAAGTCCATTGCTTCACGATCAACTGACAGGCTTTGTCATCACATGCAGGCTTCAACAGGACGGGCTTTGTGGTGTGTGCATACCTGATCCAGGTCTGCAGGCTCAGCGTCCTTGACGCTCTGTCCTGTTTCGGGGCAGCCAGGCCACCTGGTGTCAAGCATGAGAAGTTTGTGGTGGAGCTCTCGAGGTATGCACTTGCCTCTACACAGTGCATACTTTTTGTTGCCTCAACAATACTGACACGTGAAGAATTCTTTTCATTTCAAAAACCCATTTCCTGCGACGTGAAGAATCAAGCATCGCACTTGTATCACAGATTGCCTGCATTTGTCAGAGAGGCATACAGGGATTGAGGTGTTCACCAAATGTGGGTGCAGGCGGTATGGGACGCGGCTGCCGTCAGTGCCTGCCGCTCCAGAGAGGGAGCCAAATGAGGACGCTGCTGATGTCAGAGCCGCCCAGGCAGATCCCAGCCGCGCCTCAGTGTCAGGAAGCTCCCCGGAGGGAGGCAGCCCACCAGCCCTGCAATTCGGAGGTGGCAGCAGTGGCGGGCGCTTCGTGCGGCTGTACCCTGAGGGCGCCGACCCCTCGCAGCCGTGGGAGCCTGGCACCCCCAGCAATGAGAGCGTGCTCGCCACCCAGCAAATCTGGGACAGCCTCTCCCGCGGCCAACACACCGCCTACAGGGTGAGTCACCATCATGTCTCTTCTGCTTGTCTGCTTGCCACAAATCTGCCCAGCACTGCACATGTCGGCTGGCAGAAGCTTGCCGGCAGCATTGCATGCTTCAGCGCTTTGCAAGTTTCGGACCACCAAAACAACTATTAGCAATCTTTGAGGGGAATTGGTGAACTCATTGAGGTTTATATTGACGATTGTGCAGTTTCGAGCGGCGTCGGAGCTGTCAGTGGCGGGCAGTGAGGCTGGGAACCGCTTCAGCGATGACGAGGCGGGCCGCAGCAGCATTGGGGACGGGCACTTCTCCTGCAGCTCTGTCTTCTCTGAGTTTGGCTACGTGGCGCAGCACCTGGAAGAACTGAACCCCAGCATCGCACACGCAAGGTGCTTTCTGTTCCCGCATGCGCGCCATGCAAGCATGCATGCACTTGCTTCCTGGGGCACAGAACAATATACTGGCTCCTAAATGGGGATTTGCTGGTGACCTATGCACTGTCCCAGACCCTCAAGAGCTTGGGCCTGCCATGCTATGGAGGACGCGCTGTGCATCAGATGTCTTGTCTTCTGTTGTTGTGTTCCAGAACTTGGGCTCCTGACTAATGTTTGGTGTGATACTTGCAGGTCGAGCATCCGGCCGCTGCCGCCCAGAAGTACAGCGTCAGACACTTCAACCGTGGCGTCTGATCTGGGCCAGAGGCTCTCCTACGGCCCGCCGGCCGCCCTAGATACATCTGCCACAGATGCCGCGCTCACTGCCAGCCCAACTCAGCCGCTGCCGCCGCAGCCGGCCGCGCAGCCGCCACCGCAGGCGGAATCACCTGTTGAGATCGGCAGGGGCGGCCCTGCAGGCGATAGCAATGACTGCTTGCGATCCAATTCTTGGGAGAGGAGACCGCCTGGCCTGCTCTCTGCATCGTTTGCCGCCGAAAACAGGTGCGCAACCACCCCAGTAGCAAATTTGAAGCACAGGTCACAGAAGATTGAGCGTGGCTCAGCAAAGTGGTCTGACAGGCGCGCTTAGCTTCCTCTGACAGACAACTCAAACAAACCATAGTGCTGACACAAAGACGTGTGGCGAAATGGAGGAGTATAGAGCATCGTGGTGTGTCATTCATACAGTGCAGGACAGAAGTAGAGATACAGATATGCATGTTTTTGTTGGTTAATTCGTTGCTCATGCTCTATTTTTATGGCTGCACGATAGGAGCCTCAGTGAGGACGGCGCTCCGGTGAATGGCGTGCACGACTCGGCGGCCAGCCCGCGGGTGGGCAGCGCCAGGAGCCCGAGCGGGGCGGGCTTTTTGGCGGGGCGCGGCTCGGGGGGCGCCGTAGAGGGCGCGGGCAGCCTGCAGAAGAGCTTTGTGAGCAACAGCAGCCTGCACAGCGAGTCGGCCATGTCGCTGGTGAACAACGAGAGCCTGGGCCTGGACGAGCGCAACATCTTTGAGAATTTTGATAAGCTCGCCGCCAGCCGCCGCAGGTGGGGACCATGAGCTGCATCCCACAAGCATCCTATTCTGCTCTCGACTTTGAAGTCCTCAGATGACCTGTAAGCACACTGCTACATGGCTGCAAAGTGAGAATACTTGAAGGGATAACTAAAAAAGTCCTGGCACGGCTATGGGGCTTTTGATAAGTGCGAATTCTGAAAGACAAGACATGGACACAAGGATGACGTGCGCCAGAGCGGGACAACTGAAATGCACTACCTTCAAGTTTTGACCTGATCAAAGCATGTATTACTGATCTGCATGTTTATGCTGCCCCTACAAAGGTCACAAGTGTTTGGTGCGGCGCTGCAGGAGGGATCTGACAGTGCATGAGGACGGCGAGGCAGAGGTGCAGTCCCGCCTGTCGCTGGAAGAGATCCAGGCCGGCCTGGATTGCGGCAATGAAGAAGACAATTTTGACATGGACATGGGCCACCATGCCGAATGCACCCCCAGCACCCCCTTCGCCTCCTCTGAAGCGCAGGTCAGTGCTCAACATCGGCTGCTGTTGAACGGCTGCTATTGAGAACAATGCAGTCTCTGACGAGGAACATTTCCAGTGCTTTGGTGAATTATTCTGCTTCAAATATTGTAGAAATCCTCCGTGAAGGTGGAGCGATATCATCCTTGCATGCAGACTGATCATCATAGGCATTGTGACAATAGATTGCACCTCCAATCTCAGGGGTGAGGCTGTGTTCATGCAGGAGGCGAACCCGGCCCATGCTGTTGAGGGCACGCCCCACGATGATGGCGACCAGTCAATTGACGCTGGGGAGGCAGGGGAAGAGAGGAGAGGTTCTGTGCCAGGTCCTGGCAGGGACATCCCGGCTCGCAAGCCTGCGCGGGCGCGCCAAAAGGCGCTCAAGAGATGTTCTGTAATGTAGATAGATATGTTCTGTTGTGCCTCCTGCTGTCTGTCCTGGGTTTGTCCAGCAAGTCAGTGTGTGAGGAGAGAGTCAGCGTTCAGATAAATATTGAGATGTGAGTGTACGGTATGTGTACAATAGGTAGCGAACGCTGTCGAGGTTTTGGCAGCCTGTCTGTATTGTCAGCCGGTCTGGCAAAGCATTGAAGATATTGTGATTGTTTCTGTTGCAATTGTTCTTGAGGAAGGGATTTCGAGGTGATAGGATGATGGCATGCAAACGTGGGGGGGCCCCCCCAAGTTCTAAATTTAGAAGCTCGTTCCGGAACTGCTTTCGGAACACAAAATCTCGTTCCAAGCGGCGAATTTTGCGTGATTTGGGAAGGGCTGCTTCAGATTTCTAACAGCAGTGTGGAAGCACTGTATGCAGCGATATCCTGCTCATTCTATCAACTATCGTCACCTACCAGTGCAGACATCCGGATTGTAACATCAAGTCCGTGCGCCACCCTGTTGTCGTGCTACGAGCATTCACAACGTACTTAATGTATTTACACATCATGGCTCCTGATGTGGTGGCCTTGTACGGGCAATTTATGCCGTTATGCACAGCGGCTTTCCCCGAACATGTCATCAACATCGTGTCCTGTATTTGCAGGATGCCCCATCGAGGGCTGCAGCAGGGCCTGAGAACCAGGTCTCCGTTTGAGTGGCTGAGGGACTTGCAGCGTGGCAAGGTGAGAACTGCTAAGATCTGCAGCACCCTCAAAGCTGGCTGTTGCCGCCACACATACACAGAACCTATACTTGGCTTCCCCTGAGAGGTCCAAAGCAACGAACTCCCTTTGGATGCCCCCTGTAGGCTGATGCTGTCCGAGGAGAGCGAGCAAAGGTGACCATAGCAGATGTCATCGACAGGGCAAATGGTACCCCTCTTCCTTCTCAACCAGAAGACAAGATTCGCAAGACTCTGCTCGCCACCTCTTACAATTCACGCTCGGCACATATCAGCATTCGAGTGTCTTTGCGGAAGCCGGAGAACACCCATGCGCAATGTTTGAAATTGTGGTCCCGTACTTACTTTTTGTTGTGGGTAGATCCAAGGGGGATGGGCAGCCTTGAGCCCACAAGCCCACGCTCAGTGGAGGCCTGCCTGCGCCTGGGCATCGAGCCATTTGAGCTGCACTTCATGCCGCCGGACGTCTTCGCGGAGGAGTTTGGCGACAAGGAGCTTGCGCAGATAGCCTACAACCACCATGAGAGAGTCCGGCAGGTAGGACATTATACGAAGGCACAGTGAACTGCTTGGCAGCAAATCTCTGTTAATTTATATATTTTCTTGCTGGGTACCGAGTTATTCCGGGCTGGCCGGGGGCAGTTAAGGATCACTGAGCACCGAGCAAACACTGTCAATTGGGTCTTGCTTGGATCTGGCAACTGCAACAAGGGGTGGGATTGTTGGCACCATTGCGTTGTAATTTGTCTCCATGCGCACATCTTACTAAAATGACGATAGGAAGAAGGGTTGCAAGCTGCATTGAGAGAACTGTCGGCGGCTGCAGGAGCGGTTGGAGGCTCTGGTGGAAGAGAGGAAGAAGATATCAGGGAGGGACGAGGATGCCAATGACAAGGCTGCCAAGGGCGCCAAGAAGGTGAATCCTCTCCTGCAACTTACATACGATTGCTTGCCAACCGTGTTGTGCCAGCATCTTGGCTCCTTCATGTGCAACACACCAAGCATCTTTGACCCAGCACGGATGAATTATTTGCATGCCCAGATATCATAATCGACACTTCTGGGCCTTGGAATCCAGAGAATTGCACAATCTATTACATGACATGAAAGGCAAGGATGCGAAGACAAGCCTGGCTTGCTCCAAGGGGCTACTCTCAAAACTTTCTCATCGGAATTCACACTCTGCCTGCAGCGTGTCTGCAGACGCACCTTGCCTCTGGCAGGAAAGCATGTAAGAAAGTTGAACCTAATGAAGTCAACGTCTGGAGCCCAAGGTAATCATTGCGCATGTCAGGGGGAGGCTGAGAGTGAGGACATGGTGGAGAGGGAGGCCAAGCGGCTGGAGGTTCTGAAGCGGCGCCAGGAGCGCGAAATGGGCCAACTCGTCCAATTCGAGCTCATGCGCAAGACCCTGCAGGCACGCATCCTTCCACTTCCGCTAATTATACTCTAAGAATCTCAGTAACACTGGACAGATCACTTGCAAATATGCCACCGAGGCAGAGCAGTGGATATTGCTTTGAATTCCACCTGTTTAGGAATGTGCCCTTGTGCAATATTGCCATGCTTCTCTAGTGCTCTCAGGGGTGTGAAATGCTGGGGGCAGTTCTCAGGGAACTGAGAACGAAAAAGAAAACACCAGTGAAAATATTCGTGCATGACCGGTGCAGGACAAGGCGGGGGCGAAGTTGGCAGACTTGGAGGCTCGCAGCGAGGAGCAGAGGAAGGCAAGGGCCGAGGCGGAGGCTGAGTGGCGGCGACAGCAGCGGGAGAGGGAGCTAAAGCGCGCCAAGGAGGAGATTGCTCGCGAGAAGGAGGCACGGCCCCTGTCTTGCATTTTGGGAATGTCATAATGCAAGCCTTGTTTCCGCGGTGCATGGTTGTGCAAAGAGTCATTTTTGGCACCCTGCATGCGCACATGCTGTTGTTGCCCCGAAAACACTTCCTGTGCTGTTACTGCTGCCTTACTGATGCCTCTCCTGGAAGGGAGAAGATTCCTGTCTTGATGGATGGTATTGTGCCACTCATGTGTCCCTCATGTGTCAAGATTTTGAGTGCAATGTCAAATGCATGTGGCGCCTTGCAGATGAGCTGAGAAAAACAATCATGCTGTACAGGTCAAGGCGCTGGAGGTGGCGAGGTATGCGCGTGAGCTGGAAGCGGCCCAGAAAGAGGCTGCAGCTGAGAAGCAGCGGCGCAAGGACGCCTATGCAGCGTGCGTTCCATTAATCATACCGCAATTTGTCCATTGGACCTGAGCCGGACAGCACGACAACATTACAGACGATCACTTAATCTTGATCAAAGAATGTATCTGATGTGACATGCACTGTGATGACCAGGGATAGCGCTGTGTGCAAGCAAGTACAGAGCTGCCGAGGGGTTCTGTGCAGTCGGGGGTTGTGCAAAGAGTGTCAGTGACTCTTTGCGTGGCACTGCGCCTGCTTGTTGCGCTACTACGGAGGTTTTGCATCGGTGCACATGCATTACCAGGCCAAAGAAAAAATATTTTCGGTTGGCATAAGGAGGAGGAAGCAAACCCTTTGAGGCTTGAGAGTCTTCATTGCCACCAGAATTACTCATGATAGGTGCTGAGAAGGGCAATTTTTTTGATTGTCACAGGGAGCAGGAGCGGCGCTTGAAGGCGGAGGAGGCGCGGTCGGAGACCGAGCGCATTCTGGCGCAGCAGGCCGCCGACTTGGCCGCCAAGAAGGCCGACATGAACCGACGCGACGCCGAACGCGAGGCCGCCAAAGCCGCCAAGGCGCGCGCTGTTCCCTCCTGCGCTCACCATTTTCTGTGTGTTTGTGGAAATGCCGGCATTTATGTGTGTGTGTGAACCCTTGGGAGCACTCCTAAGTGTTTTTGAACCTGAAAGCAAAAGGTACTTGACAAGGTGAAGTGCGACTGGCGGTAGTGTACTTGTCTCTGGTGCTTCTGGGCTTTCTGCTTGATTTACTTTGTCTGTGACATCAGCCAGATCCAAAAGAACGATGATAGAAAGGTCCAGGCCCACGAACGATCGCTGCTGTGTACATTCGCGCACTCGGCCGCTGATGGATTAATCAGTGAACAGGCTGGTTGCTCATGAACATGGATAGTTTACACATGCTTCACTGCTGGGCTTGAAAATTCTGCAGGCTAAGGTCTGCAAGCTACAAAGACTTCCGTATTTCTTTGAACATCACAGATGGAGGAGGCCGCGGCGGCGAACCTCGCGGCGCGTGAAAAGGCGGAAGCGCGGATTGAGACGGCCCTGAAAGCGAACGCGGCCATCCTGCGCGACCGCCGCGCTGCCTTTGACCAAAGGCAGGCCTTCACCGAGCAGCGCAACCTGTGAGCTCCCACCTACTAGCACCCAATACATGTCACCTCTGCTCTTTGTTCTCAAATATTTTGCCATTGGCCTCTGGGCGTTTCTTGTAAAGCTCTTGGTCAAGTCAACCACGGCAAGGTCTGTGGCGTTGATGAGACAGATATTGGCAATCAGTGATTCAGAAGGCAGCCTGATGCACATGCCTCTGCTTGTGATCTGACCCACATGTAAGAAAACTTGATGTATGCTTCTGGCTCCGGCTGGCGAGCTTCGGTATATATACCGAGCACTGTGCCCACCATTATTTGGGTCTTGCTTGATCTGGCCTGTCCGCAGACGCACCTTGCCTCTGGCAGGAGAAACGATTGAGAACAACACAGCAATAGTACATTTTGCTAAGGAAATGGTTGAAAGGGAGTGTTTGCGCGTTTGAACGCATGCAGGCAGAAGGATGCGGCGAGGAAGCAGGAGGAGGCTGACGCGCGGCGGCAGGAGGCTGAGGCCGAGACCGCGCGAAGGGCAGCCTACAATGCAGCCGTGCGCCGGGAGCAGGAGCGAGTCGCCTCCATCCTTGCCAAGCAGGTACCCCCCCTAACGCCATGCGATCCAAACAATACTAAGCACCATTGCATGGGGTGCAGACTTTTCCTGGCACCAATGGTGTGTGGGGCATGGGGCCCCACACACCGTTGGGGCCCTGTCCACCTGGCCCAGTCTCCAGCAGTGTCTGCTGCCAAGCTGGGCAGCAGACAACGCCCCATACGGAAGCAATTGAAGGTATCAGGTCTTCATATTGGCAAGGCACATGACAAATCAGCCGTGCAGCAGAGCTGTCAAGGTGAACAAACCAGGCGGCTGGGTGCAGTGATGCCTGGGGGCTCCAAGGATACTGTAAAGTGAAGTAGGTGAGTTCTGGCGCGAAGGCAAAGGGGGCTTTTAAGATGGCATGCATGTTCGGCTGTGCAGAGGGAGAAGGATCAGAAGCTGGACGAGCTGAATCATGTGCGCAGCCACGATATGGCCTGCCGCAAGCTCAAGCACCGCCTGGACCTCGACCTCAAGAGGGACAAGGCACGCCCTCTACTCTTCAATTCGCTCTCTGGCTGCCTGTCAAATGTGAATATTGCCATTAATGTGCTGTGTCCTGTGCCTATTGCGGGTGACTGTGCTGATGAGCGCATGCTGCTGTCCTTGCACGTGCAAGCAATGTGATCATTCACACGTGGCAGTGAAGTGAGACGGGGATCTCTCTGCCTGTCAGCACGTAATGCTCAGTGAACTGAAGTAAGGCAGCATATCCATCAGTCCATGCAGGTGAAGCGTTGCATGAACAATTATTCAGGCTGTCCAAACCGTGTTGCTACAGATCAAGATGACCTACCTGAACGTCATTTCAGAACATATCGTAATATGACAAATTATGACCTCATATGACGTTAGATGACCTAATATCACGTAATACGCTGCAGGTGGAGGCAATGCGGCGGAAGGATCTGTACGGGCGGGAGCAACTGCTGGCCAAGATACGGGGCGAGACGGAACGCGCGCACGAGCTGCTGGACGCGCGGAGTGCCCTGCAGGAGCAGCGCAAGCTCGCCAACATGGGCGCATCCTTCCAGCGCCAGAAGCTCATGCAGGCACGACGCCTGACCTCAGCTTTGCTTGAGGCCATCCTGATTACACGCCATCTGAGACTCACGAGTGCAGCGATCCAACAGCTGTCCACATATGGGCGACACATGCTTATGAAATCAGCAAACAGAGCCCCTTGCAGAAAGTGACAGCTGACAAGGAGCATTTGCGAATTCTGCGCTGTGGCATTGCTTTGTTTCAACTTGCCTTCCCGAGCCAAGCTGGGCTTGGGGGATAGTGTGACACCTGGTTCCTCAGCCTCAGAAATATGGATTGGTATGAGCTGCAGTGCAAGTTCAGGTCAGGCTGGTCACGACTGGCTTTGTGACTGATCGCATTGTCACTGTGTGCCACAGGCCATGGAGAGCATCAAGGCCAAGAAGAACTGGACATCACTGGCTTCTCCTGATGGAAGGGTCAATTTCGACTCGGTCCTGAGGGCTTGAGGTTTCACACAGCAGGGACCCTGCTGCATCTGCACCACACCATTTCATTCAATTAAATACACAGAGGAACTGTATCTTTGTTTCCGCATAAAAGCGGCATTGAATCGCCAGACATTGCAGCATTGCAATTGATCTAGAACCAATTGTCGAATCATGCTGGTTGGACTTTTTTTGTATGTGAACCAACGTCGTGAGCTCATGAGCTCAATTTCGCAGTGACAGACCTCCACATGAGTGGCTTTTTCTTGTCGGGTGCACACTGGTCATTGGGCAGCTGCGCATGCATGCCTGACCTTACTACACGTGCAGCCTTGCTTGTGGAACGGCGGCAGAATCACTGGCCTGCACGCTAAGTGCGGTACGAGTATCACTGCAAGAGTGGCCACCCAAGGGTGGAACCTGGTCTGTATCAAGTGCGAGGCGGGGCTTTAAGGGGATCGTCGGAAAAGAAGTGTGTCAGCCAGAGAGATCCATGAGGCAAACCTGTGCCATTTGACGAAAAGAAAAGAAAAACAAGGTATAACATGAGCAGGATTTGAAGTTGTGTCTCTTTATGCTCCACTCTGAGGGAGGATTGGACTAAGCAGCACATTCCCGCTCTCCTCCCCTCGGCCTGATAGACGCCGCGCGGCGCCCCTCAATCAAAGTATATACTTTGCATATACGGGAAGTGTTTTGGACGTTCATTACATGTGTAATCTGCAAAATGGATGCAGACATCCTTACTCCTTCTGGTGTGCTAAATGCCACCCATGTCAAAACCTCTGAATCGTCAGCATCTGCAGATCATGCCTTCTAGATTCGGTGCATGCCGTCGCATGCATTCACGTTGGGCAGAATCTTGCATGCCTAATCTAAAGATGAGTCCAAGGACCATCCTTGATGACGAAAGCCATCGACATCGTGAAAGGAACCAATACTTTCATTGAAAGAAGAAAAAGAAGATGAAGTCAGCCACTGCCATCGTCATCCTGGGCGTGTATTTCGCTGCTGTTGGTGGGTACCCTCTCTCGTCCTGTCGGCTTCTGCGACCTTGATGCCGTGCTCACCTGTCCCTTGTTTCTCACCATCGTCGACAGGCAGCAGTAAGGGCTCCACTTTGAAAGGTTGATCGTTGAAGGCACTCACGAGGGTGCAGTGTCGGTCGTATCCATCTGTGCTGTCCCTCACGCGGTTCCGAGCTGGCGGATCGCTAAGGTTGACTGCCGTCAGCCTAGGGCCGTTGTATTCATCACTCTATTGCAATTGCCATTCACAATTAATTTCACACTGTCTGACTGCCTGCACGCAGCGTCAGGCCGCAGCTTGCAGGAGGCACCTGCGCAGGCGCCAGCAGCACCGGCAGACGCCATCGTCTCCATCCTGGATGCCTCTGGAGCAGCCACCGCTGCAGTACCGGTGCTTGATGCCTCCATCCTCAAGGTGGGCTGCTTTGCATGAGGATTACTTGATTGGTGTTGCCCGTGCTCCTGTCCAACTAGGGTTGGCCTCTTCAGCCTGCTCTCTCTGTGTTAGTACCCCAAGATCCTTCTTGGTGTGTGTCTGTTGTATAAATGCAAGACGGCAAGACAGCCCTATGTATTACTCTGGCGCTTGCTCTGTCTTGATGCCTACATCTCTCTTGCTCTAAATAGTCCTTGCAACATGGTCTGTGAACAATTGCCATACTCTGTCCTGCTGCTAAGCTCTTATCATCATTGTAGGTGGCGGTCGATGAAGTGACTGTGGTGAAGCCGGATGGGCAGGCTCAGGCAGTGCTGGGCCTGACAAATGGCAACAGCACCATTTGGGTGCAGCCTTTCTCTGCCCATTCCAAGGGCTCCATCACCATCTCTCATGCTACTGGCCCCAACATCAAGGTGGGCGACCATCACACGCTCTTTCACATGGTGAAGAGGCAGGCCTTTCCATTTGCAGCACTATCTTGCACTGCGGCACGGACTCTTCAGATTGGCGTGCGCAGGGGATAGCAAAAAATTAGAATCGAGACTACATGTGGATATCAATCACTGGCCAGACGATTGGCGCCAGATGCACAGTGATGTATGTGACAGAGTATTTACCACGAGAGCATAACGATCAGCGCTGCTCACATACATCTGCATGCATATGCTGCGATGCTGCTGCAGGTGTCTCTTGGCCGGGCACCGGCCGGCACTGCAGTGCCCGGGGCAGTCAACGATCTGATGGCTTCTGAGGTGGGCACCTCTGCCTTGCTACTGATCACGGTAGTTTACATTGACGGCACAGCATAAGCAGCACAGTGGAACACTGTTCAATTTTCCAGCGGCAGCGCTGGTAGGACAGCGTGCTGAAATTTGGCCCTTGGCCCGTGGGATCTTGCTCACCATGCACATAAATCTTCTCGCGCCTAGCTGTGCGCTCAACCCCAAACACAGTTTGCCTCTGGCATGTGAAGCCTCTGCTGAAGCCACGGCTGGGTCATTTGCTCACACAAGCTTTTGCTGGAAGTCATGAGGTGCTCTATTTCTGATCAGCCTACAGGCCACGGCCCTTGGTCAAAATAGTCGATCAGCCGTTCTTGTGGTGCTGTCCAGGTGACAGACTACAGGCTGATCGGGCGCTAGAGCCTGCAGCAGAGACTTCACAGCTCAGTGAGAAGCAATGGCAGGGACGCAGCCCAGATGACCTGCAAGCACATGACCACAGAGCTGCAGAACTTCCTTGGAGGAAGTTGATGACATATGCAAATTTGGTGCAAACACCAAACGCGAAAGAAATTTTAGGTTGCCTTTGGTGCAAAGAACAATGAGAGGAGAGGAAACAAGGGCAAGACACGAGGCATCCGACTGCCGACAACTGGTCAAAGCTTTCAGCCACAAACGTGCATCAAGTGGAACCAACTGCCGATTGCAGCGCATGCAGATTGAAAGCATTGCCAGTGAATAGACACTGCTCAATAGCAGCGCTCGCGATTTGTGATGGGAAGGGTTGCATGACTAGGTCTGCATCGGAGTGATAAATTGCTTGGTATGACTGATTGAACCATTGCAATTGCTGCGCACACTATGAAGGAGCATGCTCGCAAAGCATGATACTGAGCCACTGCTTGATTCTGCTGTCCATCTGAGGGTCCCAACGTTGCACAAGCGCTTATATTGTAAAATCCACAAAGTTAAGCGTCTGGAAATCATCTTTGACACAAGAAAGGAAGGATGTGCAAGACTGACAGTGTCCATGAATGGTTGCTGGTGCAAGTTCCAAAGATTGCCTTGTTCGTCTTTCCGGAATCCTATGATATTCTTTCCTGGCCGTGCTTCGTCTTCTTGACCCACAACGTAAGGCAAGATTAGCATTTGCTCGGTCGAAGAAATTTACTGTGAATATGTGGTGTCCTGGGAAATGATTTGTAGCGCAGATCTGCTGCAAGGGGTACATCCAGACGAGGATGCCCGAAAGATCGTTCACCTTGGAAGAAGTCAGCAAACACAACAAGAAGGAAGATGCTTGGATCGTAGTTAATGGCAAGGTTGTCGACGAAGATTGTATTGATAAGTTTCTTTGAGAAACGCGACGCTAGCTGGCGGTACACCGGCAATCAAACGGCAGCAAGACTTAGGTTTCCCTGCTTGCGCAGGTCTACGACATAACAGCTCACATCATGAATCATCCAGGCTGGGAGTGTGCCTGCGGCATAAGCACCGTGCTGGCAATAATGCGAGTGTTAGGCACTGACTGCTCAGAAGAGTTTGACGAGGTCCATACGGCAGAGGGAGGCAAGAAGCAGCTCCCAGGGTTCTGCATAGGCAGCCTCAAGAAGGACGACAATGGTTGAGAATTGCCAGCAGGCTGCGTGGGCAGGTTCTACTGCGAGTGTTGACATCAGCAGTACAGTCCAGCTCAGAGGGAGATGCAGGAACCCTCAAAGACAGGATTTCCTGCAAGAGTGAATATTGTTCCGACACCTTAACTTGATTGATGTTCCAAGAGAGGGTTGCACCGTACACCAAGTGTACCAATATTTATGGAAAGCATGCCAGAGACAAGGGGCACAATTGATGAGGCTCCTTGTACACATGTGCATTCAAAACCCGCGCTGCTACCGACGTGAACATGGCTGTAATCCGTTGTGTCCTTCCACTTGTGCTGGGGCATGTTTGTGGCATGTCAGAGATGCTATCAGTGATGGCAAGGAGATGCCTTGCCCGTGTTCATGCTCAATGGCTGCCAGAGCCTGCATGCGGCATAGTGCGTCGTGATCAGCACAACCTTGAGCATTAGGTGTATCCGGACCCGGTCCACGGACGAGGCGAGTCTTAGTGTGCCGGCAGTAGCTTGCAGAGGGATCACACTTGCAAGCCTCCAATTGGTTCCAACAGGATAAATGCAGATTGGCCTTTGGATGCTCATAGGTCAGCTTCCCTCCTCGCCTACCAAAGCTGTTTCCTAGGATTTCAAAACTCTGATGCCATTGTAGCTCGGTAGCACTGTGTGCAAACCTGCGCATGAGAGGCACTGTCGGGCCGGCCCGGCCGGGGCCGCGCCGGCCGCCTCGCTGCCTAGTATGCCAGGCGGCTGCATGGGGAACGCAGGATGCGCCCATAAAGCTCCCACAGCCGCTACTGAATGTTCATGACAATTCACCAACAAGAGGTGGCCACAGAGAAGCGCATGTTCGAAAGTGAATTTACCCATGGACCCTTTGCCAAAGCCAAGCACCTGTTCAGGCTCTTGATGAGCTGTGATTACATCACGGCCTGCTCCTTGAGAAAATGTTGGGAATCCCAACTTGTGATGCAACAGAAAACAAAGGAACTCGATAAGACAGAATGTAGTAGTGAGATACGTCACGTTCAGCAACACTTACATGCATACAACGCAGGTTTCGGTGGAGCAATTGGTTGATGTCTGGCTGTGCATAAAGAACATAATATGGAAGTAAAAACTATTACGACTGATGGATTTTTCCGTGTGTTTACTTCTTGTCCACTTGATCCAAAGACATTCATTCTCGACGTCCGCCCGCAGAAGGAGTTTGTCAAACAACATGTGATGCAAGCCTACTGCATCAGACTTGCAGCAAATGGAAAAGCTTTGCTGGTGAGCTTTCATTGTATGAGCGCTTACTGTTATGACTGGCTTCCTTTACTGTTGATTGCCATGTCGAAATTTACTAGTTCTGAATCCTGCAGACAAATGTATGCAACACCTCTTTCCTTAGGGAAACTCCTTTGTGTGTGACAGGATTATTCAAAGAATAGCTATGACGTGAGCTGGAGCCCTGACTGCTGGTGGGACAAGGCTGTCATTGTGTATGGCGACTCCAAGCTGAAGAGGGACCACCCAGTCGTGGCCTTCCTTGCCAATGACAAGCATGCAAAATCCCTGGCAATCTACAAAGAGGGGTGGGTGCATCCCTCCATCAACCCCCTAGTGTTGCCACAGCCCGTGTGGAGAATGCTTTGTCTGCCATTGAATTGAAGGAGAGGTAGACTGGATTTACGCACGTGTCGATGCGCAGGTTTGAAGGCTTTGCAAAGGCTTACCCATTCCTGTGCTCTGCTTCTGTGAAGAATAATGCCGTGAAGAGGTGGGTTCGGTCTCATCCTGAACCCTGTGATATGATGAGATAGCTGGGCATAACTGCTGCGCACTTTCAATGTGCCGGGGAAGAAGCACTCATGAGGGGCTCGTGCTACTCAGGTACCCCGGTGAGATTGTGCCCAAGGTCCTGTATCTGGGAGACTGGGAGCACGCGCAGCAGACAGAGCGGATGGATGAGCTCAACATCCGCAGGTGCGCTGCTGCGCAGAGAGGACAACTTCACATGCATGAGCAGAAAGAATGGGTTGTACACATTCTCGGCTACCTGCAGTTTGGCAGGAGGGCCCAAACGTGGTTCTGCCAGAATCTGCCTGTAAGAAGCTGGCAATGAGCTGATGGGATGCTCAAGATTGCGGGAGTTCATGTATAGAGGAGCGGTAGCCTGCCAAGAGCACATGCAGTGAAGGACCAGCATGAAAGCTACATATATTGTGGCTGGTGGTCACACATACATGCACAGACAAGTGACATGTATGGTTCCAGGGTGATCACCATCCACAACAACCCGGAGAACATGCAGCTCCCCTCCAGGTTCAAGCACCTGCGCCTGCAGCTGGCAGATGTGGACACACAGGACGTGTCCAAGTTCTTTGCGCCAACCTATACCTTCATCGAGGAGGCGCGTGCCGCCAATGAAGGTATAGGTTTTCCACTCTTTCCTGTGGGCCCTTTTGGGCCCTCAATCATGTGATGTCAAGAGAGAATGCAAGAAACGTAGGCATCAACGCCAAAGGAGGGAGAAGGGCCGCCTCGCATTGTAACCAGATTCATGGTGCCAACAATCATGCGTGTAGTTTCCGTGATGCAATGGAGCTATAAAGTGGGCACGCTGCCCAGCACAGCTTCTTCTGTGGCATACAGATTCTCCAGGGCGGAGCTTTGCAGTTCTCCCTGCACAACAACACAATGAAGGGCAGCACTTCCATCAAATCTTTGGTTATGCAAAGTCTGGTCCTGTAGAGGTTGATGCTGTGATTATCAAAATCATTGGATTGTAACGTTTTGGCTGTGCAGGGGTGCTGGTGCACTGTGGGGCGGGGGTGAGCCGTTCGGCTTCGCTGTGCATAGCGTACCTGATGCGCCGGTTCACGTGGCCGGCTGGGCGCGCGCGCGAGCACTGCAAGCAGCGCCGCAGCCTGGTCAACCCCAACCAGGGCTTCTGGCGCTCCCTCTGCGCCTTCGAGGAGCAGCTGGGCATCACTGACAGGTCCGCCTTCAGGACACACGTCTTTGTTCTGCTTTATTCTGAACAGTCCTCTGTGTGGGATCGACTATCACAAAAGAAATTGTCATTCTGAAGGACATCTCAGGCCACGCACAGACCCGTCAGAATACCGTAATGCCGGCCATCAACTTCAGTCCAATGTATGGTATCTGCCTGCCCTGAGCCGCCGTCTTAGAGCGCAGCACTCCATTTTCTCATGTATTTGGGCCTTGGATTTGACTGGTGGGTTATTTTGTGGGTATTCCACACTGTTGTGGAGCGCGATCAGTGCTTGACAGGGTTTGTTGTGCGAGCAGGAGCGATCCAGCAGACACAGAGGACTTCCACGGAGCGGACGCGCCTGCACTGCTGGACGAGGGTGCAGCCGGCGAGAAGGTGGCAGTGCGCTTTTTGCCTGCCGGCCAGCGCAAGCCGGCGGACGGTGCAGCCGCCGCCAACGGCGCAAAAGACCGGGGCGCCGCGCCGGAGCGGCCCGCGGCATCCAGAGAGGAGCCGTCGGGGCGTGGGGAGAGGCGGAGAGATGACCGGGAAGGGCACAGATCGGGAGGCAGAGATGGCAGGAGTGACAGGGATTGCGATGGAGACTGGCATCGGCGGGAGGGGAGAGATAGAGACAGGGAGAGAGAAAAGGACAGGGATAGGGATGCTGGGAGGGAGAGAGGCAGGGACAGAGGCAGGGACAAAGGGAGGGACAGGGAAAAGGACAGGGACAGAAGCGGGGAGAGGGAAGGAGATGGCAGGCGGCAGAGGATCGCAGACAGGGAGCGGCATGGAGGCGAGCGCGAGAGAGGTGAGACAGGAAAATCCAGCCTCTTCATGCCCATCAGAATTTTGGGCCCTGGACTATGGCTCTTGCAAGTGCCTGCGAATCAAATTGGACTTTCTGCCGAGATATGCATCATCTGGTGAGATCATGCAACCAGAGGGGTTTACCTGAACACAGTTTGGCCTTCGTTTGACTTCTGGCTCGCTGTCTGACAGGTGTGAAGAGGAGTAGACATGAGAGCGCAGAAGGGAGGCATGCAAAGGACAGCAGCAGGGAGGCGTCTGGCGCTGAATCCACACCTGAAGCTGATAAGGGCCCTGGGGTGGTGTTAGAGGTAGCCTTCTTACTCATAAAGCAACAAACTCTCAGGAGAACAAACATCTTAACAAAAATGGCCTTGGAACCACTGACGAGACAGCCATATTCACCAAGCATGCTGGAATTTGGATGCATGAAACGGCACAGAGGGAGAGAGACAGGGCGATGCGGGCACGCTGCATATAGCAAAACACACTTTCCAGTTCACAGAAACTCAACCAACAAGCGCCCTCAGAACGTGCACCTGTAGTGTGCTGGGGGGCTGCAGGTTGACGTCAGCATGCTGCATGTTGCAGAACTCGCTTTCTGTAACTGCAGCTCAGCTCACAGAAACTGAACTATTAGGCGCCCTCAGGGCCTGAACTTCTAGAGTGCTGGGGGCTGCAGGTGAGCAAGGAGGGCAAGGTGGTGGGCAGCATGGAGCTGGGTCTGCAGAGCATCGCTGACAAGGTGGTGTTTGGGCGAGCGCCCACCTGCGACGTTGTACTAGAGCACCTGTCCATCTCTCGCCAGCACGCCACGCTGTCCACTGACACCGCCGGCAACCTATTCATCACTGACCTCGGCTCAGGTGCGCTGCCTGCTTTTTCCTTGTTCTAAAGATGAGTAATTGAGGGTGGAAAATACAAAGCTAGAGGCCAGAGAGCGTAGGCGCAGGGCGTCTGCAGCTGCACCTGTGGGACGTGTAACAAGCCTGCTTGCACTCAGAGGCTTGGAGGATTTCATGGGTGGCCATACACCTCCAAAGGAATAGTATGGATCAGACTCTGTCCAGCAGTGTGATGAGGGGTTTATAGTAGTATATCGCACGCTTGTGAGAGGTCCCAAATTATTGTGCAGGGCATGGCACGAATGTGGACGGTGCATGGATACGTGCCAATGAACCGCGGCTTCTGAAGAAGGGTGCCACCTTCAAAATGGCGGCCAGCACCCGTGAATACAAGGTGCGCTTGTCCTTTGGTCCCTTAACGTTGTGCTGATGAATATTGCAATAGCATGCTGCCAATGACATATATTCATGTGTTGACATCCTGTTTATTGTGCAGGTCCTTCAGCTCCTAAAAGACAAGAAGGCAGGGGCATCAGCCTTGTGAAGGCTCCTTTCTTACGTCTGGATTGAAAAGAGCCGCCTTGTGATGGCCGGTGGCTCACAAAATGTTTTGCATTTCTGTTGAGCTTTGTCTGTTCAGCACCCACAACTGCTTGTGGCAGAATTGTAACAGCACCCTATTGTTACAGCAGCTTCCAAGCCCACGTAGCAACACAGAATCGATCATTGATGCATTGCCACACGATCATCCGGATATGCCAATGCCGTCAGTGAGTTTTGTCTGGAGGCTGTCCAGCTCTGGATGTCATCCAGCCACCTGTCCCATGGTGGTATGCCCAGCCCACTCCTCCGCACAGATCCATCCAGCTGAATCTGCAATCACCACCACACCGTCAGCATAAAACTTGCAACAGACTAGAACATTGGTCATATGATCAAATCATTGTCACATCTACAATGCACTCAAGAGATAGGAATCCTAAACCACACAGGTTCTTGGCATGCCAGATACCTGGTATTTGGCCCTTGTGATTATGCAGTGCTTTACAGTAAGCGCCATGAGATACTGCCACTTGCACACGAGGGTGGAGCAACATATAGGGACGGTGGCATGGGGACCTGCGCATAGAAGTCATCGTCTCCCTTGATGCTGGAAGCTTCTCGCTGTTCCTGAACCCAGGCCTCCCACTCATTGGTGGCCGACGGCCTCAGCTCCCACTTCTTGTCCTGCTTGAGCACCACCTTCTGCTGGCCGCTGGTGCTGGCTGGCGCTGCCGGCTCGGCCTTGCCAAATCCCTTGCCCTTCTCCCCTCCCTCCTTCCTGCATCCATGACTGGGCCCAGTCAGAATACATGTCCGTGCTTCACTAACACCATTGTGAGCTCGCAAAGTCTTCTGCGCTGGACGATGCAAAGTTGCGCAAGAGATACACTGCACATCTGCGGCCCAGCAAGCTTGCTCAGCGCAAAATTCCCTGGGGCGCATGGCCCCGAGGTCAGTCAGTCACACTCCATTGATACTAGCGAAGGTTCCACCTGATCAAATGCCCAATTCTCAGTCTCTGCCTTACTCAATGCCCAGCATGGTCCAAACAAAAGAGGACGATACAACGCAAACAAGGTGACCAACCTGAACTCGGCTTTAAGGGCGCGCAGCTTCTCGCCGGGGTCCTTGGAGCTGAGCACCAGAGGAATGACGGAGATGCCTCGCAGGCGCAGCTCGGTTTGGTGCAGCTCTGACGCCTTGAGCGCACGGCTGATGTAGCCGGAGCTGCCGGCAAGCAGCACCGGCCGAGCTGCGCCCCTGAAGCTCGCCAGGGGAACCTCCCTGTCGGCCCCCACCTGCACCTGTCACACCCCCCATCCCACTGCTATTTAAGACTGCCACTTAAAACACCATCGGAAGAGGCACCAGCTCTGGATTGCCATGCTTATCAGGTGGCGCTTCAAGGCACCGCGCGGTCACAGCGTTCAAGGACTGGTGGACGCTGTATTCCATGTCTAATGCAATGCTCAAGAAGTTTGCAGCAGCTAGGCTGCGGTGCAGTCCTGAGCCATATGGTACCCTGAGCTGCCAGCAAAGCCTGCTAGCAGCGTGACAGGGGAGACTTGTCACTTCGGAGCAGCAAGGCTGTCTTTCGTTGCAATTGCACACGGCGGAATTGTGAGGGAAGAATTTCGCACCAGGAGACGGCCGAGCGCCTCTTCCCGGTCGACCATGCGCCGGTCCTTCTCCGCAGACTGGTAGTCGCGCGAGAACAGCCACGAGAACCCGGCCAGCGCCGCTGCGTTTATCGTGAAGTTCAGTAGCGACTCTGTCAACTCCGGCGCTCCCTCTCCCCCTGGCCCCATACCACATCATTAGAGAAATAGGAGTGCAGACAGACACCACACATGAAGCTTTTACATACTGAGCCACTAATGCAGCCTGCTGCTCAAGCCCTCCTGCAGGGAGATTAACGGAGCACGATGGAAGGATAACTCGCACCATTAAAATGCATGCAATCGAGTGGTGAAACTGCACTCAAAAGTGTCGAGGAGCCTGAGCATCAGGTGAGAAAGCCAGGCATCTAGTCTCACAACTGTAAAAAGAGTCTTTGATGGGACAGTCTGGGATGAAAAAGAGAAACAAATTCACACCTTTCAAGGCCGCAATGAGGCGGCCAGCAATGACGGCGAGGCCGAGAGCGGCGCCGGCCCCCAGGCCGCCAAAGGTGAACAGGCGCGCCAGTCGGAACGGCGCCTTGGCCTCTGCACGAGCGCCAATCAGCGCGCGATTGGAGACTCCCCCTTTGGCCTTCTCCAGGGCATCCAGCCACTCCCTCCTCTCCCGCAGCGCCCTCAAGTCCGGATCCTACTCCATTAAATGACACAAATTACGGTATATCTTTTATGCAATATGCTCAAGTGGAGACTTTCCTGATTATGCAGTGCTGAGCCTTATGCAAGAGTAAAGTCTTATGGCAAGTGTAAATCTTCAGAATGTTAGAGCACAACGTGATGCTGATGGCGGGCATGCGCGAGTCTAATGCATTCATTGAGCAGCATGCATGCACGCCTGCCCGGTGATAAGGGGAGGAACATAAACAGAAGCATGCGCATCTGCCGCACCTTCACAGCCACCTCCAGCCTGAGGCCGTACTCGTTGACAGCACGGACCACGTCGTCGGCAGCCTCCTGCCATTTTTTGAGCCGCGCATGCGCACAGGCCTTGTTGTACAACGCCGCGCGCGCCTCATCCCCATTGGGCCTCAGCTCCAGGGCAGCCTTGAACAGCCGCAGAGCTTCCGCATAGTCCTTCCTGTCGAAGCTCTGCTGGCCCTGCTCGACTGCCTCTCTCGCTGTTTTGGGAGTGGCAGCAGGGGCGGTGGTGGAAGCTGCTGCTTGTGTGTTCTGATTTCCTGAGCATCGGCAAAACCCTTGCGCTACCCTTGTTGGATATCCGATGGTTCTGCATCGAGATTTAGAATTAATGTGTGGGCGACTCCAGGGAGCAAGCCTCCTGGCCAAGTGAGGCTGTGCAGGGAACCCCCTACACTGCAGCTGCCGGAGGGTGCATGTGCAATCTGCCATCGAGAGATGATCAACGACAGACGAGGACTTCCGGAAATATACAAGATACTTACATCAACTCTCAGGTTGTCAGAACTGTGTATCTAGATGACCTGTGACTTAATAGCGATCAAGATCCACTTGAGAAGGGACGGAGAACATCAGCGAAGCTCCACTGCAGGATGTATACCGAGATGCAAGAGATGTAAGTAGTACTGATACTTGAGGTGTCATGTCGCTTCCACGATTGGAATCCTGATCTCACCTAGGCTTCGTCAACCGGCGTTTCTGATTACATGAGGAGCTGATGAGAAGCTGCCGGGTTGGTTTGATGCAGGTTTCACACCAGAGTGGCTGCTGGTGCACAACAAATGAACTTGTTATGTCTTAAGTATTGAGAGCACTGTTGTGTACTGGCCAAGCATCTTGGCGCTGCATTGCGCATTTACAGAGCACTGTTTTACAGGGTTCGCAACAAAATACATTTGGAATACTGCGCCGCTCAGGAAACCTATCCGAATGGTGGCATCGGCAAAAGCCATTGGCGTCGTCACGACAAGTTCTGGCATATCCGAAAGGATCAATAGGTCAGCCGACGTCAAGATGAGAACCTGTGGCATGCCAATGTGTGATTGAAGATGAAAAGAGACATGTGCGATGCAGTTCACGATGCAGTCATTAAATTGAGAACTTTCTTTTTTTAAGGGCGCGCGGCACAGTAAAGGGAGGCGGCCATTTGCGTATCGGCGTGCAGTGTGCACAGCCACGATCCCAGTGTGGCAACTGTACCTTCAGCTATCATTCAGGTGGGGCATCATTTCGCATCCAATGTTCGATATTGTAATCTTGTTAGACGTAGCACGTGGCAGGCGAGCAACTGCTTTGCCAAGCAGGTGCATACCACCTCATCCAGCAGTCACGCAGAGGCTCCCTCGTCAGAGTGCGCGCAGTTGCTGCACCAGAACAGCTTAACGTTGTATACGAGAAGACAATTCCGCTGGACTCCGACAACAGTGTCCAGGTGCTTTCATACATCCCACATTCTCAAGGCACTTCCTGGTCGCTCGTGGTTCCTCACTTGTGTGAACAAGACTGCATGCATCTCATGTGTTCATAAGCGATGCTGTTCACTCAACTGAAAAGCCCGATTCACCGCATAATGCAGTTTCAGCTTGAAAATGGAGATGGCGGCGATCAGACAGTGCGTCTGCACACCTCACTTCCCGGCAAGATCCTGTTGCATTGGGGAGTCGAGGGCGGCGCCAACTATCAGGGCGGCTGGAGGCTACCCGGCAACGAGGCTTGGCCTGAAGGCACTGTCCAATACAAGGACCGCGCCCTGCAAACGCCCTGGAAGTGAGCTCCTCCAATAGTGCACCTTCGTAACCACACCTTGCTTATGCTCCCCTTCATGATACGTGCCACTTCATTCAACGTCCTGTCAGCACTTGTTTTCAAGGAGAAGGGCACAATGGTGTCTATATTGTTTCCTATTGGAGCTCTGCTGCACGGCAGGCCTTCAGTGCCATGTGGGCTGTTTACAGCTTTTCAGCCGTGGCCATTCACGTCAAAAATTGCAGGAATGTCCATCCACTGATTGAAACCCACCACAAGTTCCAAGGCTGCACGTGCAAATGCAGGAAGGCTCCAGACGGCGGCCAGGAGCTGACGCTGCACCTGAGGGGGCCAGAGGCCTCAGACTACCTCAACTTTGTGATCAAGGACGAGTCCACTGGCACCTGGTACGACCAGTACGGATCCAACTTCAAGGTGGCGCTGCGCCTGGCCCTGACCAGCCAGGCCTTTGACGAGGACGATGACTCACCAGCTCAAATCCCCGACAGCGAGCTGCCCGAGCTGCCCACAGAGCTCTGCGGCATCTGGTCCTACATCAAGTGGGAGACTGCTGGCTGCCCGCAGCGCAACCAGCATGAGGCTGACGAAGAGTACCAGAAGGCCATTCAGGTGGGGTGTCATGCCGATTTGATTTTGAAGTTGCAATAAAAAACACAAATGTGATTATCAAACCCTGTGCCTTGGGCTTCCTGAATGGAGTCATCAAGCTGCTGCTGTCTGCCGCATCGTACCCATGGGCTTGATGTGTGCCCAGCTGTTGAATTACAAAAATTTCAGAAAATCTTGCATGCCCGTGTTAGAGAAAGCAGGGGATCACACTGAAAACTTTATGGGGCTTCTGTGTGCACGACAGGAGCTGCAGTCGTACCTCAGGAAAGGCATCCAGCTGGATGAGCTCTGGCGGGTGGCTCGTGGGGAGATCCAGTACAAGGAGTTCTCCTCCTCACAGGGAGGAGACGGCGCCGTGGCTGCCTCACCCAGCGTCCCAGGAGAGCTGGTGCGCTGCCAGATCTCTCTGCCCTCTTAGTCACCAGACGGCTCACCTCCTAATTCTGTGCACTTGTCATGCTCCTGGAGCTTCATCCTGGTTATAAAGCTTTCTTCTTGGTTTGATGTAAATGGAGGTAAGTGGAAGTGATCCTGTGGGACATGCATGGGCAGGTCGGCATCCAAGCGTACCTGATGTGGGAGGCGGCCGGCAAGCCGGACGGCGCGGACTTTGCTGGCGACGCGCGCAAAAGCCTGGAAGCCCAGCTGTCCAGCGGCATGTCTGTGCAGCAGCTTGAGAAGTCGCTGAAGGAGCCGCAGGCACCGCAGGTTGCAATCTCACTGCCCCATGCTCCTTCATACCTGTGGAACATCCCTCACAGATGTTTGCCTACGTATAGCAGAACCCTTGGTTTTGGGGGACATGTGATTTCCTGCTTTCGACAGCCTTCAAGATCATGGATGCACCATATGCAAGATGACGATTCTGAGCAAGCTTGTCATGATGCAGCAGCAGGAGGAAGCACCACAGGAGGAGGCTCCACCCAAGCAGGAGGAGCAGGCACCGCAGGCAGAGCAGAAGGTCGAGGCGCCACCGCCGGCACGGGAGGAAGGCGGGCAGACGGAGCTCGGGGAGAGCATGGGCGTGCGCGTGATAAACCCGCTGGACTTTGTGAAGAAGGCCCCGCCGCTGCTGAGCCAGGCCAAGAAGAAGGCCCCCGAGCGCGCCCTCGGCCGCCTCGAGGACGCGGCCGCGCGCGATGAGACCTGCGTCTGGCAGAGGGTGAGCGCCCCGCCTGCTACGGTGCCCCAGTACTATCTGCGTATTCATGGTCATCCGTGAACAAATCCGTAAACAATTGACCTCACCCTGGGGCACCCTGTTACAGCATCCACAGCAGGAACAGTTAAGAGACCGGCCTAGCTCGGAGTTTAATTACTTGCAGCACACTATTGAGCTCTGTTATCTGCCGCGCCCAATCGTCGCAAGCCCACGAAAATAGTGTGTGGAGGTTTCATGGGGACATGGCCTTGGCCATCTGGAAGGTTGGAACATGCACAAAACTTTAAATTGCAACGTTTGCAGTGAGCCTTCTGCTGGCGTAGACAAGGTACTCTGCAGTTGCACTGCTGCTGAGTAATGCAAGCTGGTGTGCAGACGTACAATATGGGCAACAAGACGGAGATGCTGGTGGCGGTGCGGGCACCGGAGGGCAAGAAGGGCCCCACCCAGGTCACCCTAACAACTGATCTCCCCACAGACGCCTTCCTGCACTGGGGCATCAAGAAGGGCGGCGGCTCCGACTGGCTCGCGCCGCCGCAGGAGATCTGGCCCGCTGACTCAGCCGTCGCAGAGGCCAACGCCGCCGCCCTCGACACCCCCTTCCTGGAGTCCAGCGACTCCGACACGCAGAACATCACCGTGAGCCCCTCGCCAACCCTGCTCTTCTCGTGCCGTGCTTTGCGGGGCCCGTTTCTGAGTCCAAGGACCCCGACACGCAGAACGTTACCTCTCGTGCCGTGCTTTCGCTTCAGAGGCGAGTGGACACTGCGGTTTTTCTCGTATGACCAGCATGGCAACACTCTGAGGGCATGTTTCGGATCTATATGGAAATCAAAAGCAAGGTCACATGGACTAACAATGCGCGACTTTGACAGACTTCCATCAGAAACGGGCGCGCACTTGACGGCCAGCATTATTGGACAGCAGCACTTATCCTCTCATCAGAAGTGTATCAGCAGAGAGCTTGGAGTATTGGAGATGGCTTGGCGTTCTGCTGATTTGCATTGTGTAATGGCTCCAGGTGGGCAGTGATCAGGTGAAGCTGAAGCGCGTCAAGGTGGACATCCCTGCTGGGCATGACCTGTCCGGGCTGACCTTTGTGATCCGGAGTGGTGACTCCACTGCCTGGTGGCGTGATGGTGCGATTTCCTGGACACCCTGCCCCACAGACACAAAAATAAGGCAACTCGTGTGACAGCAATCCCTTGGGAGAAGATTGGTGAGTCCTTGTGGGATGAGTGCTGTTTATCCGCCGCTCTGCATGTGTCCAAGAATTGCATGGGCGGTGTTACAAGGGCATGTGACATGTGTGGTGGCGTGCTGACAGGTGGCTCCAATTACAATGTGCCGGTGCCGGGAGCGGGGGGCTCTGTCGGCAAGGACAACGTGCTGGCGGGCTTTGAGGACGACCTCAGCCGCACCATTGTGGACCTGGAGGTCAATGCTGACCAGTGGACCCTCATGCACCGCTACAACAAGGCTGCCGAGCTCATCGAGCAGGCCCTGCAGGTGTGCTTCTATTTCCATCTCTATCTCAACACTTGACACAAGCTAAAACAAATCCCATAGCCTCTCCGTCTGTCTGCAGGCGTTTTGGCTGGATAAGCTCCACCTAGCTTGAACACAATTCCCAGCAAGCCACCCGTCATATCTGTCCGTCTACACGCAACAGCAATTGAACCTGCAGTGCTCGCCTTGTTGGCACATGGTTCTTTTGAGGGTGGCGCTTGCCACCAGAACATCTCGCTGTCATTCGGTGTCAGGAATCTCAGCACAAATACAACTATATTGCGCAGGGTCCTGGCGAGGATGTGACGGATGCGATGGCACGCATCTATGTGTGGCTGCGCTACAGCTCCTCGCGACAGCTGACCTGGCAGCGCAACTACAACACCCAGCCGCGCATCCTGGGCGAGGCCCAAAAGAGGCTTACCGACACCATTGCCAAGGTGTGCCTTCACTCTTGCGTCACCTTTGCAAAAAAGCAGCACAGATCTGATGTTCTCAGGAGCCAGGCATGCCTTGCATGACAGCAGCAGGGAGCAAGGCAATAGTCATACGGCAAGGATGAGTTGCCATGCAAGCAGTGGGCGGCACCTGACGGACATGCGCCGGCATGTGCAGGCACATGGGCAGACCGGGGGTGAAGCGCAGGAGTGGGTTCGTGCCATGCTGGGCACCGTGGGGCGCGGCGGTAACGCACAGGTGTGTCCTTGTATATATCCGTTTCAACCATTCACAAACAGCAGCATGCATGCATGCATGCATGCACATATGACCGTGTCATTGGTGTTGTGCTTGGTATGAACATGAGCAAGGAAGATGCTTAATTGACATTCTTAGGTTGCTATGCACTGTTTATAAACTTTGATCTTGAGTGATTGAATGAATATGATCATGATGATCAGGCGGTGCGGGACGAGATCCTGAACATCATGCACCGCAACAACATCGGGGAGAAGCGGGGCACATGGATGGAGGACTGGCACCAGAAGCTGCACAACAACACCACACCCGACGACGTGGCCATCTGCGAAGCCTTCATCGCCTTCCTGGAGGCCCAGGGCGACAACGGCGTCTACTGGCGCGTCCTCTCCGACGAAGGTGCGCACACTCTCCCCTCCACCGCCCCTGTTTCAAATGTTTGAGCACGCGGCAGGTCTGCACTGCTGCATGTCTGCAGACAGCAGCAGCAGGGAGCCGGCATCAGCAGAAAGAGTCCAAAGCAGTGTGCCAAAGCAATGCTTCCCGAGGGCATGCAGGCTTCAGGAGCGCATGTTGCCAGCTCTTTGGCTGCCAGGGCAGGAGCTACAGGGCGTGATGGAGGACGTGATCTCATGCATATATGCCTCCAACACACAGTGCTTTGTCTGAAAGAGTACGGCATCGCAAGGGAATGTAAGAAAAGTAATAGTCCGCCAAGAGCATGCATGTGATGTGGCGGTGTGAGCGCAGGCATCACGAGGGAGCGGCTGGAGAGCTTTGACCGGCCGATCAAGGTGGAGCCGGAGGACTACCCCGACAAGCGCGACGCCCTCATCAGCGAGTTCCGCAACTACCTCGGCATCCTCAAGGTATTGCTGTCCTCTCATTTTTTAAGAACCACATCTTTTGTCCTAAATTCTCCACTAGGCGCCCCAGGCTTGCCTGCTTGTTGTGATGCGCACACGTGAAAGAATTGACACAATAGCGCCAACATTTGGCTCTGAACGCTCAGGCCTGCATGCATGCTCGAGGCTGCTGTGCTTCCACCATGACCCTCAAAGTCTGTCCCTGAGGACTGACGAGGGAATCCATTCTCCATGCATGCTGGCGATTTGCCTGTTATGGGGTTTTCCATGACCCCCAGATTCTGGTCTCTTGACAAGGGATAAGTATGGTGTCCGGCGTGATGGGGTGTGCGTGCGCAGGCGGTGCACTCGGGGGCGGACCTGCAGGCGAGCGCAAAGGGAGCTTCTGGGGAGCTGCCGCAGGGGGCTAAGGAGCACCTGGGGTATGTGCTGACGCACGCGCAGGATCACATCATCCTGCCCCTCATGGAGAACGCCGTCGAGGCGCGCACCGAGCTGCAGCCCCACATCGCCGGCCACAGGTGCTGCCCCCTCTTTCTGGCCCCAGGGGAAGTGAAAGGGGCAGATCCTGTTTCTTTTTCTCCCCCTGCTGCCGCACCTCTCTTTGCACAATGGGTGGTGTTGATATGCTACGTATGAAGGCATCCCACATGTCAGCAACCAACTGCATCCTTTCCATGCAAATGACATTACGAACCTCAAGGAGAAGGGTTTGGCAATGCTCAAATGCAATGGCAATGGACTTCTGTATTGGTCATCAAGCGACAACACCCTCTGGCATACCTGTGGCTGGTACGGCTGTGGCGGTAGAGAAGACTTTGCTTGCCTGGCGGCTGATCAAGAATGCGTTAATGGTGGAGAACCATGAGATCCTCTTGAGAATTTCGGTTGACAAATATGCTCAGGGATCTGCTGTACCTGGACCTGGCTCTGGAGAACGTGGTGAGGGGCGCGGCCGAGCGCGGGTCGGGGGCGGCCGGCGCGAACGCAAGCGCGCTTGTGGGCCCGCTGCTGCAGAACCTGGTGCTGTCCACGGGGGACAACGAGGAGCTCTGCTACTGCCTCAAGGCCTGGCAGGCGCTGCCCTCCTCCCTGCGCCGCGGCGGCTACCCCTCCAAGGAAGATGCCCTCAAGGTCTCGTCCCACCAGACTTTGTGATTTCTGTGCTGTATCTTTTTACAAAGAAGAAGACCAAGGAAACACATTAGCACAACTGGAATGGGAGAGAGCCTGCCCACCTGCCGACGCCAAAATAGATGGGTTGTGTGCTTGGCGGCAGGAAAGTATGCAATTTCTGTTGTGCTGACGTGATGGGCATTTTCAGTCCAAAGGTTGACGGGTAAAGAGTGGGCATTGTTCGGCCCCTGGCAGGCTGTGTTGTTTTCTTTGCTGTGCTGGACAGGAAGGTTAGCGAGATGCCTGTGCCCATCGTTGCTGTGCTAGACGTGTGGGTCGATGCCTTTGCCTTAAAGGGGAAGTGTACACGCGCAGACCTCGAATGCACAAAGCTGACTGTGTTGTGTCTGTGGGCATGCATGCAGGCATCTGCGGTGGTGGACCGCATCCGCCGCGCACTGGCCACCACAAGCGACAACGTGTCCAGCCGCATCGGGCCCATCGCCAAGGCATTCGGCAACGCCTTTGGCGTCGACGACTGGTGCGCTATCCCCATGCTGACTTTCTAATGACTCCAGCAATACACAAGCTCCTTTAACAACCCTTCTGCCTAACAGGAAAACATCAACTTGATTAAGGTCGATGTCCTAGACAAGACGGGGCCCCTGCATGCAGCAGGAACAGGAGCTATTCCTGCCAGCCAGCAGGCAAGCAGGGTCTTCTGGCGCAACTATCAAGCATTCCTACATGCCATTGAAGAAAACCGCTGTCCCCTTCGTGGTCGCTGGTCACCAGTACTAAACCAGTTGTTGGAGCAAAGGGGCACAGCTGCGCTGCGTCTCGGGGATTTGCGCATATTGCTCAAAGGCAAATTTGCTGTCAGTTAAGGCGCTCTCTGGGCTGCGGCAGGTACGTGGAGCTATTCGCAGAGGAGGTGGTGAGGGGCGGCCCGGCGTTTGCTGTGAGCCTGGTGCTGAGCGCGCTGGAGCCGGCACTGCGCGCTGCCGCGGAGCTGGGCGCCTGGCAGATCATCTCCCCCGTCAACGCGCTCGGCCGCGTCGTCGTCGTGGGCGGACTGCACGAAGTCCAGGACGAGGTGCGCGCAAGATCCCCTCTTACTCAGGATCGAGCAATACTATTTCAGTCTGGCTTGTGCACACGCCCTGCCAATCCAAGCAAGAGTCAGGGCTTGTGTGATTTGGTTCCAGAAGGATCTACTTTTTTCAGCAAGAATGGTTTGAAGGCAACTCGATCACAGGCAGGACAGGAACCCCCAGCACGGGATGCTGTTAATGCGAGGGGCTGCAAGCTAAGCATGGATTAGCATGCTGTTCACAAGGCGCCACATACTTATGCCAGAATCCCCAGAACTTGAGTTCATTTTAGCGATGTCTAACGAGAATATGATTGGCGGGCAGAGATACGAGGAGCCGACCGTGCTGCTGGCAAAGCGGGTGACCGGCGAGGAGGAGGTCCCAGAGGGCTGCGTGGCCGTGGTCACTCCAGACGCACCGGATGTGCTGAGCCATGTCAGCGTTCGCGCGCGGAACATGCGCGTTCTGTTCGCCATATGCCACGAGGAGCAGCCGCTGAAGGACATTGAAGCCCTCGACGGCAAGGTGACCACACTCTCCGTCCATGCTGTGCTATGGATGCTTGCACATGAGCATAGATAGATTGAACCAAGCTCGGTTGAGGAAGGCAGCACGTCATGCAAATATTCGCATGCAAGGGGTGGGGTTGGATCTCTATCTGCCCTTCGCAGTTTAGTCTGCTCAGTTCAATAGATCTATACAGCATGCAGCAGGCTCCTCGGGCGCCACACGCATCTCGTTGAAGGTGTAGTCCCAGATCTTCTCCGCGCCATCCCTGCAAAGACATTTGCCCTCTGCAGCTCGGTCTGCTGCAGGTACATTAGAATTGGACAGCATGGGGACGTCAGAAAATAAAGCAGCGATTGTGGCCCCTCAGGCGGTGTACTTTGAGACGACAGCGGCGGGAGGGGTGACGTGGGAAGAGGTGGAGGAGGCGCAGCTGAAGGGCGGGGCCGGCGGCGGGGGCGCGACGGAGCCGCGCAAGAAGCTGAGCATCAAGATCCCCAAGTGGTGCGGCAAGTGGGTCGTGTCCATGGACGAGTACAAGGACGGCGTTGTCGGCGCCAAGTCCAAGAACCTCGCCGGTGTGTGTCATTCCTCCTCTGCTCCTCATTGTTGTGCGCATGCCTCTCACTGTCCCGCATTCAAGGAAGCGCTCCATGCAGTATTTGGTCCAGGCAGTGCAATGCGAATGATCTTAGAGAGGCGTGTTCCCCGTGCAAGAACGTGCGGCAAGTTGCCGGTGCAGTCTTTAACCCAAGCGGCGCCATGCAAATGAGTTACTCAGCGGGAAGTGCACGTCCCTGTGCAGGCATGCGCGGCAAGCTGCCAGAGGTGATCAAGCTGCCGCCGTCAGTGACGGTGCCGTTTGGGTCGTTCGAGGAGGCGCTGAAGCAGAAGGAGAACGGGGACGTCGCCAAGCGGCTGGAGGCGGCCGTCAAGGACATCCCCACCTCACACGCCGAGGAGCAGCTTGTCAAGTGCAGGGACATCGTCATGGAGGTGCCTCCTCCTTGCACCTTGTACATTGGTTCCTTTATCAAAGCAAGGACTGTTTTGATTATTAGCTATGGTGGTTGTGTGCAGGTTGCGTGATGTCTGCATGCCACTTGGAGATATGGAGTACTGCGTTGACTTCAGGGATTTATGATCGGATTTAAATGAGGAATAATCGCGCACAGGTGGCGGTGCCGGAGCAGCTGCAGAAGGAGCTGAAGGCAGCCATGGAAAAGGCCGGCATCCCCGTGCCCGAGACTGAGGAGCGCTGGCAGCAGGCCCTGGCCGCCCTCAAGGTCCGCCTGCCAACACACCTGCCACCACTAAGCCCACCACTGTAACCCACGTGCAGCTTCGTGCAGCCTTTTCTCAAGCTGCAGCCTACAGAAGAGCTCTGCTCTGTGCATTTGTGCCGATGCGCTGATAATCCGTTCTTACCACCTGCGAAGAAGCCATTTCTTGAGAGGAGGACCCTTGTGATGCAGTGCTTGCACCAGTCTCAGACAGCACATTGTCCACGAAGCTCGCCTCCCAGCAAAAAAAAGGAGTAAATGCAAGTAGATGAGGCTTTGAAACTGCTCGGGCGCAGGGCGTGTGGGCGAGCAAGTACAACGAGCGCGCACTGCTTTCCATGCGCAAGGTGGGCTTGGACTTCCGCGACCTGCGCATGGCCGTGCTGGTGCAGCGCGTGGTCCCGGCCGCGTACGCGTTTGTCATCCACACGCACAACCCCTCCACCGGCGCGGCCGATGAGGTGTACGCCGAAGTGGTGGCGGGCCTCGGGGAGTCCATCGTGTCTGGCCTCGTGCCCGGCTCCGCGCTCGGCTGCGTCGCCAAGAAGTCCGACCTCGGCAACCCCCAGGTGCGCATCGGTTAATGTATCGCGAATGCAGTTGCAGCAGCGAGCGACAATATGCATAGAGTTGCAGAAGCACTGACAAAATATCCAGTCTGGGCAAAGGCCGGTTGAAACATCTGCCATGGCGACAAAAGGCATAGAGTTGCAGGCCACCTTTCTGTGGGATGCAGCGCCCCGATGCACGTCCAGCAGCCAAGCAATGTGGGACAATCCGCTGTTTTCTGGTTTCAGCTGCTCAGCGAGTGGAGTATAGGCTGGTCCCAGCATGCGCGGTAATCTGGATGATCTGGGGTGATGCGCGTTCTTTTAAAAGGCTCTGCAGTCTGGCTTGTGCGCAAGAGCGTGTGCTGAAGCAGGTGTGTTGATATGAGCGCAGGTGGAGATGTACCCAAGCAAGAGCGACGGCATGTTTGTGCCGGAGTCGCTGATATTCCGCTCGGACTCCAACGGGGAGGACCTGGAAGGCTACGCTGGCGCAGGCCTCTACGACTCAATCACCATGGACACGACCGAGCTGCGCAAGGTCGACTATGCCTCAGACAAGTGAGTCACCCCTGCCCCGTCATTAGCCCGCAGCCACTGCTCTCTTTTCCTCAATCGGTTATGCACCCATACTTTGCTGAGTGAAGTACCTTAGCATCCGGCCTCCATGCAAGAAATCAGCGTGCGCAAAATCATTTATTGGTAGTGTTGATTGCGGTCTCTGACAGCAAGGCAAACCACTTCATGTGCTTCAAAGCGCATCTCGTGACCTTCTGCTCAGCAGCAGTGTGAAGCATGGATTGGTGTGGCGCAGGCTGATAGCGGACGAGGGGTTCAGGAAGGATCTACTGCAGCGGATAGCCGAAACTGGCGTGGCCATTGAGGACGCTCTGGGCAGTGCTCAGGATGTGGAGGGCTGTGTCGAGGCAGATGGCTCCATCACTGTAGTCCAGACCAGGCCGCAGATGTGAAGTAGCAGAGGGTGCACATATCCGTGCAAGCCAATGAGAAATGCTTGCGTTTGTACCAACAACGTCAGGATTAGGGACCGCTTGAATATTCTTTGGCCACTGGTTTCCCCAGAGGAAATGTTTGGCTTTCTATTTTTCGGGCTAGTGCAGCAGTGCTTCTGACTGCTGAGTCTGAGAATATTCATCAGGCTCGCATTGCCATACATCACTTCAGACAGAACCATTGTGACAGCGAATGATGCGCATGCTGTTGATGAGCATCATGATGACCACTGTGGTGACCAGTTTCAAACAAGCACTGGCAGCGTGAATATTGTGATTTCAATTACAAGTGATTGCTAAGGTAATGAAACTCGGTCTTCCTCTTCACTCTGCCGCTCGGAGGGCTTTCCATGTCTGTATCTGCCGTTGGTTGCAGCGTTAAAAGACATCTGCACCTTCCATGAAATGCATGCTGTGGACCTGCCGCAGCTTCCTACATGAGGGAATCTGACGGCAGTTGCCACGTCTTCAAGGAGGACACAAGATGCTTTCACTAGCTTCCCTGACGTTTGCAGATGCAGGTGTGCATTAATTCGGCACCGTGCAAGATCGAACTTCACGGTGTTGATCTCGCGATGTCGATATGTTGATCGGCATTAATCCAGCATGTCACTTTTAGTTGAGAACGGTGTATTGCTGCAGAGCAGCCCTGCTACAGGTGCTGAAGTCTTAAAACAATATGAGCGAGGTCCCTACACTGCCTTCCTGGCGAGAGGCAGCGACTTCAAGGTATCCTGCCGTTACGTGATCTGGGATCTGTGACGACTCTGCCGCGCAGAAGGCAGAAAGGCCACTTGAAAAGCAGCATTGCTATCAACATTCATAGGTTCTGAAAATGAAAGTGCTTATGCTTGCAGATCTCATGCTGGGACCTCCACTGCAGGAGGCTGGCTCACTCTCTGAGGCGGATCCTTCCCACCTTGGAAGCAACTTCTGGGTTGATCGTTTCTGGTCTCAATGATGCAGACACCATACAGCAACGCCAGAGCCTGGTTTGTCCACTGCTAAGGGCCTCCCTGGCAGTGGCAGCTGGAGCAGGGCGGAACAAGTGTTGCACCGCATGGAAAGTGGTGGTCCTTCTGCCAATCAAGAAGCAGCAGCTCCAGTCACAGACAGGTGCGCCAGATGCACGCAAGATACACCCAATTTCAACGCCAGCAGTCATAAAGTTCCGCATGCACTGTCATGCATGAAGGCACATGACTAATGCAGGCGATGTGGCACTCAAGGATGTGGTCGACGTAGTGGTGCACATGGCACTGGTGACTCAGCCGCTGGACAGTCCAGTCAGCGTGGCAGTGTCAGGACCTGGGCGCAAGGTGCCTGATGCCAAGGACTCTCAGTGGGCCAGGGACAGGCAGCCCTTGGAGGCCCAGCTGCCGGCAGGCGCCAGTGAGGGGCTGCTGTGCACCGATGATGGCGCTGTGCTGGAGTCCTTTGTCAGCAACTTCTTCGTTGTCAGGGGTGAGTCATGCTCTTCAGTTGCTGCTTAGTCGACAAGAACATCTGGGGCTCCGATGCCTGCTGTGCTCAGCGCACTTCTGATGAGCGGATGTGGGTGAATGTAACAATCAGTGAATTCCTTATGGTGCAGATAGCCTCAGTGGGTGTACGGAAGTGCAGACGGCTGCTCCTGCAGAGGGCCTTCTGGAGGGGATAATGCGGCGCCAGGTTATACAGGTAGCCCTCACATAATTTCATGTTTTCCTCTATACTGTCAAGCAAAGCAAGATTGCATGTATGGAAGACAGTGAAAGACCGCGTTAGCACCGCCAGCTGCATGCAAGTGTTTTCTGTGGTGGACACCTCCTTAATCAGGCGTGCAAGGAAGTGGGCGTCCGCGTGGTGAGCAGCGCGCCAAAGTTGCATGAGCGTGCTCTCTGGACGGAGGCCTTTCTCACAAACAGGTGCGCGTTCTTCAAGATCGCCGCCCTCCTGCTGCGCCTGTCACAAATGTGACAACTATATAGACCAGACCAGTACAATTCGGTCACCGGTGGTCTTTTGTGGACCTGAAAGCTGGCCATCGGAACCGATCTGTAACAACGCCACTGCCCTTCAACCCAAAATATTCCTATTGATGCTGGCCTGGGGCATGCTCATTGCTGCACAAGACATTCTGTCGGGCAAAATCTGCAATCGTTATGGTATTATTATCATCACATGCTGTTTCTGCCAAGAGGCACTTGCGTCCTGTAGACAAGCTGCAGTTGAAGGCTGCCATAATCCTACCCCTTGTTGGGCTCACCAAATCCAAGCAAGACCCAATCAATGGTGGGCATGGCGCTCAATACTGTCACCATCCCCCGCCAACCGGGGCCAATTTGCGATGTAGGGGACTTATTGCAGCGCACTGAGGCTAGCTGGTGTGTTCCCTGCAGCATCTGCGGCATTCGTCCCATCGAGACGATCATTTGTCGGCGGGCTGAGGGGGGAGGTCACTGGGAGGCAGCATTCCCAGCAAACAAAGGGGAGATCTTTCAGCAGCTGCGGGCCGCCCTGGCGGTCATACAGGAGCGCCCTCCAGAAACCTGCTATGGCCATTGCTGGTGATTTTCACCGACAGTCATGGACGCAAAGAAGCAACGCCAGTGATGCCCTGGCAAACCAGTTTTTATGCATTCTAGACTCTGAGAGTTTCAATGAGTTGATGTAGATAGCGAGTAGATAGACCACAGAGAACATCAGCCCGTCAGTCCCTGAGTAATGTATTTCATAGAACGTGCCCATTTGTCTGGTTGTCTTGCATGGCAGCTTTTTGATTCCCCAGGTGCTGAGAAGTCCCATATTTGCATGGTCAACAGCGTATTGCTTTGCATCCAAAAGCCGCTATTGATATTCTCTTTCTTGGCGTCTATGCACATTTGCATGGCGTACATCTTGGGACAAGTTATTCTGGACTGAACTAGAATTGCAGGCCTTGTAACATGACTGCTGGACGCGCCTTTGTACTATGCGCCTTACATAGTATGCATTGTATGATTGGAATTTTTTGTCGATTTTCCTCGACACTGCTTGATATGATAGCGCTGTCGTATTGACCATCTTGACAGATCAGGGATCACATGCATGCATTCAAATTTGTACCAGCGCTGTGCACAGAATATCAAGCCCTTTCCTGGAGGGAGAACAAACAGCTGGTACCCTACTAGCGCTAAGAATTACTGTGCTGATGTGCAATAATGCACACGGCATGTCACACCCAATCTTCTAGTCCAAACATTGCCGAATGCAAGCCGCATGTTCCTCAAAACAAGTCGCCAAAGCCAAAGATTTATTACGGAGCCAAAGGTTGCCTGAAGTAAGTATAAGGCAGAGTTCGAAGCTCCGTGGTGGAGACACATTATCATGCATGCAAACACGGCCATGGCCGGAACGGAGATTTTCTTTCTGGGTTGGAGCTGCCATGTCACTCCTGGAGAGCAATCAAGGCTCACTCGAGTTAACGAATTGCGTGCAGGGACCGTCACAGCCTCTGACCTTGTTGACTGCATTCACCAGTCCAGGTCGGCTGGCACGCTGGGCTTGAAGGAGTCGCGCTCAGTCCAGCCGCTGGAGGATCCTCCGCTTGAGGGACCACGGGCGCCGCGGGCAGGACCGGCCTCCGCAGGCCTGAATGCACACAACCCCTCAGCACACCTGCTTAACTCCCTTGTGTTCCTCGAGACCTGGACTCCTTCAGGTGACCCTGCCACGTCCACATGACCTCAAAGTGGGGCACATTCTTGCATGCCATGCACAGCAGAGATGCTTGAAGACGGTCCAAGGCCCGGGCACTTCGCAAGTAGAGCGCAAAGAGAGGCAGATTTTAAGATCCTGACTCCATGTCCACAGTACCTGGTTATTCCAAGGAAATGTCAGGGCAAGGAAAACTCAAAGCGAGGTGAAACGGTGATGCTGACCTGGGGAAGTTGCAGCGGAAGCAGTCAGCCCTGGAGGCGAAGTTGTGGCCGTTGCACTCGGGGCACATCCAGTCACCTGCACAGCCAGCGCTCCCCGGTCAGACAATGGCATTCTCACATCTGGTCACCAATAATTTAGATGCATGCACTGAGCTCCGAAAGAAATTTAGGGAATCAGCTTGTGTACATGTACACTGATGATCAGACACATGCGAGAATGTGGCATGCCAAGTGTGCTGCAGCTTCACCTGGCTTCATGGCGGGCGCCTCGCGCCTCGGCCCGTCCCTGAAGTTGTCCCTCTGCCCGTAGCGGGGGCCCGAACTGAAGCGGGACTCCGGCACTGGGCCAGCGCTCTCAGGCCTGCACCACCATTCCCCCTTTAGATCTGAACCACTACAGGGAACCTCAGGGGACGAAAGGGATGTCAAGGGAAATGTGAGGAGCTGAAAATGTTCAGTGCGTGATGCCTCAGCAAGACAGGAGCACACTACAGTTGCATGTTAAAAATTGTCATTGTTTGTGGTTGTGAGCGGGCCTTACCTGGCCTCGTTGCACTGGAAGCACTCCGTGCGGCGCGCAAAGTTGTTGGCATTGCACGCCGGACAGGGCCAGTCACCTGCAGCCGTCAGCGCAGGCCATCAGCTTCAAACAATGTGTGCTCCATGCTTACTATAGTAGTCGAACTAAACCCCTAAACCATCCTGCAGGCTCAAAGGTTATTACTCATTGGGGTTCATAGTGTGACTACTGCAGTATTATTCGCACGAACACCACCTCAAGCATGTCACATTCCCCTGCAAGCCGAGGCTTTGCAGAAGCTGTGCAAGTATAGTTTAAGGCAGGCATGCGCACCGGCCCTGGCCTCGAAGGTGCGGCGCTCGCCGTAAGGCTCCTGGTCCCGGCGCACATAGCGGTCCCCTCCGCGCTGTTGGCCGCCAAACCTGGTCGCGTCCTCCGGCCTGCACGCAGAAGAAAACGGGAGTTCACTCCCCAGAAGCCCGTGTATTGGGGGTATTTGGTTCACAGCTGTGGGTGGCGGCAGCTGGGAACTGCAGGAGCAGCAAGAGGCAGGGAAGAGCGGAGGCGCACCTTCCAGCGTCGCAGCGGAAGCACTCGGTGCGGCGCGCAAAGTTCTGCGCGTTGCACTCGGGGCACAGCCAGTCGCCTGCGCAGCACCGGTCACACATCATGAGCCATCTGTAGTTTTTCTTCTCAAGCTCTCATATGCAATGCTCAACAGGACTTGGCCCACCAAACACGTGGCAAGCTCACAGGTCACATGCTTAAAAATAATTGGCCCATGCATTTATATCAACTGTGGTGCAGATCAAGCATGGAGGGGAGGGCACACGCTAATTGGGCGCGCTAAAAAATGCCAGCACTTGGTAACGGCGCAGTATTGAATGCAGGTGAGGGGAGTGAGTTCGGCACAGTACCTGGGCGGAAGTCGCCGCCGGTCTCCCTCTCGCGGAAGAAGCCGGCGCGGTTGTCGCGGCGCTCCGGGTACTGCGAGCGCGGCTGCGCGGCAATCTCCGCCTCACGCGCCTCCTGAGCCGCCTCTGCAGTAACCGCAGCACAGCACACTATCAATCACCGCACCAAAACTGGTACTCTTCTGCTCTGAGTGCTACCGCAAAACTGTATCTGCCACCAGCAGATCGGCAGATGGCTGGATCAAGCAAGGCTGTCAAGACCATTGGAGTCTGTACAACAGCAGCTTGCGAGAAACACATGCATGTGATGAAGAAGAGAGACAAGCAGGTGCATGAAAATGACCCCTCTCCAGCTCAGAAACAAGAGAGAGGCATCCGAGGCAGGCTAGAAGATCCCCAAATCAGCGGATGCACGGTGCTGAACAGCAACTTTGAGAAGCACGAGCTGCATATATTTTGAAAGCGGGTGAGAGTGTAGCGCACTGGCTTTGGTGAGGGCCTCCTCCTCGGGCTCTGCACCCAGCACAGCGATGACGTCCGGCAGGAGGGCGTTCACAGCCTTGACGAAATCTGCACAGACACAACAGACAGCCATTAGCATGCAGTGCACCCCGTCCAGTGTACCCAGTGCAACACCTTCCAATTGAGAAAAAATCAATTTACAAATATCTCGATTCAAGACAAACATCGCAATCTCCTGTATTGAAGGTTGAGTCCATCAAACTGCTGGGACATCACAGGGAAGACTAGGGAAGCACAGGGGTGACTAGGGATGCATGGGCACCACTACAAATTTATAGACTGATAACGGCCATGACATCAGAAAAGGACATTCTCCCGTAGCACCACACATTGACACTCCAGCTTTGTTCGGCAGCATTAAGGTCAGGGTTGATATGACTACACATGCACTGGGGAAGCTTCCCGCGCACCTGGCTTCAGCGGGGCGACCCCAGAGCCGACTGCGACGAGTTCCTGGGCACGCTTGGAGTCAAGGGAGCAGGCGACGCGCGCGCACAGCAGCATGCGCACCAGATCCTGCGTCGTGGCCTGCCCGCCCCTGCCCACGCCCAGGTCGGTGCCCTCCACAAAGGTCGCCACCAGCCGCTCCTTCGCATTCTCGATCTGCACCGCAACAGCGATGCATGCGTCAGCACAAAACAATCCCCTGTCTCATCATCAGTGATATGTGCCGTCTCAGCAGATGCAGTACGTCAATGCATGGAGGCAAATATATATTAGCTGATGATGCACTTGCTGGATGCACTCTGTGTGCAAAGGTTGCATGCATGTCTTTTGGTTGGAAAACAATACTTGCGGCCATGATACAGCAGCCAACAAAAGAGACGAGACTGGATAATGCATGCAGAGATGCAGCAAGACAGGAAGAAATACTTAAGGAGCACATCTCACGCATGACGTCTGAGTTGAGTCAGAAGGCAACTGATCAAATTGAACAAGTCCCTACGATTAGGCTTTGGCGGCACACCTTGCGGTCAACGTAGGGCAGCTCAGTCTTGCTCAGGGTCACCAACTTGTCGACAGGCACACTGAACAAGATGTCGATGCGCTCACGAGCAGCCTGCAGGCTGGCGCGCTTGACGGCCCCAATCTCAGAGCGTTTGCTGTTGGGCACAGTCTGCTCAGGCCTGTCTGCAAAGAAGCCCTTCTGGGTGAGGACGTCCGAGTACTGCGACCATAGGCTGTTGAACTGCTCCCAGACCGGATCTAAGTGGACTGATGCCGCTGTAGCCTCGTCCGTCTCTGTCTCAGCTGGAGCTGCTGCCTCCGCTGGTGCTTGATCACTGATGCTGGCCTCTGCTGCTGGCTCATCGGCTGTCACCTCGTCTTCCAGCACCGTAGCAGCACGTGCAAACACATCGTCCGCCCGCTCTTCAGTTGAGACAGAGCCAGCAGTTGTCAAGCTGCGGTTGCTGTAGCTGCCAAGGATCCGAGAGCGCGCCGACAGAGAGGCGGGTGCAAAGTGGTGACATCCATGCACTGCTGATGTGACAATTGACGATGAAGTACGACCATTGAATTGCGTGAGAAGGGCAACTGCCCTGGTTACAACCCTGCGTGCACTCATCTTCCCTGTGCACTGAGCAGCACTGAAGTTCATTTCCTAGATGCAAATGAGCTACTTAGGACATACGTTACTTTCTTATGCAATTCACAGACACAATTTATACAATTTAAGGAGATAGTTCCAACAAGAAGTATCTGCAGCCGGCTTCATTTACGGAACGATCGCTAGTTCCGGAACACCCAATCCCTTGCGGGCAGGTTGGGCAGGCAAACGTGGGCAGCACTTCAGCAATCGGGGGATTGCAGCAAAGGATGCCATATGAAACTACTTATTTTCTTCTTACTTTCCATTCCATCGAGGCCATTACATATACATATATGAGCTGCCACTGGAGGCGAATAATGCGTGAAAAAAATCAAATGCCACAGATCACTGATCTGGCAGCCTTTTTCAGTGCAGGTGCCGTGTCGTTGCCATATGGCATTGGCAACTTGCCAATCAGTGATTTGATCAATCTGCACATGTGCAGCAAGATTGTAGCGAAAAGTGACTATACATATAGCACAGTATCATACAAATATATGAAGCCTGGGAGTCTACATCTTCTGCATCTGATGCAGCCGCTATGCAGCAGATCCAGAAAGGGCTCTGCGCTCCAGAAATGCCAGTCGGTCTTCAGCAAAGGTCCCAGCAACAATGGCCCGCCTGGCATCAGCAAAGAAGCCCAAGTAGTTCTGCGAGTTGTGGATCTCCAGGAGCACCTGCCAGAGCATCAGCTTTATCAAACACCCCTCAAACTGGGTTCTAATGATGCATGCGCATGCAGCTTAATCAAATAGAACTCTCCCACAGCCACCAGTGATGAGTTTTGTGGAAAGTCACAGCACACCTGCGCGAGCATCTCATTGGCATTGAGCAGGTGGTGGATGTATGCGCGGGTGTGGCGGCGGCATGTGTGGCAGGAGCAGCCCGGGCTGAGCGGCCTCGTGTCTCGCCTGAACCTGTCTGAATGCATACTCATTGTCGTGTCATCAGCGCCCCACTCCTGTGCCTCTCTGGCAGCCCCTGCACCGGCTTGCTGACTGCGCTCAAGTGCAGAAGCGCCCTCAGAGGCCCGGCTGCTGTGAGCTCTGCCTCTGCTGCTACTGCTGCTGGCAGGGGTGGGTCTACCTGCTGCTTCACCCAGACCAGCCGGTGATGCTGCAACAGCTGATCCGGGCTGCATAGCCTCTTGCTTCAGTGGCACATCACTTCCCCCCGATGGGGAAAGCGAGGCATGATCTTCATTTCTTCCCTGAGCTGCTTCCCTGCTGACACCCTGATGACCAGCGGCTTCTGCGGCACCTCTCCTTCTATGTAGCATGCCATGATCAGGGGACACATGCCGCGACGTGGGCTCCGGCTGAGACAGCACGCTGTGGGTCTGCTCTGCCTGGATCGGCGCATGCGCGCCGGCTGGGCCCCTGTCGCACTCGCGCAGAAGCAGCGCAGCTCCGGCGGCTGTTGCGCGCACCGCGTAGCTGCCATCTATGACATCCACCCCGGCTGTCATTGCATCCAGCGCATCCTCTGGAGTCCCTGCATTGCAAACAAGGGCCCCCAATCTCAGCACCTTTCACACTTGTGGTTCTTTTTTCAAGTTTCTCCCCCATCTCTCCTTCTCAGCAGCCAGACCATACACAATGGATGTGCGTGATTCACCAGAGAGCCAGAGTGGCATGGGCCATTCAATCTATAATGTGCTTACTTGCTCCGGCAAGGAGAAATCGCGGTAGGTGGCTGGGCAGCTCAGCAACTGTGGCCTCCATCAGGGCCGCGCGCTCTTCGCGCGACTCCCCGGTTCCCAGACCGGCTAATGAGAAGCCGGCGACGCCCGGGCGGCTGGCCGCCTCCGCCGCGCACCTCTGCCGCTCAAAGTCGTAGCCGCTGCCCTGTATGGATGCCAGCACTGCGCTGCTGCCCTGCAGTATGAGCATATCTCAGTCAAGACTCCACAAGCTAACCAGCATCTGAGATGCTCCATTTGAGTGCCTACCAGCCAGAGCCAGCAAACACACACATCGCTTCAAAAATGCTTGCAGCATCAGAGTAAATGATGCCTGATGCTGGTGGGTGGGTGGGCACGTTAAAGGTTCACCTTCGCAGCTAGGCATTGGTCCAGCCAACTCAGGGTTCTGTCAACCGACAGGGCCGCCCTGCGATGACTCACTTTCGCGCTCGGCACCTCATCCGACAGCGCTGCAAAGTAGTCTGGCGCCAGCGCGCTCACCACGTCCAGATACCTGCATGCACCCTGCGCCTCATCGTACTCGCAGCAACTCTAAGCTGGTTTTACCGTGTCAGCATGCAGAGCACAACAAGCACCAGGGGGCGACAGCAAAACTATGTCTGATATCAAATATGCGTCCACCTTGATCAGCATGCAAAGCATAAGAAGCACCACAGGAATTCAAGCAACACTATGTATGGCGCCAGGCAGACAGGGAATTTAAATTCGGAGTGCTTCTGAGAAATTCGGAGACAGGGGGGTGCACACCTGCCGACGGGCATGTCATGATGGCCGCTGTGAGTGGTGACTCGGATGCCGTCATCTGCACCAGACTTCCAGCGCTGGATGCCATAGGTGAGCGGGTCCCGTGGGGATGCAATGAGCGTGCAGCCCTGCAGCGCGAAGAAGTCATGAGCGCCGGCGCCAAACTTGCGCAGCACGCCGGGCCCAGGGCTCTCCAGGCTGCATGCATGTACATACAGCATCCTTCAGGGCACCCAATCCAGAGCTGCTTCTCCCCTGCCATCAGTGGGCTTCCTCAGTGGGCTAAGGAGTCTCCCTCACGCGCTTCGGTAGAGGCCAATGAATATTCTGCTTCATGACCATGCGAAGGTATCAGAGTATTCGCTGTGAAGTGCATCAATGTGTAGGAGGGACTCACAATTGGCTGGCGTCCAAGTGCAGTGTGCGGGCTTCGGGCCCCATGGAGTCAAGCAAGTCCGGCGTGAGGCTCAGAGGGGACCCTCTAAAGGTGTACAGAAGGGCTGCCGGGGTGGCAACCCTGCGCTGGTTGGCAGTCAGAGTTCCAGTGCGAGCCTTTCCGTCGGTACCACTGACCTCAAACATGGATGCATGAGCGTGCTGCAGCGTGGATCCCACTGAAGAAGTTGTCTGTGTGCGTCTGGAAGAGAGCCTTGCACTCAGGAATTGGCAGTACTGGCGCAAAGAGCTCACATGCACCAACCCAACCTGGCAGATCATGCACCCAAGCTTGCTAGATTAGAAGATATAGTATGCATCATGATATCCATTTCACTCAGGCGGTGGAGAAATTCCTACATCATAAAGACAGATAGTAAAGGACTGAAGAATACTTGATGGAGAATATTATTCGGTGTCGTTTTTGACGACATAGATATCAAAGAAAGTAGTATCTGGGAATGATTTTAGACAGGAAATCCAGAAATGTTCAGGAAAGCAAATAGATGTCGATGTGGCACACGTGATCCGAAGTTGCAACAATTGTCCGACGTGGCCTTGACCTTTCTCGTTTACTTCGGCTCCTCTTGGACATTCAAAGAGGTAGCTTGAAACGGATTGCGAGTAGAGATCTAGTTGGGATCCTTTTCTTTTTGGCTGTATCTCAGGTGGAAAAGAGGAATCCAAATAATCTACTTTTTGCACACGTGAAAAGCCCGCACCACATCCAAATGGCAGCTGAGCGGCGGGTGGCAGCCCTCTCTAGGCATCTGACGAGCTCTTCGGACGTCTCGCTGAGTGCGAAGGTCGACCTTCGCGACTTTGCGGCTGAAGATGTCTATATGTTTCTTACGAGGGACAACGTGGAGCTCAGGGCCAAGATGCTGGATTTTCTGAAGGTAGCTTCCTCATACTGAATACTAAGATATTCCCATTGTCTGATAGTGGTATTGCGTCTAGCGGGTGATATGTTGATGCTGACCACAAGCTCACTGGAGCTCTCTAAGGGGTGCTCTAGGTTGCAGAGAAGAGCCTTCACAGCTCTGTGATGCAGTGCAAATCATGCCAGCGCTCATATTATTGCTGTGAACCTTTGAATTGCTTGCACCAATCTTACATTGACGTGCCTTAGGAGTTGCTAAAGCTTGCTTTGGGGCGCCTTACAGGACCCCATGTACCGGCCCAACTACTATCTATCCCTCATGGAGTTCCGGGATCTCACTCTGCGCAGACTGCAGAAGTTTGTGGACCAGAAGTTTTTCTCCACCTTTGACTACCTCAATGGTGAGCCTCATGTCTCCCTTGTCTCCTCCTCGCTCGCTGCCCTATGTAAGGGTTCACCTTATTATTGAGAGTACGCAGAACATTACTGAGAGATAGTGTGGTATATTCAGATCCTTTGCGCTTCATGGCCGGTCTGGAGACGCTGGCGTCTGTGGACTACAGCCTGTGCATCAAGGCAGGGGTGCACTTCACTCTCTGTGGCGGTGAGCTTCCTTGTTTTTCAGATGCCAGCATATGGCCAGCTGTGATGGTCCATGAGCTTTGCTTGACAGGCTGTCAATCAACATGAGATTCTGATGACACCTTTGGCAATCATTGCATCATTGGACTGGTTGCAGTGCAAGGATGCAGTCCTTTACAGAGGCTGTGATTGGACTGTGGAATTTGTTGACTGCTCGTGTCAGGCCGACAACAAACATTAACCTCACTCAGTCTGATCAGTCTCTCTGACAAGCTGTGCATGCTGGCAGGCACCATTGCAAAGCTGGGCACTGAGAAGCATCACAAGACATACCTGCCCAGACTTGACACGCTGGAGCTGCCAGGCTGCTTCGGGTAGGGCTCAGTTCAATTATTGTGCTTTGCTCTTTTGCATGGCACATATTGTCAAAGTCTTTCTCCGTAATTAATGAGATGCAACCCCTTTCTTGTGTGCAGAATGACTGAGCTGGGCCACGGATCAAACGTCATGGGCATTGAGACTCAGGTACGTGGGCTTTCTCCCCACCATGTGACAACTGATATTGGCTGGTATATGAGCCATATATGGGTGCAGAGGACGTCTGAAGTGCTGCAGTCATGAAGTGCTTCTTTGCTCTGCACAGGCTACATATGATGAGGAGACAGGCGAGTTCGTGATCAACACCCCAACCGACACCGCCTCAAAATTCTGGATTGGAGGCGCTGCGCAGCACGGCAAGGTCAGTCTCCTTGTCTATCACCACTCCCAGCACCTCAAGCCTGATGCTGTCAGATGACGTACATCTTGCATTAAGCAAGGTATTCTATGAAGTTTGGCCGAGCTCCAAGCATGCGGCATTTCTGTGGTGCAGGTGTGCACGGTGTTTGCACAGCTGACTGTGCGCGGCAAGTGGGAGGGGCCGCATGTGTTTGTGGTGCGCCTGCGTGACGACTCCGGCCAGCCCATGCCAGGCGTGCGGATCCAGGACAACGGCCCCAAGGTGGGCTCCTACCGCTCCCTCACTAATGGATGCATCTTGTAATCTATGTTGGGTTCATCTAGGGACGCTCAAAAATCCAAGACGCAGTATGATAAGCAAATGCAAAAGAAACATGTATGTTCCTGAGACTGTGAAGTGGATCATTTGTGGAGCAGCCTTGCTTGTCACGAGCATACTTGCAGTCTGCATGGCGGATAAAGACTCCTGGTTGGCTTGCATGTGTGGTTGCGTCTTATCAGGGGGATTTGTTTCCAGTTGAAACATTCAGCAATGTCGTCTTTCTATGAGTCGCCCTGTGGCCTGACTTGGCGGCTGCTGCCCAGGCGGGCCTGAACGGCGTGGACAACGGGCAGCTGTGGTTCTACAACGTGCGCGTGCCGAGGGACGCACTCCTTGACCGCTACTCCAGCGTGGCGCCAGATGGCACCTACTCCAGCCCCATCCCCTCTGTCGCCCAGCGCTTCGGGACCATGGTTGGCGGCCTCACCACCGGTGCGCGCCCCTTTCCCTGCAACTTTTGGGGACTCCTTTGATGTTGATCTAGGGTGCTGCAGCTCTGCTGTGTAGGACTCCTGTATGTGATGCCTGCAGTCGAGCAACACATGGTAACCATGCACTGATCAACAGAACCCTTTGCACGGCGTGGCGGACCCTGAGATAAGAGTTGTTGAACATGAGGTGTCCTGCTGCTGTTTGGCTCTCCACAAGCTTCATGATGTTTGTGCATGCAGCAGTAATTTTGATGGGCTCGGGCTGGGCTGCAGGCTCCCTCTTCTCCTGTTGCTCACTGGGCTTGCAAGAGGAAGGTTGAATCCACTCTAGAATTGATCTGCCTGACTGGTGTTTGTGTGTGGCGCAGGGCGCATGCTGATCGCGCAGGGGGCGATCGACGCGTCCAAGATTGGCGTGGCCATCGCGCTGCGTTATGCGTGCGCGCGACCGCAGTTCAACGGCAAGTGCATCATGGAGTACCTCACCCACCAGCGGCGCCTGCTTCCGGCCCTTGCCACCACCTATGCCATGCAGCTGCAGTCTCTGCGCCTCAAGGTGCAGCCTCCGTCTCATGACCCTCAGCTTTGCAGCAACTGGTTTCTTATGATCTGGTGAGCGCATGTCTGGCAGTAGAGCACAGGAATCGAATGAAGCACGTCACAGTGCACCATCAGCACTCCTTGTCATCCTGAACCTGCATGGGCGCTGAATGTTGCGCCCAGTCTTAGCAGTGATGCTGGACGGCTGCCTGAGCTCAGCTGCTGAGATTAGGAGGAGGTATTCAGCGCACACACACAGGGTTTGGATGACAAATAAGTCAAGCTTTGTGAAGGCGATAATATACCAAATATTCTGATCGCAGTGTTCACAAAAGCATCCAAAGGCCCCACATTTATACTGCGACCTGCATACTGGTACACAATAAAGAAGGAAAAGTGCCTTTTGGGACGGTCTGCAAACAAGACCAGCTCTGCTGATTATGTAGTGGGGCGCAAGTGCAGGACCTCTACATGGCGAAGAGGCCAGAGGATGCAAAGACAATCCACGTGGTGAGCAGCGGGCTCAAGGCGGGCGCGACGTGGCACCGCGTGGAGATCCTGCAGGCGTGCCGCGAGTGCTGCGGCGGGCAGGGGTTCCTGGCGGCCAACAAGATCGGGCCCATGAAGAATGACATGGACGTCGATGTCACCTTTGAGGGGGACAACACCGTCATGATGCAGCAGGTGCCCTCCCTGTCCCTTTGCTGTTTTTAATTTTTCCATGCCATGGCGGGTGTTCTTGGTTGTGCATTTTCTTCAAATCATATTTAAATGTTCTGCCACGGGTTCTACATCTCTTTGTGGCCACCGCGACAAGCATATCCTGCATGATAAGAGCTGCGGTGTAGCAGTCTTCAGCCGTTTGGTCACCGGTCTCTGATACGAGCGAGATCATTTTTGGAACGTGTGCTGATGGCTCGCCTCAATCACTGCGCAGGTGGCCAAGGCACTGCTGGACACCGCTGCAAAGAAGCCCCCGCGGCCGCAGATGCCGTCGATGGAGGGCGCATCCGTAACGGACCCGACACTGCTGGCGGCGCTGCTGCGCTTCCGTGAGGACTCGCTGACGGCCGAGGTGGCCGCGGCGATCGGCCGCGCCGCCAAGGTGGCCGCCCCTGGCGGCAAGAAGGCCGCGGCCGCCGCCGCTGCCGACGCGTATGAGGACAACCTGGACACCGTGCTGCAGCTGGGCTGGGCCCACGTCGACCGCATCACCTTCGAGGTGCGCTACAATCCTTACACTCATGGATACCCTGTCTTCATGCACAGCTGAAGCTGCATCGCTGCTGTCGGCCTTAAATGTGTCAACTGAGCTGCAACCCTGCATTTGGTCTTGATGAACATGTATGGCTAAGGTACCAAGCTGGCAGCATCTGGCGTTGATTTTGTTTCCCAAGCAAAATTCTGTGCTGTAAAGGGCTTCAAAAGGGTGCAGAGGATGTTTTGGAAATGTGCTCATACTGGAGTCTATCCTGCAGGGCTTTGTGGAGGAGGTGAACACGCGGGCGCCGAGGGAGGCACGGCCGGCACTGTCCCTGCTGGCTACACTCTACGGCCTCACCCGCGTCGAGCGCGCACTCGCGTTCTACCTGGCCTCCGGAGCCGCCTCCGGCGCGGCCGCGGCAGCCGTGCGTGCGGGAGTGAACGGCGCGTGCGCTGCGCTGTCGGCCGACGGCGGCTGGGCCGCGCTGCGTCTCGCGGAGGGCTTCGGCATCCCCGACCACTGCCTTGAGGCCCCCATCGCCTTCGACTGGCGCCAGATCGGCTCCACTGTCACCATGTGAACGCTGACTGTTCGCCAGATCAGCCTCAGTGTCACAACCATGTGATGTTGACTGGTTGCGGTATTAGCTCAACTGTCACCACCGCGTGAGCGCTGCATGTGATAACCCTTTGGATGGCGCCAGAAACTCTATATTTTCCTCGCTACGTGAGGGCTGCGTGAGAGGCAACTTGGCTTCGGCTGGCGCCACAATAAATCTGGTGTCACTGCCATGTGAACGCTGACTGGTCGCAAGATTGGCTCCACTATTGCTAGCATGTGGATGCTGACTGGTGCAAATTTGGCTCCGCTGTAAATGCCATGTAGATGGTGTTCAGAAGACACTCTGTGAACAGCGTTAAGTGATGGCTGTGTGGGACATCTCTGGACGAGCTGTACCTTACCAGGCTGCAGTGCAGGCTTCATGCAGCTCGTTTGAAGAAGGATGGTGCAGCGGTAGAAAGAGCTCATCAGATTGCCAAGACATAGCATTAGAGGAGAAAGAGCCTCTGTATTTGGGCTTTCGCAGCTTCAAGCTGTGTGAATGCTGTGGGTCAAGCACAAAAGCTGCGCTGGCTTCAATCATGCAGCAGGTGGGCGCAGCAGCAATTTTGGTACTGGGAATTTAAGGCAATTTTGGCAATCACATGATTGCAAATTTTGGTGTTTAGGATTAGGTGCTTGTGTTTAGGATTACGTTAGGACTGTCGAACAGCTTGAGTGTATGTGTTAGGACATAGTGGCCATTGCTGTGAACGGCAATGCAAGTTTTGTGTGTCATTCACAATGACACGTCTTGTGTGACATTTATTTTTTCACTAGTAGGATTGCTGCGTGATAATTTTGGGGCTGCAATTATCAAGAATGGATCTCAGGAATCCTTGCATAAGCTTGCCTATATCAACAATGTAATCCCATTGGGAGCGACTAGTGGCTTGCTCGTAACAGCGGAAAACTAATGTTGTGCTATGGCCTCCATAAAGGGCCCGGCCTAAAGGGCCTGATCATCAAGTAACTAGTAATCATGCAGCTGCAGAGTGGATCTAAGACCGCAATCATTCTGTGGCCATATGGACACCTAAAGTTTCATCTGAACAGATTGGAAAGCACTACTGGTATGCACATTCTCTGTAGACTATAAAAATACTAGGCATCTGGTCAATTGCAGACCATATTGACGCCCAGTGGGCCCTTTGAATAGGTGCATTTGACTGGAGGAGGGCCGGCTTTGTCCCCGTCCTTGCTGTCTGCAGCAGGACACAGTCTTCAAGTTACCTTAATATTTGTCACAGGGAGATGTTCGTTCACAGAGCCGCCAATGGCCTTTCTTTGCTTGATCACCACCTCCAATTCTTCGCATACTTTATGCAGAGTATCAGAAATCAGCCGGCATTGACCAGAAGGCTGCATCCTGAAGAAAAAGGGTGGACTTACCAGCCTGGGTCAAGCGCCTGCCAAGATCGTTAACGATAGGTAAGACGCCATAATTGGCACCTGTTAAAGAAGCAACAGCGTTTCGGCAGTGGGCAATTGTCTTGTCCATGAACCTCCCTTGATAGGCAGAGTCTTAAACTTACACCTATAAGCATCGAGCATGAAGCAGTACAAATATGACTGACCTTCTTCAATGCTATACCCAGCTTGCACAGTGCTGGAAGCGACCAGTGCCAAAGCCAGGATCAGACAGAAAATGCTACGAGATTTCATAGTGATCCCCGTCCAAGTCAAACGGTTTCAGCGCCAGGAACTGCAGTAGGGTTATACTTAAGAATTTTTACATGCAGTGGGCTCAAGTGAACACGAAATTTAGCCTGCACAATAAATAAGCGGATTTTTAGCGAACGGGATGCCCATTCGGATTCCCTTCACACAGCGAGCTGAGAGCGCACCTGCGCCCGCTAATTAATTGGATAGAGTTTACCCAATGTCACTTTTCTATTCCAGTAAACGAGCGCAGATCTGTCAAGATGGTCAAGGAATCCTTTTTGCGACTCGGTTGGAACCCTACAGTAGAAGCCGCCCGGAAGTGGTGTTCCCTCCTTCCATAAGGGAGGAGAATGAATTTAGAGAAACTGGTATGGAATTTTTTTGAACAGAACTGCATAAATCAAGGCATAGCCAAAACTTTATGCAATTGGAGATGGCCATGGGTGGACCACCATCATGCATGATGACCTAGAAAGATGGTGGCGCTGATTGTCATGATTCCGAATGGAGTCCATGATCAGTGACTTGCTTGAACTTGTTGAACTTGTTGAACAATGATCCCGCTGAGGCGCACTCTTAAATCATGATCACTGGATTGGGGATCACTGAGTTGAGACTGACAAATGATTTACACAGTCACGTCGAATGTTACTCTCAACCTCAAGTCGCACTGCTCCAGAAAGTCTAGCTAGGAGCTCAAACAATCTCTAGTCCAAACTAGTTCAACAAGACAAACGAGGGTTAGCAGGTTGCCTGACACTCCATATGTGTCAGACAATCTCTTGTTTTGGCTGCCTCTCAGTTGATCACTCCTCTTCTGAGTCAGAGCCCTCCGAGTCATCATCGCTGTACTCCGACTCGCTGTCGTTTCCAAGATCCAGTCCGCCCATCCCTCCGGTGTACCCCCCACCATACCCTGCAGTGTATCCTGATGCCTCCTCGCGGTTGCTGCTGGCAGCCGCAGCATAGCCCCACCCGCTCTGCAAAGGCACACATCTCACTCTTGGCGGCTTGCGCTGTCACTGTTTACTAGCCTCCAACTTACGGACGGCAGACGCAATATTCTTGAGAGAACGCAGACATTTTGTCTATGATTGACATTCAAAACTGCCCACTACGTGGCCCCCATTAGGTCTGCAAAATCTAATGATAATAAGTAATTACTGTTGCACGGCAGGAATGTGCATGCATGCATGCATGCCTGCGAGGATCATCATCACCCGGCAGTGCGGGATGGATTTTGAGGGGGGGAGCTAGGGGGTGCATGGAGCGGGGGGACACCTCTGCGGCTTCGTCGCGCGTCTGGCGGCCGTACTCGTGCTTGCGCGTGCTCATGGACAGCATCTTGCTCTCCTGCAGCTCGTACCTGCACCCACCCCAGCCGCCCTACCTCATGCACCGCCGTTTGATGACTAATACTGTATCATGGCTCTGATGTGTCCGGCTCCAACGCTGGGAAACACTTCACTGCCGCTGGCTAGACATCCAAATTGGCAACGCGGAAAGAAAGCACAGAAACTGCTGCACTCTTCCATTGGACCATGCAACGCTGATGCAGACTCAGAATCTCAGGACAAGGGTTGCCTGCATAGAGGGCCCGGGATGGGGGGTAGAAGACTAAGGCGCACCCGCATTTTTTGCACTTGTAGGGGTCCTTACGGCCGACGGCCTGCGCCATGCTGAGCTTGGACTTGACGTGGGTATCGCAGAAGGCCAGCTTGCAGCGCAGGCACGACCATACCCCCAGCCGGTTGCATGATATGCACTTGCCCGTCTCGCTCTCCAGCACCTGTGTGTGAGCGCACACTTCCTCAGAAAAAGCATAGACATCTGCGCTCAAATGGCTTTTTAAATTGTGAATATTCCTCAATTAGATATCAGTTGATCTAAACATTGTCTATATAAAAGCCTGCTCAATACAAAACCTTGCAACGGCTCGCCCCAGGGACCCTGACACCTGCGCCGTTGTTCTTTGCATATCTTGCGAGAGGAAAGACAGACGGTGCAGTCCTGTCACATAATACATTGCAACCCGCGCAACACCCTGTGTGTACAGCTTCACTGGTAGGTATGTATGCAGGCTCTGCAGGTAAACAGAGGCTGAGCAGATGAGTAAGGCTGACCTGGCACATGGCCTGGTGCTCCAGCTGGTCATCCTCGCATATCCAGTTCGCGCAGGTGGCGCACTGCACACCAACACAATTCACCATCAGGACGTGTGTATTCTCAGATGATCCCCAGCAGATCTGATGGGGACCACAGACAGTCGATGGGTTTAAGGGTTTGCAGGGGCCCGAGCGCAGAGGAGTCTGAGAACTCACTGTGAACAGGCGGCCTCCATGTTCCCAGACGCTGCGCTCACACTCTGTGCAGACTGCGCCTGCGATGGGACATCTACATGCGTGCCTGCAATCACCAGCGCGCTGTCAGCTTAGATTTATTCAGGAGATTCCAATTCCCAGACCCCATAGCCCTGCATTGGAGGGAGATCATGACGAGCAAGAGACAGTTGATGGAGAAGAGGGGGCAGAGGAAGGTGTATCTCACGTGCTGAGGCATTTCCGGGAGTGGCACACCCACGCCTCGCAGTGATCGCACACGGCTCCCACCAGGGCCATCCCGGTGGCATTCTTGCCCCCATGTGGCACGCAACAATCCCTCCCCATGCATCTGCACGTCAACAACACTCCTTTATGTTAGTTTGCACATTTCAACTGGACGAGACACTGTATGCAAGATGTCTTTGACATTGGGCCTAATCTAATGGCATGATACAGCAGTTTGCATGTACACTACTAAGAATGTGAGAAGGTGCTTTGGCAAGAGCAAGGTGCGCACTTGGTCGAGCCACACTCTGCACAGCATGGGACCCGCTGTGTGGCGTTGCAAAAGTAGCAGAAGGCCCTGTTTCGCTGCTTTGTACCGCAAGCGTCGCAAACCATGTCTGCATTGCATGGCTCCTTTGCCAGGTCGATTTCTGCTTGTCTGTTGCGCAAGCCCTGGGGGAGAAACACCAGATACAGGTCTTGTGAGGTCCTCACATGCACGTTGTCATATACGCCAAGGAACACTGTGTGATCATATTTGTGTATGCAGATGCCAACAGCTCACCACTTGATGCTGTTTCTGCCGATCCTTCTTCTTTGCTGCACCTGTCTTCCTCTTCGGCATAATAAACACTGCTGCCTTGGAGTGCGATACCGATCACTGGAAGTGAAGAAAGGAATTCGTGATTTTCAGTCAGGCGGGATGCTTGGAAATAAAGAGCACAGAGGAGCAAATTATTGACGATCTGCTGGCAATGCTTGGAGGGCTGGCACGCAGATCGACGCAGCCGAAGAACCTGGCCCGGATCCGACAATTTACCAAGTGTCTTGCTCATGTATATCACATATGAAGTGATTGAACACTCCACATCGACTTGCCAATTTGTTGCCAAGTCCTAGACAAGCTGCCAGATTAAGCAACACTTGGGAGACGAACCGTGCATTTATCCAGTCATGCAGGTAGAATCGTCTTTAATGCGGTGGAAATAATGCATACACTGCACAACAACATGATGAAAACATCTGTGCTTTCTCTGAGTGATTGCTCGCTGCTTCTGACAAGCCGGAAGCACAGATCACATGTCCCTTTCCAGTCCCCATGCCGTGCAGGCCATCACATCAGGGCCTCACGGCATGTCAATACTTACATAAGATGCAGCAAACCAGAATCCGAGAGTTTCACCACAGAGAAAGAGGCTTCGACAACGGAAACACAGTCAGAGCCCCAGGTTGTGAACACCAGATCTCAAGGCTCAAAGAACCGGCGCAGGCAAGCTGATTCCACAGATTGGGTTTCCAGTCAGCTCACACGGCGGTTTGGGTAAGTGCCATGTTCCATGATGGTGTTGAAAGTATTGGAGTATTCAGCGGGGCCCCTTATATCTTCCTGTGATGTGCAGAATTGCAGGCGGATTGGTGTGGCTTGGCATTCTCACGTTTGGCGTTGTGTCAGAGCAGATCAAGACGCGGTTGGAAGTCAGCGCAGAGCAGAAAGACACCAAGGTACATTGCAGAGCGCTGTGCATGCAAAGTGAGGGTGCTTTCCTGCTCAGGCTCAAAGTGGAATGAATGCATCGTGCACATGATGACAGGATGTCAAGGACCAGAAAGTTGTGAGCACAATGTCAGGTCTCAAATACACCGACAGACGGATTGGAGGCGGAGCACCTGTCGAAAGGGGTTTTTTGATAGTGCTTGACTACAGGTAACTGCTCAACATCACAGATATAGCTGCACAAGTCAGCAGATCGCTGACCCAGCATGTGATCAGATGTGCACCATTCCACTTGTCATGGCTGAGGCGCGTGGTTCTGTCATCCTGGGCAGGGCAACAGCTGATGGTAAGGTGTTTGAGGACACAAAGGAGCGGGGAAAGCCGATTGTGTTCAGATATGGCGCACGGCCATTCACCGGCGGCCTGTGCCAGGGCGTGGAGGAAGCACTCTCCACCATGAGAGCAGGTACAGAGACAACAACAATGCTCTCAGAATTCTCTTGGCCACTCTCGCCCAACCTGAAGAGCAGCATGATCTCGGCTCCCGTGCCATTCCATGTCGTTGATGTATTATTGGGCGGTGCCGTATTATTGTTCTTAGTATTACATTTATTACATTTAAGAGACCTTTTGAGAGCCACCTGATGCTCATTGGTCGTGTGTGCAGTCTGTCACTGCCCATCTTTGTATCACAAACTCTTCATGTGTCTGTATTCATGGCGCGTGTGGATCGAATTCAACAGTGGTGTCTTCGCGCGGGCAGGTGGCATTCGCGTGGTGACGGTGCCGCCACAGCTGGGCTTTGGGGATCAGGGCGCACTGCTGCGGCCGACAGAGCATGTGCCGGAGAAGCAGGGGGAGGTCCCTCCAGGGGCCACCCTGGAATATGAGCTCAGCCTCCTCCGTGTCTCCATCCCTCCCAGCTAGATCTGTAGTGCTGGAGTGCAATGGACTTTGACGTGCAGTACTGTGAGTTGCTTGATTCGAGAGGAGAGAGGATGTATGAACAGCGTCCTGCTGAGTGTTGCTCTGACTTGATGTGAGCCACGGCAAATTTTGATACAGACAATGGATGGAGTAGCATTACTGTATACATGTGCAGGGGTTCTCGACCTGTATTCAGTGGATTTTCTGTGGGTTCGTCGGAGGCAGCTGCCTTTCTGCAGAGGGTGATGAGCGAGTGAATGAAGGGCACTACTTCTTCTGGATCCTGATTTCAAAATAACACTTATCATAAATTATGTGACGACTGTGACATCAGAAACCATGCTGGCTTATATCCAATGTCACCTTCGTGTAGCTTACAGAAAAAACTACTATGACCGTCATGAACGGCAATTCATACTCAGTAGTACTGCTGTGCAACGTATAAAGTACAGCATACTACAGTGTCACACAGTGCCACGGTGGCTTCTATAACTAGGTACGTGTACCTGACAATCTCCAAAGCTGCCGGCTTGCCTAGAAGACGCTCTCAAGGAGCTGATATACACATGTGCCTTGTTGAAATGCAACTGCAAAGGCACACTCTGACCAAGTCTTCGAATGAGAGTGGGCATGCTAAGCCATGGCCCCCACACGCAGGCACCTCGATTTTGCCCTGTCAGAAGGGGAGCTATTCATCCAGCACAGCAACACCAAAAGCAACCCCAGGCAGAGCCGCCCCCAACAAAAAGGTGTGCACTTGCTGACTTACTTGTCAGCTTCTCAAGCAATTTTCATGCTCAAGAAAAACGTCAAGCTCAGAGTCAGGATGGCACTGGGTTCCTCAGCGCCTGCTGTTTCACTCGCTTCCGGTACTCTACCTTCTGCTGGGTGAACATCATGAACGCCTCAGCTTGTGCCGGGCTCTTAGGATTTGGGTCGTCCAAAAGGTCCTGTGCAGAAGATGGCAGGAAGTTCAGCGCAGGCTTCCCCTCCCGTTTGGTAAATACACGCGCTAATGCAGACAGCTGTGATTTATGCCATCCACATCCGCATGAGAAATCAGGAGGTCACCTGAATGCCTGTCAAGATGTTCTTGACTGTAATAGAGGGCCGCCAGCCTTCATCCTGTCAATAGAAGTATCGTCAGATACCAATGCATTTCCATAGAGATGACTTCTTAGGAGGTAGAGGTCCAGAGCGGACAATCACAAACCTCGTTCAGGATGCTCAGGCAGACTGTGCCAGATGGGTAGATGTTTGGGTGGAAAAAGCTTGGTTTGAACTTGCACTGGACGAAGATACAAACACAGGTCAGTGCTGGCTTAAAGAGGGCATCGATTGACAACAAAGCACAGCACTGGCTGCTCTGGCTCCAACTGCATTGACAACACGTTACCTTGGGAGGCTTCGCTGGATATTCGTCAGAAAATTCCATTGTTAAGGGGAAGTAGCCACCTTCCCAATCAGTGCCTGGCTTCCCAGGAATATGGCAGTTCCATTTCATCAAGTTCACACTCCTGCAACGAAGGTTCAGTGGGCATGTGTTCTTGAGTTTTCATGCGTTGCCGTGGAACTAGGTGAACATCCTCCTCATCATTCAAAGTACGTTCAGTTTGATCGAAGCAGTCAGCATCAAGACTCACCCATCAGCTGCAGTCTCAGGACGTGCAAAAAACCCAAAGGGCTTGTCTTTTCTCCAAGCCTTGCGCTCTTCAGCCAGGCGTCCTCTGGCTACTCCAGACATGAAATTGCTTCTGTAGCAATATTTCTATCTGCTTTGATCTATTGCTTTCCAAGCTGATCGCGGCCCGATTTGATCTGTCCTAGGAAAATTTCCTCAAGTGTGCACTGATAGGTATAAACTTCTTTCGGCTACAATACCACCTGCTTAAGACGGTACGAATGAATGTCAAATGAGGACAGCTTTCTCTCTTCCGCTGGTCAATTAGTGCTTCGAAAGCCTGAACATGCCTTCCTAGATATTGATATCAGCTAGCTAGAGTATAATTCAAGGGTCATGAGCCGAAGGACTAATCACTGCTGTTCCAATATTGATTTCTTGATCAATATATGTCAACATTGCAGCACAACTGATACACGAGAACTGTAGAATCACTAAGCAATTCGGGATGTCTAAAGAGAAGGCTCTGGAGGAGCTTCGCAAGCAGACACAACAAGACTGTGTTCAACAGAGTCTAGTGGCTGGTGGCAAGGCTGCCGGCTGGGCGTTGGCTACTGCAGGGACATTAGTATTCCTGGCAAATCAATACCTGCCAGCGTTCAGGTCATCCCTGGGAGTCAGCGGCAAGACCGCACTGATTGTAAGTCTGCCCATATTCCTCACTTGCACAAGCAAGGAATGATCCAATTTGTCTGGGCTTGCGTCATTACTTTTTATAAATGTCAGAACAGCATATTAAGATCAAGCAGCCATCGGTCGACAGTATCCTTTCGATTTCTACAGTAAGATGTCACTTGGTCCCATCTCAGGAGGATATTGGTGCATGTGTCTTCATGTCATGCAAGGGTATTAAGGATATGCAAAGGTCCCTGAACATCCTAGGCAGCGCTAGTTTTGTACTTTTGTGAGATCAACCCCTCCCTACACACTGACCGACCTTCCTTGCACGCGCAGGTCAGCCCGGCATTTGGGATGTATTTCCTGCAGTCAGAGCTCACCATGAACGAGTGCGCCCGGAAACGCAAATGGACCCTCTATGAGAGCCAGCACCAGTGAGAGTACCAGTCTGTCTGGAGCCTGATGTTGCTCCATGCATTTACACCAACAGCGAGTTGATGTGTGGTGGAGTGACTTCAGCCCCACAGCACCATCTGCACTTGTCCAGATGTATTACAGACTGGATGAACTCCAGAAGGACAAATCGAAAGGTTCTCTGTATGTGTCTCGGCTCATATCTCACGTGACGGCATGCCCATGGTTGCCTGACAATGTTGTTTTGGTTTGGGACTCAATTGAGTCCCCAAACAAAAACAAAGTGCACATGGTCAAGGTCATTGAACTGCATGTTTATCTAGACGTTCTGTCTGTTAGGTAGCAAGAATGCAGTAGAGTCGTCCTGGTATACCTTACATACTACTTAGTAAGTAGATGGGGACTTGAGCAGCACTTTATGATATGCCAGGGGGAAGGTTCCAGGGGTGATGCAGTAGCCAAATCCACCATATATGCGGGTCTTTTTCTTGGGCATGTTCTTGTCATGGCATGTTCTCTATGAGGGAGTTGTGCTAATCTGTGGCAGCAACTCAGACCAGAGAGGCCTCATGTCATGGGCAATCCACGCTTCCTTGTTTGGAGGTGCTGTCTTCAAGAGTGATCAATAATTGAACATTGATGTTAAACCATGCCCCTTCTGAGTGCTAAGCAGAAGTATCTCTGCATCATCCTGGTGTGGACATCTTTATATTTCCTGGCCTCACCTGTAAACTATTTGGTGAATCGGTAAGCTTGGGATGCGAGACTTGAACCTGAACCAGCACAAAAGATCTTTCAAATGTTTATAATTATTCAATGACAGACACATGCACCACACACTTGAGTTCAGCATGTTCCACATGCATGCCATCCTTCACATAATCTATATAAAACTGCAGAGGATACACCCAATTGGTCATGCTCCCTTCATTGCGGGAAGCCTTTCTTGCCCAGTGTGTGCATACGCAACCTACCACGCAAATGTGATGTCTCCCAAGCTACCGTATAGGCTGCCATGATCTCTCTAGTCCAATACAATGTCAGCTCACTGAGCAAGATCCATTTGGAGTTGATTCTGCAATCCAAGATGCATCAGCAAACCAGAGCTGCCCCATTTCTGAGTAAAAGAGCACAGCCAGCATAAGTGAGTGCACACCAATTGAACTAATTCAGATTACAGCAGGCTTTGATACTGTCCATATTAACCTCACTCAATCTACTTGTGAACCCAAATAACTGCACATATGCACAGCCCTTTCGTCCCTCTAGCACACAGCCCTTTCGTCCCTCTAGCAGACAAGTCAACCATGAGCAGACCTGCAGAAGTAATCGCAACTTTGCACCCACCTTGGCTCCAACCCAGATCCCTACAGGTGGATAATTGTTACAAGAGGATGATAGCTACGGTACTTATTAATGGCCTTTCGCCATGCTCACAGCATTAGATCAATTGAGGATGGACGACACAGATATACCAGCTTCCTGCTTGCACATGAACGATTCGTAGGCTGAGTATGCCAGACAAACTGGGCTACTCAGCTGGTCCTCACATTCATGTGTGCACCATGTACGCACTATTTGAGGGCTGTAGACCAGCCATCCACCGACCAGCGTCGTGCAGCAGGTTATAAGATGGCCTGTTGGGACCTTGAAATTACACAAGCGATGATGACATTCTTTGTGTTTCCCCTGGAGGATTACATGGTTGCTTGCACGTCTACATCCTTCAAATGACGTAGGTGCACATTCTTTCTGCTTGTATAGTGGAACGATCCTCACAACGTGCCCTGCCTCTTATAGGGCACACTACTTGGGGGCCACGCTCCCCACCACATGCTCTTCCTCATGGTGCTCTGTCCGGATGTGGTGAACAGATTTTTTCTGCAGATCCTCTATCGACTCGCTTCCATTGTGATGGCGCTCAGCTTTCACCTGCAGGGTGAAGGATCAAAAGGTCAGACCCAGATCCAGAGCTGACGGTTCCTGTCGTTTCCCTTGGACAGCAATGTGTGCAAGAAGAAGCAAAGAGAATTCGAAGGTGGGCACAACGTACTGCTGCTTCTGAGTCCGATGCCAGTTTCTCGTTCCAGCCCTCCTCCAAATCTTTCACGGCAGACTTCGGCGTGCCTGTAGTGGGGTGACCTTAATCACAATGAGCACAACACATTCCACTCAAACCTCAGGAAAGTACCTCATTAGAACAGACTTGAAAAGACAGAAGTCACGGAGACTCTCGGTTCTGCAGCTGTTCTCGGACTAATCACCGCCCCGATACTGACCTTTCAGGTTCCTTTCCTTTTCCCTGTCCAGAACTTCCGGATCGTTGTCTGAGGAATGACTGCCAAATCCCATCTGGACCTGGGGCGAGCTTGTGTAGAGACGCGCAGTGACACGCTGCATCAATACCCGGGCGTCTCCAAGGGCAAGCCTGCTGGCCGACGAGAGCATAGTGTTCATTGTCATGATGTTCACTTCTAGTATCAAGGAAACACCCTGCTCTGAGCTTTTTTGAGTCACAGGAAGCTTATGTATGCGGCTTGCCCTACATGGAGGACTCCAGGAGGAGGCGACGCAATGTATATCGGGCGGCTTCCTCTCGATGGGAAGCTGCGAAAGGAACGCCACCGAAACGATCCTTTGGTACAAGAGAGCATGCACAGCATTCACCCTTCATGGATAACTAGTGTGGTACGCACATGGGGATTGGGAAGGCAATGGCTGTTCAATTCATATTAAACTCACATTCTCTGTCCATGTTCATCGACTTGGAATTTGGGCAGGCCATTACACATTGGGGCCCTCCTCCGTCTGCACCCCTTCAGTATTGGGCGTACTAATTACATTAGATCTCACAATCGTTCTTTTCCTCTTTTTGTCTATGATTTGAGCCCATCCCGTACGTACCAGGAAGCATCAGTCATTCATCCCTTTGTGTAGATCCAGCCAGGCCCATTTGTTGATGGCTAGATGGTGTCAGCGATGCGTGGAGTCCTGCTGCAGTGGTGAGTTGATCTTCCTCATACTATGTGTGTAAATCAAGATTTGATGATCGTAATATGATGTCGTTGAGCCTCGTCTACATGTGTGAATGTGCAGTGACGTGCCAACCAAAGAGTTCATACTGAGCCTGAACGATAGCAAGCCAACCAACGAGCGCTTTGTCATCTTGGATCTGGACGATACACGACTCTTTGTGCAACCCACCGTCGTCGAGTGGCTGGAGAAGCGCCTGAAGGAGTTCAACGAGGAGAACACGTACCAGCCTCCCCGCCGCGAGGACATGCGCTAAGCAGCTCGCCTTTCAAATCAATTCCAGGGCAAGCCAAAGGATAGCGTCCCAACTAGATACAGCGGCCTAAGAGGGCAGACACAGCCATGTGTGCATCCCAGCCAGAGTCTGCAGAGGTGCTGGCTGTTCTGGGCGAGTTCAAGGCAGCGCAGGAGAGGCGAGTGCGCCAGTATGTGCGCTTCAACGACGCCTTCACAGAGTACCTGCGCTCCAAAGACGAAGGGCCCTTCAGGTGTGTGCCCAGCAAGTCATGCTTCCTCCCATTACCATGCCACTCAACAGACAGATGAAATTTGCTTCGTTGCATCAATTGTTACGGAGAATCATGACTGGAGCTGTGCCGCATAAGCTGACAGTGGACAGCTATCCCACACTGACACGACATTGTCCCTTCCGCTGCCACCCAGAAAATTTTTGACTCCTCACCAAGTCCCTCCAATCCTCTGACAACACATGACAAGGGAGCGCGTTCACAGCAAGATGGGTGTTGAATGCAGGCAGCTGATGGTGGATACGACGCGCGCATTTGCAGAGGTGAACGAGAGCGTGCGCGCGGCGGAGGCGCGGCTCAGCGGTGACCTGGCGCGGCCTGATCTGGCGGCCCACCTGCGCCAGCTGCAGGAGGCCGAGGGGGCAAAGCTCAAATTCACCCTCGTCCATCAGGTACATTCCCCCTGCCTTCACTGGCGTCAGGTGACTGTAAACTACCTGGTTAGTTTAGAGTCCCCTGCTGGCACCAGTGGACCATGGCGACTGAGCGACTCCAGCTGGCGCCTTGCTCCTGCACACAGAGACTATTCTGAGATCACTGGTGTTTTCAGAGGCACTCAAAACGGGAAGAGCCTTAATTTAATTGGCAGCGCAGGGGCCAACAGTCGCCAATTTGCGAGCCAATCTCGGTACAGGGTCTCTGTCAGCTTGTCTGCATGGTCCTGCCAAAAATGTCTTGGGGAGGGTGGTGCTTGGCGTTTGGCAGATGCTTTATTTTGTCCCTGACCCTGGCGGCATATCTTTTGCTGTCTGCAGGCGTTGAAAAGGGAAGCCAGCATGGAGAGGTTCAGCTGGCAGCAGGGGCAGGAAGTCGAGCAGCAGAGCAGCTCCCTTGGAGTCCCCTCAGATGAAGGTGACAGCCCCTGCAGCACGCCATGCATGTCATCGGCGCATGCTCTGCCTATATCACATGTATATACGTATTGCAAGCATGTCATGCCCACAAACAACCTGCAGAAGCGATCTGCACCGTTGCGTGAGATGACACCTGATACCTGCCATGGCCATTTTTACTGCAGAAGGGGCTCATGCGAATGGGCATGGCCACTGCTGCAGTCGGCCACCCGAGCCAACAGAGGAAGAGTTCAACAATGCACTCACAGAGGCCACTCTGGAGCTGCAGGTGTGCCCTTTTCTGTAATGCCTCCTGTTGCATTTTCCCTCACCATATTGAGATTTTTTAAATATGCCACCGGTGCTTCGGTATCATCTTGTGTGCCACTGGTTCCTGCAATGAAGCATTGCTTTCCTTTGATGTATTCTGAAGAATCCTGTCCTCTGCAGGCTGCTGTCACAAGCATCAACGATGCGTTGATGGAGCTTCAGGAAGCTGAGGAGGAGCTAAGGGAAGAGACGGAGACCTGAGTCTTCTCACGGACCAATTTATAAGTAGATCTATAACAATACTACCAGTGGTTAGCTATGATATGTGTCTTTTGGGTGCTATCCAAGTCTGTTACCACATCCCTCCTTATCGAGGAGACATGTCAGCCTGTACAGCCATGGCTCACTAGCAAGCAAAGCGGCTTTTAATCACCTGAGCAACATGTCAACATGTCTTGCGGTACAAGCTGTGCCAATCACTTATCTCACATATTGCTTCTGTGATGCCGAACTGGAACAATACTGATTAATCTACTGGGGCACCATACAGTCTTCAATCTCGCGATCGTCAATATTCGTGCAAGTAACATCAGTGCTTGTCAGACTAGAACCTTGCAGGCCAGCCGTATTTTGTAATGTCAACAGTATCTTCCAATTGACACTTGATATGAAAAGGTTGCCTGAGGCTCAAATTCTCTCTACTCTGCCACCCAGTGTCGAGGTGAAGTGCTCACAATTTTGCCAGCAGTATCATTCATGTCCGGCCACAACCCAGCTTCTAGACTTAAGTGCGCCATATTTACTGCCCGCTATTCAGGTTCACCACCTTTTTTCCACTCTATGGCTGCACTGCTGGCGCAAAGCAGCCCCATCGGGTCAGCCAGGACCACTTCTTGGGGGTCACGGTGTTTGTAGCACCCTCAGTTATGGAGCCCTGTGTTGCAGCGGAGCCTGCCTGTGAGACACCCACTGTGCTGGTCTGCCCCTGGAACGCCGCTGCTGCCGGGCTCCACTCTGCATGTCACAAACCCCCGTATCAATTCCATAATCTTTGATGTAACTTGGGCAGAGAAAGAGAGATGCACAGCGTTCGCCAGAAGAAGTTGGCTGCCTTGCAACGTAATTGGATTGCGTGCAACACGAGACAAGTGTAAATTGCACAGCACCCATTTAGCAAGCAACCTTCACAGCGGGGGGATTATTTCTCTCTGCAGTGTCTGATCAGGGCAATATAGGGGACATGTGTAAGAACGAAGCAGGTCTGCTCACCTGCTTCACAGACACGTGTCAGTGGCGCATTGGCGGGTCGCCAGTCCAGAGATAGCGTCACATCGTTCGCCCTCCGTGATTCCACCTCGCCTGCAGAGCCATGCAGCAGGATCTCAGGTGCAAGTACGCCAAAGGGTGTTGATCTTCACCATGCTCAGGTGCCCATGTCACCAACCAGATCCCGACACACACTGTCCTCACTGCAGACGCAATGCACTCCGGGGCCTGCTAAAAGAAGCGGAGGATGCTATGCACACAACAAGTGAGGAACCCTGCAGCTCTCAGCACCTGTTCTGTGCATTCTAAATATCTCTATTGATAAGGAGGCTCTTCCTGCCAGGAGGCAAGGTGGGCCTGCAGACAAGCTGCAGGTAAAGGCCTGCAACCTACCATTCCCCTTGTTGGACACGCAACATTCAAGCAAGACGCAATCAACCATTCGCGCTTTGCACACTGGGTGCATGTAAACTTTCTCATGTTAAGGGGTGTGCGCACAGGTGTCATTGCCGGTGTCTGGTGAGGGCCCATGTGCGGAGAGGCTGTTCTCCAGCGGCGCGTAGTCCTTGCCCAGGAAGCCCAGGCTGGAGTTGAACACGCTCTGCGAGCGCGCCCCCTGCATCTGCGCCTCTGCAGCATCCTGCTCTGCCGCCTGCGCATGCACAGCCCGGTGAGCTGTGAATGCTTTTCTTTCAACGTGCCTTGAGGTTGCAATATGCAAGGGTCGGTTTGCCACTGCTGGACACGTCATGATCTCCTGGACCCTCGAAACCAGATGGACCTGGAAGCCATGACTTTTGCATGACAGACAGGGATGCTAGACATGCCCCACATTTCCCTAGACTGATGAAAGGGATACATGTTCATACGCGCCAGTGGTGGGCACATGTCACAAAAATCAAACAAAGCGGGGGATGTCTTCTAAGATTTCTTCAAAAGGGTGATATTGCGCCGATATCGCACCCGGTGCGAGTTGAGAGCGCCCTCCACAGCGTCGGCTGCTGCCAGAATGTACACCTCCCCGCCGGCATCAGTGGCGCGGCCGCCCAGGGCCGACTGCTCGGCGCCGCTTGGCTTGCTCTGCCGCTCGGCATCGGTGGCGGCCGCCGCATCGGCCGGCACCTCTAGCCGGCCAAGCATTGCGTACGCCGCACGCTGCTTTGCCTCGCCATTGTGATCCTGGAGGAACTAATGGGTGTCATGAGTGCGTTCTCAACGCATCTTGAAGCCATATATCATTATCGGTAGTATTATTACTACTGCTCTTGTTATCACAATTACACGCTGTTTCTGCCAGAGGCAAAAATGGCATTTGCAAGCCAGCCATTTGGTTCTGCAAAGGACTCCATTTCTTAATGCACAGCTGCACTTTGGGTATCGTCTGACATGTGGCCCACTGGCCAGATGGTAGAAAAGACAAAATATAGATGGGAAGTGGGGGGGTGAGGATGGGAGACCTTGAGGGCGAGCTGGCATTGCTCTGCAATTTGAGAGGCGCTGGCGAGCTGCGAGGGGGGCAGCCCCAGGGAGGAGCGCAGGGAGTCAAAGGTGGGGTTGTCCTGGATGAAGATGCACCTCACCGCCTCCTTCTCCAGCAAGCTGTGCACCTCCTGCAGTGAAAATATTTGACATATTTATCCTTATTATTATCACTATCAAAAAATGTCTGCAGGCTGCCGAGAAGCTGCTGCAGGTAAACGATGCCTCAAACAAGAGTGGGCAATATGCATACCATACCTTCAAGTTTGAGACCCTTTAATACACTTTGCCATCATAAGCATGCATGAGGACACACAGCCATGCTGCAGCAGTTCTCCCCATTATAGTGCAGAGCACAAAACACTATAATTACACTAGCTAAGGCCAGAGGCGTGCAGCGCTTGGGGCTTGGGAGAGAAAGTAATGAGCTTGCCTGCTGCGAGCGGTGCAGGGCGTCTGCGAAGACTGGGTTGCTGTGCAAGCCGGAGCCACGCTGCGGCTGCTGGGCCTCTGCGCGAGCAAGTGTCTTCGTTACAGTGTCTGGGCAGTCATCTTGCTCCTCGTCATCACCCGCCTCAGCCCTGTGTATAAATTTATGTCAGTTGCTTGAACTTATGTCAGTCAATATACCGTAAGCCACCACTGGATGATCTATCGGACATAAACCTGCAAGTCTGCAAATCCCAGATTCAAGGCCATGCTGCCAGCGTTAGTGGGTTGCATGATGTAAGGCACAGCCTGTCTTCAAGACAAAATCATTGTGCTTCAGCGCACCTCTGGCCGTCCGGTATTTTGTGCACGCCAGATGCGGCTGTGAGGTCGCAGAGAGGACCGGAGCCCGTGAGCACCGTGTCTGAGACATGCGACCTGGCGGCATCAGTGGCACATCACTCAGACCATGTAAATGAGACGGTGTACAAGCATGTCATGATAATAACATACAATTGTAAGCACCTGCAAAGGGTTGCCATTCTGCAACCAACAGTTCCTGCAAGGATCCTTTGCATTTCTGCAATCCTGTCATGCGCAAGGGGCTGCAATCCAACTGGTGGACATGTCCCCAGCCAAATGCCGATAGAGGAGGTCCATTAGATTTCAGCGCACCTTGGTGTGCCAGCCATGTCGATGGATCGCTCGCAGCCCCTCCCATTCGATTCCCTGAGGCCGTCCAGCACGCTCTCAGGCCGTCCAGCACGGATGGCAGACATGTCGTACACCTGGACACACCGCAGCATAAACGCTTCAGTAACACGGCATGCAATCAGAAAATTGTCAAAAGCAGCAGGAGACTGCAAGCTTATCAGATGCGCTCATCACCCCTGATAAGAAGCTGCAGCAGCATGCTGCTGCAAATGCCTCCTCGAGTCATGCCTCCTCGAGTCATTGCTTTTGGCCAACAGACAAGGACACTGTTTCAAGTGTCGACAGCGGCTGTGAAGCTTGGTGCAGAGGCAGGCAGAGGGTACATGAGGTGTGACCTGCTGCTCGGCTGGGCTGCACTCGTGGGCGCGGTTGCGCTTGCGGCCGGCCGGCTCGGCGGCTGCTGCCGTCCCCGGGAAGAGGTGGCGTGCCGCGCCAGATGAGCGTGCTGCTTTCCCTGAGGCGCCTACCAGCGGATGGCCCCAGGACGACCGCAGGGAGTCTGCTGGCCAGTGGCCAATGCTGCTCGCCAGCAGCCTGGACACATGTCCTCCCTCTCAGAGTAGCCTTGGGACAAGCTGCGGCAGATTGGCTTGGCACGGCCTGGTGAATGTTATATTCTCCACCATGAATGACTGATGGACAGCAACTGAATATCTGCTCACTCCTGTGCTTTTATGAGCTCCATTACATTGCCTTTCGGCATGATTGTAGCATGTGAAAGCTGCGGGCTTGCAGCTTAGCGGGGCATGGGTTGTGCTCATTCAAAAATGTCATGATCGAATTAAAGCTGCTCATGGAAGCATCAGTGACAGGAATTCTGAACGATAGACAGAGTTGCACGAGGGAGCAGGAAAGTACTTGGAGCACACACTGATAGCAAGAGCAGGGCATGGGCAGGCTGGAAGAACCCATGAGCAGTACTCATCAAAGCAGGTTGGCAGTCTGTAAATCTCTGGGCCTCACAGGCCTCAGAACCTCTATGCGGGGCAACCTATTACAAGGCATGCAAAGGAATTTGATTGAGGAAGGTGAATACTTGGAATGGAGGGAGCGGGTGTCGTCGGGGTTGGAGGCCCACTCCAGCCGCTCCTGCAGCGTGTAGTCCGAGCTCAGCAGCAGCCGCGCCCGCGCCCTCTCCGCAGATGCAATCTGCGCTTGCTGTTCCACCGCCCGATGCGCCTTGCTCCTGCGCCCACACAACAAACACCTCACCGACTCGCCATCACCAACTAGCCCTTACCGACCCAAAGGCCTCAGATCACCTTTAAGTGGAGCAAATCACATCGTTTGCATCGACTGTCACCAGCTCATAAACACAACCTTAATCCTGAATGGCATGATCACGAACTTATCGCTGGAGGAATTGCAATGCCGTTCAATTTTGCCCCGAGACCTTCAAGTTTTGTTCCTCATCCGCCATGTTTGATGCCCTGTTTTCAGAGGCCAGACTGGAGATTTACAATGCAGGCATGAGTTCGGTATAAGGGGTGGGTGGCTCACGTTAGGCACTCAGCCTGCTCGGCGGCGGCCCTGGCGGCCGCGACCTTCTCCTCGCTCTCGCGGCGTGCTCGATCATGGGCGGCCATCGCGCGCGCATGCGCCGTCCCGTACCCCAGATCCTCGCCCACCTGCCACCCACACGCACCCTTCAGCCACTCTTGCCCATCATGTATCCCTTTTGGACCCCAAGGCCTCGTATCACCTCCAAGCGGGGCAACCTGTTGCATCACATAATAGGCAGGACTGCATGAAGGCAACCTTGGTTTCTTTTAAAGCTATCTTTTGGCACTCCTTTCCGGCCATGGAAATGTCTGGTGCATTGGGATGTGTGCAGCTGTTTGGGCCTGGATGGAGGTAGGGAGGGCTCACAGTGACAGTGGGCTGCCCAAAGCGCCAGCCGTTGGAGCCGCTGGGGCGGAAGGCCGGCCGCAGCACGCGCCTTGCCGGCAGCTGCGCGGCAGCTGCCTTGCCGGCGGCCCCCGCACCAGCGTTTGCGCGCAGGAGCTGCGCGTAGCCTGCCCCCGCCTGCCGCTCGCCCGCCGGAGGCATGTTCTCAAGGCCGGCTCCCCGCCGCAGCTGCGCCTTGTCTTTCGGCTCATGCCTCTTTCCGGCGTCTGCCAGAACTGACGCAGAGGTATTTGTGTGGCCGGCTCTAGAGTCCGCCGGGGCCGCGCCGAGGACCTTCTCGGCTGAGCGCTGCTCGGTGCGCAGCAGCGGCCGCCCCTGGCCCCGTTTCGGCTCCAGCACCTGCCGTGAAGCTGCCAGCGCTGCATAGCGCGCCGATTGCGCCGGCTGCGGCGACGCTTTGGGCTGTGAGGCTGCAAACAAATGTGCACCACTTTAGCATGACAAGCAATTGCAGTGCCTTCTTTGTGCAGGACTGGCTGGACTTGCTGGGTGAGGCTCTGCAAGGGGCAAGGTGCAGGTTCTGCACACCTTTTCCGACAGCCTTGTCTGTCTTTTGGGTCGCAGCGGCCGCGGCCGGTCGCGCTGCGGTCGGCTGCACCGGGCGGCGGCGCGGCGGGACGCCGGGCGGCCGCTCCGGCCTGAGGCGTGCCTTCTGCAGGATCTCGATGTAGCAGGGGTAGGTGGCAGCTTCCAGGCCTGTGCGCAGCGGCTTGGGCTTTTCTGCTGGGGGCTTGTACTCCCTGGCTGTCTGTGCAGCCTCTGCAGCAGGGGTTGCCTTGTCTGCTGTTGTGCTTCTGCCTCTGCTGGCACCTCTGTCCTGGGTTCTGCTGTTGACCTGACCCGCGGGTGCCAGCGCCTGCAGAGAGATGCTGCTATGCTTGGGCACATGAGGCAGCCATGCTGCAGTGTTGCCGGCTGCTCCCTCTGCCCCGCCATGGGGTAGATGGGCAATCTCTTCCCAGATCCTGTCTTCCCAACTTTGCTCCTTGCTGGCCTCCAAGCTCGGCGCATCTGCAGCAGGCCGGCTGGATGCTGGCACGCGTCTGTCCTGCTGGACTGCTGCCTCCAGTGAGGGCTCCTCTTCGAGGGGCAGAAGTGGCCCCTTTCGTAGCCCTTGCAATTGTGCTGGCGCTGGGGCAGGGACTCTTGAGCTCTGCTGCTTCCAGTCTGCAGGCGAGAAGACATCAAAAGCAGCAGTGCTCGAAACTTTAGAGTCCACGCCTTCTGCAATGTGCTTTTGATGTGCCTTGACCCGCTGTGCTTCTTCTGACAAGCCAGGGTCCTCTCTTGTGCTCCCCCAAAGATGATTGGCAGCTGTCTGGTGACTGGCATGCCACTTTCCTTGCGACGATGAAGGCTCCTCAGGAATGCCAGGAAAGGCATTAGGGTTGGCATTCTCGCTTTCCCTACGCCTGCTGCGGCGCTTGGGGGTCGGGGGCAGCGATTGGGGCGAAGCCAGCTCCTGAGACCTGCTTGTCTTCACTGGCAGCTCCATCCTTTGGGTCGCTATGAAGTGCGCTGCGTCATCTCCGCACAGACTTCCTAGAGGAAGTCTTCCGCTTCCAGACTCTGACTGTCTAATTCCCTGATTGTGCGCCAGCCTCATTGGGCAGAAAGGTCAGGGGAGGTGGGACCGATGTTAGTTTCTACATCTTCCAGTTGCACAGCAAAGCGACACTCACACCTGAATTTGTGAATTACAGGATGCGGTCATCAGAATTTCATCCGCAAATATGCCTGTATGCTCCAGATACTCTCTACACAAAATTTCTGTTGTGAGACATTTTGAACGAAAGAATGATGATGTGGCAGGCTTTCATTACCTCACAAGCATGCACAAGAAAACAATTTTGAGGAAGGGTAAGATTGCTCTGGATTGCAATTGCTGATGTCAACATACTTTTCTGTTGCCGCCACGGATCAAGTTGCAGAATCTGTAGCCTGCTCACTGTCAATTTGTGCAGCAGCAGCAGCATATTCATGAACTTTGCAAAATATTTTTTTTGGCAAAACCCACTGGGTTTTGGCAAGCAAGTCTTGGCAAGCTTGTGGAGCTTTAAGGCCTAGGCTTCCATTCAAGGCTCCGAGGGTGCGCACAGCTGGTCGGGTCATACAGCATGGCATGCTGGCAGTGGGAACATGTAAAGCAAACATGATGAATCTTGTTGAGCACCCGGTGGCCACCTTTAAATTTACAAGGAGGAAGTGCTTGCAAGGTGAGCATCAATATTGATATATCACCCCGGATAGCTTTTGCAAGTAGCTCGGCACAATTTGCAATTGCCAAGGCTGCTAGCCTCACTTCAATCCCACACCAGAGCACTGTACCAGCCTCATGTAACATGAAATACCATTAATGACAAAAGGGGTGTTTCCATGACACATGATCGCTACACTATACATGTATTCAGCTAGACTCTGGCAGCCAGAGTGACCCAAATTCGGAGTTGAGCACGGACGGGCTGATGCAACTGCTAACATCAGATTTATATAGACCATTACGGTGGATAGGTAGATGATCGTCTCCCTAGCTACACTACATAACCAGACATCACTGTTCCACAAAATCACTTGCACTATGCAAGAACTGCATGCATCAAATACCTGCCCTGTGCTCACCAATTGCCGCACCAAGGGCTATGAAATTAGACTCACTACCTTGGACACTCCTCTACCTAATTTTATGTACATATCACCGTTTCCGGATGTCTACCCTAACTTTAAGGCCACCTGCTGAACGTGCCGCTGGCTTTCATGTAATGTACGTCACTCATTGTGTAATAGAAGTCATTATGTACCTGTTTGCCTCACTGCAAATGATAGAGCGATAGGTAACCCCTCCCCTGCAGGCTGTACTGCTGCTGACATCAGCGACAGGCGCTGCTCACTCCTCTCCTTGCACGCACCTCATGCTGTGCAAATAGTCACTTGTTTTATCACTCCCCGCATCTATCAGTCTGCTTTCAGTGTTTGCATTGGTTGCAAGACTGTACACACCCAAATAGTGCCCGGTCAGCCACAGTGTGGTCTGGTCTCAGTGCTGTGCTGCCAGCTCATCGTACTTTGCGCGCAGCTCAGCCAGCTGAGCCCTCAGGCATTCCATCTCATCCCCCTGTCAAATAGCACGCTACCTTAAGTGTCAATTCACTTACAGCTCACCTTACTCGCCCATTGCATGGTGTCCGGCGCCCAACTCAGCAAACGCCAAAATCAACCACTGGATGAAGGCACATGCAGATGGCTCCAGGTGGATATGGACTGGCCTGAGTTTAGTGGAATTGGCATGCCATTGGTGGGCAATGCCAAGACATGGAAGGCTGCTATGCACCCAGCCCTGTGGGTGGAACAAGAATGCAACAATCATTTGAATTAGCAGCCACGGGGGGCGCACCCCCCGGGAAGTGGGGGCCTTGGCGGATGCGCGGTTCATGCGCCGAGCTGCAAAGCTAAGACAGCTGGACTGCTTTTTTTGTGTTTGTAAATTCCCAGGCTATGCAGGACTCAGATGTACTGTTTCTACATCGACCGGGGGGAACTGGGGGGACTGCAGGGAGCGGGGGGCGCACCCCTCGGGGAGTGGGGGGTTCGGCGGAGGCGCGGCGCATGCGGTTGAGCTCGTCCTCCCGCTGCGCCAGGGAACGTCTCAGGCTGGCTGCCTCGGCAGCGCTGACGTGGCCGCTGCGCTTCATGTCGGCCTTCAGCTTGGACAGCTCAGCGACCGCGCGTTTGCGCGTCTCCAGATCAACCTTCAGCTTCCCGATCTCAGACCTGCAAATTTCACGGGGTGGTCTTCAGACTTCTTGATCTCAGGAGTCACGGTTTGGTGCAAGGGACAAGAATGAGAGAGGCCCACCTTTGATTTAGAAGATCTCAACCATGCAATTGGCAAAAGATCAAAACACAAGGGATCACAAAGGGGTGCATCCCATTGGGCAAGTCTGCATGGGCCTTTTCCTTACATGTGCGGAGCAATCACTTGAGAAAGTTGCAGAGCAACAGTTGGTGTATATCGCGCAAACAAGAGAGTGCCGGACACACCTGGAGGTTTCCCAGTGCTCGCGCAGCTTCTTTTCGGCATCCATGCGCGCGTCAGCGAGCTTGGTGCGGGTGTCCGCCAGGTCAGCCTCCGCGGCCGCCAGCCTGGCGGCCAGCGAGGACTGCAGCGCAGCAGCTTCCTCCGCCGCCGCAGCCGCCGCCGCCACCTTCTGCGCAGCTTCCTCCGCGACCGCTGCGCGCTCGGCGTCGGCCATCTGCCTGCCCGACCGCTCCTCCTCCAAGCTCCGTGCCTTAACACGATTTCAAATGTGGATTTTTATTCTGAACATCACCAATCATGAAGGTCTAGCGCGCACTGGCAAATTATATGTGCATAACTGACCAGCAAACACCCCTAGCCTGCCTATCGTGACACTGGGGTTGCATAGAGCGAGGGTCAGTGATTTGCCGCATGATCTTCACCATGCACCTTTCTACTTGCTAGAATTACACTGCATCCTTTCCTTCAAAAGTACTTCAAAGTGAAGCCAGAAACTCGGCGGAAAATTTTGATCTGCCCCCAAACCATGCAGGAGCGGTCGGCAAGGCCTGACAGATGGGTCGCACATGCTCCCCTGCTCCAGCAGTCTGGTATTTACCAGTCGCTGACAGGAACACAGAAAGGCGCTGTCATTTTATAAGCGTGACTCACCAGGCCGGACGCCAGGTCATCGCGCTCTTTGATGTCGGCCCTGTGGCTGGCCAGCTCGTGCAGCAGAGCCGCCACCTCAGCCTGCTTCTTCTCAATCAGCGCCCGGCTCTCCTTCTGCATATCCTCCAGGCTCTCCACCTGCACCACAAGTCCTTGTGTCAGAGCCGGCATCCGTGCTATCTGAGCATCTGCCCTAAAGGCTCCAGAACTAGCCTTTGAAGCATACCCTCGCTGCTGGTGCATATCCAAAGCACCCGAAGCTCCGCAGAAAATTGCACATACGCCCTCAAAGGACTCAAGCCTTGAGTGATGGTCCATAAGATAGGTGATTTTGGGGTTTTGCATGTTGCATGCAAGTCACAATTGGTCGATTGCGGCCGATCCCACCTTCATTGCCTTCTCCTGAGATTATGTCACACACGTATGCAGCACGGCATGAGGCACCTGATCGAGGACAACGGCAACTGTAGGAATATTAGATAAAGGCACCTGGTCGCGCATGGCAGCGAGTTTGCGGTCCTGCTCGGCGATCGCGCGCGCTTTGTCGGCCAGCTCGGTGGAGAGCGCCGAGTTCTGCGCTGCCGCCGCTCCGGCCGCGTCCGCCAACACGTCCAGCTCTGTCAGCGCCGCCCGCTTTGCCGCCAGCTGAGCCTGCAGCACGCGCACCTGCGCCCGCGCGCGAGTTTCAATCCAAATTCGAATCCATGCATGTTGGCTGAAACTGAGCTCGAATGCACCCTAACATGCCTCAGAGTTACCAAGGTAATGGATAGCAGCCTGGCCTGTGCATGTATTTTTGCAGGATGCTGATTGCATCTCAAAGCCACGAGCTGGAAGTGATATAAATCTGCTGCAACCTCAAGGAGGTGCACACTTTCAATTAGCAGAGGTCGGGAACAGCAGGGACTGGTGCCGTAACAATCCTGCAACACAGATTGAATCACAACAATTTGAGAGAGGGGACGAGCACCTGCTCTGCGTTGGTCCTATCCTTCTGCAGCAGCTCCTGCTCCCACTTTGCCTGCAGCGCGCGCATCTCCCCCAGGTTGCGCTCCGCCCTATCCGCGCGCAGCGTCTCCTCCGCCGCCGCCTGTCCAAAATTTGAAATTCAAATTCAAAATCAACAGCAGCCCTGTTAGGATGTGCGTGCAACTCCAACTTATGTAAACCATTGAGCGTCAAGTGATTCCCTGCACTGCACTCCTCATAATCTCATCAAACTCAAGTAGGCTCCCACTAGATTGACCAACTGCGTTCTCAGCCAGAAAATCAAAGAATGGCAGCTGGGAAATTTTTCAAGTAGCCTCCAACCATGCGGATTGCAACATGGAACGTAGAAGACAGCCCAGGAAGGGGTAATACCTTCTGAATCGCTTCCTTCTGGGTGGCAGCTTCCGCGCAGTGCTGCTGCAGCTTTGTGTCAGCCTCCGCCGCCAGCTGCTCGGCAGCTGCCAGCGCCGCGCACTTGGCCGCCAGGTCAGCCTGCAGCCCATCGTGCTCCGCTGTCAGCGCATGCAGCTCAGCCTCACTTGCGCTGTGCGCTTCGCATCGCTCCTGCAGAGCCGACTCCTGCGCAAGAACAACGTGAAGCTTTGGAGATTTTCAAGTTGCCATGAACAGCTTTGCATTAAGTCACCATAAGAATGGCAATTGATTGCCATCGTTCAGCATGCTCCCATTGATGCCAGTTGCAGACAAGAGTCACTCTGGTCTTCCTCACACAACTGTGTGGCTTCGGCAGTGTACACGGCGCGGCAATTGACCCAGGTTTTAAGAGAAAAACTAGATCAGCAGGGCATACCTGCTGTGCATGAACTTGCTGCAGGGTCATTATGGCGGTGTCCCGGGCAGCCATGGTGGCGGTGAAATCCGCGGCGGCCGTCTCGGCCGCGTCGGCACGCGCCGTTTGGTCGGCCAGCTGCCCGGCGCGCTCGTCGGCCTCCGCCTGCAGAGGGGAGATCTTGTTTGATATACCAACCATCTACTGATGTGACAAGTAGCCATGAAAAGATAAACCCTCACATGCAGCTTGTGATTCACTAAATTGCGTTTCTCATTGATGTGTCAAGCACATTCTGGTGCATGGGCATGCATGGCTCGTGATCACGAGCAAATCCCACGTTTCCCAGATCTCTCCCATTCCAGCACAAAGAGGGCCGCTGCGTTGGCCCAGATGTCCTAAGCGATTAGTTAAAAAAATGATTGCTCCTACCTGCAGGTAGCCCATGCACTCTTCCATCTCCGCCAGCTCGCGCACTCTCTCTGCCAGCTGCCCTGCCAGCTCACCCTCCCGCTGTGCCGCATCTGCACAGACCGCCAATATTTCACCATGACCTCTTGTGGTAACGGTCGACCATAGAGCCCTCTCTGACCTCCCCTTGCTTGTCCTAACGGAAACTTGTGCAGGGACCCTCAGGCTCTTACCACCTGCTGTGTCTAAGCCCATTCACGAGCTGACATTTCTGAATTGCATATTTTGTCCATACACTGTCACGTCTGCGGCTTGGCAAGAGGAATCTGCAAAGGCTGGGAGGTGCAATTCTTGGACGGCTGCACTGGCCCTCGTCCCACTGGCCTGTCTGGCTGTGCAAACAACCAGCTAGAGGCAAAATTAGTCAGAAGTCCTTTGAATGATGACAAATGTCTGGACAACCACCTTCGGCGGCCTGGGCGGCTGCGGCGGCTGCCTCCTCGGCGGCGGCCTTGTCGGCGGCGTGTGCGGTTTGCGCGGCCTCGGTGGCCTCTGCAGCCGAGTTCAGCTTGGCCTCCCACTCTGCCAGCACCTGCTGACGCTCCTCCTGCAGCTGCGCGCACATGCCAGCAGGCTTCAGTCGGCGTCCTTTTTTATCATCGTATAATTCCTGCACCCCTTAAGTGTCAGTTTGACTTGCGACGTTTGAAGGCACCCAAGGAATGCAATTAGACAAAGATATCCCTTTTTCCACCACAAGTGCTTGTATCTGTAACTGCTTCATAAGGAAGCCGGTGCCATAGCATATTGCTGCTCTGGAACTGAAAGACAGATTTTTCAGGGTCCTCCAAAGTGGGAAATCTCTCTAGCTATATGAGAAAAGAAAAATAAAAGTTCAAGGCCCACCTGTTGGATGTCGTTCTCCTTCTCTTCTTGCAGTGCCTGGTGCTGGGCTGCCATCTGGGATTTCACCTCTTCAATCTGCCAGGAAACAAGCCAATCAGCAACTCCACTGCCTCTGAATCCTCCTCCACTCTTTACAGGCATGACATTGGGAAGTTAGAGACAGCCCAGTAGACCAATGAGCCTCAGGTGGCTTGCAACAGGTGTCTAAGTACACACAGATTTGCAGGTGATTATAATTAGAAGCAAGCATGCATCCCGCGTAATGCAGGCCCGCAAAAATGGGCTCACCTGAGCTTGGAGCTCCTCAATCTGAGCCTTCCTTGCCGCTATGTCTGCCTGCAGAGCCTCCTGCTCTCCAGCAGCCACTGTTGATGCCTCCTTCAGGGACGCAATCTCGACTTCTGCCTGCTGCAGCCCTTCTGTCTTCTGCTGCAGGTGGTCTGCCTGCAAGAAACATTGACGACCACAGCTGAGACGACAGTAGGTGATGAAGTTCTGTCAATTACACCCACGTCAAGGGTTAAAGTGGTTCTGGCAAGCAGGCTGAGGCCCCTAGAAATGATTGGCACCTGCTGTGCCAGGGTGGAGTCTCTCTGCTGAAGCTCGGCGTTCAGGGCTGCGGCAGCTTCCTGCAGCTCCTGCACCTGCCGCTCAGCTTCCTCCACCCGCGCGGTAGCTTCCGCGTGCGCCTTCACCGCAGCTTCCACCTGCACGCCCCACACAGACCTCATGTCAGCGCTTACAAACATGTGCCAACATTGCATACATATACTGTAAGTATCGCAGTGAGAATCACACTTTGCGGGGCAGAAAGGATGGCAAATTGCGTGGCCCAGTGCAGTACGGTGCTACTTTGCAGTTGCATGCAAGGGGAGGCCTTGCCTGGCCTTTGAGGCTGGTAACTTGCTCGTTTGTCCGCGCCAGCTCAGCAGTGAGTTTTTCCACCTGGGCCTTCAAGTCAGTCAGGCTGCTCTGCAGGCCCTCCACATCTTTTGTCTTTGCCTCCAGCGCTGTCAGTGCCTCGTCCGCCAGTGCTGCACATGAACACTCTCACGTGAGACTCCCGTCACCGCTCAGCATTGAATTTGCACTCTGACGCCTTGCGTTGCACAAGACAGCTAGAACATGAAGAAGGGAAGATACTCTGTGTCAGAGCAGTGCATGACACACAAAGAGGTTAGCAATTTGAATGGCAGACAACGCAAAGTCAAGGCTTGTTATATAGAGTACCCCGGACATATAGATAGGTCTGGGGGGTTTGGAGGGAGCGGCGTACTTTCAACTTCTGCCAGGCGCTGCTGGTTGGCCGTGGCAGCTGCCAGCTGGCTGCTCAGCAGCTCCACCTCAGCATCCTTGGCCGCACTCTCCTCCTCTGCAGCCCTCACCGCCTCCAGCGCCCTGCACCAAAGCATCTTATAATCCTTAGCTGTAAGGACTCCGCTCCACTCTTTTTGTGGCTGTTCAAACAATGGGACAAGGCCACTGAGAGACTGAACAGTAGGAAATGAGCCACTCACCGACAGCATTGCAGTATGCCAGTGGATTTCATTCCCCCCTTTATTTCACTTCCTTGGTGGAGGCAGTGTAGATGACTTCAAATTCTATTTTTGAAAAAGAAGGGCACACCTGGCGATGTCGGCGAGCAGGGTCTCGTTGTTCTGCTTGAGCTCGCGATCGGCAGCGTCCAAGCGATCATTGAAGGTGTCTGACAGCGCGGCATTCTCCGTCTGCAGCCGCTCAGCAGCTTCCACCGCCTCCGACTCGCGCTCAGCCGCCGCAGCGGCCTCGGCCTACCATCATCACATGCTGATGTCAGCACGGTTCACATACAACCCCGGAAACCATGTTCACAGTCAGGACAAACTGGTTTGCTACTGGCACTGCCAGAGGCTTTCAGGCACTCTTCAGGTCTTCAAGGCATCTGCTTTTTGCCTCCCAGGTCTGAATCCACCAAGGCGGAGAGGTGTGCTTGGCTGCATGCATGACGCAGCCGGGTGTGCGCAGAAAAGAATACAAGTATTGCATTACTGATCTTCCCTTGTCTGGCAGGGGTGAGTCGGGGGGCATTACCTGGGCGGCATGCAGGGCGTCGCCAAGCTCCTCGGCCCGTTTACGGGTGGCGCTGAGGTCCCGCTCGGTTTCGGTGCGCGCCGCCTCGGCCGCCGCCTCGACGACGGCCAGCCGGGCGCGCGCCGCGTCCCGGGCCTCCATCGCAGTGGCCAGGGCACCGCTCTTCTCGCGGGCCGCGCCCTTCAGCGCCGCGCGCGCCTGCTCAGGCAATGAAACACTGTTCAACCCCTGCGCTTGGTACCTTTGTCAGGTGTGTCGTTTAAGGGTGATTTCATCAGCGTGTTGAGACTCTGGGACTTCCTCCGGCTGCTGTCGCCAGACTGAATGCCGTTGTGCCCAAAAAAGCACTGCCCAACGGGGCCGGATCTGAATGCGCCGATGCACCGGCCCTGTGTTGTGCCTCCCTTCGGGAGATGGCTTTTGAAGAGGGGCGCTTGCTCCCCATGCACCTAGCCACCCGCCTGAAAATGTGTCTTCCATTCATTTCATTAACGTAGATGGCCATGCCGGCGCACCTCGTCCACGGCGGCGACGAGGTCGGCCTGGCGGCGGGTGGCGGCGGCCAGCGCGGCGGCCGCGGCGTCGGCCTCGTCGGCAGCGGCCGCGCGCTCCATCTCGATGACGGCGCGCTCCTCTCTCAGCGCGAAGAGCTCGTCCTCCAGGCCCTGCATCTCCTGCCGCATGCCCTCCAGCAGCCGCCGCAGGCCCGCCATCTCCGACGCTGCATGCACGAGATGAGTTTCTCGATGCATTGAACTGTTGAGGAGAATAAGTCACCCAGAGAACAGTGCACGACATCCAGGCCTTGGACTATTGTTCCATAGAGAGTGATGATTGTGGCTACCTAAAATACAAAAGGCAAGCAATGGGTCCTCCGCAGAGGAGACATGGCCCACCGTGTTACGTGTCAGATGCTACAGTAAGTGTCACGTCAAGCTTGCAAACCAGAATGCCATCATGCACTGTCGCTGATTTCATGTCACCAATTCCATGAAAGAATCCACATGTGATGCATGCGGGCAGTCTGCAGTGTGCAGGAGAGCATGACGGCAGAACCTGTGACAGGGACATGATTGGAGACATGGCATAGCCAGATAAGCGCGCACCGGCCTCGGGCGACAAAGTGCAGTCCTCAGAGATTGCAGAGGAGGCGGAGGAAGCTTCATGCAGCTGGTGGCGCGCCTCCATCAGAGCGCGTGCCTGGCCCCTCTCACGCACGCGCAGCCGCTCTATCTGCCGCTCCGCTGATGCGAGCGCCGCCTCCACCTGACATCACCATGACATCAGCGTAATATCATTAGTCCTCCCGATCTAGAGGCGCACCTGTGGATTGGGCCCATTTGTGTTGTGGCCTGCCAAAACATCAATCAAATTGCAAAAGGGCGCTGGGAAGCTCAAAACAGCACCAAAATCACCGATAGATGAAGTTTTGAAAAAGAACCCTACATGCTAGTTGTATGCTACAATGACATCATGAGCTGTCAAATGCCACAGAGCACGCGTCATACAATGGCCCATGATATAATTTCCAGGGGTTTGCTATGCTCATGAGCACTTGCCTGTGCTGACATGGCAGGTCGGGAGGGGAATACAGAGGTTCGAAAAAGAAACCTTGCAGCGGGTGTTGCCACTGCACTGTTCAACATAATCTTGCACCACAGCACGAGCTTGTCTCTCCTTGTCCCCCCAGTTGAACCCATATCTAAGGAGTTCAGAGGGGGGAAAGCACGCCTGCTGGTGCATGGCAGCAGTGGTGTGTGTGCGCTGCCCCGGGTTTTGGAACTCCAGTCGACGCTGTGCGCCGTCCTTGGCCTTCCATGAGCGGCGCCCAGCCGCCGCCTCTGATTCCTCCGACGCGGAAGCCTGCAAGTCACAGAAACACATTTGAGCAGCAGGTTTCATCGTTTTGTATTCGATAAACACATTTTTGATGTACGTGTTACTTGCAAGATAAGTCGTTAATCAATTGACCAAATGGATACAGATTACAACAGGCAAATTTTTCCGCATGGGAAGCTGCGGCTGACCGCTCATGATCACCATGCCAGATGCTGACTGGGCTGGTGGCTGAATTGCTTCACCTTACCTAGAGGGTCATTTGCGGAGCTGGGCATGTGTTACAGGTTGGGAGTTTTGTGCAAGCAAGTGCGCAGCCGGTGTGAAACACCTCACCTGAGTCTGGAGGGTGCGCCGGTAGAGCTCTGCAGCGCGGGCAGCTTCGTTAACGGGGGCAGCCAGCGATGCGACATCTGCATTAGGCACCCCACCTGCTTAAATTAGTTGTTGCTCTCCCTGCTACATTTAAATCACAAAGTACCGAGTTGGCAAGAATTAAAAGCTCAGAACATGACAGGAGCAATATGACAGACACATAAATCTTGCTCGCCCCACCACCGCCTGACAAGGTACCCGGGGCACCAAATTGGCATGGAATGAAAGAGCTCAAGACATGGCAGTAGTATTTATGGCACAGGTATGGAATATGGTGATCGTGGGCTGTGGAGAAGGAAAGTGAAGACGCACCGTCGAGCTCCGTGATGGCGTCGATGGTGAGGGGCATTTGGGAATCGATGCTGTGCTGGCGGCCTCCCAAGCTGGTGGCGCGCGCACTGTCCAGGGACTGCATTACAGATGCTCCCGACTCTTGTGGAGATGGCAGATCCTGGCAGGCCACAAGGGTTGTAATTTGTAGTCAACCGCCCACTTGCTCAAGCACGGTTGACATGTTCATTCCTGAGTACTGGAAGTGCAATTTTGCAATGCATGCATGCGCCGATCTGCTGGTGCCATCTGTGGTTTCTTACATGATGTAGATACAGCTGCATGGGAGGGACCATCTCAACGAAGGGTGCAGCTACGGTGTATAGGGAAAGGAGGGCATCGTGGCCTTGTTGCTTGCCTGCAAGTTGAGCGGGGGTGCAAAGCTGGGGATCAGGTCTGAGCTCTTAGTCTCAAGCAGTGGGGATCCATCGCGCTGTTTCTCGTAGTCTCCCAGGATGGTCATGGAAGGGGCTGGGGACAAGGATGGCCAGTTGGGCTGCGTGGAGGTGTCATCTTTGACTGAAGAGGAGCTCCTGGAGGACTTCTTGCTGGCCTTCACCGACTTGCCCTTCTTGCTGCCAAACAAGTTCATCATGGCTGGTCCGCCCTGCAAAACCTTTTACCATCAGTTTTCGTGCCTGAAGGATATTTAGGCGCACACACAAATCAGCAAGCTCTGGACATGTGCCCTTTTGTTGTCGAGAATGTGAGCAAGCTGTGTGGTGAACTGCCCCTTTGGGCCGTGGCCGCGGCCCATGTTGTTGCTGCTGCACCCCGTCAGCGAAGATCTAATATTCATAATCATGTTTCAAAGCCATTTTGGGGACTTTAGCACTGTCATTTCTTGTATCAAGCATACTTCACTGGAAACTAGTACATTCCAAGATCTTGTTTCCGGCTCTCCCCCATAATGCTTCCGGCTTCACTACCTTTGCGCTATATTGAGGCAAATAATATTTGTCTTTCAATATGGGCTCTCTGTTGGTGCTTAGGCTTACCTGGAGGCTGTTTCGGTGTTCTAGCCAAGGTCAACAGGTGGCACCGACCTTGCGGATAAGACCGTCCAGGCAGCTTGACTGCTCCGCAGTACCACCAGCCTTTTAATATACTCAAAAGGCTATTAAGAGCTTGTCCGTCAGGCAACAGGCCACGAAATTTGACAAGTGGTACGAAACTGAAAAAGACAGACACGCCGTTCTCGGCTGCGAGGGCACTATCCCTTTGTGCCAAGTCTGATCAACAAGCGTCTCATGAGACCACAGAAAAGTTCCAAATCTTTCAACACGGCTGTAAAACCTGTCCAAGGCTCCTCCTTTCTCTTGCTGGACTGTTCCAATGACTATCCCAGGTGACTAATCAAGAATCAGCCAGCTCATTGTCTGTGGGACCACAATTCCATTTAGACCACAGTTTCGACCTGTGCGTAGCATGTTGGAACGCTGCAAGTAGTCACAAGAGAGATGAGGCCTCTCGAGCTCTTCGAGAACATTTGTACCTCTTGATCAGAGGTGATGCTTCGATCCCGCGATGCTTCTGTACATTTGTCATTGCAATTCGATGTCTGTTTAAATTACCTTAGCATTGATATCTTGTATCTGCATTTCTTAGTGGACCTCCAATTGGCGCTGCATGCGCGAGGAGACTTTCAGCATATACCACCAGAACATGCCACCTCTGAAATAAATGATCTGGGGCTATTGCACATAAATGAACCTTGCGGACGTTGTAAAAAATGTAAATTTACAATTTGCACGGTGAATATCGTATGTCATCGTGGTGTGCAGGCTTGCCTACTGCAATGGATGGGCGTGGCAGCAACGGCCGCGCTGAGCCCAGCAAACCGGGCTCCCATGCCAATAACCCCGAAAGCAGCACTACAAAGCCGACAACAGGCGGCCTGTCGCGCACAGAGCTCGCCAAGGCCCGCCTGGAGGAAAAGAGGCACCGCCTGGCCCAGCAGAGGGCGCGCATGGCAACTGGCAAGGCGCAGGGAACAACAGGTCCGCCCTCGCTGCTGCTCAGATCCACCAGCGGCGCCTCGAGGGCAGGGTCCGACGCGTCCTCCGTGACATCCCCTGCCGCTCAGGCGCCGGGGCGCGGGGATGGCCCTACAGCATCACTGCAGCCGACTAGGAGCAATGTCTCCACAATGCCCAGGCCGGCCTCGGGCGCGCTGTCAGAAGCTCTGCGCAGCCCAAGAAGCAGGAGTGCCGCGATAGACGTGCCGACATCACCTGCGCGAGGCCTGCACACTACGCGCCTGGCCCCAGAGCAGCAACACCACCAGGAAATACCTCCGCAGCTGCCGCGCCCCACTGTGCGTACCAGGCCAGGTGCGGCTGTCACCCCTCGCACAGCCGATGCCACGCTTGGGGTGCCGCCTGCATGGACCAGGCCGGACAGACAGGACGAGGGCGGCAGGATGCAGGAGCTGGCGATTGGAGGTTTCACGGGCGCTGGACGGGCAGAGGCGCCCAGGCCTGCTGCGCTCGAAAGGGCGGCATCGCAAACGTCCACGCCGCGAAGGAAAGTGGAGTACAGTCCCCGCGGCCAGCTCCCTGCGGCTAACTCCTTCGCGCCGCGGCCTGTACCGGCGGCAGAGCAGCTTGCATCGGCAGCAGCTTCTGGCAGGCCGGCAGGCGCCGAGAAGCTGGGAACTGCAGAGCCAGAATCCGTCACTGCTTCCACATCAGAGTCGCTCTCTGCTCGTGCAGACGCTGGCTTGGAGGGGTCTGGATCCAGGGCAGACAGCGGGCAGGCTGGCGCAGGCGGCAGCAGGCCTCAGGCAGATGTTGTGGGCTTTGGCAGCCTCACAGTGGCTTTAGAGCCCCGCGCATACCCGCAGCAGGAGCAGCCGCTGCCGCAGGAGCCTCCCATAAACAGCTTGCAGCCGCCGACGCTTCGCAGGGCTCCTGATGCGCCGATCCCCGTGACAGCTGCGCCGGCTGGGGATGCCAAGGAAGACAAGTCCTCCACTCAGGCAGCTTCCATGCCGGCAGCACTCGCAGCGCAGGTGCCAGAGCAGCAGCTGCTAGAGCCACCCAGCAGAGCTGCTGAGACAGTCACAGCTCCCCCGCCCACTGCAGGTGTGGCTGAGCTGCAGCAGCCGCAGCCGCAGCCCTTCCCAGAAATAAAGCCCAATGCAGACGCCCAACCTGTGCAGAGAGCGTTTGCAGCACTGACCGCACAGCAGAATGCAGCGCCGCCGTGGTTTGGCGGAGAAGGCGGTCAGGAGGTCAGCGGTGTGCAGGCACTCTTCCCTGAGTCCGCTGGGGAAGAGGAAGACTCCTTCTGGCTGGAGCAGGGGGAGCCAAGTCAGGCTGCGACTGTGGATGTATCTCAGGAGCACGCTGCCCACAGCCTGGCTGCCCAAGCTGCCCAGCTGGGCAGGGGCCCACTCGCAGATGCTCCGGCACCCCCTCCAGCCACAGAGGAGCATGAGCCGACAGCGCCTGCTTCAGCAGCGGAGCAGAGCGTCCAGTCGCAAGTTGAGGAGCCTCATAGTGCACCAGCGGTGCACATCGAAGCTGAACAGAGTACGGGTCAGGAGGGCACTCTGCATGGCAGCAATGAGCCGCCTGCTGCAGCCGAGCCGTTGTCAATGGGCATCCCCTTTACTGGTGGAGGTGCATCGGGGGATCTCTTCAGTGGCGGGGGAGAATTGTTTGGAGGTGCTGTCGGGGAAGAGGCCTCCTTCTTTGAGGAGCTTGACTCAGCAGCAGGTATGCCAGAAATCCTGTAGATGCACATTACATTTGTCATACACCCTTGTAAGTGGCCCACAGGTAAAGGTGCTGGGTCTTTTCTTGCTGCTGTGCTCTGCTCTGTTGCCTCTCTTTACTGGCAACCTTTATCCTGCATACAAGTGGCCCACAAGGTTGTACAGGAGGTGCCATCAGTGTTTTAGAAGCATGGCTTGTGACATGGGTATGCCAGCTGAGATATTTGCTGAAGACAGTTGAGGGCTGTGCTGTGTCGCAGGAGATGCTTCGGGGGCTTTTGCAAACGGAACTACGGCCACATTCGAGGAGCCAATGCCAGCCCCCTTTGCTTCAACCTCCGAGCAGAGCCAGTTCACACAGCCAAGCGTGGCAGACGAGTTTCAATGGCAAGAGCAGTCCCAGGCAGGTCCTCCCTTTGGGCAGGGAGCCTTGCATGAAGCTGGAACTTCAGGACAGGAAGCTGCGGGCTGGTATGATCAGGGCACTGCCAGCAATTTGCACGGTGGCCAGGAGCCACCTCCTTCAGACCATTGGGCTGAGAGCGCCAGCCAGCAGCCACAAGCACAGCAAGCGTGGGACTCAACATGGCAAGCACCCCAGGTTGGAACCCTCCCAACTCCCAAGTGATTGATTATGCCACCCTGAAGCACATGCGTTTTCAGAGCTTTAGTGTTGCGCCAGTCAGCTTGCAGCATGCATGCACGCCAAGCTTAGTAAGCTGGACGCGCGCCCCAGATTGAAGCCATTGATGAAAGTGAGGCCCTTGGCCCAGTCAAAGTTGCTGTAAAGGTCTTCATGGATTTTTACAAAAGCAAAGGAAAGAGAGTTGCTGAGAGCAGGATGGTGTGCCTCTGCTGTGCAGCAGAGCCACTCTCAGCCGCCATCATTCGGCCGGCCGTCAGCAGCCGCCGATGCATACGCCAATGGCGGCCAGAACTATTTCACAGCAGGCTGGCAGTCGATGCAGCCGAAGAGGCCCCAGACAGCGGCGCCAAAACTGGCAGTCCCAAAGCTGCGGAGCCCCTGTAGCGCAGCTCAGACACAGCCAGCCTTTGTGAACAACCAGGTGAAGACACATACTTATGCAGTATCTGTGTCTCTCTTAATGCAAGCCCCTCAATTTCTTGCCAATCAGAATGCATTTTTCAGGCTTGAGAAGACCTCGAGCCCCTGCAGACAGGCCAAGAGAGTCGTCTTTTAAGAATGGGAGTTCTGTACATTTTGCTTAAAATCTTGTAACGCTCAAAGCATGGCTTGGGTTTGCCCCAGGCTGGGCCGCCACCGCCGTCCTTCGGGCAGCAGCAGCCGTCGAGCGCGCATACCTACTTTGCGCAGCCGCCGAGGGCCGGTGCGGCCAGCTTCCTCCCGGCCGCGCCGCCGGCGTTCGGCCGGCAGCAGCCAGCACCAGCTCCCCTCGCCAGCAGCCAATGGCCTGTGTACAATCAGCAGCAGCAGCAGTTCCCTCCGCAGCCGCCGTCCTTCCCGCCTTCACACGCGCCGGAGGCCATTGTAAGCACGCAGCAGTGGCAGTCTCCTCAGGCGCTGCAGTGGGACCAGGGCAACAGCACCCAGGAGGCCGGTCAATATTACCCAGAAGCCAGCGCATCCCAGTGGCCGCAGAGCTCCAGCGCTGGCTACGCTGCTTGGGGAGAGGCTGCAAGTCAGGAGGCTGGCTCGTACTACCCAGATCCCGCCGAGCCTCTGGATGCGACTGGGGCAGAGCAGCAGGCCTTCAATGGAGCTGCCGAGCAGGCTGCACAGCTCCAGCAAGGCTGGCAAGCTGACCCCTTGCACACAGCTGGGCCCGGCTGGGGAGATCAGAGCAGCGCCGCGGGGGGTCCGGCAGAAGCTGTGGCGTCTGCCGGCGCGAGCGGCTACGGCGAGCCGCCGCCGGCCGGACCGGCTCCGGGCCTGGAGGTCTCCGATACGGACTTCTGGGACATGCAGGACAGCGGAGACAGCACCCAGAAACCACCTGCCCTCGCAGAAAGTGGGGGCACTCAGTCGATCGGCCCGGCAGAGCAGACAGAGCAACCCCAGGGCACCATCGACCCAAGTGAGCCTGCACTGGTATCCTCAGGCCCTCAGCAAGGCATCGATGAGACAGAAGCAGTAGAGGTGGCGGCAGAAAAGGCACTTCCTGAGTCGGCAGCTGACAAGAGCTGTCCTCCTTTGGAGATTCAGCAGCAGCAGCCATCGTGGGATGGATCTGAGGGAGTTGGAGACCATGCTCAGGTGTCTGCACGGGAGCAGACATTCCCAGAAGCCGCACACACCGACCATGGAGCCAGCGATGCAGGCGAGTGGCCCGGGCCCAATCACGAGCAACAGCCTGTGGAGCTGGGGAGCTATCAGCAGGCGGACTGGAATGCAACCCAGTGGCGGCAGCAGCAGGCGCACGCACCAGCATATGGGCAGCCACAGCCGTCATTCCAGCCTCAGTGGCACCAGCAGCCGCAGGCGAGTGGGGCAGGCTACAAGCAGCCCCATGACCCCTCCTATGAACACTACTCTCAGCAGCAGCCGCACCACGGTGTTGTGCACGAGAGCACGAGGCCTGCCGTGCCGGGGGTTACTAACCGGGCTAGTAACATACCGTTCACGCCATCCCCGCGCACGCCCAGCTTCCACCAGCCGCCGGCGGCCGTGTGGGGCAGCCAGGTCAGGCACCAGTCCGCGGCGGATTCGGGGTTAGTCCCGGGGACGGCTGCGGAGGGAACGCGCGTCGCCCACGGCCGGCCCCCCTGCGCAGTCATTGCCTGGGGCTTCGGCGGCCGCTGCGCTGTCATGCGGCCCAGGATGCAAGGTACCTTCGCCCACCTAAAGTCTTGACTTATGCAGCACATGTACTGGCATTCACGACATAAGCCTGTGTGACTGCCGTACAACGTGTCTTCAGATGGGTCCTTCATAATGTCTAGCGCCTCTCTACTCGTTAAAATTGCCGAGCTCTCACATCCCTCCTGCTGTTGCTCTTTCGGCAACGCAGAGATAAAGATGATGTGTAGTATCTGAGCAACTGATGCCTTGCCTTGGCAAAAGATGCAGGGTGACAGTCAGGATGACTCACTTATGAAAACCCGCGTGCTTCTTAGCAATGCATATCTACTATAACGGCACGCACAATTTAATCATACCCGAGCTGTCTATAAATAATATGTCTGCCTTGCATGGCGCTGACAAGGGGCCATCTCACTGCTGCAGGCAGCGTGTTTTCGGCGGGTCCAGTCAGCCTGGATATGCGGTGGCAGCCGGGGCAGTTGCATCCCATGCGCGTTGCCACTCTGACCGCAGACCTTGCGCAGCTGCAGCCACAGGCACAGTGGACGCAGGTCCGCCCGCACCTCCCCTGTATCACGAGACCTCATGCATTCAATTTGCAGAAGCCTGGGGATTCTGTAGGACAATGATAATCAGTCCTTGCAGGGCAGTCTAAGAGGGGTCTGCTGGCATAGTTATATTCTGACACACATTCCCATGCAGTTCGGCGTCGAAACGCTCTGCACTTTGTGATGTGCAGATTGTCAGCCCTGCGCGGCCAGATTGTCATCAAGCTGTAGTGGTCTGGTGCAGGCTGGCGTGAAGGATGACTCGCAGGAGCTGCTGGAGCAGTTCCCAGGGCCCCTCACGCCCTCACTGCCTCGCGATAAGGTCCGCGCACCTTTCACATGTCTGGGTCTACTTTCACCCATATCTCATGAAAGTAGACCCAGACCTGCAATGGCATCAGTGCCCAGAAGAGTCATCGATAATGAGTGCACTCTCTAATGCAGGAAAAGCACGGATGGGAAGGAAGGCCGAGGTGTGTCTGGTGCATGGCAGGTGCTGGCATTCATTGCTGGGCAGGCGGCGAGGGGAGAGGAGGCGGACAGGGCCTCTGTGCCTGCTGCCATGTGGCATGTGTTGCGCCTGCTTGCAGTCAATGGTGGCAGCCTGCGCTCACAGACCAAGGGCGGCAAGACGAAGGAGCAGCTCACTCCTGGTGAGGGGCACTCCATGCACCTGACATTCCTGCAGGAAGTAGAAAACCACATCTTGCCAAAGCTTCTGTAATATTTTTGCACATGTGTGGGTGAGTTAATCACCGAGTGCAGATGTGTGGAGCACAGAGACGGCGAATGACAGGGGTGTATGATGGGGTGCAGAGGCACAGCTGGCCAAGGTGCTTGTGCCAGAAGCTGGCAGCACTGCAGCGGGTGTTGGCTGGGGCAATGGGGTCCTATCTACGCGCTCGCCCTTGCCTGTGGGGAATGTAGACCCTGCTGCAGCGGCTTCCATGCAGGCTCTGCTGATGAGCGGACAGAAGGCAGAAGCCCTCAAGTGCGCTCCCCTAATATTTGCTGTTGGGCATGCGGACCACGCTTGATTGTCAAGGGCGTGCTGATCAGGCAAGAGGGACTGTACAGTCATTAAGTGCCTCAAGTGTTTTGCAACATTAGGAAATTGCAAGACAAGATAGGGTGGGAATAAAGTAAATCATGATGGAGTGCAACCTATGAGATAGAACAAACACCAAAGGGCTGCTCTGGATCTGGCGTGTTTCGAAGGGATTCACGAAAGAAGTGGTGCCTGTTGCAGGGTGGCTGTTGAGGGGCAGCTGTGGGGTCCAGCGCTGCTGCTGGCGCGCACATGCGGCGACCGAGCATTTTCCGACACGGCGACGGCGATGGCGGCTGCGGTTGCCGCCCCGGGAATGCCGCTGTACTGCGTGTTTCACATGCTGGCCGGCCGCCCTGACGCAGTGTTGCCGGCCCCGGGCGCCGCGATCGCGCCGGCGGGCCCGGCCGGGCAGGCGGGCGGCAAATCCGGGCCGCCCTCGGGCAGCTTCGGCCTCAAGGCCCTCCTTGCGGGGTCCCCCCCAAAGGTACCTTCAATACCTCTGAACTTTGCATCCTTTTGTTTGTAGCCTGGCATCAAGACAAGCCTGCCTCGGTATTGCGGAAATCGGCAACATGTTGAATTGCAAGACATTGGCTAGACCGGCTGGTAGTTACAGTCCCATGGCCTGAATGCTTTCTGCGGATCTGTCATTAGGTATATTGCCCCAGCAGGAAGCGACCAGTCCCAGTTCCCAAGAACACATTGCATTGCCGCATGTATGGAACCTCTGATGGCTCTGACAGAGCATCAAACATCCTTTCGAATTGCGTGGCTTGAGAGAGTATCTGCGGTGGTGATGCGTGCAGCAGCAGGAGGCGGCTCCTGTCGAGGAGGAGGCGGGGCCAAGCGCGGCTGAGGTGGCAATGCTGACAGAGTGGCGGGAGAACCTGGCCATCCTAGCTGCCAACATGGCGACCCCTGCTGATGAGGCCCTCATTGCGCGTCTCGGGGACCGCCTGTGGCAGCACAAGGGGCAGGTGCGCAAACCACCCTTCTGCAAACCGACCCTCTCGCTAGCCTCCCCTGTTTGCAATTAGCATTATTCACATCATCAGCAGCTCTTTGAGGGCGCAATCTTGTGCTTCATGCGTGTCTGCTTTGTCAGACTTCCTGGATACCTCAAACGCTCAGAGCACACGCGCGGATGGCAGTAGTGTGTCTGGCCCAACTTGTGATGCTATACATGAGATTAGGTGGCTCATGCATAATCTTGTGAGCAGGAACACGCGGCACAGCTGTGCTGTGTGTCTGTGTGCAGGTGCCAAGCTTAGCAGTGATCTCATTAGTTCCAGAGTTGATCTGTGCCGATCGCGCTGATGCTGGCATGCAGGAGGATGCGGCGCAGCTGTGCTACTTGGTGGCGGGGCTCATGCCGCAGCCGTATGACCCGGCCGCGCGGCTGTGCCTGCTGGGAGCAGATCACCGGGCGGCGCCGCGATCGCTCGCTTCTATTCCTGCGCTGCAGCGCACCGAAGTCCTTGAGTGGGCCAAACTCCCCGGTGAGTATTCTCTCTCTCCACTGTAATCACCGAGTTAACCTTTCAGCATGCCTCAGTAGGACATCGAGGGTTGGGTCACATCAGATTCTTATGTTCTCCGCAATATCGGCCCACACCCGATGTCAATAATCAAGAAACATGCGGTTCGCTCCTTTCCCTTTGCAATCCCTGCGTGTGCTCCTCTGGAACCCCCCAACACGTATGTCGAATCGCCGTCTGGTCTGGTCTGGATCACTGCTGCAGCGTCATTTTCCGATGCTTTATAGCATGCCGTTTCTCAGCTATTCCAATCCTATCAATTGAGAGCATGGGAATGACATCGGTTTTTCTGCTGGACAGGGGCTGCCCAGCCGGGGGCGCTGACGCTGCCCATGCTGCCCTACAAAGTAGTCTATGCGGCGCGGCTGGCCGAGGCTGGCCTCATAGCGCCCGCTGTGCACTATGTAGGCCTCGTGCAGGCAGCACTCGCCTCTTTTGGCGCCAAGGTGCCCCCCGGTCTGCTGGTCTGCCGCGCCATGGTGGCCGAGCTGGAGGAACGCCTCCGAACGCATGCCTCGGTGCGTCACCGTTCCTGTTTTGGGCCTATTTCCCTCAAATCTCATCACCCTGACAACTGTGGGACCCAGTCGCTTCAAAAGAATGATCTTGGCGTACTTTGTTACAGTTGTTGTGGTTGCTCTATGGCTGATGTCTTTGAAAAGCGATCAATAGGAATTTTGAAAAAGGACGATTTCAAGAAGCCATTGGGCTATCGCTAGACAGCTCCTGATATACAGCAGCCATCCATCAGCCGCTGCAAGCATTAGGATGCTTTCTGGTTGCGTTGTAGCCGTTCAAGCCGAACACGAGAAGTTTCCAGGTTCATGCATGGTTGATCCTCATGCTGTGTGGCCTGTGCACAGATGTTCAACCTGTCGGTGAAGCATTCGCAGAGCAGCTCATTCATCAGCGGCCTGGGGCGCTTCCTGGACCGGGGCATCAACAAGCTCATCAGCGGGGGGGAGGTCCCCCCATCTGGACCCCCCTCCACCGGATCAGAGGTGGATCCCTTTGGCCTCCATCGCCGCAATGACTCTGGCTCTCCACAGGTTTGTCAGGATTCCCCACCTCCTCATCATCCTGACCTCAAAACCACACTTCCCTGATTTGGTCCTTTTGAAGGCGTCACTACTTGTTCAAGTTTCTGGTATGAGCATGCTCTGGCACTTTTCGTCCGAAGGCTGTCAAAAAACACAAAATTGAAAGCTAGCTTGGTCCCTCCTGTGTGACAAAATAGCGCGAGACCGTGCCAAGTAACAAGCGCGTCACAGATGCCCTTTGATGAAAGCACATGCGCTGTGCAGCACCGGCGATCCGGCAGCGCACATGCGCCCACCTCCACAGACAGCTTCACCGGCGCGCACGGCCAGCCACACACCGGCATCACCCCGAGCCCGGCCGCGCATGCAGCGGCCAGGTCTAGCAGCCCGGGCCCCCAGCCGCCGCAGCCGCCGGGCAGCGCATTTGCGAATGCGGGCCCGCCGGATCTGGCGGCTGCGGCGGCCGAGCGGCGGGGTGCGCCCGGCAATGCGCCCAGCAGCGCTCTTAGCAGCACGTCGTCCCTGCGCAGCATGCTGGGCAACCTGGGTGGCCTGCTAGGCGCTGCAGCTCCTGCCAGCAGCGTAAGCACCATTTGAACTCATCTGAACCTCATTGACGCGCTCACTCTATGTTCTTGCAGTTCTCTCTAACCATACGTCCCTCGACTCAAAGACCGGGTCTTGCTTGCGCTGTTGGCATCTTTGGAGACTCACCTGTTGAGCAGTTGCTGGCATTAAAGGTGCTTGCAGATTCAAAGTCACAATTGTGAGAGGTGCTCGATGCTGGTGCAGAAGGAGGCGAGGTTGGGTGAGGAGAACAAGTTCTTCTACGACAAGGAGCGTGGCATGTGGCGGGAGCAGGGCGCGGAGATCCCCGCCGCGGCCGCGCCGCTGCCGCCACCGCCTGCAATCCGCCGCGCACCCGACAGCGCCCCATCTGCAGGTGCTCCTCTCTTCACAAGACCCCACCGATCCTTGTGCCACCTAATTTCAAGGGAGTTTCATGCCGGGAATGTCAAGGTCATTGTGTTCAAGGGAGGTGTTGAATATTGTCAACTTGTGCTCTATGTGCAGGGTCGGCGCCGCCGGCCGGCCCGAGCGGATCGGGGCCGCAGCCGGCTTCCCGCCGCACCGGGGCCGGGGCCAGATACGTCAACACCATGAACACTAGCAGGCACGGCGCTTGCCCTCTCAACCTTTGTGATTAACAAATGCTGTGCGAGAAGGCCTGGCGTCATCTCAATCAGACTGTGCTCTCCGCCAACCCTTACCCTTAGTGTCTTGAAGGTTTCCAGCAAACATATAGCAGCTGAGTGCTGCAGCAATTTGGGTGCGGTGTGTTCTGCGTCACAGGCCGTCAACCGCCAGCCATGCATCGCTGCCGCCTCTGGTGCCCACGCCTGCGGCCAAGCCGGCAAAGCCATCTTTCTTCGTGCCCACCGCCGCGCGCGACTCCTCTGCAGCCCAGGCTCCGTCCTTCCAGCAGCCGGTCAGCTCCGAGTTTGCAGCTGACGGCCCGTCGCCGGCCCGCATCGAAGCACAGCAGCAGCAGTTCCCCAACAGCCGCCTTGAGTACTCAAATCCACCCCCGACAGCTGACAGCGGCTACCAGGGAAACACTGAGATGGCAGGGAATGGCGGCGGCTGGCCGGGAGGGTCCAAGCAGGGCATGGGGGGCCGCGTGGGCAGCTTTTCGCAATACCTGTCACCCCCGGTCAGCAACGGGACCTCCCAGGGTCCCCCCAGTCCCCCACAGCCCGCCACCGCCTCGCGCCTGGCCCCCCCGGCATTGCAAACGGCTTCGGCAGGATCAGCCGCGAACGGAGGGAGCCAGCTTGGGGACATGGGTAGGTTTGTGTACTCTCAAAGCACTGAGACAGGGCAGGTGGCGGGCAGTGATTACTACACGTCCTACTCAACGGTGCTTGGCGGGGAGGCCACACAGCAGCCGGGAGTGGACTACCAAGCAATGCATGGAGTGTCCAGATGGGGGACTGCGCAAGCACAGGGTCAGATGGACTGGGGAGGCCAGCAGCATGAAGCGCCAGGTCAAAATGCAGGGGGATGGCCAGGGGCCGCGCAGATGGCGCCTGCTCTTGATGACATGACAGAGCTTGAGCTCTGATCAGATGTGAGGATTTTTGGAGGATTTATGCATAGAAGCCCCACAGGAGATGCCATGAGAGGCTTTCATGATCATGCATGATACAGAGTGCTTTGAGGAAAAAATCTTTGTGCTTGTGTGTAGTGGCAATTAGCAGTAGCTCTAGTAGCTGTTCTATAGTAATCTGGGTGGCGAACACAGGATCCTTGCTTTGACTGTTGCTGTCGTGCAGTGCATTCGTACCGAAAATGTGGAAAAGGAAAAGGAATCCTTGGAATGGGAAATGATAATATTCCCTGACTTCAAAAATTTTGAACGAGTTGGCGCCACCTCCCTCGCTCCCTCGCTCGACAGATCATCTCGCGATCACAATTGACGGACGGTGATCGGGCATTCGTTGGCGATCGTTAGGAACTTGGCGATCAGCTGGACCATTGTGGCTGTGTCCGAGGATTTGCAAAGTGACCAGCGCAGCACAGACATGTGGCATCGCTCTCTTATGAGTATTGTTGATACAGCAATGCCGATCTGGTCAGAAATGTGATAGCTGAGCTGAATGCACAATTGATGGGCATTTGAATTTCATCCCGTGCCGCTTGATTATGAGGAGACCCTTCACAACATTGTAGGATTGTGCCCATCTGAGAAGAAAATGGCGGTCTCAGACTACCGATCTGAGAACAGGAGCCCCAACATAGGCAGCAGCACAGGTTCGAAGACTCCGCGCCAGCTGCGGTTGAGAGGGTCTCCCCCCAAGAAGAGCTCCCCAAAGCGGACATCCCCCCACAAAAGCAAGGGCAGCAGTGCAGACTCCCCATCATCAGGCACCAGCTGCGTTGTCTCCGAGGCCCACGCCAAACCTGGCGACCAGCCCGCAGCTCTGTGCTCCGCCATCATCAAGTTGGGCTACCGCATCTGCCCCAACACACCTCCAAGAAGGGCGCCCCCATTGGCTCCCCCCAGCCCCAGGCAGCTCAGCCCCAGGCAGGGCAGCCCTAAGCCGCTGCGCATTCAGCAGCAGCAGCCGCCTGAGGGGCTGACCACGTGGCCGCCCCTGCCTGCCTTTGAGCTGCTGGTGCCCCATGTACTACCGTACCCTCCTGTGCTGCCCAGGCCGCAGACTGCACCAGGCACCCCCGTCCGCATACTATCCCCCGCCCCAGACCAGCCCCCCACTCCCGACAGGTGCGAGCCCCCATCCCCTGCTTCGCATGCTGCCAATTTTCTTATGATCAAGGGCACATCGGCCAGAAAGTCAATCTCCTTTCCACTGTTCAAGTCATCATGAATTCAGTCGCATTGGCGCTTGAGTGATGCCCTCTGCAAGAGTGGCATGACACACGGCATCTCAGCCGGACGGCAAACTCCCCGATCTATTGAGGGAAGTGATTTGCAATTAGAAGCATTAGTGATGAGTGGTGTTCCACGTGACAGGTGCAGCAGCAGCGGAAGCGCGCCGAGCTCGCCCATGGCGGACAGGGCGGACAGCAGCTTGGCACGGTCCCCGGGCGGCTCCATGGGCAGGAGTGCACAAGTGGGCCGCAACCCGGGCACTGTCTGGCTGCAGACGCCCGTCACTCGGCGGTTGTCTGCCGGTGTGTAGGCTTGGCCCTCTCATGGAATGTCCTGTCAGCCTCTGCTGCTATGCCACACTTGCAAGGGGATCTCTGCAAGGGGCAGATTTGGGAAATAAGCCTGCTGTTGCGCCGGTCTCTGCTCCTTCCATGAGTTCTTCAATGCACAAGCAAGGCAAAGCAAGCACTCACCCAAGGGCTCAGAGGGACCTGACGATAATAAAAAAAACTCCCTAGCTGAAGGGGTATTTTGGGGTGTCCAACAGGCGCTCACAAGCTGGCGGCGCGGCTGGCGGCAGACGCGCCACTGGAGGAGAAGCAGATTGCCATGTGCAAGCTGCACTCGCTGCTCTTCGGCGGCGTCAGTGAAGGCAACCGCGCAGCTGCAGAGGTGCCGCCCTCTCCCTGCTTGTTCATATTTTCACAGTGCACAAGCAGCTGTCGTTCTCAAGCAAACACCTTGGGCTGTCGTGCCACAAAATATCAGATTGCCATGTACCTTCATATCGCCAATGTGCATGTAGCTCTTCGTCATAAGGGAGCACCTGGGGCCTGCCGTGCTGCAAAATTTGAAATTGCCATGTACCTTCATATGTCCAATGTACAAGTAGCGCTCTTGCTTAGCGAGCACCTAAGCCTGCCTTGCTCCAAGATTTGAAATTGCTCATTTGAACTTGTGCAGTCTGCCCAATCTGCAGCACTCATGACGCAGATCTGAAAAGGAGTTGGTGAAGCATGCAGTCAAGTGGGTGAAGTATTGACGCGGGGATTGTGGCCTGTGTGTGTGCAGAAGTCGGAGCGGCCGGGGGTGTTTGTGGGCATCCTGAGAGCGGGGCTGGGCCCCTTCCTGAAGCAGGCGGCCGGCCTCCTTGTGGCGCGCTCCGACTCTACCAAGGCATGCCCTGGGCTGTGTTCCCCTCACACTCTTTTTTGCCACCTGACAAACATACAGACCTCTGATTTATCCCTTTGCAGCCAGGCAAACAGACGGCAAACAGGCAACATACACCATCTTTTCCCACTGCTTTATGCACCAGTCCCTGGGTGACCATCAGATGATGAGGGTTTGAGATGCATGATTCTGGGCCTAGCATGCACGCCAGAGGTGCATCTGGCATTCAATGCATGCATGCTTTGAGTGATGTGCTTCAAGCAGCGTCATGCGAGCGACATGCGCAAAAGTCCTGTTGCAAGCCCGGTGATTTCAGCAGGTGGGTTTCCTGGGAGGTACAGGGACATGCATGCTGTGATCCACCTGCATGATAGTAGCATTGCAAGCCCGCTGTTCTCAGCGGTTCAATTTCCCCGGGAGGTCCAGGCGTGCATTGCCATGCCCCATCGTCCCCGCTGGGCCTGGGACGGGGAGCATGTCAATGACGCATGCACCTGCGAGCAGGTGCCCAAGGCCACCTCCCTCCTGCTCAAGGCGCTGGCCGAATGGATCGCCGCTCAGCTGGAGCCCCGAGCCAGCCCCACTGCGCGCGCCAGCATCGTGGCGGAGCTGCGCGCTCTCGTGGACCTCTCTCCTGTCTGGAACGCGGCTCCCAGCACCCCAGGTGACGCCCTCAACCATGTAGCATGGGGTACTGCATTAGGATAGGCCAGAAATATGTGTCCCGTATTAGGTAAGCCACAGGGTTCAACTCTGTAAGCTAGTCCAAGACAATTGTGTGTAAGCACTGGCAAGTTACTTGCGCAACTACTGGTGCACGTCTTGGTGTGGGTCGATGGCGCCCTCGCCAAGGAATGTCAAAGAGTCAAGCTGTCGTGTGCAAGTGTGGTTTCTGGCCCTTGTCAACACAGAATATGCCGGATACTACTGCTGAGGCTGCTGGACCACAGCACTGAAGGGTGGATCTGGACATGGCGGCAGCGCCCGCAGGGGGGCAGCCAGGCCACAGGGTGCAGGACAGCCCGATGGACATGGAGGGCGTGCGCTACATGCCCAACATCCCCAACATGGACAGCTCCGGGACTGATGTGGGCACTCTGGGCGCCCTGCTGCCCATGCACCGCGCCAGCTACACAGAGGCCAGGTGCGCGCACCCACCCCTTGTTACATCCAGCAGCCTGCAACGTTATTTACAGTATAGAAAGAGACTGCAGGCATCAAAGCAGTGCGAGCGCCAGGAATTTACCTCTTCGCTTACGTAATCCCCTGGTCCTTGGTAAACGAATGACTTCAAGGCAGGGCGCCCTACCAGAGCATGCATAGCAGGGGTAATCAACATAGAATCAGATTCACCGTAGCACTCGCCAACCAAAAAATATTTTAAAGATTCTTACGTTTCATAGCAAAGGAAACATCAGGAATTGGGTGTCGTTTTCAAGCGCTTGGATTTAGCCCCGGTGCTTGTCGGCAGCCTGCCTGTGGCTTGGCGCTCTCGAAACTAGTCCGGCCTGCTTACAGCCAGAGAAACGATATCTGGGCAGGGGCCGCTGATCTCTTGTGCAGAATGCCAACCAGGCTGTGCAGGCATAAATGATGTTGGACTATTGCTGCGCATTGAGCCCTCCTTCAGATCATGCAGTTATAGGAATCCTTGTGCTCTCAATGTGTTGGGAGCTTGCCCCAGCGTTTGCCTGCTGCTTGTTCTGTGAGACGGCGCTGGCAATAAACATTGCAGTGCCAATTTTGGGGCGGATATCTTAAGACTAAATAGGGCTGCTGTTTTCGTCATGAAATGACCATGCATGGACCTCAATTGGGAGATATAATGAAAATTAAAACTTGCTGCCTGCAGGGTGGCATTCAGCCTGATAGTGGGCGCCATAGCGGCGGCGTGCCCGGTGGAGTGCGAGGAGTTTCCCAGCGCTGCATTCGTGAAGCCGCTGATTCGCCTGGTGCGGCACAGCAAGGTCAACATGCAGGCCTCCGCCGCCTGGGGCCTCAACCGCCTCATCGCACACGGCCCTGCCAGGGGCAACCTTGCTCAGGTGACCTCCTCAGCCCGCTGCTGAACAACCCCACTCATCATATCCATAATGCCCCTCTCAGCTCCCTGCTGAAAGCCCTTGCTCATCGTATGCATGGTGACACCAACATACAGCTTGGAAACCTTTCATGTTATAGAGAGCACAAGCGCTCCCATTTTCTCGGCTTTCAGGAATCTGCGCCTACAGTGCAACCTTGGATCCCAAGCTTCTCTGCTTGCAGAAAGCCTGAGCCTGTAATGCAATGCTTGGCGGTGGCGGAGGCATCGCGTACGCACTGTGTGAAAGCCATGTAAAGGCCACAAGTGTCTAAAAGTCATCTGCCTCCTCTGTGGCCTTTGGCTGCATGAAAGGTTTGATGGTGGCGAGCCGAGAGGAGAAATGGACTGCCATCTCGGATTAAAATCATGTTTGCAATTGTGCAGAACGACAAGCATTTGGGAGTGCTGGCAGGGCTGCTGCAAGTCAACAGCCCGGTGGGCGTGCGCAGCAGCGTGGCTAATATCATACGCCGAGTCATCGCGGACGACCACACCACGCAGTGGGTGCTTGCAGAGGTGCGTCTGCCCTTCTTATGGCACCTTTGTTCTCCCCGTACACCTCCCTCTGCTTGCTGCATGTCATCAACGGTACCAGCCAATATTTACTGAAATTGGAAACCTGAAAATGCTGCTGGCAGTCTCGTTCTTTGATTCAACAGAAGAATCTATAGACTACAGATTGAGATGACAGATTTGTCGGCCAGGCTGGCGCGGTGGAGGGGCTGGTGCAGCTGCTGGCGGCGCCGGCAGCGCAGCCGCGCGCATTGGCTGACGCCGTGTTCGCGCTAAAGCGTCTGACGGCGGCCGACAGCCGCAGCCGCGCTGCATTCGTCGCCGCGGCCGGCCCGGACGCGCTGCTGCGCCTGCTCGACAGCCAGCAGCACCAGCTGATGGCCCCGCTACCCTGCTACCCGTCCGGGCAGGTGCTGCACCCGCCGGCCGCGCGCGCCATGCCGGCCGGCCACGGCCCCCGGCCCGGCTCAGCGGGGCTGCCGCGCCGCTCACCCATGGGCCTGCCGCCGCGGTCGCCGTTCGGCGCCGCCTCGACCCCGGACTCGCGCCGCGGCGGTGGCGGCGGCCACGCGGCCAGCGAAGCCGGCAGTGCGACCTCGCAGGCATGCACGCCGGAGCGGCCCGGCTCGGCTGCACAGCGGTGGAGCCCGGGCTGCGCGCGCGGGCCGGCCGCGGACGGCGCCGCCGCCGGCGGCACCTGCGAGTACGGGGCGCAGATGCAATACAGCGCCGCGCGGATCCTGCGCCACCTGGCGCTCGACGGCGACGCCGGGCACAAGGTCGCTGCACGCAGCTGCCTGCCCGCCCTTGTTCAGGCGCTGCAGGTGACACACTTTCTCACATTGAACCAGCAAACAAACCACGTTCTCAGCTTTTTCATGAGGTTTTGCGCCCACTTGGATTGCTTCACTCCCGAAGGGTGTTGCTCAAGTGCCTCTCATCCTTTCTCTGACGGGTATCAAAGCTAAATAGTCAAGCCAATTAAATCCGTAGGGCGCCAAGCCGCGTGTGGCGTTTGCCCTGGCGTCAGCAATATCCGCGGCGGTGGAGGGCAGCGCGGCGGCTGCGCAGCTGGTGGCGGACAGCGGCGGCATCGCGCTGCTCGTGCGCATCATGCAGCACGGCAGTGGCCACGGCAAGAAGGCCGCAGCCGAGGCGCTCCAGGTGCCATTCCTGTGTCCCGTGTTTGCCTTGGTCTAATTAAGCCTGCTTTCATCCTTTTGCAAGGTGAGAAACCAGGTTATTTGGTGTCACGCTGCATGCACAAGTATAAGCTACAAGCTGGTCTCAATCCCAATATGAGAGAACGATTAGAGTGGTTGTGCTTGCATGGCTCTATTGCGGTGCTGTCGGTCATCTCTGGAGGCTGCATTGTCCTTGGCCTGCTCAGCCAATCTTTGCAAAGCCTTCAATGTCTGTTGGGTGTTGCCTTGGCAGGCGATGGCTGCGGAGAGCGAGGCCCTGCGCCCGGCCCTGGTCGCAGCTGGGGCCGTGAGGATCTTGACAAACCTCCTCGTGTCAGGTGCGGCGAGCGCCTTTCCGGCTGACACCATTACTGCTCTGTTAGCACAACCTCCACAGTAGCCTGATTAATATGCTGGAGCCTTAGAGATGAGACCTGCTGTGGACTTCAACCTGTCATTTTGTGGACAAAATAGTTCAAAATGTTCTTCGATAATGAGAATAGTATGGGACACCTAAAGAAAGGCCCTGGTTCTGCATGATGGAGGGTGAGTTATGCCAGAGGGTGACTCATCGTGCCTCTGTCTGATCCGTGGTGACCCGTGGCTGGGCAGGCAACGTGCAGCAGAGGGCGGCGTGCATCGGCGCGCTGCAGGCGCTGGCATTCTGCCCCGAGGAGGGAACGCGCACGGCCGAGGACATCGCCTCGGGCGGCTGCCTGCCGCACCTGCTGGGCCTGCTGCGAAGTGGGCCCCTGCCGCTGCGATCCCTGGCCGCCGGCGCCATGTGCAATCTCACCCTCGGCAACGCCGCCATCGCGGTGAGTTTGCGCAACCCTTAATGATCAACGGAATACTTGTCTTCAGCCACGCTTGCCCATACAGCTGATCCTCAAGCTCACAGGAGTTGGGAACACCTCTGGTGCACAGCAGAGCTGCGTACCAGGACTCTCCTCACTTTGATGGCAGGGCAGCACATGCAAGCACGTCGTGGATCTCAAAAACCTCCATTGCCAACAGCACCATGCGATGCCAGGATTGTGTTCTGGAGTTGTCGACGGGCGCAGTCATGCAGCTCTTCATCAGCAAAGGTGAGAGGAGCTCCATGTGATGGCGGGATAGTGTTGTGCCAAATACAACGGGCGGCAGTCATGCATGCAGAGGCGAGAGAATCTCCGGGTGATTGCAGGCGGAGGTGGCGGACTCAGGCGCGGTGCCAGATCTGGTGGCGCTGTTGAACCATGCGCAGGCGGACGGCCAGTACGCGGCGGCCGCCGCGCTCTACAACATGGCCGCCGCGCGCCCGGCCCTGCAGGCTGCTGTGGCCGCCGCCGGGGGCGTCAAGCCGCTCGTCGCCCTCCTTTCTGCAGAGAGCTGGTGCGGCGGCTGTGCTTGCAGCTGTCACGCAAGACATTTGTCGCAAACATTGCATGTGGCAGCTGACTTTCAGAATGGCAATATTACCGTTCTACATCTGAGCTCTTCGCCCTCTGACCTTTAGAGCTTGAGCCTGCTGGGCCGCTGCCAAACAACAGGGGTGTTAGCTGTATTGACAAGGAGGGAGCACAAGCAGAAGCGTTGAGTTGTTGGCTGATGCAGGTACTGCCGCATCATAGCGGCGGATGTGTTGGCATGCCTGGCGGCCCATGAGCAGGTGGCGCGCGTGATTGCCGAGTCGGGAGCCACGCAGCCCCTCCTCGAGCTGCTGCACCTCCAGCACTCCCCCGGGGTGTGCACTCACCGCCCCTGTAAGAATGTATCCTACAGGGCATTAACATACTAACCCTGTCTTCAATACCCCTGTATAATCCACCGAACAAAAAGACAGCATCATCCATCATTTTACGGCTAGTGAGACGCTGACACATGATCTAAATTGACAGAGTTGAGTCCTTGCGTAAGAGGAAAACTATGCCGCACTCCTAAATGAGGTTGGCATCATGATGGTGCTTGGTTTACAACAGTAATTTCAGGTTTAGGAGGCGCTTTGAGTAGTTCCTGGGAATAATATGAGGGGATGGCTGAGAGTGAGCTGGTGCGCAGATGCTGGAGGCAGTGACGGGGCCGGTGCAGTGCCTGTCGTATGAGCGCGGCAAGAACGAGATCCTAATGCGCGGCTACAAGTTCGCCGCCGCCAAGCTCACCGCCGCGGCCGCTCTGGGCGGCATCGCCACCGACACCGCTGACTCATGGCAGCTCGCCGAGGTTTGTTGCCTGCCTTTCCCCCTTGTACTTACCTTTGCAATTGATTTTCACCCCTGCTGCAGTGTGCATCACTTTCAGATTCGGGGTTGGCCCTTTGTTTCCGCCCTTGCTTGTATGCACAGATTTTGGGATGGACAGTGCGGAGAACATGAGCACCAAAAGACCCTCCATTGATGAGCACACCCTGTTGCTGCTATGGTGGCCCAATCGCTTAAATATCCTTCAAAAGTGGCTGCCCTTGTGAGAAACAGGGTGATTGTTTGCATGCACTGACTTGCCGGGGGCTCCTGCGCAGAGCGCGGGGCGGCCGCTGGTGGACATGCTGGCGAGCGCCAATGACCGAGCGCGTGACATGGCGGCTGCAGCGCTCGCTGACATCAGCGCCGCCGACCCCGAGGCCCGTACCTGGCTCTGCAGGGTGCGCCACATCACTGTGCACCACTGACTGTCCTCATGACGAATTGGTTCCTCACCTGATAAGGTATATCAATATTGCAAATGCCAGGGGTGTGTGATCAGGACGTGCAAGTGCAAACACCAAACAATACTTGCCGACAGCGCAGCCTCAACCATGCTCCCCTTTCCAAGGACAGCAGAGTGCAGATAGTCTGAGCCTGCATCACAGATGCCAGCGCACGAAATTACTTTAACATGCTTGTCTGGGTCATGATGTCCGTGCAACTTGACCTGGAGCTCCTTGCTGAAGGCTGAGGATCAGGGGTGATCAAAAGCAGTGGCACACATCAGAAATGCCTTGTATTGTCTGGCCTTTGGTTACCAGATGACCTCTAGGTGGGGTTACCTATTACAGCATGTATATCAAGTATGTGCAAGAGGCAGGCCTGGCTCGGTCAAAGGGTCACCACGGTCATTTGAGTAGTGAAAGAGAGGACATGGGCAGAAATCCCGTCACCTGCACCCCTTCCTTGTGCTTAAGCTGACGTGGGTGTTCTGGCTTTCTCACAGCTGGCGGGCAGGAATGGGCGCGTGCTGATAGAGGCGGCAGGGGAGGGTGAGCGCGCGACTGCGGCGCTACTGGGGCGCCAGAGGGAGGGAACCCCCTACGGCGGCTACGCCATCATCGCCAAGTGCAGCGCCAGCCTCCAGACCGAGCTGCAGGCGCGCACCTATTCTTCTTCTTCTTCTCTTTCTATATTGAGGGTTTCTTCTCTGTCTGTATTTTGTTTCCCCTTTTTTGGGAGGAGTTGATTGGTTCAATAGAGTTCACTGGATTTACATGCACATGAGCGAAAAGGCGCTGACTTGTTTGGCACTCAAGCTGGTGCCAGGAAGCCTGCTGGCCACTGCCCTTGTTTAGCTGGCTCATCCCTGCATCTCTGGCAAGTGCACCTAGCTCAGTGACGGTCCTTGGCTGACTTGATGGCAGTGTCAGGGGTCACTGTCAGTGGCAGGGGTTTCTTACCTCCTGAATCATGCGAAAGAGCTGTCGCTGCCATGTGCTAGGAGTTGTGCACAAGAAACAGCATGGTGAAGTCTGCAAGCTGTTTGCATGCAGGTGCCGTTCAACACAGACATCAACTCAAAGCAGAAGGGGACGGCGCTGCGCAGTGCACGGTCCGGCTTCCTGCCGACTCCCAGAGTCATGGAGCTGGACACCTGGCGCACAACCGTGGACTGAACATTTGAACATAGTCGGGACAAGAGTCTAAAAATTAAGTCAAGAACCTAGGTGGCAAAGTACGATAACAAGCAAGCATGGGGTAAATTACTGTCAAGGGAGAAGTGTATGGAGGTGTTGTTTGGGGTTGCTGCAGCTGTAGAGCAGTGAGCGCAGGCCCTCACATAGGCTCACGAGCAGAGCCGCCCAGCTCACTCTTTCAAATTCATTTGCAGGCTTGGGGGGAATAAGATTCCATTGTGTTGGGGCCTCATGCAAGGGGTGCCCGCTCAAGCATTCTTTGTTGCACTCGCTCTCGGAAATGGAACGCAGTCACATCTGCAGGCCACCTCTGCAGAGGATCAGAGAGGCAAGTGGCAAGCATGCGTTGACAGCAGCAGAGAGAGCGAGCAGCATGTGTTGGTTATGTGGGATACTCTCCACCACGATTATTTTCAACCTTTGTTTGGCATTGCAAACGTGGCGATTGCAGCAGCAAATGACTCGCCACTGGTTGGTTTGATGTTTGATGTTAAAGCAAAAGTTTGGGTCAAGGTGCAGAGCTGCAAGCAGTGTGACAAGCTCAAGCATACCATCAAGACAGGCATCTCTGAAGCAGAGATTGGAGACCATTTGGTGCGCAACTGAGTGTGCCATGACTCTGACAATGGTGTCCAAACCTCTCTCAGCGGAGCCTTATTTAGTTTGCATCGATTCTTGCATCGATTCTTGTAGACTGTCGAGGTATGCTTTTATGCGTCACTTGTGTGTGCAGGGGAAAGCTGACCTTTACATATTATGTTATTGAAACTTGCAATGCTGATGCACAACACGTACCCCTTCCTGGGTCTTTCACAACACTTGGTCAACAAGTCCCTTAGAAATAACTCCCACTCATTGAGTGTTGTTAACTAGAGAGTCAGAGAGTCCGTTCGGCAGATCATATTATCTGGCCAGAAAAGTGTGACTGGACAACTTGTAATCACTTCTTCAGTACACTGGCAATTCGCTTGACCTGTAGAACACATGCCCATCACCACAAACCATTGGTGAAAGCAATCCCAACGTTGAATAGCTGCCTACATGCGTTAGTGAATGAATGTTGTAGCCTGCATATCTGCCCGCGTGGCGCCATCTGCCATGGCAGCAAGGCAAGATAGCCACAAGGATGCAACAAACTGATTTACGTAGCCTGCTGAATCCACAGAACAAGATGCCTGTACTGACACCGACAGAGCAGCATCAAACCTGAATAGAACATCTGGACTCACGGTGGCAGAAGAATGCCGGCCCAACACCTTGTGTACTATACAGTGAGGTCTTCCTTGCTCTGAATCGCATGCCACTGGGTTGCTGTGTGTCCCAGAACGTTCCACATGGGAAACTCTCACTCTTCGGTGCGCAGGACGGGGGTGACAAAGATGCCCTCTTTGGGCCCCAGAGTGAAGAAGCTCTGCAGCTGCAGCCCCGCCTCGTCCTCCTGCCCAGGCGACAGCTTGAACGTGAACCTGCGCACACACACATGCAACCTGAGTCCAGCACTTTGGCTCTTGTCGTTCCACCTCACTGCACCGCTCTGCCATCTTTTAAGCATGCTCCTTGCTCTGACGGCAAGTTTTGTCACCAGAGTGATTGCATCAGAACATCGCATGTATGTAGTTGCTGTCCTATATAGACAGTTGTGCTACTGCAGTGCACAGTCAAACATCCAGACAAAAGAAACCATGCACACCTCTGGAACAGGCGAGCGAGTGTGATCTTGGCCTCCTGAAGGGCGAATCGCTGCCCAACACACGAGCGCGTGCCCTCCCCAAAGGCCATCCAGCTGCCGGGCACCTTCCTGTTGAGCGCAGTCTCCTCTGCCGCTCCGTCCACCCATCTCTCCGGGATGAATTCCAGCGGCTGCCCATAGTACTCCTCACTGCGCTGCAGGCTGAAGATGGGCATCTGCACAGACACCTCTTCGTCAATTCATCAATGCATTAATGTGAGGCATAAGTCACGCTAAACCAGTTCCCAGAATAGCCCAAAGCGGGCACTGCTTAATGTCTGCATGCAGCTAAATGACAGTGCCCTGACAATGCACATGGATGCCCTTGTCTGCAGCTGTCTGCCAGACAAGGTGACAAGAGCCGCGACAGTGTACCACCAGGGGATAGTAAATGTTATCCCATTTGGTAGTCTTCAGCACCCCCTGGCATCGCAAGCGCACATGAAGGCGACACATGATGTGAAGTGTGCATTTCCTTGCAATGCAAGGCCAAATGTGGACAAAGTTCCGAAGATTTGATGGCGGCGATTGCGGGGGAGCTCCTCCGATGGGCATTGTCCGGTGCCACAGTTGGTGAGCAATCTAGTTTTTAAGAGGAGTTATGAACAGCTGGTGCTAGGGAGGTTATGCGCACGTGGATCCAGGTGCCCTTGGGAATGGTGTAGCCCTTGACTGTGAAGTCCTCGGTGACCGGCTGGCGCGGGGTGATGTGGCCGGGCGGGTACAGTCGCATGGACTCCTTCAGGCATGCGTCCAGGTAAGGCATGCGCGCCAATTCAGCCGGTCCTATAGCAGCGCTCCTACCAATGCTATCAATCTCCTGCGGTGCAGTTTATTCAATGTGAAGCTCTCAGCACAGATGTACCTCTCACTGACAATGTCCAGGCAAACTGGATGCTGCACAGGACACATGCGGTGGATCCCAACATGCAGGAGCCCTCAGTGAAGGTTTGCTGTCCCCTGGAAATATCAAGGAGTGCAGAGAGCAGGGTAATAGGAAGTGGGGTCCCATGCCGACTCAGCAACAATGTGCATGTGCAATTCCCTGTAACAAAGTGTGCCTGGGGTTTGACACAACAGCTTTGGTGTACATGACAGGGGTGTATGCGTGGATGGTGCTGCCTGGAGCGGACCTGTATGAGCTTCTCGGTCTTCTCCGGGTGCTTGGCCAGTGTGTAGATGGTGAATGCCAGCGCAGACGCCTGCACCCATGATCACACGAGGTGAGACTGTACTAAGACCTTCACATGCACTTGCTCTTCCAAGTCAGGAGCAACCCTGCTGCTCCACATCAATATGTGTCACCCAGAATCCCAGTCAAACAATTTTTCAAATGAGCGCAGGTACCATGCATGTGTATTTGAGAACACTGCATAAGCTGGGCAGAAGGATGGAGTTCAGAGGAGGGCAGAATCCTCACCGTGGTCTCGTAGCCTGCCAGGAGGAAGGTGAAGGCCTGCGCGGTGGCCTCATCGTTAGTCACGGCGCGGCCGCTGCTCTCGTGCTTGCTGTTGATCATGAGGTTGAGGAAGGAGCCCGGCTGCACTCCCCGCGCCTTCTTCCGCGCCTCTCCCGCCGCCGGCGCCGCACCCGGCTCCGCCATGCTTTTTGCAGCGGCGGTTGTACCTGGCACAGAGAGTCGCATGGTCTCAGAACTGCAGTATAAAGGAAGCTTCTACGCCGGCATGGGCGCTATCACACATGGCTTGCAAAAAAAGGGAGGGGCGAGCAGGCACCATGCGTTGCCCTGATGGAATTGAAGGGCTGAGACTCAGAAAACAGAGCAGAAACACTGCACATGTCCGTGCTCAGGCACAAAATTCCATGGGGGTCTCAGGATCGTGGAATTGGCAGTGTTTGAGGAGGGATCAAGATGGAGGAAAAGCGTTTGAGAACTTGTCGCACCTGCTGCCTCGCGCTGCCGTGTCTCCCTGACAAGGTCCGCCACCGTGTCGCGCAGAATGTGTCGTGCCTTTATCGCCTGCACCACATTGTGGCACTCGTTGAGCTCATGAACAGCATTCTTATGGCAGTTATGTCTCTGGAGATCACTGGATCTCAGAAGTTCCCAGACAGAACTGATCTGTGTCATCTTGCCAAGATGAAAAGAACGGCACAGGCTTCCAAGCAGCAGGCGTCAAATGCATGACAAGCAGGCGCTCGAGGCATGCCATTGCCAGAGGCCTAAATTTGAGAAGCTTTCTGGAGAACATGTTTCGACCGGACTTAGCAGGGAGGCTCACGGTTCTGAGGCCGGCGTCGGGGAAATGACGCGCCAGCACTCTCATCAAGGGGTCCAAAAAGGGCATGATGGCACCTGGCTGCGTGTAGATCGACGCCTTCACAGCTGCAGCACATGCACCAGTCATCAACAACAGGATTCATCACTGCACTTCACCTTGCTTTGCTTTGCTGCTCTTCACAAGTGCAAAGCTTTATGCTGACAGAGGAGGTGATTAACTCCATGGTAAAGGGCCGAGCTCACTGAAAGGAACAAGGCTGGAATGGTCCCCTATTCACCGCAAGTGAGATCCATGCAAAGAAGTTAACTCCCAGCAGGACGAGCAATGCAGCTATGGTCAAGAAAAGGGAATTTGTGGGGGCTCACAGCTTGTTGCGAAGATGGACTGCGCGGCCCACACCAGTCGCTCCGCCTCCTCAGAATTTAGACCCTTCTCACCCTCCTGTGTGCGCAGCTCCACCCTGCAGCCAACAGCAACAATCCTACTATTGATGTGTTTATTTCCTGCTCTTACGGGCCTGAAGTCCTCAACGTGAAAACCTCGAGATGAGCCAATGTACACCACGATTTCAGCCATGGCGATTTGCAGGGCACGACCCCTTCACTATTACGGAAGAGAAAGCTGTCCTTACCCAAATGCAGTTGTTCCCACCACATCCATTGTCATGTAGCCTGTACCAACCAGCAAAAGACCATCAGGAGCTAAAACAAAATAACAATCTGTAACTTCTTACACAGCATGGCCAGCAAAGCTTGTCACAAGTGTCTTCCTGATGCCACAAAATAGAGGAGAGAAGAGCAGGGTCATCACCAAATTGCCTCCAGATGTTGACCTCTTTTCCCTGCTTGGCAAACTTGGCCAGGGTCGCCGCCAGACGCTCTGCTCCAATGTTCATCTCCTTAGAGGAGATCTCCAGACTGCACATGAACCACAATGCTTGCACGTCAATTTTCGACGGACACAAAAGCAGCACCTATGAAAGTTTTAATCCTTTCGTTAATCTAATCAGGCTTCTGTATACCTGGCACTGTTGAAGACTGGCAGCCACGCGTGCTTCATGCTCCGATGATAGTCCTTGCTGCAAATTGCACAACCCCAGCTGTCAGCAAGGTGTCAAAGTACAGCAGATTGAATGACCATGTCATTAGGGGCCGTAAAGCGCATTGTGTTGGAATTGGACGTTCAGCTTGCTGTGAGGAACTCACTCATTTGTGCTGAAGAGCCCATTTTTCTGGAAAGCAGCCTCCTTGGGTGGCATCAGCGTGGCTGGATTCCTTGCTTGAGGCCTTGTAGACAGCCTCAGGCTCACAAGCCTGCAGGTAAAATGAGCTCCACTTATTTTACCTCCACTTATTTTACAAAGTCCGAGCGCTGTTAGTGCTGTTAGCGCTGCAAATGGCAGATCGTCCACACAGCAATATTGCAGTCGAGGTCAGCATCGTTCTGTCATGTGATCAAGGGGCACGAAAGGAGCACAGACTTGACCTTACCTGGCCATCTCAGCATCATTGATCACCACCACAGGCTGCGCGCCGGCGAAATACTGGACCATGCAAACAGGCAATGTCAGATCACCAGCTTTTTGGAGCTTGCTTGAAGAGTGATCATGATTGTTGCACAAACTACAGTGCCACGAGTGCTTAGCTGCGGCAGCTGTTGAATTTGTTCTGAGAATTGGGCCAGCATGTCACCTTGAAGACTTTCCCATATTCCTTGCCCCATTTTGAATAAACCTCGTGAAGACCCTGTGGAAAGTAAAGAGATCACTATTGAAGCAGCTGCACTTCCAGAGAATAGACTGGGAGCTGTGTATGCCTGAATGTGACATGTCGAGCAAGTGCTTGATCAAAGCAAGTATACAAGGAAGGCACTTGCCGATGGGATGATTTCTGGTAGATTCCCCAACATCCATCTCCCTCTGGGTCCTGAACAAGCAAGGCAAAGGTGACATCTGGCTCAAGAGGATGGGAACGGGCTCTATGCTTGCTCACAGTGTCCATTGCTCATCACGACTAATACATGGGACGAAACACTTACCAGGAATTCTCCTTAGTCTCCACCATGCCACGGGGTGCCAACCGTAAAGGAACACCTGTGTGACAAGGTTACCATAAACGAAAAAGCAGATTGAAGCAAATCCGCTCAAGCATTCTCAGCTTTATAGAGACTTCTATTAAATGACAAGTCGTGACATAAAACCCGTCACACGCCAAAAAGCACGCAGGTTTCCTGCAAGATATTCGATCCAGCACGGCATGCAACGGCATATGTGCAAGTGGCATGCAGTGTTGCTCAAATGGCTAGCGTGTGATCGAAAGACTAACCGAGAATGTAAGAAGACCGAGGATCCATAGGCACGCCGAGGGCCAACTTGGGGCAGACTCGAAGTCGAGCATCGTAACCTCGTCTCGCAGACTTTACAAGCGTGCGATGAATGTGCGTTGGCACTGTAGCCTTACGGAGTTATTCTTTAAGACAGTAAGATGCAGTAAGCATTTGATGCAAGAAGCGATTGAGCTGAAGTTTCCGTTGCGAAAGGGCTGAGCTCATCCTCTGTTGCGTCATCCATGATGCAGAGGAAGCTGCTCAGGGTTGAGAAGCTGCCTAGGCCTAGGCATTCCTACTTTCCTTCCTTTGCAAGAGCCCGCTTGAGAAAGATTGAGAAAATGTTAAGGGTGCAGCTGCTTTTCTTGATTGCACGCCTTTTTTTCTGCATGCATGGAGGAGGTCAGATCAGGTGAGGCCCTTGCAAGCAGAAATGTTTTCAATTGAGTTCCATGGAGTTCATGGCCACATGATAGTGTGGAATGATTGATTGCATGGCAGAAAAGAACAGCTTGAGTGATGTTATGTGCAGGAGCAGGAGCACGTCAATATTGCCTGGATGGTCTGGTAGTATTTGTTACAAATCAATTTCTGCTGGGTCTCATCGGCACGATTCCCTAAATAATAAACAAGCTATGTCCCGCTCCAGTACAAATGCTCAGCTACCCCTTCATCTTGTTCAGCGTCTGGGCAATCAAAGATTGTATTCTGCAGAAACCTGCTGTGGAGAGCGCTCTATTGCAAATGGTGTGAGATGCTCAACACCCGCAGCATTGCACTGATGAGTCAGCGTGCACTTGCTCGCAGAAGGCAGATGAGCGTTTCCTTATCTCACCCATGTAAAAATATTGGGGGGGTACTTTAGGCCTGCATATGCTACAGCAGGTTTCAGTGCAACCAAACCATTTGCTGCCGTTCAAGACCGTCAATAACTCTCTTCAGACCGACTAAAGGCGCTGCTTCTTATTCCCCTCCAGATGTGTCGAGGTTTCCTGTTGACACGACCCATGCTGCAGAGAGCAATCAGTGATTGCCTGCCGCACGGTGCCAAATCAGGCGGGGCATGAAGGCATCGTGCATGTCCAAGAAGGTGCTGTTCTAAAAGCAAACATGCCAAAATGCCTTCACGACCGCGGCACCCCTCAAACATCCCATCATCAAATATTATGGGCCAAACAGCCAACCCCTTTGGAAGGGAGGTGACACTGCGATGTGCAGTGGTGCTGCAACAGCGGGAAGGGGCAAATGGATATACTTTTGGTGCAACAATGGAAGGCCAAATCGACGAACGCCGGGGTGCCAGAGTGACAAAATCTCAGCGCAGCACACCAGCTGGCAAGCAACTGCTCTTCGGTGACTAACCGCATGTCTGGCTGCTGCTGACTCATCGGCCCCCCCGGGGCGCCGGAGACTCGGCGCGTGTTCACAGTACTGCAAAAGGGACTAAAAAAAAGCCACCAGGGTTTCCATGTCTGGGGGTCGCCGGCGCCTGGAACCCCCGGGGAATTAACATGATCCGTAGCATGCTCCCTGGTAGCAGTTGCAGGAGGGAGGAGGCTTGCACTCTCCCCCTGAGCTTGCCGGGTACGGGCATCCATAGAGTGATGCCGGCAGCGCCTTGGCATCCTTAGTCCCTGACTCGAGTATCTGGCGGTTGGAGGTGGTGGGCTGCTGGTATGCCACCTGTCCCGTCACCTGGCTCAGTATCGTGGAGCCTTGGCTGCTGCTGGGCGTGTCAGCCGTCAGGCTGTTCTTCAGGTAGCAGTTCTGCACGTCCTTGGACCCGCCTGCAGAGCATAGATGATACGCTCTCAGCACCCTTGCTCGCAGCTACACAAGATGCCATAGCACAGACACTGGATGTTGAGAATGCAGGATCAATTCCTTCCCAGCTCAATGCATGAAGCAGGGCTGGCGCAGCATGCGAGTTCAAGCTTCCAAGCATAGATTCGAATTCAACTTTGAGTCTGAGAAGGGGCTCAGCGAATGCGCACCGGCAACACGGGTCCAGGCGACGCAGCTGGAGTCGCGGTTACAGAGCTGCGCGCACTGGGCAGCGTTGTGGGTGTGGGGGATGACATTGTCTGGCTGCGCCTTGAAGCTCACATAGCCGTTGCTGTACTGCAGTGTGTTCACCGCTGCGCATCACACACACCCTCGTCAGCATACTGATTACAGAACGCTCGCTTGTTTGTAAACACCTCTGCAGGCCGAAACAGGGCAGGGGAGTAGCGTGGCAACTGGCATGTCTTCGTCGCAGGGCACTGCAATTGGAAGTGCAGGGTGCAAGGTGTAAATAGGTGACTAATAAGCAGGCAGAAAAGGACCTATTGCTCACCAGCTGTGTTTGTTGCGGCCGCCCCTGTGGTGGCGGCGGTTGTGCTGGGGTTGGTGCTGCCAAAGCCGACGGAATTGATGGCTCCGCTGGGCGCCTCAGCTGTGAGCGCGCCAGATGCGACTGTTGGGCCGCCGCCGTACTTGTCATTGTAATTGCCCAGGTTCTGATTCTGCTGGTTCTGGCCGGCCTGGTTGCCAAATGTGTCGCCGCCGCCTGTGGAGATTCCGCCGCCACTGCCGCTGCCGGGGGTGCTGGGGGTGGAGGGGGTGCTGGGGATAGTGGGGGTGGACCCCCCACCGGTGCCGGCGTTGCCGGTACCGGCCCCCCCGCTGCCGGAGGACCCCCCGCTGCTGGAGCCCGTAGTGGTAGTAGTCGTCCCGCCGCTGCCGGGGAAGACCCCCCCAGCGCCGCTGTTGCTGCTGCCGCCGCTGCTGCCGCCACCGCCGCCGCCGCCGCCTCCGACGCCGAGGCCGCCGACCTGGATCAGGCCGCCGCCGCCGGCTGGGCCGGCACCGCCGCCGTTGACGTCTGTCGCGTTGTTGGGCACCGCGTCTGGCGCTCCGGGCGTGGCTGTGAGGCCGTCTGCACCTGCAAGATAAGCCGTGCGTTGGTCAGCACTTGCTTGCTGCTACGCATACACTTGTGGCCTGCTTAAACAAGATCTACAGAAGGCATCATGCTCTGGAAGGCCGTGAAAGTTGAGTGATGCAGGGTTGAAGGCTGGGGATCAATAGGGAAGGCTACCTGGAGTGCCGGGGGTGGCGCCGGTTGCAGGGTTGGTGCCAGCGTCAGCGGGTGGGGTGGTCGCGGCAGGGGGGCCATTTGGCGTGCCAGGGGCGGCAAAGGTCACCGGGACACCGCCCTGGTTGCCATTGCCGTTTGTGTTTCCATTACCACTGCCGGTGTTGGCATTGCCATTGACATTGCCGTTGCCGGACCCGAGGTTGAAGTTGCCGTTGTAGTTGCCATTGCTGCCGCCGACATTGCCGTTGCCGTTTCCATTGCCATTGCCGTTGCCGCTTCCGCCACTCGGCATCACCGGGGCGTTGCTGATAACACTGGTTGTGCTGTCACCCGTGGCCACTCCCTCGGGGGCTGTGAGGTCCTCTGAGGGGACCAAGCTGCTGCCTGCACGCGCAGATGTATAGCCTGTCAGCGCATGTTCCAGAAATTTTCACAATCTTACCACACTGTAACAGATAAGGCACTCTGAAGGTCAGCACTGCGATTGCCAAGACTGTGAAGCCCAAGGACAATGTCAGTCCGGAGGACAACAGCAGGTGTTATAAGGGCAACCTTCAGAAGCAAGTACAAGGGAGAAGACAGGCAGATACGCACCGTCAGGGGCATTAACAGGGGTGTTGGTGTCGGCATTGCCATTGACATTGCCAGAGCCAGAGCCGGTGTTGGCGTTTCCATTAACGTTGCCGTTGCCAGAATTTGTGTTGGCGTTGCCGTTCACATTGCCGTTGGTGGACCCTGTGTTGGCATTGCCATTTCCGTTGCCGTTGTTGCTGGCGCCCGGGAGGGTGACACTGGGAGGAGCACCGTTCACACCTGCGCATGCAGACCAGAAAATGAGCCACTGGAATTATGCACAGCAGAGCCACTTCGACAGCTCATGCACAGCGCGGGCAGACATAAAATGAGCCCCTGGAAATACTCAAAAGCAGAACACGCCCACTGCGACAGCTCATGCACAAAGTACTGAGGACAGATGCAGATGAATGCATTCCTAAGCCACAGATCATGCAAGAAGCTCTCAGGATGGATGCAGAGAATAGCAAGAAGGGAAAAATTGACTGTGGGGCTGCAGGCTCACCAGGCGTGAAGACTGCGCCTGGAGGAAGGACAAAGGTGTTGGCTCCGGGGGCCGCGTTGCTAGGTGTGCCTGCAGATTGAAATGACCACATCAGTCAGCCAAGTCCATCTTGCTCCAGACAGACTTGAGCGAGTCTTGCCAGCTGCACCTTGCAGCACACCCTCTGATGGACTCAGGTGCTGCTTATAGCGCAAGGGTGATGCGTAAGAGTGTTAGAATCGCACCAACAGTGGTGGCAGCGCCTGTGACAGGGGCGGCGGGTGTGTTAGTGGTTGCACCCGGAGTCGCGCCGGAAGGTGTGCCTGAGGCAGATCCCTGGGTGGATGCAGCGGGTGTGCCAGCAGCGCCTGAAGTCGCACCTGTGCACATTCAAAAGCGCATTAGCATTGACTCAATGATGTTTCCTTTCAAGCACCAATTAAGGCTCGGCAACTCAACTCTGAAAATTACCAGGGCAAGCAATAAGGGCTTCTCTTGCAAATGCTCTGTGCTCTCAGGGGCCAGCACTGCAGCGGAGTAGAGAGGGGCAGCACCTGCAGGGAGACTGCCCTGAGCAGCAGTCGGACCTCCACCGCTGAGGATGTTTGCCTGGCCTGGGCCTGGAACGCTGATGGTTGCCGCAGCGGTGGGGTTGCTGCTTCCGCTGGCCACACCAGAGTTGGTGGACTCGATTGAGGTACCTGCAGCACAGCAGCCTTGTCAGATCACCCTTCCAAAGCCAAGAAAGGCACAAGAATAACACTCAAGCACCTAGTCACAGATGTCAGAGCATGCATCTCACAGACAATCGGCGCGAGGGTGAGAAAGCGAAAGAAACGCCCACCTGAGTTAGTCCCGCCGGCGGCTCCGGTGGCAGGGGTGCCGCTGTTTGACGGCGTGCTTCCTGTGGATCCAGTCGCAGCGTTCCCTGTGTTGGGGGAGGTGGATCCAGAGGTGCCTGCGTTCGCAGGTGTGCCGGCCGCACCGGGGAACCCGGGGGATCCACCGGTGGTGGCGGTGGTGGCGGTGGTAGCACCGCTGCCGCCGCCGCCAGCCCCGCCGCCGCCGTAGCCAACATCGATCAGCTGGCCGCCGGTGGCACCGCCGGCCGCGCCGAGGTCGGCCACGCCGGCCTGGTTGTTCACCGCCTCGGTGTAGTTTGTTGGGGGCGGCGGAAGCGGCGGAGCCGCCATGCTGCTGCCTCCGCGGCCGCTGCCAGCGTTTGTGCTGGCGGCGTTGACAGGGGCGCTGCCCGAGTTGGTGCTGCTGCCAGAGGCTGCGCCTGGAATGAAGCCGCTGGCTGCTGTGGGGTTGCCGCCATTGGGCGCGGTGTAGCCGCCTGCCGGCTGCTGCTGCTGCTGCTGCTGGGCTGCGGGGGCGTTCCCTGTGGAGGTCACAACGCCCTGCTGCTGCTGCTGCTGTCCGGACGCTGCGTTAGAGACAGTGCCGGTTGCGGACTTGCCGCTGTTGCCACTGGGGCTGGGGCTTCCATTACCTGCGGGCCATGAAGCCAGTCATCCTCTGATCTGAGAACTGTAGGCCATTTTTCCTTGCTTGGACACTGCAGGACAAGAAATACAGGAAGAAGCAGTTTAAACAGCTGCAGAGAGATGTACCTTGCGCCTGGGTGGACTTGGGCGGGGATGCCTGCGTCTGGTTCTGGCCAGGGCCGAAGGGGTTGCCAGGCCTGCACAGCAGCCATCATATTGCTCAGCAAAGCTGTGCCACATGTCATACCCACAAGAACTCCTCCAGCAGATTAAGCGCATGACGCTGTGAACGAAACAACACAACCATGTGATTGCAGCCAAGCAGGAAGGAACTTTGATCGGTGAGTTGCTAGGGGCGCGCACCTTGTGGCGGCGGCCGGGGCGGCGGGGGCGGTCCTCAGCTGCTGCTGGGCGTTGGATGCCACGTCAGCGCTGGCGTCGGCGTCGACCAGGGAGGGGTTGGCGGCAGTTTGGGTGGCCTCCTGCGAGCTCAGCCGCTGGGGCGAGGCGGGATTGTACTGCTGGTACCCCTGCGAGCCGAAGCGAGCGCCGTTTCCGGCCACGTTCTGCGATAGCTGGCCGCCTCCGACGAGGCCGGCCGCGCCGCTGGCCGAGCCGCTGGTGCCGGCCCGAGAGCTGACCGCGCCCTGTGGCTGCGCGCTGGCGCCCTGCTGCTGCTGGCTGTAGTAGGCCGGGGCCGGGGCCGGCGCGTAGAACACGCGCTGCTGCCTGTCTGACAGCTGCCTGCGGGTAACGGTCTTCTGCTGTGACTTGCTGGAGAGCTGACCGGCGACCGGCCGGTAGAGCTTCTGCGCAAAGCCGCTCAGAGAGAAGGCTGGCTGCTGCTGCTGCTCAAGGTGGGTGTTGTGCTGGGTGCTGGCCTGCGCTTCCCTGAGCGCTCTGCAGAAGCCATCCTTGCTGGGGACTTGCAGGGGCACGCAGGACCGGTGGTGGCAGACTGTGGGGTAGTGCGCTGACAGGATGTGGCCCTTGGGGAGGCCCCCTAGTACATCTGGAAGCTCTGTGTGTGCCCCAAGCGGGCCACAATCTGCTGATGTTTGGCACGGCGCACAGAGCTGTGTCTGAGTTCCTGCAGTACAGCATCCAGGGGACGTGAGATTGCTGGTTCAAGTCAACTCAGCTGCAGCAAAACCCACCGCAGTGCTTGCAAGAGCAAAACAACGAAGTGGTGAAAATATATCCTGTAATGTCAGTTGAGCTGGTGATCAGTGTCGCTGTCTGCGTCTCGCAGTGCTACCACATCCACTCACGCGCCCTCTATTGACCTAAGCAATGCTTAAGAACACCTATTGGCCTGCCTAAGATGGCCGCAGCGCCCTGAACGCGCTCCCTCGCCCGGGAGATCACTAGGCACGACCGTTGCTAGGGCAGGAAGCGCGTCGAAAAGCAGGCTGCAAGGCTGTGACACTGCCCGCTGGACTCCAAAACGGACTCCAATGAATTTCCTTGGCTCCCGATCGCGCGAAGACAAGCCATGGCTAACAACGGTGCGCTTTTTATCTGGCCGCGTCCCGGTCGAGAGCACATGTGCCGGTGACTGTTAATGGACCTGCCTGATGCGCGCCTCTCACGCTCCCCAGCCTCTACTACCGGATCAATTAGTGGTATCAAACAGGATTGAGGCGTTTCCTAGATCAAACTTTCCCTGTCTGTTGCTGGAGATGCTCCGCACCTACGGCTGTCGAGATTGCTGCTAGAAGTCCAAGAGCCCAAAGGCTCGTGCGGAGTCCCATTCCCCTGTTCGGGGCTGCTTCTTATCTACTGCTCATGCACAATTGTCCGCCTCCTTGTGTGCTTGCTGTTTCTGCTTCCCGGCGGACGCCGTCTGTTCTGTTGGGCTGTCGAGCGAACGCTGCAGCTGCCTTAGGCTCTTGCTTCTTCTGACGCTGCTCTGCAGTCGTTTCAAGATCCTTGGAACGCTGTTAGATGGGTAAGCAGCGACGCGAGGAAGGCAGACGACGGAACGAGTGCTGTTGTTTCGGAACAGGTTGTTGCCTTGGAGCGCCCCCGCCGCATCATCAAGCGCAGCTCGACGTCATCGATCGGCTGACTGGTGAGTAACGGGTCGTGAATTCTTCGGTTGATTGCTCATCAGCGTTGATCCCCAGTACTTAAGCCCCGTCTTGGGCTTCGAATTTCCAATCGCGGGTGGAGTCATACTTTGATGTACTTTTGATCCAGGATGCGAATCGGACGTCAGGCTGATGCATCCTCGATCTGCAAGGGAGGTGCTAGCAGGGTTACCAACTGCAAGGAATTGCGCGTCAGAAGTGATTCAGCGATACTTTTGTATCCTTCTTGCTTTGTGAACATCGATGGTCCAAAATTCATGAGGCACTGCCGCAGAATACGGAGTTAGTCAGGGTTCCGAGACGGCGTGCTTGTCCAACGACAGCAGCGCATCTACAAAAGTACACCAATAAATTGAGCTGTAGTATCACAACATTAAACAGACTGTTAATTTAGGCTAAAACGCATCGTGCTATTTCTTTGTTTCTTTATAGAATTCTTCATTCTCTCTACATCCACATGTGAAAACTCAAACCTGGATTTCGCTTTTCTAAGCACCTTTCTCTGTTATATTGAAAACAAACATCTTTATTCTAGCCCTTAACTGGCTATCCAGACTTCCATTTGCAGCATATCAGTACACGTCGTTCCAGTATGTTCGAGTGTTCCTAAGGCAACTGGGGCGCCCTCAAGGACATCATATAATTCTCCTCACGGTGGTGCTGCCTCGGCTGTCTGGTGGATACTAGAAGCTGAATCGTAGTCCAAGTCTACAGGCAGCCGCGGATCCTCTAGGTCGCAAATAATGATCTTGGATGAAGTGGACGGGTGCAGCAGAGCCTTGATGGCCTGCACAGAATCTTGGCATCAACACTGCCGACCACCGAGCATCACAACACCCAACATGCTGAACCCACCTTGATAAATTCAATCGTGTTGGTTTTATTTCTGACAGCGCCTGGTCAAATTTGCGGCAATTCATGTCCTTTGCGCATCAGCAATGCACCTTGAGAATTGGGCCATTGCAGTGGGGCATCTAAATGCATGCTACCTGCAATCAGGTCAGTGCTCCCGTACAGAAAAGAATACGGCACCAGACTTACCCGAACAGGCAGGTGGACGATGACGGGTGCATCCACTAGGTAGAGCCGGTGCAGGCGCGCCGGATAATGCCGGTTCAGCGTCACAGCGATGCTCTGGATGGTGCGTACCAGCCGCCGAAACTGCACATGCACAAACATGGCATGAGGCATGTACCTCACCGCCCCACTTTGGAACCCTTCAAGGCTACCAGCTTCCTTTGCCAATGACGCACCTACAGCCACTCCCTACGGCCGCATTCGAATGACAGAACTTGGAGTCATGCTGCTGATGTGTCGATACAGCTACCAGGTCCTTGCTCTCAGCCAACAGCCCTGTACTTATGCGGTGATTGCAACACCCTACGCTTGGCAAGCCATGTGCAAGTGCCAGGGGACTATAATCCCCAACAGAACACTCTGTCCACGGTTTGAGGCAGCCCTTTCCCCTACACTGGCGCTCGTGATGCCTTGAGTCTTGCATTCTCTATTACTCCCACCAAATTTACAGCCCCGTGGCTGTCGCACCTGAAGGGTGGACGCGCCGCGAGAGTCGAGCACCACAACGAGCTGCTCAGGGCTGCCGGGGTTGTTATCGAAATGGCGGCGCAGTGCGGCCTCCATGTGGGACAGGATGGCCTCCGCCGCGCTGGCCGCTCCGGCCGCGTCCTGCTGCAGAGCCGCCTCCAGATGCACCACCAGCACAGGGTGCCCATCTGCATCATCATCTGACCAGTGCACCTGCGAGAAACAAATCGACGGATAATTTGCTCATATGCTCAAGAACACGAGACGTGCAGGTTCTCATATGAACAGACTGGCTAGGAGCAATTTAAGGAGAGCTCCTTGTGAAGACATCAGGGAAGACATGAGGCCACTGATGAGTCCTAGCAGGAGCTCTCGGAGGAGACCGGTGGCCCCATTGCAGCTTGGGCTTGGGAGAGGGGATTCTTTTCTACTTTTTTGCAGTGCCAAAGAGAGTCTGGTTGCGCACCACATTGGCCCACTTGCCCAGCTGCTCCTCCGGCATGAAGCTGTGCGACAGCAGCCACTCCGCTGTGGCCTGTGCGCGCGCAGCCGCTGCCTCCACTACCTTTGCCCTGTAATGGTTGTCACTGTTAGTGCAAGGGACTCAACAATCAGCGATGAAGGTGCGTGTTACTGCAGATGCACCCTGTCACAGAGGTTGTGTCACAAATTTGTTACTCACATCTTCAGGCTAAGAAGCTGCATGCCAGGTCATCAAGCACAGCACATGCATGGGAGGCAAGCAGCCCATGTGATGCATGTCAATCCCCTGACTCACTTTTCAGCTCACCAAAACCACAGCCAAGAAATACAAACAGAAGCAAGAGTAATGCACCTGTCGGCCGCAGTCTGGGCAGAGAGCAGGCCCACAGTGATGGCATAGCGCGCCAGCTCCACGTTCACATCAGCAAAATGGCTGGCAGGGAGGGAGACCCCCCTCTCCTCCAGCTTCCTCCTGATGTCCGCTACCACATCCAAGTGCGCCGCCGCCACGTCCTTCGCTCGCAGGGTGGGCGACACAGCCTCCCGAGACTGCCTTGTTGCAGCTGTTGTGGTTGTTGGATTCCTGTGCGGATATGAGCAGGTCTTGCGTTCATCATTTGTGACTTCAATTGAGATGAACATGCAGAATTCTTCAGCCTGTGGGCTCAAAAGGGGGAGAGCAGCACAGCAGCAAGCAGGAGGCAATCAGCAGAGCAAGCAGAATGGAATGAAGAGGGATGAGAGATCGGGCATGGGGCGTGCCTAGCAAAGGTGGCGTCAGGCATGGCGCTGTGGTTGGGCTGCCAGGAGCTCAGGGACAGAGCTACCGGCTGCAGCCCTCGCTGGAACAGCAGCTGCTGGATGGCAACAATTGCAGGACCGATGAGTGAAGCGTGCATATCTGAAGGGCTGATAATGGGTGCCTGGCTGCTGGAGTGGTGTACACAGCTCCCGTGTTGCTCCGCTATTTGACTAAGCTTTTCACGCTCGTGCGCATGGATTGATTGATAAGACTGCAACCTTACACTCCACACCTGCGCACGTGACTCCAGAATCATGAAAAGGAAATTACAGGTGCTTTCACCAAGATACAATTGCCGTTTAGAAGCTACATTGGATTTTGTAGAGATTGCCGCCCATCAGGCGTACCCGAGTGCCAAATGTTGTGCTGGATTGCAAGCATGCGGATGAAAATTGATTGTCTGTGCCAACGTGAGCAAGGACCCAAGAGACTGATCCTGCTGCTGCTGTTCTCAAGCAAAATTTTTCAATGCCTTGTAGAAACCTCATCATTCACTCCTGATCAGTTCAGATGTACTTTGCCAATCCGTACTGTTTTCATATCATCGAAGGCTGCTCAATGACATCCACCTCTGTCGAGAATATGCCTAGTATCACTCGGCAAGACGTTCGATGCAAGCAGGGCCCAATAGAAACTTGCTGAATATAAAACATAGAGTTTTCGAGGACTTTGACGTGCGCGTACATATACTGTTTCCTAAAATTGGTCGCATTTTCCTGCAATGCTTGAAGACTTTCGTCTAGGACAGGAACGCCAAAGGAGACATAAATTCTTTTTAAAGAATTTCGAGCCTATTCTGGAAACTATTGATGACCTTAAGTTCCCTTGGCTTCCAAGGGGGTTGCAGGGCTTCGTTTGAGGAACGTTCTTCTCTCGTTACCGTCTCGCTCACTGGCCCACAAACAGCTTTCCATACTAACTGCTGGTGAAAGGAGTTCAGCTAATCGATCTGTACTCCGTCTAGCTCCTCTGACAAGCGCATCTTTCCATATTGTGCTTGCACCTTTTCTACGCGAACCACATTATATGGAGGCTCTCGGCGGCATCACGGATGCGCCGCTTTGGGTGCTTGCCTCTCTGAGCGGGATCGCCATCTTCGTTGCCTCGGTAAGCATCGCAGGCTGGTAATGATTTGGTTTTGTTGTCGATGTACTGTCGCCTGAAGTCGAGATCGCTTGGAGTCAGCGCTTGCTTTCGCATTTCTTGGCAATGCATGTATTGAGGTTGGAAGAATTTTGCTTATCAAGTAGATCTGCGTCGTAAAGGAGATGAAGTATAGTGGCGGGCCAGCATCGTGGCACATTGTTCTGCGTGCCTGCCTACTGACCGCCGTGACTCATGCATGTGTGGCAGGCAATTGCGTATGGCTTCCATCCAGTTGCAAGGTGGAGATTACGGAAGATTCCAGGACCCACACCGGCCTGGTACAGAGGGAGCCTTCCAGAGCTGCTCTCGAAGGTGTAGTATCTCCCCATGTGTGCTGTCCTTGCGCACTGGAGATTTGGGGTCCTGTTACTCTCGCTAACATATCACTGACGTGCAGGGATCAGCTGTTGTGTACTCGGAATGGGGAAAGAAATACGGCAAGGTGTTCAAGGTGGGCTGCACTCATGCTTGCTGCAGCTGTGATTTGTCATTTTGCTGCTGATCCTCAATATCAAGCCATACTTGTTATGTTGTCTGACAGCTTTGGCTTCTGTGCAGTACTTCTCAGGTGCACAGCCAGTGGTGGTCATCAATGATGCTGAGATGGCCAGGTAATGCCCTTTGTGCTAAGATGTGACCCTACCTGCAGTCACATCTGCAGTGCTCGATTGCCACTGCCTACTTAGTCTTGCGTGATTGAGTGATTTGTCCGATACCTTGACTGGGAGCTTGTGGTGTGTGCAGGCTTGCAAGTCTCCGGATCTCCACGCGGCATGAGTTCAGAGGGCCAGCCTCATTGTTCACCGGCAAGGAGGCCGAGTTCAACAAAGTTGGCCTTTTCAGCACAAACAAGTGTGCCTCCTCTTCTCTACTGCCCTCTAGTGGCATTTCAGTCACTGTTTTGGCACTCATGCCACCATCAGATATGCACCCAAAATATTGGACTACTAGTCAAAATATTGTGAAGTTTTGACCTGTGTATGTACTGAGTGTGGTGGGTACAAATCTGCATTGCAGCAAGGATTTCCATCGGAGCATGAAGAGCGCTTGGCTGCCAGTTTTCAACAGTGCCAGGTGTGCTTGTAATCGCCTCCTGTGAAGAACTGACTGGCAGTACGATGCAACTTTTGTGATGCAAACGGAATTTTATGTTTTAACCTGACTGAAAATACTGTGGCACCTCTCAATTCAATCATTCTGAAAAACGCTCAACAAAAGATTTCTCCTTGCCTGCAGCCTGGAGATTTCCTCCAAGGAGATGAACATTGGAGCCAACCGCATGGCGGCCATTCTCACAAACAATGCCAGGGAACAGCGGGAGCTCAACATCTGGAGGCAATTTGGTAGGACTGTGCTCTTCTGTTGCCTGGATATGACAGAGCCTCACACACCGTACATTGAACGTGACAAATTATATTGCGGATATGGCAAGGTCTTTGGTTGAGATTGTGGCTGTGCTGGGGGGAACAGGACACCTTACAATGGATGTTGTGGGGAGCGCTGCTTTCGGGTACGAATTCAATATGCTCATCCCACATGCTGGCCTCAATGTCTACGTTATAGTCTCATCTTACTGTGCCAGCATATCTGTCTGTGCTGATACCCAAAGACCACCATGTCTATATACAAGACACCCTCACGATGGCATTGATTGCTGTCGCTGCCCGTGAAGCATACCTTCCCTGCTCAATCATGACCAGGGTGTTTGGCTGTGCAGAGTTGAGCTGCGCACTCAGGATGCCGAGAGGGGCCTGAACAGCGAGGAGGCTGAGAAGCTGGTCTGGGCAGCACAGACCATCTTCGCCACTGGATGTGAGTCATCCTGCTCAGCAGCACTACATCCCCTACTGCTTGGCCTTTCATGCCTTTGCACGCTGCTATGTTTTTTTAATGAGTTGCAGGAGGCCTTGTATATATTATGATGTTTAGAGGAGGTTTTTTTAAGGCAATATCATATGCAGCTGCTTTTGCTGGTGTGTTGCTAAGATTTGATCGGGTATCATGTTGTGTTGCAGCTGAGAAGGCCTCCATCTACACCTATCCTGGAGCAGTGCTGCCCGTTCTCAACCCGCTCATGAGAGTGCTGGCCTACTACTTCCCAGATGACGGCATCAAGCGGGTGATTTTTGTTCTCTTTCTGTTATCGCCTCTACAACGGTGTTTCCTGTACAAGGAACTTTGGGGCAAGCACGGCTGACTTCGTGGGAATCCCTGCAAGGGGAGACCTTGAAATGTGTGGGTGAGTCAGTAAGAATTTTTCTTGGGCTGCAGGCTGTGAATGCGCGCAACATTTTGCGGTCCACAGTCTCAAAGCTGACGCAGGAGTCTCGCAGGCAGCAGCAAGCTGGTGAGCATCTCTCTCTTTGATACAGGATGTTGTCACTGCTTTCATTGTGGCATGCATGCATTCTCAAAGTTTGATCTGGGTGACTGGCTGTGCCTTGTCACTGAAAGCTTGCATGGGCGAGCCCCTCTTTGCCAGAGCTGACTGGCTCTCATGGCATCTCTTTGCATGCTGCGCCTTCTCAGCAGTGTCTGTGCTGCCCGTCTCATGGTAGCAATGACAAATGCCCAAGCACTGCCTGCTGGAAGCAGGTCTGAAGGCGGCGGCTGCGCCGGCGGTGAACATAGAGGCGAGTGCGACGGAGGGCCGCAAGAAGGCGCGGGGGGTGCAGCCGGGCTCCTTCCTGAGCCTGATGATCGACAGCAAGCACCAGGACGGCCGCGGCGTGTCCGACGACGAGGCCACCTCCCAGGCCTTCACCTTCCTCCTGGCAGGCTACGAGACCACGGTGATGACCCCTCTGTTCCCTGTTGTCGAAAAGTGGCGCGCAACAAATGTAATACACACGTTGCGCAGCAGTGTGTTTGCTAGTACATGTGCCTGGAACGCTGTCTTGTCTTGACACCTTGTTCCTCCAGCCCAGACTTGCAGGATTTGCATTTTTTGTTCTACCGGAGAGCTGGCTTTAGTGTATTTTGTCCGTTTGGACGTGGATTTCCCATTTTTGAGGATGTGTGAAATGGTGTTGCTGCAGGCATCAGCGCTGGCATTCACAGTGTACTGCCTCTCCAAGAGCCCAGCCAAGATGGAGAAGCTGCTGCAGGTTTGTCCCCTGCTCTTGCTCCTCACTTCAATTGTGCTCCATACAATTGGCCAGCTGTTTCTTCTTCCATACACTGTCTCAGTTTGGGTGCGTTCACCTCTGACCTACCTCTGATCTACCTCAGATGTACCTCTCATCTACATCCGTTTGCTGCAGGAGATCGACAGCCTGGGGGATAGCAACAGGGAGGTGGGCCCTGCTGATCTGGCGCGCATGCCCTACCTGGAGGCCTGCCTGAAGGAGGCCATGAGGCTGTACCCGCCCGGCGTCTTCACCATGCGCCAGAGTCTCACCGAGGACTTCACCGTGAAGGGCTACACCATCCCCAAGGGCACCTGGATCCACGTGCGCACCTGTCCCTTGCTTCTGTCTCATCCTTGATTTCCTCTCGTAATTTTCTTTGCAGACCTCACGGCCCAGCTAGAGTACTTATCAGCTGCAGGCCCCTGGCATGCATGTTTTGTGAGATCTGTTCACATTGATGTACGCATACATCAGGGGTTCTTGCGTGACCTCTTGAATTTTATTGGCATTGTGATCTGTTGCCCGCTTGACCTGTTTTGAGCATCATGGGAATTGTGGATTATGTCTCACTCTGGAGCATGTGTGTTGGCGCAGATGCCCATCTTCAATCTACAGCGCAGTGAGGAGAACTATGGGCGCCCGCTGGAGTTCATCCCAGAGCGCTGGCTGGAGGGAACCCTCGAGGAGACTGCGCTTAACAGGAAGGTGCCCGGCAGCTGGATGGCCTTTGGGGAGGGCACGCGCGTCTGCGTGGGCCAGCGATTTGCCCTGCAGGAAGCCAAGATCACACTCGCCCGGCTCTACCAAAGGTGCACATTTACCTCAAGAGTTATGAAGCTCTATATCTGCAGCTAGGCGGCTTCTTGTGTTCAAGCAGAGCGTGTTCTTGTCTGCAGAGAGCAAATTTGATGACTCTCTTGCATCGCATGCATGCATTGAAGGTGCGATGGTACAGAGATTAAGGGCTGATCTGCATCAAATTCCTTGTTTGCAAAAGCAGAGCAGTTTCTTTGTATCGCATGCTTCCTTTGAAGGGGCAGTCATGCACAGGCTTGAGGGCTGATCTATGACAGTATGTACTGCCGTGATCCTGACATGCATGTGTGTGATTGTTGCAGGTTCACGTTCAAGCTGTCGCCAGGGCAGGAGGACGAGGCGGGGCTGCAGCTGCAGAGCTTCTTCACGCTGGGGCCCAAGGAGGGCATCTTTGTCACCCCTGTCCTGCGCACCGAGGAATGAAAGTCATAGATCCCTATGGACGCCATTGTTATGCGGAGAGAGCGCTAGCAACGCTTGGAGTCTAATCCAAAGAATGCACATGTGTGGAATAATGTTGTGATCTGGAGGCTATAATCTTGGCCCTGACGCGCTGACAAATAAGTTCTCGGGTGTGCAAGATGTGGCCTGCATAACGAGGCGACAGAAGTATTGCTCTTCTTTTTTTCCATGTTGCTTTGCATGTGCACGCAGCTCTGCATTGCTCTGGACCTATGCTGCCATATTTGGCACCACCCTCATGATGCCTGGGAATTTGGCTGAAGAGGTGGCATCCCTAGAAGTGCTTGTGGGGCAGATTTTATATTTGTCACTTCATAGTACTTCCTTTTTCTAATAGGTAGTACTAGTAGTGGGATTGCATGCAGATGTGCTTAGGTTTACATCTGCCTGGCCAATCATGTTGTACATAGAGACAGAAGCATCTCTTGCAGCCCACTCCCAGGGGGACATGCATAAAGTTCAGACTTCCTTGTAAGATTTCATAGTTCCATTCAGAATTATGCATCCTACAGCAGACCACTTTGCATGCACAGGACTGAACAAGGGTGGCCAAATCTCCGCCCTCAAAGGATGGTTCTCAAAATAGTTTGTTGTATACTTTCTGGTGCCCCTTTATGTTCATGCTAGGACTTGAAAAGTATGGCTCGCACATTTGCAAGGGCATCACTGTCTGAGTGATGGTTTTCACCGCAACAAGTGATTCCCTACGTGTACATCGTTTGCTGGGTGTTCTGGAGCGCCCATATCTTTAGCCCAGGCAAATATGCATCGATCAAAAACAGGTGCAGCACAACAATATATGTACAGTTTCATTGTACACCACAGCAAGTATCAACAGTTGTAGGATCCTGGCACTTGCCCACTCGTGGCTGTGTTACATTAATCTTCCATGCAGCCCCCTTCATATTTATTGTCCTCAGGTGGTCTACATGGAAGCCTGACCTTGCAAACATACTCCCACAGCGCCTCATCATGCCTCTCATGCATGCCTTGCTTGATTCACAGGCTCTGCAGCCTTATCTTGCTCTTCCGTTAATCCGGGTCATCCCGACAGCCATCCCGCATGCTGGTATGGATCAGAGGCAACTCCGCCTGATCTCGGCTGTGCGTGGGAACTCAGCCGTCATCAGGACTCATTGCGACAGCCGTCCTGACATCCGGTGTAGACTGTACGCCTACTGGCCTGATCTTGATGCTGTCTTGAAATGGGTTATTCAAACGACTGTCGCGACACTCGGGTCCTCTTCAACAGCCTTGCGCCGCGATATGGATTAGAGGCAAGGGCGCCTGATCTTGGCTGTGTGTGGGAGTGGGTCATCATCATGACGCATTCAAATGGCCGTGGCAACAGCCTGGCCTTCTCCGCCGGCCGTTTTGCATGCGGTTTAGATAGAAGACAACTCCGCCACATCTTGACGAGGGATTCAAACTGCCGTCGCGATAGCCGGATCCTCAGCGCCGGCGCCGGCCCCGTGCGGCTCGCCGGCACGGTGGCCGCCATGCAAGTTGTGCTTGCCGTTGCCGTAGGCTTCATCGTGGCGGCTGTCGATGGTGTCATCGTGGGTGCCCAGGCAGATGATGAGCAGGAGGTTGAAGATGGAGGTGATTAGCGTTCCGCTGAAGTACACCTTGCCTCGCACCATCTCCGTGCCGTGGGCCAGCCTGCGCGCATGTGACTGATCAGATCTGCGCCTGATCTGGCAATGTTGAAAAGAAGCCCCCATCACCAGATTCTGTTATACTCTAGATCTGAAGGCCTCAGATGACCTTTGATGGGGCAAGATAGTGGGATTATAGACATGCAAAGCAGGGAAGTGTGAAGACAGTCCTGGCTCGGCCTATGGGGCCAGTCAGTCTGTTTGACTTCTGAAAGACAAGAATTTGGTCGGGTGATTCTCCTGGACTGTCTTTGGGGCGACGTCCAATATAGACGAGGTTTGACAGGGGCCCGTTTGAAAATCAAGCTGCAGATCTGACTGGCCAAGTTGCAGTACTTGCTCTCTTTAGAGTGTACATGCAGGCAAAGCAGGAAGGCAACTTCATTTATTTGGCCTTGTTTGTATGTTGCAAAAACAGCCTCATTCGCATCTTTGCCAGAATCTAAAGAGCTTGAGTGGTGACTCACCGGTACCACGCGAAGTAGAAGGTGTTGGTCGCGTCCATGAGCAGCACTGTCGCGATGCCCAGAAGCACGGCCAGCGCCACGCGGAAATCATGCACGCGACCTGCAGCATAAACATCAATACCCTTTTCTGACCTTTTCCTAGGTAACGAGACCACCGTTCACCAACCAGTGCTCCCTGTAAGGTGCATGTGTTAGAGAGGCAATGTGATCCAGATGTTCTGCAGCGCAGGACCTCTTTGTTTGAAGGCAGTAGATGTTTGTGGGGAGGTAAAGGGGAAAACGAGCGCGCACCCATGGCGAGTGCCAGGCAGGTTGCAAGAAGCACGCCCCACTCGTACCAGATCTTCCACCACTGCACAGCAGTGCTCCACCTTCACTACCTCTGCCTCAAGAAGCATCTTCAGAAAGGTTACAGGCACTGCTCAGCAAACGTGGGAAATCTCTACCCTGGGTTCTGTGCCACTGAGAAGGTAGGAGGATTGTGGGGAATGGGAACAGCAGTGATCCACCTACAGTGCCTCCGTCTGGAGATGCATCTCTACTAAGGTTACAGGCAGAAAGCGCGGGGGGTCTGTTCCACAATCTGTTTGGCACTGAGCGGGCAAATGGCTTCAGGGGAAAGGGAACAGACCTGGTAGGCAAAGAGCTTGTCGCAGCGCATGGGCCCCAGCTCTCCAATATTGCCCCATCTCTGCATTTGCATGTGAAATTCAGCAACCCCACTGTTTTGTTGAGTGCTTCTGCAAAGCTCTTTAGAGCCATGTACTGTGCCATGCATGACCCGCAGAGCCACAGACAAAGTCGATCAGGATTGCATATGTTGCGAATGGACGGTGCAGCATTGTTGCTGCATCATTTTGACTTGCGAGGTAGCCCCTTCTCTATTCGCTGGCGTTCGCTCTGCTTAGAAATACGCATCTCCCTTTCTCTAAGCAGATCCTGCAGCTTGTCTGCAGACGCACCTTGCCTTTGGCAGGAGAAGCATATAATAGTAAACATAATATATAAATGAATAATGCAGTGGGTGGGCGCACCACTGGCAGGTTTGCCTCGCCGCAGTCGTTCTGCAGGGCGGATAGGCCGGACAGGGCGATGACCCAACCAGCCCAGCACAGCAGCACCGAGCCCCAGGCCAGGCTTTTCAGCACTCCTGTGCGCAGTGACAGATTCATCTTGGGTCGCCGCCTGGCGCCTCCTGCTGCTGCCTGGTCACCTGCACCAAGCAAGCATGATCTCTAGCGCTAGCTGAAAAAAGGAAAGTCAAAGTGAGCCCTTGTGAGTTCTGCGCATGTTGCATCCTCAGCACGGCAGAGGGAGGTCCTGTTCGTGCAGAGATGTCCACAAAAAGTGAGCTGCAGGCGGCAATATTCACTTAGGGGCTTCTCATCATCTCAAGAATTTTTGGAACGCTCGGTCACTGCGTTGCTTTTGACTCGTTGTCGGCACTTGGCAATGATCTTCAGAAACCTTGTGTACTAATAGTACTATGGCCATGGACTCGGCAATGGGAACAGCCAGAGTTCGTTCTTAGGTTTGGTATCAGAGCTGCTAGCACTATATGTCCAACGAGGTTTCCCAAGAAAAGATGTATTGCTCGCAAACAACGACCGCAAGAAAGAGGAGCTGCTTGGGGACGGACCCGGAATCCCCTCCAGAATGCATCCTGTGAAGATTCAGGATACTTGTGTGATCTCTTTGAAGTCGAGGGCGCATGATATGCAAGAGAGCTTCCACCGAGAAAGGTTGCTGACTCACCTGCTTTCCGTCTGAAGACTAAATTCAACCTAGCCATGATGATGGCGAGCCAGAGGCAGTTTATTACACCGAGAGTGGTTTCTCCGTTGACGATGTGCAATGGCCTTTACGCTGCTCTCAAAGTGCTCGCCTTGTGTTCTCGTCACAACCGGTTCCTAAAATAGGCATCCCTGCATCATGTCAGTGTCGTGCATGTCATGCACAATCAAGATCTCGAAGATTTTCACATCTCATTTCATACAAGCTGGCATTGCCTCTCTGCTCCTTTCAGTGGGCCTTACCTTGCATGGCAATTGGTATGTGAGACCTTGTGGCCAATCAGGTCTGCAGCTGCGAGTTGACATTTCTGTGGAACTTCCTTTGAAAGCATGTTGCATGCATGCGCATTGGCTAGGTGCAGGCACCACCCTTGTCGCCCAACACTGTATCTGATGCATGAAAGATGACTCAGAATTAGTGATCCTCGTTCATTGCCAGATTTCAATCAAACCTTGAACATCTTCCAAATCTGACTTCCCATGACTGTACGCACTTACAAACCAACGGTTTTTTTATGCCTGAAACAAGCAAGCGGCCCAGTTCAACGCAAGCCTCTTCAACTCCATTAGCAAAAACATCACGCAGCCTGATCCAACCTCAATTGCAAAAGTAATTTTACATGCACGATCTGACCCTGCAGTAAGTCTGGACAGGCCAAAAACAAAAGTTGCAGCGAGCTCAAAGACTATCTGATGTTTGCACATTGTGCACGCTCAGTGACTGCCAGAAAGAATTGTATTAACGCATGAAACCTCCCGCCTCCCGCAATTTAGATCAAATTAGACAGCATAGGTGTCATTCAGGTACTTGATGATCTCATTGCTCTCGAACATAGCAGTCCCTGTGTTGGGGTCCTCGATGTATGGCACCTGCATGCACCAGATTGGCACTGAATATAAATTGGCCGGTATAGCCAGTACTAAACCATGGCAGAATGCAAGGGCATACAAGGCAGTGCGAGCGCCAAGAAGGGATAAAGGTTGCCTCACGGTGTAAACATAGTGCATCAACACAACAAACATCTTCCGGCCCAGAGCACAGTATTCCAACACGAATCTTTAATTTGTTCCGGCCTTTGACCTCCCCTGAAATCCCAATTGTGACAAGAGGCAGAACATACAAAGCAAAGGACTTGGGGGCAGCTCTTACCTGGAAGCTGCCCCACTTCTCAGTCAGGAAGGGCCGCTTGGGGCTGTTGCGCGCCACAGAGTGGTACAGGTGAGGCAGCTCCAGCTCCACCAAAGCCTGCACATCCATAATTCTCTCTTGGGCAAAGATTTGATTGTCACAACTCTGCGAGTGACGCCATCGAGTCAACAAAACCCCAGTTGGGCAAATATCTGTAAAATCCACAGAGCGCTATGCAGAGCTACTCTTCTGATCAAGATCAATCCATATGTAGCAGCATGCAGCGCATCACATTAAGCAACCTTATGTTAGTTGTTGTGGCGATTTCCGAGCTGTGACATGTTGCTGTCTCTAGTGAAGGCAGATCCAAGGAGGAGCTGAAGCCTCGCGCACCTCTCGTGCCATTCTGACGAAGGGGGACGCCTCGTAGCCCCAGATCTCAATGGGCTTCTCGGGGATGCGCGACTTGCGGTATGATGTGCCCTTGCCTCCACGCGGGAGCAGTCCAAGGCCGATGCTCAGCACTGTCAGTGGACCCAGCTTGAATTGAAGCGGCACCTGCATGCCAGCTGAATACATTCATCTCATGCACCCTCACTGCTGGCATGGCTGAGGCATGGAGTGTGACCTGTAAGCCTGCAAATACTCTGCCTTGCAGTATGTGAGGCTGCAGGCAGGGGGTACTAAAGTCTACAGGAGTCTGTAGTCCTCCCTGCTTGAGGCAGATGCAGGGGTCATGGGATAAGGAATCGAAGGTATCCAAGGCAACAGGGTTGTTTGTATAGTCTGTTCTTCTATGTGTTTCCCAGGGAAGCAAAATCAAAGCAGCGGAATTCCTGAGATGTGTGGCATTTTCGCACCTCTCCATCTCCGTACTCATTCCAAAGGTAGCTAATGATGGCATCAGACTCCAGCATCTGCTTGTCGTTGTTGTTGGGATCGATCATGAAGGGGAATTGGCTCTTGCCGCTCATCTCCTTGGCCTGTGCAGAGAGAGAGAGAGAGAGGGCATCATTCCATCTTCATCAGCAAACTAAGCTCATCAGTCACTCAGACCTCCACGGCAATCAGGCAGAAACGCAGTGCCACATTGTTTTTATGGAAGCTAGGCAGAACGGCACGAACTCTGCCTCACCTTTGGTCGCCATGTTGGGCCATCCTTGGGGCAAGGATAGAAGAGGACGTCCAAATCCAAGATTGTGGTAGCTTCCCGAACCTGGACAGGGCAGCATAGCATGAGGTGGGATAGTTTGACTCTTTCTCATGACCCCACTCCTGAACCTCTCACATCCGCCATGGCATCAATGCTGCTACCTCTACATTGGACGATTAGTATATCTGCACTTTTGAGTCAGGGCATAATGATCGTCAACTCACCTTTGAGCAGAAGGGGCAGCCCTGGAACTCATACAGGATGATCGGCTGCTCTGGCCTCTTTCGGAAATTTGCCAATTTGCCTGACACGAATGCTGAAGATCCCAGTCGGAAGAGAGGGTACGCTGAAGCAGTTGCAAACTGCATTAGAAAAAACAAACAGGATGTCAGTGTGCATATAAACATTAACGAAGCACGTTCTGATCTGGTGCAGGGATCGATCATTTTCCCCGCTAGATTCAAAAAATTTGAACACACATTGATATTTTCTCCTCCAGCAACTTTGTAGGTGCCGCCTCCTGCCGTCTTCAGAGTATACTTTTCCTTCGTCTCAGCTGCAGTACCACCGCTGCCTCTCGGACTGGTTCCCGATGCCTGCAAGCAATAATATCAAAATTTGCCACTTGTTGAGTAATATATTGCACGCATTCGAGTGAAGAGTTGCATAGTTCAAGTCACCCCGATCTCATCAGCTACTGGGATCTTTCGATCCCGCAGGACGTGACTCTGAATTCACAATTCGCACGAATTTGCACTCAAAATGTACTTCGATCACCCCTACAACAATTTGTACGTAAATTCAGCATACCTGGGTGGTTGTGGAGTTCATTCTTCTTGCCTGGAGACTTCCGGGACCTTGCGTCAGACGTCTTTGAGCAGAAACGCGGAAGCTATCGGCGACAGGCCTCAGTCCAGTGAAATACTGCAATGTCGAGGCCATATTGTGTTCAGGATTTGACTGAGTCGAGTGCAAGGTTGGGGTACACACCCAATTATAGGCAAATTTGAAATATACTTAATCCCCTGAATGCTGCCACGTCGCAGTAATTTCTGCATTACGACCCTTCCGGAACAGAGTGTCTTCCCTGCCTTTCAGGATCCCAAGAAGGAGGGTGATCCACAAGGGTGCACTAAAAGACATGATGGAACCTGGGACGCTGATCACGATGCTGCAACGTTCCCAATTGCAGTCGTGACGAAATTTTGGGATCGCTCATTGCGATGTCCTTGCAATCTTCTATGACTGCATGCAGTACAGCGTGTTTCTTTATCACTGTCTTACTGAGAGTCGCTTTAGTATCGTCGCTGGACAATGGCGTGGGACTCACACCCCCCATGGTGCGTCCAGATGCGTTGCCCAAACTCACCATCTTGATCTGCTGTTCGCCCTGCTTTCTCATGCTTTTTTCACCCAGGATAAGACACTGTTGCAGGGATGGTTGTCTTGGGAGAAATTTCGCTGCAACGTACATTGCAGCCATGACCCTGCCAATTGCATCTCCGAGCGCCTGTTCATGGAGACAGCAGATAGCATGATTGCAGACGGCTTTAGAGATGCTGGATACGAATTTGTCATCATAGATGACTGCTGGCTGGCTAAGGAAAGGGACGAGGGTGGCAAGCTCCAGCCTGATCCAGACAGATTCCCAACAGGAATGACTGCTTTTGGGAGGTACCTGCACAAAAGGTGCGGCATCCATGTGCTTGCAAACAATCCATGTCCATGGAATCTCCGTGTGATGGTGTCTGATGGCAGAAGCATGTGTGGCCGCAGGAAGTTGAAGTTTGGAATATATGGGGACATTGGTACAAAGACCTGTGGGGGTTACCCAGGAATGGCAGCCCACCTCAAGCAAGATGCCCAGACTTATGCAGACTGGGGCGTCGACTACCTGAAGGTTGACTCATATCTTGGACAAGTATCATTCCTTGCATCCCTTTACAAGTCCTGACTTTCGCTAATCTTAGGAGTAAGCGCTTATTCTACAGGTGGATGGATGCTATGCGGACACTGATACTTACAATGAGACATACCCAGAGCTGGGGGTGGCGCTGAATGCAACAGGGCGGCCCATAGTGTACAGCTGCTCTTGGCCTGCCTATCTTCCAGATCCTGTGCAGACAGGCTTCCAGGCAAATCTTCCCCTTGCACACATGCTGACAATCAAGCGACATCAAATGCACTCGCCGTGCCCTTTTCAAGAGGCCTTTTTCAGCAATCGATGAGAGCCCAAGCCCTGCACCTTCCTTTTGTGAATGATACTGCTTGAAAAGGCACTCAGCAGTACTGATGAAACATAGAGTCCTCAAGCTGTTCTCTTAAGACAGTCTGACGCAGTGTCCATGTGGGCAGATCCCCTACAGGGCGCTGAAGAAGCACTGCAACTTGTGGCGCAATTGGCTGGACATCCAGTCAGATTGGGCCAGCCTGAAGAGCATCATAGTGTTCTGGGCAGAGGCATCGCTCCTCTCCAAGGGCTTCACGGACATCGCCGGGCCAGGAGCCTTCAACGACCCAGACATGCTCATCATTGGGAATGAGGTGCTCACCCTTTTACATCCAATCCATACATCTACTGCTCACAATGCATGCTTATGTGATGCACTTTTTGCTTTTCTCCACACAAGGACCTCATCGCTGTGTGCAGGCGACACTGCCAGGTTAATCTTGATGCGACTATGTGTCTGGCATTGCCGAGCAGTGCTGCTCAATCGACCACCACCCTCATGAACTGAAAATTCGTTTGGCTGTCTGCCAGGGCATCTCAGACGACCAGGGGGAGCTGCAGATGGGCGCTTGGGCGATGTTTGCTGCGCCACTGCTGATGGGCAACGATGTGCGCAACCTGACAGACGCCCAGCAAGCCATCCTGCTCAACAAGGACGTCATTGCCATCGACCAAGACCCTGCAGGTGCGAACAATAAGTGCGCATTGTCTCTTAATCGCGTGCATGGTGGCCTCACTGCGCACACAGGCTTTTGATCCTTGATGGCTATGCATTGCTGAATGCTTTCATATCCTGCCCACAGCCAGCCACCATCAAGGCCCCTACTGGCGTTTACTAGGAACTTTTCACAGCTAGAATTCGGGACTGCCCACTATCCGTTCTCCCCTGCTGAACACTCTCACAACAATCCATATAAAGCCACCATCATGGCCCCATCCGGCACTATCTAGGAAGGGTGTGATGTATCGATGCTTTCTGCATGTTCTGCCCAGTACAGAATGCAGCACAGAGTTTGTACTTGTGAAGGGGTGGGAGTGTTGCTGAGCTGCAGGACGGTGTACAACACAGGGCGCCAGGGCAGCTTGGTGAAATGTGTGGGCTCGTGCGAGGAGGGCCAGATCTGGCAGAGGCGGCTGCACAACGGCGATCTGGCCGTGGGAGTCTTCAACCTGAAAGATTCTGAGTCGGAGGGGCTCTGTGCCAGCTGGGATGAGCTAGAGGTGGAAGCAGATACTGTCTGCCAGGTACAAGCGCTTGTCCTTGATGACTGCCCTCCTTTTTTATTCAAATGTAGTATGCTAAATTAGGGAGAACGCAAGACATACAAGACAGTGTGAGCGGCGAGGAGTGAGGAAGGGGCTGTCTCGCAGTGCATATATGCGTATATACGCAAGAAATTATAATAATAGCATGCACCCTGACAATGGTTTAGTGCTGTAAAAGCATGTGCTCATGGGACAGCTGATGGCAAAACATATTTGCTTGGACTGCCGCAGGGTGTGGAGTTGTTCACTGGCAAAGTGAGCAGTGACCTGGAGAGCGAGCTGTGTGCAATACTGCCTGCCACATCGATAGAGCTGTGGAGGCTGAGCATGAGGAGGACAGGGGACGTGGCAGTGTCCTAAGCTGGAGTTGCACAATTCAGCGATGGTGCGTGTGTTCTCTGCAGCAGCTAGCAGCAGCAACACGGATGGCACTCCGACTCTAGTCAATGAGAGCTTCACAGTGCACTTCCACACGTGTGAAGAAACAAGTTCCCTCAGAGGGAAAAGCTGGTAGGGGAGATGACAAGTTGCAAAGTGAGATAGGCAAAGTGTGCCTAATGTTAACAAACTTGGTCTCTGCAGAATGGATTCTATGTGCAAGATGAATGCATGTCGAGCAACATGGGAGCCTGTCTAGGATCCAAATGAGGTAGCTGGGTATTCTCGAGGCAGTGCGAACGCTCGAGACAGGAAAGCGTAGAGACTGGAGTGTGCTGGCGAAGGAGTCGATATGGAGCTATTGTAGGTGTCAGATAGGAATATTTATATTGGTGGTCTCGCCACAAATTGCCTATGTCAAGCTGAGACGCTTGGGTCGAATTTGAGCATCGTCCATCTCTTGGACGTCCGAACGTCTTAAATGGCCGTGAGAGGCCTCTTGGCGGTGGCTGTAGTGGTTCTTACACAGCAATTCAATGAGGTTAGAGGTGAGTTTTGACGCTAAGAAAGTCGGACACAACACTGTACGGCTCGCAATCTTGCATAGAGCGTCCATCGCTACTTCTCATTTGCCTAATTCAGACATACCTGTTGAGATTGCAACCGCGACATTTTCTTTGTGCGCAGGAACCACAAGCGGCTTCCAGTACAACCTTCCATCCTGTTTTCAGACTTTCGAGCCGTTCGAACAGTGCGGAGTGGAGGTCCCTGTTCCAGGCTCGTGCTGCCCTATCGGATTCAGCTGCATGCCGCATCCAGACGAGGGCATACTGAAGTGCACGGAGAACACAAATGCAACGTTCAACTTCGCTCCAAGCAGCTGTGCCCTGAAGCTCCCTTTCGGCGAGCCGTGTGGTGCGCTTACCCGCCCTTCGTTCTCCCTTTCCTACACTGCACTCAATCACCTATATTTCTTCCTTTTCTTCCAATGGCGAGTCCCACAAACGACCTTTACCAACCTATCCGTGCCAAGCTATTTCCCAAGGGATCTTGCACCACTGCCTTGCACTACTGCCACTACTGCCTGAATGATCATCTAGTAATGACTCATCTTCTCGTGTGCTGCATGCAGCCGGGAGCCAATCGGACTGCATGGGCAGCGCATGCCTGGTGCAGACGTTCGATTTCGCATGCTGCGCGGACGGCTTTGCATGCTTGGCGGGGCTGCCGTCTCCGACCTGCCAGCCGTCGCCCTACCCGGTGGTTCCACCCTACCTGCAGCAGCCCAAGTTGCTCATCAGCTCCTCTGTAGCTGCCAGCGCCAACGCTGCAGCCGCCGCCATCTCCACTGTCTTCCCCAGCCGAGACCCGCGCGGTGCGTCCTGGAAGCAATCAAAGCAGTAGGAAGTTCACTTGAAAACTTGACATTCTCAGGCTTGCCAAATGCCCTGTCCAGGCCAGGTGGAGTGCTTTTACTTCAAGGGTGGTCGGTAAGCATGGTGCATGCCGGGATTATCTGCTTGATCTAAGCATATATACCTGAAATGGAGATGAATGATATGCAAGCTCATGCGCAGCCACCGCTCGGGCACAGGGGCTAAGAAAGGATTTAATGCACCTGCACAGCTGAACAGGCCTGTTCGTCCTGCTTGCATTGTACGGATAGTGCAAACACGTCAACGGCGCTTAGTTGCTCGCCTGGATGCAAGTGCAGGTGGGCTGGCTGTGGCGGATGCTGCGGCAGCGCTGTTGCCTTTCCTGTCTGGGCAGGTGGGCAGCCAGCTGTCGCAGCAGCTGGGCAGCGGGCTGCTCAACATCACCAGCACCACCAACCTGCCACAGCTGCTGCTCCAGATGAACAACTCCGTCACGATCCCAGCTGCGGTGAGCCCTGCTCCTGCGCACTTTCTGAAACTAAACTTGACAGTGATACTCCCTCTTATTGAGTGCTTTGAGAAATCACCAGAAAGACTGCAGTTGAGTGACTGCATGTGCCCCTTCTGTACATGCCTCCGCAGCGAATCACACCATCTGCTCACTGAGGAGGGGGTTCTCCTGCTGCACACCAACGTGGCCCGCATGCAAGATGCCCTGAAATGAGGTCATAAAAAGATAGATATCCAATTAATTACTTCAAAATACGGTACTTGAATAATTATCTTGTGACTGATCAGGCGCCAGTCATGGCAATGTCGCCCGTGCCTGCTTTGGCAATATCGCCGGTGCCTGCTTTGGCGCCGAGGGCTCCGCCAAAAGAGGCGCCGGTGCCAGCGCCTGTTCAGGCGCTGGTGCCGGGCCCATTCGGTGCGCAGCCGCCGCGCCGCGCCGGGCCGGGGGCTTCCACCCCCTCGCAGGGGGTCCTGCCGCGCCTCCCCGGGCTGCCGCCGATCCTGACACCAATCCCCAGCGTTGCAACCGCGCCCTCGCCCACTGCAGTCACTCCCTCGCCTGCTGGTGCGCGTCCCCTGCCAGACCGCGCCCCTGGCCATCTGTTTTGTGATGTTGCACTCTCTGGATGCTGCCTCTCTGGTGCTGCCGGTACACTGGCCTTAAGACTGAGATGGATGAGCTGCTGCCACAGCTGCCCAAAATCGGCAACATTGCTGTACAGCCTGCAATACATTCATCAAGTATTGTAAGTATTGAGACATTTAGCACCTGCAAAAGTGTTGCATCACACAGCAACACCAAAGACAGTGCATGTGCAAATGAGTCCAAATACTTGGGGCTGGCTTTCAGGCAGGAGGATCTGCTGATTGCATTATAACGCATGCAGGGCCGGTCTCTCCGGACACTCCCGGGACGCCAGGCAACGCCCCGAGCCCCGGCCCGCCGGCTGACACACCCCCATCAGGCGCGCCGCTGCCTCCACTACCATTGATGACACCGCCGTCTGGCCCTGCGCCAGCTGTTGCTGCACCAGAGACTAGCCCTGTGTCAGCCCCAGTGATGACTCCAGTGATGGCACCAGAAGTGGCACCTGGGCCGAGTGTGCCAGTCCCTGTGGCAGCGCCTGATCTGGCTCCCAGCCCAGGCAGCTTAGGACCTGCACCGCCAGTGTCCGGACCAGTAGCCTCCCCAATTGCATCACCCTTTGGCGCCCCAGCCTCCGGCAGTGCACCAGGCCTCGCTCCTGCTGCCGCACCGCAGCTTCCCCCCTTTTCGCCTGGGCTGGCTCCATCAGGGAGCAGTCAAGAGGCCGCACTGCCGTTGTTAGTCCCTGCACTATCACCCTCTTCTGTTCCCAGCCCGAGCATCAGCATCCCTCTAACCCCGGTGTCTGCCCCAGAGCTATCCCCCATCTTGGCTCCCGGCCCGGGAGTTGTAGCAACTCCCGCGCCAGTACTGGCCCTGGCGGCTGGTCAGGCGCCGGTCCCGGCCCCGGAGTTCCCTGCTCCTGCGCAGTCACCTGACAGTGCCCCTCCTCCAGGCACGGGCGACTCGCCAGCGCCGGCGCCGGCTGCGGCACCGTTTGCCGCCCCGGTCCTAGCCCCGGCGGCCGACGGCCCGGCGCCGGCCGCCGCGCCTGTTCAGGTCCCGGCTCCCAGCGAGTCATTGACCCCGGCCCCGGCGGCAGTGCCTGTTCAGGCACCCACCCCTAGCGAGTCAGTGACCCCGGCCCCGGCCGCCGCGCCCGTGACGGCCGGGCCAGCCGGGCCGGCGGCGGCGCCCAATATTGCACCAACACCCGCCCCGGCAGTGACCCCGCTGCCGCCTGTCGCAGGCCCTGTACCAGCGCCGGTGGCCGCGCCGGTGACCAGCCCTGTGGCGGCGCCTGTTGCGGGGCCAGCGGCAGGACCAGTGGCAGCTCCTGTTGAGGGGCCAACCCGCGGCCCAGTCGCCACCCCAATGCCACCCGTGGCAGGCCCTCTTGCCTCGCCGGTGGCAGCTCCTGTTGAAGGGCCCTCTCCCAGCCCTGCAGGAACCCCAATGCCACCTGTGGCAGGCCCCTTAGCAGCGCCTGTTGCTGCACCGGTCGCGGCCCCTGTCACTGCGCCAGTGCCGGCGCCCGTGGCAGGGCCGGTGGCGGGTCCCAGCAAGGCACCGGCGCCGAGTCCGGTAGTGACGCCGATGCCTCCTGTGGCAGGGCCGGTGGCTGCGCCCAACCAGGGCCCGACGCCGAGCCCCACCGTTACCCCCACACCCTCGCAGACCCCCGTTCCGCCGGCGGCTTCCCCGGCAGCTTCGCCGGTAGCTTCCCCGCAGCAGGCGCCGTCGCCGGCCCCGGTTGTGATGCCCCCGGCAAGCTCGCCGACGCCGTCTATCGGCGGAGGAGCGTTGCCGCCGCTGCGGCTGATGGACAACCAGTTTGTCAACGCGCAGACTGGGTCGCCCGTCGCTCTCAAGGGCATGAGCTGGTGCGCTGCTTTGTTGACTGCCTGGAGAGAATGTTTATTTTGAAATGTAAAATTCATGACAGCCAAAAGATTTGGTGTCCTTCTCCTCATAGAGCACCTTGCAGCTTAGTGGAGTCAGGCCGCTACACAAATTCTGGTGTGAACGATTGTAGTCCGAGTTTGAATCTTTGGCTGCTGCAGGTTTGGCTTCAACAATGGGCAGACCATGGTGGATGGCCTCTATGCAGGATCCACATTCCAGGTATCATTTCCTTTTATCCCCCATCATACCCATAAACCCAGTTTCACATCCCTCACTTCAGCAGCCCACTGCCAAGAGTGCACCTTGGCAGACTTTTCATGGAAGTAGTGTACCGTACTTGCAGATTAAGCCAATTCGTATGCAAAGTGAAAATAATTCGCAAAATTGAATTTGAAAAGCTGTGGCGCAGGTGGCGGACTTCAAGACGATTGTGTTCAGGCAGCAGCTGCTGGGCTTCAACGCTGTGCGCCTGCCCATGACATTCTCAGACCTCAACCTGGCGCCGAAGTCCTGGACGAAGGCATGCACCGACGACACACGCTACTTGAAGGTCCGCCTCACCATCTAAATGCGCAACACTTTGTGCACTTGTATTGCAACTGGCATGCAAGGTCATGTAGCCCAGGAAGTGCTTTTCAGACTTCCAAAGTTTCCATGCAATGTGACTGGAGCATCCAGGCAGCCTCCAACCCACGTAGGATTCCAATCACAACAAATCAATGAAAATACAAGGATTTTCAATCAATTTTCAATCAATTTTCAATCAATGAAAATACAAGGATTTGGTGCATGAGTCTGCACTGGATGTTGGAAGCAGTGCTGTTGCTTGTTGTGATTGCTTGACACCATTAAGTTATTGTCACCCATTTTTTTAGTCCTAAGGAACAGGTACATCAGCACCTGGATTACAGCTTTCAACCCTTGTCGGTTTTGCCTATTTGGCATTATATTGACGTGGCGTTCGGGGCTTTGTTGCAGGGAAATCTGACAAACCCAACCTCCCCCTACAGCTCGATCGACACATCGGGGATCCCCTTCCCGGCCTTTGCCGCGCCCACGAGCGGAGTGTGCAATGAGGACCTGCCCAATGACTCCACTCTCAACCGCTACCTCTACGTCGTCCAGTACTACGTCCAACAGGTGACCTGCTCCTGCGCACATGTGCTGCTTGATGTGACGGCAGAGACATGCCAGCACATGCCCCCAACCTGCTGCAGTCCTCTTTCAATATTGTGCATATTCAAGGCCTGTGCTCACACCAGAAGTTAGGCCAGAACCCTGTCAGGTCATCGCTGCCCAGCACCATTTGTGCAATGCACGTATGTAAAATAAAGGTCCCTGCTGCTTCGCCATGAATACAGGCTTTTTTTACTGCTGGGTGTTACGCATACTTGGATCCCATTGCAAAGGCAAGAGAAACATCCATGTTGCATCTCTACAGTGCCTTTCTGCTTTTGACTGCTGGGCATGGCTCATCCTTGGGCAATGACAAATGAAAGGTGGTGCCTGGCTCTGCGATCGCAGGGCTTCTATGTGCTGGTGGACTTTCATGCGGCTCCCGGCGACACGACCGTGGCCAGTGGCAACTTCATCGGCGACTGGCAGACGCTGTGGCGGGCGATTACTAATCTGCCCAACTTCTCCACAGCTCTCGCCGGCCGCGTCTTCCTCGACCTCTACAACGAGCCCGACGGCATCGGCCTCAGGCGCGCGCTCATCGTTTCTTTGCCTTTATCTCCGGGAAAAAGGGATTGCCGCTGCGGCTCGGCTGGAACTGAACCGGTGACCTGATGCATGCAGAGCCCACACTCCACCAACTGTCTTTTCATGTCGAGACCCAGAGTGTGATACAGACACAATATTTCCTCTCGTCTGTCTGCGCGCTCTCCCTGTTTATAAATACTGACAACAAGACACACCAGGCACGCCTTAACAGCGCTGCACAAGCTCCATCCCTGCACTGCAGTGCTGCAGCGCAGTGGTTGCTGTGCGCATGCTTCCGCGCAGAGGGGGATCCCATATTCTGGAGCAGGATCAACGTTTGTGAAGAGGCTGCTGAAATATGAAAGTGCATTGTGCAGGTGGGAGGCTTCTGGCAACCTGCCCGGCATGACTCGCCTCTACTTGGACGTGATGGATGCCCTCTACGCCATCAACACCAACACACTCTTCTTTGTGGAAGGTGCGCCCCTGCAACTGACATTCAGCTCTGAACTCTCTGGCTGCTGGCTGTAAGAAACAACACATGGCTTCACGGGCACGGAATGCCATTTTCAGTAGAGGCAAGGGGCTTATTGGATGCCTTCAAGTCCCGTGGATTTCTTACATGCCCGGGCTGATAAACGGGTGTCCTGAAGCTTCTACGCGGGGATCATGAGGTGCTGCAAAGTAGATGTATGAGTCTCTTGATCCAGGCTTTGTTCTGTGCAGGTACGGGTCAGAATGGAATTGGGGCGGCGTGGGGAGACGGCTTTGTCACTGACGGCTCTCTCATCTCCCAAAATGGCCTGTCAGACCCCCGGCCCTTCTTTGACGGCCTCCTCTCCAAACCATATGTCGGCCAGGTGTGCAGCTGCATCTTGCCCATGTCCTTAATTCTCATTGAGCCTGCTTACAAAGGTTCCACTTTCGCACTTTTACCGCGCATGCTCTAGAAAAGCTGTACTTTGAATATTTTTGGCTGACAGGGACCTTTTCGGATATCTCAGCGCAATCGTGACAATCTTGAGTGAGTATCAATGGCTCAAATGCTATTCTTCCCTGTTGCAGGTGGTCTTGTCTCCCCACGTCTATGGCAGGAGCGTCACTGGCGGCGATCAGAGCACCAAGGTACATACCATTCAATGAGTGTTGTTGCATTTCTTCTGTAGCCCGAGTTTCAAACACCGTGAAATTCAACCTGCACGACTTATATGTCTGAGGTTGATGTAACTAACCTGCTTTTTCGCGCCCTGTCTTACCGGCACCCACGAGCTCTTCTCCTGCCGCCTATGCATGTGCTGCATATCTCAACATGGCATGATCACGAGTGTCTGAGCAGGAGGGCGCTCCGCTGTGGAGGCGGCTGTCGCAGTCCTTTGGCACAAAGGCCCTCACCGGCTACGGCGGCCAGCGATTCCCCATCGCCATAGGTGCTTTTTTCACCCCTCTGCATCCCATAGCAAGGGGTGATAGATCTTATGCTAGATATAGACCCCCCTGTCCATGTCACACAGCCCGTGGGATCTCTTGGTATGTCTTTGACAGCGGAGGAGGAAAGCTCCAGATAGACCACGATGGAAGGCTGTTGTAGAAATGCTTCTGCGGCGCACCTGATGCTCATGGGCTGGAAAGGCACCCAATATTACCATGCTTATCCCAAGTGTCTTTAGATTCCTTTCAGAGAAGGGAGGTGCAGAGAGCTTTTGCTGAGTGACATCCCCACGCTGATACACACTGCGGGGCAGGTATCAAATTGGCACCGATCGGCTTTAATCCGTGAGTCCAATCCTGCATTACAAGCAAAGATATATCAATGCTTAGCGCACATGATCAGAAAGGTTGTGCAAAGTTGAGCATGCTTGCGCAGGCGAGTTTGGGACAACGTTGGCCCTCGCGGATGACCTGTCGTGGCTGCGAGACTTCACCTCCTGGGTCAACAACATCTCGCCTGCCAGTGACGGCATGCATGCCCCAGTCACCTCGTTCTTCTACTGGTGATGCTCTATAATTCCCATGCATGCATGCTCCAGACTCCTCTCATCATGCATGCAGAACGCTGAGTCTGCGACCCAGCTGAGAGTAATGCTTGCCAGCTGTGAGAGCATGCTTGCCCTCTCCACTTTGAACCAGCCCGATGGCAATTCGCAACTGGGCAATGCCTCCAAATTGCAAGACTAGACAAGAGAGTGGGATATAGATAAACTTTTACTCAATTTTGAAGTTATTACCGCACGCAGGAAGGGAATATCACTCTTCCCAGTGTTGCTGCGTTGGATGTGTATGGATGTGTCTGGCTTTTGAATGTATGCTGTGTTGCAGGAGTTGGAACGCAAACTCAAGAGACACCGGCGGCCTGGTGGATGACTCGTGGTTGACCATACAGTGGCAAAAAGTTGACTTCCTGACTGTGACCCCCAACAGAGTGTCCAGCTCCAACTCTGTTGCGCCCGGCGGCTGGGGCCTCACACCCTGGTACCTGCAATGATTGCAATCTGCCACCCATTTCGACCTCCCAGTGTTTAAATGGAAGGATGCGGATGCATGCAGACCGCCGAAAACTCAAGACTGAACAGTACTGTCAAGATTAGTCGTCATGGGGTTTGAGCAGATAAAGGCGTTCTCATCGATCCTCGCTTATTCTTTCCAAGCAGAGTAGGTCTGGCGGCATGCGGAGGATATCCACATCTGCCAGACCTTGAAGTATACGTGTGCCACAGTGAAATGGATATTTCTAAATGTTAAGCATCGGTATTCTAGAATACCTGCTTGGCATTAATTCGTGTCAGCAATGACAGCCATTCCTGCTATCTTGCTTGACTAACAATGTCAGCAGCTTCCATGTTTCTCGCAAGGTGGATCAGGTGGACTGATGATGGTGATGGGCTATAGCTAGGGCCATTCATTCTGAACAAGTATTAAATTGAATGTCATGGGCCTGGACTCCTACAAATCATCAACGATAAAATATTCACTCAAATGCGTTATATCTGGGTCTGTCATTGCAATGTTCATCCTCAAGCTGCAAATGATCGGCAGACAGGCCCTGCAAATTGTGCAGGCTAAGCAACCATGACTAATACCAAATATTTGAAGATCAACCAAAACGCAATCTCCATACGATTATTGCCATCGTCAGAATGCACAGCGCCCACAGTTGACAGGGCACGAAGTCCTCTACTATCTTGACGATTCCAACAGTTCTCCACTATCACTGCTCGGCCCAAAGAAGTCTGGACCCTCCATAAGAGCCACTGCACGGCGCACAAAGCATTCTCTTAGTTATCCGCAGGAGTGCCACAACTTTTGATGCCACAATTCATCCTTCACATAACCCATTTGAGGTTATGCGCTGCCTCCTCCAAGCTGCTGCTCACTGGACCGCACACCACACAAGCCATTTCCACTTGTATAAGCATATGAACTGCCGGCAGGCCCCATCCCAAAGCTAGATCAGCTGTGGACATCGCACCTGTTGCATCCTCTGGCACCTGGGCGAACTCCAGCAGCAGGATTTCATTGCTGCCAGCGCGCAGCAGCGGCCCGGGCACATAGATGCGCATCTGGGGGCCCAGCAGGGGCCAGTACCAGCCCAGGTTGAAGCCATTCACCCACAGCAGCCCCTTGCCCCACCCCCTCATGTCCGCCCATGTGTCCGGCGGATGTCCCAACCCGCTGATGTCACTCTCCTGCACGCTGAAATTGCCCCTGCATGGCAGCACATGCGGGGATCATTGCATCTGAGAAGTGTACTACTCACCCAGGAAGATCACAGCAGCCACCCTAGACGACACCAGCAGGTACCCTTCTGTTGGTGGTCCCATTGTTCCTGCCGCTACTAACCTCGTGTTGGTAAAATGGCAATCAAATCCTGGCAGATGGCATTCTGGTGTGGAGGACCTCGAGCACTTGTGATGCTTGAGTGAGGCGGCAGGCGCACCTGAGTATGACTGGGCCGTCAGAAGGGCCGCCCGCTGTGGGCCATGCCCTGCACTCCTTGTCAGCCCCCTTTTCGTGCAGTCCTCTGTCTGCATCTACACTATCCAACCTGACCGTGGACCCTTTAAGTGCATGCTGCGATGTGTTTGGGAGCCCATCATGCAGGGGCCCATTGGGACTCCTGGCAGATGCGGGGGCGCTGTCTGTGCTCTTGATGAGGGCCCGGGTGGGAGGCTCGCTCAGGGGAACGGGGAAAACACGCCAGTGATACAGCACCTTGCCTGCGCCCAGCACAGCTGTAATTTACAATTGCAAACACAACAGCTGCGATGTCTCCTAATACCTGGCAATCCTCAGGGATGTGGCATTATCTTCCTTGGTCCCCTAGCCACAAAACTCTGCCTCGCAGCTCATAGCCACAAAGATGCATTGTGCGGGGTTCAAGCTGTGATCATAGCTGTACATACGCTGCTACAGAAAGAGGCCAGGTCCCATCAATATTTTTCTGTCTCTAATACAGCTCACGACCATGGTGAAGGGCAAGAAGAAGTGAGTTGATGCAAGGGGGGAGAAGTCAGCAGCCAGCGCACCATTGAGCTGTATGTTGGGATAGGCAATGCCCTTGGGGTCCCAGTCGCAGCCGCCACTGTTGCGGCCCATGGCATGCACGACGATGTCTAGCACGGTGACATCACTCAGAAATATGAGCACCTCTGGCAGTCGCACTGTCCGCGGGCAGCTCCTCTCAAGCGTGGCCACCACCTTGCCATCCAGCATTACCTGCCAACAAATAGACAGAAATGAGCTGCCACATCAGGCCCAAGCTATACTCTTTCTGAGGTGGACATTGGCATTTCAGTGCCACTTGGACTTTGCTTTCTGCATAGCAGGATTGGCATGCGCTTCAGTCAAGGGGCATGCCTTCTGGATGTACAACCCACAGACAAGGCTGCGGGAGTGAAGAGCCTTACCTGGGCATAGTCATGGACAGGCTCCCCAAGGTCCAGCACGCCCCCTCCAATCAGCGCCCCCACAGCCAGAATTGTGCGGTACACAATCACCCCATGCCTGCGCACACAGATCCACCAATCACAGCATGTACAATGCACATAGAGCATGAAGCACGCGGGCTAGCACTGCCTTGCAAGTCCGTACAATCAATGCCCGTTTTCCGCTAATGGAAATCTGAACACAGGCAGGCATGCATTTCTGCATTTTTGCCGCTGAACACTTTCGTAATTTGAATTCCAAATCAGGCCAGGAGTTTGAAGGTGGAGGGAACGGTGCGTACGGCTGGCCGTAGGATTCCATGGGAGCCGGCTTAAAGGCAGGGATGCCGTCGCCGGGTGCCAGCAGCGGCAGTGACTCCATCAGAGCGGCCCGCTCTGTAAGATGCACCGGCCCGAATGCGCGCGCCGGCGGCAACGGCGGTTCCTCGGGTAGCGCGTTGCCGGTGTGGTTCGCGATCGCCTCGCGAATCATCTGAAATGAGCATCAAGTAGATACCTTAATGTCGGCACGATACCGTCGGGGTGGCAAATTAGCCTGTCTGGTGGAGCTGGCATTTCAGAAATTTGCCTGACACAGGCAGATTTGTGTTGATTAAGGAACGGATCAACAAAATTTCCAAAGCGCACGACGGCATCAAAGCAAGACAAATAAAAACCAAGCCTCCTTCGTCTAAATAAGTCATTCCTAATTGGCGCAATAGGGAGGGGTGGCACTGTGTGAAGGCCTTCCATGACCAAACGCTGTGCAGGGTGCCAAAAAATGCTCAAGACAAGCCATTAGCGGCTTTGCAGCCGGCGGAGGAGGTAAAATACAGTGCCTGGAACTTGTTCGGGCCGCCGATGCCGGGCTGGCCGCTGCCGCCGGCTTCGCTGATGGGGGCGTCATAGTCATATGATGTCAGCTGGGGCAGAAACACCCCATTCTCACCCCCGGACCCTGCATCGCACCCCAGACAAAGCACATCAGTGATCAGCAGACGGCACCTTATTCCAAGGTAGTGCTCTTCAAGAGTGATCGATGCTATACAACAGCATAAACACAAATGAGGAGCACTTCATCCTGCTCCAACATATCCCTGGAGAGTGTTGGGTACTAGGTGATGTGAATACTCTTTCAATGGTGGAGCTTGCCCAGAAAATATCACGCACCTGCCCAGAAGCCCCAGTTGGAGCCGCCGTGTGCCATGTAGAAGTTGACAGAGCCGCTGCCATTGCCGTACCGCAGGATGGTCTTGAGGGAGGCAACCAAATCATCCGCGCTGGTGTTGGCCATCTTCTCCCCAAAGTGCGTGATCCACCCAGTGCTGCATGTGAGTGAAATGCGGTAAGGTACAAACTAAAAAGTTCAGTAATTTGCGTTACCTGATGTTCCTGCCAGGAGGCAAGGTGCGTCTGCAGACAAGGTGCAGGCAAAGGCTGCCACGTATCCTGCCCCTTGTGGGACTCGTCAGATCCAAGCAGGACCCAAGCAACTTTGGGCACACAGCGTTGTACTTGAAGTCATCCCAGGCCTTTCATGCATCCAGAAATACGAAATCTAGCAAAATGACACACAACTATGTTGTTGCACAGTAGACAGTGTGCAGATAGGCAGCAGGCCCGCACTAGAACTCGCTGCAGAAGGGCGGGGACATTCCAGGGGCGTTCATGGCCGCCTGTGCCTTGAACGCCTGCGCTGCATCAGCCGCCGGCCCAAAGTCCACCACACTGCACCACACAGTACTATTTCGCTCTTAGTCTTCCAAAGAGTCCATAAACTGATCTGACTGCGCCCCAGAGGCTGCTTTCAGAAGCCTCAGAGTGGTGTCACACACATGCGTGCGCCCAAGAGGCGACAATTTTCCTGCTGGATGAGCTCCAGTGCTCAATGACTCACGTGTACAGCTCATCCCCTGGCAGGGACCCCGCTTCGGCCAGGCTTGGGGGATCTGTTGTGTAAAAGATGACGTCATCCCCAAGCGCTGCCTTGGCTGTGCGCAACAGGTGCCGGATGTAGTCAGCGTCGCTGCCGCAGTAGCCGTACTCATTCTCCACCTGCGCCAGTATTGGCTTGCTCTCAGTGACTAAGCCATCAGCTAGACCTGCGTTACAGGCTGGAGTGTGAAGCACAAAGCAGCCATGAAGTTGTTTCGCTTTTGTCATGACTCTCTGCCGTGTACCAAACTGTAATCACCAAAGAGGGCAACTCTTGAACTTGCCGAATGCTGACATGCAAGGTAGGGTGATATCATACCTGCACCATCAGAATGGGTCCGCCATTCTTGTAGAGGAAGGGCGCTATCCTGGGCAGGAGCACATTCCACCACCCCTCAGCCAGCCTCAAGAAGCGAGCATCTGTGGAGCGCAGCTGCAGCTTGCCGCCTCCAGCCACCTGCATCCAATCATTCTATCTATGAGACAAGTTCTACACATGCGCTTCCATCTGAGCACACATGGGGCATGAGGCTTTTGCACCTAAGATTCCAAGATGTGGGTGGTGCCAACAAGCACTGCTGACTCGTCTTGCATGTCGTCACCATGCTGTCAACACCCAAAAAAGATGTGAGCAGGAGTGGCAGAGATCTTCAGAGGCAGTGCCTGGAAAATCATGCAAGGACGAGGGCACTCACCCCAGGGAAGCCCAGCCACCAAGGCAAGCCACCAAAGTCCCACTCGCCACAGATGTAGGGCCCGGCGCGAAGCAAGACATTCAGCCCCAGATCAGCCGCCACTTGCAAAAAGCCAGTGAGGTCCGCGTATCCTTCCCAGTTGTATTTCCCCAGGGTAGGCTCGTGCAAGTTCCAGGGCACATATGTCTGCACCAGTTCCGCTGCTGTCAGAGATCTGCACTTGAGGACTTGCTGCTAGGGATCGTGATGTCAATCATGTGGGAATGCAATGTTGCCCATGTGTTGCTTTGAGGAGGCTCACCTGGATTGTGTTGAGGCCCAGGGCCTGAGCTCGAAGCAGGCGGTCGCGCCAGTAGGCAGGATGTATTCTGTAGTAGTGGAAGCTGCACCCAGAGTGTGGACGTGAGAATATAATCTATAAAAGGATTAAAGCACGCTTGTATGTGTTGGGTTGTTCTTTACCTGCCGGAGATCAATTGGATTGCTTTGCCATCCTTCAGGAACGTGTTGTTCCCTATGACGAATGTCCGATCGTCATGGGCTGCTATTTCAACCCTCACTGCTTCATTAAAAGGCAATAAAACTCCCGCAAATGCAACTAGCAGAAGCCTGCAGATCGAGACTGGCATCTCCCGGTTGACAGTGTAGTCTCAGAGCCCACTATGAGGGTGTAAACCTCCTTTAATTTTGATCATATCTGTATTCGATTGCCGCTACCAACCATCAGGAGCAACATTATGGCAAAACAGTTTACCATGGAAGTCCAAAGTTGATCACCAAGATTGATACTTGCGTTGCTCTCGTCAGCGTGCAAATTGCCCCCTTTCTCAAATTTGGACTTCAAATGTGTACAGAGTCACTGCTTGTCGAGGGAAGAACAATATCATCGTGAATACATCATGCATGCTGAGATGACGCAACTTCTGGGTAGGTTCCAATTGCTGCTTTTGAAGTAATGGAAGAAGGAGGAGGAAGAAGGAAAGGTTGTCTTGATCTTCTGGAAGAAGATTTGCATCAACATTTGTCGGTATCAGGGGGTCACCGCAACAGGCTTCTGGTCTTCTTTGTCGCACTGATCTCACATTCAACCTGGTGTATCTTACTAGAGTTCCGCTGCTATTACGAAATCTGCCCTTGCCTAGAATCTTATGGTTACCACACGGTCTCAATTGTCACCTGAGAAGTCGCGAGCAAAGGATGAGAGTCGAAAATTCCTGATCGGCACTGCCATCTCAGGCGCGCTCTGCTTCAGATTGGACCAGCTAAATGCACAGAGTCCCGGCTACCAGAAGATCTTAGATACTGAATACATTTGTGGATGCCGCAGTGTACCAGAATTCTGGGGATATCAACTCCCAGTGGGACCATTTCGTTGGTCGTCGGTGGTTCTATGACACCCTGCCCACCATTAGCAATGGCGACACGATCGGCAAATCTTGTGACTTCTGGAACAGGTGCTGTATTTGCAGCGCTGACCAATCCAATGGGCAATGTGCAGCCCCTGCCTACATCAGAAATCATGCACAGGATCGAGTGAGGACCCTCAATGGTGCAGGTTTGAGGAGGACCTTGCCCTTGCGCGTGACATCGGTAGCAATTCTTTTCGATTCTCCATCGAGTGGAGCAAGCTTGAGCCTAGGCAAGGGGAGATCGACCGGCAGTCCGTTGCGCGCTACCATCAGATCATCAGCTGCATCAAAAGGTGAGGCATATTTGTTATTTTCAATTGCAGGCATCTTGGCGGGCTCACTTGGGTGGCATGGATGTGACATTACAATCATGTGCGTCTTACTGTGTGCATTAGTAAAGTACATATGTCTTTCAGGAATGGAATGGAGCCGTTGGCGACGCTGCACCATTTTGTGCATCCCCAGTGGTTTGAGGAACTGGGGGCATTCGAGAAGGAGGAGACCGTCGGCCTTTTCTTGGACTACGTTCGCCTGGCTTACAAGTGAGACACACCTACCCAGTCCTCACCCATGTACAGCCCTTCCAGGCCCCTCAGATTTGACGCACAATCTCTACAGGACATACCTGCTTGTTGAGATGCTGCATGCCTTTCTTGAGACTTCCATAGCGTGAAGGTCAGCTCATCACCATTGCAATAAGTGCAAAGTGCCTGAGCGAGGATGGCTGCTGCCTGATCAAATGCAGGGAGTTTGGCCCAGCTATTACTCATTGGTGCACCTTCAACGAGCCGGGGGTGTACACCTTCTCGGGGTACTGCATGGGCAGCTTCCCTCCCGGCAAGCACTTCCACTTTGGGCTGGCCGGCCGCGTGCTCAAGAACCTCATGATCTGCCACACCGAAGCCTACAAGCTCATCAAGAGCATGCCAGGTCTGCTTTCGTGCTGCTGGCTTGCTTCATAAAAGTCCCCGGTCGCCCATTTTTGCTCTCGGAGGACATTTGAATCAGAATGGCATGCAATTTGACCGTTAAACCTTGCGCTGCTGATTGATTACGGATCCACCCTCACGGAAGGCCTGTTCTACGCACCCGTCCTCTCAATCACCTGTTTGAAATGTGAATTAGTACCGATTCCCATGCAGCAGCTGGACCTCGCTCAAGGGCTCTGATTGGGGCCAGCCGGCGCAATATCCTGTAATGTGTACAATACTGGAGAGGATATATGTCATATTTTATGGACAGGCGGCGAGGCGGCGCAAGTGGGCATAGTGCACAACTACATGCCCTTCGAGGCGCGAGCGGGAAAGTGGTGGCTGCTGATCTGGTGGAACCGCGCGCTGGCAGCGCTGTGCAACCACACCTGGGGCAACGACACCATCTTGGACTTCCTGGGCACCGGGCAGCTTAACTGGCGGCCCCTGGGCCCCATCGGCCGCGTCAGCTACTCCTGCCCAGATGGCCGGCCGCCTCTCGACTGGGTCGGCCTCAATTACTACTCCAGGTGCCACATCCTCCCCTCCTTTTGCTTCAAGCTTTGCATTTGCTTTGCAACTCATATCCCTGGATGACCTGCCTAGCTGATGTGTAAAGTGCAATCTGCTGGACAAATTGCGCTGGACGCTGTGAAACAGACATATTTAAAAAAATTGCAGACTGATGCCTGCCGCATTCGCCCATTTTCTCGTTCACATAATGAACTTGGCCGGCATACCATAGAGTGGCTCCATCGGTCACTGAGGGGAATGAGGTGCATAGGTCCATGGAATCTGGCTTGATAAACAGGGCCAGCCTGCGCATGGGCTGCCAAAACACAAGAAAGTAGGTATGCTGACAAAGGGTGTGTCGTGCAGGGTGGTGCTTGATTGGAAGCTGACACCGACGGTGTATGCGTATGAGAAGGAGAGCGACCTCCACCAGTCCATACACCCAGAGGGCTTCTATGATGTGCGCACCAACTCCCAACATCCACACTCTCCATCTCAAACTGCTTGGCACTTTCCAGCAAAATAAATTTTTCCTTGTGGGAGAGCGGATCGGATCGAGTGCAGCTGGCTTCCTTGCTGTCTGGGAGTGCTCTTTCTGGATGACAAACCTAGATTATATCACTGCGAGTGCACAGAAGGATCCAACAGAGATTGGCAATGGACTTGTTGAGACAGAGGAATAAGATCTCAAAGCACTTTTGTTACCCTTGGATGGGCAGCGCCGCATCCACAGAGCTGGGTGCAAGAGAGGTTTGAGAGGTGACTCACCAGGTGTGAGTCATGATGCAGGCCATGCGGAAATTTGCGCGGCTGAAGCGGCCGGTGTACATCACAGAGACGGGCATCGCCGACAAGTCGGACAAGCTCAGGGCGGAGTGGGGTGAGGCTTACTTCAGGGCGGTGAGCTATTCTTCAGCCTTCACCCAATAAAGGGTGACTAAATCTGAATAATTCAAATTTTCACACAATTTGGTACATGTGAAATTTCCAAAATGGTGTCAGGTTCCAGGAAACCAAAAGGCACGAGGGTCTGATGGAAATTGAGACAAAGATATCAAAACACGTCCTCTTATTTTATGAGATGGCAGTGGTTGCTGTGGGAAACACGGCAAGAGGCATGGTGAAGTGTAGGGCTGTGTGTGCAGGTTGAGCATGCTGTGGCAGATGGCTATGATGTGCGCGGGCTGCTGTACTGGACTCTCTTAGACAATTTTGAGGTGAGCCAGCACTGTGACGCAGTCGTTCCTGCCTTGTGGTGGTCACGAAAGCGAGCAGTTCATACTCAGGCTGTCACTTCACTTATGCGCCGTGTGCCTTGCATAGTGGGCGTTTGGATGGGCGCCGCGTTTTGGTCTTTTCGAGTGGGAGCACACATCACCGAGTCAGGTACAAATACAGTCCCTTCTACAGACGCCAGAGAATGCACCACAACTGCAGACACTTGACACTCCACATGCATGCATTGTGATCATGACAACGGCCTGCGATCTGCCCTGTGAAAGGCTGAGAGAAATGTGGCTTGCATGGCTGTGCACAGAAGAGGACAGAGCGAGAGAGCACCAGGACCACGATACGGCGGTTGTTCAGAGAGCTCCCGGCTAAGGTTGAGGAGATGTGGGCAGATGGGTTGAAGCATTCTGTCAGGGCTTCCTCCTACAGCCAAGATGGGGCTCCACAGCCCAGCGGCCAGCTTGCCACAGCGCTGTGATTCATACATGCCTGATCAGGGCATATTGAGTGCTGGTGCATGCATGCGTGGTAGCTTCAGCATTGATTTGTTGTCCCAGAAAAGAGTCGTGAGAGAACCAGAATACTTCACAATGGCGAGGGTGTGCAGAGGTTGTGGTGAGTGGCATAGGCGTGAGGCATTGTCGCCCAATTGCAGGTGCTTGTCGGAGAATCTCGGGTTCTTCTTTGATGTTAAGGAGGCAGATACAATTTCAGCATAGCGCAAATTCTTCAATTGAGCCTGTAACTGGACCTTCCTATGATATCAAGCCATCAACTGGTGACATGCAGCAATGCAAGCGGTTTTGGGTACTGCAAGCCAGTAGTAGCCAAAACTAGAGCAAATGCACGGTATTCCTGGCTGTCACTTCCTATTCCCAATTGTTCCCAGTTGCTGTGCATAAGCACAAATGTCAAAAGTGGGCTGTCCATGTGTTATGCGCTTCTGAAGTGAAGAATCCTCGTGACAACGTCTGAACAGTGGGCAGCTTGATCAATTTCAGTATCCGCTCTTCTTGTCCACAATGTTGTACAGCGGCTGCCCCTGGATGTACTTGTCCAGGATCCCCAAGAACTGGTCCAACGCCTCAAACTACAGCAGCACACCCTTCCGTCAGCCACTCACTTTTAGTTATTCTCTGCTTGAAGTAACCCACTCTCTCCTGGGTTTTCCAGTGCCATCACAGATGCAATCCTTGGGCACAAGACCATGGTTCTGCTCGCAGAATCCCGCGATAAAATCACTTGCACAGCATCATCCAGGGTGTAGTGTGAATGCAGACCAACACAAGAATGTGAGAAGCACACCTGGAACTGTGCAGTGCGGTCTGCGCAGTGTGGGGACAGGAGGACATTGTCCAGCTCATACAGGGGGCTATCCTCGGGCAAAGGCTCAACCTCAGTCACATCCAAGGCTGCACCCTTTATCCTATTCTCCTGCAGTGCTGCACCAGCACAAACAAGTGAAGCTCCACTGACAGGAGATGCATGGCCCTCTCAGAGCATTGCATGCATGCGGGCTGGCTGTTTGACAGTATTGTATGCCCAATTCCATGCTCATATCTGTGACAGTAAGGCAAGCTCTGGGTACCCGGTTGCCTGTCAGTCTCTATTTGAGCATCACATCAAGCATGCTGACGTTCCAATTTTGGGCGCATGGAAGCATGCAACTGAAGGGACGTACCTTTGATGAGGGCTGCCTCTTCCAAGGTTTTGCCGCGGCCCACATTGATAAGGACCCCATTGGGTCGCATGCAGTTTATTGCCGCAGCATTCACAAAGTGGTGCGTGCTTGGCGTGTAGGGAAGCGCCATAACCACGTAGTCACTGTCTGCCATCAGCTCATTCAGCCTGTCTGGCTTGTACACCTGAAACATGCAAAAATGAGTTGGATTAATTGTCAGCATTTCCCGGTGCGGACCATGCAATATGCCCCTTGCCGTATGCAGGAGGCTTGGAAGCGTCTGCTGCAGCGCAAGCAACAGCCATTCGGTGGGTATGGAGTTTGAATAAATGCAAGAAACACCTTAAGGCCTTCGTCCCGTTCCTGCTCTGACAGCTGATCTCCCCTCCGAAGCGCAATGATGTTCATTTTGAAAGCGCGTGCTATCCTGGCTGCTGCCTGCCCAATGTCACCGTATCCGACAACTCCCAGTGTCTTTCCCCTGCGGCAGCAAGCAGTTTTGAAATATTTTCGTAGAACAGATATGATAGAAGAGCAGATCCCTGACCTCACCTCACAATGAGGGCTGCATAGTGTAGATTTTCTGGTGGCAGACGATAATCGCGGAGTCTCCATGGAGACATATATGCACAATTGAAGTCATGGCGGCACACACCTGAGCTCCTCCACATCAAAGGGCTTCCATTGCCTGGCCTTCTGCTGAGCTCTAAGCCGGGGGAGGTCTTTGGCGAACCAATTGCACGCTGTCAAGGTGTACTCGGCCAGAGAGTGACTGAAATTGCCCTGCACATTCCAATACACCATATGGGAAAAGGATTATTTTGCGCTTCAATACTTATTGGCCCATCAAACTCCACAGTTTTGAAGCAAGGCCGATGTATTCTCGTAAACAGACATTATTTGATCCTTGAAGATTGCAAGATGAGTGCTTGCAGTTTGGTCACACCTTGGCATTTGTGAGGGTGACAGGACCTTCCACCAGGTCTGGGAATAGAATGTGCTCGACACCCGCTGCTGTGGAGTGGAGCCACTCCAGATTGGGCAGGTGCGGCCAGAGCGTCTGCAGGTTCCTCTTTACAGGCGCCCCGCAGTTCAGCAGCACATTGACGCTCTGCCAGTCGCTCTCAGAAAGGGCTGCATTGGAAAGAGCCTGGTCATCAACTGAAAGAGGGCCAGATGTGTACAAGCTTTGCCTGTATGTGGGATGCATGCAGAAGAGAGCAAAAGTCTTACATGAAAGATCCTCGTACGTCCTGCCGACACCGACAATTTTGGCGTCTTCAGGTAGCTTCTTGAGGACTTCTAGCTCTGGCGCATCGGGGGAATGGAGGACTAGAATACGGGCTTTGGGTGCCTGGCTGGCCTCTACTGTCATCGCGTGGCAGCGGTTCCTGTGAAATCATATTAATGGCATGCCTTCTCTCAATGAGATTAATCAGGTCGGCCCATGATCTACGACAGATCAAGACGGTTATGAGGGGCTCTTTGTCACCTGTAAGAGCACTTCTGCGCTGCTGGTCTGCAATTGTTGAATTCTTTGAGCTTTATAGCACCTGACTGATGCGTATTTATGCACTTGACACGAACCTGTCTGTTCACAAGCATGGATCTAGATCTGCGACGGTAGCTGCGAACCGACGTGCGGATGCCGCAGAACTATCAATCACCATACGAAGAGAATGCAAAGGCCGCAGTTCACCAAACTTTAGGACCATCAACTTTCGTGAATACTGCCAGCACGCGCAAAAAGCGTGTTCTAAATTAGCTAATATCACTAATGTTGCCAGAGTGGCTCTAAATTCAGAGACCTCGTCTGTCAGCCTGAGCATCGCAGATATTTACTCCATCAAAACTGGTCATAATGTCTGCTTTGAAGTGCCCACTCCTCAACAAATACCCTCTGACCAGACCTTCTCTAGGCAAGCCAAAGTGTGGTGCTGTAACCACCAGGGCTGCTTCACAGGTCGTCAACGCAGCTGCTGTACTGCCGAAAAATCTGATAGGTATCCATTCAGGCGTTTTTGTCGGCGACTGGAGACCAGAGGATGCTGAACGTGCAGTGAAGGGCGCGAAGGAAGCCGGCTTTGATCTGATCGAATGTGCGCATGCGTCTTGGGGAGCAGTGGCAGGGATTGTCTTGTTGTTTCATACACCACATTGTATTGACGCCTTTGGCTCTCTGAAACTTCAAATCGTCATTTGATCGACCTTTGAATCCTAACAGGCCTTCACATTTGGCATGTGCCATCTTGGGATCGTACCTCTTCAGTACTGTTTGATTGGCATCTCATGAAAACTGTTAGAATTATTTTAAGCACCCGAGGGTAATATAGTGCCCAATATTCATGTATCAAAGAAACGGGTGCCCGATCTTGGAGATGGGTTCACCTTCCTCCCACCTTCTTGAGGTGGCGATGCCTTCTGTTGGTAGCAACGTCTATTTAGCAACTGGGAATGCTGTATCTATCCTTGTTGCAAGTGGCATGGAGAAACTCCCATGCATGTGACGACTGTTCAGTCTCCCCTTGTCTGTAGAGGAAATATCTATTTGAGACTATCTCAAAGTTCTGCGTTGGCTGCCTCGCAGTGAACCTGTCTGTGCCAGAGGAGGTGGATGCAGATCTCACGAAGAAGGTCCTCCGAGACTATGAGCTTCAAGCCTCGGGCTCATTGGCGAGTGGTGTCAGCGCGCCTTTTCGTCCCGTGCCTGCTGTCAATGCAAGGTTGTCCTGCAGGCTGGACTCAAAATTTCTGTGTTGTGCAGGGGCTCTCCAGGGCAACAGACATCTCCAGCAGTGACACTGAGATCAGGAGAAATGGGATCAAGCTGCTGTCAAATGCTCTGAAGGTACATTTTCCATGCTGCTTTTGCCGCCTTCCCTATTTCTCAGTCCATGCGGAAAGTGTTCCGAAAAATACCTCTCAGCATGTGTGGAAAATGTGCTGAGCGCAGGCCCTGAATGTGGTGGGTGGCAAGTACTTCATTGGGGTGAATTTCGGAGCCATGGACAAATACAGGGAACCGCTGACAGCTGAGCAATGGAAGCACTGCGTTGCTTCTCTGAAGGTACTGGCATCCCTCCTCAGCAGCTTGCAAACTAAAGAAATATGTGTGTGCAGACCCTTTCGGTGTTGTTGGGTAGTTTTTGTTCTAACAGACCGAGCGCACCTATTTCTCAATGGTGCAAGAACTTGCTGGTGTGCAGGAAGTGGCGTCAGAGGCAGCAGACTATGGGATTGAGTACGGGCTGGAGGTGGTCAACAGATATGAGACCAACATCCTCAACACCGCCCAGCAGGTCAGCTCCGCATCCTCAGATTATGAACAACTCGCAGCTGCACACTTTCGTGCCAATTACACTGTACAGCTACCCTCACACAGCATCAGAGCCTGATGCCCAGACAGGGGGCCCTGGCATGGTAAGCAGTTCCTGTCTTCTGCAGCCTTGAACGTTCCCTGTTGTGGTGCCCAGGCAAAGGAGCTGGTAGGGGACATTGGCCTGGACAATGTCACAATCCACCTGGACACGTACCACATGAACATTGAGGAGAACAGCATGGAGCAGGCGATTCAGGCGGCAGGCAACAAGCTTGGGTGTGCCTGCCTTGACCTGTCTCTTCCTATTCCTTGTGTTGGTTGATGTACTATGTCTCACTGTCACTCGCTGTCTCTCTCTTGGCTGCACAAGAAGGCACTGCAATTTTGTCAATTTTGTCCAAATGTTTCTAGAATGGTGTCATCATGATGGTGGTGGTTAGGTACATCCACATTGGCGAGTCCCATCGGGGATACTTGGGCACCGGGTCTGTGGATTTCACTGGGCTGTTCAGGGGGCTGGCTGCCAGCGGTTACACAGGGCCGCTCACCTTTGAGAGCTTCTCCTCTGCAGTCGTCAGCCCATCCCTGTCCAACACACTCTGTGTATGGCGCGACCTGTGAGCTCCTGCCCCCCTTTCTGCACTCCTTTGCACCCAACTATATACTGCATCACAATTGCCTTTGTACCTGCAAATAGGTGATGATGGTCAGGCCTCATGGCATGATAAAATCCTATTTTGGCACCTTTGAGGTGGTCAAATGCAGCCAAGATTTCAGAGCGGTATGTGGAAAGTAAAAACAGTTGCTCATGAGCAGCGTGGCTCTGACTTTTGTCTTTTTGCTCCAGGTGGGATGATCCCGATGACTTGGCTGTCAAGGCGCATGGCTTTATTGAAAGCAACTGGGCAGCAGCCTACCAACTTTACAGCCGGCCAAAGGCGTGGTCCAAGCCTGTCTAGGGTAATGTGGTACTTCCTTTCTAGTGGTCCTGTGCCAATGCGTCCATGTCAGGCACTTGAAACTTGAGATGCGCACTTTGCCACGAATTGAGAGGTTGCTTGTTCGTTCTTGCGGGAGGTTTGTTCCTGCATTTGAAAGCTGCCTTTGTGGTCGCCAAAAGCTGCCTTCTTATGTGGAGTCCCCCATTAGGTCGATAGTATGTAACTTGGTCGTCATGAGGGCCTCAGGCTAGGCTATCAAGTATATACAGAGTGATCATGATAGCTATTGTATGATGGATTGTAGAATGCATCCAACGCCGCATTCAATCACCTGGCTTCGGCAGAATACGTTCGCCATGCATAGTGGCAAGCCTCTACCAATGCTGCATCATGCAGCTCGGCCGCAGCGGCCGGCCGGCCGCCGCATGCGCACTGCGCATGGCATGTAATCCGGATCGCATGGATCCAGACGTGATGCATCGTAGGAATGTGTCAACGTCAGCCAGCATTTGCTGCCAAGAAAGACGATGTCAACAGGACAACAATCAATAGTATTTCCCACCTTGGCCTCACGCACCTCTGGACTTTGAGCCGAAGGAACGCTTGAAGCCGAAGGAGCGGATATATGCTATATAGCAGAGGTAATGGGGTAGAGCGTTGATGACCATCAGCTTGATCACATGAACCACATGCCCGATCTTTTCGTCTGCGTCGGACAGTGGTGAGAAGACAGAAAGAAACGATATCTTTAAAGCTCTGCGATATCAAGCTATTTCAATTCACGGGGCAACCAAGTAGACTGCAATTTAGTGCCGTTTTGGTTGTGGCTTTGCTAGCATGGGAAAGCGACCACAAGTCGGGTCGCTGGTGATCTGGCCAGCAGCTGTCTTTCTGTTAGCAGCAGTGCAATTTTCTAGTGGAGTGACAGCACGGAGAACAGGAATCAGTCTCCAATCTTACACGGACCCTCCAGCACCTCCAACCTTCCCATCAAGCTTTGAGGTGAGCATCAGGGAGCGATCTCGTGTGGCTTATCCTCCTAATTGTCAGCAGAGATGTGAATGTACGCAATTGTTACAATTCTTTGTTAGATGTGTTCCTGAATTGTATTGTTTTGAAAGAGTTGGTTGCTGTGCAAGGCAAACTGGCTCCAGCTTGCCAAGCATATTCTGCGCACATCGATCTTTACTATGCTTTGTTGATCTATTGTGATAGGTGGCCTACAACTTCTCGCTGCCCTACGAGAAGACCGTCCAGAAGGATGGCTTGGTGTACCCCGTGGTGTTCTGGAGGGATGCTGAGCGCGGAGTCTCGCGAATGGACACCTTTGGAGGCAGGAACATCCTCATCAGCACCAAGGTGCGCAGCAAGTGATTATTTCTGTTGCAATTGCATCTTTAGCAGTGGCACACCTCTTGAATGCTGTGTCTCTGATGAGGGAGCATGTCTAGAGTCCATGTGTTGGTGCAGGACAAGGAAATCGAGATCATGCCGCGGCTGCAGAAGCTCATCTGCAAGATCAACAAGCCCGATGCTGACGACGAGTCTCTAGTGGATGCGCCGGTATGCCCAACGGACCTCCTGTTCTACATTCTCGTTCGATCGGGCATGTGCAAGCTGTGTAGTCCTTTGCAGGATTGGCACATGGATCTTGCATATAAGGAATGCTTCTGATGCAGGTACTTCCTGATGTGTCAAGTTGGGACTACAATGGGACCGTGGAGTTGCGTGGGCAGCAGGCGCACCTTTGGGTGTACGAGAAGAGGTGGGCTGCACCCCTTCAACCCTTGTTATTGGATAGCTTCAAATCCAGTCATCCTCTCTACCTCACCTGTTCCTTTTTATATTGGCTAAAAACAATCTTCAGGTCAGGAACTGCTTACCACAGTGCATGTGACGCACCAAACGTGCTTCTGACCTGAAGATCTGGCTCTTTCTGTGTAATCCAGTCTCAGCCCTGTTCGCTTGGCTTGTGCCCACAGAGGCTGGGTTTCAAAGCCTCTCAGGGACGTCAGAGGAACCGAATACTCCAACAAAACCCGACGTCAGAATTGTGTGCATGTGCTGCGCAGCCACGGCGCCAAGGTCACGGTGTACAAGTTCTACGTGGCCGAGGACGGCGCGCCGATGCGGCTGCACATGGACGGAAACGACATGTTTAGCGGCGCGCATTTCGACGAGTACATTGCAGACTACGAGTACCTCAAGGCCGGCCCGGTGGACGCCGCCATATTTGAGCCGCCCGCCATCTGCGACGGGCAGCAGGAGCAAAGCCTCGCGCATCCGCCCTCGTTCCCTCTCAGGATGGCTGCCCTGCTGCCTTCTGTCCGCATCGGTGCGGCCGCCTCACTCTATACTTCATTTTTTCATGGTCCCCGCAGGATGTGTGTCAGGAGTGAGCTTCTGATAGTGCCCTGTGGATCGCGCTTTGAATTTGAGAGGGGGCTTTCAATGTCACGCAATTGATGGCAATGTGAATCGCTGTGTCTGCTTTGATTCTGGTGTTGACGTCATGTGCCAATCTGCCAGGACGCAAAAGGCATGACGGTCGCGCATGGGAGGCACTGTTTTGAGCAGTTGCCATTTCTCTTATGTGGCGTGAGCACAGTGAGTCTTGCTGCTTTTGCTGGTTTCTCTGCGCCCGAAGGTAGGGACGAGCTACATGGCAAGACTGCGGCAGTTAAGCAGTTGTTCCTTTCAGTGGTATCATTGCACGGCCTTGAGTAATTGCAAGGAGCAAAAATCGGATGCTTGTGCAACAGAGGGAGGAGATGAGCTGTATGACGCGTTTGCGGCAGCGCACGGCCGGAGGCACGGGTCCGCGGCCGAGTACGAGCACCGCCGGGGCGTGTTCCACAGCAACCGCCTGTACGTGGACACACACAATTCAGCCCAGCGCAACTACTCCCTCGCACTCAACCGCTATGCTGACTGGTCCCAGGTGCCTCCCCTGCTGCAGCTGCTTCCAATCTGCCTCTTCATTTTCATCATCATAAATTTGACGGCACTGGTAAAGCCAATCCCTGGATAGAGCATCACATGGCGGTGCAAAGCGTCCTGTCCAATTGTCTCAGAGGTCAGCGCTCTTCACATCGTCGTGCTAGCGTCTGTCTAGACAGACAGACGAAGCAGCTTTTATTATATTGAAGGAGTTATGGTTTCAGTCATCATGGACACACTCATTTGAATTTGGGATGCTGTTTGGGGTAATCAGGTTCTGACTATCTGGCTCCTTTGGCTTCACTGGCGGATGCTGCGCGCAGGAGGAGTTTGAGGCGGTGATGCTGCCGAGGCACGGGGCGGCCGGGGGCCTGGTGGCGCGCAGGCGCGGCGCAGATTCCGGAGAGCTGCCGTACGAGCGCCTGGCGCCTGCCTGGCGGGTTCCGCGGGGCGTCGACTGGCGGGGCACCGGCGCTGATGGCGTTGTGAAGGACCAGGCCACCTGCGGCTCCTGCTGGGCCTTTGGCGCTACTGCTGCACTGCAGGGCGCCTACTGGGCAGCCACAGGTGACCGTTCATGCACTGGCATTGACTGCTAAGAATGATGTTGGAGAGTTATTGAGCTCAGGACTGCCCTGTTACTTTCCCTTCCTCAAAGACTGGGCAGGACTGATCCAATCACAAAGCTTGCCTTCAAGGTTTTCTCTGTGGTATTAGAATCACTGCAACATCCCAAATGCGGGAGAGGCAGTGGTCTATTGAGTAGGTATAGAATGTGCTTTCAGAGAAGAATATTCTGGAGAGAATGTTGCCCATGGGATTGAGCACTATGAAAAGAGCACAGCAGCGAGTTTTTTGTTCTGTGGTGTGCAGGCAAGGCAACGAGCTTCAGCGAGCAGCAGCTGATGGACTGCTCCTGGAAATTTGGCGCAAACCACGCCTGCGACGGAGGTGAATTGTCCTGCGCACACCAAGCCTCATAGCATGAGTGGCAGCAAGGCCTTGGCAGAAATCCTTCTGCTGTGGGGTGTTGTATATACAAGTACTTTACTAAGTCATGCTTACATAGCTCGCTAGATATCTTCTGTGTCCAGCATAGCTCCATCAGTGAGGCTCAACGGGCTCTCTGTAGAGCTTGGACCTAGACAGGCAACCCTCTCATCATGGCATAAGTCATGATTAGTATCATGCTTCGTTACAGGTGTTGTATCTCACTCCTTACATGGAGCGTTCAGCAAGCCTGGGAAATTCTTGTCGCAGGTGATTATGACAACGCCATCGACTATCTGGTCAACGTGGGGGGTATTGCCAAGGAGAAGGACTACGAGTACCTGGGCCAGGATGACTTCTGTGGCAACCCCTTCATGGCCGACACCAAGAGACCCAGCTCCTCCCTCGTCAAAGTCAAGGTGTGCTGACGCAGTCTAGCCCTGCCTACAATACAGCTCCGTCTCTCCTAAGAAATGTGAAGAGATGCTATTTTTTGGCACTCTTTGTCCTATTTAGCAATTATTGGTGGGGAGCATAGTCGTTCTTGGGGGCGTAGTGTTCTGACCCTGGGGTACTTACAACCCTCGTTCTTTTATTGTCAAAACAACCTTGTGACTTTCACCTCATGCCCATCCTGGTCCAGGAGCTGTCATAGTATTCTAGCTTCTCAGGCAGCGCAGAACTGCTTGAGATATCTACTGGCAATATACTAACTGTCCTTGAATTGACTCTGCTGCGGCAGGGATACTCGTACGTGCCGCCCCATGATGACGAGGCACTGATGGAGGCTGTCTACTCCCGAGGCACCATCGCTGTTTCCCTGGATGCCTCTCAGCCGACCTTCCGCTTCTACGCCTCAGGTGCAGAGCCCCTTGCAACCTACAAACCATGCAACATTGCCATTTCTCCTGGAATTGCATGGCTCAATGTTGAAATGTCCACCCCTGGCAGGGCAACCTGGTAAAACCTGCCAGCCGCCATTCTTGCATGTGCATGGCAGATCAGATCTGTCAGAAGCTGACTATGACAACAGACACTTTGTCGATGGAGCGTCTGTTGCGTATTAAGTTGAGCGAGAAGGGAATGTAGCATTGAATGGAGCCAGATGCAAACTGCTGATTTTGCAGGGACGTATGACGAGCCGAACTGCATGTGGAAGTCTGATGACCTGGACCATGCTGTGGCGCTGGTGGGCTATGGCACGGATGAGGCCGGCGTTGACTACTGGATTATCAAGAATTCCTGGTCCAACCACTGGTGCGCTTCTGTTGCCACTCTGTATGCATTTGGTTCCAAAGAATGGCATGCGCTTGTGCGCTGGACTCTGCCCTAATCATGCTCACACCATAGACATGCACAGGACGAAGCAAAAAGAGACTAACGCCTGCCGACAATATAATCATGTCCCTCTGGAAGCAGAGATCCAGGGACACATGCAGGGTACGGTAGATGCATGGGTCTCCAGGAGGCCTTGCTTGAATATCAAATGCTCCTTGTCGACATCGTCGCTTTGCTCTGTGATCACTAACGGATTGTGTGATTCTTCTGCAGCACTGACGATGATAAATGTGAGTGCATGTGCAAGGCCGTGACTGATTCTCTGTTGCTGGACATGTTGCAGGGGAGACGGCGGCTTCATCAAGATAGCGCGAGGGCACCACGGCTGCGGCATCACCAGTGATCCCGTCTACGCGGTCTTTGACGGCAAGCACCGCTTCGAGCTGCCCCAGGACGAACCAGCGCCCAGCGCATAAATCAGGCGTATACAGCTGCGACCTCTGGGGCGCGCTGCATGGTCGACTGCTCCATTGCAGTCAGCTTTTCCAGGATGTGAGGCTGCAGTGCTTGCACCAAGGGTGTTTTGCTGAGTGCTCAGCCGCAGCGCAGCGCTGCTGCAGGGGAGGGTTGAGTTGGTGGTGTGCACCGGCCCCGGGGTGATGAGTGTGCCGCGCCAGCATTGTATTTTTTATTACGTATTGATGAAGTGTGCTTTTCATGCAGCCTGGCTCAGGCGCATTGCCTGGGTGCAGTTCCAGGCATGCTTGCTGACAGACCATTCATTGTGTGAGTGCCTTGCTGAGGGTGAGAGGGAGTGGTATTGCCGTGATGACCATGCAGATTTTCTTGCACTCATGACGCCTGACCCAAATCGGTCTACTGTCTCATTCTTGCACTGGCATGATTAATGTCACAGCTAATGTGATGTGTTTGCCAAAGACAATGTCTGTTTGGAAATGAATGTGCCCTAATTAGTCATAACAGTAGCCAGAATCAGGTTGCCAGGAGGACGATCCTAGTGTGATTTTTCTTAGTAACCAAGGACGTGTCATACACTGGTATTGATTGGGCAATGCACCATACCCAGACCATTCTGACTCCATTGGCCAGGCCTGTCACAGTGATAGTGCACACATCATGTGACATGCACGATGACTGATCAGCCTGCAGGTCAACGAGATGTCTGACCGCGCATGGAAGCTTTTGCATACTCTGTGCTGACATGACCGTGGCAAGAAGTGCCAATTTTGCATTGTGAAGACTCATGCTGGGAAAGGCTTTGCTGTGCAAGTTGGAAGGAAGGAAGGAAGGAAGATTACACATCAGTTGGTGGTGATCTGTCTTGATCATCTGCATCAGGGTTCTGCTCCTACAGCACCCTCTTGCCAAGGGAGATGATAAGTATGTACCCCATACCCTGGCTTACTACAATCTCATTTGGATCTGCAATCACAGGGCAATCATTGAGAACAGAGCGATCGCGGTGCTTGCAAGGCGTCAACACAGGCGATGAAAAGTTTGTGACGTTAGCAACCTGCTTCACTTTTGTGTTGGGCAGTGGAGCAGGCTGATCTTCAAAATCTGCGTTGAAGCCGGTAGAGAGTGGTTGTCGTACTTGTGCTCCTGCCTTCCGTGCGATCTCCTGCACAGACCATTGCTTCTCGAAATCAAACCTACCAAGTACAGGACCAGAGCGCCTCGATTTGGCTTCGATAATCCTGACACCAAGAGGAAGCTGCGGCGACGCGCGCGTTGAGAACGGTGTGTGCGCCCTCGTTTCCAGAAATGTTTCTTTCACAATCGAGATGTTTTTCCCCATAGAAGACTTCTCACAAGACATGAAGGTTTGGGAGAGACATCACGAAAGGGCTTTCGGGGCCAACGTATCTAACACTATCTGCAATCCTTCAGGATGGCGAAAACGTGGAGAACAGGCCCCTTGTCTAATTCCTCCACTTCCAAAGTGGTGCAACGGGCTGAATGCCTGGGAGCTCAGAAGGGAAATGCAGGGCTTGTGCAATTGCAAAGCAGGTGAGCCTCACAGTGAGTGGTGACGATAGCAGTTTATCTATATGTGTCTTCTATCCATTCACGGATCAGGCTTGTTTTTGTGACCCAAATCTATCAATTACTCGTCTAGCTAGTAATGCTTGTTTGCAGTGTATCATGCAGCCTCTCAGAAGCTGCAGGCTTGCTGGCGCAGCTTCCATCCTTGCTGTAAGCGGGTACAACTGTCAGTCTTCTCACCTGCTAAGCATTCTCTGCTTTTTTTGGACCGCAGGCAGCCTCGCCAGGGGTTTAATCGGCCCAGTGCACTGCTTACAAGCTCTCCCCAGCAGCCTGCAACCGTCCGGGGCTGCCCTGTGACGATAGATGCCAGCAGCGCAGGCAGCATCAACCTGCGCTTGAAGCTCTGCGCGCAGTGGAGCGATGTGGCCAAGGTCATTGACGACTTTGGCGACTCGCTGGGCGCCAGTAATGTGGCTTATGCCCTCTTCCGCCTGGGCTGCCTCTACTGCTTCATGTCGGTGCAGAGGAAGGAGGCCCTGGAGAGGTCTGGAATGCTGGAGGCGCTCCTGAAGCGAACTAGCGACAAGGTTGCCTCGTTCTGCGCCTCGGATGTCACCTTTGCGCTGGACGGCATGGCTCGGCTGAGGATGCAGCCGGAGACTCCCCTGCTGGATGCCCTCGCCGACAAGGTGCACCTCTCATTCACGGCCTGCCTGTCACATGCCACACAAAGTGCACCTGCATGTTGCCTGCAGAAGGCTCTTGTACTGCAGAATGGTGCCAAGATGGGAGAATCTGCACTGCCAGGAGAGCGACCACAGGTTCCATGAAAATTGTTCTTGGGGCAAACATGTGTTGATATGCTTGGTTGTGGGGTTGCAGGTGGCAGCAGAAGCGGCAAGCCTGCAGCCGTCGCAGGTGCCGCTGATACTGTGGGCGTTTGCAAGCCTGGGCTACTGCCCGGTGGTGGCGGTGCTGTCAGTGCTGGAGGCGCAGGTCAGGAGGTGCAGCACGCAGATAACGGCACAGGTGACCAGAAACTCTGGCACAGCCTCAACGTTCAAATGGTTCTGAATTTTGGCTCCTGTCAGCCATTCACAAGCCGCAATCAACATGGTACACTGTTGTCAATGCAAAGAACGCTCCACTACTGACGCAAATTCAAATGGGATTTGCATGAGCAGTGGAACGTTCCGGCAACTGTATGATATCGGTTGCGGCGTGCTTGGAAGTGCCTGCATTGAAAATCCGAATCACGGCATGGTTGGGATTCCTGTGCTCATCGATGCAAAGCTCCATCACCGGAAGCTATTGATGCAAGAGTCCATCACCTGATGTCGTGATTTGCTGCGCACAGGGTGTGTCCCTGGTGCTGTCAGCCTGCGCTGGGCTGAAGCACACACCGGAGCGGGGCACTCTGGCATGTCTGTCGGCCGCCATGCGCAGGAGCCTGGCCGCCTTCAAGCGCCAGGAGCTGGCCTCCTCCCTCGAGGCCTTCAAGGCATTCAACTACCACCCCGGCAACGAGCTCCTCAAGGTACCTTCACCTCTCGGCAAGCGCAGCATTGTCACTCCTAAGCATGAAGGGATTGTGTCCACCTTATGGACTGCTGTGTTTCTGCCGCTTTCTTTCGAGCACAGTTGCCTGGCCCTGGCACTTAGCTGGTGCCGTCAGCAACCTCTATCCACCCTGCTTTGTTGGAGCATAACTTCATTGCTTTGTTTGTGCCGTCTGCAATGTACCAGAGCTCATGGATTTTGTGTGTGGGTGTGCATAGGCCATTGCAAGGCAGGCTGGGCTGACGCTGTCGCCAGCAGCGCTGCAGCCGGAGAGCAGGGAGGTGGCCAACAACGTGGTGGCCACCGGCGGCAGCTCCCGCGCAGCTTCCCCGCTGGCCGCCATCCGGGATCGCGGCGCGGCCGCGGCCGAGCGCTTCCTTGCGCGCCAGGCCAGCAGCGGCACACTCGCTGCTATCACAGCCAGAGGTCCACCTGCTGCTCCAAGTGCCACTTTGAAGATTGCAAAGTCAAAAATGAGTTGGAGTACAGTCTCCCAGTGTGGGCGTGGTGAAGACATGATCCAGGATGTCACCACTGTCTGATCTGATGTCCGATGGTCACTGATGAAGAACCTCCTTTCTTTTGAAGCGCTGGAATTTTGTGCGTTTCAGCAAGTGGAGCAGTTTTGCCAATTCTGTGATGTGCACTGTTGAGCTGGGTACACCTACGATATGCGCATGTTAATTTTTTGCCCATCTCCTAATTTGGTTTGCCCATCTGTTGACTCCTTTGTGCTGCGGGTGCAGAGGTGCAGCGGAGGGCGGGTCAGGCAGTGCAGAGCATGAGGGAGGGGCTGAGTCAGGGACTGGGCTCAAGCGTGGATGACTGGATGTATGAGTTTGGCGAGCGCAAGAAGCCTGAGCTGCAGCCGTCTCTACTGGCCGAGCGCCTCGATAGCTGGAGATTTGGCAAGGGCGGTGTCAGCGGGCCCCAAGTCAATGTATGACGCGTCTGAGCGCCTCGCAGAGTTTTGCGTGGTGTAGCCTGGTGAGGGAGGAGGGAATAAATGAAGAAGGGTGTAAGAGCAGTGAGCAGTGTTTACGAGAGATTTGCTACCAAGGGCTGTGGATGTTTGGTGTTTTACGATTGCAGCTAGTGTACACAAGAACAAGTGTGCCATCACGTAAGCCGGTGTTGCTTCCCTGGAGCGAGCAGCACTGTTTCTTCGTTTTTGTGGGAATGAAGTAGAAGCTATCAGCAGCGTTGCAGTTGCACTTTGTACTTTTGGGCACCCTTGGTTGCCAAGCACACAGGGGATACTGGACACAGCTGATGTATTCAGCATCCTTTGGGTTCAGCGTTCTATGTGTCTGTCTGCGGCCGCTTAGGTCAATAAGGGACGCCTATAAAGAATCAGGCACATCTGATGTGCACAGGATGGCGATGTGCTGATGTCCTCTTGCATTTTTGCAACAGGCATATTGCTGCGCCAAGTTTCAGGTAGTCAATGATTTGGCGTCTTAGGAGTCGCTGATGTATCGTCACATTTGTTGGATTTTCTCTGCTTTGAGCAGCAGCAGGTGGGGACCTAAAACCTGCGCTGCATCTGATTCACAGGGATCCTTTGTTAGACCAGACTTACCCTTTTGCAACTCGTTCCAGTTTGTAAAAGCTCCTTGCCAAGTCGGAAGGTTCACCCTTTGATTCAGAGTGGGAGGGCAATAAATGGAAGTAAAGATGGACTATCGATATCGTATATGAGAATGAGGCTTGTTGGTCAACATGGACATGTGTAATCCAAATCATGAGGCAACTGTAAGTATGTTCTTCGCCAGGGCATCACAAAAGTACACGATGTCATTCTGAAGGCTTACACAGCTGCATTAGAAACCTCACCGCAGAGCCTGAATTGTTCTATATTTGGCCATCCATAGGCCCAGTGGCATTGGGCCTGTTGCTTTGGTATGCCATCAACGACACTGTGAAAATTTATACTGGGGACTTGCAGGACTTTTGAAGATATTTTTGCTAAGCAGCAGCGCTGCCAATCAGCACCTCTGAAGTCTCGCCTTCAATAATAGAAAAGACACTCTCAACTGTATACCTGCATTGACACAGCGAGTGCGCTACTCAAAGCAAGTAATGCCATGCACTCCCTTCACCTCATTCCTGTTGGCAAATATATCTCTTCCAAGGTATCATTATGCCGGAGAAGAAAAGCTTCAGCAGAAGAAAGCTGGGAGCATCATGTAACTTACCAGGCTTTTTTAATGGTGAGACGAGTCCCTCGAAGCCTCTCAGTCCAAAGGGCACACTGCCTTTGAATAGCTGCAACGGACGCTGGAGGCAGCTGCTCTGGAGTGAGGATGCGCATGAGCGTTGTGTGAATGATACTTGTCTGCTTCTTGGGGGCACCTGCAAGCAGGCAAGAAGTCGATCCTTGCTATGAAGGCCTTCAATGGCAGGAGTTTATCCAGATGAGCTCTACAGTAGTCATTCTCGAGTTAAAAGCCTCTGCACATACAGATGGTTAGCCATTGAAGGGACACCTGGATAGGCTGCCCTCAGAGACTGCCGTAGCTTTGTGATGTCCGCTCTCCGGTCAATGCTGCACAGCAGGAGCGTGCCGCTGTCAGCTAGCACTATACTACTCACCTGCACAAATGTGCAGCACCTCCTTGGTGAGAGCACACACTGATTGCAATCTTCCAGGCACCTAGCAATAATGCATGCGCAGCACACCAGGTCTCGCATGCATAGTGAATTTTCAGCACAATAAGCTCGGTACAGGTTTACTACTCGCCTCCAAGTGCTCTAATGGCTGTATCTGCTGGACTATGGACGTCATTGCTGCCAGCTCTGAGACAATCTCCTCATCTGTAGGCCCTCTCCTGTCAGTGATGGGCACTGCTGTGATGGCATCATCAGCTGCACTCATGGATGAAGGCCGCGGGTCATCTGGTCTCGACATGTGAAACACAGTGATGTGCAGCTTCTCCGGGGCGTTTACATACACCTGAGTGCCTGCAATGCCAGTGCAACGTCAAAGATGCACCGATGTACCTGTATGTTTGCCAAGCATTTCATGCAAGCGGTTTATCAGACCCTGGTCTGTGAACTCACCAGCAGGCAGCAGGGCCTTGATGGCTTCAGTGACTTTCGATGCAGTCTGTACCACCTCTTGAGAATCTTGCAAAGGAAGGACGCACAGACGGACTGCACGCTCAGCCAGAGGTAATAGAAGCGACGTGTATGTCAGAGGCTTGCAAACATCTGAAGAGGTATCATAGTTGGGCCTGCAAACAAAGATATATAGCACACAGTGAGCACAAGAATATTTCAGGGTTTCCAAAATTCAAATTATCACAGGATGTCATCTATTAGAGGCCCCTGCGATTGCTACCTGATGTCCCTGATGAAGGGGATGTTCAAGCCACTGTCCTCAAAGTCGGTAGCCATTGCACTGTAGCAGCCTATCATGCCTTCCACCTGACAACAAATGTGACTGTGTCATAAGCAACATGCACTGATGATCATGTAAAACTTTCTGAACGCTTCGTTCGGATGATGCCTGCGTTCCACATTCACAAACATTTAAATCGATGTTAATTCCGACAATTTACCTCGTCACTCCACACTTTGGAACACATGATGAAAGATTGATTCTTGCCCTCAATCCATAGAAGAATCAAGGAACAACCTATTCCAGCATCGCGTGCAGACGATAGAACACGTCCTGCGTAAAAAGCAAATGTTCTGCCAAGGTAGGGGAAAATGCTGTCAACGCAAAATTGTTAGAATGTATCTGCCAACTTGCTGTCTCTGCATTGGATGCACAGACAGAAGGCAGTCCAAGGAATCCCGCCTTCATGTAAACACCCCCCTGCTGGGGGGTCCTGATCGTTTAAAGGCATTGGATTCTTTTCTCTGAGTTTGCTTTCCCTCCTTATATAGTTTGTTATTTAATTGACAAACACAGCCTCGCAAGCTTACGTATACCGAGAGTTGGACAAGAATCAGTGATCTTGGCAAGGGCAAAGACGGCACAGGATTGCACAACATGCATGCATGATTGTCTGCAGCTGCACACCCATGGGCTTCGAAGCATGAATTCAGATCTAATCGAATTCAAGTCCACCAAGGTTCAAATTGCATCATGGACGCGTCGGATATGCACAGCTCTAGAAGTCCAGTGCCTTGGTTGCTGCCGGCGGCCCCGAGCAGAGCAGCCCGGCGGCGCTGCTCTTGCCGGACGCGTGCTCGGCCTCTGCCGCCTCCGCATCAGGATCAACCTGCGAGCACATGCACGATGTGATCTGATGAGTCACCGATCAGTCACCAGTACCCCAAACGTACGCAGGTTAGAAGCATGCTCAAACCATGTGCATGTTCCATTCTGCCTCCGATGCCACATATAGCGTACTGCCATTGCTCTGCTGACATCATTTCAGCAGACATGATGTCAACATCGTGATGATGTTGACATCATTATCTGTGATGTTCACAAGGCACCAATCACACGCCTCTCACTGCTGAGCAGGTCGCTGAGAAGGTAACTTTACAATCAAAAGGGAGGAAGGGGCAGTGTGCGGAAGATTACCTGCAGCTGCTCGATTGCCAGGCGGCGCCGCCGGTGGCGCAGCAGGTACAGCTCTGCGGCAGGCAGCGGCCTCGACAGCGTGTTGAGGGCCGGCAGCCGCCGTACACGCATGAGGCCACAGCAGCTGCACCATATATTAATTTGTATACGACAAGGTCGGAATTGCTTGGTCTCAGATTCTGTGCTGGATTCGCCTTACACGTATGGTGGGGTAGGTGCTTTGCTCGAGCAAGGTTGTTCAGCAAACAAATGCGGCCACTAGATTACAGCCCACTTACAAGCTGCATTCATAAAAGGAAGCTGTTTACACTGTGCCTGACTGCATGGTAGAAGAAAGATTTTGTTATTGTGGGATCCGTGACGAGGACAACAACAGAGCACACCTGCTTGCATCAGAAACCATGCGCGCAATGCCGGAGTCGTCCCTGAATGCTTCCAGCACTATGACAGCATCGCACATGTGCTGCAATCGCACTGCCGCAGACTCCCGAAGCACACCTGCGCACATGACATTTTCACGGTCATGCCTTGGTTGTCCTCACTATGCATTCCCTTACTATGCATTACTGATAAGGCCCATTCTCAAGGGTGCGTTCATTTGTTCACTTCACAGTTTAGGAGCAGGGAACACCGTTTTCTTGCTTACTGTACCTTGACTACCCTCATGGGTGCGTCCTGGGATATGCTTTTGGGATGGTAGAAGCGTCAGCCATTGCTCGGCATACATTGTGCAGGAATAACAATATAAATTGACGTCTGCAAGTCGCAAAGGTGCAATGCAAGCCTGAAAGGAAGAGGAAGGGCTTGCACCTGCAGGCACACTGATGCATGCAGCGCATTTCGCAGCTCTGACCAGAGCTTTGATCTGGAGCACGGCTCGCAGTGTGGCATCCGCAGCTGCCTGTGCCTCTGCGCCGAGCTGCCATGATGTGCTTCCCAGACCCTCCACCGCAAGCCTCCCAATTGTCTCAGGACCCCTGTCAAATATGTGTACAACCATCGTTTAGGGTCTAATGGCACAAATACCTCACAACATGCACTATTCAGGCATGCATGGAGCTTTCAGGCCAAGTAGCAATTTGAAGGGATTGCTAGCTGTGGTTGTGCAGCACCTGGAGAGACTGGGGAGCATTCCAGAGGGCTGTGCAGCCGGCTCAAGGCCCTCAGTGAACTCCCTGGCCCCCGCAATCAGCTTCTCCAGAGCATCACTGCCCTGATAGCCCTGGCAAGCCTGCAAATATGACAAATATACAATGTCAATTGGCGATGTGCCAGAGAATATGGCGCCTTCTGAGCAGTCGATTAGAAAAAATATATGCTGCTGGAATGCATTGTGCTTCGGCCCCCCTGCCAAAGCAGGGGGTAGGTAAGTGCACCCACCAGGTGACTAGCTCGCAGAGCAGATGCATCCGTGGGCCGTGACAGATCGAATTGATGACACCAATCGCGCATGCCGCTGCTGCTCTTGGACTTTGCAGTCGCCTTGCTGCCGGAGGATCCTCCTGCAATAGCGTTCATGGTCTGAGGAATGACTGAATTGAAATTACCAGAGGAAGCAGGGTGCGCTGGATGAGAATTAGTCTGCAATGTACCTGCTGTGCTGCCAGATGGTGATGTCAGGTCAGGATGCTCGCCGGAAACATCTCCAACCCCCTTTCTCCTGGAGGTCGGAGCGACTGGCGGCCCCGGCTGCTCTGCTCTGTCCTGCTGCCTCTGGATGTAGCGGCGATACTGCCAAGCTATGCGCAGCTTTGGATCCTCCTCTTTGCCTGGCTCCCTGTCCTCTGCCTGCATGGGCAAGATTGGGCATCCAATGAAGTAGCAATAAAGAAGGTGCTCTGTGCATATATTCTGCAGCGCAGGCAGGGATTTAGGGAATGACAAACGGCTGACCTGTGAAGCCGATTGACTTTTTGCCAGCGATGGTAAAGATGTGGCTTCTGGCCTGGCTGCGCCTGTCCAGTGCACTCTATGGCCACAAGCTACGCCTTCTGCTGCGAAGTACCTCAGCAGAGTCGATCCATGGGGGCAATAAGCATCCTCCAGAAGCAGCAGGACAGCCCCCAAGGGCAGTCCTCCGCCCAATATACGGTCCAGGTCTGCAAGGCCTGTGCTGATAAGCGTCTGGCTATGCAACCCAGCACGAGTGCCCAAGTCTGCGACGGAAAATTGCCCAGCCTTCAGTGCAGAGCAGAAGCAGAAGCAGATCAACCAGTTGGACACGCCCTTAATAAATTCTAGAACCCTTCACCACGCAAAATCAAGCACATTATAAAATAATGCATATCTCCAGGACTTCATCACCTGCAGGAGAGGCGCCAAAAGCTCCCTTTCTCACGAAGCTGCTCATGGTCAGAAGCAGTTGTTACAAACTCATATCTGTGTGTTGATTCTGCTAAAAGTACTAATACCTTGCCAAAACGGGTCAATTGTTATCGAGAACTTCGAGGATAGGGATCTTCTACAGAAGCAGAGATCATCTGTGAGAACTTCCGGAAGCCTCTTTCGGAGTTTGAGGCCTGTGAAGAAATCGGGGACAATTCGTCGAAATTAAGTCCTTTCTGAAGAGAATAAAATCTTAACAGACGACAAAGAACCTATTGGTGATCTGTACTGAAATTTTAGGAAGGGCAGTCGCAGTTCACTCTTGATCACTCTCGATCATGCACATCCATTTCGGCGGTGATGATCAACAGAGGAGCATCAAGGAGCACTTACTTGTCAGAATAGGGCTCAGCAGATCCATTGATTTAATGAGATGTCCGGTCGACGAAATGGTTAAGGTCGCAAGAATAGCTTGCCTCAACGGCATGGAGCTTTACTTTGGCATTGAAAATATAGAGACTCCCATCAATCCCCGAAATGAAGCGGCTGCTTTGTCTTTCCTACTGCATGAGTTAACTAGAACATCAGGTTTGCACCTGCAGAACACCATACCTGGAGTTCTATGCCCTGAGTTTGGCATGGGAACCATGCACACAACATTAATCTACTCTGGTGCAGAACAGGGCAAGGAGGACATGCTGGCCAGACTCACAGCTGCCATTGATGCTCATGAGCTGAACAACGCGCTTCCATGCAGCCGGTCAGTCCCTGTGCAGACATCCATCAGCAAAGACTTCCAGAGGTACAAAAACCCCGTTCCTGCATATGCTCTGCTGTGCACACGCAGCCTAGCCACCATGTGGGCATTAGCTGGGCAGGTCTTGACGGCAGGAAGATGTGCATGCATGCAGATGGGCCAATGGTAGAGGCACTGAATCCGCTGTGGTGGAAGCAGAATTTGGGGACCTGAGAGGAGCTGCTGCAGTCGCGTCAATACGGGCATTAGAGTCTGTGGTGAATGTGCCACAGCATTGCCTCATCAACGACGGCACTGCCTTGAAGTCAGACATCGTAAGGACGCCGCCTTATGCAAATCGGCAGGGCTGATTTAAAATGGGAAAGATACATTGAACAGATTTCTGTCATCATAGCTCAAGTGGGTGGTGCATGTCACTTCAGGGCCAGGCACTGGCAGCTCTGGGCATCGAGAAGGATCTCATGCTGCTGCTGTACACCATGATTGACCGCCATGACAAGGACTCTGATTTTGCCCCTTTCTGGGCCTCCCTACCGGAAAGATTCATGACAGGTGAGCTGCCGTCACCTCCACTCCACAGCAGGATGCAACACCTGGCATGAATTTCATCAAGTGAGCCGGAAGCGTGGTCAGCATCCTCTGTGGGGATGCACTGCAGGCTTGAGTGCAACTGAGGAGGAAGTTTCCATGCTAGAGGGGACGCCTGCTCACACCATCTTTGTCGAGGCACGGCAGGTAGCTTGGGACAGCATGACCACCCAGATGACATTCAGCTTGTCACCTTATTCCCAATATCACAACTCTGCATGCATGTGATCGACAAGGCTTCATCTGTGCCGCCAACACTGCATGCATGCGCAGCACATCAGGGAGCAGATAAGGGCAGCACAGCCAGTGCTGCAAGCCCTGACGGCAGCATACCCCGATGACATCACTCCTGATCTGGTGACAGAGGACAAATTCATCTGGGCCTGCGAGCTCTGGTACAGCTATGCAATTGAGGTGCGCTAAATCCTTCAAACCGCAGGATCTCACTTGTGGCTCTGAACTGCTGATCATCAGCTGTTCTGTGAGGATAGCACGAATCACATGCCACCCGAATGACTAAAATGAGCGTATGCTGTGGAGGGCCAGTGACACGAGAATAATGAGGCGCTGCTGTGCTGGGGGCCAGGTGGAGTATGTTGATGGGGCAGTGAGGCAGACTCTGGTGCCCATGGCTCACCTGCTGAACCACTCTCCATGGCCTCACATAGTGCGCTATGGCCGCCTGGATGCGGCAACAGATTCTCTGCGGCTGCGCGCATTCAGGCACTGTGCTGCTGGGGAGCAGTGCTTTCTGTCCTACGGGCCCTTGCCCAACTTGAAGCTGCTGCTCTTCTACGGCTTCGCCCTCCCGGATAATCCACATGACACCGTGCCAATCACCTTTGAGGTTTGACTCTCTCATGTGCCGTCAACATCATGAGCATAACGCGCCTTTTTGCACCCTTTCACTTGTCCCAGTTCATAGGTGTTCAGGCAACAGAAGGCCCGTGTTTCCCTATGCAGGTGCCAGATGATGACAGCAGAGCGGAAAGGGAAGCCGTCCTGCAACTGTATGGCATTGATCTAGAGCACCATCTCAGGCTTGGACCCATGTCTCCGCGAATACTGGCGTGCCTGAGGGTGCTGTCTGCAGATGCGCCCGCCCTCAGGCAAATGCTGGCTGGATCTGATGAGACCCCCTTCAAGGTAGCTTTGCATGCATTTATCTGTTCATGCTTACACCATGGAGACTTGTTTAGGCATTAGTAAGGCTGGCAATCCTGCACCCAGGCATGCATTGACATCTGCAAGGGCTGCCCGTGACATTTGGTAGAGTTCGTGCCTTCTGCAATAAACTCCTCTCTTCATATGCAGGCTGGAAAGAATGAGGGTGGTGTGACAGACATGCTTGAGGCGTGTCTAAAACCCCTCTTGGACTCATATCGTGGCGCCCTGCAGCAGTGTAGCAGCCACGCCTCGGCCCTCGAGGGATTTGCTGGGGGAGTGCATGTCTATCTGAAGGGACAGGTTGACATTCTCGAGGCAAATCTAGTCCCCTCGGATCTTAAATTATAAGATGTCCAGGATGGGTCTGAAATATTGCACCAGTCCAGAATGCCAGCGCTTGTAATGCATGTCTGTTTTGAGCGCACGTGACTTGTGCCACGTGTCATGTGCCACGTGTCAAGCTTACTGTGTCATTTGCAAGGGAATTCTGCTCCATGATACAGAATATCTTCCGATCACATGTTCACAAATCTGTTCTACAAACCTGCACTTGAGAAAGGTGTAGTAGCACCGAGATTTGCTTAGCGAGGCAGCTGTGGGTCTGCCCAACATGCACATCAATCTGACTTGCCGGTTGGGTCATCCGTCGAGGTCATCAACTGCTCTCAGATGTTCGTTGATACAGAGTACCAATGTAAGACACATGTTTACGCAAAGGAAGCCTGGCAGATCTCCCTGCAGAAAGCCCATCGTCAGGAGGTGTCCTTGTCAAGCCGTGCTCGCAGAAGGTTCCGAAGCGGCGATAGGGATGGTAAGTGGCTTTGAGGAGGTGTGCTCTCTATAAAAGGTTGCGTGAGAGGCAGTGGCGGTGAAAATCGTGACAACATCCTCCCCAATTGCTTGCACTGGCACAGGGAGGTAGTGCTTGTCAATCGACGCATTTTATGGCTTGATTGAGTGATAAAACTGTCCGTTTCATACAGCTGACTTCAGAGGAGGATTTTGCAGAAGCTGTGTCGCGAGCAAACGTGGTGAGCTGGACAGATTATTTGTCCTTTCAGCAGTTTTTTTCCCCAGCAACGGCATTATGATCTATGATTATGATGGTGTCCTTACAATTGCTTGTTTGATGTGCCTCTTACTAACAGGTGGTGGTTGATTGGATGGCAAAGTGGTACGATCTGTCTGACTCTTCTGGCTCAACTGCCTTCAGTTATCTTCAATCTGATCGGGAAACGTTGCCTAATGATGTGGATTGTGCAGGTGTAGAAAATGCATCTATCTGAAGCCTAAGCTTCAAAAGCTGTTTGCTGAGGAATTCCCACAGTGAGGCCCCTGCTCACCCTGCTCTTGGCTCCATAGCAATTGTACAATAAACTAGTATTACTATAGACTTGCAAACTGTCAGTGCTTGAGAGACTGTCCAAATTTCTGATGCAAAGTATCTTGCCCGAACAGGGTTCCACTTGTTTTTGTTGATGTAAATGCGGTCCCAGGAAGTCTGGTGACAGGCAACGGAATCCGGGTATGTGCTGCCGCAAAAGAAAGTGCTAACTCTTTTTTAAGACATTGCCAGCGAAAATGCTAGATCTGCACTTGCTCACTGATCGTCTGCATGTTGGAATGCAGAAAATGCCAACCATTGCCGTCTACAAAGATGGCAAGAAGGTGGCCGAACATGTAGCATCAGAGACTGGCACAGGATCATTTCAGAAGGTAATTGACCGTGCGCCCTCCTCTGTGAGTCCAGGTTGTCTGAGGGGACTTGTAGCTAATTCGATAATCTGAGATGCTGGAATGATTCCAATACCTAAAGCTATGCTGTATGTTCAAATGTAAAGGGTTGGACTTGTGCGCAGGTGAGAGAGATTGTGCTCTTGGCGTTGTGAAAAGCAGCAGCCGAAGCGGTTTCGGGGAAGATAAGCAGAGCGGAGTGCAGAGTTGTGATAGAGATTGTTCATTTTTTGCTTGCTTGAGGGTCTGCAAGCTGTCATGCGGCATTGCTAGCTAAGCAGTGCCGAGTGTCTGGCTTCGACTTGAGTTTCTAAAATTATCCACAAATAGAACTTTCAATTTCCAACATCGATGATGATTATGATGATCGTTTCCTCTGGCTCGAAACAACTTGGTGTGTTTTGAGACAGGGGGTAAAAGTGATGTGCTGCACCAATTTCCACACAATATTCGTAGTGTTCAAACATAGCATGTATTGGCTCTTCGAGAATGTTGCGCTAGATCAGCGCTGTTCCCAACAATATTCCAGTGCAAGGTGAACTCAAACGGTCAGCTGCAGCTCGAGTTCTTGGCACTCACAGGGATCAAGATTTTTGGGATAGTTTAGAAATACATAAATTTCAGCACATGAAGCTAGTGTCTGGAAATCTCAATGCACTGACTCCGAAGGAGTTAAACCTGTCACCAACCTTCCCTGACATGGACAATTAGCTTCCTTCAGGTGGGAAGCTGACATTACGGCAATTGCAAGAGTTCCATCCATGTGATTAGGAATGCGAATTGGACGTCAGGCTTACATGCAAGAGCAGAAACTCATGAAGGATTTGCTTGCGTGATCTTGCGTGTCATTATAAATGCATGATAGCGGTTGACCTGGATGAGCAGATCGTGCCAACCACGCTTGCTGAGTGCTTGTGACAAGTAGATGTACAGATTTTGATCTTTGAGGCAGGAAATTTTTCTAGGCTTTCATATCAGGCAGGCCCAAGATGGGATTCCAGGCTTCGGGACTGAGGTCAAGGTAGGTCATGGCCACCATCTGATGTAGGATTGTACTTGACATCCAGGGCATCTGTTATGGCTCTTGTTTGATCCAGAAACCCAGTAATAATATGTTGAAGATGTCGAATCCACTACAAACTGCGTTGAATAGTCTGATACTGGTCCTGTTGCAGGGACACATTGCTTACCGTGGGAGCTGCCGCATGCGCTGGTCTCGCTGGCGTCATGCTGTGGCGAGTGTTCAAAAAATCAAAGGTAAGGTCTGCTTCACTTGGTCATGTGTTTATGTGAATTATTTCAAAGGAGGTGTGTTGAAACGTGTCGACATGCTTTTCAGGCACCTCTGATTGATGGCATCAGAGTGGCCATCATTGGGACAGGATGGGGCGTCAAGGTGAGCGCAAATGAAGTTCTCCCTTGTTCTCAGAATTAGGCTGCTGTGGCTAAATAATGGTGACAGTGAGAGCGCTCTGCTGTCTTTATAGGTCCAGGTCCCACAGTTCAGAGCTGCCGGCCTCCGTATTTTTGCATTATATTCCAGGGATCAGAAAAGGTGAGATGCAAGTCTTTCACCCCATCGTGCAAAGTCACTGTGGAATTTTTCCGTTCCTTTAATGCAGTAACAGAGCGTCGAATAGATTTGTCAGCTCTGCGCATGTGTGATGCAGGGCCAGCCAAATAGCAGCAGAGGTAAGAACGGAAGATGTGTGCAATAAAATCTGTCAGGGATGCTTTGCCTTCTTGCTTTGCATGGCTCACTCAGGTAGAAATTCTACTGTGTTGCAGAATGGTATCACGCATGCCTTCAGCGACTATACATCCCTTCTGTCAGTGGACACAGGTGTTGCCTCATCATTTCCACTCTGCACACCTCTAGATACAACACCATGGCCCCATTAGACATGGCTACAAATGCAACTTAAACTATGCTGCAAGTCTGGATTTTGAGCTTGCAATTGTGCATGCAGTGGATCTCGTCAGCATTGTGACACCGGTCTACCTCCACGCACACCAAACAATTGGTAGGAGATTCAGCACGATCTTTAATTCATATACCAATGCAGGCACTGGAAGGACATGATGTAAACAGAGGCAATCCTGTCTTACTGTGCCAAGTAGAGTCTGACATGTGTGCTCAACCTGCTTGCAGAGGCCATCAAGGCAGGCAGGAATGTGCTTGTCGACAAGCCCCTATGTCTGAACGCTGAAGAGGGGGAGGAGATACTCAAAGCCCATCAGGAGCACCCAAATCAGGTGCCCCTGCCTTCTCTGCTCTCGGCTCGACATCGCACCTTCAGGAGCCCTTTGCCCGCTTGTTTTATGAAACAATCTTGAATATATTCATACCGCACAGCAGACAATGGGGACAGACCCGAGACAGCATGTCAAGCAGGTGCATTCAAATCAGGAAACACAAGAAAACCTCAAGAAGAAATGGAGAGGAGTGCTTTGCATCAACCTAGTGCTGACGTCTGGAATTGGCTGTGCGTGTGCAGCTGGTCATTGTGGACCACGAGCTGCGATTCACGCCTGCCTTCCTCAGGGGGCGCGACCACCTTCGCAGAGGCAGCATTGGTACTGTGCTCGTGGTGGAAGCGAATGTGCTGTTCCCAGTGCCCACCGGCAATTTCACCTGGTGGGCTGATGCCAGCATGGGCGGTGGTGTTTTGGGCGCCATTGGCTCCCACATCATTGATGCCTTGAGGTGTTTCCGCGCCTCCCTCATAAAAACATTCTTGGCTCAATCGTCTCATACCCAATCAGATGCTCATCACCTGTGATGTGCGACCTTGCATTGAAATGGGGCAGGAGGAAGGGTGCAGGTGCATATTAAGGGATTACAGAGTTGTTGATAAGAAAGATGTATTTGTCATTGCAGGTTTCTGCTAGATGCGGAAATCGAGGAAGTGTCGGCAAATTTGAAAACGCTACTGAAAGAGCTGCCGGTGCGCAATACATCAATGCCCTGTATTACCTGATATCCCACAATGCATGAGGGCGCCTCACAACTTGTTGAGTTTGATGTGAAGTGTGCGTCCTTTGTACAACAAAGAAATGTGAAAATGGGTGTGCATGCGAACAGGATGAGGAGGGGAGGCCCAAGCAGGTGACCTCGGATGACTACGCCTGCCTTCAGTTCAAGCTGGTCCCCCGGGCTTCTGTGCAGCGGGGCCCTGCATGGGCCAGCGAGGACAGCCACATCAGCGCTCATGCCACGCTGGCATCCCGAGGCAAGGCCCGGGTGGACAATCAGCTCATCTTCTCTGGCACCCAGGGCGGGGTGATCATCAGCAGTTCCATGGGCAGCCTCACCGTCACTGATGAGGCGGGAAAGGTAAGGCTCGCTCTCAATCCTGGGCAGCGTGCTCTGCATTCCTCTGCTTACAGGAATCAAGCTGCAATCCTGCCAAAATGAACATGGTATATCTCAGAGAAACTAACCCTGATGCCCTATTTTTAGTGGAAATCTTGGAGGCAGTGATGGCCTGGACAGAGTGGGCTCTGAATATTGATATCCATTGTTATTGACTGCGTTTGCGCTCTGCTTCCAGGTGATTGATTCAGTCAGAGGGCGAGGGAATCCCTTTGCTACAACCGGCACTCGCGCGCTCGGGGAAGCTCTGCAGAAGGCTCTGGGCCCGGAGCAGGACATGTCCGCCCTGGAGCCAGCTGCCAGGCTGGAAGATGGCGTGGCAGTGCAGTATGTGATTGACGCCGCCAAAGCCTCCAGCCTCGAGGATGGCAAGTGGATCAGAGCCTGGAACAGCAACCTGGAGGACAGCTACTGATGCCTGTTGCCAGACTAGAGGCTGAAGCTTATGCATTGATGTGCGAGTCAGTCGAAGTTGTAGACATCTACACTTCTGGGACGAATCAGCCATTAGGAGATCTAGATCAGGCCTGCCATATAATTCGAATCCTAGTAATAGTGGTGGATGCACAATGCATTTCAATTCTCTTATTTGTGGGGATGGAGCTCATGTGCTAGACAAATCTCGAATCAGGAAAGTGTTTGCATTTTACAAAAAATCAAAGCTGGGGTTTTTTGGCCTAAAAATCACCAAGCTGTCACACAATATGGACTCTCATGGAGATATTTCGGAGAAATTGCATTTGCAGCCTCAAGTGTGCGGTCAGAGGTATTCAAGGAATTTCTTAAATCAGAAACTGACGCATTATGCTGCGGTTTGTCGGATGGACTAATGGCTATAAGTCCGCCATATTGCACGAGGCACAGGAAAGGAGCTGCACAATTGGTGCAACCAGTCCTAGGCATCACAAGTTGACCAATCCCCTTTGTCTGCACAGTCAATGCTGCCTGTGGTCACACAGGACTGCAAATTGCAGTCCCAAAAGTACCTTTAAAAACATTCAAAGTCTGCTGTCAACACATGCCTGCTTTCGACAGAAGCTGCACGCCCACAACGCACATCAATTTGTTCTACAGTCTACCCTTCACACATCACCCTTCACACAAACAATCAATGTGCAGCCTACTGAATGCCAGTCCATCGCGCCATGTCGATGAAATTCTCCCCGCCGATGATGTTGTTGATGAAGCGCACAATGAGCGTTGTTGCATAGGCCATCGCCGGGACCTTCTTTGCAACTGTCACGTCCACCAAGTGCTCGATGCCGTACACAATCTGCATTCCAGGCACATGCATTCAGATACCATAGCTTGCAGGGCAGCATTCAGAGATTCAGAGAGGCATCCCTGCCTCCCTACTGGGCGCTTGCACTGCCTTGCATGTCTTGCATTTTTCCTGGTCTAATTCATCCACATTCTTTGGACGTCCTGCAATGACTGGATCACCAGGCCCCAAAGCACAGGAGGGTATGCAGATACCTTGCGGGCTGCAGGCGCTTTTTTATGAGGGACTGTTGGCCTCATGGGTCTCGAGATTTACCTGGTATCGGACGTTGGAGGACGTGCCCATGAAGAAGGCCCAGGTGAGGGCAGTCTTGCCCACAGGAGGGATGTCCACGCAGCCCTCAACCACCCCAGACACGTTTCGCCTGGTCACACCCAGCCACACATGACTCAGTCAAATGCAGCCTGCACCCCTGCCATGCCACACCCATAAGGCCACCCACAATTCCTTCGTGAAACTTATGCTCTTTTAAAGGCATGCACAAGCCAAGAATTCCTCCCCCTTCCTGTGTCTGACAGCCACCTCAACACCAGAATGCAACGTGCTAGCGAGCGCTTACAGAGCTCAGCCCGTGACAAATCAGGTATCCTTATACCTGTGGTCACTAGTAATCAAATGACCCCTTGATGGGGCACCCCAATGCAGCATGCATGGCCAAGAACTGCAAAAGACAAGCCTGGCTTGGCCAAAAATCATGTCTGGGCTCGTCCTGTGCAGCCAGGATAGGAGCACTGCCGTCACAAGGACTGCAAGCAAGCTGACATGGGGATGAGTGGGGAGGCTTCACTTCAGCTGCATGAGGCCATTGGCAATGCCCTGGCCGGCAAAGCCGCACAGAAGTCCTGCCAGGCTGTACTCCAGGAACTTGATGCCCAGGCAGGCAGAGCGGTCCAGCACAGTGTACCGCGGCGCGCCAGCCGGGCTCGGTGCGAATACCGCGCTCGGAATGCGCGCCAATACCTTTTGCATGCCTGCGTGGAAGAATGCGTCTTCTGCTCAGTCCGCTGCAGGAAAGATTCTTTCTGTGGTACTGCTCTCGCTCACACCTTGCTGTACAAAGACTGGTGCAAGAAGCAGACTCCCATACAGGTTCGATTCCACCGCAACACCCTTGCAGCCCCACAGCACATGCCGCAAGCTCTGCCCAACATCTAAATTGCTGATACAATCCTTTTCCTCGAGGATGCTCAGGCAGATGCAGCATCTGTGCTTATGAAAAGAGCAGCGTGCCGACAAACACCACACTTTGCGAGGCAAGCAATGCACACCGGAAAGGGGGCATGGCAGGAGAGCAGACCTGTTGCTTTGGCAGCGCGGGAGTGCTTGCCGATGACGGCCACAGGGGCAAGAAGGGTGACCAGGACAACGTCAAGCACGCAGCCCACGATCAGGTCGGACAGGTAGAAGTCAAACTCGTTCCAGAACTCGTCCCCGCGCTTGCGCACCTCCGCCACCGTCGCGCAGCCAGTATCTATCGCCACCTCTGAAAAAATCTGCGATAGAGCAGTCTCTGATCAGCGACCCCTCGAGGTGGTGAGCAGCGCCTTCAAGGCAAAAACCAGAGATAAAGTCCGGGCATGCTGCGGCTTAATACTCCACAAATATTAAAGGACCAGGCAATTTCAATCAGCGACAGAGGATTCCTCGATCAGCGCCCTCCAGGCAAAAATAAGTAATAAAATCCGGGCATACTGCACGATCATGATTCCACAAACATGCAAGCACCAGGTAATTGGGCTGACCGGGCCCCTTTGCAGAATATATGTTGCGAGCAAGGGTCCCGTTTTGTCTTGTACAGAGGTGCTCAAGTATGGACGTGTCCAGCGCATGCCAGCCTTGTATGAGCCCACCGTGCTTGAACATATATGCAGCCCAATCGCTTTGCACATGGGGACCATTTTTAGCTGTAAAATTTGAAACAGGAGCACACCTTGAAGAAGAATCGGGGGTCTGCGATGAGGCGATTGCGGAAAGCTGGAAGCAGGCGAGAGAGCCAGCCGTTGAACAGGGCTCCTTGCAGCGCCAGGTAGGCCACAAGGGCACTCCTGCGCAGCCCCTCCCCAGCCGCCGCCTCCAGGAAGTCAGCCGGCAGCTCCACCCCCCTTGCAGCCGCCAACTCTTCTGCCTGTAAGGGACAGCACTGTCAACTTCCCTAGTTGCCACATTTTCTGCCCGCATGCAGTACCAGTGATGCCTCCCCATGCAATATTCCTGCACCACTGGGCAGGTGGTCGTGAGACAGCATCACATGCGCAATGCAGTCCAGATGCTGACGCAGCAACGGCGGCGGGTCCACAAGATGCTCGTGGAAGTTATTCTCAAGGAGGAACTGATCGATAGGTGCGCACCTGTTTTTTGGAGAGCAGCTCATCCCCATCGTCACCCTCTCCATTGCCCTCACCTTTGCCGCCGCTGCCACCGGGGGGTCCCTTGTCCCCCGCACCCCCACCGCCACCAGTGGCTGTGCAGGGCAGATTGTCTGCCCTGCTGGCGTTGCTGCGCTGTGGGGCGCCTAGCTGCATGCTCTGTAGGTGCCGTCTGATGGGGACACCTATTCTGGCGATCGGCGCTGCTAGCAAGCGTTGCAAGTCCATGCTGCACGTTGCCCCCTGCAGCAGCAAGTTCCCATGTAGGCTGCACAACCCTGCAATCTCCAAGTTGACTGTAAATAGAGCTAGGGTTTGCATTCCATACCTGGAACTGGCGCGCCTGTGGCGTTGCACTGCATCTCGTGATACTAGGGCGTTGACTGGCGTATGACAGCCTTGCCCCATGCTGAAGGGGGTGCTGTGCTGAGAGCATCCTGGATCTGGGACACAAACCAGATAAGTGGATAAGGGTATTGGTATCATCCGCCAGAAATCGTGCTCTTAACAATTCTATGCTAGATGCAACTCGCCTTCACAGTGCTTTCACTCACAGACAATGAGCAGCAGCCCACGCAGAGCTCATATTACAGTCATTTCCATATTCGCGTCACCACGCACCTATCAAGTCCGAATTGGATAGCGCTTCTTCACCGATGTAAAAATTCTATGATTGTTCAGCAACTGTTCCGAAACGGTGATCGCCTCAAAAGACGTTTTCTACACGGCGTGACGGATTGGCACCGAAACGTGAGAGCCGTCAGAAGCAATAAAGATGCCCTCTGATGGCTCGAGATAATATGAATGTGACACAATAATTCTCAAGTACTGCTAACGTTTTTACTTAGATGTTGCTGGACGGCAACAAACAATTTTCAACGACTAGTCAAGCAGCTTGCTGCTTGGAAGGCAACAGCGAAGAATAGCAAAACGTCAGGTATGACTACAGAACACAATGCAAGATATCCAATATGCGCGTAAAGCTGCAAAGCTGTACACGGCAGATCGTTCGAGCTGCAAGCGTTTAGCCACACAGAGCAACACTCATGACAGCTCCAACAGAATTTACACCCTTGCAATGCAAGGGAGCAGATAAGCACAGAATTTCAAACGCAGCTCAGCTGTTGAAACTGACATCGACAATACGCTGTTGTCTGCTGAGCTCATTGGCTGTGTAAAAATCTTTAAAAGACACAGGAAGTGAAGCAGACATTGCAGAGAGGGCCAGAGAAGTGTTTGTATCAAAGCATTCCTTGTTTATTACCGTTAATCCTGGAATGTAGTAGCGCTCCACTGAGTAAAAACGTAGCATGGTGGGCTCTCTCAGGCCCCGAAAATCTGTGGACTACAGCAAAGCTCCCGCGCCAGGAACACCGACATGGCTGAAGCTTACACGTGAAGATGGAGAGGAGGACGCAGCTAACACTGCAGGCACAGAAAAAGAGAATGCCAAGCCTGCATCAGCCGAGCGCAAAACGAAGAAGGCAGAAGTAAAGGCGGCTGATGTCCATCCTGCAAAGGAGCAGAAGCAGGGCAAGGGGAGACCTCCCTTGGCTCGAAAGGACGAAGCTGAGGATGTGACAACAGAGGCAGCTGCAGCCAAGAAAGCCAATGCAGACGCAGTGGACCACCAAGCTGCTGTGGATGAGGGTCCTTCCACCAGTGGTGACAACGCCAAGGGAAAGGAAAAGGGAGTTGGACAATCTGCCAAAGATGTGAAGGGTGATGCAGCAGAGCAGAAGAGCAAGGCAAGAAAATCCGCGCCAGCACCACCTATTGCAGAAGAGCGGCCAGCCCAGAAGGACAGCAAGCGCAAATCTGCCCCAGAGCAGCTCTCAAATAAGCGGGCTGTGCCAGAGCCCTCCAAAGATGCCAAGCCAGCAGGCAAAGCTGCAAAGAAAGCCAAGACTTCTGCAGCCGCCAAAGCACCAGAGCTTGCTCAGCAACCAAGGACAAGCGGCGTTGCTGAGCCTCAGCCAGCTCGCAGCTCTGACAGCTGGAAGACTTCTTCCAGGGCATCCAAGGGAAAGGAGGCACAGGAGCAGGCTGTCAGCCAGCCAGCCGCGGCAGACAGCAAAGCGCAACCAGCAAAGGAGCCGGCTCCAGACAAGCCGAGGCACGCAGAGAAGAAGGCAGACAAGCCTGCTTCAGCACGGCCTGTCAGCAGGCAGCAGCAGCCTCCTGCCTTGCCGCCCCCGCATGCACCAGATACAGCTACAGAGTCTAACAACTTCAAGAAGTTGCAGGTCTGCCTGTCTCTCTTTATGAGTTCAAAACATGCTCTTGGAAAGCTCAGAAAAATACGCATCCATCTTCATAATGTCTGGCACATTGGCAAAAATGCATGCACGACTATCCTTTGCCATGACACTGCCTAATATGTACAGGTGGAGTACGCGGCACTGCAGAGCAAGTATGAGGCAATCAAGAAGCAGCGGATTCAGCAGCTGGAAACCATGCTTGGGGAGCAGAGCAGCAAGGCATGCACACCATCCCCTACTGTGCACATGCTTCTGCTGTACTGTTGATGTGCTCCTTGCCATGCGTTTGCCATAGCATTCCATCTCTGCAATTGGTGCCGGAAAGTTGTTATCAAATGCCAGTCCATGCACCAGGAGAGTGAATATAAATCAACATGTCTGCAGGCAATGGAGCACCGTGAGTCAGCGCTGAAGCTGGCAGAGCATTGGAAGATGGAGGCAGAACGCCAGGCAGCATTCGCACAGGTGCGCCGCCATCCTGCATCACTGCCAACATTGTTGAGCTCGATCTTGGTACATTTTGTTTTAAGCTGTTCACAAAATAGTTGTTGTGAACCATGGCCAAGAAGTGAAGGCTGTTCTGCATGGTGCCCACATGATAGAATATCATTGAGTTGCCCACAGCAAAATACAATGTTGTTGGGACTGCTTGTGGTCACAGGGGAACCTTGCCACAAATAATGTGAATGTCCGAATGCACTGGCACCACACAACAGCCACCTTGAGATAGTGGTGGCTTTTGCAGAGTTTTTGAGGCACATTCTCACTTAATCAGTCAGTCCATCATCCATGCTCTGATCCATTAGTGTAATTGCTGTCCGTAGGAGGCGGGCTCTGCCAAGGTGAGGGACGCGCAGGAGCGGCTGGCGCAGGAGAACAGCACACTGCGCGCACAGCTCATGGAGACAGAGGCCGCGCTGCTGGCAGAGCAGGAGGCCGTGGCCGACCTGAAGCATGCGCTGGCCGCAGCCGACCGCCGCCACGCGACGCCTCTGAAGGCCGACCAGGCCGTGCAGGTGTGCGCTGGTACTCATTCGCAGTATACTGCAGCTAGCCATGCAAGAGGGTGGCCGAGAACGGCAGGGTGTGATGTTCAAGCCTGTTGCAGCTGGAATGGAGCGTACAGGTGCTGGGCGACAGAGTTTCCAGGCCTGTGCTGTGAACATCTTGAATTGTTAAGTGAGGACAGATTTTGCATGCATGCAGGTGTCGCCAAACTGGCTAAGGATGCAGGCACATGATGGCGCACAGGTGTGTGATCCAGTGACGCCCTGATCTGCTAGATCACGTTAATGCAAGCCTTGTTGAACCCATCAGCCTCATGCAACTTGTCCATATGGGGTGCCGAGTTGAGGGCATGGGCGCAGGCATCATGCCTTTCAGCCCTTGCACACACCCCTGCCCCGGCCATGAAGTCCCCGACCAGCAGAGGCGCACCCCCGGCCTCTCCTGAGGCAGGCCATCTGCAGGTCCGTGCCACCATCCCTCCTTCCCCCAATTATCACCTTCTTGCAACCCTGCTTCTGACTCACCAGTGATCCATACATAATGCCGGTTTCCTTGAGGAACTCTGGATGGCTTTTGTACCTTATTGTAGCCTGAGATGTGTGCAGGAGGCGCGTGCTTTCTGCCCAGAGGGTGCGAACGTCAGCGATCTCTACAGCCACCCTGCACACCCTCACGGCTCTCCAGCCACCGCCATGTCCTGCCCGACTCCAGGTGAGCATCTGCACACTTAAAGCACCCATCATCAGACACTCATAATACTAAATGTGGAAGCATGCTTGATCTGGCCCTTGATGAAGCTGCAATATGTATTTCCTTAGATGAATGAGGGCATGTTGGCTGCTGCAAATATTGAACTGTGTGCTGGAGATATTGTGCGTCGTCAGTTACTGTTGTCTAAGTGTACCTTGGTAGTAGATGAAAGGCAGAGACATATCAAGTTGCGGGGTGCTCTGGTGCGCAGTGAGCGGGAAGGTGCAGTGCTGTCCCAGCGCTAAGCCGCTGGTCCCGTACTCCATCGGCTGCTCTGTCATGCAGCCGCAGAGCCGCTTTGCTGCCGACGCCGATGCTGCCGCACCGCAGCTGGATGCCGTGCAGGTGGGAAATACGAATTTCAGCCCTGCATTCGTACCTGCCCTGCACTCACACAAGAGGCTCGCACAGAGGGACAATAGTCAGCACTGTCTGATTCTTTGGCCGAAGTGTCAGTACACCGCTCCACCAATGGCCAGCTCTGCTGGGGGATTCAGGCCTGCATGCAGCAAGATCAGGGCAAACAAACAACAGCAGAGTGCATTGTGGACTACTAGCAGTGACTTGTGCCACATCCTTTGCTTGCAGGAGGAGCCACAGGCGGCAGAAACTGTACTCGAGGCCCCGGGGACAGCGCCGCACGCTCAGGCCGCCTCAGCCCCGGCCATCCTCAACAGGACAGCCTGGCCGGAGATCGCCAAAGACGCCAACCTCTCTTCGCCCTCAGGCACGCTCTGCCTGACCTGTAGTGCTTTGACTGCATGCACTCCAAAGAAGTGCAAGTCCCTGTTGCTGTTCAAATGGATGACAACGGCTTGGTTCGTTATAGCAACTACTGCCAAGCTCTCTACTGAGTGCATCTTGATAGGAGATGTGTGCTTGCCGCAGGAGCGACAAAGGAGATTGTGCCGGGTTCAGAGGCACAATCTGCCGTCGGGCAGGGGGCTGTGGCGCTGCCCCCACCCCAGGTGGGCGGCAGCCAGCTCTCCAACATGACTCAGAAGGTGCGAGCACCCGTCCAATTCTTTGTTATCCATCTGGCTCCTGGGCGAATCGCATGCCTTGATCCTGCAGTCTCTTCCCTCATCATTTGCTATACAAAGACAAAAGACTTTGGAACATTCCGTGCAAAGAACCGCAGCCTGCAGTGCATTTATTCTCAGTGCCACTAGAACTTTCCAGGCAGACATGCAGGGTTGTGCAATCATGTTGAAGATTGGCAATCATATGCTCAAGGAACTCAGCGGTGATTTGTGTGGTCAGGCCCTGAACACGCTGGTGGGCTTGGAGGCAGCGCCGGCAGAGGGCGGCGGATTCACATACACGCACCACGAAAGCGGATTCGTATTTGAAATCGCGCCCATTGACGAGGAGAGCGAGGATGCCATCATGGACGGCGTGCAGGAGCTGGCCTTCAACCCCATCAAGATGGGCTTAGCCTCCAAGGTGCCACATTCCTTCCACCCCCTCTCATTACCTTCTGCCAACGTTTCCTGGCACCAGTTTTGCATTGTAAGGCCATACTCAGCTCTCCTACCTTGGCAGACTTTTGCTAGAGCTGGTGCTGCTAATGGTGAGCATGCTCGTAAGATCTTCTCTTCGACTGGTATTAAGGGATTCAGATTATGAGGTTGGCGCAGCAGGATCTGAATGAAAGATTCTTAATTTGTGTATATGTGTCAGAGCTGAGATGCTGGACATGTTGCAGGTGCTGCCGGGCTATCTGCATGAGGAGATCATATTTGCAGCCATGCAGAAGCAGAAGCTGGTGGGCCGCATAATGGAGGCGCTCGGCACATTCACACTGCGCGAGGCCAGGGATGGCAAGCCGGCGCAGCCCGCCTGAGCAGATCTGCAATTGATAGTCCTATTTTGAGATCCCTACAATGGCTATGCAGGTTTCTGAGGTTACAGAACTGAAACAGGACACCACGGGACAATAAACCTCTTGAGATATTGACTGGCCTGCAGCATATCACTTGGAACTGGACAATGGGAACAGGGGGATGCATATGGGATGCTGAGGAGCCTGACCCAAATTATTTTGGACAGGCTAGTAAACAACCTCTGGAAAATCGTTCTCTGGGCACTCTTGTCCAACGCTGTTTACAGGCTTCAACTTCGTACAGATTACACCAGACTCTGCGCAAGGGCTTCAGCAGATAATTAAGGGAAATACTTGTCTATATGGATATAATGTATTGCAGAAACGCATCTGGGAGCATTACAACAGATTGTAAAGATCATCAAGAGTCTTCTTTGCCGTGTCGATGTTTCCCTCTTCAAAGTCTGTTAGCGCATCAGCCGGTGGCTGTGGCAGCTCTGTCAAATTCAAAGTGAGTTCCTCGGCAATGGCCAGCAGCTCAGGCACCTGCTCTTGTGTCACCAGCGTGGTCACAATGCCTGCATGCGGCAACACTTCGCCATAAGCTCCTGATCTCAGTAGCAGCCTTCCTTGTCATATCATTATCATCCGGAGCATCCTAAGATTGGGCTCTCATTTTGGTACAGCAGTACATGTCATCAGAGCTTCAATACTTGTGAGAAGAAGGCATAAGCGTCAGCACAGCTCTGCAGACCTGTGAAAGACACTCTCCATAACAGAAATTACATTCCTGGAACTCGTGATCAGAATACTTTCTTTGCAGGCCTGCATCCATGTGTTGGAACAAAGAGAGGCAGACGATACAATAGAAGTGACCGTGCCAGGAGCTCACCCTTGACGGGGCTGCCAATGCGGCCGGCGCGCCCCGCGCGGTGCAGGTATGCGACGCTGTCCTCGGGCGGGTCCATGTTGTAAACATGGCTCACCGCCGGAAGATCCAGTCCCCGCGCTGCCGACGGCGTGGCCAGCAGAAACGATGCCTTGTTGTCGCGGAAGGCATGCAGCGCCTGCCCAATAGTAAACCACCCTTTAGGAACTTCAAAGGACACGATGATGCTACAACACCCATGATCTAGAAACAGCCAGAAGAGAACAGGGCAAGGCAACGGGCATTTTGAGATCTGTGATGAGAACTCCACAAGTGTGCGATGCCCTTTCGCCCATCTGATGTGCTCATGATCAAATGGCGATCTTAAGATCATAGTTGTTGAATATATTTCCAGAATGGGAATGAAAAATTTCCCGGTCAGCTGGAGTGCTTGCATGCTTTTTGGCAATTTCAGAGTGGAAGAGCGGTCTGTGGGGGCTGACCTGGATGGGCTCCTCTCCATGGGGCAGCAGCACTGAGACCTTGTGCTCGGCCCAGAGCCCTGACCGCAGCGGCATGGCGGCCGCGCGCGCAGCCTCTTCGCTGCCCACAAACACCATCACTCGCGCCGGTGCCGTGTCCTCCCCCTGCCTGCACACAGCAGCACAGATCACACGTCACACCACTCAGCTGCAATTGCTACAGCTCCCAACTGTGCTGCAGCGATGCTCAGCAGGTGAAGGTGCTCATGGGTTACTGCCGGAAAGCACCGCAAGAGGATCTAGGCCTCTCTGTTCCTGTAGCGCTCCCCGCTGGACAACAAGTCGAGGTCTGGGGCAAAACCAGCGCCAAGGACCACCCTTTGGCTAGTGGTGCACTGGTGGATTACTCGTAAATCTCCACCCTGAATGTAGTATACTGTACTACCCACTGGTTAAGGGTGAATGAGGGTGGGTGAGGGCGCGCACTGGGCGAGGTCGAGGCGCAGCTGGCGGCACATGAGGATGAGCTTGCGCGGCTCGTCGACGACCATGTAGCGGTGCTGCAGCCCGGCCGGCACCTGCCCCAGCTGCCCCACCCGCAGCGTCACTGCATCCTGCACCCACCCCTGCGCGGCCCCCACAGACATTTAGCACGCCCAATACTACAGAGCCCGACGCTGCGGGGGTCCAGTGGGTTGTAGCCTGCCCAAATCCAAATCAGATCGAAGAACCTCTGGCTTGGGAATTCAGAGCAAGAGCGAGCTCACGGTTTGATGATGAATAGAGGTTTAAAGCTATCGAACTTGATTGCAAGGTCCATATGCGCACCACTCTAGTTCCTGCAGGATTGTTCTTGCCGCACGCTACTCATTTGTGCACTGCCCAATCCTCCCCGCACTATCCCAGATGATGAGTGCTAAATGCTGGTGGGTATTTCACCAGGACTTGGGCTTGGGCTTGACTAGCATGTCCAGACACAGATGAAACCAGCATGCAGGCACAAGACTGTGCAGTGTGATTGCGCGGCATGTCAAGACGGAACAGACGTGAAGCTTGCAACACACAAAGCGAGCTGTGCAATTTTTAATACTTGCGAATGAGAAACCCCGCTAATCCAGGAAAATCGTCAATCATCACAAATGGATTGTATGGGCCCAGGTGCACACCTGCTGCTGGTAGCTGTCCAGGACATGCTCTGGCGGAAGTGTGGCGCCCACCAGGACCACCTGCGGTTTGGGCAGCTGCTTTCTCTGCGCGCACGCCTGCCCCAGCACAAATTCCAGCGAGTCCTTCTGATCCTGCTCAGCACAAGGCACTCCAGTCTTGAACAAGCTAGCGCCTCAGGCCTCTCCTGGCTGCTACTTGTTGCCATGTCACGATGGCGGCAAATGGCAGATTCGGGGAGACACTTCTGTGTGGGCTTCCAATTGAGTTCCTGCCAGGTAGAGTCTCTGCATGTGGCGCTGGCAGATGCACGTGACACAGAAGAAAAGAAAACACAAGGTTGTGTATGTGACCCTGGTAGATGCACATGCCACAATAAACAAAAAGTTAGCATTCATCGTAAACCTTGTTTTGTTAAAGAGCTCCTCATGTACTTGAATGCTTTAGACCAGCAAATGAAAGAGAGTCTTTTAGGAGGCTGGCAGACATCACTTGGGAACAGCGCAGAGGGGCAGCCATGCTGCCACCTGAGCAGAGCCTTTTTGGAAAGTATTCTAGACCTTCCTCAGAAGGTTGTGCTGGAGGATGGATGTATGGTGGGCACCTTGGGGTACGCATCCACTTCATCCACAGCCAAGGCCTTGAGACAGGCGGTGAGAGGGAACGGGTTGGGAGATGCGGCCAGCTCGGCCAGGCACTGGGGCGTTCCCACCACCACATGGCTGGCAAACAGCCAGCCGTTGTTCTTCGCTCGCAGCACCTCCTCCTTGTCCAGCACACCCTTTACCTGCGGTAGCCAACAGAGCACTTTCGGCTTCACCCACTCGCATCACCCACTCGCATCAGCAGAGACTTGCTGCGCAGAGCACCCTCCTAGCATTCCACTGTCCTATCAGGAACTCCTGTCGATGCCTCTGGACCCTGTCAACCAGATGAGCTCTACATCTGTGGCGTGACGTCAAGATGCAGGTGAAGATAATGCGTCCTGAATGGAACACTGAGGCACAGGTGCCGGTGTTCTTGCATTGCATCAGAGCTCTTGTTACACAAGAGTGCCGTGTAGCACAAGAGATGGTGATCAACAAAATGGGAGGGGGAAGGGGGCCTCACCCGGATTCCTCGGGGCCCGGTGTAGGCAAACATGTTGGTGGGGTCGCCCGGGATGCCTGCGTTCACGCTGCCGCCAAATAGCTGGTAAATCAGCATCACCGTCTGAACTCCCAGTTCCCGCGTCGGCACCACTATGATCAATTGTGGGCCCTGCAGCAGCCCAATGGATTCTCAGCAGCCATGATGATCTTGTCAGGCCTGATATCAGGGAGTCCACTTCTGCCGCGGCATGTGCTAGCGCACAGCAGGCTTAGCGTGAACAGATGGCCTGAACAGGCAAATGTATAATTGCCCAGCGCAGAAATGAAGTGTTTAAGGGCTTTACTTGGAAGTCCTCTGGGTAGGCGTCCGGGGGATACTTCAGTTGTGCCAGCAGCGGGATGACGAATGCCAGCGTTTTGCCAGAGCCTGTCGTGGACTGAACGATGGCGTCCGCGCCTCTGCAGATGACCTTTGCAGCCCTCCTCTGCACCTCTGCAGTGGCACAAGGAAACGCTCAGTGTGTGCAAGGAAAGCGATATTTTGACTGAGCAATGCATGCATGGCTGACATGCAAGCCAGATAGCGACGAAGGCAGAAGTCATGCCAGAAATGGGAGGTTAGAGTGGCACCTGTGGGGAAGCGGTAGCCGATGTGCTCAGCGCGCTCTGCCAACCAGCTTGGGATGCCCAGGTTCTGCCAGTCTGCCAGAGGTCCAGCATCGCCGCCAGACAGCTGCCTCAATCTGTCCCTCAGCGTTGCTGCGAGCTGGTAGTCCTCCGCCGCTATTGCGTTGTTGAGCGCGGTGGTGAGCTCATTCGCATCACTTGGCTCCACATCCCCAAGAGATCCCCCCTCACCAGCCGAGGGCACTGCCTGGAGCTTTGTCACTGTCTTCCTCCTAGATGATGTGTGATCAGGTAACTTTCGTGCAGCAAAGCACTTGGTCTGCTGGGGTTTTCGGACTTGATCATGGCAATGTCTGTACTGCAAGAGCAGAAGGCTCTGCCGTGACAGAGGATGGGCTCTTGGTATTGGCTTACACATGCATTGCGGTGGTACGGGCGATGCACCTCTCATTTTAATGAATTAGGCCTTAATCAAGTGATGTGCAAGGCTGTCTGGAATGTCTACGTATGCATCCGAAATGGCAGTCGATCATCAGTGGTGCAGTGTCTTGGAAAGGCAGGACAGTGTCCTACTGACGCACAGGTATAATCAGAATAAGTCGCAGAAATATTTCAACCAATTTGAAAGAGAATTTGTGATGTTGTTTCGACTGCCCACAACAAGAGATATGGGGATATCTGCTGCTGACGTCAAGGCTCAAAAAGAGAGTTCGTGGCATCACAATGCATTATGCCTCGAATTTACCCATCGTCGTATCTACGACTTCTTGGAACTGTTTCGATTAATCAAAGTCATACATCCCTAGTGCAATTGGACAAAATCTGTCCAGCCTGAAGGAGCGGCATGTGTGCAGCTTTCACAGCTAGTGTGTCTGCCAGCAGATTAGCTAGCACTGAAAAGGCACAACTTCTAGGATATTCAAACTTCTCTTGTAAATTTGGGAGCACTCGAAGACCTTTCAGTACTTGTACGCAACCAGATCGAAACCTGTCGAACACCAGATCAAGGTGCAGGACGCTGACATGCAAGAGCTCCCAGCAATCAACAAGCCCTACAACCGACATCGATACACTCAAACAGCAGATCGCAGGTCTTTCAGGAGACAAGAATGGTCTGGACAGGTGACCACAACATCCTCCCGCGACCTGTAGACCAGCCATACTTGAGCTATGTGAGCATAAAGTCAACACATGCTCGTGCTCCCGTTGCACGAAATTCCTAGTATTGCTTGATGTTCATCAGGAGTCCAGCAGAGGCGCAGCAGATTGCAGATCTGATCAGAGAGCTGGAGACAGTTGGAGGACTCCAGGAGCTGAACCTGGCAGGAACCAGCTGGCGACTGCTTTACACATCTTCTACAGCCAGCAGCAGCGGCAAGCTTGGCCCTTTCATTGGAAGAGTCTCCCAGGTGTTTGATTTATCAGACATTCTCTGACCCCCCTCAAAGTCACCTCGGGCATTGTGTCAAGCACTTGCAATTAGATGCAGCGCGTGACAAGATTGAGGCTTGCAGGTCTTTCCACACAAGCAGGCAGGCCAGTACATCAACAAGGTGGACTTTGGCCTGGTCAAGGCAGACCTGTTGGCCAACTATGAGCAGCCAGCGCGCGACCGCATCACTGTGGCCTTTGAGTACATTGACTGGCAGCTGGGGCCCCTAAAGTTCAGGCAGGCGAGCATTCAATCTTGCTTCTACATGCCATGCCCAAGCCAACAATCAAGCGCATGCACCTCTGTGTGACCGGACTGAAGAGTTCTGATATAAAACCAGGCACGAGGTGGTAGAAATTCTCATGTAGTGGATCTGTGGCAGGATATCTCGCAAGGGAGGCCTGACACCAGTGGAGGATTCTGGAAGCTGACCTACAGCGATGAGAATTTCAGGGTTTTGTACACAAACAGAGGCAACGTCTTCATTCTTGTCAAGGATTGATGTTGATCAGCATTGAAAAGAAGATATTGACACAAGAGCAGCTCTCTGCATGTACCATATGGGATCTGAGTGACTCAGAAGGTTGCTGGTTCCAAGAGTCTTTGTGCGAGTCACTCAGCAGCGGATAGGAGGTCCGATGAATCTGTTAAAACATTGATGTTATTTTGTGAGGCTCAGTGAGAGGTGGTGCAGAGTCTTGGAGGGAACGGAGAGAATAACAAAGCAGAGTGTGAGGGATCCTGGCAAGAAAAGTGATGGAGGTGATAGGTGGTTAGCGGTTGCAAGCACCCAGGTGTTGTCACCATATTTGTGATGTCACTGTTGATGTCGGCAGTATTATATGCATGTTGTAGTACACCGATCGTGCGCCACTGAATAGACATGGCACAGCCTGTGAGAGCCATCAATGAGGTTTTCTGGCATGTTGTGTGAATTAACGTGTGGCTTGATGACGAAATGGGAAACCTGCAGAGATGAGTGTAATTGGTTTACCAGTGGTTGATAGCTGACGGACGTACCTCAGGACCAAACATTTTTAAGGTTTTGGTGCATTGCCAATGACGAATCGCTGCAGCGCGGCCCCGGGGGTGATCAGATAAATTCCTGGCTTCTGGCAACCGTTGCCAGTGACTGCCATTGCTCTTGCATGCCATGCAGTGCACGTGCATGCAGACGCAGTGCACTGCAGACTGGCCGCCCGTCACGAACTACTATTTATACTGAATTCGCAGATATGCCATGCACGGGCTCACTGTGAGCTGCAGCATGTGATGATTGAACAGAGACCGCCGACATTTGCATCCAGGGGTCCCAAATTAGGGCTTGCGGCCGCTGCAGCGCAGCTGCCAGCACTAGTAAGAGCTTGTTAGCTGCATGCATGCAGACTGCTCCTTCATGATACATGCTGCCGGTCTGCTTTCTTTGCCAGCTGCATAGCAAGTTGCTATGAGCAATGTGCCCAATTTCCTGATCACTTTCCTCTTTCTGTCTCATGGTTGCTACATGTCTGACCTGCAGCATGCGCCACACGGCACCTGTACGACGGAGTAACTTGCCAGCTTCCAAGCAGACAGAACGTGCTTCACAGGGAGATTTCACAAATTTCGACATACTTACTGGCACAATTTTGGGCTCGATCAGTGTGATGCTTTTACAGTTGTCCACCCAATGAAGATGTTAGGGCTGCAGGCGACTTTGCGCTCTTTAGTCTTTCTGGTATGCGCGGGCGCATTGGCGACTGGAGCTAGAACAGAAGGTGGGTCCGTTCTCCCTCTCGGACAACATTGGACGAAAGCAAAGTATATTCTGATGGCAATTAGGGTTCTCTTCACTGCAGAGTTTGCAAATTATGGACACTCGAACAGGTTAGTTCCGGTTTCGGAAACGATCCGGTACAACAACATCCTTTGCCCGGATTTGTCTCAAAGAGCACCCCGCACAATCCCCAAACATATGAATCGGATTTTTCCGGGACATTAATACGCCCACCGTAAACGGAGGCTGGCTGGCAGACAAGCCCAGGCGGCCTGATATGTACTAGATACTGTTGCTCGATGCACGGCTTCTACCTACGACCGATGCTTTCTGGCAAAATGAAAGAAGGCAAGTGTCTCCTCTCTCACTTAACAAGCATTATTTTTTGCTGTCAGGGGGTCGGAGGGCATTGCAGCAAGCGACAGTTGTGGGTGCCACCTCTGTGCCTGCTCCTGCCGGTACACGGACCCTGTACTCCCTCCATGGAGTGGGCACCCAGAATTACACAGCCCGTAAGCACTCCAGCCTGCCTCGCCCTCACAAACACCAGCTACTGCGCAGGATGCCAGTGAGATACATACAACACAACATGCGCAGTCTGACACGCTGAATCTTCACCTGCGCAGAGCAAAACGGCACCTACCTGAACATAGGAGCAGTGGCAGACCTCTACGACGGCACAACCAAGACGGCCCGGCACTTCTTCGACGCCAATGACAAGGCCACCTGGGTGATTTTTGACCCAGCGACAGGGGCTGTCCAGGGGACTGTGCAGGGTACTGTGAAGGCCAAGGCAGCCAGGCAGCGCCAGGTGGACGATGGAGGCTTTGGCTCGGTGGATGCTCTGCTGCTGACTGCAACCCAGGGGACAGGTGCGCACGCCCCTCTAGCATGCCTTTTCATGTGTGATGTCGGTACGCCCCGGCCGGGGGGAGATCATACATATGCTGAGCACTGTGCGCACAATTGATTGCGTCCTGCTTGGATCTGCTGAGTCCAACAAGGGGCAGGATTCTGGCTGTCTTCACATGCAGCTTGTCTGCAGATGCACCTTGCGACTGACAGGGAAAAAAGCTTGTAAAGACAAATAAATGCCGTGGCCAGCTAAGTTGTCACCCGCAGCAAGGTTAATTCTCTAAGAGCGGCAGTGGGCTCGATGTGAAGCCCTTGAGGTGCATTTGGTAGAAGGAGAGTGTGAAGTTGGGCAAGTATTAGTACAAGCATTACTGAGGAAGATTCCTGTTGTGTGCAGGCGTGTTGAAGGGGGCCACATACATTCAGAGGCTGAACCCCCTGGGAGGAGCTCTGCCAACAGGACTGTTTGGGCTGCCAGCATATGCGGACAAGATACCCAATTATGACGTGGCAGTCCCCTACCAGGCGGATTATGTGTTCCTGGCAGGCGGCCTGCCCTATGGAGAAGGCGGCAGGCGGAGGATGGCACACTTTCAGAAGCGGCTGCACCATCCACTCACCCCAGATGGGCATGACTGAACCAGGGGTTGTAACTGGGTAAAGCTGGCAATAAACGATGCAGCAAATCAAGGCCAGCTGCAAAATAAGACCAGCTGCACTACTGGGACCTGTCAAGGCAGACATGCAGCATTAACATGCAGATTATAAGGGATATATAGCTTCTTGGTAGCGAGTCATGGCCAAGGTTTAGCACAACATGTTTTGGCTGTAGAATTGCATGCAGCTCTCATTGTGCAGGCAGGCAGCCTGAGAATAAGCCTGACAGGGAATGCTACGGATGCGTGGCATCTGTGATGCAGGCCATTGCTAGAGTTCCAGGAGGACCTTACGTCTCAAAAATTTTGTGCAATCATGCGCTGTCACTGTGTGCGGTACACTGTTGGCAACCACTAGTGTTGGTAGAGCACAGCTACCATATAAACCAGCTTTATAGCCCGAAAAGCGCAAGACTACCAGGTAATTTATGCCCAAATAAATTGATTTGAGGCAGGCTTCCATGGATTTTGCTAATGTGCAAGAATTTGCACCTGCTGTTTGCCATTAGGGACATTTTTTGGAACAGTCAGACTGAATGCGCTGTTTGGATTGGTCAGGACCTTTTATAAAGTCCGCTGGATGGCATCTAAATAATGTACCTGTGCAGTTGCAAAACTGCCAAGAGACTGAACGTTCATGGACTACTGGTGTAGGCTGATTGAATGATTGAGAACGTCCTTTGCTGTACTCAGCACTCAATGTGCTACAGTAGTAGCCGTCCATTCATGATGTGAATGATGACGCTGTCTGGCATGATTTTCCATGTGTATCTTCACAAGCATGAACAATGGAGGACACGCCATTATTATTATTACGGCCATGATGTAAGAAGATATGTGTGGATTGCATGAGGCGAGAGTGATCATCATAGCTTTCAATACCGCTGTCACGACCTGTGCCATATATACATTGACTGCTCACACAGCCTCTGAGCCCAGCAGTTGGGTACCAGTAGAAACATCTGCCACTTGGACGGCCGTCTAATGATCACAGATTGTCCTCTTCTATCATCACTCCTGACAACGGTGATTGTTCACTTCCAGGATCCCCAGTGGGATTGCACTGCATTGGCAAAAGACCTCAACATCTGCTAAGACTCAGGCTGCCGCAAGTACACCACAGTATATTACTCCTATGATCACAAGCTCTTCTCATCATTCCAAATGATTTGGAAACCGCTTTAGTTTCTTGCAAAACGTGGGGCAGCAGGCTGGCGAGCCTGTACAGGACTTACAGCAGACTTGGAAGCCGGTCATTGCGCCAGTCATCATGGGGCAACAGCAAGGACCTCACGTGCTGGGCTGGCAAGGGCGCTCAATTGCTGATAGATGTCCTTCTTCTCCTCAACAAGCCGAGCATCATCTGCTTATGGCTGTTGATGAGAATCTGGGAATCCTCATCTTTGATGGCCCTCTTCTCTGGCTGCGTCTAAATCTTCTGCTCCAATTGCCCCACCTTCTCCTGGAGCCACTTTTGTTGCTGCGCCACGGAACTAAGGCCAAGTTGCCTGCCCTCCTTCAAGTCAAACAGAATTCACTTCTGTGACAATACTGTTTGTACTTGAATAAGTAACACACTCTGTTCTTTCACAGCAGCCTGTGCAGAGGAGTTGAGGAGATGCAGATGAAGGATTGTTTACTGCTGTGAAGCAGGGTAGGCAAGTTGGCCTTAGTTCCATGGCACAGCAACATGAGTGGCTCCGGGAGAAGGTGGGGCAATTGGAGCAAAAGATTGAGACGCAGCAAGAGAAGATAGACAGGGCCATCAAAGATGAAGATTCCCAGTGTCTCATCAACAGCTATAAGGAGATGATGGCTCGGCTTGTTGAAGAGAAGAAGGACATCTATCAGCAATTGAGCGCCCTGGCCAGCCCAGCACGTGAGGTCCTTGCTGTTGCCCCATGATGACTGGCGCAATGACTGGCTCCAAGTCTGCTGTAAGTCCTGTACCGAAGGGTTGGGAGGGACTGCAAGTCAATTAAATGCGCTGTACGCAAAAGCCTGAGGCATCTTATGTCGCATATTACAATGCGGCAGCCTCAAGCTGATTGTCACATCACCACTCTGTTCGGTAGACTTGTGAATAACTTTGTGGACTGACCAAGCAAGCACCTGTTGGTCAGTGCATGTGCACTTGATGCTACCGATCTTGCTCTGGTCAGCCATTACTGTTACTAGAGCTCGTCTGCTGTGCGCACAGCTGCATCCTGTGTTTGCGCGCCCTGCTTTCCAGCGGTTTGGGCTTGGTTTCATTAGCTGTGATCCTGGGGTCCCCCCGGGCCTTCCTGTCCTAGGTATGGCCACATATACATTGATTGCCAAGCCAAACATGTAACAAGTAGAAATAACACGATGATCTGAGGAAATTGTAGACTGCAGACAGAGCACATCTGTTTCGCAGCCTTCAATCTAAAAGGAGAGCAGATGGCTACAACAACCATCGGACACCTGTCGGACGTTCACGCAGACTCTCGGACCTTCACGGAGACTCATTTCTCATTCTAAGAATATGAGAAGAGAACATGGAATCACCTGGGATCCGGTGGGCTCTCTGCCGTTGCCTGTGACTTAGCTGATCTGTGCAATATTCACCAACCAACAAAGACTTGTGCGATCAGTCACCTTGACATCATTGGCATTGAATACGATATGCTATTCAGCGCTTATATCTAAAGATTTGATCGCAGATCATCCCAGTGAGCCTCCTATTTTATACAGACAAACAGGCATGCATTCTGTGCCAAGCTTCTGAAAAGAGCTGAATGCCTCTGGAGGCCACTTCAGGGGTGCACATATCTTGGGGCGTGCACTACTGTGCAGTGGCTGGCCATCGGGATGGATGCACTTTGATAATGGTGTTTCTTCACCCCCCACAAGGGGGTAGGAAACATAGGGTTTGGGGGTGAT